>ERZ1292625.8-Hain-H41-01um-R1-8-length-414331-cov-14_pt3 | contig 188181 bp, 155 predicted proteins | sample MGYA00564400_ERZ1292625 | MGnify/ENA primary metagenome ERZ1292625 (study PRJEB36523, sample SAMEA6512639) | groundwater metagenome | collected 2019-01-08 | study: AquaDiva: Metagenomics assemblies of 32 groundwater samples | reverse complement strand
GTAAATAAACCTGATCAGATCGTTTTGGGTAAAAGTTTTTATCATAGGCTTGGTTGGTTGGAATCATTTTCTTTCTTAAGTTGATTAAAGCATACCTCATTCTACCCAGAGCTGTATTAATGCTAACGCCCGTGCGCCCTGCAATCTCCTGAAAACTCATGTCAAGGTAATGCCGCATAATCAATACTTGTTTTTGCTCTGTTGGTAAGTCCTTAATTAAATCTCTGAGCTTCGACTTGGCATCCTTGAAAATTTGTGCATCCTCCACTGAGTCCTCAGAAAACTCCATGGAATTAAACACCTTGCTGCCATCTTCCAATACAATTTCCGGATATCGTTTTCTCCTCCTGTAATGATCGATAGCCAAATTATGGGCAATTCTGCTAATCCAGGGTAAAAATTTACCTTCTTCATTGTACCGTCCTCCCTTAATGGTATTGATTGCCTTAATAAAGGTCTCCTGAAGCAGGTCTTCTGCCTGATAACGGTCTTTTACAATCATATAAATAGCCGTGTAAATCCGAGATTTGTGTCTGAAAAGCAGCACTTCGAACGCGTCTTCATTACCATTTTGATAGAGCGAAACCAACTGGCAGTCGCTTAATCTTTTGTCAATCATTCTTTCTTGCGTTTAGGTAACGTAGAGGTATTTGTCGATAGTGTATGGGGGTTGGTTTATTATTTCAGAACGAAAAGGTAGAAATATTTTGGTAGCACGCAAAAATTTATTGAAAAAATCTTGCCTTATAAATAGTTTCTTTTGCTATTTGGACTCGATTTTTTGATTGAATTGTTAAGTATGGCTGTAAGTAAAAAAAGGGTAATCAAAAGTTTGGAAAATCTTAACGAAGATCTAAGGAATCTACTTAAAGAACAGTATCCAAATGGTTACGAAGCAAGCATTACCCGAATTTCCAATGGCAAAAAAGAGCCAATCTTTGTTTTCCCGTTAGAAACAGAGGATGCTGTCTTTCTGGTCAAGGTTCCGGTTACAAAAAACAGTGATGGGGGCTATGATGTGGAATCTGGGGCAAAAGAAGAATTTGATGGTAATGACGATGACGATATCAAAACACCTGCGGCAGATGATGATTTTGAGAGTAGCGAGGGTGATTATGATGATGAAGGTGGACCCAAAGAAGCCAGCTACGACCCTGATTTTGATAATTAGCCATTAATCGCTGCTACCCAGAAGTATAGGTAGACCAAACACCTAATTAGTTAAACATAAAAAAACACTATCACCAAACGATGGTGTTTTTTTAAACCCAAGTGTCCCGCTCTAACTTCGAAGTCTGATAGGATGCGGTGAGGTGATTTTTTATTTTTGCGAATTCCCATGAATCCCTCCTCCTTTGAAGACGATACATTCCTCGATGAACTCGACCCAAGAGAGTTCATAATCATTAAACGAGCCCGGGTAAATAACCTTAAAAACCTAAGTGTTGCTATTCCCCGCAACAAATTGGTGGTGATAACTGGTTTGTCAGGCTCAGGTAAATCTTCACTGGCATTTGATACGCTTTTTGCAGAAGGCCAACGTATGTATGTTGAAAGTTTGAGTTCATATGCTCGACAGTTCCTGGGACGGATGGAGAAACCCGAAGTTGATTATATACGTGGAGTTTCTCCGGCCATTGCTATCGAGCAAAAGGTAAATACCCGAAATCCACGATCAACGGTAGGAACCACAACTGAGATTTACGATTACTTAAAACTTCTTTATGCCCGCATTGGAAAAACGTATTCACCAGTTAGTGGAGAGGAAGTTAGGCGAGATACAGTTACGGATGTAATCGACTTCATCAACCGGCAAAAAGAAGGAACACGCATAATGGTTGCTTGTCCCTTGAAAATTCAGAAGGGTAGAAAATTGGAAGATGAAATGAATCTGTTGCTCAGTAAGGGCTTTGCCCGAATCTTGATTGACGGGGAGGTCAAGTTTATAGAAGAGCTGACCTCACCCCCAGCCCCTCTCCAAAAGGAGAGGGGGGAAGAAGATGATAAAAAGAAAGTCACCAAAGCCAAAACTAATTTCTCCCCTCTCCTCCGGAGAGGGGCCGGGGGTGAGGTGGAAATACTGATTGATCGCGCGAATGTCAATGCAACTGATGAGGATTTAACTTTTCGACTTTCAGATTCCGTACAAACTTCTTTCTTTGAAGGGCACGGAGACTGTATTATACATGTTGCGGGAACGGAAAAAGTGCATTTCTCAGATCGATTCGAATTAGATGGCATGTCATTTACAGAGCCCTCCATTAACTTATTCAGCTTTAATAATCCATTTGGTGCCTGTCAAACTTGTGAGGGGTTTGGAAAAATTCTTGGAATAGATGAAGACCTGGTTATTCCTGACAAAAGTCTTTCCGTGTATGAAAATGCTATTGCCCCTTGGCGGGGAGAAGTAATGAGTGAGTGGCTCAAGCCTTTGTTAAAGAATGGAATTAAGTTTGACTTCCCAATTCATCGCGCCTATAATGAGCTCACACAAAAAGAGCGCGATCTGGTGTGGAGTGGGAATGAGTATTTTGAAGGCCTGCATGAATTTTTCAGATTCATTGCTACAAAAATGCACAAGATCCAATACCGGGTCATGCTTTCCCGCTACCGCGGAAGAACGACTTGCCCGGATTGCAGAGGCACAAAGCTGCGCAAAGATGCATCGTATGTAAAAATTAACGATACGTCCATCACTGATTTGGTGCTGATGCCCATAGAAGATGTATTGATCTTTTTTGAAAGAATAAAATTGCCAGCCTACGAGCAAAAAGTTTCTGATAGAATCCTAACAGAAATCCGGACGCGACTTGAGTATATGACAAAAGTTGGGTTGGGCTATCTTACCCTTAATCGCATTACTAGCACCTTATCAGGAGGTGAATTTCAACGGATAAAATTAGCAACCTCCCTCGGAAGCGCCCTTGTTGGTTCCATGTACATCATGGATGAACCCAGCATTGGTTTGCACCCACGCGATACGGCACGCATGGTAGAAGTTCTGAAATCACTTCGCGACTTGGGGAACACCGTAATTGTGGTAGAACATGAAGAAGAAATTATGCGGGCTGCTGACCAAATTATAGATATTGGACCAGACGCAGGATCGCATGGTGGTAAATTAATTTTCCAGGGAACACAAAAAGACTTACTCACAAATGGAACTGTAAGGCTAGCCTCACACACTACCGATTATCTCACGGGCAAAGAGAAAATTGCTGTGCCCACATTGAGACGGAAGTGGAAAGACTCCATTACAATCGTTGGGGCCAGAGAAAACAATCTTAAAAATCTCACAGTAAAATTTCCCCTGGGCATACTCACGGTAATTACCGGAGTAAGTGGCTCTGGAAAATCTACTATGATCAAAAAAATTCTATATCCAGCATTGGGCCGAATGAATGGATCCGTTGCGGAAACCCCAGGCAAATATGATAAGTTGGAAGGAGACATTTCTAAAATTACCCAAGTCGAATTTGTAGATCAGAACCCGATTGGCAAATCTTCCCGATCGAATCCTATTAGCTACGTAAAAGCATACGATGCCATTCGTCAACTGTATGCCGATCAAACGCTCAGCAAACAGAGAGGATATAAACCTTCTCATTTTTCATTTAATGTGGAAGGTGGCCGATGCGAAACATGTGAAGGTGAAGGTGAGATAAAAATTGAAATGCAATTCATGGCCGACATCTTTTTGAAGTGCGAGAGTTGTCATGGCAAGCGTTTCAAGCAAGAAGTATTAGAGGTAGAGCATAAAGGAAAAAATATCTATGATATTCTGGATATGACCATTGAGGAAGCTCTTGATTTTTTCCGGGATAAAAAGCCGGTTTATGAAAAGATTCTTCCCCTGTTTGAAGTAGGTTTAGCCTATGTGAAACTTGGGCAATCCTCAAACTCTTTATCCGGTGGAGAAGCACAGCGAGTGAAACTTGCTTCCTTTCTGGGGAAAAATTCCATGGATGCCAAAGATCACATTCTTTTCATTTTTGATGAGCCGACCACAGGTCTTCACTTTCACGATATTTCAAAGCTTCTCAAGGCTATTAACGCATTGGTTGATCAAGGACATTCCGTGGTGGTTATTGAGCACAACCTTGAGGTGATTAAATGTGCTGATTGGGTGATCGATTTAGGCCCTGAAGGCGGAGAAAAAAATGGAGGGCACTTACTTTTTGCGGGCACCCCCGAAGAAATGATAAAAAAATGTAATGTGGGATATACGGCCAAGTTTTTGAAACTAAAGTTGTGACCGTTCCGGTTTTACCTTTTCCACTCTCCGTGTTCCGCCATACAACTCGTACTCTAATAATCGGCAATCAATAGTAGCTGTATAGAATTCAATTCTTCGACTTGCTTTTAATCCTATTTTTTTTGCCAGATCGAGATTGCCAGTGAATACATAACCGAGATAGCCCTGGCATTTCTTCTTCATAAAATCTCCTATGCGCGCGTAGGTCGCCTCCAATTCAGTTTCCTCGCCAAGGCGCTCGCCATATTCAGGATTGAAGTAGATAACTCCGGGCGGCTCTGGCAGCTTGGTTGCTTCAAAATCACACATATGAAAATCAATGAACTTCTCCACTCCTGCATTCGTAGCATTTATTTTGGAGATGTTTACAGCATCATCACTGATATCACTGGCAATTGCTCTTAGGCCTTCTACTACAATGATCTGGTCTTCCAATTTTTGATATTCAGAATTGTATACTTCCGGATCATAGCCCTTGATGTGTTTGAAAGAATAATTCGTTCGAAAGAGGCCAGGTCTACGGTTGGTGGCTAATAAAATCGCTTCAATAGCAATCGTTCCAGATCCACACATAGGATTCACAAAAGGCGACATTCTATCCCATTTAGTTGTCATAATAGTTGATGCCGCTAATGACTCCAACATAGGAGCTTTGCCCGGAATTTTTCGATAACCATGTTTCGATAAAGTCTCTCCGGATGTATCCAGAAATATTTCAGCCCGTTCTTCCTTCCAATACATATGAAACACGGCCCCATCATAGCCAGATCCAGAGTCGGGCCTTCTCAACATTTCCCTAAGAAGGCGATCTGCAATGGCATCCTTTACGCGTAGGTTAACAAACATTTCGTTATTCACTGTAAAGTGATCTACTTTGCTGGACACTGAAAAATATCCGGTTGTTTCCAATAGATTTTCCCATGGATAGTGAATCAACTTATCATATAAATCGTCTGGCGCATTAGCTCTAAACTCTTGCAAAGAGTATAGCACCTGGCTGGCACACCTAAGATTCAAATTCAAGCGGATGCAATCATTTACGGTGCCTTGCAACTCTACTCCCGTTATAAATGTGCGAATTGGTTTAAGGCCAAGCTCAATAATTTCCTTTTCTAAATAGGGAGTTAATCTCTTAGGACAGGTAACTATAATGCGGCTTGGGGTTGTAAAAATGCTCATGCAGTGCGAATATACTACGCGGTGCGGCAATGCATACAAGAATCTCTTTGCGCAAGGCATCGATCAGATTATGCTTCACAAAATAACGATACGTGACAATGCTGATTCCTGAACCGATGCTGGTGTAAATCATGGAATATTCCAGCAGCTTGAGATTATTATTGCGTGATCTTACTATAAGAAGCCCCAATACCTCTAATTAGTGAAGAACTGAACCCCTGATGCTCCATCTCATTCAACCCTACAATCGTGCAGCCTTTTGGAGTGGTCACTTTGTCAATCTCTTCTTCCGGATGTCGGTTTAATTTTAATAATAATTCGGCAGCGCCTTTAACCGTTTGAGCAGATATCAGGCTGGCCGTTTTTGCATCAAAGCCGATCTCAATTCCACCCTGAGTTGCAGCTCTAATAAACCGAAGCGCATAGGCTATACCACAAGCACCAAGTACAGTTGCTGCATCCATTAATTTCTCATCAATTGGAATGGTGATTCCGAGTTGGTTAAACAAATCAGATACGTATTTAACCTGTACTTCTGTAGCCGATTGCTGGCACATACACGTTACTGATTCTTGTATAGCTATGGCTGTGTTTGGCATGGCCCTGAATATGGGAACGCCAGTACCAAGTATGGCCGCCAGGTCATTTAAAAAAATTCCTGTAACTACACTGATTACAATATGTCTTTTGGGATCAAATGATTTCTTCAATCCTTCTAACACCTCTTTTACATTAAATGGTTTAAGTGCAACAATAATTACATCATTGGCTTCAATAGCTGATTGATTATTATCCGTGACGCTTACGCCTTGATCTTTTAAACTTTGCAGGCGCAAAAGATTTCTCCTGGTAATTGTAATATCGCTTGCTTTTGCAAACGCGCTTTTGATAAGCCCTTCTGCAATGGCTGAGCCTAGGTTGCCTCCACCGATGATTGCTATTTTCTTTAAATTCATATACCTGTTGTTAAATCAAGCTTTCAAGTTACTGAGGTTTTTTGTCAATGTTTATCTCATCATAAATAGCTTTGATTTAGATACACTTAAATCGTTTGCATAATCGAGACTTATATTAACTTGTACACTTTTAATCTTTAGACCTAATCCGAATCAATATGTTGCATCACGATATTCTTGATAGCGTAAAAAAAAGAAATCCAAATGAGCCTGAATTTTTGCAGGCAGCAGAAGAGGTCATTCTTTCTGTATTACCAGTGCTTGAGCGAAATCCAGAGTATGCGAGACTGAAATTATTAGAGCGCATGTTAGAGCCCGAGCGGATGATCTCCTTTCGCGTGACCTGGCTGGATGATAAAGGTAACGTGCAGTTAAACCGTGGCTATCGTGTACAGATGAACAGTGCCATTGGGCCGTTTAAAGGTGGGTTGCGCTTTCATCCTTCTGTAACGCCAAGTATTTTAAAGTTTTTGGCCTTCGAACAGATTTTTAAAAATGCATTAACCGGAATTCCAATGGGCGGGGCCAAAGGTGGTTCTGATTTCGATCCGAAAGGGAAATCGGATAACGAAGTAATGAAATTTTGCCAGGCTTTTATGGGTGAGCTTGCGCGCCACATCAGTCATAGACTTGATGTACCTGCCGGAGATATTGGTGTTGGTAGCCGCGAGATTGGTTATTTGTTTGGTGCGTACAAGAAAATCAAAAATGAATTTACAGGTGTGCTCACGGGTAAAGGTATTGGCTGGGGTGGAAGCCTGATCCGAACTGAAGCAACAGGGTATGGTCTGATTTACTTTGCAGAAAATATGCTCCAGGAGAAGAAAGATTCTATCAAAGGAAAAACCTGCTTGATTTCTGGCTCAGGAAATGTGGCTCAATATGCAATTGAAAAAATCATTCACCTGGGTGGGAAAGCAGTAACAGCTTCTGATTCCAATGGATTTATACACGATGAGACAGGCATCACTCAAGAGAAACTGGAGTTCCTTAAAGATTTGAAGAACAATCGCAGAGGAAGAATAAAGGAATACGCGGATAAGTACAAGTGTGATTATAAAAACATTGATTCCAAATCAAATCACCATCCTCTTTGGAACATCAAAGCCGACTGCGCCTTTCCATGTGCCACACAAAACGAAATCAATACTAACGATGCCAATAACCTGGTGAAAAATGGAGTGAAATTATTGGCTGAAGGGGCTAATATGCCTACCACAATTGAAGGTATCAATATTCTAATTGCAAATGGAGTTTACTATGCGCCTGGCAAAGCCTCTAATGCCGGTGGTGTCGCAACTTCAGGTCTAGAGATGACTCAAAACTTTATGGGCTCTAATTGGACACGAGAGGAGGTGGATTCAAAACTGATTAATATCATGAAGAATATTCATGACACCAGTCTTGCGGCCGCAAAAGAATATGGTAAACCCGGCAACTATCTGGTTGGAGCAAACATTGCCGGTTTCATTAAAGTGGCAAAGGCAATGCTGGCCCAAGGGGTGATTTGATCTTTTCAAACTGGGGCAGCAGGCGGTCATTAATTCTTTTTACAACTCGTGGCAGTGGTAAAATTATTAGAGGAGAGCTTTCGAAAAACCAAAGTTGAGAAACTCCAACATATTTACTTGCTCCGAAAATCTGACAGGAGCCCCAAGGTTCTTTATTTCTCATAAAACTTCCAGGAACTTTTAAAATCCCTGGTCAAAGGTTGGTCCGTTAAGATTGCCTTTACCATTTCTACCGGCATACTGTTTTCGTGCATTACAGCATCATGAAATTGCTTATAGGTCAGCTTACCGCTGTCGACCAGTTCTTTTTTTAAAGAATAGAACTGAAAACCCCCTGTCATGTAAGCGAGTTGATACAAGGCTCCATAGTTGGCGGTGAACGATCGTCTTACTTCACCTTCGGCATTGGCGCGTTCATGACCAACACGATCTATTAAAAAGTCAATGCATTGCTTCGGTGTCCATTTACCAAGGTGATAGTTGAGCGAGAAAATGATTCGCGCACAGCGGTGCATTCGCCAAAACAACATACCAATACGGTCTTCAGGTGATTGCGGAAATTTCATGTCCCATAAGATCAACTCCCAATACAACGACCAGCCTTCTATCCAAAAAGGTGTATAGTAATTGCGATAACTTTTATAACGGTTTGCCATAAATCCTTCCAGATGATGTCCCGCAATTAACTCGTGGTGCACAGTAGCTCTTGAAAAGTGAGGGTTGTTACCGCGCATACTCATGAGTTTGTCTTCGTGATTCATGACATCTGTTGGATAAGAGATTTGCAATACTTCGCCACCCAGAAAAAATGGGCTGATCAATTGTTGCTTTGGAAGAATCATGCTCATACGCCAAGTCTCTTCCGCAATGGGTGGTATGGTAATCAAATCGTTCTTCTTTAGAAAATCAATCGACTCATTGTACAATTTCAACATCGCCTCCGGCTGATAGCCTTCCGGCACATAGGATTGTTTCACTTTCTCCTGAGCCTGTTTCCAGTTGTCGCCAAAACCCATTTCGCGGGATGCTTTTAATAATTCGGCATCGCACCAGGCAAACTCTTTGTTTGCTATTTCAACCAGTTCTTCAGGTGAGTAGGAAATCATCTCATATTTAAGCAAGCGTAGTAACTCTTCGCGACCAATTTGAGTACCAATGATACCACTTCCGTCATCTTTTGGCAGTGTGGCTGGATCAACTTTACCCTTCAACTGGGCGGCATACTTTGTTAAGGTGCTATCCAGTTGTTGATATGGCTTCGTCACCCACCAGGTAAACTGAGGATCGTAGCCATTATAAAAATCAAAAACACTTTTGAGTGCGGTCTGTTGACCTTTGATGATTCCTTCGGCACGGGTTGCCAATGCCATACTAAGATTTGCTTCTTGTCCCAGCTTTTTAGCGCTTACCAGAATATTTTTACGGACTTCATTCAATTGTTTGGCTACATCATCACTTTTAAGATGCACTCCCCTCCTTCGCAGTTTTTCAAGCTGATAAATAGGGTCTCCATAGGAAACAAATTTGCTTACCATAATGTACTCTTTTTCCTCCACGGTTAACAGGAGCAATTCATTTTCCAGTTCACGTTTTAACAAAATGTAATCAACTTTTCCTCCGACAGACATTTTTTCAAAAGGCAATTGCTCCAACCGCGATTGATAGTCTTTGTAAAATGTAACAAAGCGCTCCCTACGCTCATGGGAATAGCGAACATGATAAAATCGCTCAAGGCTGCCCAGGTCGGCCTGATAGTTTATGATTAGCGGATAGGCTTCCGTGGGTGAATCAGAATTGGCTATCTGGGCATTGGAGACACTGAGGCAGGCCGTCAGAAAGGCGAAGCCTGCAAAAAAACGTAGAGGAGTCAAGATCATGGTATTCATTTTTAAACTGTGAATGTAATTCCCCATAATGGTAATATCAAAGTACATCGTGACTGCCATGCGAACCTGAGTCTTTTCAATTACTTTGCATCCCAACCTTAAATCTTAGATGGAACTTCGATTAGACACCGGCTACCGGCAGATTTTGAAAATGGCTTTGCCCATTTCGCTGGCCATGCTTGTGCCGCAGATCAACTTCATCACTAACAACATTTTTTTGGGTGGGTTGGGAGAACGTGAATTGGCAGCCGCGGGTATTACAGGAGTGTTTTATCTCATCTTCGCTGTCGTAGGCAATGGACTTAACAATGGGTTACAATCACTCATCGCCAGACGGGCTGGTCAAAATCTGCCAAAAGAAATTGGTCGGCTTTTTTATAATGGTGTCTGGGTTGCAATGGCAATTGCAGCGCTGGGAATTCTAATCACTTACCTTTTTGCCCCCCTGGTACTTCGGGCAACGATACACGATGATCAGACCGCCAAACAGGTAATTCATTTCTTACTTATTCGTATTTGGGGTTTGCCTTTTCTCTACTTATATGTGATGCGAAATGCCCTGTTGGTCGGAACCAACCAGACCAAATTCCTCATATGGGGTACTCTCGCAGAAGCGCTGGTAAATATTGTTCTGGATTATGGATTTATATATGGGCATTTTGGATTGCCTGAAATTGGATTTGATGGTGCCGCTTACGCATCTATTATAGCAGAGGCAACAGGTCTCTGCGTGATCTACGCAGTTATACGCATCAAAGGCATACACAAAGCATTTTCTTTCTTCGACCAAACGAAAATTGATTTTTCCACCACCAAACTAATTCTGGTCCAATCTGCACCTTTGATTGTGCAGTATGGCATCAGCATCATGAGCTGGGAATATTTTTATATCCTGATCGAACACCATGGTGCGAGGGCCCTGGCGATATCCAATACCATGCGAAATATTTTTGGATTGTTCGGGATCTTTTGCTGGGCATTTGCCTCCACCACCAATACGATGGTAAGCAACATCATTGGCCAGGAAAGAATAGAAGAAGTAATGCCCCTGATCAAGCGGATTGTAAAGTTAAGCCTTGGTATTTCAGCTTTTATGTTTATCGGGCTTAACCTTGCACCCGGGTTTTTCCTTTCTTTCTACGGCCAAAGTGAAGAATTTATTAATGAAGCTATACCCGTAGTTCGCATCATTTCAATTGCGTTGATGATGATGTCCTTTGGAACCATCTGGCTCAACGCTGTAACCGGAACAGGTAATACGCAAGTGAACTTAATGATTGAGTTTATTACGATTGTAATCTACTGCATCTACGTTTACATGATATTGGAATATTGGAACCTGCCCATCACCTGGGGGTGGGGTTCGGAGTGGGTGTACTGGATAAGCATGTTCACCATGGCCTTTATGTATATGAAATCAGGGAAGTGGAAGGGAAAAAAGATATAACGCATAGTTAAAAAGAGTTTCTTAGACTAATTAGGGATGGGTGACTGTTTTGATTTCTCTCATTCCTCCCAAAGAACAACTATTGCAACTCTTACTCCGGTTACTAAACTATTTTACACGTATTCGCATCCTATCACAAAGGCACATTGAAAAAGTATTTCCTGCTAACCGCAATTCTTTTTCTCACTCTTCCAGGCTTCTCACAAAAAATGTTCAGGGGAATTGTTATTGACTCTGCCACTTTTGAAGAATTGCAGAATGTAATTATCAGTGTTAAACATTCTGAAAGAAGGACGATTTCTTCTCTTCGAGGTGAATTCACCCTTCAGGCAAACAACGTTGACACCCTACTCTTTGCTTTGCTTGGGTATCATTCCGTTGAATTACCCTTGTATTTCGAGGAGGATATTTTACTGATCCGTATGAGTGAACAAATTAGGATTTTAGATGAGATCACGATCAGGGCCACTCGGTTATACCCTAACGAAATTGTAAACCGGACAAAAGAATCTCCAAAAATGATGAGTGCCTTAGAAGGTGTCTTTGCTCCTTTTGACTACTTCTGGAGCCTGGAACGGGAGAAACGCAAACTTGCGAGAATTATAGAGGACAATAACAAAACGCAAACCTATTTGCAAGTCATTAACGATCCTATTGTAAAAACAATTATGATGAAGGCATACGATGTGACAGAGTTGGTTTATTATGAAACGGTAGCTGCTTTTAATCAACAGCAAAAATTCATCGCTTACGCAAGTGACCCTGAAGAAATCATGGAAGCATTGCACGATTTCTTTAAAAAAAACTCCAAATAAACGTTAGAGAGATTACTCTAATCCTTCAATCACTAAAATTACATTAAGGAAAATCTTTAGGGTTGCGAGGCAGAATTTTTTAATACTATTAAAGTATCTTTGACCTCTGCCAACATCGGCAGGAGGCCATCTCCAAATTGCTGACAATAAATTTGCAGCGAAAACGGGGCCTGAGTTATTTTAAAAACCAATTGCTATGTCTATCCAAAAAAGATTTTCAATTCAGGAGCTCGATCGAATCAAAGCTGCTGTGCGCGAAGCAGAGAGTAAAATTTCTGGTGAAATCGTACCCGTATTTGTAGAAAAGAGCGGCTTTTATAGCCTGGCTACTTATCGTGCGGCCATCCTGGGTGCAATTGCAGTATTTGTACTGATTATCATTTTTGACCGATATGTGCCTTCGCTGGCGATATATGATCCTCTCCTGGTATTTGTTTTCGTTTCGTTGGGCGGGTTTGCCGGGGCTTTAAAGGCCCACTTTATTAATCCCGTAAAGCGTTTGATGCTGAGTCAATACCACCTTGATCAAGCCACTAAAAAACGTGCTGAAAATGCTTTCCTGGAAGAAGAGGTTTTCAACACCCGCCAACGGACCGGCATTATGATATTTGTTTCTTTCTTTGAGCGCGAAGTGATTGTGATGGCCGACAAAGGCATTAGCAAAGTGGTGGATCAAAAAGTGTGGGATAATCTGGTGCGCGGCATAATTGACAGCGTGAGGAATGGAAAGATTGTTGAGGGCATGGAAGCCGCTATCAAAAAGTGTGGAGATATACTGCTAGAGAAAGGTTTCGTGATAGATCCTGATGATGTGAACGAACTAAAAGATGACTTGCGGATAGAGTAGCCATGTTCGATTTTCAAGGAGCCGATTTTTCAATTAAGCCAACCTCTCAGATGCATTCATATCCGCGATTATTTATTGTTCACATTGCTTGCTTGCTCTTTTTTGTAGTCCTGTCAGCACAATCTATTGCGCAACGTGCCATCCCTCAACATGGCGGTGTCTGGGTCCACGATGAAGCTAATTTACTTTCTCCGTCAATGGTTGGTCAACTCGAGGCGATATTAAAAGGCTATCGCGATTCAACTTCAAATCAAATCGCCCTTTATATTATTCCGTCACTTGAAGGCGATGACATCGATGACTATGCTAACCGTGTTTTTACAGAATGGAAATTGGGTGATGAGAAAAAGGACAATGGTGTACTATGGCTTATAGCGCTTAATGATCGCCAACAGAGAATTGAAGTGGGCCTGGGATTAGAAGGAAATTTAACAGACGCCTTGTCTAGCCGCATCAACCGAAATGAAGTAGCTCCTTACTTTAGGGAAGGCAATTATGATGCTGGAATTCAGGCCGGCCTCACCGGTATTATGAAGGCCATTCAGGGTACATACGTTAATGAAGACCCTCCCCGCAGGAAATCAAAAAAGCGCTCTCCTATCGCTTCGATCTTAATTATCATTGCCATTATTGTCATGATGTCGCGGAGAAAAGGTGGACGTGGTGGCGGTGGTGGATACTGGTCGGCAGCCATGTTGGGAACATTGTTAGGCAGCAGTATGGGTAGAAGCTCAGGGTCATGGGGTTCCGGAAGTGACTTTGGCGGAGGAGGGTTTTCGGGCGGAGGGGGTTCCAGTGATTCGTGGTAATTAAGATTTTAATGATGAAAATATTCCAGACTAAAGTAGGCAATGGGCAATGGGCAATAGGCAATCATAGGGCTTACAATTGCCTACTGAAATTTGCCTACTGCCTACTATTACTACTCCTTCTTGTAACACCATATCTATCAACTGCCCAAAAGCCAATCCCCGAGCTCTGGGGCCAGCGCGTGCACGATGATGCTCACGTACTCAAACAGGAAACGATAGATGCCTTGGAGCAACGATTGAAAGTGTATGAAGATTCCTCATCAAACCAGATCGCCATTCTCACTACCCTATCACTGGACGGAGAAGTGCTGGAAGAATATTCTTTGAAAGTGGCGGAAGCCTGGAAGCTGGGTCAAAAAGACAAAGACAACGGTGTGCTTCTGCTCATTGCAGTGGACGATCACAAAATGAGAATCGAAGTGGGCCACGGACTTGAAGGTGTGCTCACCGATGCCCACAGCAATCGTATCATTAGAAATGAAATGACACCAAACTTCCGCAGGGGCGATTTTGATGCTGGCGTTACTGCCGCAGTAGACGCCATGATAAAATCTATCGGAGGAGAATATTCGGCTGATGATAGCGATGATTTAAATGATCTGACAACCGGCCAGCGCATTGGTATTGGCTTAGGGATTTTTGTGTTCCTGGGCATCTTCGCTTTTTTTGCATTAATCGCGCCTGGCGGCATAGGCTGGGGTATCTATGCTTTTCTGTTACCCTTCTACGCAACCCTTCCAGTCATAGCTGTTGGATTGGAATACTGGTATGTTCCACTTTCTGTCTATGCTATTGTGTTTCCCATCTTAAAAATCTGGCTCAATAAATCCGGATGGGGGCAAAAAATTTCAAAGAAGATGAACAGCAGTTCCGGCAAAGGTTCGGGCTGGTCGTCTGGTAGCAGCAGGAGCAGCGGTGGCTGGTCATCAGGAAGTAGTGGCAGCAGTTTCTCTGGTGGCGGTGGCCGCTTTGGGGGTGGCGGAAGCAGTGGCAGTTGGTGAGATAGTTAATAGATGTTGTGCGCAAGCCCCTAAGGACGGACTAGGATATGGAGTTAGAAAAAAAGAATTGCACATTTTCCTATGTGGATGTAAGTCCAAGCGAATTATTCCATAATACGAGCTCGACTCATTTAGCCTTTGTATTGACCAATTTCATTCATATTCAAAAATCGTCATTAAACCCAACTAGACAATTTAAAGATGTTCGGGGACTAATTCGAAAAATAAAAACTATTGACTATTTGATTGACCAAATTGAAATGAATAAAATAGGCTTGCTCGCATTAGGCTATTTAACGCGTAGGGACATGGCCTTTGAGAGCGGTAAGAACTTTCTACTTCATTACCGAATTATAGATAAATACGAGAGGAGTGACCAAAGAATCATAATCAATAAAATAGATACCTCAATTGGACAGTTAATAAGTTTGGCTTGGTACTCTTTAATGCTTTCTGCTTTTTCTAAACAAGTTGGGTCATTTATTCGATATGAGAAGAAAGAGCAAGGAATAATATTCTTAGACTTATTGCCCGGTGACAACCAAGATAGCCCAAAGAGTAAATTGGAAATAATCAAATATCTGACAGCTCAGCCAGCATTGAAGTCATTCTTTGATGATGCAGTTCTATACAATGGAATCAAAAGAATTGGTTATGGCTACGGAATGAAAAATAATAGTATTAAGGGCTTAAAAAATGATTTTGAGTTTGTACTAACAGATTGGATAGCACAATCATTAAATTGCTTACACAACAACGGACTGGCAAAAGATGAGATGGAGGAAAAAAGGAATTTCGAATTAAGTAAGTTGGCTGGATATCTGATAAAGAAGGGCTATCTGAAAGTTATTTCGATTAAATTAAAATTCTAATGAAAGTAGAATCACTAGGTCAACAATACTAGTCGTTATGAAGTATCAAATACTTGTTGCTTTTTTTCTTCTCCTGTTCGGATGTACACAAGAGGATAAGGAAAAACAAAAAGCAAATATATTTTTTAATAATGCTATCTATGACAGTAGTGCATTTTATTATCAAAGAATAGTGGCAAGCAATCCTAGTGACACAATTAGTCTTTACCGGCTTATTCTAAGTCTAAAGAAAATACAAGATTTTAAGGAAGCCATTAGATTGTCCAAAAGTGAATTGTTTGATAAGGCATGGAAAGACAGCATTCTCCTACTTTGTTACCATATCTACAATGAGCAAGAATCAGACAGTTCAATCTTAATGGCTGAAGAGCTTGCTAAAAGACATCCATATAACAAAGAATATCATCTCAACTTAGCTAATAGCTATTACAACAAGGCAATAAATAACTTAAATGTCAAAGATGAGTTTCTTAGTAAAGGGTTTTCAGAAATTAAGACCGCTTTATCAATAGACTCAAATTACTACGATGCTATTCATGAACGAGCCTTGTTGAGATACGGTTTTGGCGACTTTAGTGGTGTGATTAATGATATGGAGTTGGTAATTTCCAAAAACATTAAGGACAGCTCCAAAATATCTTCATGCTATAGATTTATCGGTCTTTCTTTGGCCAATAGAAATGACTACAAGGCCGCTATCTTAAAATTAGACACTGCTCTGATTTTTGACCCAACAAACAGTTACAACTATTTAAGTAGGGGACAAATTTACCTTTTGAATAGCGAAAACATGAAAGCATGCGAGGACTTTAGCAAATCATTAGAATTAGGAAACATACCAGCTGGTAAAGAAATTTCAATAAACTGCAATTGACCTATCCGTGAAAAAGCATGTTATTAAAAAACCTCAAAATGAATTATGATACACTGACAATATTTCATTACATGCTGTCAGGTCTTCCGACCTGACCACATCAGGAGTAAATTACACTTTCGGAAAATTGGTTTGTCGTAGAAGTTCTCTAATCAAAGAATTCTACGTGCTGTCAGGTCTTCCGACCTGAACACATCAGGAGTAAATTACACTTTCGGGAAATTGGTTTGTCGTAGAAATTTCCTAATCAAAGAATATACTAAATTTGAATGCGTCAGGTCGGAAGACCTAACGGCACAACGAGGTTATAATTCTGTTAACCTTCGAGAAGGACTTCACACATTAGAAATTAGATCACCAAAAGAATTGATGGAATATGAAAACTGAAATTAAGACTGACAAGAAATTTGACGCAGTAAAATACATGCGACAAGAGGGCGATCGAATTTCAAAGACGATTAAGGGAATGACTCCGGATCAAGAGATTGAGTATTTTAGAAAGAAGTCGGAGGAATTTAGAAAGAGTAAGTGAACGGCACAGCCCCCAACAAAAATGTTTTTGCAATGCGGGGGTTTAGTGTTGGTATTAAAAGTAATTTCTTAATTTAATTTCGTTCGGTGTCGCGGGAGAAAACGGAGAAGGTCGGCCTTAACATTCCTCAGCCAGCTGGCGAATACATTTTTAAGCCCTCCTATTCCCCGCATTTGCATAAACACAAGCGTTGTGCGTCAGGCGGTGGACGACAAGAAAGTGAGTAGAAATAGTTAAATTTGGGGATTATGAAAACAGGGACATACAATATTGACTTAGGGTTTGATCAGATTTTGGATCTGGTGAGACAATTACCCAAAAAGGAGAAAATTCGCCTTTCAAAAGAGCTTGAGAAAGAGATTATTGACACCAAGTTGACAACTTTACTGAAGGCTTTCAAAACTGACGACCTTGACCAAGAGACCATTAACCAAGAAGTGGAAATTGTAAGGACTGACCTATATGTCAAGTCAAAGGCCAAGTAAGGTAATTATTGACACTAATCTTTGGATTAGCTTTTTAATTGGCAAAGAGTTACAAAACCTTAAAGACCTAATTACTACGGAGAAGGTAAAACTCATTACTACAGACCAATTAATCACCGAACTCAAAATTGTTACTGCACGACCAAAACTTCAAAAGTACTTTGACCAAGAAAAAATAGCAGAGTTAATTTCCTTTCTGGACATAGTTGCAGAAAAAGTGAAGATCAAAAATATTGAACAAACTTGCCGTGACCCTAAAGATGATTTCTTATTGGCCTTATCCAAAGAGAGTAAAGCGGACTATTTAATTACCGGTGACAAGGTCTTATTAGAAATAGGAATATATGCCAGAACAGAAATATTGACTGTGAATAAGTTTAAAGAGAAGATTAGGTAACCGCCCGAACGCACAACAAAATGCATGCGTAATGGCGGGGCTCGGTTTAAGGTAAAAGTGTTATCTTTCAAAATACGTTTTTGCAACGGGGACAGTGAAACATATCTTACACCCGCCACTTCACAAACCCAAAGGATATCTATGATCAAAACAATATTGGACAACTATGCAACTACATTATTTAATAGGGCGAAAGATGACTAAGAAAATAATCGCTGAAGGTGTGGTACATAAAGTACCTGAGGATTTAAAGAAAGCTTTAGTTTCTAATCCAGAGGTACTCGAAAATTGGAACAGGCTTACCCCACTCGCACGTAACGAATGGATTTGCTGGACTACCATTGTAAAGAAACCAGAAACCAGAAAAGACCATATAGAGCGACTATGTGCAGAGCTACTCGAAGGAAAGCGCAGACCATGTTGTTGGCCTGGTTGCCCACATTGGAGGCCAAATGCAAAAAAATGGTTTAAGTGACCTATATGATAGATTAACGATAAAATACAAGGTATGAATACTTCCGACACACACAATGAGCGTATTGCAAAAATGACCTTTGCCTCGGTCTATCCTATGTATCTCGCAAAGGTGGAGAAGAAAGGCAGAACAAAAGAAGAATTGAATCAGGTCATTGAGTGGCTAACTGGCTTCGATAATAAGAAATTGCAAGACCTAATTGGAAAAAAAGTAACTTTTGAAACATTCTTTCAGAATGCAGCATTAAACCCAAATGCGCACCTCATCACCGGTGTAATATGTGGTTATCGTGTGGAGGAAATTGAAAATCTTTTGACTCAAAAAGTTAGGTATTTAGACAAGTTGGTGGATGAGTTGGCGAAAGGCAGAAAGATGGAAAAGATTTTACGGAGCTCGTAGGGAGTTTAGGTAGCTCCATTGCTCTTGACAATCTGCAAAGGCAGAAGAGTAGTCACGGCAACCTAAATGAAAACAGCATCCGCAGAAATTTAGAGCCTGATAAAACTGATAGCGCTCATAGTAACGCAGCCTCCGACTTGTCCTGTTATAATGTTTACATGGTCAAAGGGGTTACCAATTCAATTAAGCAATTATTAAATCACACGTCTTAATACTTACTTTCGATCACTTACGTATAACATGAAAATTAGTAAAGTCAGCGCGCTCCTACTTCTATTTCTAATCGCTTTTGGTGCGAAGGCACAATCCGACTTTAATATTTCCGGTAGATGGAACGGCACCGTACAAGTTCCGCTGGGAGAAGACCTCTTAGGGGAATATTTCTTCACGCAAAATGGTCTAATTGTTAAGGGGTATGTGAAGTTGAAAACCTTAAACGGAAAAGATTCATCAAAACATGAATTTTCCGGATCTATCAAACACGGAGTCGTTCACATTAAAGGAACTAAGTTCGAGTATAAATCGTCAGGCGCATGTTTAGCAGTGACAGAATTAAACTATGTAAAGGAAAACAACCAGGAAAAACTAATTGGCAAGTGGCGGGGAGATATGCGCTTGTCCACCTGCCCCCCGGGTGTTTCAGGAAAAATTGAAATTGCCCGAGTTATTGACTTCACTCCTCAACTAGTCCAACAACCGGCTAGAGTAGTTCAGGTAGGAACAAATGATGTAGAAGGAAATTCATTAATAACCGAATTAAGTAAAAGAAAATATTACGCCCTGATCATCGGAATAAACGACTATGTGGACGATGGAATTATGGATTTGGATAATCCGGTAAATGATGCAGTGGAATTAAAGCGCGTGCTCCAAAACTATTACACGTTTGATCCCGAAAATATTAAAATCCTTTCTAACCCAACCCGCACAGCTATTATTGAATCGTTTGATGTCTTGAGTGAAAGGATCACCGAACGAGATCATTTTTTGGTTTTCTATGCTGGCCATGGTATTTGGGATGAACGCCTGAACCAGGGCTTTTGGCTCCCATCAGATGCGCGGTTGAGTTCTAAAGCGCAATGGCTTTCCAACAGCACCATCCGCGATTATATTGGTGGCATTAAATCAAAACATACCTTACTGATTACCGATGCCTGCTTTAGTGGTAGCATTTTTAAAGAAAGGGCCGTATCATTTGAGAACAGTCGGGCGGTGCTTGAAATGTATAAGCTAACCAGCCGCAAAGCGATGACCAGCGGAGCGTTAAAAACTGTGCCCGATAAAAGTGTATTCATAACTTATCTTACTAAGAACCTTATCAATAACGATCAACCCCTGCTCTCAGCTGAAGAACTATTTCGTACATTTAAAATTGCTGTGATTAATAACAGTCCTAATGGACAAGTTCCTCAATACGGTGCAATAGGTCAGGTGGGTGATGAAGGCGGAGATTTTATTTTTTTGAAAAGGCCTGACAAATAATCTGTTAGTTTCAAACAGTAAGGCCTGACATTCTCCTGGTCGGAAGACTATGCAGGGGCACACAGGACAACGTTTCGGTTTGTATCCTTTAAACTGTCTCTCTTTTCCATTCATAACATAAACCGCGCAGTAAAATTCTATGAAACTAAGTTTTGCTTTACTTGTCTTTACAAGGATTATGGTTTTTCCATGTTAGCTCCGGATGAAATAGAAATTCACCACTATTTATTTCTGAAAACCTTTTCATAGCCTTTAGCCCTTGTTGGTGTTGCGCGAATGAACGCGGGAAGGTCACCAACAGACTATTCTTCGCGGAATCTCCTCCCACGCTCGGCACACTCCAGGCAAAGCAAGTGGAGGCCCCCTATTGGTTAGTCACAAACCATTTTAGTCTGTTCAAATACGAATATTGCCACCTTCATCAATGTTTACATTTCTTCGCCACACATTTGCTATCTTACCGTAAATGAAAACCTGAAAACTATGCATCGCGAACAGTTTATCAAATCACTTGGCCTGCTCACTCTTGGTGGACTGAGTGCAAGCACTTTTTTTTCCTCTTGTGCTGAAAAAAAATCTTCCGATTCTTCAACCGATAGCAATGCTTCTGTTGCCACAACAAATGAATTGTTTTTCAAAATCTCATTGGCCGAGTGGTCGTTGCACAATGCGCTGGTTGCAAAAGAATTTGAAAACCTTGATTTTCCTGCGAAAGCAAAAAATGAATTTGGCATTAGCGCAGTTGAATATGTAAATCAATTTTTCATGGACAAGGCTAAAGACAACGTCTATTTGACAGCGCTGAAAAAACGTGCCGATGATGCAGGCGTTACGAACGTGCTGATCATGTGTGATGGAGAAGGCGAGATGGCCAACCTCGATGCAAAACTAAGAATGCAGGCAGTAGAGAACCATTACAAATGGGTTGAAGCCGCGAAGTTTTTAGGCTGTCATTCCATCCGGGTAAATTGCTTTGGTGTCGGCACAGCCGAAGAAGTGGCCAAGGCGGGCACAGAGAGTTTGCGAAAGCTTAGCGAATATGCACGGCCGCTGGGCATTAACGTGATTGTGGAAAACCACGGAGGATACTCCTCCAACGGAGTGTGGCTGAGCAAAGTCATTTCGGATGTTGGGTTGGATAACTGTGGTATTCTGCCTGACTTCGGCAACTTCTGCACAAAGCGGGAGAAAGGAGATATGTGGGACTCGCCTTGCATTGAACAGTATGACCGCTATAAAGGCGTTACGGAAATGATGCCTTTTGCAAAAGGGGTGAGCGCCAAGGCTTATGACTTTGACGAACAAGGCAACTGTATTGAAACCGATTATTCTAAAATGCTTTCTATCGTAAAAGCCGCTGGCTATGTAGGGCATATAGGAATTGAGTATGAAGGCACTAACCTGAGCGAACCTGAAGGCATCAAGGCAACAAAAGCCCTTTTGGAAAAAGTTGGGGCAACTGCCTAAGTCGAACCAACAGATTAATAGGGCCAATCCTTTGTTCAAGGTTTGTCCTTTTATTTTAGTTTGGTATGAGATGGAAATTCACCTGCGGTCTCAGCAAAACCTGGGGTTTTTTTAAATAGACTTAGGCCACTATTTATTTCTGAAAACCTTTTCATAGGAGGATCGCTACTCCTATTTTTGAGCCTTCTTACAAATCCCTGAAAATTATTAAATCCTGATCATGAAGCGCGACAAAATCATCTTTGACCTGATTGAAAAAGAAAAACAACGCCAGCAGCATGGCATTGAGCTGATTGCCTCCGAAAATTTCGTGTCTCTTCAAGTCATGAAAGCACAAGGGACTGTCCTCACCAACAAATATGCAGAAGGTCTGCCTGGCAAGCGCTATTATGGAGGCTGCGAGGTTGTAGATGAAATAGAACAACTGGCCATTGACCGCATCAAAGCATTGTTTGGCGCTTCGTGGGCCAATGTTCAACCGCATTCCGGTGCACAGGCCAATGCTGCCGTAATGTTGGCCTGTTTGAAGCCCGGAGATAAAATCTTAGGATTCGATCTATCACATGGAGGGCATCTAACACACGGCTCTCCTGTTAATTTTTCAGGCAAATTATATCAGCCAACGTTTTACGGGGTAGAGCAAGAAACCGGGTTAATAAATTTTAGTAAAGTGATTGAAATCGCGCAGAGGGAAAAACCCAAAATGATCATCTGCGGGGCTTCGGCTTACAGTCGCGATTGGGACTATAAAAAATTGCGCGAAGCAGCCGATAGTGTTGGTGCTTTACTGCTGGCAGATGTCTCCCACCCTGCTGGTCTCATCGCCCGCGGTTTATTGAACGACCCGATGGAACATTGTCATATTGTTACCACTACCACTCATAAAACTCTGCGTGGCCCACGTGGTGGCTTGATCATGGTGGGTAAAAACTTCGATAATCCGTGGGGACTGAAAACGCCTAAAGGAGAGATCCGCAAAATTTCTTCCGTTTTGGATTCTGGTGTATTTCCTGGCACTCAAGGCGGACCTTTGGAACATGTAATTGCGGCAAAAGCCGTTGCTTTTCAAGAAGCGCTGAGCGAAGAATATTTACAATACATTGTGCAAGTGGCCAGGAATGCAAAAGCAATGGCCAAGGCGTTTGTAGATAAAGGATATAAAATCATTTCAGACGGAACAGATAATCATTTGATGTTAATTGACCTTCGTTCAAAAAAGTTAACTGGAAAAATTGCTGAAGAATCCCTGATCCAGGCGGACATTACCATCAATAAAAACATGGTGCCCTTTGATACCCAATCCCCATTTGTTACTTCGGGTATGCGCATTGGCACTCCCGCAGTTACCACTCGTGGCATGATGGAAAAAGATGTGGTAAAGGTGGTTGATCTGATTGATGAAGTCTTGAAGAAACCGGAAGATGTGAAACACCTGAAGGCAGTCAAGCGGAAAGTAAATGGCTTTATGAAGAAGTTTCCGTTGTATTCTTAAAATCATAGCTTTGGGTCTATTGACTCTCACCCCATCTAACTTTCTTGCCCTTCTCTTAACGGAGAGGGCATTGATACTTCTCAAGTGAAGATTAATGTGGATGGGTGAAGTAAACCGCGACAGTTTTGTATGAACACGGACTCAATGGTGAGACTAGATAATTTTATTAAGTAAATGGGTGACGAAAAAGAAATGGCTTTCCTCGATCATTTAGAGGAATTGCGCTGGCACGTAGTGCGGTCCGTCAGTGTGATTTTTATCATGATGATCGCTGCCTTTGTTTATATAAGGGAAATTTTTGATCATATCATTTTTGCACCGGCCAAAATTGATTTCCCGGCATTCAAATACATGTGTGAAATAGGTAAGTCGATGGGGCTTGATGAACTTTGTGTAACCGAACTGCCTTTCAAAATTCAAAGCCGCAACATGACCGGGCAGTTTATGATGTCGCTGACGGCTGCGTTTGTTATCGGCCTTATCGTGGCCTTCCCTTATGTGGTTTGGGAATTCTGGAGATTTGTGAAACCGGGTCTTCAGATAAAAGAACGTAAATTTTCAAAAGGTGCTGTCGCGGCTGTGTCCTTTCTTTTCTTCCTGGGGGTCGCATTTGGATACTACATCCTCAGCCCCATGACGATCTGGTTTTTGGCAACGTATTCGATCAGCAGTATGATTGTCAATGAATTTGACATCACCTCCTACGTATCAACCATTACAAGCCTTATTATTGGCTGCGGACTTCTATTTCAATTTCCAATGGTCATTTATTTCCTCTCCAAGGTGGGAATTGTTACGCCACAGCTGATGCGAAAATATCGCAAGCATTCTATTGTTATAATCCTGATACTAGGTGCCATAATCACTCCTTCGGGAGATCCTTTTAGTTTAACGGTGATCTCATTACCTTTATATATGTTATTTGAAATCAGTATCTATATTTCAAGCGTAGTGGTGAAGCGCAAACTAAAAGAAGAAGAAGAAGCAGAATTGCGTGCTGACCAAGCCAGCTCATGATAGGGAAAATTGCTATCGGGGCAGACCATGCCGGGTTTGAATATAAAGAGCTATTAAAAAAATGGCTTGAGAGAAACGGCTATGTAATAAAAGATTTTGGGACCTTTAGTACAGACTCAACTGACTATCCCGATTTCGCTCATCCTGTTGCAAGTGCTGTAGAAAAAAATGAATTTGAACTTGGCCTCCTCATGTGCGGAAGCGCCAATGGTGTAGCCATTACCGCCAATAAACACCAGGGGGTACGGGCTGCAGTTTGTTGGAATGAAGAATTAGCCGCTCTGGCTCGCCAACACAATAATGCCAATGTGCTTTGCCTGCCAGCACGCTACATAAGTCAGGAACTTGCCGAAAAGATTGTAGATCGGTTTCTCCATTCAAACTTCGAGGGTGGGCGGCATGAACGCAGGGTAGGCAAGATTAGTTGCTAATCCTTTTATATAACTCTCCATCTCTCCTATACTTAGATTTTATGCCGGGAATCCGTTCAATTACTTTTTTCATATAATCCTTTGGATCAACGATGACCTCAGGTGGATCTGTTTGAAACGCTCCGTTTATAAGTACAATGTTTTCAAAGTATTCTGTCTTTTCAAAAAGAGGTTGCGATAAGCCCCAATCAGGAAAGTAACCCGCCAATATATTATACTTGTAAATTCCCACATCATCGCACAACACCATAACTCTTTTATTTTGTATCTCCTTCTCATATGATGAAGTGCCTGGAAACATTGTCTTGAGGTTTACAGCAGGTATTTGGTCATACCGTGTGAGCAAATTCATGCTAACCAGACCTATCAGAAAAATCCAGAGCATACTTTCTGCAATCCACTTTCTTCGGATGAATATTAAATAATGACTCACCAGATAAGACAGGGAGGGGATAAAAATGATTAGACTCTGAGGAGAAAGCTCGCGGGTAATGAAGATGTGGAGTACGGCTACCAACAACCACAGAAACATGATTTGAAAAAGCTGTGACTGATATTTTGTAAAATGAGCTTCACGATTGAGCATGAATAATGAAAAGACGAAATAAGTAATAGGCACAATTCCCAAAATTAAAAGGCCTTTCATCGAAATCAATTCAATTCCTCCAAATGTAAGATTAGGTAAATAATAATTTTGCCATAGCTCAGCGGTGTGGCCCCAAAAAAAATAAAGCGTGATTAACATCGCATGAGGCAATATGTATCCTACAAAAAGTAAAAGAGCTTTCCGTATGCTAATTCGAGTATACACGATTAAAATAAAAAGTGTTGCGACCAGAAAAATAGTATAAGAAAACATGAGCAGTGATGCTAACCCCAGATAAACGCCAAGATTGAGAATAGTTTCATCCCGTTGAATCCGAAATTCAATTTCCTTAAAGAGATTATTGAGTGCTAACAATAAAAAAGTTGAAGCAAGAAGTTCAGGTGAAAACGTTAAGAAATCGAATGAAAGAAAGCACAACAATCCAAAAATAAGTGCAGGTAAATAGGTACTATCGTTATAGGCTTTGTTTACAATCAGGACACTTGAAAAAAATGAAGCTTGAAAAAAAATGATGAGTAGGGAAAGAGAATGACGTCCAAACAATGACCTTCCAAAAATCCAATCTGCCATTCCAAAAAATGCAGAAGTCAAAGGTGCTGTTGAATCATACACCTGAATGTACATACGTTTTCCGCTGTGAACTGCTTCCCCAATCACAAAACTTTTAAGTTCCGGGAGCGTAACGGCCACGGGGTCAATAAAAAATGGAAGGGACAATAAAACAAGTATGATCAGGAGGCCAATCAGACGGTAGGGATCATTAATGCGAAAGAAGCGAAGTAACACGGGTTCTAATTAAGCACGCAAATAACTCAAAAAATGCACGTAAACCGCAGAGTTTGCCAAAGGAAAACCGTATGGGTTCAGCACATTCTATTAGCCAAAACATTGCTCCGAGTATTTTTCCTGAATAACTCTTCACCGAACTTTTCGGCTTCTATAGAACAGGACTGCTGACTTTCTTATCTTTACCCCATGAGCGGAACAGTAAGGCAACAAAAATATTCAAAGCTAATTCAAAAAGAACTTAGCGAAATCTTCCAGCGCGACAGGCGAGGAATTTTAGGCAATAATTTTGTCACCATTATGGAAGTTCGCATGAGCCCAGATTTAAGTGTTGCCAAAGTATATGTGAGCATGACCTTGGCAAAGGATAAAGCCGTTGTGCTTGACAAACTGAATACACATAAGCCTGAAATCAGGAAAGCTCTTGGTGCTAAAATCCGCAACCAGGCACGCATCGTGCCACAACTGGTCTTTTTTATTGACGAGGTTGAACAAAGCGCAGAGCGAATTGAAGACTTAATTAAGAAGTTGAATATTCCTAAAGGAGAAAAAGATGGGCTCAACGATTAACGTCTGATTCCTTTGAATTTATCTCTATTCATAGCAAAACGCTACTTTCTTTCTAAACGGAAGAAGAATTTCATTAATATCATTTCCATACTTTCCGTAGTAGGTGTGGCCGTTTCCACTGCTGCATTAATCATAGTTCTTTCCGTCTTTAACGGCCTTGAGGATTTGCTAGGTTCGCTTTATAACTCCTTCGATCCACAACTTAAAATTGAATTGGTAGAGGGAAAATCCTTTGCTGTAGATGAAAAACTCTTGACCAAAATTAAGAATGTTAAAGGAGTAGAAGTCGTGACGGAAACTATTGAAGACTTTGCGTATGTGCGCTACCGCGATGCAGATATGGTGGCAACCATACGAGGGGTGAGCGACAATTTCATTGACCAAAAGCGGCTTGAAGGCTATATGGTGGATGGTGATCTGAAGTTGAGAGAAAAAGATATTCCATTTGCCATTGTGGGCAGTGGTGTACGCTACATGCTATCCATTGCCGTAGAGGAGGATATGTATGCTCTGCAGGTCTACTATATCAAAAATGTAAAGGCTTCCGTTTCACTTGACCCTTCCAAAATATATTCCCAAAAAAGTATTCGTCCCGGAGGAGTGTTTTCAATTGAAAAAAATTTCAATGATAATTACATCTTCATGCCTCTTGATTTTGTGCAAGAGCTTTTAAACTATGGAAATAAACGCTCCTTTCTTGAGGTAAAAATATCGCCATCCGCAACTATCCATAGCGTTCAGCGTGAAATTAAAAATGCACTTGGCGACAGCTTTCATGTACTAACCAATGAAGAGCAGCATAAAGATTTGTATCGGTTATTAAAACTTGAGAAGCTATTTACATTTCTTGCCTTGTCCATGCTACTTTTAGTCGGCTCCATTAATATTTTCTTCTCATTGATGATGCTCGCCATCGATAAAAAGAAAGACATCACGATACTTTCAGCAATTGGAGCCGATAAAAACTTAATCCGAAGGATTTTTCTAGCCGAAGGGGCGTTGATCTCAGGTGTGGGAGCTACTCTGGGACTTATTCTAGGAGGTGTGGTCTGCTGGCTTCAAGATCGCTATGGACTTGTGTCCATGGGGATGGAAAACGCAGTCATTCCGAACTATCCTGTGAAGATGCTGGCGCTTGATTTTTTCTATACAGGTCTCGTCATTGTGGTGGTTACCATCATTGTATCAATACATCCGGCATCCTTGGCCGCTAAGACTTATTCAACCGAATATTTAGGATAAGTTGTGGGTTTTTTTGATTCTATAGATGTCCAATCCCCGGCTTAGCCGAGGTGTTAATTCACTGTATGTAAGTTCTGATCCTAAATTGTACTATTTATAGTGCGTTTAATTTACTATTTTTCAATTCTGCTTAGTCCAAAATTGGCCAAATCCGGAGCGAGGAGGCTCCTTTTGACTCAATAGGATGTCTAAATTCAGTTAAGAAAAGGGTAACCGCCATGAAAGTTTCGGCAGCACAGCCGTTTCAAATCATATATTCGCTGTACCAGCACGAATACCTGGGCTATATTTTTGAATCGTATATCGTCCATCTGGACGAAAAGGGGAAGCTGACTTATCAGCACCAAAACATATCTTCAAAAAATGCACGTGAGTTTGCCAAGGGCTTAGATAGCCGGGACTATGAACTGATTGATCTTATGGACAAGATGAATCAGGATATGGTTCTGAAAAAATTCTCTGCCAAAGTGATGAAACCAAATGAGTTCTTTGCCAAAACGTATGACAAACAGAAGGGAAGCGAATTGGTGCAAGAACAAATTGAGCATTACCTTGAAAAACTGAGGGCTGATGCCTTGGAAAAAATGAAAGGGAAGATGTTATATGAAATGGGAAATGATGGAGAGCCAACCTGGAAAAAATTAGAAGTGGTAGAAAGACGCGCCAGCATTCAATTTCATTTTAGCAGAAGCGAAGAGAACACAAATTATTATCCAACCATTTCTTTTGATGGAAATAAACTAGACATCCCAAATCCGACTGCCTATCTCGTCTGCAAAAACCCGGCCTGGATGGTGTTGAACGGAAAACTGTATGGATTTGACAAACCCGTTGATGGAAAGAAGTTGCTCCCATTCCTCAGTAAAAAGTTTGTCGTCATTCCAAAAAATCTTGAAGAGACTTACTATAATCGTTTCGTTGCTCCGCTGATTGCCTCATTCGATGATATTGAAGTAAAAGGTTTTGAAATCAACAAGAACAACTATGAACCGCATCCTTTTCTTACCATTAGTGAATTGGCCCAGGTGAGTACCAGCAATGGTGCCTCTCTTCTTTTTGAAGAAAAAAATGAACCCGCTGCCAATGATGAAGCAGGAAAAATTGTGTTTGATCTCTCGTTCAAATATGGTAAGCATCGCTTTCGCGGAGATGCCTTTGGTGCTGTAAATGTAACAGTTGAGAAAAAAGATAACGATTACATTTTTCACCGGGTAAAACGAAATATTGAAGCCGAGAAAAAATTCGCTCAAACTCTCATTAAGCTTGGGCTGCCACTTAAAGGATTTCGAACCGCAGTTGACAAATCACAGGCCTTTTCATGGTTGAATGAAAATCGAGTTAACCTCCTTAACCTCGGCTTTGAAGTAAGTCAGCCAGATAACCGCGACAAAAAATATTTTGTTGGTAAGGCCGTGATTGAACTGGAGGTAAAAGAAAACATAGACTGGTTTGATATTCATGCTAAGATTCGTTTTGGAGAGTATGAAATTTCATTTAAAGAATTACGCAAACTCATTCTGAAAAAGAAGGTTGAGTTTAAGTTGCCAAACGGAGAAATCGCCATTATTCCGGAAGCCTGGTTAATTAAGTACGGAGATTTATTTGCGATGAGTGAAACACTTGGTGATCATGAAAAGCCGGTATTAAAAAAGTATCATCTCAATCTCTTGAAAGAATTACAAGAAGGCAATTTGGCAAAAGTGCAGATGAGCGAAAAATTCCGGCAACTGGAGACCTTTACGGGGATTAAAGACTATTCTCTGCCACTAGGATTTTCAGGCAAATTGAGGCCATACCAAAAGGCTGGATACAATTGGCTGCGTTTTCTTAACGAATTTCATTTGGGAGGATGTTTGGCGGATGATATGGGCCTTGGCAAGACGGTGCAAACGCTAGCACTTTTACAAGCTGAGAAGGAAAAAGGAACGTTAACATCCTTGTTAGTGATGCCTACTTCCCTCACGTACAATTGGGAGATGGAGGCTGCAAAGTTTACACCTCAGCTAAAAATTCTGAACTATACCGGATCGCTTCGCAATAAAGATATTTCACGGTTTGAAAAATACGATGTGGTAATCACCTCCTATGGCATAGCCCGATTGGATATTGAATCTCTCCAGAAATTCCTCTTCAACTACATTATTTTGGATGAATCACAGGTGATTAAGAACCCCACGTCTAATATTGCGAAAGCTGTTCAACAACTTAAATCGAGGCACAAACTTACCTTGACAGGTACTCCTTTGGAAAACACGACCCTGGATTTATGGTCACAAATGACATTTATCAATCCTGGTTTGCTCGGTGGTCAAACCTTTTTCAAGAATGAATACCAGATCCCTATAGAGAAAAGAGGAGATGAGCCAAAGAGTAAAAAGTTGAACTCGATCATAAAGCCTTTTGTGCTTAGGAGATTAAAATCTCAAGTAGCTACTGATCTTCCGGAAAAAGTGGAGAACATTCACTACACAAACATGACCACCGAACAAGAGGAAAAATACGAAGAGGCAAAGTCATACTTCAGGCATAAAATTCTCGATCAGATCGATAAAGATGGTATCGGCAATACACGTTTTATGATTTTGGAAGGACTGACCAAGTTACGACAATTGTCCAATCACCCGCGTATGGTGGACTCCACCTACATCGGCAGTTCCGGAAAAATGGAAGCACTTTCATTCATGCTGGAGAATGCCTTACTGGAAGGGCACAAACTATTGGTATTTAGTCAGTTTGTTAAGCATCTTGAGATCGTAAAAGGGTTTTTGATAGAGAAAAAAATTCCATTTGCTTATTTGGACGGCTCCAGTAATGATCGTAAAGATCAGGTTGAAAAATTTAATAGGGAACCGGACTTAAAAGTTTTTCTTATTTCGATTAAGGCGGGTGGCCTGGGACTTAACCTTACAGAAGCTGATTATGTTTTCATTCTCGATCCGTGGTGGAACCCAGCTGTTGAAGCACAAGCAGTTGACCGCGCACATCGAATTGGTCAAAAGAAAAAAGTGTTCACGTACAAGTTCATCACCCGAAATACGGTAGAGGAAAAAATACTACAACTTCAGCAGCGTAAGCTCAAACTTTCTACTGATCTTATCACCACAGAAGAAAGCATTATGAAACAACTGACGCGGGAGGACATAGCTCAGATGTTAGCGTAAATCAGTTAGCAGGTTCAACAGAAAATAAATTATGGATACTTTTGACTCCTGCCAAATCATTTTTCTGTGATAGTCCATTAACTTTGTAAAACATCACAAATAGAATTACGCCACGTTAAGTGCTAACGTGAGAGCCCTGAAAATATTTTACTTCAGGCAAAAACCCTAAAAATACGAATGGTTTAAAATATAGGTATTACTTTTTGGCATTAACATCTCCTACATTTCACTACTTTTGTTTACTTCTAGAAGTATGAAAGATAAGGCGGTCATTATTACAGGAGGCTCATCGGGCATTGGCAAAGCTTTAGCTGAAGTATTCGGATCATACGGTTCCCAAGTGCTGATTACAGGAAGAGACAAAGATGAATTGGACGATGCTGTTAGAAAGTTATCGATTAAGGGGATAGTAGTTCACGGTCTGCAGGCTGATGTGAGCATTGAGGCCGATAATAAAATGATGGCAAGTGAAGCCCTCAGGCTATTCGGAAAAATTGATATTCTTATTAATAATGCCGGTATAGGAATGAGGGCTCTTTTTGAGGAGTTGGACTTAGACGTAATTCGAAAAATCATGGATATTAATTTTTTCGGTATGGTGTATGCAACCAAATACTGCCTTCCTGAAATTATTAAATCAAAAGGATCTATTGTTGGAATTTCTTCCATTGCAGGCTATCGTGGATTGCCGGCCCGCACCGGATACTCTGCCTCTAAGTTCGCGTTGAATGGATTTTTGGAGGCTTTGCGCGCTGAGGTCTTAAAAGATGGCGTTCATGTACTCACAGCCTGTCCAGGGTTCACAGCTACCAACATTCGCAAGCGAGCGTTGACTAAAAACGGAAGCGTGCAAGGAGAATCTCCAAGGGAAGAACAAACTATGATGTCAGCCGAAGAGTGTGCCGCTCACATTTATAAAGCCACCATGAACCGTAAAAAAATACTGGTGCTCACCGGCCAGGGAAAACTCACGGTATACTTAAACAAAAGATTTCCGGGCTGGATGGATTGGCTCGTGTATCATGAGTTGGCCAAAGAGGCTCATGCTCCATTAAAATAATTTCATCAATTGTGACTTAAAACTAAGTCTTGTTCAAAAAAACCAATTTGATATGGTCGGCTTTATTTAAATTCCGATAAAAGTTTATCAACTCCTCGTATGACTCTGGCGGAAATTCGCCCTTCCTCATATTTATTTTTCTGATATATACTAAGTTGCCTTGTTCCAATTTGAACGAGGCCTCGTATTCACCATACTGAGATTTTATTTTTATTGGCTCAGGTAAGAACTCCGGATATATCTCTTCTGGCAAATGGTAATTGATTGTATCGATATCAACATACGCCATTTTTCGAATCACCTTGGTTTTTCTGGCTTCTACTTTTTCAGGAACAAATGTTGATCGATTCATGAGGTTGGGTGTAAGAAACAAACGCTTTCCGCTCACCGAAGCAAAGCGATTTAGAATCAAGTCCGTAGTAATAATCGCTGAAGGAATTTTACTCTTAATATTACTCATGGAAAATGAATGGATATCAAAACTGGGAATCTCGGTGTTTTCTTGAATCCATTTTTTTTGATCATCATACTGATTTCCTAAGACAAAACTCAGGGATCCGTTTTCGTATTGAAGGCCGGAATAAGTAGTTTTCACGCTGGCATTAGCATTACCATTTGCTTGTACAAATACATCAGCCGTTCTGAATTGTTTGTTCTGCTCAGCTGTATAGCCTGGTGTTCTTACAATTTTTGCTCCATCTTCTGTTATGGCGAGCGCATTCCTGTCACCCGTGTGCCATCCTGAATAGCCAAATGGATTAGTCTGACTTGTGCACTCCAGCCAAAGCGTATCCATACCATTCGGTACAAACGCAATAGCGTGATTGAATTGAGAACTTGGAAACCCTGTAATCATGCTTTGTGCATTACTTCCTGCCATGATCAAAGCGTAATTTGCCTTCAATCCTGCAGCCTCAAGTAAAGCGATTGTATAATTGGAAAGTGCCTTACAGTCGCCATAACCCGCCTGATCGACAACCGAGGCTTCAAAAGGTTGAAAGCCTCCAATTCCCAACTGAATACTTACATACCGGGTTTTATTTTGCATGTATTCATATATCGCTTTGGTTTTTTCCTCATTTGTTTTTAATCCGGCAATCAATTGTTTTATTTTTTGCCTGGTCTCTTCTGGCAAAACCTTTCTTCCCTTGTTGAGAGAGTTAATCCATAGACCAAATTCATCCCAGGTCTGCATGTTACCTACGTATCCGTCAAACTCAAATTTTGTTGGCGCAGCCATGATTTGCGGTACCACCTCTCTTCGTGAACTTAAGGGTTCAAATTTAATAGGCAACACATCTTTAAATTCCCAGGTAAGGGATTCAAAGCCATCATTTGTCCTTCCTGGTGTTGGCTGCCTGTCAATATTCAATACGTAGTACCGTGGTGCGATTTCGAGGGGATAAATCAGTTGGTAAGAGGCGTGCTGCACGGATACCTTTTCATCGGAAACAATTACCGATCCGTCAATCATATATAAAAACTTATATTCCTTTTCATATTCAAACAACACGGTATAAGGATAGTTATTTTGGGTAAGGTCAGCCGACTTCAATCTATTGTCATTGTATAATCCACCATCGTATATGCTGTGGTCCGCTATTTCACTGTTCTTGAGTTTCTTTATCAAGTTACCTTCTGCATCATAAACACTCCCGCTAAAACTGGTGACTCTGGTTAGCTTGTCATAGTCAACTTGTTGGCTCGCATATTCCTTGCCTCCAACATTCAAAACAGTAATGGCATAATACACATATACACTCGCTTTGCTTTGCGAGTGAATTTTATATACAGTCTTATTTTCACGGATAACCGCGTTGACATTTTTCGTTAACTGTTCAGGAATTTCACTAACAGGATACTTTTTATCTCCGGCCACCGTACAGAAAGAGACTACTAAAAAAACTAATGATAGACCTTTTTTCATGCCACTTATTTTTTCTTGAGCACAATTTGTTCGGCCTGCTTCGCCACTATCTGATTATAGAACTCCCTAAGGTTGGGATACTCCTCCTGGCTAAAAAGGCTTTGGTTTATTGCCAGGCTACTGGTGATATTTATAGTATTACCCTTTTGCACAACATTGTAAAAATACCTTGCTGCGTTGTTAGTCAAAGACAAGACTTTACTTTTTGGAAGTTCATCAATGCCATATCCTTCGGGCAAGGTAATTTTAACTAAAAACATTTTATCAAAAGGGCTACCAAAATCCACAGGATATTCACGCTTCTCAAGTTTAAATGGATTTTCTTGCTCCCGATCCAACACAAAAGGATTCAGATAAATCATATCCCCGGCTGCAGTGATATGATCGCTAATACTAACTTCATGCGATTCTTTGAAGGGTAATGTAATGTCGTTTGCATTCTGGAATTCACTCTTTGAAAATTCCCATGAACGACTGCCCTTAAAATTTTTAATGTAATCAGATTCCCCCTCTGAAAAGTATTTTTTTCTTACGTTCTGTGCATAGTATCCCGTTCTATCAATTTGTATTTTGCCTGTTAGTTCCCCCACATTGACAATCGCTAAATCCGTGTTGACGATGAGCTTTGATTTGCCTGGAGATTGAAGTTTTATCCATTCGTATCCGGCTTTGGAAACCACAAGACCATTTCCATTCAAACATCTTTCGGGCAATGTTCCCGTAGCAAGAAGCTTGTCTGTTGCATCAAGCAAAAGTTTTTTGTCTCCTAATCTTACCAAACAAACCACGTAATTAAACTGAGACGAAGCCGGAGTTAGCTCGCGAACAAACCCATGATCCCTGGTACTTAACAGGACTGGTGATACACTGAAATCCGCTTTGTCTAACAATGATGCCAGCAAGAGATTTATGTCAGCAGAATTACCTTTCTTTTCCTCTGTTACTTTCCGTAAGGTTGTCTTGATAAACTTTCGGTTCGTTCCATCCCAAACAATAGTCTGTCTGACGTAATTGCAAATGGCCCCAATCTTTTCTTCTGGAGTAGTAAGACCTTCTGTAATCTCTTCTTCTGTTTTCTTAAGGAATGCATTTCCGGTTACTTCCCCGCCAAAATCAGAGCTCTCAGCATATAACTTATTGATATCTTCCCAACTGCCCAAATAGCTTTTTCTTGGTTGGTTTGGAAATTGAGTAAACGAAAGTTCGAAATTCAGCTTTGAGATATAGTCCTGTGACGTAGTTATAAATGGTTCAGGCTTAAAGGCCGGAACATCCCTGGCCGCCCACCGAAAGCGGTCCTCCTGAAAGTCAATCTGGTCGTTACTGAATGTTGTCTTCACAGCACCATCTCTTAAGCTCTCTCCTCCGGATCGCTCTCTTGAAGTAATCTTTATCGAATTGGGTTCCCTGGTTTGCTCATTAACAGAAAGTGCAACGTATCCCTGCATATATTTTTCATAATTGTAATATTCTGGAATCCTCGCACGGTATTCGCTCCAAACAGTTGGTATGGTGCTTTGAAATTCCCAATCCTGAAAATTGATTACAAAATCAGAAGTGATCCTATAGGTAATTTCTATGACGGAGCCTTCCTTTACATTTGGAAGTGTCACTTTCATAAAATCTAAGTTGGCATCATACTTTTCCCTAAAAATAGCATCAGTCTTAAGCTTACTTTCAACCACTTTACCTTTTTCAAGGTTATACGTTATGGCCTTTAAACCAGCAAGCTTTTCATCGCTACCTCCACTGTGATAAAGGGGAATACTAAAGTTAGCTTGATCCAATCCTTCTTTAGTAAGAATTTTAATTCTGGTCAGTCTTTCAAACTTTACTACAAATCCTTCCTGCTCACTGTACTCTATGACAGACTCCCCATAGTCAGCCAAAATAACCGCTGAAGCTGAAGAATCTTTATCATAAGTGGTCATCTTTAATTGGTCAATTGGGACATCTCCAAATTTTATAGGGGGTTTTTGAGCCTGTAAAATGAATGAACACAACAAAAGCAGGGTAGAAGCAAATGTTCTTAACATGATTTTCAAGGTTAGGTTCTTGAACGCAAGATTTCTAAAAATGTAAATCCAACCTAGTAAATGTATGTTTATCTTAACTTTCGAAAATTTCAAAAGATTGGCCAAAACAAAAACCTTATTCTTCTGCCAAAGCTGCGGCTATGAGTCGCCAAAGTGGATTGGTAAATGTCCATCGTGCAACTCATGGAATTCGTTTGTGGAAGAAGTGGTCTCGAAAAATGAGGGAGATAAAAACGAGTGGAGGCAAGATTCGGGTAAAAGTAAAATCAGCAAACCCAAAACGCTGAACGAAATTGAATCATCAGGTGAATTACGGATAGCTACACCCGATCAGGAACTCAATCGTGTTTTGGGCGGAGGCATCGTTCCGGGTTCTTTGGTGCTGATCGGTGGCGAACCAGGCATCGGCAAATCCACGTTAATGCTTCAGATCGGGCTTGCCCTTAAAAAAGCAAAAGTACTTTACGTATCAGGTGAAGAAAGTGAACAACAGATCAAAATGCGATCGGAGCGCATCTCCTTAGTGACGAAAGATCAAGTTGTGAGCAGTCATGAAAATTTTTATATGCTGGCGGAAACCAACACAAAAAATATTTTTCAGGCTATTGAATCGCTGGAGCCAAACCTCATTATTATTGATTCAATTCAAACGCTTCATTCACACATGCAGGACTCTGTTGCCGGCAGTATTGTTCAGGTTCGCCAATGTGCGGGTGAATTAATGAAGTTTGCCAAAGAAACCAACACACCTGTTTTTCTAGTGGGGCATATCACCAAAGATGGCATGCTGGCAGGCCCGAAAGTTTTGGAACATATGGTAGATACTGTACTTCAATTTGAAGGTGACCGTCACCTCGCCTATCGTATTTTGCGTACCACAAAAAACAGGTTTGGTTCTACCTCTGAGATTGGCATTTACGAAATGTTGGGGACAGGCCTTCGCGAAGTTTCTAATCCCTCTGAGATTTTAATCTCTCAGAAAGACGGGCTTCTGAGTGGGGTAACCATTGGTGCTACTATTGAAGGAAATCGTCCCTTGCTTATTGAAATACAATCGTTGGTGAGTTCTGCCTCGTATGGAACTCCTCAACGAACGCCCACTGGATTCGACCAAAAGAGATTGAATATGTTGTTGGCAGTGTTGGAAAAACGTTGCGGCTTTCGGGTAGGTACACAAGATGTATTTGTAAACATGGCAGGGGGAATTTATGTGGAAGATCCGGCCATTGATCTTGCCTTGTGTATCTCCATCATCTCATCAATGCAGGAGATTCCTGTGAGTGACAAAATTTGTTTTGCTGCTGAAATTGGGTTAGGTGGAGAGCTTCGGGCTGTCAATCGAATTGACCAGCGCATCTCAGAGGCAGAGAAACTTGGGTTTAAAGAAATTTATATATCCAAGTTTAGTCAGAAGTCGATCGATCTGAGCAAAACAAAAATCGAGGTGAAGTCTTTTGGTAAACTGACTGAGGTTTTTGGTGACTTATTTGGTTGATAGCAAGGCGAAGTTATTTTGTAATGCATTCTGAACATCATCTATGGAACACTTTTTTATTGAAACCCTAGGCTTTTCCGAAAACGTATTTGCCTATCTTCTGCTGCCATTACTTATTTTTTTAGCTCGCATCTGCGATGTCTCTATCAGCACGATTCGCATTATTTACATGCTGGGCGGAAGGCGTTACGCGTCTACCCTCCTTGGTTTCTTTGAAGCTTTCATTTGGCTGATGGCTATCCGCCAGATTTTTCAGCATCTAGATAATTGGGTGTGCTACATCGCTTATCCGGGCGGTTTTGCATCTGGCATTTTTGTGGGCATGTTAATTGAAGAACGCATCGCGTATGGAAAGGTAATCGTGAGGATTATCACCCGAAAAGATGTTGTCGCTCTCATTCAATTTTTAAATGCCCAGGATTTCCGGTACACCAAAGTTGTTGCCGAAGGGCCAGATGGAAATGAAAATCTTGTGTTTACCGTCTTGCAGCGCGAACGTCTAGATGATCTGTTAAAAAAACTTAAGGAAATTCTTCCTACTGCTTTTTATACCATCGAAAAAGTAAAAGCGGCAGGTGAAAGCGGGGCTTTGCCGGAAGAGCAGGGTGGGTTAAGGTTATTCACTTGGTTGCGTGGAGTTATCCGGAATTAAGTTGCGATAAACTTACCTTTCCTTGCAGCCCGCCTGTGTGAATGGCAAGTATAGTTGATCCATTTTTGAAATAATCTTTTCGGATCAGATCAAAAATCCCAAACATCATTTTAGCAGTATAGACATGGTCCAGTGGAAGCTGATAATTTGTTTCCATCTCCTTCATAAAGTTGATCAGTTCATCCTTAATTTTTCCATAGCCGCCAAAATGATAGTCCTTCAGTATACTCCAATTATCATCCCCATTACCCGTATACTTTTTAACTTCTCCCTTCAAAAAGCCTCCACCCTTCAGAACGGAGAACCCCACGATTTTTCTTGCTCCTTCAAATCCGTTAACAATACCGGCCATTGTTCCTCCTGTGCCCACAGGCAAACAGAGGTAATCAAAGTCAACTTCATTAACCAATTGCTTTCCAAATTCTGCAACTCCTTTTACAGCCAATGCATTGGTGCCGCCTTCTGGAATCAAATAAAAATCCCCAAATCTATCGTTAAGTTTTTGTACAAATCCTGATTCTGTTTTCTTCCTGTATTCTTCACGAGATACATACTGAAATTTCATACCACAACTTTCCGCGAAAACGAGTGTATGATTCAATGGCATAGTTTCTTCACCTCTAATGATGCCAATGCTTTTCAAGCCCACCTCTTTCGCAGCCGCAGCTGTTGCATAGATATGATTGGAGTATGCTCCTCCAAACGTTAACAATGTCTTATAACCAAGTCGTAATGCCTCCTCCAGGTTGTATTTCAATTTCCACCACTTATTTCCGGACGCAAAGGGATGGTTTTGGTCTTCTCTCTTTATTATAAGCCGTATACCTTTTTGCTCAAATATTTGGCTCTTAATTTCCTGAATAGGGGTTTTTGTATATCCAATCAAGGTTATATGGTTACTGTACTAAATATTTTAGTAATATTGATAATGGATGATAACTACTTTAAAGGCCGCGGTGCCCAAATCAAAACCGAAAACAAATTCCTCAAAGCACAGTATGTAACCGATCATATTGAAGGACTTGATGAGCCTTTGCTCGAATCTCCAAACACCCAAATCTTCTACGAAAATCCGAAAAAGATTGTCAACAAAGTAGAGAGTCCCGATCTCAGCATGATGTATTCGATGAATCCCTACCAGGGCTGTGAGCATGGATGCATCTATTGCTATGCGCGCAACACGCACGAATATTATGGCTTCAGTGCAGGCCTTGATTTTGAAAGTAAGATCATTGTTAAAAGAAATGCTCCCCAGCTTCTGGAAGAACACCTGCTCAAAAAAAACTGGAATTCGGTGCCCATCATGTTAAGCGGAAATACGGATTGCTATCAACCGCAAGAACGAAAATTTGAAATTACGAGAAACATGCTGAAAGTATTGGCAAATTATCGGCATCCGGTTGGGCTAATCACAAAAAACAGCCTCATTCTTAGGGACATTGATTTATTACAAGACCTCGCAAAAGACAACCTCGTACATGTGTACATTTCGATTACCACGCTGGATGAAAATCTCAGGCGAATGATGGAACCGCGGACTGCCAGTAGTATGAAACGATTAAAAACGGTAGAAGAACTTTCAAGGGCAGGAATTCCCGTTGGGGTTATGAATGCTCCCATCATTCCGGGATTAAACCATCATGAAATTCCTAGCATATTAAAGGCAGCATCAGATCATGGCGCAAAAGGCATAGGTATGACTGTGGTTAGGTTGAATGGTTCAATTGGAAAACTTTTCGAAGATTGGCTTCGAAAAAATTTTCCGGACCGGTTTGAAAAAGTATGGAACCAGATCTGCTCTTTTCATGGAGGCAATGTCCACGACTCCCAATTTGGAAGGCGCATGTCGGGCGAGGGAAACATAGCAGATGCTATTCATCAACTCTATCGTGCTTCAAAGAAGAAATACTTCCACGGCAAGCAAATGCCAACCTATGATCTCACTAAATTCAGAAAAGGCGGTAATCTTAGTCTGTTTTAATATTGAATTGATCTAAAATTACGCGTGGAGGGAATTAAATAGTTTGTTAGATTGTCTAAAGTGTAGTTATCTTTGATCATCAATGAAACGGATATTGGCAATAAGTCTTCTCTTCTTTTACCTGATTTCGTTCACAGAATTCAGCGAAGTGTTACGTTTGCCTCTGCTTATTGAACATTATACCGAACATAAAAGTAAAGTCGAAGATCTGTCTTTCCTTGAGTTCCTGGTCATGCATTATGAAACCGATGTTGCTCATGATGACAAAGACATGAGTCTCCCTTTCAAAGATTGTAATCACTCTTTCAGTTCTCAAACCCTTGTATTGCCTGTACAAAAAATAGTCTTAACAGAGAATTCAGAAAAGACAACCCTTACTTACACTTCCTTTTATTTACTTCATGAGCCACAACTTCTTGCTGGCGACATCTTTCAGCCTCCCAAAATCTAGTTCTGTTTTTAGCGGTTCTAAGTCTTGATTGCACTTAGTTGACCTGACCTATTTGCCTGTGAAAACAAGGCATCCATGATTACATTATTTAATGTTGGCCCATTGGACCTACAAGATTATGCTGAATGCTATAATTCGATTTTCAATTCACAATAAATTTATCGTTGGTTTATTTACAATTGCCTTAATTATCTGGGGTAGTTATTCATTGACTCAACTTCCTATTGATGCCGTGCCGGATATCACCAACAATCAGGTACTGGTTATCACTTCTGTCCCATCCTTGGGTGCCGCAGACATTGAGCGTCTTGTTACTTTTCCAATCGAACAGGTAAACAGCAATATTCCAGGACTCATTGAGCTTAGAAGTTTTTCACGCTTTGGGTTATCCTTGGTGACGATTGTGTTTGACGATGATACGGATGTGTATTGGGCACGTCAACAAGTGGCTGAAAGGCTTCAAACTGTAAAAGATCAGATTCCCAAAGGCCTTGGTTTGCCCGTATTAGCACCAGTTACTACTGGGCTTGGTGAAATTTACCAATATGTTGTGAAGCCCAAAAAGGGATATGAAAACCAATTTGATATTACAGAATTACGCACCATTCAAGACTGGATTGTAAGAAGGCAACTGTTACGCGTAGCAGGTGTAGCGGATGTCAGCAGTTTCGGGGGGAAGCTGAAGCAGTATGAAATAGCAATTGACCCGAATAAATTGAAGTCATATGGGCTTTCTGTCAACGATGTATTCACTGCATTGGAAAAAAACAACCAAAATACAGGTGGGGCTTATATCGAAAGGCAAGCAACGGTCTTGTACATCAGAAGTGAGGGATTAATTCGCAATCTGGCAGAAATTAGAAGCATTGCTGTGAAAAATACTGAGAATGGAACTCCGCTATTTATAAAGGATGTAGCTGAGGTACGAATAGGTAACGCCATTCGATATGGTGCCATGACTTACAATGGAGAGGGCGAAGTGACAGGTGCAGTGGTGATGATGCTGAAGGGTGAAAACAGTAGCCTTGTAATCAACAGGGTAAAATCCAGGATTGAAGAAATCAAAAAGATACTGCCTGAAGGTGTAGAGATAGAGGCCTTCCTGGACCGAACCAAAATGGTGAATAATGCAATCCATACAGTTGAAACTAATTTAATGGAAGGCGCCCTGATTGTTGTCTTTGTATTGGTCCTGTTTCTTGGAAATTTCAGGGCTGGTTTATTAGTAGCATCAGTCATTCCTCTCTCGATGCTCTTTGCCGTAATCATGATGAATTTAGTTGGAGTAAGTGGAAACTTAATGAGTTTGGGGGCACTGGATTTTGGCTTAATTGTAGATGGCGCTGTGATAATCGTGGAGGCGGTAATGCATCAGATCGCACACGGAAGAAAATTTAGCCCACTCAACTCACTAACTCAATCTGAAATGGACGCAGAAGTAAACCAATCGGCAGGCAGGATGATGAACAGTGCTGTTTTCGGCCAAATTATTATCCTGATTGTGTACTTGCCGATTTTCAGCCTGCAAGGTATAGAAGGCAAAATGTTCAAGCCTATGGCACAAACTGTTGCCTTTGCTTTGCTGGGTGCCTTTATTCTTTCACTCACCTACATTCCGATGATGAGTTCTGTCTTTCTAAGTAAAAAAATCAGACATACTAAAAACATTTCCGACAAACTGATGGAAAAAATTGAGCGCATTTATCAAGCCCTTTTACAAAGAGTGTTAGGCTTTCCCAAAACCACAATAATATCTGTACTTGCCTTGTTTTTTGTGTCCTTGATTACCCTTTCATTTCTGGGCGGTGAATTTATTCCTGCTCTGGAAGAAGGCGACTTTGCAGTCGATACAAGAGTATTAACGGGAAGTAACCTTAATGTATCTATTGATGCTACATTGAAAGGAGAAAAAATACTTCTCAAGAATTTTCCAGAAGTAATTAAGGTAGTTGGTAAAACGGGGAGTGGTGAAGTTCCCACGGATCCTATGCCCATTGAGGCAAGCGATTTAATGATAATCTTAAAAGATAAAAGTGAATGGACTTCGGCTAAAACGTTTAACGAATTGGCCGAAAAAATGGGCAAAGCCTTAGAAGCCGTGCCAGGCGTTACGTTTGGCTTTCAGTATCCTGTGCAAATGCGCTTCAATGAATTAATGACCGGGGCCCGACAAGATGTAGTGTGCAAAATATTCGGAGAAAACCTGGATACCCTTGCTTTTTATGCCCACAAACTGGGAACCGTTATCAATACCGTGGATGGGAGTGTAAATCTATACGTGGAAGCGGTGGCCGGGATGCCGCAAATTGTAGTCAACTATAATCGCGCAGCAATAGCGCAATACGGTTTGAATATTTCAGATATCAACAGAATTATCAACACAGCTTTTGCAGGACAAAGCACAGGGCTGGTATATGAAGATGAAAAGAGATTCGATATGGTTGTACGCATGGCAGGAGAGCAACGTAAAAATATTAATGATGTCCAAAATCTGCTCATCCCCACCGCAAAAGGCGATCAGATTCCTTTGAGTCAATTGGCTTTTGTCGAAATCAAAGATAGTCCTAACCAGATACAGCGCGAAGATGCCAAACGCAGAATTATTGTCGGTTTTAATGTACGTGGTCGTGATGTGCAGACCATCGTTACGGAATTACAGAGAAAGATCGAAACTCAAATAAAGTTTCCAGTGGGTTATTATGTTACGTACGGTGGAGCCTTTGAGAATCTGAATGCTGCCAAAAAGCGATTAGGTATCGCAGTACCTGTTTCATTGTTGCTGATTTTTCTCATGTTATATTTTGCGTTCAATTCCGTCAAACATGGCCTGCTTATCTATTCAGCTATTCCACTTTCGGCCATTGGCGGGATTTTCGCCTTAGCCAGCAGAGGTATGCCGTTCAGCATTAGTGCAGGTGTTGGCTTTATCGCACTGTTTGGAGTGGCTGTGTTAAATGGCATCGTATTGGTAGCAGAGTTTAACCGACTTAAAGAGGAGGGCCGCTACGACTTAGAAAATATCGTAAAGTCAGGAACAAAAGTTCGTCTCCGTCCGGTGCTCATGACCGCTCTGGTTGCCTCCCTGGGCTTTTTGCCAATGGCCCTTAGCAATGGAGCCGGTGCTGAAGTTCAACGTCCACTGGCAACAGTAGTGATTGGTGGGCTATTGATCGCAACATTATTAACACTATTTGTACTTCCGGTGCTATACATACTATTCGAAACCGGCATTAAAAGGAGGCCAAAAAAAGCACCTGCCGTTATCGTCCCTTTGCTTATTGTTTTATTAATGGTCTCCAGTCATGTCGGTGCACAAACGCCTATTTCACTACAGGCTGCTATTGATACCGCATTGGCAAATAATCTACTGGTTAAAAATGAACGGTTAAAAGCTGAGTATCAACAACGTCTTATAAAGACTGCCATAAACCCATCACAAACCAACGTGTTAGGAGAGTACGGACAAATCAACAGCAGTTATTCTGACAATCGATTTGGCTTCAATCAAAACTTGAACTTCCCTTCGGTGTACACTCATCAAAAGTCGTTGTTGAAAGAAGAATGGAGAAGCAGTGTGCTAAACATAGCAGTAAAAGAACTTGACCTGAAAAGACAAGTATCCCTCGTATTTAATGCGTTGTCTTATTTGCAGGGGAAGCAAAAACTACTTCAACAGAATGACAGCCTGTTTTCTGAATTTTTACGTAAGGCTAATTTGAGGTTTGACGCTGGCGAAACCAACATACTTGAAAAGACAACAGCAGAAATACAACGTGGCCAAATTAAACTTCAGCTCAATCAATTGATTGCCGATTTAGATTTATTACTATTACAGTTTCAGCTTCTTTTAAATACTACTACCATATTCGTTCCTATAGATGATTTTAGGATGAGTAGAATTGAAATACTGGATACAGCTTTTATTGAAAATCATCCCGGTATTCAATTTTTGTTGCATCAAAAATTGGTATCCATAAAAAACACCCAATTGGAGAGAACCCGTTTGCTTCCTGATCTCACTTTTGCCTATGCCAATATGTCCATGCGCGGTACAGGTTCCGATAACCAGACATATGATGGTTCAACGCGATTTCAGTCAGCTCAAATTGGAATTGGGGTTCCTATATTCTATGGTTCCCGGAAGGCAAAAATCAATGCGTCTAAATCCCTTGAGAAAATCAGGGAAACCAATTACTTGTCGGGCCTGCAACAGTTTGATATAGAATACAAAAAAGCACGCACTCAATCTGTCAATTTTTCAAAGTCAGTTGATTATTATGAACAGACTGGATTAAAAAATGCAAAATTGATTATTGAAACAGCCTATAATCAATTTGCGAATGGTGGAATAAATTATCTGGAGTGGGTGATGCTGATCAATCAGGCCATCTCCATCCAAGCGGAATATTTAAATGCTGTGAACAACCTAAATGATAGTATTATCCAACTTAATTATTTCCTCGAAAAATAGAGTGTTTTCAAATAGAATATCATGAAAAATTCATTAACTCCTGCATTTCTCAAACCATTTTCCGCGTCTAAATCAGCATTACTATTTGGTCCTTTGCTGTTTCTTATTTCTTGCTCTTCCAAAAATGACACAGCTTCTACTCCCGATGAACGATCATCTGAAAACAGTGTCACCCTTACTGATGCTCAATATAAAAACGCTGGCTTGCTAGTTGGTAAAATTGAACTAAGGACTATTTCAAGTGTATTGAAAGTAAATGGCAGAATAGATGTACCTCCACAAAATATGATCTCCATTAGTGTGCCTATGGGTGGCTATTTAAGGTACACCAAGTTGTTACCCGGCATGCATCTTAACAAAGGTGAGATCATTGCCGTTATGGAAGATCAGCAGTATATTCAACTGCAGCAAGATTACTTGACAGCAAAAGCCAGATTGAATTTTATAGCCAATGAATATCAACGACAAAAAGAACTCAATCAAAGTAAGGCTTCAAGTGACAAAGTTTTTCAACAAACGGAGTCTGACTATATAACAGAAAAAATAAATGTTAAGTCACTCTCTGAAAGACTGAAATTAATTGGTATCCATCCTGATGAATTGTCTGAAAATACCATTTCCAAGAATATCAATATCTATTCTCCTATCGGGGGATATGTTTCAAAAGTAAATGTGAATATTGGCAAGTACACTCAGCCCAGTGAAGTGCTTTTTGAATTAATTAATCCAGACGATATTCACCTGGCACTTACCATCTTCGAAAAAGATCTTGGAAAAATTGCTTTAGGGCAAAAACTGTTGGCCTATACTAACGGTCAGCCTGGTAAAAAGTATGAGTGTGAAATTATTCTGATTGGGAAGAACCTAAGCCTTGATAGAAGTATGGAGATCCATTGCCACTTTGAGAATTACGATAAGAGCTTAGTGCCCGGCATGTATATGAACGCAGATATTGAATTAAGAAATAACAATGTTTATGCCCTCCCGGAAGAAGCAATCGTTCGGTTTGAAAACAATCAATACATTTTCATGGCCGAAGGCGAAGGCTATATTCTCTTTGAAGTAAAGACCGGAGATTCAGAAAATGGTTTTAGCGAAATTGTTGATGGGGCTAATCTGGTTGACAAAAATATTGTGCTGAAGGGAGCGTATAATTTACTTATGACTATGAAAAATAAAGTGGAAGAATAGAACCCATTATAGTGGATATTCAAAAACTCTTACAACCAGACCTTCAACACTATATTCTTCGCCATGAAGCAGTTGATGAAAAGAGCCTATTGCTAAAAAACAAGACGACCAGTGGTGTTTCAACTTCATTAATAGCTGATCAAATCTCGGGTAGGCGAAAAGCAAGGATCAAACTGCCTTCCTGGTACAAAACTAAAAACATCATTTACCCTCCATCGATCAACCTGGAGCAATGTTCATCTGAAACTACCGCGCACTATAAAACGGAAATCACCCAGCGTTTTTTCAGCGAATACCATGCAGTCAACTCTTCAAATCGAGCCGTTGACTTAACTGGTGGCTTTGGAGTCGATAGTTTTTTTCTCAGTTCAGTTTTTAGCAATGTGGATTACACTGAGCCGGACGAAAACCTGTTTGAAATCGTCAAACATAATCACTCAATACTTCAAGAATCCGGAATCCAGAATCCAGAATCTAGAATCCGACATTACAACACTACAGCTGAGAAATTTCTGGCTTCAACAAAAGACAAGTTTGACCTCATCTACATCGATCCATCTCGCAGATTAAAGGGCAATCAAAAGATCGTTCGCCTGGCCAATTGCGCACCTGACATCATCGAATTGTTGGACATCATTTTTGATAAGACTGAAATTCTACTGTTAAAAGCTTCTCCCATGCTTGATCTTCAACAAGGGATTAAAGAACTGAGAAATGTTACAAGGGTTTTTGTTTTGGCTGTGGATAATGAATGCAAAGAAGTTCTTTTTCTATGTCGGAAAGGTTATACATCAGAGCCTGTCATTGAGGCTGTTGATTTAAGATCTTCGTTGCATAAATCTGCATTTCCTTTTTTCGAATTTCAGGCTTCAGAAGAAAAAAGTTCAGTGGCCGAATTTTCCAGTCCCCTGCATTATCTCTACGAACCACATGCTGCCATACTCAAAGCCGGAGCATTTAAACTCATCGCTCAAAGGTTTGCAGTGAAAAAACTTCAACTTCATACGCATCTCTATACTTCTGAAAATCTTGTACAACATTTCCCCGGAAAGATCTTCGAAATAGAAGCCATGATAAAACCCAATCCTAAAGTTGTTAAGCACTATTTTCCGGAAGCCAAAGCAAATGTTGTTTCCCGCAACTACCCACTTAGCCCGGAGCAACTCAAGAAAAAAACAGGATTGAAAGATGGTGGCCAAAAATTCCTGATTGGTTTTTCGGGGGTGAAGGAAAAGTTTGTGGCGGTGTGCAATAAAGTGCTCCTCTAAAAATTGGGTTACAAAAACTTCAAAATCTCCTCTATTTTTGTTTCCCCATTAAAAGCTTTCACTAATTGTCGCCTGGATGAGTATATGTACAATGATGGAGTAGCGATTGAACCGAAATTATTAATAACCTCCACCACCCCTGTGCGCACAAAATGTACATTCACATGTCCCATTAGATCATAATCGTGAGCAAACTTGTTTATGTTTTCAAAACCTTCAGAAGATACAAACCAGACTGTGTAGTTTTCAAAAGCTTTCAACTGCGCCCGTATTTCCTTTGCTTCACGCTGACAATGGTCACAATCCGGATTGTATAACACCAACACATTATTACCAGTAAATTCGCGGCTGAAATGTACAGCGCCATCAAGCCCAAGTAACTTTAAGTCCGGCAACTGGCTCACCAGGACTTCTATTGTTTTCTGTGGGCGTACTGTTGTATCCTTTAATGAGTCTTGTGGTCCGGTTACATACCATGCCATGGTTGCTATGGCCACTACTATTCCGCTAAAAAGTAAAATCTTTCTCATTACTGTCCTTAAAACATCCCCAACCCCAGATACATGCAATAAAAAACTGCTGCCAATAATCCATATACTTGAAAAATCTTCTTTCGGTTTTGAGTGTCTTCCCACCAAAGCATCAACCAGGGCTTGTACAATCCTATGAAAAGGAAAAACACACAGGTGTAACTTAAGAATAAAAATAGCAATCTCACGTTGTACATACGCTTCAAAGGTATCTGTTCAACTTTAAAAGTGTAACTATTTTCGATTAACCGTTACTATATCTTTCGAAGAAGGAATTAAATTCAATAAAATAATTAAAAACCCAATCCATCAGGATAAAATCTGATTAATCCCTGTACTTTTGTCCCTCTATTTTTCTGAAGGTATTGCGGGCGAACGATTTATTAAAATTTTATCAAGCAGATAGCCTGGTACAAACTTTGGCGGAAGGGATTCGTACGCCCTCGCCAGCCCGCCTCCCGAAGCAGTGCGGAGGGCAGGTAAGCAAGTTCAAACCAGAAGTACTTAGGGTTAAGGGATTAAGTGGAAGCCTGGATACTTTGCTACTGGCAGCAGTTTACAAAACCAGCAGGTCAAGTCATGTTATAATTCTCCATAACAAAGAGGAAGCTTCTTACTTTCTAAATGACCTCCAAAATCTTTTAAGCCAAAAGGAAGTTTTGTTATTCCCAATGTCTTACAAGCGCCCGTATGAATACGATGAAGTTGAGAATGCCAATATTCTCATGCGGGCTGAGGTTCTGACTCAGTTCAGCAGTCACCCTGATTCGCAGATCATCATTACCTATCCGGAGGCTCTCTCCGAAAAAGTGATCACAAAGAAATCATTAGCATCTAACACGTTTGTTGTAAAAGTAGGCGAAAAGCTTGATCGTGAATTTCTGGAAGAGTTTTTATACAGCTATGATTTTGAAAAGACAGACTTTGTATATGAAGCTGGCCAGTTTGCCACACGCGGTGGAATTTTAGATGTCTATTCTTATGCACATGAACTTCCCTATCGAATTGAACTATCCGGTGATGAGGTAGACAGCATTCGTAGTTTTGATCCCGGCTCGCAACTTTCGGTAGAAACGCTGGAAAAAGTAAGCCTTATGCCCAACGTGCAGACACGGCTGGTACACGAAGAAAGACAATCCTTTTTTGATTTTATTCCTCATACTGCCCGGGTTTGGGTCAAGGATTTTCAATTGACTCAAGATGTTCTTCGAAAATCTTTTGAAAAGGCCTCTCAAAGTTTTGATAAAATAATACATGACAGTGGTTCTAAAATAGTACTTCAACCCAATCAACTTTTTGAAACTGACATTTTTTTTACAGAAAAGTTAAGATCCTTTTTGATACTTGAGTTTGGTTCCCGGTTTCAATTTCCGGCTTCCAAAACTTATGATTTTAAATCTTCCGCCCAGCCTTCCTTTAATAAAAACTTTGATCTTCTTGCTTCAAATCTTTTCGACCAGCAATTAAAAGGGTACTCCAATTTTATTGCAGCCGAGCAGCCAAGACAGCTAGAGCAACTTCTGGGAATTTTTGAAGAAATAAATAACCAGGTGAAGTTTCAGCCATTGGATTTTCCCTTGCGCGAAGGATTTGTGGATCATATTTTAAAAATAGTTTGTTATACCGACCATCAGATTTTTGAACGGTTTCATCGGTATCACACAAAAGAAAAATTCTCCAAGTCAAAGGCAATGACTTTTCGGGAATTGCAAACAATGGTCCCGGGTGATTTTGTTACCCATATTGATTATGGCATTGGAAAGTTTGCCGGACTTGAAAAAAAACAAGTGAATGGACGGGAACAGGAGTCTATCCGTTTGGTTTTTCGAGATAACGATTTGCTTTACGCGAGTATTCATGCCCTTCATAAAATCTCCAAATATTCTGGTAAAGATGGAGCACCTCCGAACCTTAGTAAGTTAGGGTCCGATGAATGGGAAAATAAAAAATCAAAAGTCAGGAAGAAGGTAAAAGACATTGCGAAAGAATTAATAGACCTCTATGCCAAAAGAAAGCAGGCTCCAGGGTTTGCATTTGCCACGGATGGCTTTTTACAAGCCGAACTTGAATCATCTTTCATCTATGAGGATACGCCCGATCAAGCCAGGGCAACAGACGATGTAAAACGAGATATGCAGGTGGCCCATCCCATGGATCGTCTCGTTTGTGGTGATGTTGGCTTTGGGAAAACCGAAGTGGCCATCCGCGCAGCGTTTAAGGCAGCCTGTGAAGGAAAGCAGGTGGCCGTTCTGGTGCCTACTACCATTCTCGCTATGCAACATTACCGGACTTTTTCTGAACGGCTGGGAAATTTTCCGGTGAAGATTGAATATGTTTCCCGCTTCAAAACAGATAAAGAGATTAAACAAATTGTTAAAGACGTAGAAGTTGGTGCCGTTAATATTTTGATAGGATCTCACCGGGTGGTGAGCAAGGATATTGTTTTTAAAGACTTGGGATTATTGATTGTGGACGAAGAGCAAAAATTTGGCGTTAAAGTAAAAGACCGATTGAAGGAGATAAAAGTAAACGTTGATGTGCTGACACTTACCGCCACGCCTATCCCCCGAACACTTCACTTTTCATTGATGGGAGCACGTGATCTTAGTATTATTGCAACACCGCCACCGAATCGTCAGCCCGTAACAACCGAGCTTCATACCTATAATGAGGAGATTATTCGCGATGCGGTAAGTCATGAACTTCGTAGAGGAGGCCAGGTATTTTTTGTTCATAATCGAGTAAGTGATATTGAATCTATCGCCAATGTTATTTACAAACTAGTTCCCGATTCACGGATTGGCATAGCCCATGGGCAAATGGATGGCGATAAGCTTGAAAAAGCAATGATCAAATTTATAGACGGAGAGTACGATGTTCTGGTGTCCACCAACATTATTGAATCAGGTCTTGACATTCCTAACGCCAACACGATCATTATCCACAATGCTCACATGTTTGGATTGAGCGACCTTCACCAGATGCGGGGACGGGTTGGGCGCTCCAATAAAAAAGCTTTTTGCTATCTACTCACTCCACCCAGTTCGGTGCTTAGTGGTGATTCCCGCAAGCGTTTGGCGGCTCTAGAGGAGTTCAGTGAACTTGGAGATGGTTTTAAAGTTGCTATGCGAGATCTTGATATTCGTGGAGCTGGAAATTTACTAGGTGCCGAGCAAACCGGGTTTATCACCGATCTTGGTTTTGATACCTATCATAAAATTCTGGATGATGCCATCCTGGAACTTAAAGAAACAGAATTCAAAGATTTGTTTTCCGAAGAGCTTGCTGAAAAAGTTAAACTGATTGTCCAGGACTGTGTGATCGAAACAGATTTGGAAATTTTAATTCCGGAGACGTATGTCTCCAATACAAGTGAACGGTTACAACTTTATGCCAGTTTAGATAATATTAAGAATGATGAAGGTCTTGAAAAATTCTCCCTTTCACTCAAAGATCGGTTTGGTGTCTTACCGAGTTCTGTTGATCAACTCATAAATACAGTACGCCTGAGGTGGCTGGGAGAAAATTTAGGATTCGAGAAAATCACATTAAAAAATGAAAAGCTAAAAGGCTATTTCATTTCGGGAAATGATGAGTACTACAAATCGGATATTTTTGGCCATATTTTAACATTTGTCCAGCGTCATCCTAAGCAGTGCCATATGAAAGACACTGGCGGAAAACTAATCTTGACGATAGAAGACATTCTAAATGTTGATACAGCGATTGAGATACTTGATCGTATGAATCACAAATCCAGGTTGGCAAGCGAAACACTTTCGGCATAAGGCATCAGGTTCTCTACATTTTTAAAAGCATTAATCATCAACACTTTTTTATACACTGGTGAATAGTAGACTTCGATAAAAAAATCATCGGCATGATAAAGGTAGGCTTTACAATCGCCCAACTTGCGCATCATCAGGTAGTTCGAAGAGGTTGTAACTACATCACATTTCCTTTCAAAAGAAGCAAATTTAAAATCTTCAAGAGTTATCATAGAAATTACGGTTGAGTAGAAGTTCTTTAGAAAAAACTATGCCGAGCCTAAAAAGGCTCTGAATAAGTGTATTTTGGTATTTTTTCTTGATCTTTGAGTTTCAATCGTGGAATAAAAATCCCAAATTGAATCTTGCAATAACTTAGGTAGCGTGTCGTTTTAATAAGCGATTAGTCGGAACTTGTACTAATGATTTATCAATAAAATCTTTACCCCTTGGAAAACATTAGATTATCTATTTATATTAGCGGTTGCTTTGACTAATACTATGAAACAAATGAAGCATTTGAAAGGTCTACTTTTTTTGGTTGGCGGCTCCCTAATCATTTCTTCTTGCTCACTTTTTGGTAACCGAGGTGGCAAGCCTACAAACACAAATCCTGGCCAGATGAGTACTGCCACCGGATTAGCGTATAATGACGAAGACGGAGGTGGTTTTCAGGTTAAACCATTTGAGGGGCAGCCCGATGCACCTAATACTGTTTTCATTGAAGGTGGAAGAGCTATCATGGGATCGTTTGAAGAAGATGTTATGTCTTCCAGAGATAATATTGAAAGAACGGTTTCCGTGGCATCCTTTTATATGGATGAAACAGAAATTGCTAACATCCATTGGCTCGAGTACATGCATTATCTTGCCAAGGATTCTTCACAAGAAGTGTATGCCAAATCCTTACCTGACACTAATGTATGGATAGGAAAGCTTGCCTTTAATGATCCTTATGTTGATCATTATTTAAGGTATCCCGGATTTCGTTATTTCCCGGTTGTAGGGGTAAGTTGGAGTCAAGCCAACGATTATGCTGTATGGAGAACGCGCGCTGTAAACGTTCAGCTTGCACAGGGTGCCGGTGAGGAATATGCTGAAACTGATGGCCGTATTCCACTTGAATCTGGTATCGTTATTCCTTCCTACCGGCTCGCAACAGAAGCCGAATGGGAGTATGCTGCCCAGGCAATGCTAGGAACACAATGGGTAGAAGAACTGCAAACTCACCAGCGTATTTATCCATGGGATGGTCATGCTCTTCGCAATCCATTTGGCAAACAAATGGGTTTCTTCCTCGCTAACTTTAAACGTGGTCGTGGTGATTACGCAGGTATTGCCGGCAGATTAAACGATGGTGCTTTGATCACCTCATATATTTATGAATTTCCTCCAAATGATTATGGTCTGTATAATATGGCTGGAAATGTAAGTGAATGGGTAATGGATGTTTATCGTCCCCTTTCATTTCAGGATTTTGATGATTTAAATCCTATTCGGAGGGATGGTTTCTTAGATGAAGCAACTGGGCCAGCTAATAAATACAATAACATCGACAAGGATCCCGCAGGATTTACTTCGTTGATTACTGATAGGGCCCGTGTTTACAAAGGGGGTAGCTGGAAGGACGTGGCCTACTGGATGTCTCCTGGAACAAGACGATATCTTGATCAAGACTCTTCTACTGCAACCATTGGTTTCCGCTGCGCGATGATACGGGCAGGATCAAATTACTAATTAGGCGTAAATAGAATTTCATAAAGCCTTCTGTCATAAGCAGAAAGCTTTATTATTGCGCCTCTGCCATGCAGGCCACACTCAATTCCTTACAGTTACCTTCAAGAAGTTGTTGCCCACATGCTTCGAGTGTCGCTCCCGTTGTGATCACGTCATCGACTAACAAAATTCTCTGGTTTAAAATTTTATCCATACTATCGATACCAAAAACAGTATTCACATTCTCCCACCGATCTAATTTTGATTTACGCGTTTGTGTGGCCGTGTGTTTTTTCCGAATAGTAATGCTTTCATCCCAAGGTACACCTAGGGAATAGCTGAGGCCTTCCGCAAACTTTGCGCTTTGATTGTAGCCGCGTTTTCTTTGCCTGAATTGATGAAGAGGAACCGGAACAATCAGATCAAATTCCTTTTCGAAACCTCTTTCTAACAATTCCTTACCATACGCCATTCCTATTCTCACACCAACTTCCGGATGATTGTTATACTTTAATTGATGGAGAAGGTGCTGTACGATGCCGCTTTTCCTAAACTTCATATAAGCCCAGGCATGTTTTACTTTAATGCGGCCAGTAAGGCGATCCTGAATTGGATTATCAGCATGAAGATGATAATTTGTCTTCGGCAGCTCTGTCAAACAATGAGTGCAAAGGATATCTTCACCTTTGACAAGCGATTCGGAACATGCTAAGCAACAACGCGGAAAAAACAAGGCTATAAAATCCGAGATAGCATTCACCAGGGTCCAGTTTGATTTACGATTGAATGAACTCATCTTTGTGATGTAAAGATTATCAGTTATGAATCTTGTAAAGCAATTTAATGATTATCGCAGTAAAATGAATGAAAAAATTCTGGCAAGCGATAACTTAATAATTAAGAGAATTTTCAATCTGGATACCAATGCATATGCCAACGGAGTGCTGGACATTAAGAGCAAAGAACTTATTGGTCTAACATGTTCACTCGTTTTACGCTGCGATGTTTGTGTTAAATACCATTTGGGGAAATGTAAGGAGGTTGGATTTACAACCGCGGAAGTGCACGAAGCCATGGGTGTTGCAACCCTTGTTGGCGGAACCATTGTAATTCCACACCTTCGTAGAGCATATGAATTTTGGGAAGAATTAAACGCCTAAGTTGAAATGTTTAAGCGGGATTTAGACCTTGACCGGAAATGGCATCAATTGACTGTTTTTATTGAGCATACAATCGGCAAAAAACCCAAAGACCTGAATGGAGTTCTTTTCATTATAGGAATTCAGGAACTTGGCCAGGGAGGGAAACGCTTCTCGAAAGAAGAGAAGCAAGATTTATTACACATTGCTATTTGTAAAGTACTTAGCCTTTCCGGCTATTACACACTTGAAGGATTGGATAAAGACGGATGGCCACATTGGAAAATAGTTAAGAAATTACCACACTTTGACCTTCTTGAGCAGGAAAAACTATTAAAAATGCATGTTCTCGAATATTTTGAAAAGGAGTATGATTGGTACTACAAATCAAGCTCCACCTTGTGATTTTAGAAAGTCATTCTACCCCGTTTGGAGGGAACCCATCTTGTAAGGGTTGTTATTATCTTAGACGCTTTTGATTTCGCTATGTTCTTCACTTATCTTAGTAGATTCTAAAAACTAAGTACCGTGTAACAACGTTTTCACTTAATATATTGCTAAGTGGTGGAAGGAGAGCTTAAACCTATTTTTGATAAACTAACTTCTTTTAAGCGAAAGTATTATCTGAATATTTTCATAAAAGGGGGTTTGCTCACGCTCTCTATTATCCTTTTCTATTTTTTGATTGCATCCCTCATTGAGTATAACTTTTGGTTGAGCACCTGGGCTCGTTTCACTATTTTCATTTTGTTTTTTGGACTTGTTGCTTATAGTGTTTATCGTTTTTTACGGAAGCCCATCGCATGGTGGTTGTATCAGAAGGGACTTGATCAGGGTGAAAGTGCTAAACTAATTGGATCTTATTTCCCATCCATAGGTGATAAGCTTCTAAACCTACTTCAACTTTCTTCGCTTCAACCCCGTTCCGCTCTATTGGAGGCAGGAGTCAAACAGAAATCAAAGCTTTTTGAAGGCTTTTCCTTTGTGCAGGCTATTGACTTGAAAGAAAATAAACAATATTTAAATTACCTTTTAATCCCTTTCGGAATAATTCTTTTAATCCTACTACTCAATTCTAAAATCCTTATACAAAGCAGTCAGCGGATTGTGCAGTTTAATCGTGAGTTTTCACCGGAAGCACCATTTAAGTTTTTAATTCAAAACAAAAACCTCTATGCCTTCTTCAACGAAGACTTCACACTACAACTAAAACTGGAAGGTGAGGCCGTGACAGAATCGGCTTATATTATTGCTGGGAGCAAACGTTTGAAGATGGAGACAATGACCCCTGGGGAGTTTGCATATACGTTTGAGAAAATTCAAAATGGTATATCATTTCAAATTGAAGCTTCTGGATTTTATTCAGATGCATATACCGTTACTGTTATAAACCGTCCTGAAATTACGGAGTTGAAAGTACGTCTTGACTATCCTCGTTATCTCTCCAGAAGAAATGAAGAATTCAAAAATGCCGGTAACCTGGAGGTCCCGGAAGGCACAAAAATCACCTGGAAAATAGGCACTGCAAATGCTGAAAGGGCTTTCATTAACTTTTCTTCGGAGGAAGCACCTAATCCAATGCAAATGTCTGATGATCAGCTATTTAATTTCGGAAAGAGATTTAATAATGCGGATCAGTATTCGATCGAATTAGAGAATGAAAATAGCCATAACAAAGAAAAGATAGCCTATTCTATTGCTGTTACGAAAGATGCTTACCCGGAAATCACAGTTGATTATTTAAAAGACTCTGTGCTTTACAAGAGCATTGTACTTGGCGGTGCACTTAAGGATGACTATGGAGTAACACAACTTGATCTAAACTATCACGTGATTAGCAAGAATGAAGTATCCGAAAAAAAAATGTTCACGATCGGAATAAGCAAAAATCAGATTCAACAAAGCTTTTTTTATAATTGGAGACTTGACTCCCTTAAGCTTTTGCCGGGTGACCAACTTGAATATTTTCTGCAAGTATGGGACAATGATGGAATCAATGGGCACAAGTCTACCAGGTCGGCTAGTTATGTTTTTATGTTGCCTGGGGAAGAAGAGCTGAAAACAGAAATTACAAAATCAGAGACAGCCGCAGAAGGAAAGTTTGATCAAAGTTTGAAAAAGGCTAAGGACTTGAAGAAATCAATTGAAGAGGCTCAACAAAAATTTATGGGTAAACAGGAGTTAGATTGGCAAGACAAAAAAATGTTGGAAGATCTAATTGAGCAAAAACGGAATCTAGACCAAATGATAAATGAACTTCAAAAACAAAATGAATTATTAGAAGAAAAGAAAAATTCCTTTTCAGAACAAAGCGAGAAGATCAGAGAAAAATCAGAGCAGATCAGAAAACTAATGGACGAACTACTTGACCCAGAAACCAAAAAGCTGTTGGAAGAACTTCAAAAGCTGTTGGAGGAAAATTCCGATATGTCTCAAATTCAAGAGTTGATGAAAAAAATGGATCGTAAAGAAATCGACCTGGAGAAGGAGCTTGAACGTACATTGGAATTATTCAAACAATTGAAATACGATTACAAACTTGAACAAGCCATAGGGGAGATTAAAGAACAGGTTGCCAAACAAGAGACCTTATTGGACAAGACACAAGAGCTTGCCGGTGATAAAAAATCCGAAGAAAAGGAGAGCAAAGAACAGGAAGAAAATAATAAAACAGAGCAAGGTAAGGAAGGTAATGAGAACCAGAATGAAACTCCAAAACACGAGAAACTGGCAGAGGAACAAGGAGAATTAAATGAGGACTTACAAAATTTTGAGAAATCATTGGAAGAACTAAATAAAATGGGCGAGGAGTTGGAAAAAGAAACCGATTCGCCATCAAAAGAAAACCTGAATCAATTAAAAGAGAGCCAGGAAAACAGCAAACAATCACTAAAGGAAAACAAAGCCAAGAAAGCGACCGAATCTCAGAAGAAAGCTATTAACCAGATGAAACAAATGCAGCAGCAAATGGAAGGAATGCAAAGTTCAATGGAGATGGAAATCGATGAGCAAAATCTGGAGTCATTACGTCAGATTATTCATGGTCTCATAAAACTCTCGTTTGACGAGGAGACCCTGATGAAAGAATTCGGCCAAATTCAGCAGACAGACCCTAAGTACATCTCTCTTTCTCAGAATCAACTTAAGCTTAAGGATGATGTTAAAGTGTTGGAGGACAGCCTTTTAGCTCTATCAAAAAGAGACCCTTTCCTCGGATCTGTTGTTACAAAGGAGATAGGTGAATTAAACGATCACCTGGATAAGGCAGCAGAGCATACAAAAGAAAGAAGAAAGGGAAATGCCGGGTCTGAGATGCAGTTATCTATGACTAGTATAAATAACTTGGCCTTAATGCTTAACGATCATTTTGATATGATGATGGATATGATGGCAAATGCCAAGCCATCTATGAAAAAGGGAAATAAGAAGAAAGGGAACCAATCAGGTCTTAGCGAGATGCAGCAAAAACTCAATCAAAGAATTCAAGATCTAAAGAAAAGTGGTAAACAAGGAAGGCAATTATCTGAAGAAGTTGCTGAAATGGCTGCCGAGCAAGAACGCATAAGGAGAGCACTAAGAGAGATGCAGGAAAAGTTAAAAAAAGAAGGGGGGAAGATTCCGGGTAACGATTTGCCAGGAAAAATGGAACAAACGGAGATGGATTTAGTTAACAAACAAATCACCGAACAAACCATAAGAAGGCAAAAAGAAATTCTCACTCGCCTTTTGGAGACGGAGAAATCAATGAGAGAACAAAACCAAGATCAGGATAGAAAAGGAGAAACTGCTAAAGATTACAATAAGGAAATGCCAAGAGCTTTTAAAGAGTATTTAAGGTTAAAGGAAAAAGAAGTAGAATTGTTGAAAACCGTTCCCCCAAAGCTCTTCCCATATTACAAGAAAGAAGTAAACGAATATTTCAAAAGAGCAGGAAGTGCGGACTAAAAAAGTTTCATCTAGTAGTATCATGAAAAATATTCATATCGAGATTCCTTCTCTTTCAGAAAACATTAGAATGATTGAAAGTTTCATCGACAATAGCAGAGAAAAATTCCATCTTAACGAAGATATCTATGGAAATATAATGATTGCGGTGACCGAAGCAGTCAATAATGCAATTAAGCATGGCAATAAGAGTGATTCCACAAAAAACGTTTCACTAGCACTCAGCCTGGAGGAGAATCTGATTAAATTTAAAGTGGAGGATGAAGGAAGTGGTTTTGATTATGACAATCTTCCAGACCCAACTGCTCCGGAAAACATTGAAAAGCCAGGTGGAAGAGGCATATTTCTGATGAAGCACCTCTCAGATGAAGTTAAATTTGAAGCTGGTGGCAGGATAGTTGAGCTTTGTTTTTACATCAATTCCTGATGCCCACAATCTATTTCCTTTCAGAGGGGATAAAATTCATTCCAAAAAATAAGAATAAGCTAAGAGTTTGGATTAGTGATGTTATTACTTTAGAAAATCGTGAGATTTCGTCACTGGTTTACATATTCTGTCAAGATTCCTTCCTTTTGACGATCAACCACGATTACCTTAATCACAAAACGTTCACTGATATTGTTACTTTCGACTACTCAGATGGCCGAGTAATTGATGGCGAAATTTACATTAGTGTTGAAAGAGTGAAAGAGAATGCTACCAAATTCCAAACAACCTTTGAAGAGGAACTCCATCGGGTAATGATTCACGGTGTCTTACATCTATTGGGATTCAATGACAAAACACCATATCAAAAGTCAAGGATGCGCAAAAAAGAGGAAGCTTGCCTATCTTTGCGAAACTAGTTCCACGTGAAACAATTCAAAGAAGTTGAAATTGTTGTTCCACGTGAAACACACCATATATGTTTCCTGAATACGATGTGATTGTAGTTGGTGCCGGACATGCCGGCTGTGAGGCTGCTGCTGCCGCTGCAAATATGGGGTCTAGGGTACTATTGGTTACCATGAATATGGGGACAATAGCTCAAATGTCGTGCAATCCTGCTATGGGAGGTGTGGCAAAAGGTCAAATCGTGCGGGAAATAGATGCATTGGGTGGATATTCTGGAATCATATCGGATAAATCCATGATTCAGTTTAGAATGTTAAATAGGTCAAAAGGACCCGCAATGTGGAGTCCAAGGACTCAAAATGACAGAGTTCGTTTTTCACAAGAATGGCGCCTTGCACTTGAGAGAACTCCAAAAATTGACTTCTGGCAAGAAATGGTTAGGAGTCTCATAGTAAAAGGTAAAAGAGTGGTTGGTGTGCGGACTGCCTTGGGAATAGAAATCATCGGGAAGTCAGTTGTATTAACTAATGGAACATTTCTAAACGGCAAAATCCACATAGGAGAAAAGAACTTTGGTGGGGGCAGAGCAGCAGAGAAACCTGCGGAAGGAATCACTGAAAACTTGATTGACCTAGGATTCGAATCCGGAAGAATGAAAACAGGAACTCCGCCCCGAGTGGATGGAAGATCACTCGATTACTCGAAGATGGAAGAACAACGAGGGGATGAAAACCCAGGCAAGTTCTCCTATTTGGACACAGCTCCATTGGAAAAACAACTTAGTTGCTGGATTACCTATACGAATAAGATTGTCCATGCTGAGTTGGAAAAAGGATTTGATAAGTCCCCAATGTTTCAAGGGAGAATTAAAGGACTAGGACCACGATACTGCCCATCCATTGAAGACAAGATCAATAGATTTTCAGAACGCGATCGTCACCAAATTTTTGTAGAGCCTGAAGGATGGAACACGGTTGAAATTTATGTAAACGGATTCTCAACATCACTCCCAGAAAATATTCAGTATCAAGCACTAACAAAGATCTCGGGATTTGAAAATGCCAAAATGTTCCGACCTGGTTATGCCATTGAATACGATTACTTCCCCCCAACTCAATTAAAAATGACGTTGGAGACTCAACTAATTGATAATCTGTACTTTGCTGGGCAAATCAACGGGACTACCGGATACGAAGAGGCCGCCTGCCAAGGCTTAATGGCTGGCATAAACGCTCACTTAAAGGTAAAAGATAAAGACAGCCTGATTCTAAAAAGGTCTGAGGCCTATATCGGGGTTTTAATAGATGACCTTGTTAACAAGGGTACACAAGAACCGTACAGAATGTTCACTTCAAGAGCAGAATACAGAATACTTCTCCGACAGGACAATGCAGACATCCGACTTACCGAGATCGGTCATAAAATAGGATTGGCACAAGACGAAAGGCTTGAGAAAATTTTGAAAAAGAAAACTCATCTTTCAAAATTAATAAACGAGTTAAAAACTTTAAAAATCAATCCTGAGCAAATAAACACTGAACTTGGAGTGATTAATACCTCCGAGATACATGAAAAAGTTTCAGCTGCCTCTCTGTTGAGGCGGCCTCAAATTGGAATACCTGAATTGCGCAAACTTCATAAAGATATTGATCGCGATCTTTCAAAATATTCCAATGAAGTTCTGGAACAAGCGGACATCCTTATTAAGTATGAAAGCTATATTGATCGCGAACAAAAATTAGCTGAAAAAATTGAAAGCCTGGAAAACTATAAGATCTGGGAGGACTTTGACTATGATCGTGTTAAGGCCTTGTCATCAGAAGCACGGGAGAAACTAAAAAAAATCCGTCCGGAAACTATTGGTCAAGTCACCAGGATAAGTGGAGTGTCCCCGGCCGATGTTTCCGTGTTAACCGTATACCTTGGCAAATAACTAAATGTCTCTGATCACCATAACTCAGTGCCCCATATGCAAGGGGAGTAATTTTGAGGCATTCCATCGCTGCATCGACTTCACAGCATCTAAAGAAGAGTTCGCCATCGTAAAATGTACATCCTGTAACCTGCTAATTACGAGCCCAAGACCCGACTCAAATGCAATTGGTAAATATTATGAATCGGAAGACTATATATCCCATTCCAATAGTTCTAAAAGCCTTACTGACAACGTATATAAAACCGTCCGTTCGTTCACTCTTCGCTGGAAACTCAACCTTGTTGAAAGCGAAAAACCTAAGGGATGTATACTTGACTATGGTTGTGGTACCGGAGAATTTCTAAGCACTTGTATAAAATACAACTGGGATGCGTATGGAGTTGAGCCTTCCGATCAGGCTAGACGAAAAGCGATTCAACTAACTTCACTGCCAATCACCAAATCCCTCAATCAGCTTACGAATAAAAAATTTGATATAATCACCCTGTGGCACGTTCTAGAGCACATTGACAATCTAAATGAAAAAATATCAGAACTAAAAAGCCGCTTAACTGAAAACGGCACAATTTTTATTGCCGTTCCTAATTGTAAGAGTCTAGATGCCAGAATCTATAAAACGCAATGGGCAGCTTATGATGTGCCAAGACATTTATGGCATTTCTCTAAAGAAAATATCAAAAATCTGCTCGCTTCACATGGATTACAATTGACCAACATTATCCCAATGAAACAGGATTCCTATTACATATCATTTCTAAGCGAAAAATATAGACATCCAACCGCACCTATTTTCATTGATCTTATTAAAGCATTCCTGATTGGTACCAGGTCAAATCTTGCAGGTAGAAAGGACCAAAATTATTCAAGCCTTGTTTATATTGCTAAAGCATGAAAAGGGGGATTAACATAGTTTTAGTTACGATCATAAGCTTTATTCTATGGAAATGTGCAAGTCAAACGACTCCCAATGGCGGACCTAAGGATGAAGACCCACCGGTACTAAAAAAATCTATTCCCACAAATAAGCAAAAAAATTTTAAAGGAAGATCCATTGAATTAATCTTTGATGAACTCGTTAAACTAAATAACGCGAAAGAAGAAATCATCATCACACCTTCACCCGGTAAAGAAATTAAGTACAGCACAAAACAAAACAAAGTTTACATAGAACCTAAAGATAGTTGGCAAGACAGCACTACGTATAGTATTGCATTCAGAGAAGGCATTCAGGATATCAATGAATCAAATTCTCCTGAAAATTTTAACTTAGTATTTAGCACGGGAATGACAATCGACTCTCTTGAAATTTCAGGAGTACTGACTGAATCGCTTACCGATGTGCTGCCCAACAAAATCACGGTTGCTTTATATCAGGAAGATACTTTTGATATTTTCAATCACAGTCCAATTTATTTTACCAAGACAAAAAAAGACAGTGCTTTTAAAATTGAAAATCTTAAAGCCGGTATTTACAACATATACGCTTTTGACGACAAAAACAAAAATCTTAAAGTTGACAGTAAAACAGAAAGATTTGGATTTCTTCTTAATGGAATCTCCCTGGTAGACAAAGTGGATTCTTTAAATATTGCGCTCTATCAAATAGATTCAAGGCTGCTTAAAATAAATAGTATTCGCAACACTGGCACCATTACAAAAGTCTCGCTTAACAAAGATCTTATTTCATTTTCAATCAACAGCCCTGCTAAATCAAACCTTCACACTTCCTTTGGTGATAAGCAGTCAGAGATTAACATATATAATGAACTCGAACTTAATGATAGTATACAATTAACTCTTCAGGGGATAGATAGCCTGCATCTCAAAGTTGATAGTACGTTCTTCATCAAAAGAATTGAATCAAAAATGCCGAAAGAAAAATTCAATATAAAAATTATCAACTCCCTACTTAATCCAGAGACATTTGCTGTAGAAGTAAAAGCCCAGTTCACCAAACCAATAAAATTCATAAACTTTGATAGTATTTACTTGATAACCGGCAATGCTCCAGAAAGAAAAGCCAAAGAAACTCTTGTTAATAAAAAAAAGGCCACTGGAAAAGAACCGAAGTTGGATGACTCTAAAAATCAATCCGACACGACAAGTCGAGATAGAATAAAATCCAATTCAACAATACCTCTCAAGAGGAAGCAACCACCAAAAAGCGATACAATTGCCGTTATTAAACCTAAACAAGTCATACTGCCGATTCCTTCTAAAAGCATCAGTATTGATACCGCAAAAAAAATCCTGACCATCCAAACTAGTGTGGATAGAAACCTGATTACCTCAGACGTTAAACAACTTTCCCTGGTGATGGAAGCAGCGGCTATACAGTCAATTGAAAGTGATTCATCTCGTAGAGAAACCGCCACACTACCTATTTTAAATGCAGAATCAACAGGCACACTACTTGTTGAAGTTGTGACTAAATACAATAATTTTGAAGTACAACTTCTCTCAACTGACGGAACAATTATTAAAAAGGCAAGAGATGTTAAAAAATTCACATTTAAATTTCTGGAAGCGAAGGATTATAAACTTATGTGCTATGCAGATTTAAACAATAACGGAATATGGGATTGTCAAAATATTTACGAACATACCTTAGCAGAGCCAACATTCTTTTACAAGCTGTTGGACGGTAAGTTTACCTTTCCGATTCGAGCTAACTTTGAGGTTGGCCCATTGATAATTAAATTCTGAATACTTTGTTGATAACCTTCGTTCCACATACTGAAAACTGCTTTTAAATAAGCACAAGAGAATTAACTAACACCTACTGTTTATAATGCGTGACTTACCCACACCCTCTAACAATATTCGTTACCAAGAAATTTATATTTCTCTCAATATGTTCAAATGTGGATTACCTTGATAAAATGACCCTGCGTGTCTAAATTACGTTATTTTCTATTCAGAGTAGCATGAACATTTCACACACAGTAACTTTAATACCATTACTTATCCACAAATGAACAGGCCTTATTACATTGATAAAATTCTAAAACTTCATATAAATACATTAGTATATGTCTTGTTGAGCATTATTATAACTAAACATGATGCAAGCGCGCAAGCCCAAACAGAGATAAAGATTGCAAATGAATATTTTAGTAAAGGTGAAAAGGAAAAGGCACTGGCTGCCTTTCAAATGTTGGCAAAGAGCCAGGAAAACATTCCGTTAATTCACAATAGTTACCTAAACCTGCTCTTGGATTTCGGTCGAAATAAAGAAGCTGAAGATTATGTTGAGCGCCAGATCAAAAAGGACCCAAATAATTTAATGTATCGATTAGATCTTGGGTTGATCTACATCCGTTCCGGGGATCTTCAAAAAGGTGACAGGTATATAAGAAACCAAATCAAATTAAATAGGGGAGATATATACCGGATCAAATCTATTGCTGATTACCTCTCTGTGCACAACCTTGTGGAGTACTCGACTATTGCATTGCTGCAAGCACGTGAATCGCACAACAATCCTACGCTCTTTACCCTCGAGCTAGCTAACTTCTACCGGATCCAAGGAAAGCAAGATGAGATGGTAGAAGAATATATGAACTATGTAACCCAGGTTCCTGGTAACATCACGTATGTGAAGAACCTCCTTCAGGTGCTACTTAACAAACCCAATGAACTTGAAAGTCTGGAGAAGCATTTATATGAAAAAGTTCAACAGAATCCTGATTCGGAAGTATTCATGGATTTACTCATCTGGGTGAACCTTCAACAGAAAAATTTTTATGGCGCTTATATAGAGTCTCGGGCTTATGACAAACGCTTTAGAAAAGAAATGTCTAAAACACTGGAGATAGCCCAGGTGGCACTCAGTAACAAGGATTATGAAAATGCGGATCGCAGTTTTTCTTTTGTTATAAAGGAATTTGCAAATACTAATAATTATCTGCCAGCCCGGCTGGGATTGATCCGTGCGCGTGAGGCCAAGGTGAAAAGAAGATTTCCAGTAAATAAAGATTCCGTTCAGTATCTCATACGTGAATACCAAAATTTTGTGGCGGCTTACCCGGATAATGCAAATGCACACGAAGCTATGCTGAACGAAGCCTCACTTTATGCTTACTATTTAGACAAAAAAGATTCGGCTATCCAAAAACTGAATCAACTGATAGTGAATCCAAAGGTAGCAATGAATTTAAAATCCAAATCGAAACTTGAACTGGGTGATCTTTATTTACTGAAAGAGGAATCCTGGGAATCAACGCTGCTCTATTCACAAGTAGAGAAAACTCAAAGAGAAACACCGGTGGGTTATGAGGCAAAGTTACGCAATGCCAAACTATCTTATTATAAAGGTGACTTCAGGCTGGCGCAAGAACACTTGGATATTTTAAAGCAGGCAACTACGCGTGAGATAGCCAACGATGCCATGGAGCTGAGCATACGAATAAAAGAAAATACAAGATCTGATACGATCGGGGCAGCCCTGAAGGAATATGCAATCATTGAATTACTACTCTATCAAAATAAGACGGAAGAAGCACTGTCAAGAATTGAAGCATTGAAGAGTGGGCTAGTTAATGGGCTTGCAATTCCCGTGGTTGAAATCATGGACGATATATACTGGTTGGAAGCTAACCTGCGTATGAAACAAGGCCAGTTCACGGAAGCAATTGCACTATTAGAGAAAATTTTGAAGGAGTATGGCGAAGATATTTTAGCAGATGATGCCTATTTTTTGCAAGGGGAAATCAATGAACTGCATCTTAAGCATAAAGACAAGGCGATGGAAATCTACCGCGAGTTTCTCAATAAATATCCCGGCAGTGTTTATGCTGCAGAAGCAAGAAAGCGATTTAGAAATTTGCGTGGAGATTTTGTGGAACAAACTACAATTGTCAATTAATTTTTCCATAGAGGTATTCGTGGTAACGCTTTGGTTTCCGTGACAATTGTTCATTATTTGTTTTTGGCGGGTAAATGCACCAATGTGGTAGTCATTTGATTTCTTCAATTTGATAACTCAATTTGCAGGGCGATAAAGGATACCATAAATTCGAAGTTCAAGATTAAACAGAAACATGACTAGGTCGATTAAGCCACTGGTGCAGTACACTGATGTGGTTCTGATGGGGGCGGGAATTATGAGTGCAACCCTGGGAATTATTCTAAAGGAACTCAATCCCAATTTCACCATTCAGATTTTTGAACGGATGGATGAGGCAGGCACTGAGAGCTCAGATGCATGGCACAATGCAGGCACCGGTCACGCTGCTTTTTGCGAATTGAATTATACACCTCCAAAAGCGGATGGGTCAGTAGATATTTCCAAAGCTATTAAAATTGCGGAGGCATTTGAAGTATCCCGGGAATTTTGGGCGTACCTGGTCCAGAAAAACTATTTGCCCAACCCAGCGCAATTCATCTCTCCCATTCCACACATGAGTTTTGTTTGGGGTAAAGAGAATGTTAGATATTTGAAGACTCGATACAACGCTCTTCAAGCTAGTCCACTCTTCAAGGGTATGATCTATACGGAAGAACGTGAAGAAATTGCAAAGTGGGCACCCCTTGTTATGCTGGGGCGCGATACAAAGGAACCAATAGCAGCTACCCGGATGGACATTGGTACCGATGTAAATTTTGGAGAATTAACCCGAGGCATGTTCAATCAACTGAATAAGATGCCTGGCGTTACCATCCACTATAATGTGGAGGCGCTTGACCTTGACCCCGATGGTAACGGAGGATGGGATGTTTTTATAAAGAACCTTCTTAATAACGAAAAGGATAAGGTCAACACAAAATTTGTTTTTATTGGAGCTGGTGGCGCTACGTTGCATTTGCTTAAAAGGGCGGAGATCAATGAGAGAAAAGGTTACGGAGGATTTCCTGTTGGAGGCTTGTGGTTGAAATGTATTAATGAAAAATTGATACAACAACATCACGCCAAATTGTATGGTAAAGCCTCTGTTGGTTCGCCCCCGATGTCTGTTCCTCACGTTGATACACGTATTATTGAGGGAAAGAAAGAACTTTTATTTGGACCATTTGCCGGATTTTCAACAAAGTTCCTTAAGAATGGTTCGCTGATGGACTTGCCAAAATCAATTGGTTTTGATAATGCAATTCCGATGATTTTTGCAGGAATGAAGAACATGCCATTAACAAAATATTTAATTGACCAGGTGCGCCAAACTCCTGAACAGCGGTTGGACGCACTTCGTGAATACATTCCCTTTACTAAACTGGAAGACTGGGAGCTAAAGGAAGCGGGTCAACGTGTGCAAGTGATTAAGAAAGATAAAAAAGAAGGGGGCATCTTAGAATTCGGAACAGAGGTGGTGATTTCAGAGGATGGAACAGTGGCAGCTTTGTTAGGAGCATCGCCTGGAGCTTCGACAGCAGTAGCGGTTATGCTGGGCATTCTTTTTAGGTGCTTTAAAAAAGAAAGTCAATCAGAAGCCTGGCAAAATAAACTGAAAGAAATGGCACCTTCCTTTGGTCAATCATTATCTCAAAATGAAGCCCTTTTAACAGAGACTCGTCAGCGAACAAGCAGGATTCTTGGACTTAATACGAATAAAGGTGAGAGATAATTCTTACAAGGGGTGAGGTGGGCTAAGCCATTGTCGGTGTTCTTCACCGACAATCTTTTGAACTGTTCGTTGGTGAAGAACACCAACGAAATGCGAATAATTGGGGTCTAATAGAAAATTTAGTACCTTCAAATTGCGTTAAGCTGGAATCACGTATGAAACAGAATAGGTTTGTAGTCTTGATCGTTCTGGGATTAATTTCCCTCCGATGTGATCCGTTTGAACAGTTGAGTGCGACCGAAACACAACTCGAGCTTCCCGAAACACCTTTCAACTATAATGTAGCTGGCGCAACCGATCAGCAGGTTACCCTTGGCAGGGTCTTGTTTTATGATTCGCGTCTATCTGTTAACAACAGTGTTTCTTGTGGCAGTTGTCATAAACAAGCTCTTGCTTTTTCTGATAACACCCAATTTAGCCGGGGCTTTGAAAACAGAGTGACCACACGAAACTCCATGCCCATTCAAAATATTATTTCATTTGTATTTCAACCTAAAATTGAAAAGCCTGATTCAGGGATAGTAATAATTAGTGACAGTACTTTTAATGAACAGGATCAACCTGCTGGCTATTTGCCGGGCGTAGTTAATCCACCAGATTTCTTTTTGAAATCCACCTCTTTATTCTGGGATGGGCGCGAAACCGAATTGGAAAGCATGGTCACAAGACCCATTATGAATCATATCGAAATGGGTATACATGACTTAGAAATGCTGGCGAAAAAGCTTTCCGTCATTCCAGAATACCAATCCCTATTTGTCAATGCATTTGGAGAAGAAGAAATCACCAGCAGACATCTTGCGTTGGGATTAAGTTCTTTCCTATTGAGTATACGATCCAATCAATCAAAATTTGATAAGATCTTTGATAATCCTGACTTTAATGGAGTAAGCGCATCGCTTTCAGTAAATGAGGAACAAGGAAGGGAGTTATTTTTTAATAAGTTCAATTGTAACTCATGTCACGAGCTAAACGGCTTCGCAAATATTGGTCTTGATGCAGTTGCACAAGATGCCGGTCAGTCATTAGTAACTGGAAATCCTCTGGATGCCGGAAAATTTAAAATTCCTTCGTTAAGAAATGTTCAATTGACAGGCCCTTACATGCATGATGGCCGCTTTAAAACATTGGAAGATGTGCTGGATCATTACAGTAATGGGATAACCAACAACACGAATCTGGATTCCCGGTTAAGGGGATTGGATGGAAGGGCAAAACAATTAAACATATCGCCCTCAGAGAAAAAAGCCATTATTTCGTTTTTAAATACCCTTACAGACCATGAAATGACAACTGACCCAAAGTTGTCAAATCCATTTAGGGCCAATTGATCTTACTATCTTTGAATGCTACGCTAAGAGATTTTCTGAAGCATGAGCATTTTTAATAAACAATTCTTAAAATGAAATACCTGACAGGTATCGCGGCTATTATGCTTTGCTCGCTTTTTGTAAACGGGCAGACATCACTTTTTGAAAAAGGATACATCATTGACGCAGCTGGGGAAAGAACAGATTGCTATATCAAGATGGAAGATTGGAGCACACAACGCAGCATCCACTATCGATTGAATCAGAAAGACTCCACAAGGATCAAAGAAATTAGCCAAATCAAAGAATTCGGTGCAAAAGATAATTTGAAATACATCCAGGTAAAAACCAATATTGATATTTCAGGTGATGAAGAAAGCTTGCTGAGTCATGAGCAAAATCCAGAGTGGCAGGAAGAAGAATTATTTCTACGGGCATTGGTGGAGGGGAAAATTAATTTATATGCGTTTGAAATAAAAGGCTCGAAGCGTTACTTTTTTAATGAAGGCGGTTCACCAGTGGAACAACTTGTTTTTAAAAAATACAGAACAACAACGGGTATACAAACAAATCTTGCGTATCAAAGCACTTTGTTTAATAAGCTAAATTGCATGGATAGCAGTGAGCAATATTTCAAGACTATAAAATACAGCAGTGCAGATTTGACAAGGGCATTTGAAATTATAAATGCATGCGAAGGTTCAGCATCCACCATCTATGAAGCTCCGGTAGAAGCGGCCGTTAATGAAACCAACGATATACAGTTGACTGAAGTTAAGAAGCGAGTCGGCTTAGTTGACACTCAGGAGAAGGAAAAGTTGCCAGCAAAAGCCGATCATTATTTGGGAATAGTAGCAAATCAATTGCTGCGGCAGTTATTTAATTTTGGTGGCGATGATAATTCTTTAGATGCACCGTACTTGCTTCAATATGCTATTAACTCTAAAGAAAACGGAAAAGGAATTAACATGGGATTGACTTACGACAGGAATTCATTTACAGATAACTCCAATAATACAACGCGCAAAACAAATAATCGCTCTATTTCTTTTCGGATCGGATATGACCGGAAAAACGATTGGGGAAAAAGATGGATAGGTATCTACGGTTTTGATTTATTACTGGATGGCAGTAAAAGCAAAACAGAGAGTACACCGGCTGGTTCTGGGTTTACGATTGAATCAACTTCAAAAGGATGGGGCTTTGGCCCTCGTCTCGGCCTCCTGTTTCGTATAAGCGACAAAATACTTTTGGGAACAGATGCAGCGTATTATTTTCATTCGGCTAAAGATTTTCAGAGTATCCCCGATCAGCCTCAGTCAACCCAAAAATCAACAAGCTTTAACCTTAGCCTTCCGGTTGCTTTATTCCTGACCATTAAACTGAAGTAATAGATTTATTCACTTCTCAACGATTTCACCGGATCACTAGACGCAGCCTTGAATGATTGAAAGCTCATCGTTATCCATGCAATCAGGAATGCGGCTATTCCAGCCATGAGAAATAGGCCAATACCAATTTCAGTTTTGTAGGTGTAGTCTTTTAACCACCACTCTATTCCATACCAGGCCAAAGGTGCGGCCAGCACAAATGCAATCAACACCAGTTTGCCAAATTCTTTGGAGAGCAATACCACAATGCTGCTTACACTTGCGCCCAATACTTTTCGTATTCCAATTTCTTTCGTGCGCTGTTCTGCAGTGAATGATGTTAGTGCAAATAAACCCAGGCAGGCAATCAACACAGCCAGCAACGAAAATATTCCAAAGATTTTTCCAAGTCGCGTTTCAGCCGCATACATGGTTCCAAAGCGTTCATCTAAAAAATAGTAGGTAAATGGCTGGCCGGGTGCCATCTCTTTCCATTTTGCTTCAACTAACTGAATCACCTCTTGTGTGTTTTGAGATTGAAAGCGAAACGATATCGGGCCTTCTGGCTTTTTGCTTAACTCAATCATTAAAGGACTAACATTTTGCTTAAGGGATTCAAAGTTAAAATTTTCTACAACGCCAACTACGGTGAGAGTAATAAGGTTGTTGCGATCAGGTTCTCCGTTTTCGCCATCACCAAACGTTGCGATCTTGCTGCCAATGACCTCGCCCGGGAAATTAAATCTTTTGAGAGCAGCCTCATTGACAATGACAGCTGATGAATCGGAAGGGAAATCGAGTGAGAAATCACGACCCGCCATGATGTTCATGCCCATGGTTTTTATGTAATCATAATCTACCCGCCAGTTCTGAAGACTCACCATGTTCTCTTGCACACCAGGGTCACGACCTTCCACCCACCACGGGTTATCACTTCGCCAGGTGCCGCTTACAGGCAAGAAGCCCGTAATCGTAGCGTTTTCCATTTTGCCGCTGCGCATGATTTCATCTTTAAAGGGCATTCGATTAGTGCCAAGCGCATAAGTGTCTTCAATTACAATCACCTGATCTTTGTTAAAGCCAAGCTTTTTGGTTTGGATGTAATTGAGTTGCCGGTTTACAGCCAGTGTACCAATCACCAGGAAAATGGAGACCGTGAATTGAAACACAACAAGGGAACTACGAATGAAACCACTCTTCATGCCCATGGCCACATTTCCCTTCAATACACTAACAGGTTTAAATGCAGATAAGAAGAAAGAAGGATAAATCCCGGCCAATAGTCCCACCGCTAAAGCAGCAAGAGTAATTATTCCGTACAGCATAGGCTGCTCAAATGGAATAGCAAGAGTTCTGTCAGATAACTGGTTAAAGAGTGGAAGTAATAGATAGGCGGTGAGTACTGCGAGCACAACGGAAATTAAACTTAGTAATATTGACTCTGTTAGAAACTGTCGCATCAAGTGCGAACGAAAAGAACCCATTACTTTTCGTATACCAACTTCTTTGGCGCGATTAGCCGAACGTGCTGTGGAAAGGTTCATGAAGTTGATGCACGCGATGATCAGAATGAACAAGGCAACGGCAACAAATAAATAAATATAGGCGATATCAAAGTTGGGCTCGAACTCGCCCTGCAAGGAGCTTTTCAAATGAATATCAGAAAGCGGTTGCAGTGTAAACTCCATTTTGTTTCCTGCTGCAACAAATTTTTCTATGGTAAAATCGGCACCCAATACTTCAGCCAGTTGTGGCATGGCGCGCTTTACAACCAGCTCTGGAAATTTATTCTCCAACTGTTTGGCATCAGTTCCGGGCCGCAAAAGAAGATACGTTTGAAAGTTACTACTGTACCACACGGGTCTTTTTGCCTCATCTAAACCCTCCAATGAGATGAGTATATCAAAATGAAAATGAGTGTTGGCCGGCAACGTTTTATAGACGGCTGTAATCTTCATGTTCATATCATTGTCGAGAATGAGGGTTTGCCCCAGCGCATTTTCATTCGGAAAATATTTATGAGCAATGGCTTCACTGATTGCGATAGAGTTTGGCTCCGCAAGAGCGGTTTCGGCATTGCCCGCAAGGACAGGAATAGAAAACAATTTGAAGAAATCCTTGTCAGTCCATATCACTTTATCTTCTTTGATATTATCCATGCTTCGCTTTACGAGGTAAGATCCCCGCTCGCGAAAACGTATGGCGGCTTCTACTTCGGGATATTCTGTAGCCAACGTATTTGCCATTACGGGTGGCGCATATAACATCTTGTATTGATTGCCGCCAAATTTAATATCGCTTTTGATGCGGTATATGCGATCGGCATAAACGAAGTGCTTATCATAACTTAATTCATTGATCACAAATAAAACGATGATAAAACAAATAGCGACCCCTATGGAGAGGCCAGCTACATTTATAAAGGAATAGAAGCTGTGCTTGCGCAGATTGCGAATGGCAACGGTAAAATAGTTTTTGAACATATCCTTGGGCTTTTTATTTTCTGATTGTATGACTTGCTTTTGCGTTTCGCGCAACCCAGCGGTGTGCCCGAATGATTCTAATACGTGACGATAGGCATCGATGAATCTTTTTTCCTTCGTCATCTCTTCTTCCACGGCCGAGCAGATGTGATCAATCAATTCCTCCTGAATGCCTTCGACCACAATGCCCCGGTAGTTCAGGTCTTTGATGATGTATTCTATATGTTCGCTGGTTAGAGTCACCCTGCCTACTGCTTTCTGCCTACTGCCTACTGATTTCTGCCTACTGCCTACTGATTTCTACCTACTGCCTACTGATTTCTACCTGCAACACATTTCCCATCGTCCTTATAAACTCAACAAACTCAGTCACGCGTTCTTTTACCTGGCTCTTGCCTTCTGTTGTAAGTGAATAGTATTTTCGCACGCGCTTACCCATCATCACGGTTTCGGTTTTGAGATGGCCATCTGCCTCCAGTTTGTGTAGTGATGGATACAATGCACCCTCTGTTAGCAGAATTCGCCCGTCCGATAATTCTTTTACTCGCTGTGTGATTTCATAGCCATACATTTTGCCATGGTCTTTTAAAACCTTGAGAAGAATGGTTTGAAGGGTGCCTTTTAAAAGTTCTGGCGAATGCATAAGGATTAGTGACTATTTAGCGAGACGTTGTTTAAAGAAGTTTGCCACAGATTCACTGAGTTTAATGGATTTTTTCTCAGAGAAAATTCTCACAAACGATTTTAAAAAGTTTTGCAGCTCCAAACCATTTTGATAGCATGAAGCAATCCAAAATTTTTAATTAGTGAATCTGTGGCGACCTATACATAAGTGAATTATGCATATAAGACGCCAAGCCCTTTATCAAGGTTGCACCCGCACACGCTTTTTGTGTAAATTTGAATTTCGAATGAGAGCTACGTACCTGTTTATTGTGCTTTTCCTCGCCTGGTGTGTACTCTGCGCACGTTGGTATGTGTTCAGTGTAAAGGGCTTAACTACCGATCCAGCCCACTTTAATCCTCACGAAACAACCGTTGCCATTGTTGAAGTATTGTTCATGGTTTTGGTAGCTTTTCTGTTGGGGTTTACAATTGCCTGGCTCCTGCGGGAAACAGGCTATAAGCAAAGACAAAGTATTATTCAGGAACTTCAATCTGAGAAATCTATATTACAAAACAGACAACACGAACGGAAAGATCAAATCCGAAAGTATGAAACGGATCTTGCGCGAATCAGGGGAAATTTTCTGGACACCACGCGGGAAAATGAAAAACTAAAAACGGAAGTTGAGGAAAACAGAAAAGAGGCAATTGAATTGCAGGATGAATTGACGGTGCTACGGTCAAAGGTGCACCAGTCCGATTCGGACCATAGTTTGCTCAAATATCAGATAATGCAACATGGGCAGTTAATTGAGGAAAAACAGGAAACCAATGAAAGATTTCAGAGAGAGTTGGAAGAACAGAGATCTTACCAAAAGCATGTCCGAAAAGAACCCGTCTTCTCCGATTTTATAAACGACCAACTTCTAACCGGTATTTCAGAAGTGGAGGACGATGAAATAGATGACCTTAAAATAATAGCGGGCATAGGGCAGGGTATAGAAAAAAAACTGAATAGCATCGGAATTTATTCCTTCCGGCAAATCAGCGAACTGACAGAAGATTCAATACGGCATATTTCAACAACCATCAAATTTTTTTCCGGACGCATACAGCGTGATAATTGGATAGAGCAGGCTACGAGATTGTATTTAAAAAAATCAACAGATAACAACCTCCTTTTCAAGTGACAAAATATCATATCTAGTTTGTCACACACAGAGATTGCAAAGGGATATATGAGAAGTATCATTTTTTTGGCTGCCCAAAATCATGATGGGAGATAAAACCTGCCAATACATTCGCAGGGTGAAATATTCAATACGTTGCTTTTGCCTTTTGGCATTTATTATCACGGGCTGCAATAACCATAATAAGAGTAAGCCCATCGCAGCCCCAGTCATACATGCGGATGCAGATTCAGTTCATGCGGAAATTAATAGAGCCTTTTTCGGAGCTGTTCCATTTGCCGAATATGTAGACTCTTTGCTATTTTTTTTATATGCTGTCCATCGAATATCGCCCGATAAAATTTTATTGGGGCAATCAACGTGTGTTGATGATGTAATCAATACGAAAAGTCCTTTTGAGAACCATGCGGTAAAGGGTCCATTTAATTTTGGGGGTTTGGCTGGGCTGCCATTCACGGGGATAACTGGATTAAATGCTTTCGCCCATCACGTACCCGATAGCGGTGCTGCTTTGTTATTTGTTGGACCCCATATTGGATTTTCGAAAAAACAAGGATGGGGTAAAATAAAAAGAGAAGGACAAAAGCAATCCAGCGCATGCTGTGGGGCACTGGTCGCTGCGCTGGTAAAACTTCAGACACCAGGCTCCATCATGACAAGGCCTCCAAGGGAGCCAGACTATCAGGAAGAGGTGATTGAACAATTGGCGTTGCGTCATAAACATGAAATACTCGAGTCAAAGGAACCACTCATTACATTAACAAAGTTAGTGTATAAAGAGGCGGAGCAACAGATACAAAACCTGCCACATGAAGAGATAAATTGCAAGTATTCTATTCTCATTGTCGGAGTAATCATTAACATAGACCATGGAAATCCCGATTACATTTAGGTAGATCATATGTCTATTTATGATTTAGAGAAAGAGCAATATCTTCGGATCATGGAGAAATAAAATTATGGCGTGAGAAACCTTAACAAGTCATTTATACTAATTTTTTTCGCAGCTGTGCTGTTTTCCTGTTCAGACAGTTCTAAGCTTGCGCCTGAAAGAAATTTTTATTTTGAAATCAAGACCTACCAAAACAATGCATTTAATAATGAGTTGGCTGCATTTCTTAAGAAAAGAATTCCTCAGCAAAAATATACCATAACCAATCGGTCAGGACTGGTATGGCCGTATTATGAAGCATTGGAATTAAATGAAAAAATTTCCATTGATAGTCTGATGCCGCCCCATTGGTATTTGCATAAAATGATTTTCAAGGATTCGAATTCTGTTCTAAAAGCGGATGATCACCTGGTTCGAATTGATGTAATGCCGCAGCCAGATACCCTTCCCAATTACCGGGTGGAAATTTATGAAATGGATTCTATCCGATTAAAATTTACGGCAACTTCGGGCATTCACTTTATTGATTCTACAGAATTTTCATCAAAGCAATCATTGGCTGATTACTATTTAAAATCGATAGTCCGATATTCGTTTAAGTAAACAGTTTGATGTATCCCTCATCTGTCTTCATAGGGAGTACATATCTTCATTATTCAATTCTGGTCCGGCTATCTGCTTATCATTAGAAGTAATGATTTCTATCATCGATTGAACATGACAAGTATCGTAATTCTTTTTGGTCAAGCCCATTATCTTTCGCGATGAATAGAGAACGGAAAAAACAGGAAATATCAAAAATCAAATTAATCATCTAATTAGTACTATTATGAAAACAATAAAATTAATTTCGGCAGGCCTTATACTTTTCTTTACCATGATATTCATGGTACAATGTTCTGATGATCCCGCTCCGGCTCCGGTGGAACCCGCTCCGCTGGTTAAGATTTCCGGCAAGGTTACGTTTACAAACGAAGCGGGTACAGCAGCCAATGCTGCAGGAGCAATAGTCTATTTAGCGAAAGGCGCAACAGCAACTACAAACTTCGATCAAACAACCATTGCCAATGCCAATGGTGACTATGAGTTTGTAAACCTCGATACGGGCAGTTATTATCTTAATGCAACCTTCTATACCGCTAACAAAAATGTGACCGGTAGATTAGATGGTTTGAATTTTACAACGGAGGCGGGAGCAGTTGTTGCAGCGGCTGCAGACGTAACCCAAAATTTGACATTAGTTTCCGTTGGGCAATCCGGGTCAACCCTTGAAGTTCTGGGTGCAAACTATGCATGGGATCCAAATGCCCTGGCTGCAGATGGAGTAACACCAGCTCCTAAGTTTGTAAATACAGGCACCTGGACGTATGATGCAACCCATAGCCCCATAGCCTTTGAATTCTCATACCGTGCAAACGAAGCCGACTTTATTGGCGCTTTCCCCCAATTGAGCAAGTTCAATGTTAATTTTGATCCTGCAAACCTTAGTACAAGTACCATCGATGTAGAGGTAGATGTCGCCAGCATTAATACCCGTGCGCCTGGCGGTAGGGATAATACAACCACCGTTGCTATCAACCCATCATTCAATCCTGCCTCCTTGTTTACTAAATTAGGCTGCATCATGGGTACTTTTGGTATTACTGCCGATGGAGGAGGAACCCCAACTGAAGCGGCTCCATTGCTGATTACAGAAGATCCTGATCGGTACGCACAATTTACCAGTACTTCCATTGCAAAATTTGGAGATGGTTATGTGGCAAAAGGAAACCTGGTATTCCATGGCTTCACGGTTCCGATAGATTTATGGTTTAAAGCTGTTCCCGCATGGCTTGATGCATCCAATAACAGAAAGTATTCTGGCTTTGAAGGCAAGTTTTTGATGGATGCTAAAAATGATTTTGGAATTACGTCCACTAGTGTAAATGATGCCATTATTAGAATTCAAATCAGCATTGTATTGTATAAGCAATTATAAAATTAATTTCCGAAAAGAGGGCTGAGCCGGCCCCCTTCTTAATTATTCAAATAGAACCCATGGCAGGTTTTATTCATATGAACCACCTCATTATTGTTATCATGGGCTTCCGGCTAACAGGATGCACGTATTATGAAAATGAATTGATTAAAATTCCCGAGTCGGATGTTCCCAACCCATTACCATTCTAAAGGCTTCTTTTGTAAAAGGCCATTCCAAACAAAGTTAATTCGGGCCATTGGGAAAAAGGCAGTTTACCTCTAATAACCCCACAAAATATTTTCATTTCTTAGCTATACTGTAGCTGACGTTTGTCATTAAAAGTAATGATTTCAATCATAGACAATACTGACCATGATCAGAATTCTTTTTGGCATTGCCCTATTACCTTGGCCGGTGAATTAGGGAGGAGAAAAAAACGGGAAATATTAAAATCAATTAAACACTTAATTAGTACTATTATGAAAACTATAAAATTAATTTCAGCGGTTCTTATGCTTTTCTTTACCATGATATTCATGGTACAATGTTCTGATGATCCCGCTCCGGCTCCGGTGGAACCCGCTCCACTGGTTAAGATTTCCGGCAAGGTTACATATACAAGCGAAGCGGGTACAGCAGCCAATGCTGTGGGAGCAATCGTATATTTAGCGAAAGGCGCAACAGCAACAACAAACTACGATCAAACAACCATTGCCGATGCCAATGGCGACTATGAGTTTGTAAACCTCGATACCGGCAGTTATTACCTTAACGCAATCTTCTATACCGCTAATAAAAATGCGAACGGAAGATTAGATGGCTTGAACTTTACAACGGAAGCGGGAGCAGTTGTTGCAGCAGCAGCGGACGTAACCCAAAATCTGACATTAGTTTCCGTAGGACAATCAGGGTCTACCGTTGAAGCGCTGGCAGTAAACTATGCCTGGGATCCAAATGCCCTGGCTGCAGATGGAGTAACACCAGCTCCTAAGTTTGTAAATACAGGTGCCTGGACGTATGATGCTGCGCACAGTCCGGTACAATTTGAATTTCCGTATCGGGCTAATGAAGCAGATTTTGTTGGTGGATTTTCACAAGTGAGCAAATTTGCGGTGAACTTTGACCCTGCTAACCTTTCTTCAAGTACAATAGATGTTGAAATGGATTTAGCCAGCGTTAATACCCGAACCCCGGGAGGAAGAGATAACCGAACAACAGTTGCTGACAACCCAACATTTAGTCCAGCTACACTTTTTACTGAATTAGGATGTATTGCAGGTACCTTTGGCATTACAGCCGATAACGCAGCGCCTACCGAAGCTATCCCTCAAACCATCACAGCGGATGTCGATCGATATGCACAATTCACCAGTACTTCCATTGCAAAATTTGGTGATGGTTATGTAGCAAAAGGAAACCTGGTATTCCATGGCTTCACCGTTCCCATAGATTTATGGTTTAAAGCGGTTCCCGCATGGCTTGATGCATCCAATAACAGAAAGTATTCTGGTTTTGAAGGCAAGTTTTTGATGGATGCTAAAAATGACTTTGGAATTACCTCCACGAGCGTAAATGATGCCATTATTAGAATTCAAATCAGCATTGTATTGTATAAGCAATTATAAAATTAATTTCCGAAAAGGGGGCTTGGCCGGCCCCCTTCTTAATTACTAAATTGAACCCATGGCAAGCTTTATTCATATGAACCGCCTCAATATTGTTATCCTGGGCCTCCTGTTGACAGGATGCACGTATTATGAAAATGAATCGATTAAAATTCCCGAGCCGGAAGTCCCAAACCCAACCACCACTCTGGAGGCTTCCTATGTTACGGCAATTCCAAATAAAATTACTTCCAGCTATTGGAAAACTGCGGACTATCTACCCATAACTGCACAAAATCAAATCACTGGACAAGTGCCGGCTGAGGACGGCCTGTTCAATATGAGTGGTACACTTAATGGACTGACTGATTTTAATCTTGGAGAAGATCCAACTATTTTACTTAAAGCAGCCTATTCTAACGACAGCCTATACATTCTAATAAGTTGGAAGGATGCAAGTTATAACGCCTCACAATCAAACTGGTTTTATGATGGGCCAACGGATTCAAACAAACCTGGATCTACAGCAGGCTGGACATCGCAGCAAAGCGATGACAATCTCAATCTTTCTTTTGACATGGGGTCTGGTAAAAGCGATATCTGGAATTGGTCGCTTGCATTGTCTGAGCCACTTGGTTATGCGATAGATAAAATTGACAACGGAAGCGGGGCCATTGCAGATGCAGGGAATAAAACGTATGTGCGAAACGCAGTGGGTGATAACCGAAGCGGCCCTAAATATGATTGGGATGGTGTCCAGCAGGAATTACAGAGAAAACCCGCGGGCTTTACCATTCTCGATCCTGGTTATTACTTATTAAACAAAAAAGATTTCGTTGGTGATGTGATTAATGGTGAAGCTATTTATCAGTTTGAATGTTCAGGGTGTCATGGAGTTACCGGAGATGGTGAAGGAACAATAAACCCCGTTGGGATAAGGCTAAATATACCTGGGCAATTTAATCGATGGACTCAACAGGCCTTGGATGCTTTTGCTTCAGATCCCGGGCAACACGAAGGTGCGGTACATTATCCCAGCGGTGAAACTGAACGAGAAGATCTGTTTACCAGGCTACGTGGTTTTAGCGGAATTCCAGGGTACATTTTGCAGAATCCTAGCGGGAGTAATTCTGATGTTCATGCCGTTTCAAATATTCAATTAGCAAAAATTGAAGGAAATAATACAAAAGGATATTCTGTGCTATTGATCAGAGCCATGAGTACCGGGAGTGCTGATGACATAGTCTTTAGTCCGTCAATAAAACCAGTCCACGACTTCAACATCAGCTTCATGGACAATGATATGCTCAACCGGATTGGTTCAATTAATAAACAACTCACCTTCAAACCTAAGCCATAATGAAACAGAAGGAAATTATACGACTCATTCTTATTGCTATGGCAGTATCCTGTATGCTTGCATCATGCACATATGAAGAGATAAAACCGCAAAAAGTGGATGTACCCGACTCCGTGAAATTCTCGGTTGACATCATTCCCATTTTTAATAGTTCGTGTAATAATCCTGGTTGTCACAGTACCGGTGGAATACCTCCTGACCTGACAGAAGCAAATGCCTATACAAGTCTCATTTACTTCGGTTATGTGGACGTAGATGTTCCGGAGGAAAGCATTTTATATGAAAAAATTACAACCGGCAGCATGAAAGACAATGCCACCGATCAGGACAGAGCATTGATACTCGAATGGATTAAACAAGGCGCACTAGACAACTAAACTCATCTTCGATCATGAAAAAAAGTATTTGTTTCGGTAAAAATTCAATCAGTACAAGTATAGGAACCCTTCTTTTAATCCTTGCTGTAATCCTGAGTGGCACCCCGGTTTTTGGACAGGAAGAAGAAACCGAGGAAAAAAAAGAGAGCGCGAGTAAGAAACCGGCTAAGCCGGCTTTCGAAAGCCCTGAACTTATGGATGAGCAGTCAGTTATCGTTCCTGCTGCGAAAACGCTGGAATTTGATATTCAACATAGGTTCGGATTAGTAAATAATGGCATAAAAGATTTATATGGAATTTATGCTCCCGGTGCCAACATACGGCTGGCCTTTAGCTATACGCCAATTGAGAACCTCTCTTTAGGATTTGGGTATGCCAAGTATAAGCAGTATCTGGATTTTAATGCCAAGTATTCTATTCTGAAACAAAGGAAAGACTGGAGCATCCCTGTCAGTGTTACCTACTTTGGCGATTGGGCAATTGATAATCGCGAGGATATTTATGAAGAGGCTGTGCATCGATTTTCTTTCTACAACTCGCTGATTATTGCGACACGCGTATCCGATAAAATTTCTATTCAGGTAACCCCAGGTATCAGTCATTACAATGCAATGGATTCGTTGTACAGTCATGATATGATTGCCATAGGTATCTCAGGGCGCTATAAATTTTCGAATCAATCATCAATCGTAATTGGTTATACGCAACAATTGACAGACCATGACGATCCCTCTTTTGACCTGAAACCCGGATTTACATTTGGATGGGAGATTGCCACCAGTGGCCACGCTTTTCAGATTTTCGCTACTACATTTCAGGGTATCATTCCCCAGGAAAACATCACCTTTAATCAGAATGATTTTACGAAGGGAGAATTCCTGATCGGATTCAACATTACCAGGTTGTGGAATTTTTAAGAAAGAAGACATGAATAAAAACGAAAAGCAAAATCGAAGAAATTTTTTATCCCTGGGCCTGCTGACCGGGGCTGCTATGTTTACCCAAAGTGTGAAGGCTGAATCGGTTGATTCAACCTCGAGTAATGATGAGACTGTAATGTTACTTACCCCCGATGGAAAGTTGGTAGAGGCGAAAAAGACTTTAGTTCAAAAATCCAAATCTGGCAGTAAGGCCTCTAATCAGGAAATACTGAAATGGACGGATACGCCAAAATCCTAAGAATTTATGGACCAGCCGGAAAATGTAAATCAAGGTACACGAAGAAACTTTCTTTCTCAACTAGGAGCACTGGGTGCGGTAGCTGCATGTGGTAGTGCTGCGTGTTCGTGCAGTTCAGGATCGAACCATGAGCAATATGAAACAGGCAATAAGGTGAAACTTCTTTCTCCGGATGGCGAAATGGTGGAAATCGATGAATCACACCTCAGACATGTGCATAAAACAGTAGGAGTAAGCAGAGAAGCGGCACGCCAGGGAATACCCGGAAAGAAATTTGTGATGGTGATTGACCTGGCTAAATGTAAAAATGCGAGAAAATGTGTATCGGCTTGTCAAAAAATGCATCACCTGCCTGAGGACAAAGAATGGGTTTCCATCCGATTAATGAAAGACAGTGAGAAAGGATCCCCCTATTGGTTTCCGAAGACTTGTTTTCATTGCGACAATCCACCCTGTGCAAAAGTTTGTCCGGTAGATGCCACCTATAAAAGGTCTGATGGCTTGGTGATGATTGATAATGAAAGATGCATAGGCTGTAAATTTTGCATGGCGGCCTGTCCTTACTCCACCCGTGTTTTCAATTGGGATGAACCCGTGATGTCTTCCGAGTTGGCGGCATTATCTTACTCGCCTGAAACGAGCCTCCCACGTAAGATAGGTACTGTGGAGAAGTGTGATTTCTGCCCGGATATGATTCGAGAAGGAAAACTTCCGGATTGTGTAACGGCTTGTCCGAACGGAGTTTTTTATTTCGGTGATGAAAATGAAGATGTGGTAACGAATGGTGACGAGACCATTAGATTCAGTCAGATAATTGCTGAACGTGGTGGCTATCGATATGCTGAAGATCTGGGGACAAAGCCACGGGTGTATTATTTGCCTCCTCGTGATCGCATTTTCCCGGTCGAACGAGGCCTGGATGGAAAGTCAGAAGAATTGAAAGAGCGTTACATGGACATTTTAAACCCGGACAAAGAAGAGGTATAAGGTGCCAGATATTTATAATGTAATTAAACAACTTTATGAATCTCAATCAGCAACAGTCGGAGGCATTAAAAAAATTTGCACCACAGATTGAATCGTTCAGCCGTCCAGCATTGGTTTGGGTATACCTATTATTGATACCAATGGGATTAGCGGCCTATGCATTATACCGGCAGGTAGTTGACGGGCACATAGTTACGGGGATGCGGGATCACGTTGTGTGGGGGCTCTATATTGCAAATTTTATTTTCTTCATTGGTATAAGTTATGCCGGGGCTATTATATCCGGATTTCTTCACCTCCTCAAGGTGGAGTGGAGGAAACCAATTATTCGGATTGCTGAGTTAATCACAGTTATCGCCACCATCATTGGTCCGGTTTATATTCTATTGTGCGTAGGCCGGCTCGACAGACTGCACCATTTAGTTATATATGGACGACTTCAATCTCCAATTACCTGGGACGTTCTTGCTATTACCACCTATCTTTTTGGTGGACTTCTGTTTCTTTATCTGGCAACCATCAAAGATTTAGCTATTTACCGTGATGCAACTGAACTTAAATTGTCCGGGTGGCGCAGAAGAATTTACAAAGCGTTAGCGTTGGATTATCAAGGCAGCCCGGAGCAAAATAAATCACTTGCCATTTCAATGAATTTGTTATCCATCATGATTATTCCGTTGGCGATCATTGTACACTCTGTTTTATCGTGGATTTTCGGAATGACGCTGCGACCCGGATGGCACAGCACTATTTTCGGTCCTTACTTTGTGCTGGCGGCCATCTATTCTGGCACAGGCGTATTGATTATCACGATGTGGATCTTCCGAAAAGTTTATAATCTGTATGATTATTTACTGGATAAGCATTTCATTTACCTTGGCTATATCATGATGGTAATGGCAGGAGCGTATGGCTATTTTACGTTTTCAGAATACTTAACAGATTGGTATACTTCTACACGATGGGACAGCGAGGTGATTTCAAAGTTATTTGACTTAAATCAATTTGGAGGTTTGTTTCTTTTTGCAAATGTTGCCGGAATTATTTTGCCGATCGCTATAGTGGCTATTCCATATTTTCGCAAACCAGGTTTAATAACGATAGCGGCTGCTTTTATGGTGTTGGCCTTATGGGTAAAACGATACCTCATTATCGTTCCAACATTAGAGTCTCCGCTTTTCCCTATTCAGGATTCACGCCTGGAATATATTCATTACTCTCCCACTTGGGTGGAATGGGCGTTAACAGTTGGCGGAGTAGCCACTTTTCTCTTATTGTTTACTCTTGCTTCAAAATTTATGACGATCGTTTCTGTTTCTGAATTTGAATCCGAAAAACATGTGTAAGTTTCATGATACCACCTTCAAATCAATGTTGACAAAGGATAAAATCAATAGACTTTCCTTTTTGATTATTATTGGGCTCAGACTTACCTGTTGTGGCTTCCCATCCTTTGGTCAAACTGAAAAAAAAGATATTGCAATGGAAAAGATAGCACCGCGAATGAGTTTGCTCAGCACTCAAATAAACGGTGATTCTATTTTGCTGGAGGCTTCTGTCAAAGTAAAACGCGATGGATCATGGCAACCTGTAGATTTTGAATCGGTGAAGTTTACCATTCATACCGATTCGGTAACAAAAGCACTTGGCACGGCATCGACTAATAATATGGGAGTTGCTTCATTAAAGGTGGGGAAAAGTCAATTAGAAAAAGGGGAGGATGGATTTTGGAATTTTGGTTCAGTTTTTGGAGGTAATGAAGCAGTAGAAGAAGGAGAGGCTGGTCTATCAATAAAAGGCGCAGGAATTGCAATTTCAGGTGAGAAACAGGATACTTCGTATTCGGTCACATTGAGGTTGTTTGTACCCGGGACTGAAAGCGTGCCAATAGCCGATGCAGAGGTTGGTTTTTATGTAAAAAGACATTTTAGTAATTTGAAAATCGGAGAAGGAACAACCGATGAAAACGGAGAAATTATCATTGACTGTCCGAAAGATATACCTGGCAATACTCAGGGCAATATCATTCTAATCGGCAGAGCTGATGACCTTGAAGAATATGGAAGTGTTGCTGCCTTTATGGAGAAACAATGGGGGGTCCCTCTTCAGGATTCGACCGATCGTGTTGAACGGTCTTTATCAGGTCATTTGCCACCCCTATGGATGGTGATAACATTTGCGATTTTAATGAGTACGGTGTGGGGACATTACATTGTTATTATTTATAAGTTGATTCAGTTAAGAAAAATGAAAACTTCCTGAATCAATGGAAAAATGATAAAATTATGAAAGAAGATAATAGTCAAGACAACAAAACCACCCGCAAGGATTTTCTAAGGAAGAGTTTGCTTAGCGGAGGTGTTCTGGCTTCTGGAGTCATTGGAATTAATAAACTTATTGCAGATGAAAAAGACTCAGGCGAAAAAGTAAAAGTGCTCACCGCAGATGGAAAACTTGTGGAGGTGGATTCGGGTAACATATCGAAATGTCAAGCAAGCACTACTACTCCCTCTAGCGAAGCGCGCATCGGAATCCCCGGCAAAAAATATGTCATGGTGATTGACCTTTCGCGTTGCAAACATGCCCTTAAATGCCAGGATGCCTGTCAACGCTATCATCATCTATCGGGTATGAATGTGTGGTTAAAAGTATTCAAGATGCAGGATTCTGAAAATACGGCACCCTATTGGCTGCCTAAGCCTTGCATGCACTGCGATAAACCTCCTTGCGTAAAAGTTTGTCCTGTCAGTGCCACGTATAAAAGAGAAGATGGGATTGTGTTGGTAGACAACGAACGTTGCATCGGCTGTCGTTTCTGCATGGCTGCTTGTCCTTATTCCACACGATCATTTAACTGGCAGGAGCCAGAATTTCTATCCGAATCAAAAGGTGCAGTTTACTCACCCGAAACTGGGTTTCCTCAAAAAAAAGGAACGGTGGAAAAATGTGATTTCTGCCCTGACATGCTCAGGGAGGGAAAATTACCCCATTGTGTTACGGCCTGCCCCAATGGAGTTTTTTATATGGGCGATCTTAATGAAGACACCGTTTCCAACGGTTCCGAAACAGTACGGTTCAGCCAGCTAATGAACGATAAAGGCGGTTACAGGCTTAACGAAATACTAGGTACCGAACCTAGTGTATATTACTTACCGCCAGTCAGCAGATTGTTTCCATTTAAGGATGCTGAACCAGGGAAGGGGAAAATGGATGCGAGTGAATAAAATTCAACTGTGTGACCGAACAATAATGATTGGTTGATAACAACATATGGAAAAATATAAAAAAGAACTAAATGATGCCGATGCCATTGAATTACTACATCAGTATAACGAAGATTTGCTACCAAGAAAATTCGGCATCATTGGCAAAACGTGGACCCTATTTCTCTTTATTGGCTTTCTGACAGGTATTTATTGTTATACAAATCAACTCAAGCAAGGATTGGTGATAACAGGAATGAGAGATTTTGTGTTCTGGGGAATCTATATTTCAAATTTTGTTTTTTTTGTTGCCATTAGCCTGGTAGGTTCTTTAATAACAGCAATTCTTTATCTGTTAAGGATCTCCTGGCGTGCCCCGATCACGCGGCTTTCTGAAGTTATTGCTGTGGCGGCCATCACTTTTGCAGGGTTAATCATCATTGTGGATATGGGGCGACCCGACAGAATGGTAAATATGATTCTTCATGGAAGAATTCAGTCGCCAATTATTTGGGATGTTATGGTGGTAGCGACTTACATGATGCTAAGTATATTACTGCTCTATTTTCCGCTTCTTCCGGGCATCGCCTTTTGTAGAGACCGACTCAATGGAATTCCAAAATGGCAGAAAAGGATGTATAGTTTTCTTTCCTTAGGATGGAAAAATAGTCCAGAACAATACAAGATTGTAAAAAAAGCAATTACTATTTTATCTATAACTATTATTCCTGTTGCTCTTTGCATACACACGGTAACCTCCTGGCTGTTTGCGAGTACTTATCGACCCGGATGGGACAGCACAAACTTCGGAGCCTATTTTGTTTCAGGGGCTTTTTTGGTGGGATCAGGAGGAGTTATTGCCGGAATGTACCTCCTCCGCAGATTTTACCCAGCTTACGACAAGTATCTCACCGATGATCATTTTGACCGGATGGCCAAACTCATGGTTCTTCTTGCCATGGTGTATGCCTATTTCTCGATCAACGAATATCTTATCCCTGCTTATAAAATGAAAGGTGAAGATTCCGAGCACCTTAACGAGTTGTTCACAGGTTATTATGCACCCATGTTTTGGTCAGTGCAGATTTTCGGAATGATAGTCCCGATGATAGTTCTCCTCTTTAAAAATGGGAGAAAGCCATTGCCCACGTTCATTATGGCTGTTCTTGTCATCATATGCGCTTGGTTCAAACGCTATCTCATAGTTATCCCAACAATGTCGTTTCTACCCGTACAGGAAATTCCTGAAGCATGGAAACATTATTCTCCCACTTTACAGGAATGGCTGATTACAGGGGGGTCATTGGCTGGGGCATTATTGATCATAACACTTTTTGTGCGCTTTTTCCCCATTATCTCAGTATGGGAAATAGCCGAAGAAAGAGGAATCTCTGAGGGTGTCATTTACAAACATATGCACGAAGGCAATGAAAAATAATCTTTTAATAAGAACATTGACTGGCAATACAATACTTATTTCACTTTTAGTGGGTGCTTTAATCCTAAGTAGAAAAGAAGCAATTGCCCAAGGCGCAAAAGATAGTGCTTCCCTACTTGCCGGTCAGGCAGATAAACTTTCTTTTACTATGTATCTGAGTTCTATAGTATCGAATGGCAACAGGAGTGTGAAAGTGCAGGTAAGAAGGAAAGAAAACAAAAAAACTATTTCTGTAGTTAATTTGAAATCTCCTATAAACCTTTACCTGAACGAAGTGAAAGAGAATAATCCGACTGACGGAACAGGCTGGATTAGTAAACTTCATCTTAACCATGAGGGGGAAGGAACATTTGAGTTTCCATCCAAGTTCAATAAACTCACATCCGGGTTGCATGAATACACGTTCATTGCCAAAATGGACTCAGACCTCATATATAAGGATGTGGAAGATGAAATTACTATTTCGGATGCTAAAATAGACATTGAATATACTGGAGAAGATTCTATCAAAACCGTAACAGCTACGCTCTCTGCGTGGAAAGATCTTGCCTACGTACCAGTGCCAGAAATAGAAGTGAAACTAGGTATTAAAAGAACTTTCAATTTTCTCCCCTTTGGAGATCCAGGACTTTCCACGGATGAAAACGGAGAAATCTTCGGTGAGCTTCCACTTGATATTCCGGGCAATGCTAACGGAACCCTTACAATTGTGGCAAGATTAGAGGACGATGAAACCTATGGGACAGTAGAAGCAACTGCAGATATTCCTTGGACCGTACTTCCTAAAATAAATCCATTAAGAGGGCGAACTTTATGGTCATCCGGAGACAACGCCCCTCTTTTATTGGTAATTTCATCTGTAACAATAATTGTTATCATATGGGGAACGATTATTTATCTGATATATTTACTATTCAGAATAAAAAGACTAAGCAAGGCCTCCTATACATATGGACAAAAGTGACTAAGTCCAATTTTATTAAATGAGATTTATTATTAATAAATAATTAAAATTTCGAAAACTAAAACTTCAGAATCTATGAAAACGAATTCTCTTATTTTCCTTACTATTTTTCTGTCCAGCAGCTTGTTTTTTTCCTTTACTACTTTCCAAAAAAAACCATGGACAGTTCCGGACAAGTATGATAAAATGACTAACCCCGTTAAATCTGATGCTGAATCTTTAAAAGATGCAAAGGCTTTGTGGGTTAAGCACTGTCAGTCGTGCCATGGCAAAACAGGCCAGGGAGATGGAACGAAAGCGGCTCAGCTTGATACGGAAGTTGGTGATTTGTCATCTGCAGATGCCCAAAATCAAAGTGATGGTTCCTTGTTTTACAAATCCCTGGAGGGTCGTGACGATATGCCCTCTTTCAAGAAGAAAATCCCTGATGAAGATGAGTTGTGGGCCCTTGTGAATTTCATGAGAACGCTGAAGGCAAAGTAAGGGTTCTTGAGGTTAACAACAGGTTACAGAGTAAAGGCAAAGGATTAATCCTTTGCTTTTATTTTTTTTGATTCATACGCATCTGATCAGAAATGCATACCAAATTCTTTGCGACTATAAAGTAATATAAAGGAACTAAACTTCACCAACTGGGAATTTTCGTAATCCCGTCACAAAAATTCCGGGCTTTTAGTATGCATGCATAACAAAATTTCTTTACCTTGGTCACCTCTGCAAATGAAAAGGGAAGAAACAGTAGATTATAATATTAAGGCTGCCTGGCACTCTATCTCCAGGATGTATAATCAGCAAGCTTTGAAATACGATGGCACTATGTCCATGGGGTTTGCCTTGTTGAACATCCATTCTGAAGAGGGCACGCCCGCAACGAAGATCGCGCCATTGATGGGGTTGGAGGCGAGAAGCCTTACCCGGTTGCTCAAATCGATGGAAGAGAAGGGATTAATTTACCGAAAAGCTGACTTGTCGGATAAACGTTCTGTGCGCATTCTTTTGACGAAAGAAGGAAAAAAAATGAAGGAAAACTCACGTGAAACTGTTTTGCGTTTTAATGAAGTGGTGCGGCAGGAAGTTTCCAATCAAAAGTTGACTGTTTTTTTTGAAGTATTGCAAAACATTAATCAGATTATTGAGAAGAATAATATCTACGAAACTAAATTAATCAGTTAGCCAATGATTGGCACATTTATAAATTAAACTATGAACCGTACTATCCGCAAAGTAGCCGTTTTAGGATCAGGCATTATGGGCTCACGTATTGCCTGCCACTTCGCCAACATTGGAGTTGATGTATTGCTCCTTGATATTGCCCCCAGGGAACTTAACGATGATGAAAAGAAGAAGGGATTGACATTGGATCATCCGGCTGTAAAGAATAGAATTGTCAACAGCGCATTTGACTCAACTCTAAAAGGAAGCCCTGCCCCACTGTTTAGTAAAAAATTCGCATCAAGAGTCAAGCTTGGCAATTTCACGGACGATATGTCCAAAATAAAAAACTATGATTGGACAATAGAAGTCGTGGTAGAAAATCTGGATATCAAAAAGAAAGTGTACGAGGAAGTAGAAAAACACAGAACCCCCGGAACACTTATTACTTCCAATACATCAGGAATTCCGATTCACTTAATGGCCGAAGGGAGGAGTGAAGATTTTCAAAAACACTTTGCAGGGACACATTTTTTTAATCCTCCTCGATATTTAAAACTATTTGAAGTTATTCCAGCAGCCAAAACAGATCCGGATGTTGTAAAATTTCTTATGCACTATGGCGATCTGTATTTGGGCAAGACGACCGTCCTGTGCAAAGACACACCCGCTTTTATTGGCAATAGGATTGGGATGTATGGCCTTCTTAAAGTCATCGACTCTATGAATAAGTTTGATCTTACTGTCGATGAGATCGATAAACTTACAGGTCCGGTTATTGGAAGGCCCAAATCAGCTACGTTCAGAACGTCCGATTTGGTTGGCTTGGATACCATGGTGAAAGTGGCTAACAACTTGTATGCAGGCCTTCCCAATGATGAAGCTCGCGAAATTTTTAAGTTGTCCGATGTAGTCACCAAGTTGGAACAAAATAAATGGTTGGGGGATAAAACCGGCCAGGGATTTTATAAGAAAACCAAGAATGCCAAAGGAGAGACTGAAATTCATACGCTTGACCTTAAGACGTTTGAATATAAACCGAAAATGAAAGTAAAATTTACAACACTTGAGACAACCAAAACGATCGACAATCTGAAAGATCGCTTCAAAGTTTTATTAGCAGGTAAAGACAAAGCCGGTGATTTTTATAGGGATGCCTTTTATGGCTTGTTTCAATATGTCACTAATCGTATTCCGGAAATCAGCGATGAACTTTTCAGAATAGATGATGCAGTAAGCGCTGGATATGGTTGGGATCTTGGACCGTATGAAACGTGGGATGCAGTAGGAGTTGAAAAAAGTTTACCCCTGATGGAAGCCGCTGGCTATAAACCCCATCATTGGGTGTATGATATGGTGGCGGCTGGCAACAAATCGTTTTATAAAGTAGAGGGTGGTCAAAAGAAGTATTATGACATACCAAGCAAAGCATACAAATCCATTCCGGGACGAGAGAGTTTCATAATCCTGGAAAGCAAAAATGAAAATGTTATTTGGAAAAATGCTGATTCTAGCGTAACCGACTTAGGCGATGGCGTGATTGATTTCTCGTGGCATTCCAAGAGCTATACATTGGGCAGTGCAGTAGTGGAAGGTATGAACAAAGCGGTTGAATTGGCCGAAAGAGATTATCGAGGGTTAATAATTGGTCATCAAGGATCGGATTTTTCATTAGGTGCCAACCTGGGATTGGTATTTATGTATGCCATCGAACAGGACTATGATGAAATTGACTTCATGGTACGCTCTTTTCAAAATTCTGTCATGAGAATTCGGTATTCATCAGTTCCGGTGGTGGTCTGTCCGCAAGGCAGGACGCTGGGCGGAGGTTGTGAAATGACTATGCATGCCGATCGGGTTGTCGCAGCGGCAGAGACCTATATTGGATTGGTGGAAGTAGGCGTTGGACTAATACCCGGTGGAGGCGGTACAAAGGAATTTACAAAGCGTGTAAGTGATAGCATTGAAGACGGAGATGTGGAATTGAATTCGTTGCAAAATGCGTTGATGAACATTGCGACAGCCAAGGTTGCCACTTCGGCACAAGAGGCAAGAGAAATGGGAATACTCCGATCATTTGATCAGGTGAGTATGAACAAAGACCGCCAGATCGCAGACGCAAAGTTGGCTGTACTTGAACTGGCTGATGCAGGATACACCATGCCACAGCAGGCGAGAAATATTAAAGTCCAGGGGAGATCTGGTTTAGCTTTATTTATGGCAGGCCTTACCGGAATGCGAATGGGCAAATACATCTCAGACCATGACATGAAAGTTTCTATGAAAATAGCAAATATTATGTGTGGGGGTGATTTAACTTCTCCTCAAGAGGTGAGTGAACAATACTTACTTGATCTCGAACGTGAAGCATTTGTTTCATTGACCGGAGAGAAAAAGACGTTAGAAAGAATACAGGCAATATTAACAGGAGGGAAATCTTTGAGGAACTAGTAGGCAGTGGGCAGAAAGCAGGTACTCAAGAAATTGACAGTTGACAAATAGCAATTGACAATGGCGGCAGGAAACTTTAGAGATTTGACAGTTTATAAGAAGGCATTTGAGTTAGCAATGGAAATTTTCAAAGTTTCTAGGAAATTTCCGGCTGAAGAGAAATACTCACTAACCGATCAGGTAAGGAGATCATCAAGAGCAGTTTGCTCATGCGTAGGTGAAGCGTATAGGAAGAGAAAGTATAAAGCACATTTCGTAAGTAAGTCAACTGATGCTGATATGGAAAATACAGAAACCCGTGTTTGGCTGGACTTTGCCTTAGCCTGCGAATACATCCCAAAGGAATTGTGGAACGATCTTGAAATTAAAGCCGATGAAATCGGAAAGTTATTAAATCATATGATTGAAAATCCTGAAAAGTATTTTAGAAAGGAGAACTAGCAATAAAACTGAATTTTTGTCAATTGATCCTTGTCAACTGTCAACTTAATGGTAAGGAAGAATAATAACCAACAAGAATATGAACGCATACATCGTAGCTGGATTTCGCACAGCAGTCGGTAAAGCAAAAAAAGGTGGCTTTCGTTTTACAAGACCTGATGACCTCGCCTCAGACGTCATCAAACATCTTGTTAAATCTATTCCAGGCCTTGAGAATAAAATGGTGGATGATCTTATCGTAGGCAATGCAGTACCCGAAGCGGAGCAAGGCATGCAGATGGGGCGGATGATTTCATTACTGGCATTAGGTGTGGATGCCCCCGGTATGGTGATTAATCGTTATTGTGGATCGGGCGTAGAGGCTATTGCCATTGCGAGCGCTCGAATCCATGCTGGTCAGGCGGATGTGATTATTGCTGGGGGAACGGAGTCAATGTCCTTAGTACCCGTGATGGGATTTAAAACAGCTTTGAACTATACGATAGCAAAAGATAACCCAACATATTATACAAGCATGGGCCTTACAGCCGAGGAGGTATCAAAGCAATACAAGGTTACACGCGAAGAACAAGATCAATTTGCCTATGAGTCGCACATGAAAGCAGCTGCAGCCTGGAAGGAAGGAAAGTTCAAGGATGAAGTAGTACCCATTACCGTTAAGGAAGTATATGTGGATGTGGATATGAAAAAGAAAACACGCGAATACATTGTCGATAAAGATGAAGGTATACGCGCAGATACTACGGTGGAAGGATTATCCAAATTGAAGCCGGTATTTGCAGCAGGAGGCGTTGTGACAGCGGGGAATTCGTCACAGACTTCCGATGGAGCTGCTTTTGTGGCGGTGATGTCAGAGCGGATGGTAAAGCAATTGAATTTAAAACCTATTGCACGTATGATGAGTTATGCCGTAGCAGGAGTTGATCCGCGCATCATGGGTATCGGCCCGGTGGCAGCAATTCCAAAAGCTCTGAAGATTGCTGACTTAAAGCTACAAGACATTGATCTAATAGAATTGAACGAAGCTTTTGCTGCACAATCATTAGCCGTGGTAAAAGAATTGGGAATCGATCGGAAAAAGCTAAACCTTAATGGTGGAGCAATTGCAGTCGGTCATCCGCTGGGATCATCAGGCGCACGCTTGTCCGTACAACTTTTCAATGAACTAAGAAGACAAAAGAAAAAGTATGGAATGGTAACAGCATGTGTGGGAGGCGGACAGGGTGTAGCTGGGGTGTATGAATTATTAAATTAAGATGCGAGTATTGAGACGTGAGATTTGAGAATAGCAGCGAAACAATATGCACAACTTAAAAGAACTTAAAATCTGGCATAAAGCCATTGATATGGCCACAGAAGTATATCAATTGACAACAGACTTTCCCAAAGAAGAGAAATACGGGTTGACCTCTCAAATCAGAAGATCAGCCATATCTGTCCCCTCCAATATTGCGGAGGGAGCAGGAAGAAATTCAAATAAAGAGTTTATTCACTTCCTGGGAATTTCAAACGGGTCATCTTATGAACTTCAGACACAATTGATTATTTCACGAAATCTTGATTTAGTGGATGCCCGAGTGGATACTTTGCTCGACCAGATTGACCAAATTCAAAAAATGAATTATTCGCTTCAAAATAAATTAGGACAAGACTAGTCTCATATCACAATACTCATATCTCTAATCTTATGACGACAACAGAAACAAAAAACGCAATCAAAGGAGGAGAGTTCCTCATCCGAGAAACAGTAGCACAGGAGATTTTCATCCCCGAAGAATGGAGCGAAGAACAGAAAATGATCGCGCAAACCTGTCGGGATTTTGTAAAGCAGGAAGTCCTTCCCAGACTTGATGAAATAGATTCGATGAAGGATCCTAAATTAATGCCTTCATTATTGGATAAAGCCGGTGCTCTTGGACTATTGGGCACATCCGTCCCTGAAAGCCTGGGTGGTTTTGGCATGTCGTTCAATACAACAATGTTGGTGGCAGAAGTCCTGGGTGGTTCCTATTCATTTGCTGTTGCTTATGGGGCTCACACTGGCATCGGCACACTCCCTATTTTATATTATGGAACGGAAGAACAGAAGAAAAAATATGTTCCCAAACTGGCAACTGGCGAGTGGAAAGCATGCTATTGTTTAACAGAACCAGATAGTGGATCAGATGCCAATAGTGGAAAAACAAAAGCCAAACTATCATCCGATGGTAAACACTATCTGATCACCGGTCAGAAAATGTGGATCACCAATGGGGGGTTTGCCGATGTCTACATTGTATTTGCAAAAATTGATTCGGATAAGAACCTCACTGCATTCATTGTAGAAAAATCATTCGGGGGTATTACTATGAATGAAGAGGAGAAGAAAATGGGCATCAAAGGATCTTCAACGCGCCAGATATTTTTTAATGATTGTAAAGTGCCGGTTGAAAATATGCTGTCAGAAAGAGAAAATGGATTTAAGATTGCTGTAAATGTGTTGAATATCGGGCGAATCAAACTTGGATCGGGGGCTGTAGGAGGTTGCAAGGCAACGATCACAATGGCCGTAAATTATTCCAAAGAACGCAAGCAGTTTGGAACTTCAATTTCATCTTTCGGGGCAATCAAACATAAGATTGCTGAAATGGTTACACGGACATATGCATCGGAGTCCGCGCATTATCGGGCGGGACAAAATATTGATGATGCGTATGATGCCCTGGTCGCGGGAGGTATGGAAGCAGGGAAAGCCAGGTTAAAATCATTGGAGGAATATGCGATTGAATGCGCAATTCTAAAAGTACACGGGTCAGAAGTATTGGATTTTGTGGTGGATGAAGGTGTTCAGATTTATGGTGGAATGGGTTTCTCCGCGGAGGGACCCATGGATCGCGCGTATCGGGATGCGCGTATCAACAGAATTTTTGAAGGCACGAATGAAATCAACCGTTTGTTAACAATTGATATGTTGATGAAGCGCGCGATGAAGGGAACTATTGACCTGATGACACCGGCTATGGCAGTTCAAAAGGAATTGGTTTCTATACCTGATTTTGGTTCGGATGAGGATACAACAATTTTTGCAAATGAAAAGAAAGCCTTACGAAACCTAAAGAAAGCAGGACTGATGGCAGCTGGTGCGGCTGTACAAAAATTTATGATGAAGCTTTCTGATGAACAGGAAGTGCTCATGAGCCTGGCCGACATGCTCATAGAAGGATATGTGGCCGAATCTACTTTACTACGTGTGGAAAAATTGATCAGCCTGCGCGGAGAAAAGGCATGTGAAATAGAAAAAGAAATGGCGATCATTTATTTGCACAGCGCCATCGAAAAAGCAGCATCGGCTGGTAAGCAGGCGATATACGCTTTCGCGGAAGGGGACGAATTAAGATTAATGCTGCTTGGGTTGAAACGATTTACCAAAATAGATCCTTACAACCTGAAAGAAGCCCGGAGAAAAGTAGCGAACTATGTGATTGAGAAGGGGGAATATCCCTTTTAAACGAAAGATATACTTAGTGAGACACAAGAAAAGCCGAGGAAAGATTCCGGGTTTTTCTGTTTTTAAAGTCAGGGTGTTACAACTACTTAACCCTTTTCATTTTTAGTAATGTAAAGCACATAACTCAATAAAGTAATCACCATGAGTAACCGGTGGCAAGTAAGTGGAAATCTTTGTTGTCCTGAAGTTGGCTGACATTTGCAATGTCAAACCCCTAGATGAAATCGATTTTAACCGGATAATCCAAGATTCGTGATTAAAATTCTCTCCTAAAACTTGCGCAACCCATTAGTTGCACATATATTTGCAACTGAACGGTTTCATTAAAATCAAATCACTCATGCGCAGAGATGTTTTTCGGGCCATTGCCGACCCTACCCGAAGGGCAATTATTTTATTGATTGCCGCACAGACCATGACGCCAAACGCGCTGGCTGAGCACTTTGACACCACGCGTCAGGCCGTGTCGAAACACCTGCGCATATTGACGGAGTGCCAACTGGTGAAACAAGAGCAAACAGGCCGGGAAATTTATTATCAACTCAACACTACCAAGATGAAAGAGATAGACAAGTGGCTGGAACAATTCCGCAAGATTTGGGAAACCCGCTTCAACCAACTCGATAATGTATTAGCAAAAATGAAAACCCCAAAGCCATGAACAGTAATCTGGTATTCAACTTTTCGGTAAACAAAGAAAACAAAACCATTTTAGTGAAACGTGAATTTGCCGCCACGCTTGATCTGGTATGGGCTGCATGGACGCAGCCCGAACAACTGGACCAGTGGTGGGCGCCCAAACCGTATCAAACCAGGACCAAATCGATGGACTTCCGCGAAGGGGGCACTTGGTTATATGCTATGGTTAGTCCTGAAAACGTAGCACATTGGTGCCGGGCCGATTATCAAAAAATAGAAGCGCATAAAAGTTTTTCTGCTCTGGATGCCTTTTGTGATGAACACGGAACCATTAACTCAGAATTTCCGCGGATGAACTGGACAAATATGTTCAGTGAAAAAAATCAAATTACTACAATCAACATTACGATTGCGTATGTACAACTGGCCGACCTGGAAAAAATAATTGCGTTAGGATTTAAAGAAGGCTTTACTGCTGCGTTGGGTAATCTTGATCAATACCTGAAGGCGCAATTCAAACTGAGAAACCAGCTGAAGACGGATCATACTGCGCGGGTGTGTACGTACGTGAACTTTCCCGGCAATACAGAGGAAGCCTTTTTATTTTATAAGAAAGTATTCAAGGCAGAATTCAACGGAGGCATTCAACGCTTTGGCGATTTATCTGTCGATGCGAATCATCCACCAGTAGCAGAGGCGGTAAAAAAAATGATACTGCGCGTGGAATTACCCATTCTCGGCAATCATGTGTTGATGGGGACGGATGCCCCAAAGGAAATGGGCTTTACCGTTACGCAAGGAAACAATATGCACATATCACTCGAGCCGGATTCGAAGGCAGAAACGAAACGAATTTTTGATGAGTTATCTGTAGGCGGTACTGTCACCATGTCCTTGCAAGATATGTTTTGGGGCGCTTACTTTGGCAGCTTAACAGACCGATTTGGTATTAACTGGATGGTGAATTGTTTGGCGAAGAAGTAATAAGTGACCTGTGAGGGCACAGACCACGCAGAGAGGCAAGCAGTGGATATACGCTTTCGCGGAAGAGGACGAATTACGATTAATGCGGCCTGGATAGAAACGATTTACCAATAGATCCTTACAACCCTGAAAGAAGCCAGGTGAAAAGTAGCAAACTGCGTGATTGAGAAGGGGAATATCCTTTTCAGAGGTAAGACATAGGTAGTTAAGCACAATGGAAAGACCCGAAAAAGATTTCGGGTTTTTTGTTTTGTAAATCTCAGAACTTTTACTTATTTAGCATTCTTGTTTAACAAAATAGTTAAATCAATTGGTAAAGGAAAAACTAGATAATCAGACCGAAAAAGCCATTTTGGAGGCTGCCGGTAAGCTATTTACTCGAAAAGGTTTTGCAGCTGCCCGTATGGAGGATATCGCCAAAGAGGCAGGGATCAATCGTGCTCTGCTTCATTATTACTTCAGGAGCAAAGAGAAAATGTTCGATCTCATCTTTGATCAGCGCGTAAATGAATTTTTTTCTGGGCTTGGCGAGATCATGTTTTCAGAGAAAGGTCTTGAAGAGAAAATCCGAGCTATCGTTGAGCATGAGATCACCACTTTAAGCGCTCATCCTGATTTGCCAATTTTTGTACTACAGGAGTTAAATCAAAATCCACAACGGTTTTTAGATCATGCCGGAAAAGCAGGCGCGCACCCGAGTACGTTATTGAAGAAATTTTCTGCACAGGTAAAAGACGAAATCAAAAAAGGCAAAATAAGGAATGTAGATCCCAGCCAACTGCTCATGAGTATTATGTCAATGGCCATTTATCCTTTTATCGCGAAACCTATCCTAAAAACAATATTTGAAACAGACGAGCAAGGGTTTAATTTGATCATGAAAAAAAGAAAGAAAGAAGTGCCGGATTTTATTCTTAGTGCTTTAAAGGTGTAGCCTATGCGACCAAAATCGTTAATAAAAATATTTCTGCTTCCTTTCGTGATACTAGTAGCAGCAGAAACCGCGAATGCTCAGCCGGGTTCCTCAATTACCCTTGAGCAATGCTATGATATGGCTCGTCTGAACTATCCTCTTATAAAACAAAAGGAGTTAACCGCCAGGAGCAAAGAATTTACGATAGACAACGTAAAGTCAGGATTACTTCCGCAGGTTAATCTCCTGGGACAGGCATCCTACCAATCGGCTGTTACAAAGCTTCCAGGACCCGGGGCACTGGTTGAACCCCTATCCAAGGATCAGTATAAAATCTATTTGGATGTTAATCAATCAATTTATGATGGTGGAGTTGTAAAAAGAAACAGTGCTCTGCAGGAAACGGCCGCGCTGGTGGAGGACCAGAAAACAGAAGTGGAGTTGTACAAAATCAAAGAGCGCATCAACCAGATCTATTTCGGAGCGCTATTAATAAACGAACAACTTGCCCAGATAGACCTTGTAAAAAAAGACATTGAAACAAGTCTGTTAAAAATGGAATCGGCCATTCGTAATGGTACTGCATTCAGAACCAATGTTGATATTCTACAGGCAGAGCTTCTCAAGAATGATCAGCGATCAGTAGAATTAACTGCGGCTCGCAAATCCTATGTTGAAATGCTGGGGATGTTTATACATCTATCGATTGGAGAAACCGTAACCTTGCAAAAGCCTGAAGCGCTGGCTATTCAGAATGAGCCGTTGATTACGCGTCCGGAAATTTCACTTTACAACTATCAAAGTCAGTTATATGCGGCTCAGCATCAAGTAACCAATACACGGGCTGTTCCACGAGTAAGTATTTTCGCGCAAGCTGGTTATGGCAAGCCAGGTTTAAACATGCTATTAAATGAGTTTGACACCTATTACCTCGGAGGTTTACGTTTAAGCTGGAATTTGGGTGGATATTATAATGTGAATCGCGACAAACAGATTCTCGATTTAAATCTTCAATCCGTGAATCAGCAAAAGGAAACATTTTTATTTAATACAAAATTGTCCCTGCAACAACAAAACAATGATGTAAGTAAACTCATCGATCTTATACAGATTGATGAAAAGCTGATTGAGTTGAGAGCCCGTATTAAGAATACTGCAAAGTCACAACTCAATAATGGTGTAATTACCGCCAATGATTACGTACGAGAATTAAACGCAGAGGACCAGGCAAAACAAAATTTGTCTGTTCACCAGATTCAATTGCTCATGACTCAATACACTCAACAGGTTACAACCGGAAACTGAAAACATCATGTTATGCAAAACAATAGGTATATACTAACGGCCATTTTACTCCTAGCCACATCGTGTAGCCGCAACAACTCAGAGTTTGATGCAACCGGGAATTTTGAAGCAGATGAAGTGATCATTTCAGCTGAAGCTTCCGGAAAAATACTACAACTAAGTGCGGAAGAAGGTACAGAATTAAAATCTCAAGTGGTGATTGGCCTGATTGATACTACACAGTTGCATTTACGCAAGAAACAATTGGAATACAGCATTCGTGCCATAAACGCGAAGCAGCCAAATGCAAACCTCCAGTTAGCTGCAATCACAGAGCAAATTGAAACAGCCAGGCGTGAGAAAAAGCGTGTCGAAAACTTGCTCAAAGATGATGCGGCCACGCAAAAACAACTGGATGATCTAAATGCTCAATTGGAATTATTGCAACGACAGTATGACGCAACCCAATCCACTCTAAACATAACAAAGCAATCCTTACAAAGTGAAACGCTTCCATTGAAAGCCCAACTGGAGCAGTTGGAGGACCAAATCACAAAATCTCAGATTATTAATCCTGTAAATGGAACGGTCCTTTCTTTATATGCCAAACAAAATGAAGTAGTGAATCCAGGAAAGGCACTATACAAAATTGCTGATTTGAGTATCGTTATTTTGAGGGCCTATATTTCCGGAAGCCAATTGTCCCAAATCAAATTGGGGCAGTCCGTAAAAGTACTAGTCGATGCACCCGATGATGGATATAAAGAATATCAAGGTACGATCACCTGGGTTTCCGATAAAGCCGAATTCACACCCAAAACTATTCAAACAAAAGAAGAGCGAGCCAATCTGGTGTATGCCATTAAAATTGATGTCAAAAACGATGGCTATTTGAAGTTGGGAATGTATGGGGAAGTTAAATTTTAGATGTTCGTTGATGGTTCTTTCGTTTACCACAATCCATTTACCAACAACGAACAACCAACAACAATGAATGAATGACTGCTGTCGAAATTAAAAACATCAAAAAGACATTTACTGTTGAGAAGTCAACCATAACTGCTTTACAGGATATCTCATTTGAAGTTAATCAAGGCGAGTTGTTTGGATTGATTGGCTCTGATGGAGCAGGAAAGACCACATTATTCAGAATACTCACTACTCTAATGCTTGCCGACAGCGGTATAGCAGTGGTGGATGGGTATGATGTGGTAAAGGATTTTAAGGAAATCCGAAAACGAGTTGGATATATGCCAGGTCGATTCTCACTATATCAGGATTTAACCGTAGAGGAGAATCTTTCTTTCTTTGCAACATTGTTCAATACATCCATTGAAGAGAACTATGATTTAATAAAAGATATTTATGTACAAATTGAAAAGTTCCGAAAGCGCAAGGCTGGGGCGCTCTCTGGGGGAATGAAGCAAAAATTGGCTTTGAGCTGCGCACTTATCCACAAGCCATCCGTGCTCTTTCTGGATGAACCCACTACCGGTGTGGACGCTGTTTCAAGAAGGGAATTCTGGGATTTACTTCACAATCTGCAACAACAGAAAATAACTATCCTGGTATCCACTCCTTATATGGATGAAGCGAGTTTATGTGATCGCGTTGCCTTAATTCAGGACGGACGAATTCTTGATATCGATTCCCCGCATGGAATAACCAAAAAGTTTAAGCACACTCTATGGTCGGCCCGAGCCGAAAATATGTACAAATTATTAACCGATCTTAATATACAGCCCGAAGTAAATTCTTGTTACCCTTTCGGTCAGGAACATCATGTGACATTCAAAACAGTAGACAATCTGAAGTCCATCGAAGCAAGATTAAATCAACTCGGAAACAAATCGTTGAAATTTGAACAGATTACTGCCGGCATCGAAGATTGTTTTATGGATCTGATGGAACAACAAAAAATAGTATGAAGGCAATCTCGGTCCAGAATTTAACGAAACGCTTTGGATCATTTACGGCAGTGGATAAGATCACCTTTGATGTGGCTCAGGGTGAGATCTTTGGATTTCTCGGTGCGAATGGAGCGGGCAAAACAACGGCCATGCGGATGCTCTGCGGACTTTCCATGCCAACGAGCGGTGAAGCAACCGTAGCGGGGTTTGATCTTTATAAAAATGCCGAAAAGATTAAGCAGAGCATTGGGTACATGAGTCAGAAATTTTCACTTTATGAAGACCTGACCATTCGGGAGAACATTCGATTTTATGGAGGTATTTACGGCCTGAGTAATTCAGAAATTAAAGTAAAAACAGAACGATTAGTAAACTCGCTAAACCTGGAAGATAAATTAAATTCGCTAGTCAAGTCTCTTCCGTTGGGATGGAAGCAAAAACTTTCCTTTTCGGTCGCGATGATACACGATCCGAAAATTGTTTTTTTAGACGAGCCAACGGGTGGAGTTGATCCCATCACGCGAAGAGAATTCTGGACGATGATTTTTGAAGCTGCCAATCTTGGCACAACCGTTTTTGTAACAACCCATTACATGGATGAAGCGGAGTATTGTAATAGAGTTTCCATTATGGTAGATGGTCAAATTGATGCACTCGGAGCTCCACTTGAGTTGAAAAATAGATATTCGGCTGCAGATATGGGTGAAGTGTTTTTGAAGCTGGCACGAAGAGCTAAAAGAGGTGACGACTAAATCGTTGATGGTTGTTAATTATTAGAACCAACTAGCAGCCATCAAACAGAACAATGAAGCAATTTCTTTTTTTTATTCGCAAAGAATTCCTGCACGTGTGGCGCGATAAGCGCACTATGTTAATTCTTTTTGGTATGCCCCTCATGCAGATTTTGATTTTTGGTTTTGCGTTGACCAATGAAGTAAAGAATACACGAATAGGAATTCTTGATAACTCCAAAGACGAAATCACCAGGGCGATCATTCACCAACTGGAAGCCAGCAGGTATTTTGATATCGTTGAGAATATTCCATCCAATGTACACTTGGAGCCAGCCTTTCAAGCAGGCACCATTAAGCTTGCCGTGGTTTTCCCTGAAAACTTTGAGGAACAACTTCTTCATAACAATAAGGCGGCCATACAATTAATTGGTGATGCCACGGATCCCAACATATCAAATACATTGATCAATTATGCCTCTGCCGTAATAATGGATTATCAAATTAACATGCGGGGTAGTACTCCCTTACCTTACTCCATCAACACCGAAATGAGAATGTTATACAATCCACAACTTAAAGGATCCTACAACTTTGTACCCGGGGTGATGGCCATGGTACTTATGCTAGTCTGTGCGATGATGACCTCCATTTCCATTGTGCGTGAACGGGAAATGGGAACCATGGAAGTGATTTTGGTCTCTCCAATAGTGCCTATACGGGTGGTGATTGCCAAAATGGTTCCCTACTTTATTCTTTCAGCAGTAAATATTGCCAGTATTTTACTACTGAGCGTATTTGTATTGGAAGTTCCGATACAAGGAAGTTTAACGTTGCTGGTTGCTGAATGTCTTTTATTTACGATTACCGTCCTGGCACTTGGCTTATTGATTTCTTCTGCCTCTAGCTCACAACAGATTGCTATGTTAATTTCGTTGATGGGTCTTTTTCTTCCTACGGTTATGCTGAGTGGGTTCATGTTTCCGATTGAAAACATGCCGGTGGCACTTCAGGTTATTTCCAATGTCGTGCCGGCCAAGTGGTTTTATACGATAGTTAAGAACATTATGATTAAAGGGGTTGGGCTGGAGCATGTGTGGCGAGAGACAATCGTGCTTATGGGCATGACTATATTTTTTATGGTGGTAAGCATTCGGAAATTTAAAACCCGCCTGGAATGAGAGCGCTTTTTATTTTGTTGGAAAAAGAATTCCGCCAGGTATTTAGAAACCCAGCCATACTCCGCATGATGTTTTTGATGCCGGCAGTTCAGTTGCTAATCATGCCGTTAGCTGCTGATTATGAAGTAAAAAATATTAAGATCTGCGTTGTGGATTATGATCATTCATCGTATTCGCAAAAACTAGTTAACAAAATTACGGCAACCGCTTATTTTATGTTAGTGGATTATACCGACTCTTATGATAAGGCGTTGAAGTATGTGGAGCATGATGAGGCGGATCTAGTGCTTCAAATTCCAAGTTCATTTGAGAATAACCTTATCCGCGAGGATGAAGTTTCTCTCTTTCTGGCCATTAATGCCATCAATGGAGTGAAAGCAAACCTGGGTGGTGCTTACCTGCGAAATATTATTGGCGACTTTAATCGCGATATTCGATTGGAATGGCTGCAATTGCCAAGACAAAATCCGCAACCTGTCATAGAAATTGCTTCGATCAATTGGTTTAATCCACTCATGAACTATCGCTTCTTTATGGTGCCCGGTATACTGGTGATTTTAGTAACCATGGTAGGCGCGTTTCTCTCTGCGTTAAATATTGTAAAAGAAAAGGAAGTTGGAACGATAGAGCAAATCAATGTCACGCCAATTCGCAAGTATCAATTTATTTTAGGCAAGCTAATACCGTTTTGGGTTTTGGGATTAATAATCCTTACCATCGGTATGTTGATTTCGTGGATTGCCTATGGTATCGTTCCATTGGGAAGTGTGTTTACCATCTATGCATTTGCCGGAGTCTATCAGATTTCAATCTTAGGATTAGGGTTGTTGGTATCAACATTTGCCAATACCCAACAACAAGCCATGCTACTTTCGTTTTTTATGATGATGATTTTTATTTTGCTGGGCGGTCTTTATACTTCGATTGACAGTATGCCACAATGGGCTCAACTATTCACCAAATTTAATCCAGTAACTTATTTCATAGAGGTAATGCGCATGGTCGTATTAAAAGGAAGCACCCTATATGATATCCGATACCATCTTCTCACGGTATTACTCTTTGGCATCGTGTTAAACAGCCTTGCCGTTTGGAATTACCGCAAGCGCAATTAGTGTTCATATTTGTTAACCGTCCTGTTCAATATTCAACACCCTGAACACACGTTGCATAAAATTTGACCGATTTTGGCCGCTTTTCAAATTTGAATGATTTTTGATGTTTACCAATAAACCTCAAATGCCATGTCTCGCACCTCTACCATTTTACTTATTTTAATTCTCATCTTCACTTTCCCTGTTTGGATTGCGCTGGCAGCCGTTGTGTTTGGATTAATTGCAGGAATTTTTGGTGGAATCATAGGATTGATTGGAGGCATCTTTGGTGGAATAGCGGGCTTACTGGGAGGCATTTTTGGTGGGATCATGGGGTTAATTGGTGGAATCTTTGATGCTATTTTCAACCCACATTCCTGGGGCTTCAACTGGGGTTGGCACCCAAATTTTCATTTTAATGGATATGTATTTTTTGCGTTGATTATTATTATCGCATTGATTATTAATAAACGTCAGAACCGTTGACGGCCCATCATTCATCTGTGGCCTATTTTGAATCACCCCTGAATCCCTTTAAATGATTTCGTAACGCATCCTGCCAGGTAACATCGGCATCCCATTTGGTGCCCAGGTATACGTTGCCGGAATCAATGTGTCGCAAATAGAATTTATAAACTGTAGATTCTGATGGAATGGCCTTCAACTGCATAGCACCATTTGGATAGGTGACGGACGCAAAGGCACTTTCAGATTTGGGCATATCATAGCCAAGAATTTCTTTAGCAGCCACATTACGAGTGTGGACATAGCACAATACATATGGCATGCCTTGTTTGCGGAGATCCTTTTCTTCCGTAGTGAGATCCGTTAGTTTATACACAAATGGATAGTTTGTTTTTAAAAGCTCTTCCAGTTCTTTGTCCATCCCATCATTCCCAAATTTTGGAACAGCAAGTTTGTCCACGGCCATATCAAGTGAAAAAAATTCAGCACGTCTTCCTTTGATAATGTTAGGTATTTCGCCCATTTCAGGGATATCATTAATAAGAAAATTTTTTTTCTTCTGACTGTTAAGGGCAGTTCCATAAATAAATCCCAACATTTCTTTCAATTTATTATGCTTTACCCGCCAGGCCGTTTGGCCGGTATCAACGAAATCAATCTTGTTGTTAAAAAGAGTTATGGTCATGGTGTAAAATCCAGCGTCCTTTTCAAATAAAATCAAATATTTGATATCTCGTTCCGTCAAGTATTCCACCAGAACAGGGGTCACATCTTTTCCCGAAAGAAGGATATCGTTATCGAAATAGACAATGGCATCGATCCCAGTTTGTTGAAAAGACTTTTGGATAGTTTCTAACTCTAACTCATCGAAAGTGTAGTCATGTAAAACAACAGAGCGAGTCGCTAATAAATCGGAAGGAACTGCTTCGCCAGGCTTTAGTTTGGAAAGAAAGGAATCTACACCCTGGCCAAAAAGACAGGAGGTTGCGAAAAGAAAAAAAAACAGAAATCGCACAAACATTAATTTCATTATAAACGGAAACACAAAAATAGTATTGTACCTCACCCTATCCAAGATCATGTTTTATCCCAAACGTATCATTAGCCGCCAAATGGAATGGGGCAGACCTGCCTGCCGGTAGAGGCGGGGGTGAGGTGACCTACATCCCAATAAAGAAGCCATCCTGATTCTCCTTTACGGGATACGTTTCCAAGTCCGCTGATCGTTCAGAACATTCGCGTCCGGTTGTTAAGTTAAATTGATGGCCGTGCCAGGGGCAAATAATTTCACCAAGGTAATTTACCATCCCTTTACTCAATGATTCGCCATGGTGCGAGCATGAATCCTGAACAACATAAAAAATATTATTTCGCAAAACGAGGCAAAGCCTTTTTCTATTAATGATTAGTAACTGCGGCACATTTTCCTTTAGCCGTTTGCGTGCCTCATTGCCCGATGAAAAGACTTTTATCCATTCCATGTAGTTCGATTGTGCAACACCTCGCTTTTTTTCTACCTTGATTCAAATTAATAAAACCCATGCAGAAAATATATCATTGTCTTGTCCTTCTTCTCTTCGCACTTCCTTTAGCCGGACAGGTAAACCCCAAACTGCAGGCTAAACTTGATCAGCAAGCAAAAGAAATCGAATCCAAGGTAATAGAATGGCGAAGGAATTTTCATCAAAATCCGGAGTTAGGAAATCGCGAATTCAAGACGGGCGCAAAAATAGCGGAACATTTGAAGTCGTTAGGTATTAAAGTGCAATATCCCGTTGCAATAACCGGGGTTATTGGTATTCTGGAAGGAGGGAACCCGGGGCCTGTTATCGCTTTACGTGCTGACATGGACGCTTTACCTATCACAGAACGCAACAGTCTCGTCTTTGCCTCCAAAGAGAAAACAGTTTATAACGAACAAGAGACGGGTGTAATGCATGCCTGTGGTCATGATGCCCACGTGGCCATTATGATGGCGGTAGCAGAGATACTAGCAAAGAATAAATCAGAACTGAATGGCACTATAAAATTCTTGTTTCAACCGGCTGAGGAAGGTCCCCCTAAAGGAGAGGAGGGTGGCGCATCCTTAATGATAAAAGAAGGGGCCCTCGAAAATCCGAAAGTGGATGTTGTATTCGGATTGCACATGTTATCCCTGTTGCCAAGCGGTCAGCTTGGTTATCGATCCGAAGGCATCATGGCGGCCGTTGACGGTTTGAAAATTAAAGTTGTTGGAAGAGGAGCACATGGTGCCACCCCCTGGGATAGCAAAGATCCTATTATGATAGCGAGCCAGATAATAAATGGCTTGCAGACCATCGTCAGCCGCCAAACTGATCTTACTAAAGCACCTGCGGTAATTACTATTGGAAGTTTTCATTCCGGGAATAGGGGCAACATCATACCCGAAACCGCTGAGCTGGAAGGCACCATTCGAACATTTGACGTTGGCATGCAAAAAGCGTTGCATCAAAAAATTAAGCTAACAGCAGAAAAAATTGCAGAAAGCGCAGGAGCAACTGCTGTAGTTGATATTAAAATAGGTTCACCCGTTACGTATAATGACGCAAAGTTGACAGCAAGGATGACGCCTACACTTCAACGGACAGTTGGAATCAGCAACGCCATTGTTGTGGCGCCTACAACTTTGGCGGAGGACTTTTCCTTTTTTCAAGAAAAAGTACCTGGTCTTTTCTTTTTCGTAGGCGCCTATCCGTCTGATATGAAATTGGACAATCCTCCAGTTCATCACACCGCTGACTTTATGATGGATGAAAAGTCATTTGTGACTGGAGTAAGAGCGATGCTGAATTTAACGGTTGATTATATGTATGCCGTTAAAAAGTAATAGCGAAAAGAGCATTATGGATAATATTAAGGAAAAGATACTTGAGGCGGAGAGAAGAATACGTCCTTATTTGAGGGAGACACCTTTAGAATATTCGTATGTGCTCACTAAAATGACAGGTAGTGAAGTCTATTTAAAACTGGAAAACATTCAGGTCACAGGTTCATTCAAAGCAAGAGGTGCTCTAAATAAAATATTATCACTGCAACAGTCAAGCTCTAAAATTATAACAGCCTCCACAGGTAATCACGGACTTGGAGTAGCGAATGCATTATCGGTTGTAAAGAAAGAAGGAATGATTTACCTTCCAAAAAATGCGTCCGCGGCCAAAGTGGAGGCGATTAAAATGAGGGGAGTACCCGTTGAATTTTACGGAGAGAACAGCGATGAAACAGAACAATACGTACGGAGACTTTCTGAATCAACGGATCAGGTTTATGTATCACCTTATAATGATGAAGAAGTTTTGGCCGGACAGGGAACAATCGGTGTTGAATTGCTACGTCAGCTCCCCGAGTTGGAAGCTGTATTTGTTTCTATCGGAGGAGGAGGATTAATTGGAGGAATAGCATCGTATCTCAAAGCAGTTAATTTAAAAATTGAGGTAATAGGTTGTTTGCCAGAGAATGCCCCTGCCATGTATGAATGCATAAAGGCTGGAAAAATTATCGAAGTACCGGAGAAGCCAACACTATCGGATGGTACTACAGGAGGAATTGAACCGGGTTCCATCACCTTCAGCATTTGTCAGCAACATGTTGATTCGTATATCACGGTGAGTGAAGAAGAAATAATAGCCTCTATGAAAGTGGTGATCAAGTATCACCATTTGATCATTGAAGGATCTGCGGGTGTAGCCGTAGCAGCTTTGATAAAGGAGAAGGAACGATTCAAAGGAAAAAAGATAGCCATCATTATTTGTGGTGGAAATGTGAGTGAATTAGTTTTGAAGAGCCTAATTTGTAATTAAATGATAAAACCAATTTCACTTTCTGAAATAAAAGAGATTATTCATAATAATCCAGTAGCAGATCTCATTCAAACTATTGAAGATGGATTTGTATTGTACTCTCAAAGCAAGGTGATTGTTCCTCCTGTCGGGTATTTGGGGTTTAAACACCCCCCGGGAGATGTACATATTAAGTACGGTTACATTGATGGAGATGACTATTATGTTATAAAAATTGCTTCTGGTTTTTACAATAATCCTGCGATGGGGTTGCCCACTGGAAATGGAATGATGTTGCTCTTCAGTCAAAAGACAGGTGAGCCACTTTCTATATTATTGGATGAAGGCTACCTCACCGATATTCGAACTGCAGCGGCAGGAGCTGTTGCAGCAAAGTACCTGGCACCAGCCAAAATATCCAGTATAGGAATTGTTGGTACGGGTATGCAAGCCAGGTTGCAGTTGGAATATTTGATGCCAATAACAAAATGCCGTAACGTCATTGTTTGGGGGAGAAATGAAGCCAAGCTGGAAGCTTTTAAAAGAGAGCCCTCATTAAAAGAGTTTTCGATCACAACAACAACAGATATAAATTACCTCAGCAGCAAATGCAATTTAATAGTAACCACCACGCCATCCCGAAAAGCATTATTGATGGCAGCCCATATTCATCCGGGCACTCATATTACCGCTATGGGTGCCGATGCAGATGAAAAACAAGAGATTGACCCACTGGGATTTGAAAAGGCCGACATTATTGTTGCCGATAGCAAAGATCAGTGTATTGATCATGGAGATTTGGGCTATGCAGTACGAGACGGAATTATTGATCCGGAAAAAGTAATTGAGTTGGGGGATGTTATACAAAGTAAAAAATTGAGAAGAAGCAATGATCAGCAGATCACCATTGCAGATTTGACAGGTGTAGCAATTCAGGACATCCAAATTACAAAATATGTATATTTCTTGCGGAAAAATAATTGAATTGACCTTTTAACAGTAAACGCTGACTTTGTATTCAAATAAAATTAACTCTATTCATGAAAAAAATCTACATTTTACTTTTTTCACTGACTGCGATTGGCAGTCATGCGCAGGTAAATCCCAAACTTCAAACCAAGCTTGAGCAACAAGCAAAAGAAATAGAAGCCAAAGTGATCGAATGGCGCAGGCACTTTCATCAGTTTCCTGAACTTTCCAATCGCGAAACAAAAACAGGCGCATACATTGCAGAGCATCTGAAGAAGCTAGGTATTGAAGTTCAATACCCGGTAGCGAAGACGGGTGTTGTTGGTTTATTAAAAGGAGGTAAGCCCGGGCCTGTGATTGCATTACGTGCCGACATTGATGCACTGCCAGTAACAGAACGCAATAGCTTACCATTCGCTTCGAAAGAAAAAGTTGTTTACAACGGACAAGAGACAGGTGTGATGCATGCCTGTGGACACGATTCACATATCGCCATTTTAATGGGCGTTGCAGAGATTTTATCCAAAAATAAAAATGACATTAAAGGGACGATCAAATTTATTTTTCAACCGGCAGAGGAAGGTGCACCTGTTGGCGAAGAAGGTGGCGCGGCATTGATGATAAAAGAAGGTGTGTTGGATAATCCAAAGGTGGATGCCATTTTCGGATTACACATCAGTTCAATCACTCCGATAGGAAAAATTACGTACAAGCCGGGAGGTGAGATGGCAGCATCAGACAATTTCTCAATAAAAGTAAAAGGAAGACAAGCACATGGTTCTGCACCGTGGATGGGCATTGACCCGATTGTGGTTTCGGCACAAATCATTAATGGCTTGCAAACTATTATTAGCAGATAAACAGAGTTAACCAAGGAAGCGGCCGTCATCACCGTTGGGAAATTTAATTCGGGCATTCGCGAAAATATTATTCCTGAAGAAGCAGTATTTGCAGGCACGATTCGCACGCTCGATACACTGATGCAAAGGAAGATTCACGAAAAAATTATTCTCACCGCCACTAAGATTGCAGAAAGTGCTGGGGCTATAGCCGAAGTAACGATCCGAAAGGGAACGCCCGTTACCTTTAACGATCCTGCCCTTACTCAAATGATGTTTCCGAGTTTGCAGAAAGCTGCAGGAGCGGAAAACACAATCGTTATTAATGCCATGACAGGTGCAGAAGACTTTGCCTATTATCAGAAGAAAGTGCCTGGTTTCTTTTTCTTTGTGGGCGCCATGCTACCCAACCTCGATGCAGCTACTGTCCCCTCGCACCACACACCTGATTTTATGATTGATGAAAGTGGATTCCTCACCGGCATAAAGGCCATGCTGAATGTGACAATGGATTATATGTATATGCCACAGAAGTAAGAAATTTGTACCGATGTTCGTGTAAATTTTCTCCGCGTTCTCTGCGCGGTAAAAACTTAACGCGCAAAGTTTATAACTAGGAATGTGTGGAGATTGCCATAATCTGGTATCTATATTTTCTCGAGATTGCAAGTAGAGCACTGACAGAAACAATTTTAATTCGGGAGAAAACCGACAAACTATTGGCTCGGTAGAAAAGACAGTAATTCCTTAAGTTCTCACATTCAAATCAAAACGTTATCCATTAATGACCCAACCAAAACCGCCTGCAAAAATTGGCTTGTGGACAAGCACCTCGCTGGTGATCGGAAACATGATTGGGTCTGGTGTTTTTTTATTGCCGGCCTCTCTTGCTGCATTTGGCGGAATCAGTTTACTTGGCTGGGTGGGTTCTTCGGCCGGGGCAATTGCATTGGCCCTTTTATTTAGCAATCTCAGCAAGATGATGCCCAACGCATTGGGCGGCCCATATGCTTACAGCCGTGCCGCACTTGGTGATTTTGCGGGATTTTTGGTAGCATGGGGTTATTGGATTTCCATTTGGTGTACCAACGCAGCAATTGCCGTTACGTTTGTCAGTTACCTAACCGTTTTCTTTCCTATACTAAAAACGAATGCATTATTGTCGGTAGGAACAGGACTTGCAGCAGTATGGGGGCTCACATGGGTAAACACAAGAGGAGTGAAGGAAGCAGGCCGGGTACAATTCGTCACAACAGTTTTAAAGTTGACGCCACTGATTTTGGTCTCTATTGTTGGTCTTTTTTATATGGATCTTAAAAACTTTGTTCCATTCAACATCAGTACGGAGTCAAATTTTGCAGCTATTACGGCCACAGCAACATTAACGTTGTTTGCTTTTTTGGGATTAGAAAGCGCAACGATCCCAGCGGGAAATATTCATGAACCTGAGAAGACTATTCCCAGAGCCACCATGATCGGAACGATTGTGACCATTTTTGTTTATGTAATAGGTTCTGCTACAATCATGGGTATGATCCCTGCCATTGAATTGAAAAATTCAAATGCCCCCTTTGCGGATGCAGCTGCATTGATCTGGGGAGATAGTGCACGGTATTGGGTAGCAGCAGGCGCAATCGTTTCAACGTTTGGGGCACTCAATGGATGGATATTACTGCAGGGTCAAATGCCCATGGCGGCTTCACGCGATAAGCTGTTTCCTGAAATATTTAAAAGAGAGAATAACAAAGGTGTGCCTGCATTCGGAATTATTATCGGTAGCGTTCTAATCTCAGCGCTCATGATGATGAACTTCACAAACGGTTTAAATGATACATTCACCTTCATGGTATTGATGACCACGGTGGCCGTGTTGATACCCTATCTTTTTTCAGCGGCATCCTATGGTGTCATGATTCTTCAAAATAAATTCTGGAAACGGGATCTCATCAGTAAGTTGGTGATAGCAGTGCTTGCCTTTTTGTTTTCACTATGGGCAGTTGCAGGATCTGGTCAAGAGACCGTGTATTGGGGCTTTATCGCTATCCTTTCCGGTGTTCCATTTTATGTGTGGATGAAGAGGGCATAAAAGCTTCAAGCTGCTAGCCACAAGCTACTAGCCTGATCAGTTGTATTTTGCTAGAAGTCAGAGGCAAGTAGCTAGCAGCAAAAATGTACTTTTTACAATTATATAAACCTGATGAAAACCACTTGTCAATCTGAATTCGGAAAAATCAAATCTATCTTCATCAAGAATGTAAGCGATGCATTCGTAAATGAAGCAATTATTGATAAAGAATGGAAGGCTTTAAACTTTCTAAGCAAACCCGATCTACAAAAAGCAAAGCAAGAGTATAAAAAATTCGAAGAGCTATTAGCCAATAACGGCACAGAGCTAAATTACTTTCCGAAAGACAATTCCGTTTCCATGGATTCTATCTATTGTAGAGATGCCGCAATTGCAACCAATCATGGAATGATCATCTGTAACATGGGTAAACCGGCACGGGCAAACGAACCGGAAGCCGAACGAAAGGCTTTTGCTAAAAATGGTAATATAATCTTAGGGAGTATTCAATACCCTGGAACCGTAGAAGGGGGTGATGTTGCCTGGCTAGATGAAAATACACTCGCTGTTGGCCATACGTATCGCACCAATGAAAAAGGTATTCAGCAATTGAAATCACTTCTGAATCCATTTGGTATTAACATCATCACCGTACAACTACCTCATTACAAAGGTCCATCCGATGTTTTTCACCTGATGTCTATCTTAAGTCCTGTAGACAAAGACCTGGCGGTAGTATATTCACCACTAATGCCTATCGTATTTAGAAAGGAATTATTGGATCGTGGTTACGAATTAATAGAAGTGACTGAAGAAGAGTTTGACAGTATGGGTTGCAATGTGTTGGCCATTGCACCACGTACATGCCTGATGGTAAAGGGCAACCCCAAAACAATGAACGGCCTGGAAAAAGCCGGATGCACAGTTCTTGAATATGAAGGAATGGAAATTAGTGTGAAAGGAGGAGGTGGGCCAACGTGCCTTACCCGACCTATGGAGAGAGAGGTATAGTGCGATTCTTGATTTAATCAAGAAGACTCTTTTAGCGACACTTAAATTTCTTTTGGCTCTCCCTCTGAGTAATCTACTATTCTTACTTTCAATTTATTGGAAATAACTCTAAGTTTTTCGAGTAGCGCATTTTTGCTGTCTTTCGTCATCAAATGAATCTTTTCCTGATCAGAGAATTTTAGGTATCCATCGTAAATTTCTTTTTGAAGAGTTGTGGAAGCAACGATATGATTCATTTTCTGGCTTACCCTACTTTTCGTGATAAACAGATATTCAATTTTTTCGAATTTCCCATGATCGCCATTTTTTAAACCTAAGATCCACACGTAATCAAAGAATACCTTTTTGGTGTAATCTATTCTCAGTCGATAGTGAGTTGTAAAAATGACTACACAAACTAAAAGGATAATTAACCCGAGGACTAAACTCTTTAAAACAGCAAGCAATACCGCAAATACCAGGAGAACTCCTGTAAAAATTATTCGCCTGGGAAAGAATACAGCAGTTTTAAAATCAAATACGTTCATCAAAAATTATTCAAGTGGGTCAAATTATTTACTAAAGGTTCGACTCGACTCCCGATTAATTCAATGGATTGAAGCAGTTTTTTGTGCGGAAGCGCTGCGTTATCCATTTGAGTTCGATACGCCTTTTCAGTGGTGGTGTAATCACCGTCATCCATCACAAACTTCGAACCTGTATAACAATAGTATAAGCAAGAATCGGAAAAGGTGGAAAGCTTTAGTTTTTGAGCAGTAAAAGAGTGGCCGGAAACAATAAGGATTACAAGAAGTGCGAGAGAAGCTTTCATTTCCTAAAAGTAATCATTACAACAGGATTCAGATGATGTTGCCTGGGGTTAGAATCAACTCCTGTTTGTCAGATTTAGAAATTAGAAAAACTTATCGGGGGTTAATTGTAACTAGTATTCTGTTCTATCGCAAGCCGTAATGCAGGTAAAGAAAACTACTTTCCCTGCCATGCAGCTAGTGATGGCGAAGGACTCTATGTAACTCACGCGAACAGAATCACCAGCTTTCGGTTCAAAATAGTAAATGGGATCATCTTCCGGTGTTGGTGCCTGAATATAGACTCTTCTCTCGGGTATCAGGCGGGTGCCGTCTTTTAATTCAAATACAACACTGCAACCGTCTAGTCCGGTTAAATCTTTAATAACAGCTTCCTCCGAGCATTCTGAAGCAAAGCATTTTTTTTCTGTCGTTTCCTTTTCACAGCTAACACCAAGTAAGGCACTCAGTAGCATAATTAGGGAAATGCGTTTCATCTTACAGGATCTTTTGACATTAGACACCTATCCCTTCAGTTGGGTTGGAAGTCCATTGTAAGATAACAAAAATTAACTAAATACCAGTTGAATAAGCGATTAGTCCCCGGTGTGCATTTCTGTTTGATTTCTCATTCTCATTCGCTAATCTCAATTTCAAATTAACCTATTCCTTATGAAGATTAGTTATCATTATGCTGTCTTGTCCTTAACGTTCATGCTAAGCACCGCTGCAGCAGCGCAAACATCAGACAAAGCATTTAAAAATATGAAGTGGCGCCCCATTGGTCCGGCCAATATGGGTGGTCGCACTACAGATATCGAAGGGATCCCGGGTGATCCATCCACCTTTTACATTGGAGGTGCAGACGGTGGTGTGTTTAAGACAACCAATGGAGGTGTTACCATGACTTCTCTTTTTACAGATCAGCGTGCCTACTCGATTGGGGATATCGCAATTGCGCCATCCGATCATGAAGTGATTTGGTTGGGTACAGGCGAGGGAGATCCACGCAACAGCGTAGGCTATGGTTATGGAGTCTATCGCTCTAATGATGCGGGAAAAACATGGCAACACATGGGCCTGGAGAAAACAGATCGTATCAAGCGCATTGTAGTGGATCCAACAAATCCGGATGCTGCTTGTGTTTGCGCCATGGGTCGCGAATGGGGGCCAAATAGTGATCGTGGAGTTTTTAGAACGGTAGATGGCGGAAAAACCTGGGAGAAGGTATTGTACATTGATGAGAACACGGGTTGTTCAGATATTGTGATTGAATGGAACAATCCGCGTATTATGTATGCAGGTATGTGGACGTTTCACAGAAAGCCCTGGCGGTTTGATGATAGCGGTGAGAAAACGGCTCTCTACAAAACAACCGATGCAGGAAAAACATGGGCAAAAATTTCTCATAAAAATGGTTTGCCGGATAAACCGATGGCGCGCATTGGTTTATCCATAGCACAAAGCCAGCCCAACACGGTGTATTTGATAACAGAATATAAAGATGGAGGAACCCTCTTTCGTTCGGATGATAGAGGCGACAGTTGGAAATTGGTGAACAGCGATCGTGAATTAAATTTCAGACCGTTTTATTACAGCGATGTGCGAGTTGATCCCAGCAATCCGGAAGTGATATATACTCTATCAGGTGGTCTTAGTAAGTCAATCGATGGAGGGCGAACATTTGCATCGATTGCCAATGGTCAACACGGAGACAATCAGGGATTGTGGATTGATCCCAAAAACCCAAACCGGGTTTTAAGCAGTGATGATGGTGGCTTTCGCGTTTCATTCGATGGTTTCAAAACCTTTCAAACGATTAACAACGTTGAGCTCTCACAGTTCTATCAACTGTTTTTAGATAATCAGGAACCTTATTTTTTATATGGAGGCTTGCAAGACAATGGAACCTGGACCGGCCCGAGTAATTCACTTCATCAGGTAGGAATTTTGAAACGCGATTGGAAGCAGATTGCGTATGGTGATGGTTACTATGCAGTTCCTATCCCTGGTCAGGAAAATGAGGCCTACGCAAATTCACAAGGTGGAGTTATTTATCATGTGGATACAAAGACCGGTAATAAACGCACTATTCACCCTTATCCAAATAAAACGGGCTCAGCAGGAGATGCCATTGAGAATCATAAGTTTCGTTTCAATTGGGATTCTCCCATTCATGTTTCTCCCAACGATCCCAATACGGTTTACACAGGAGGCAATGTAATCTTTCGCAGTCGCGATAAAGGATACACGTGGGATCAGATCAGCGATGATTTAACAACAAATGATAAATCAAAACAAAAAACTTCCGGTGGGGAAATATATCAGGACAACACGGCAGCAGAATTTCACTGTACCATTCTTACCATCGCGGAATCTCCTGTACAAAAGGACGTCATCTGGGCTGGCACGGATGATGGCAACATCCAACTGACAAAGGATGGAGGCAAAACCTGGACGAATGTCAAAAGTAATATTGTTGGCCTTCCGGCATTTTCATGGATTTCCAAAATTCATGCTTCCGAACACGAAGCAGGCACTGCTTTCGTAGCAGTAGATCAACATCGGATGGATGATTACAAAGCCTATGCTTTTATGACCACCGACTTTGGTAAAACCTGGACAAAAATTAATACGGGCTTGCCGGAAGATTGGTGCTATGTTGTTCGTCAAGATCCACATAACCCAAACCTGTTATTTGCAGGGATGGAGCATGGAACCTTTGCTTCGTGGGATAAAGGAAAATCGTGGAGTAAGATAAATAATAACATGCCACCTGTTTCAGTACGTGATTTGCGTGTGCATAAACGCGATCGCGATTTGGTAGCAGCAACGCATGGAAGAGGTCTTTGGATTATGGACGATATTCAACCGTTGGAAGAATTTTCTTCCATTGCGGGTAAAGAAGTGACTGTTTTTCCCGTGCGCACTGCAATACTTTGGAACATGTATTCTCTCATAGAAGAGCAAGGCGATCAGGCGTATCGCGCAAAGAATCCTGACTATGGAGCGTATATAAATTTTCATTTAAAGAGCGATCCTAAAGAACCTATCACACTTGATATCACCGATGCCAATGGCAACAATGTGAGAAGTTTAAAAGACACACTTTCTAAAGCGGGCATTAATCGTGTTGTTTGGAATTTGCGATATGATGAGGCTGAAAGAATTAAACATCCAGTGGCCGGAGGTTGGGGTCGACCATTACGTCCTTTGGTGACTCCAGGCACCTACACGGCTACACTAAAAGCAAATGGCCAAACCATTGGAACAAAAGTTATAGTGCGTGGTGATCCTCGCATTAAGTTAAGTGACCAGGATTACCAACTAAAAACGGAGACAACTCTTGCGTTGCGCAATCAGCTTTCGAAAACACACAGACTCATTAATCAAACAGATGAAGCACGCAGACAATTGACCGAATTAAAACAACGCATCAAATCAGCCGGAAGTGAAAGCGGAATAGACCAATCCGTGGAGGGGCAAATTGATGAAGCTAGTAAGAAGCTTGAGGAATTTGAAGATGAAAGATTGCGCAGACCACCTCCCAATATGGGTTATCGGCAACGACCACGGCTAAAGGACGAAATCTCTGAACTATTGGATGCCATTGATGAGGCCACGGCAAGGCCCACACAACCACAAACCGGGCGACTGTTAGAGCTGAAGCAGGAAACCCAGGATGCCATCAACCAGCTCGAGCAAATTATGAAAGGAAATGTTGCGCCCATCAACGAAAAAGTGAAAAATCTGCCACATGTAATCATTGAAAAAAGCGATAAGAAAATGTAATAGAAGGCTGCCACCTGGCACAATTGACAATGGTTTAATTAATACGTTTGGAGTGAAAATGTCGAGTTGTCATTAAGTAAATACTACTTGTCACCCTGAGCTTGTCACGTAGGTTTTGACAACCTCAACCGGGCATATTCTAGTAACTACTTCAATAAAAACAAAAAACATGAATAAAAGAAATCTATTTCTGGTACTGGCCTTAGTTCCGGTATTCCTATTGGCTCAAACCAAAAAACCAATCGTAGCTTCCGATCTGATGAAGATCGCCACAGCGAATCAAATCCAAATCTCACCGGATGGAAATAAGGCGGTAATGGTTGTTACGCGTAAAGCAGTTAAGAATGACAATGAATATTATTACACACGCCATCTCTTTTTGTCGGATTTGGTTGGGAAAACGGAACCAACTCAACTGACTTTTGGTGATAAAAATGATAGTCAGCCGCAATGGTCACCGGATGGAAAGCTACTTGCTTTTGTAAGAACGGAGAGTGAGAAATCTCAAATCTGGGTGTTGCCCCTAAGTGGAGGTGAGGCACATGCGATTACAAAATCGGACTATGGAGCAGGCCGTCCACGATGGTCCCCTGATGGCAAGAAGATTTTGTATTCGTCTGCTATTCCCTTCTATGCGATTGAGGGAAAGACAACTTGGCCCTACGAACGACCAGGTCGCACGCTAGGTGATGAGCAAAATTTCAAGGCCATGAAGGCAGACGAGAAGAAAAAGATCACCACTACACAGGACGGAACTTTGGAAGAAGTGCGTTTGTGGTTAGCGAAGAATACCAGCGAGGGCAACCCTCGTGTATTGACCCGTCAGGACTTGCAAGGAGAACATAATCTGCAACCCGATGAAGAGTTCACGCATTTGTTTGTTAAAGTCATGGGGACTGAGGATACCGCCATTCAATTGACTGGTGGGTTTCAGGATTTTCAAAATGCTGAGTGGTCTCCGGATGGAAAAACGATCATTTGTCATTCACGTATTCATAAAATTCATCCGGACCGTGAACGGGATAGTGACTTATGGATCATTAATGCCGAAACAAAAGCAGCCAAAGAATTTTTGACCTGGCCTGGATATAGTATTTCGGCCCCTTGCTATTCACCAGATGGAACACAAATACTTTTTTCTGTTGAATCAACCCAAAACAGGCATGCTGCACAAAATCAATTAGCCGTAATACCGTCTATCGGAGGCAAACCCCAAATCCTGACTTCCACATTCGATCGGGATGTAAGCGGGGCAGTGTGGTCTTCAGACAGCAAGACCATTTATTTTGTTGCGCAGGCCAATGGCGATATTCCGATTTTTAGTGTTCCTGCAAAAGGAGGATCCATTACGAAAGTCATTGGCAACGATAGTGGCGTAAATGATTTTGATGTGGTGAGCGATAAAATGGTGTATGCTTTGACAGAGACAAAAAATCCATGGGAGGTTTACCTCTTCCAAACAAAAGACAAAAGTAACCGACAGCTTACGCAGTTGAATGAGGGTTGGATAAAAGATAGGTTGGTAATCTTCCCCAAAGAGAATTGGCTTGATCGCCCGGATGGTTCAAAGATTCAATATTGGGTGATGGAACCAATAGGGAAAAAGGAAGGCACAAAATATCCAACCATATTAAATATACATGGCGGACCATCTGCGATGTGGGGCCCTGGAATATTTTCAATGTGGCATGAATACCAACTGGAAAACAGTTGGGGCTATGGCGTGGTGTATTGCAATCCGCGCGGCAGTGGAGGATACGGAGATAAATTCAAAAAGGGGAACTTTAAAGACTGGGGTACGAGTCCGGCAGCTGATATTTTAGTTTCACTGGATGACGCTATGAAGAACAACGCCTGGATTGATAAAGACCAACTGTTTGTAGAAGGAGGAAGTTATGCCGGTTACATGGTAGCGTGGATCATAGCTCATGACAACCGTTTCAAAGCGGCCAATGCGCAACGGGGCGTTTACGATCTTACTACCTTTATGGGTGAAGGAAATGCGTGGCGGCTGGTGCCAGATCACTTTGGAGGTTATCCGTGGGATAAAGAAACCAAGACTGTTCTCGATTCAAATTCACCATATACTTTTGTCGATAAAATCAACACGCCTTTGTTAATTATTCATGGCGATCAGGATTTGCGAACAGGTGTAATTCAATCGGAGATGTTGTATAAGAGTTTAAAGATTTTGAATAAGCCCGTGGAATACATCCGGTATCCAAAAGAAGGGCATGAACTTACACGCAGTGGCAACCCTGGCAGGATGATGGACCACATGCTACGAGTGATTGAATTTTTTGAACGATATGCGAAACATCCTGAACCGGGAGCAGCGACCTTGAAATAATTCTGGCCACAGATTCCCTGATTATTATCTGTGAATCTGTGGCATCTTTATTCCACATAAAGCACCAGTCCTTTCAAATATTCTCCCTCTGAATGGAAAATAGAAACCGGGTGATCGGCAGGTTGAGATAAATGATGTAATACTTTTATTTGTCTGCCCGCTTGAATAGCCGCTGAGACAATGGTATCATAAAATAATTGCCTATCTACAACTTGTGAGCAAGAGAATGTAAAAATTATACCCCCGGATTTTACCATGCGCATGGCTTCAGCATTCAGACGTTGATAGCCTTTCATGGCCTGGTGTTTTGCTTCCTTGTGCTTGGCAAATGCGGGCGGGTCAAGAATGATCACATCGTAAACATCCTTCTTATCTTTTAAGAATTCGAATGTATCAGCAGTATGGCATTCATGTTTGATGGGATCAAACCCATTTAACTCAATGTTTTTTCGTGTAAGCAAAATAGCTTTTTCAGAAGCATCTACCGAATGAACAAGTTCTGCTCCCGCGTGCAAAGCGTAAACAGAAAATCCTCCTGTATAACAAAATGTATTGAGTACTTTCCTGGCCTTTGAAAACGCGCCCAACAAATTTCTATTTTCGCGCTGGTCAAGAAAAAAGCCAGTCTTTTGACCTTGTTCCCAGTCCACGTAAAATTTGTTGCCATGTTCAGTTACAATGTGTGGCACAACGCCCATCCCGAAAAGATATTCGCTTTCTTTCGTTCCTTCCTTGACAGCATTCTTATAATAGATGGCATGAATAGTTTCACCGAAAACAATTTTTAAAGCATTCGCAATTTCTTGACGATCCGCCTGCATTCCCGCAGAATGAGCCTGAACTACGGCAACACCATTATAGATATCAATGATTAAACCCGGAAGGCCGTCACCCTCAGCGTTAACGAGCCGATAGCAATTTGTATACTCATTTGGAAGATAAGAGCCACCTCTTAACGCATAGGCGGGTTCTACTTTTTTGATCCAAAAATCGGAGCCCGGCTTTTCGTTTTCAAAAGAAAGAATACGAATGGTGATGCTTCCTTTCTGATAATGGCCATAGGCGAGGGTTTTGTTTTTATGGTCTTTTACATTTACCCAATCGCCATCTTTCGGCTCTCCCTCAATTTTTTGAATCCCACCGGAAAATATCCAGGGATGAAAGCGTTGAACGGAAAACTCTCTTCCTGATTTCAAAAAAACTACGCTATTGATTTCCACAGCTTAAACATACCAATAATTTCTTATGATACTGAAGTATTGACAATATCCAAAAAGCTTCAATATATTTGGCCATGAAATTTTTAAAGAATATGAAGTCATATGGATTTGCGTTCACCTTGGGGCTTATCATTTCATGTGGACAGCAGAAGGTGGAGGATAAACAAACTTCCAATAAAGAGTCTTTACGGAAGCCACAAGCTACTGAAGTACAAGATCCAATTCCAGCGGGCGCATTTCAGGAGACATTTGAAGACAAGCCCGGACTGATATGGGTGATCATGAAGGAAGGGTTGACGTTGTCACAACAGGGGAATTACCTGAACGGAAAACGCGAAGGAGTTTGGTGTGAGTTTCATCATAATGGCCTGATAAAAAATTCAACGGCATACGTGAATGGAGTCAAAGAAGGCATCTATATGGAGATAAATCCAAGCGGACAACTTACCAAACACTTTTTTTATCATAATAATATAAGACATGGAGAGTACAAAGAATTTAATCATGCAACCCTGAAGGAGCAGCGCAATTACCAAAATGGAAAGCTGGAAGGCCTCGTCAAAATCTTTTACGATAATGGTACTCTTATGGAAGATGGAATGTACAAAAATGGCCTGCGAGACGGCATTTCAAAGTGGTATGATAAAAACGGGGAGGTTAGCATCACGTATGAGTATAAAAACGGGGAATTGGTGAAGAAATGAATTTTGCATAAAATTGAACCTTAAAGCTGGTTCTTTCGTATTAGAAAGGCGGTGCTATCGGGCACTCGAAGGCGTTGAAAGAAGCGAATAAAACAGCAAAAGCTAAACTTTTTAACAAACAGAGACATCTTATTTCTGTTATACATGTTTAACTCAAATTATTAATGATTATGAAAAATTTTGGATCAATTATGTTGGCAGCCGTGCTTGGAAGTGTGATCACTATAGGAGCAAGTCAATGGATTGGGCAAAAGAATGACGGAGTGAGAATTGAACACGTTACCCGAGTGCCAGCTTCTCAGGTTGCCTACACCACCAATGCCAAGGGTGAAATGGTACCCATGGATTTTACAGGAACTGCCGAGAAGGTCACAAAGGCGGTTGTTCACATCCGGTCGACTCAGACAGCAAATTCCAGAAGGAGTCAGCAAGAAATTCCAGAACAGTTCAGACAATTTTTTCAATTTGATCCAGGGCCACAAGGACCAAGTCAAAGCACAGGCTCAGGCGTGCTCATCAACAAAGACGGCTACATTGTTACCAACAATCACGTGGTAGATGGAGCTGATGTTGTGGAGGTAACCTTGTACGACAACCGCGAATTGAAGGCGGAAGTCATAGGCACCGACCCTGATACAGATTTAGCAGTGATCAAAATAAATGAGAAAGACCTTCCTTATTTATCGTTTGTAAATTCCGATGAATCAAAAGTAGGTGAATGGGTATTGGCAGTTGGCAATCCTTTTAATTTAAACTCCACTGTTACTGCCGGTATCATTAGTGCAAAAGGGAGAAACATTGGCATCATCAACTCGGGAAGTCGCGATCAGAGTAGAACGGCAATCGAATCCTTTATTCAAACCGATGCCGCTATCAATCCGGGAAACAGCGGTGGTGCGTTAGTTGATTTGCAAGGAGGGTTGCTGGGCATCAATACGGCCATTGCAAGCCCAACAGGATCTTATTCAGGATATGGATTTGCCGTGCCATCCAACATTGTAAGCAAAGTGGTTGAAGACTTACTTGCTTTTGGTACTGTTCAAAGAGGTTGGTTAGGGGTGCAGGTACAAAACGTGAATGGAGATGTTGCACGTGAGTTTAACCTGGCGGTGAAAGAAGGCGCTTATGTAGCAGAGTTTCCTGAAAAAAGTGCAGCCAAAGAAGCAGGTTTAAAGGAAGGGGATGTAGTAATTAAATTGGATGGAACCCCTATTAAATCAAGCACGGCCTTAATTGAATACATTGGGAAAAAACGCCCTGGTGATAAAATTGAAGTAGTGGTAAATCGAAAAGGAAAGGAGCTTAATTATAACGTTACGTTGAAAAACAAGGCTGGAAATATTGGTGCCGTCAAGCGGGAAGACAAAGATGCAGTTGCTTCCCTTGGTATGGAACTGGAAGATGTTGATTCCAAAACTCTGAATAAACTTGATATTGAGAATGGCGTTAAGGTTAAATCAGTTGGAAATGGTAAAATTGCTCGCTACACCGATATGGAAGAAGGGTTTATTATCACGCACATCAACGACCAACCTGTTAAATCGGCCAAAGAAATAGATGAATTAATAAAGAAGAAAAAGCCTGGTGACAGCATTACCCTTTCCGGTATATACGAAGGCTCACCCAGAGAATATTTTTATGGACTTAGAATGTAATATAAATGTTGACCTATGAGAAGACTATTTAAAAAAGGCGAACGAGTTCGCAACAAAGTGGATGGTAAAGTGATGGAGGTGTTGAAGTATCTTAAAACAAACTTAGTAGAAGTAAAATGGTTTGACCTCGCTTCCAAGGAAGTCCGAACGAATAAAATAAAAGAAGACAAGCTGTCGAAAGCAGCTTAACGAAAGCCCCGCCCAAAGCGGGGTTTTTTATTTCATGATAATTCTATAGTCTTTTCGTGCTGTCAGGTCTTTCGGAACTCGCAACTCATAGCTTAAGGTATCCTCACTTTTCTTTTCTTTGCACCCGTGAAAGTTTTAATCCTTCATCAGCATTTTAAGACGCCCGAAACGGGAGGTGCTATACGTTCTTATTATCTGGCCAAGGCCCTGGTGGATGCTGGTATAGAGACCCTTGTCATCACCGCACGTAATGAGAAGAAATATAAGTCCGAAACCATCGAAGGAATTAAAGTGCATTACCTGCCCATTGCATACGACAACCGTTTTGGATTTGCTGCCAGAAGTTTGGCTTTTTTTAAATTTGCCTGGGGGGCAATACGATTGGCGGGGAAGTTCAAAGGAGTCAATTATTGTTATGCTATTTCGGTACCACTGACAGTTGGCCTCGCTGCGATGTGGATTAAAAAACGTCATGGCATTCCTTACATTTTCGAAGTGGGTGATCTTTGGCCAGATGCCCCCATTCAAATGGGCTATGTGAAAAATCTCTTTCTTCAACGAGCTCTGTATGGACTGGAGAAAGCGATTTATGCTTCTGCATACGCAGTGGTGGCTTTATCTCCTGCTATTAAGTCAATTGTTGAAAAGAAAGTACCAGGGAAAGTAGTTCACCTGATCCCCAACATGGCTGATACGGATTATTACAGACCCGAGTTGAGATCTCCCGAACTGGAAGAAAAGTTTGGTGTTAAGGGAAAGTTTGTAGTTTCCTACATAGGGGCTGTTGGTGTTGCCAATGGTCTTGATTATTTTATCGAGTGTGCCAATACCTGCAGAAAAGAAGAACTTCCCATTCAGTTTTTATTATGCGGGGATGGCGCCTTACTGGATCGGTTAAAGGGAAATGCAAAACATCTTGGACTTCATAATTTATCGTTCATCGAATTTACAAACCGTAAAGGTGTGAAAGAGGTCATGAATGTAACGGATGCTGTTTGTGTGTGCTATAAAAACATACCTATATTGGAAACAGGTTCTCCTAACAAATATTTTGATGGACTTGCAGCAGGAAAACTGATCGCGATCAACTTTGGGGGATGGATCAAAAAAGAAATAGAAGAAATCCGTTGTGGCATTTATGGTGATCCATTACAGCCAATGGATTTTGTAAAGAAGATCAAACCTTTTCTTTTTGACCAAAAGCTTCTTTTACAATTTCAAGAGTCAGCGAGAGGATTGGCAGAAAGAAAATATTCGAGAAGATTTTTAAGTGAAACGTTCTCCCAACTGTTCTCTTAGTGACTTTGCGCCTTCGTGGCAATAAATTTATAGCCACAAGAACACCAAGGCACTAAGCTACTTTTTAACACTGCAAATAATCTCCGACATTCCATTTCCTGTTGGATCATAGCCGGCCCTTATCTCAAAAGATTCTTCGAGAATTTGAACCTGAGAAATGCTTCTTAAAATGTAAGCCCTCCAGTTTTCCTTTTGTCCATTATAAAGTTGCTCCATAGTAGGAACACACCACGCTGATAGCTGAAGAAACTTTTTGTTGAACTTTCCAATCAAGTACGGTTCAACTACACGCCAGTCTTTGTGAGAGGTGGTAGTGTTCTCATACCAGAACCTGATCAGTTTTTTGGATTCAATGGCCTGACTTATGGTAGTGATGAGTTCTTGTTCGTGAGGTATCAATGTTTGCAAATCAACCCTCCACCCTCTCAAAGATTTTACCGGTTTTCTTGTTTTTCAAAATCAACTTCTTCGCCCCATAGTGTGTCACTTCTTCTTTCACCAAATAGTGATCAGCATCGTATTCCGTTAAGTGACTGTCTTTACCAACTCCCACTTTCCCTCGCCAAATGTCAAGTTTCACGGGCTCCCACTGTTTCGTTTTAGCAGAGCGATATGCTGCATCTAGCACGGAGTTTACAACATAGCCATCATAGAAAGTTTCTTTGGGTTGCTTACCTTGTTCCAGGGCATTAAACATATCCATAAACATGTGGTTGTAGCCGAGCTCATTTAGCTCATCACCAACTGGAAATATCCAGCCTTTGTCGCTTTCTGCTTTTTCGGCTACATAATTAGCTGCTTTTCCGGTGGTGAACATTTCGAACCCGGTTCGTAAAAAACTGTTTACCCAAATCGTTCCTTCCGTGCCCATCACTTCATCGCGCAAATCCAAACCACCGCGGAACGTCCAGCTTACTTCAAACTGACCTATTGCCCCATTTTCATACTTCACCAGGGCAATTGCATGATCTTCTGCATCAATTGGTTTTACTTGCGTATCGGCCCAGCACATCACTTCTATTGGTTTGATATCTTTGCCAATATAGCTTCTCGTAATTTCTACGCAATGGCAGCCTAGGTCAAGAATGCAGCCGCCACCGGCTTGCTCAATGTCCCAAAACCAGTCGCTGTGAGGGCCAGGGTGCGTCTCCCTTGACTTCGCCCAAAGAATTCTTCCCAGTGCTCCGTTTTTTACACTTTCGTAAGCCTTTAGAAATTTTGGTGTATACACAAGATCTTCCAGGTAGCCGTTGAAGATCCCTGCTTTTTCCGCGGATTCCAACATTCGTTTCGCTTCTTCGGCATTGCGTCCGAGTGGTTTTGTGCTGACGACCGCTTTTTTATGTTTGCAGCAAAGTAAAACAGCCGCCTCATGAAGGTTGTTGGGCAACGCGATACAAACCACTTCCACTTCCGGTCTGTTAATAGCGGTTTCCATATCCGTTGTAGCTAAGGCAACATGATAGTCAGTAGCAAATTTCTTCGCACTTTCTTCCCTACGGGAATAGACAGTAACAATTTTGTCTTTGCTTCTGTATCCTTGTAGAGAGTCTGCATAAAAACGTCCAATAAAACCTGAACCTAGCATGGCGATTTTCATATGACCTGATTTTTAATTTTTTTGTAGCAGTACGTAGGTATAACCTCTAGTTGGTAATTTCTACTATCTTAATTTCTTTCTTCTCCCTGAAGAATAATATGAAGTAAAGAAGCACAGCAACGGCTATGTATGCAGGCACAAACCAAATGGATTCCCATTGATACGCTCCGTCTTTCGTGTAGTAATCGGCCGTCAGGCCTGAGAACCTTGTACCGATCACCATACCTATGCCATAGGTTGCGAAGGTAAATAGACCTTGAGCAGCATTTTTAATTTTCTCACCTGCCTTCTTCTCGGTATACATATATCCTGTTACAAAAAAGAAATCGTAACAGACGCCATGCAGAATGATTCCTCCATATAGCATCCAGATGTTCGCATCAATATTTCCGTAAGCAAAAAACACATAACGCAGAATCCAGGCTGTCATGCCTAGTAAGAGCATCTTTTTCACACCAATTTGGTTGAACAAAAATGGAATAGCAAGGATAAACAGTGCTTCAGATAACTGACCAAGGCTCATTTTAAAGGCCACATTGCTCATGCCTGATTGATTCAGGAATACATTTGCAAAGCCGTAATAAAACGAAAGTGGTATGCAGACTAAGATAGCTGCGATAAAGAATATCAGGTATGATTTATCCTTAAAAAGCACAAATGCCTCTATACCCAAAGCGCTCTCACTGGTCCTTCCTTTGGGAGGCGTATTTGGCAGACTAAAGCTTGAAATTCCAAGTGCAAGGGAAGCGATTGCTGCCATTTTAAAAGTCACAGCCGATTTATCCAACCCCAAAGAACTGATGAGGATACCCGCAAGAATCCACCCAACAGTTCCAAAAACACGAATCCAGGGAAACTGCTTTCCCGGATCTGTCATTTGACCAAAAGCAATACTATTGGCCAAAGCAATGGTAGGCATGTACAGAAGTGAGTAAACTAAAATGATCCAATAAAAGGTTGAATTATTATCTACCATAGTTGCGAGGTAGAGCAACAAGGCGCCAAGTAAATGAAGTACGCCCATAATTTTTTGAGCGGAGAAAAAACGATCAGCCACCAGGCCGATAAAGAAAGGGGAAATCATAGTGGCAATTGCCAGCGCCCCGTACGTTGCCCCGATATGTACGCCAGATGCCCGAAGAAATTCTGACATGTACGTTCCCATGGTAACATACCAGGACCCCCAGATGAAATACTCTAACAGCATCATGAAAGAAAGTTTGACAAAGGTGTTTGGCTTCATGGGTTTTTTATTCAATGATTGTAGAAAGATAGCACGTTGGTTGGCCTGGATGAAAACCTATTGTGTAAATTTTTTGCATTAATGAAATGCCAGCTTCTTGAGCTGACTCATTTCACGGAGACATGTCCTCACAGGCCACTTACCATTTGACAGAATTTCGTGAAGGGTTTAAATCGGAGCAAAGTCAGTTTCACCTTTCGCCTACCGCTTCACTTTACTCACCACCAAGGCACCAGTAGCGACTGATGTGGTTTGAATAAACTTGCTTCTGGTTATCTTTGGCATCCCTTACTTGGTAAGAGTCAGTACAATTTATGCTTTATTAAGCGAATGTTCGATTTGTGTTGCAACATCTGAATTTTGTCATTTTTTATAACTAAGAAATCTATAAGTCTGAATATCTGAATCTTAGGGTAAAAGAGGTTTTTACGAGCGTGATCATTTGAGGTTTTCAAGTTGTCCACAAAGAACTGATTGATTAATAAGCATCTAAGTATTTGATTATCAATTTAGTAACCAATAATATTCTGATAATGTGTATAAGTGAAGTTTTTTGTGGATTACTATTTTGATAAATTTATAGGCTTCATAAGTGCCTGAATTTAAGGTGTTTTTGAGATTTTTAAAGCAGCATCGATCGAATTCAGATGTTCATTAATTTGCATCATAAAGTGAGGTAACTTCGCCTAAAACGTTTTCAAATAATGATTGGAAAAATTTATCTTCTTGTTGTGCTGTTTTTCATGGCCCACTTTTCCAAAGGGCAGAAGGTTGAAATGGTGAGATTAGAAAAGTTGTTGAGTGAGATATCTACACCCACAGATGAAATACGGGTATATAATTTTTGGGCCACTTGGTGCGCGCCTTGTGTAAAAGAATTACCCTTATTTGAAAAAGTGAATGAAGACGATAAAGATGTTAAAATTACATTGGTGAGTATGGATATTGACCTTGACCCCAATCCGGAAAAGGTCTATAAGTTTATCGACCGAAAAAAGCTACAATCGCGGGTCATCATATTAGAAGCTGCGGATCCCAACTCATGGATTAATAAAATCGATCAGAATTGGTCAGGTGCGTTGCCAGCCACATTGATCATCAATACTAAAACCGGAAAGCGTAGATTTGTAAATAGCGCCATGAAAGAAGGAGAGCTGGAACAGTTAATCGCAGCTGTTAAAATTTAAAACTGGTAATATGAAGATAGTGAATTTTGTTTCCCTGATAGGTCTGACCATACTAATTGCGGGTAGTCTGGTGAAAAATGGTTATGAAGTTGGAGATACAGCCACTGATTTTAAACTTAAAAATATAGATGGCAAATTGGTTTCTTTGGCTGATTTTAAAGAAGCAAAAGGATTCATTGTTATTTTTGATTGCAATACCTGCCCTTATTCAAAGGCGTACAATGGCCGTATTGTTGCATTAAGTAAAAAGTATTCGAAGGATTTTCCCTTGATTGCTATCAATGCCAATTCCAATGAAGAGTCGCAAGGCGATTCTTATGAGGATATGGTGAAGTATGCAAAAAAGCATAACTATGATTTCCCGTACTTGGTTGATGCAACACAAGAGATTGCCCGTGCTTATGGAGCCACCAATACTCCTCATGTTTTTGTTCTAAATAGAACGCATACTGACTTGAAGGTTGCATACATTGGCACAATCGATGATAGTCCCCGAAATGCTTCTTCTGTTACCAAGCGATACGTAGAAGATGCTGTTGATGCTTTACGTGCAGGCAAGCCAATTACCACCCCGAAAACAAAAGCAATTGGTTGTGGTATTAGATGGAAGGATGCTTAACCCTCTAAGTCTCACTCTTCTGGTTGAGAGTGACCAATATTGATTTAAACATTAGAGTGGGTCATCTCTAATATTTCCTCAAGGAACTCCCTTGAATTGCTAAGCCTGGGAACTTTATTCTGTCCTCCAAGTTTACCTCTCTTCTTCATCCAATTGTAAAATGTCCCCTCGGCAACATTGTGAATTTTGGGTGCAATAAGTGCCAGGTTATGCATGCGCTTTGCATCATAATCCGAATTTATTTTCCTTAAAGTGTCGTCAAGAATTTTTGTAAACTGTTCCAGATTTTGTGGTTCTTTTATAAATTCAATGATCCACTCGTGGCCTCCACGTTTGGCTTTTTCTAAATAAACAGGACCCGCAGTAAAATTGTCGATCACTGCGCCCGTCATTTCACACGCAAACGAAATAGCAGTTTCTGCATTCTCAATGATCAACTCTTCTCCAAAGGCATTGATAAAATGTTTCGTACGTCCTGAAATCTTAATTCTATGTGGTGAAGTGCTAGTGAACTTTATAGTATCTCCTATGTTATAGCGCCAAAGTCCGGAATTAGTAGTAATTACCATTGCATAATTTTTGCCAATTTCTACGTCACTAAGATTAATGGCATGTGGGTATTCTTTATTCAATTCATCAACTGCGATAAACTCATAGTAAACACCATAATCCAACATAAGCAATAGTTCTTCCGAATCTTTTCGGTCTTGGATCCCAAAGAACCCTTCGCTGGCATTGTACGTTTCCCAATAGCGCATTTGATTTCCGGGCACCAGTGATTTAAAAAGATTTCGATAAGGGCCAAAGGCCACTGCTCCATGAAAGAAGACTTCCAGATTAGGCCATACTTCCAAAATGCTGCTTTTCTTTTCAAGTTCCATGATACGCTGAATCAGAAGGACGGTCCAAGTAGGCACACCTGAAATATGACGCACGTCAACCTTAGCCGTTTCCTTAGCCAGTTTATCTATTTTCTCTTCCCAATTGGTCATCAGGGCTACTTCCAGGCTGGGAGTACGGATAAATTCGGCCCAGGGAGGAAGATTTTTCATTAATACAGCAGAGACATCACCATAAAAAGAAGTGGAAGTAGGGTCAAATTCGTTAACCTGATGGCTTCCACCAACCCCTAATCCCTTACCGGAAAAAATCTCAGTGTCCGGATAATTGTTCACATAGATGGAAAGCAAGTCTTTTCCTCCCTTAAAGTGGCAATCCTCCAACGCCTCTGGCGAAACAGGAATAAACTTACTTCTTGCGTTAGTAGTGCCAGACGATTTGGCAAACCATTTTATTTCTGATGGCCATAGAATATTTTGTTCACCCCGCATATGCCGCTCGATGTAAGGAAAAAGTTGTTCGTAGGTATGAACAGGAACACGGTCCTTATAATCATCGTAATTGATCAGGTCATCGAACCCAAACTGTTTGCCAAATTCAGTTGATTGTGCCGTGCTTAACAATCGTTTTAGCACTTCGTCCTGCACCTCATAAGGGTATTTCATGAAAAGCTCTATCTGGTGGATACGCTTTTTCATCACCCAGGTGAGAATGGAATTTAGAATTTGCATAATAGAAGAACCCCAAAAGTAACCTTAGATAAGGGGATTCGCAAAATGAAATGGCTGATTCTAAATGACCCCTGTCAGTAATTTAGATAAGAGGGATCTTCCAATAGCCGTTCTTAAAAAATTAGTTCGCTGGTACTTCCACTTTTGGTTTTCGTAACTGGAAGTTTTGGCCAAGGTATACTTTACGGACCAAAGGATCATTGGCAAGCTCTTCAGAGGACCCGGCTTTGAAAAGTTTTCCTTCCACCATTAAGTAAGCACGGTCGGTTATGGAAAGCGTCTCATCCACATTATGATCCGTAATGAGAATGCCGATGTTTTTCTTTTTCAGACGCGAAACGATACCTTGGATTTCTTCAACGGCAATAGGATCAACACCAGCAAAAGGCTCATCCAGTAGAACAAATTTTGGATCGACAGCCAGAGCACGGGCAATTTCCGTTCTTCTTCGTTCTCCACCAGACAGCACTATTCCTAAATTTTTGCGTACGTGTGTAAGACTAAACTCTTCGAGCAATTTCTCCACTTTCTCTTTGCGATCTTTTTTGCTTATGTCGCGCATTTCAAGAGGAGCAAGAATGTTTTCTTCCACGGTCAGATTGCGGAACACCGATGCTTCCTGAGCCAGGTAGCCGATACCTTGTTTGGCGCGCTGGTACATGGGCAAATCGGTTATATTTTCATCATCTAAAAAAATCTCACCACCATTAGGTTTAATTAAGCCTACAATCATGTAGAAGCTGGTTGTTTTGCCGGCTCCATTTGGACCAAGTAAACCCACAATTTCACCTTGTTCGACATGGACGGAAACGTCATTTACGACTGTACGTTTTTTGTATTTTTTAATCAGATGGTTTGCGCGCAAAATCATACTACTCAAATTTGATGTCTTTTATTCTTAGCTGAAGGGATGTATTTCCATTAAAGTTATTCTCTTCCAATGTAAAGGCCATTCTAAAGTGGTCACCTTCGGAAATTCGTTGATAATGCTCCATCATATCGAAACCAACGGCATTGAATACTGTGTCGTTGTTTTCCTGGGCAGCCAAAAACCGCAGGTGCTTATCTTTGAAGCTTGTAAGAGAGTTTAATACATACACATCTTTTGCCTCGAATATGGGCTTTTGATTTTCCGGACCGAACGGGGCCATCTGTTTTAGAACGGAATTGAATTTTGGAGTCAGTTCATCAAAGTTCACGATAATATCGATTTCAACAACCGGAGTCAGCATTTCTTCTGTCAAGGTAGAAGAAACAATTTCTTCAAAGCGTTCCCGGAAGGCCACTAAATTGCTTTTGTCCATGGTTAATCCTGCGGCATATTTGTGACCTCCAAATTTGTCAAGCAGGTCACTACAACCCAGAATAGCTTTATACAGGTCGAATCCTTTTATGCTTCTGGCAGAACCTGTTATTTTATCGTTTGATTCCGTCAGGATCACAGTAGGCCTATAGTATTTCTCTACACACCTAGCAGCAACTATGCCAATTACTCCTTTATGCCAGGTATCCTTATAAAGAACGGTGGACTTTGCAGTGCGTTGTGTTTCATCAGCTTCAATCATGGCAATTGCTTCTTCTGTAATATTAGAATCAAACTCCCTTCTCAGGTCGTTTTTAATGTTGACTTTCTCCGCAAAGGAATTGGCCTCGTCCACTGTTTTTGAAATAAGCAGTTCCACAGCCCCATGTGCATGGGCCACACGCCCGGCAGCATTGATCCGTGGACCCAATGTGAAAACAACGCCCGAAACATCAAGGTCATTTTTGATGGCTGCTATTTCCTTTAGCGCTTTTAGTCCAGGCAATGGATTTTGATTGAGTTTTTGAAGACCAAAATACATGAGTATCCTGTTCTCTCCGTTAATGGGAACAATATCAGAGGCTATGCTTACCGCTACCAGATCTATGTATTCATAAATCTCTTCTTCGGTTCTGTATTTTCGTGCGAACGCCTGTAATAATTTAAAGCCAATCCCGCAACCACTCAATTCTTTATAGGGATAGTCACAGTCCTCACGTTTGGGATCAAGCACAGCCACCGCATTTGGAATGCTCTCACCCGGAACATGGTGATCGCAGATGATAAAATCAATCCCCTTGTGATTGGCCAGTTTCACCATGTCAGAAGCTTTCACGCCAAGATCAAGGGCAATAATTAGTGAGAACCCGTTTTGTTCTGCCCAGATAATTCCAGCTTCTGAAACACCATACCCTTCGCTATATCGATCAGGAATATAAAAGTCGCAGTTTGAATAAAAGTGTTTGAGGTAGCAATAGACGAGGGAGACCGAGGTAGTGCCATCTACATCATAATCGCCATAGATTAGAATTTTTTCATTTTGGTCAGTTGCTTTTTTTAATCTCTCAACGGCCTGGTGCATGTCCTTCATTAGAAAGGGATCGTGGAGTTGATCGAAAGAGGGACGAAAAAATTTTTTAGCAGTTTCAAAATCTGAAATACCCCGCTGCAAAAGAATGGTTGATAAGTGAGAATTGATATTTATACTTTTACTGAGTGCATCAACTTCACTCGATGCAGGAATGTTTTTATAAATCCAACGCTTGCTCATGAGTTACTCGAAATTGATTGCCCCGTTTTTTCCAGGCACGCCATCGGCCCCATTTTTACCATGAGCGCCATGTTTCCCGTCTTGTTCGGAAGTACCGTTTGCCAATATGCCCGGAAGCCCAGGTGAACCGCCTTCTCCACCTAAGCCGCCAAGACCACCATAAACTCTTACCAATAATTTTTTCCCAAGTTCATTTCGCAAATCCAGGCATTTTTTACAACTAAGTGTAAGATTACCAGAATTTCCACCATTTCCTCCCGGGGCGCCATTTCCACCATTTCCACCATTTCCCCCCGGACAAAGTCGAGTGCCAGCACTCCCGCCACCGCCATCGCCACCTTTACCGCCATCAGCCGCATTTCCTCCGATAAGGTCAATAGAGAGATTTCCGATAAAGATTAGTTCGTCTGTATATAAGAACAAATTATTTCCGTTGATGCCATCGCCACCGCGGGAACCGTTTCTTCCATTTGTTCCATTATGGCATGGGCCTTCAACACTGTATCCATTTCCTCCATCTTTTGCTTTCCTACCGTTCTCACCTCTGCCAATGATGGAACATCCTTTTCCAACCACCAACTTCTTACAATGAATATAATTGTCATCTTTCACATAGTTCAACTTGATGGAAGATGAGTCTTTCATAATGAGGGTATCTGCCACTAAGACATCTGACGCAGAAAAATCATATGTCTTGTTGGATTCAATGACCAGACGGGTATAACGAAGTTGAGCCGAGACTGACGGTAGGAGGAACGTGTATAGAAACGCAACAAATAACAAACGGATCATCCTGTAAAAATAGGAATAGAAGGCAATGTTTTATTGGCAGTGGGGTTGCCAGGTGTTAATTATGAAATTAAAAAAGCAGCACGTATGGTGCCGCTTTCATGTTCAAGTTAACAGAAATTTAGTTGGTGGCCTTTTCTGCCTTCTCTGCAGTGACGCCTTCCAGCACATCCTTTATTTCAACGCGGGTACCATCTTTATAAGGTACGATCCAGGCATCTTTCACGCCCATATCGCGCATATATTTTTTAAAGGTATCAGCTTCCCAATAATCACGAAAAATGCCAATTGTTATTTTTTGTGGCTCATTCTTGTCCTTGTCGCCAGCTTCGCCTCCAAAGTTTGGATTGTTATCAAAGTATTTAGAAAGGTCTTTATTCTTGAATGCTCCTACCTGGACTTTAAACACTACGCCTTTTGAAAAATCCATTGGATTTATCTGAGGTGTTAATTTAAGTTGAGCAAGTTCAGCTTTCGCAGCGGTAAGTTCAGACCGCAAGCGTGAAAGTTGATCTTCCAGTTCAGCAATTCTCGCATCCTTGTCACTGATAGTGGATTGAAGCTGTTTATTTTGTGTGGTCAACGTGCCCACGTTGGTGTCGGCAGTTTTCTTATCTTCTGTCAACTGTTTTAGGCTGGCAGGATTCTTTTTAAATTCTTTAGCTTTCTTTTTCCATTCCTTTTTCTCCGCCTTGGAGAGTTGGGCGAAAACTTGGGAGCCGGAAAAAATCAAAGCCAGGCAGAGAAACATTACTCTAGTTTTCATTTTGATTGGGGTTAAATCTTTGTTAAAAGTAAGAAATTAATTTATTTATACCGAACGCGGGGCGTCACAGCAAAGGGGAGAGCTACACAAAAGGCGACTAGGTGTTATTTTTCAAGACTACCCACCATCTTTTCCGGACGTACCCATTCATCAAATTGTTGTGAAGTAACAAGGCCTAATTCAACTGCGGCCTCACGGAGAGTTTTATTTTCCTTGTGGGCTTTCTTGGCAATCTTAGCGGCATTTTCATACCCTATGTGTGTATTTAGAGATGTTACCAACATAAGCGAGTTTTCCATATGTTGTTTGATGATGGCTAGATTTGGCTCAATGCCGGCCGCACATTTATCATTGAACGAAACACAGGCATCACCAATCAGGCGTGCTGATTGAAGAACGTTAGACGCAATCACCGGCTTGAAAACATTAAGCTCAAAATGACCCATGGAACCACCAATGGATACCGCCACATCGTTGCCCATTACCTGAGCACACACCATGGTTAAAGCTTCAGGCTGGGTAGGGTTTACTTTGCCAGGCATAATGGACGAACCCGGTTCGTTATCGGGTATAACAATTTCTCCTATCCCGGAACGGGGACCAGAGCTTAACATGCGGATGTCATTTCCAATTTTCATTAAGGAAACCGCAGCGCGTTTTAATGCTCCGGATAATTCCACCATAGCATCATGTGCCGCAAGGGCTTCAAATTTGTTAGGAGCTGTAATGAATGGGTAGCCCGTTAACTCAGCAATTTTTTTTGCCACCAATACATCGTACCCGATTGGAGTATTCAATCCAGTACCTACAGCTGTTCCTCCTAATGCTAATTCACTAACCGCTTTCAACGCGTTAATGATAGCGCGAATACTGTTGTCAATCTGTTGTACGTAGCCAGAAAACTCCTGGCCAAGCGTTAAGGGTGTAGCATCCATAAAATGAGTGCGCCCTGTCTTCACAATATTTTTATAGTCTGCAGATTTTTTAGCCAATGTATCGCGCAGTTTCTTCATCCCCGGAAGGGTAATTTCCATCACTTGCTTGAAAGCGGCAATGTGCATGGCAGTAGGAAATGTGTCATTTGAAGATTGCGATTTGTTGACATCATCATTGGGATGAAGAACTTTCTTTTCATCCGTCAGTTTTCCTCCCGACATTACATGAGCGCGGTAGGCAATCACTTCGTTCGCATTCATGTTGCTTTGTGTGCCCGAACCAGTCTGCCAGATCACCAATGGAAATTGATCATCTAATTTGCCTGCAACAATTTCGTCACATACTTTAGCAATAAGATCCTTTTTATCAGCTGCCAAAACACCTAACTCATGATTTGCCATAGCAGCTGCTTTTTTCAGATAGCCAAACGCGTAGATAATTTCTTTTGGCATGCTGGCCTCGGGCCCGATTTTAAAATTATTGCGTGAGCGCTCAGTTTGTGCACCCCAATATTTGTCGGCAGGCACCTGCACCTCGCCCATGGTGTCTTTTTCGATGCGGAAGTTCATAGGTTTGTTTTTAAATGACTCTGTAAAAGTAGGAATGATTAGCGAAGGAGTTCCTGGTTAGACCAACCTTTAGCTGTTTTCATTTTAATTTTTTTCTTAGTCAAAATTATTTGGTTGATTTTCTGGATAATATCCATATAAGAATTTTTTATTTGTTACTACTATTCTGGATCAGAGCTTAGTCCCTTCATAAATTTCCTTCAGCGTCAAAGACACTCCAACCGCCTGGATGGCCAGCGTATCGTCAATGGATCGGAGGTCCTTCAACTCCCAATTGCCTTGTAAATTAATATGATAGGCTTCAATGCTGATCGAATCGGAATCGATTATAATAAATTCTTTCAATGTTGGTATATCGCGATACAAGATAAACTTTCCCCCACGATCGTAATTCTTAGTGGAGGGTGATAAAATTTCAATTAAAACGGAAGGCTGAACAGCAGTATCTGGATCTGTCTGAGAGGGAATAATCTCTCCGCAGATAATGGAAATATCAGGATAAATGTATAAAGTATTTTCTGGAATGTGAATGCGAAGGTCACTTCCATAAGGTTTGCAAAACTTGCCTTTTAACTGTGAGCCAATTCCAATAAAAGTATTTGAAAAAATTACATTGTGCCTTGCACCGGCTCCGGCCATGGCAAATACTTCTCCTTTAAAATACTCGTGTTTTTTTTTAGAGGTTTTCTCAAAGAGAAGATATTCCTCTTGGGTGAGTTTTGACTTACTATAAACAACGATGGGGTCTCGGACTTCCATAGTTAAAGTTAACCAAATTCATTTGGTTATGCCATTAGCTAGTTATTTCACGCTTAGCATCCCTTCTTCTTTCGCCTCCAGAAGACTCTCGCCTATGAGATATTGATCTACAGCACGCGCAGCTTCGCGGCCTTCACTGATGGCCCACACTACCAATGATTGACCTCTGCGCATATCGCCTGCAGAGAAAACCCCTTCTACAGAAGTTTGATAACGATTACATTTTACGTTGCCTCGTTCATCAACTTCTACGCCAAGTTGATCGAGCAATCCCTGACGTTGTGGATGTAAAAATCCTAATGCTAATAGAGCAAGGTCGCAAGGAATTGTTCTTTCCGTTCCGGGTACTTCAGAAAAAGAAGGAACTTTGCCTGGCTCCGCTTCCTTCCATTCAATCTCGGCAAGTTTCAAACCTGTTACATTTCCTGTTTTATCGCCAATAAATTCTTTGGTAACAATAGACCATTGACGCTCACAGCCTTCTTCGTGCGAAGTGGAGGTGCGTAAAATCATCGGCCAGTTTGGCCAAGGCATTGATTCGGTTCTGTCCTTAGGTGGTTTCGATAAAATTTCAATTTGGGTAAGCGATGTTGCTTCATGACGGTTGGATGTGCCTACGCAATCTGAACCGGTATCACCGCCACCAATAACAACAACATTTTTTCCGGTTGCGAAAATATCTTCTACCTCCACTTTTTTTCCGCCAACTCTTCGGTTTTGTTGGGTAAGAAAATCCATGGCAAAGTGAACGCCCTTCAAGTTTCTCCCTGGAATGGGTAAGTCACGAGGGATAGTTGAACCACCACTCAGCACGATCGCATCGAAGTCATCCCGCAATTGTTGAACTTGAACAGTCACTCCCACATTGGCATTGGTAACAAAGTTGATGCCTTCTACTTCCATCATTCTTACCCGTCTTTCCAAGACTCGCTTCTCTAACTTAAAATCAGGAATACCATAGCGAAGGAGCCCACCTACTTCATCCGATCGTTCAAATACTGTTACCAAATGTCCGGCCGTATTAAGTTGCGCTGCAGCAGCTAGTCCTGCCGGGCCTGATCCGATAATCGCCACTTTTTTTCCGGTACGTGAAGCGGGGATATTGGGTTTTACGTACCCTTCTTCAAAAGCCTTTTCGATAATTATTTTTTCAATAAACTCAATCGCTACAGCTGGTTTGTTGATGCCCAACACGCAGGATGCTTCGCATGGTGCTGGACAAAGACGGCCGGTAAACTCAGGGAAATTATTGGTGGAAATCAAAATCTGATAGGCCAGTTTCCAGTTGCCTTGATACACAGCATCGTTGAACTCGGGTATGTTGTTCCCAAGTGGACAACCATTGTGGCAAAAGGGTATACCACAATCCATGCACCTTGCGGCCTGCTTTTGCGTGTGATCTGGATTAACATTCTTTTCAATTTCCTTATAATCTTTGATGCGTTCCTTTGCATCACGCTTGGGAGCGGTCTCGCGGGTGAACTCAATAAATCCTGTGGGCTTGGCCATAAATTAATTATCAATGTTCCAATGAGTCGATTAGCCAATGGCTTACCGAAATTATTCTATACTTTAATAGCAACCTTCTTTCCTGTCTGTGCGGCAGACAGGTCTGCCTTCCTTTTTTCCAACACAACTTTGTAATCCATGGGCATTACTTTCACAAACTGTGCAAAAGACTCTTGCCAATTTTTTAAAATGTCCGTGGCTATATCGCTGCCGGTGAAGGTTAAATGGTCAAGTGTCATTTTTTTAATCAAGGCTTCGTCTTCACTTTCCATTTGATCGAACATCACCATCTCCATGTTGCAATTCTTTTTGAATGAATTGTTTTTGTCGAAGATATACGCAACCCCACCACTCATACCAGCAGCAAAGTTTCTTCCTGTTTCACCAAGAATAATAATGGCGCCACCTGTCATATATTCACAACCATGATCTCCCACACCCTCCACGACTACTTTCACACCTGAGTTACGAACAGCAAAACGCTCTCCGGCACAGCCTCGAATAAAGGCTTCACCGGACGTTGCTCCATAAAAGGCTACGTTACCCACTATGATATTTTGGGAAGCAATAAAGTTGGCGCGCTTATCCGGATATAAAATCAACTGCGCACCTGATAAACCTTTGCCGAAATAATCATTGGCATCGCCTTCCAGCTCAAACTTTAAACCGGAAGCGCCAAATGCTCCAAAGCTTTGCCCTGCGGTGCCTTTGAATTTGTAATGAACCGTTCCTTTCGGAAGGCCTGGTCCGAAATAGACTTTTGAGATTTCGTTTGAAAGCATAGTGCCTACAGCCCGATTTCTATTGCTGATTTCAAATGACCCCTCAACAGGTTCTGCTTGTTCCAATGCTGCCTTAGCGCGCTCAATAAGTTTCCAATCCAAAACAGCACCAAGTTCATGATCTTGTTCTTCTTGCTTGAAAAGCGCGGTATCCAAACTCATTGGCTCCTTGTATAAAATTGGAGCGAGATCGATGTGCTCATGTTTCCAGTTATTTTCAAGATCGCTTATGCCTAACCGATCAACCTGACCAATCATTTCATTTACAGTACGGAAACCTTGTTCAGCCATAATCTCGCGAAGTTCTTCTGCCAGGAACGAGAAAAGATTCACAACGTATTCAGGTTTTCCGGTAAAGAGCTTGCGCAATTCTTTGTTCTGTGTCGCCACACCGACCGGGCACGTATTCAAATGACACTTCCGCATCATAATGCAGCCAGAAGTTACCAATGCTGCGGTTGCAACACCCCACTCTTCAGCACCAAGAATAGCGGCAATGGCGAGATCTCTACCGGTTCTGATTTGTCCATCGGTCTGCACAACAATTCTTCCGCGGAGTTTATTTCTTACTAATGTCTGATGAGTTTCAGCCAAGCCTAACTCCCAAGGTAATCCGGCATGTCGAATGGAACTGATAGGCGATGCACCGGTTCCTCCGTCATGTCCTGCAATGAGTACCACGTCAGCATGAGCTTTTGCTACCCCGGAGGCAATTGTTCCTACGCCAGCTTCCGATACCAGTTTCACGCTTATGCGGGCTTCGCGGTTGGCATTTTTTAAATCGAAAATAAGCTGAGATAAATCTTCAATAGAATAGATGTCGTGATGAGGTGGAGGAGAAATTAAACCAACACCAGGCGTAGAGTGTCGCACACGTCCGATCCATTCGTCTACTTTATGGCCAGGCAATTGACCACCTTCTCCGGGCTTAGCACCCTGGGCCATTTTGATTTGCAATTCTTTCGCATTGCTTAGATAGTAGCTTGTCACACCAAAGCGACCTGAGGCAACTTGTTTGATAGCAGAATTTTCCCAATCACCATTTTCTTTGCGGAGGAATCGAATCTCGTCTTCACCACCTTCACCACAATTGCTCTTACCTCCAATGCGGTTCATTGCAATGGCCAGAGTGCTGTGCGCTTCGTGTGAAATAGAACCGAATGACATGGCCCCGGTAGCAAAGCGCTTGAAAATATTTTCTTTGGACTCTACTTCACTCAGCGGAATAGCTTTTCCTTTTTTAAATTTTAAAAGGCTTCGGAGGGTAATGGCTTTTTCACTCTGGTCATTAATAAGTTTTGAATATTTTTTAAAGACGCTGTAGTCATTTGTCTTTGTTGAATGTTGTAACAGGTGAATCGTCTGCGGATTAAACAAATGTGCTTCCCCACGTTGCTTCCATTGGTAGACACCGCCCACTTCTAATCTTGGAGTTAAGTTTGGCGTTTTAGGGAAGGCAAGTTTGTGTTTCGCCAACGCCTCTTTCGCAATCTCATCTAAGGTAAGTCCACCAATTCGAGACACGGTGCCCGTAAAATACTCATCCACGACTTCTTTGCTAATGCCAAGGGCTTCAAAGATTTGCGCACCGTGATACGATTGCAGTGTGGAGATTCCCATCTTACTCAGGATCTTTAACAATTCACCCGATACGGCTTTTTTATAATGATAAATTGCTTTCTCCTCCGTCAGGTCTTCCCTCAACAGATTATTCTTCTTCATGTCATGAATCGTCTGGTAGACCAGATAAGGATTTACACCCGATGCCCCATAGCCGATCAAGGTGGCGAAGTGATGTGTTTCCCAAACGTCTCCTGCTTCAATAAGTATCCCGGCTTTTCCGCGAAGTCCTTTTCGGATGAGATCATGATGGACTGCGCTTGTCACTAACAAAGAAGGTATTTGTGCATGACCGCTGTCAAAACTCCTGTCTGATAGAATGATGATCGTGAATCCATCTTCAATGGCATCGGTCACATACTGACAAATGCGCTGAAGTCCTTTTTCAAGAGAGCCGGGCTGGCCGTCCGCTTTGAAGTAGGTATAGATAGTTTTTGTTTGAAGGTGCCGATGATCAATATATCGGATTTTTTCCAATTCGCCATTCGATAAAATGGGTGTAGGCAATTCCAACGTAATACAATGTTCAGGTGTTTCTTCCAGCAAATTCAAAGAGCCACCGACATGCGAGGCCAGCGACATCACCATTCGTTCGCGGATGGGATCAATTGGGGGATTAGTGACTTGCGCGAATAATTGTTTGAAGTAACTTGATAAATGTTGTGCCTGATTTGAAAGTACAGCAAGGGGAATATCGCTACCCATGGAGCCCAAGGCTTCTTTGCCGCTATCACACATCTGAGCGATGACAACTCTAAGGTCTTCTGAGGTATAACCGAACGAAATCTGCCTCTTTAAAAATGTATTTGGATCGTATTTGTGAAAACTTCCTCCTGGTTCAGGAAGATCTTGTAAGCGTACTTTATTATCTTTTAACCACTTTCCATAAAGCTGTTGGGTGCAGATATCTTTTTTCAATTCATCATCACTGATGATTCTGCCTTGCTCTAAATCCACCACAAACATTTTACCGGGTTGCAAACGGCCTTTGCTAATTACCTTCGCAGGATCAATGTCCAACACACCGGCCTCTGATGCCATGATCACACGATCATCATCCGTTACTAAAAAACGAGACGGCCTTAATCCATTTCTGTCTAATGTAGCGCCAACAATTTTTCCATCGGTGAAGGTGATAGAGGCTGGCCCATCCCATGGCTCCATGAGGTTGGCATGGTATTCATAAAAATCTTTCTTCTCCTGGCTCATGTGCTCGTTGCCATCCCATGCTTCTGGAATGAGCATCATCATTACGTGAGGCAATGAACGGCCTGCATGCAAAAGCACTTCAATGGTATTGTCGAGATTGGATGAATCGGATTGAATCGGATTACAAATAGGCAGAATCATGTCCAACTCTTCGCGGCTAAAATGCTGAGAGGAGAAAAATGCTTCTTTTGATTTCAGCCAGTTGATGTTCCCTTGCACGGTGTTGATCTCACCGTTGTGTGCAATGAAACGAAACGGCTGCGCCAAACTCCAGGAGGGAAATGTGTTAGTAGAGAAGCGCGAGTGAATAACCGCTAATGCTGAAACTACTTCTTCGTTTTCCAGGTCAGGAAAATAGGGGCGTAATTGACCCGAAGTCAACATACCTTTGTACGCAATAGTTTTATAAGAAAGAGAGGAAAAATAAAACTTGTTGTTAACGCCATGCACGGATTCATTGACAATGCGGGTCGAATATTTCCGAAGAATAAAAAGTTTGCGCTCGAAGTCATCCGGATTAGAAAGAGTTTCAGGACGTTTGATGAAAATTTGTTCCATGACGGGCTCTGCATTCACGGCAGTCTCACCCAAATCGGGATGTCCTGTTGGTACCTGGCGATAGCCCAGCAAAGTCATCTTCATTTTCTTGATTTGCCTGGCCAATACGTTCCGGCACTCTTCGCGAACTTTATGATCCTTTGGTAGAAATACCAAACCTACACCGTATTGTCCAAATGCAGGAAGTTTGATGTTTAGCTTGCGACATTCGTTGGTATAAAATTCATGTGGGACCTGGATCAGGATGCCTGCTCCGTCTCCTGTGTTAGGCTCACAACCGCAGGCTCCACGGTGGGCCATTCGTTCGAGCATGGTAAGCGCATCGCTGATAATTTGATGGGACTTTCTTCCTTTGATATTGGCAATGAAACCCACACCGCATGAATCTTTTTCAAACTGTGGATGATAAAGCCCGTTGTGTTGTTCTCCGTTCAAGATTATAGATAGTTATTGCTTGGATAAAGTTACAGTGTTGAAGGCAGCAATTTTCAAGATCGCTCTTAAAATCGCTTAAAAATTTTTACCCCTTAGCTAACAGTTAGTAGCGAAAACGATTGTAAGTGGTTAAATCAAAAAGTAAGTTTGAATATTGAAAATATTCCTGGTGCTCGGATTTCTTTAATCCATCCCTTACCACAAAAAATAGAAGGTAAACCGAAACAAACGTACTTGCAGGATGTCAACCCTGAAAAAGATTATTGTAGTGGGTAGTTCAAACACCGATATGGTGATCAAAGCCGATCATTTTCCAATACCCGGAGAAACGATACTTGGTGGAAATTTCTTTATGTTCCCGGGAGGAAAAGGCGCGAATCAAGCTGTAGCGGCTGCGCGTCTTGGTGGCCAGGTAACATTCATTGCCAAAACGGGTAACGATATTTTCGGGGAACAGGCACTCAACCAATTTCGGAAAGAGGGCATTAATACAGATTTTATAATCACCGATATTAACCAGCCATCTGGCGTTGCATTAATTACGATTGACGATGCTGGTGAGAATACAATTGTTGTAGCACAAGGAGCCAACGGCACTCTTACCCCGGAAGATGTTCAAAAAGCTGTACGCGAATTTGAGCACGCAGATTTAGTATTGGTGCAACTTGAGATTCCACTGGAAGCAGTAGTTCATGCGGTTAGGCTGGCTAAACAATTTGGAAAAAAAATAATCTTAAATCCTGCTCCTGCTCGTCAATTACCTGACGAACTCTTAAAAGAGTTATTCATGATGACCCCCAATGAGTCGGAAGCCGGGATATTGCTGGGAATAGAGATAAAGGGCATTGCCGCTATTAAGGATGCGGCTAAAAAACTCTATGAAAAAGGAGTGGCCAATGTGGTGATAACACTCGGTGCAGATGGTGCTTATATTTACAATGCAGATGGCGGGCAACACATCACCACGATTAAAGTAGAAACAGTAGACACCACGGCAGCAGGAGATGTTTTCAATGGCGCGCTTGCAGTGGCTATCTCAGAAGGGAAAATGTTGAAAGATGCTGTAGAGTTTGCTAATCGTGCTGCAGCCCTATCAGTTACCAGGATGGGGGCACAAGCATCGGCACCCTATAGAAATGAAATACCAACTACGTAACTGACCTTACGCAAAATGGTGAACGTCTTTGCGAGCACCTGCCGGGATTTGTGTGGTGGGGCGAAGCAATCTCCGAATTTGAGGATTGCTTCGTCCCTCCCGCTACCAGCGCTGACACTCGCAATGACGTCAAATTATTAGTTTTGCGTAACATCAGTACGTAAGTATATTACTTAATAAATTCATCTACCATGAAATCCATAAAATTCGTATTGCTTTTAGGGCTCTTCATAAACAGCAGTTACGCACAGGAAATGAAAAAGGTAAATGCTCCGCTCATAAAGGGAGATCTTACCTTAACCAAAAATGAATTAAAAAACAAAATTAAAGGAGGCTGGGCAGGGCAAACAATCGGTGTAACCTTTGGCGGTCCCATTGAATTTAGGTTTTGCGGCACCATGGTGCAAGACTATCAACCGATCAAATGGTACGATGGATATTTGAAGGAAACGATGCTCAATAATCCTGGACTTTATGATGATATCTATATGGACCTCACTTTCGTGGATGTTTTTCAAAAAATAGGAATGAACGCACCCGTGGAAGAATTTGCAAAAGCGTATGCGAATGCTAATTACATGTTGTGGCATGCCAATCAGGCCGGAAGGTATAATATTCTTCACGGCATGTCGGTACCGCAGTCTGGCAATTGGATTAACAACCCACATGCAGATTGCATCGATTATCAGATTGAAGCTGACTTTGCTGGACTCATGTCGCCCGGTATGCCCAATACCGCTTCTGACATCAGTGATAAGATCGGGCATATTATGAATTATGGTGATGGCTGGTATGGTGGAGTTTATATGGGTGCGATGTACACACAGGCCTTTATATCCAATGATATTCAATACGTGGTAAAAGAGGGATTGAAGACGATTCCCAAGGAGAGCAGATTTTATAAAGTAATTAGCGATGTTCTTCAATGGCATCAGCAATATCCAAACGATTGGAAAGCAGCCTGGTTTGAAATAGAAAAAAAATGGACGCAAGATATAGGTTGTCCGGATGGAGTTTTTGTTCCTTTCAATATCGATGCGACTGTTAATGCAGCGTATGTGGTCCTTGGCTTGCTTTATGGCAACGGGGATTTTACCAGGACGATGGAGATCTCAACGCGCGCGGGACAGGATGCGGATTGCAATCCTTCATCGGCTGGTGGCATCTTAGGAACCATGCTAGGCTATGATAAGATACCTGCTTATTGGAAGATGGGTCTTGGCGAAGCGGAACCAATTCCATTTAAGTACACAACCATGTCTCTTAATGATGTGTACGATATAGGATTCAGCCAGGCGTTGCAAGTCATTCAACAGAATGGTGGAAAAGTGGATGGTGATAATGTAACCATAAAAGTGCAACAAGCTAAGCCCGTTAGGTTCGAAGAAAGTTTTGTGGGTCACTATCCAATTGAAAAGAAGCATATTGGGAAAAAATTCACAGACGAAATCATATTTGATTTTGAAGGCAACGGTTTTGTAGTAAGAGCAGAAACGGGCAAGTGGAACAACAGCGATTCATATGTAGCCAAAACAGAATTATACCTCGATGGCAAACTAGTTGAATCGGTAGACTTGCCTGTTAGCTTTACAACACGCAGGCATGAACCGTTTTGGAAATATCAACTGCCTAAGGAAAAGCATACTGTCCGCATAAAAATTCTAAATCCAGATGAGAAGTACCCCATTCGGATAGATGAAGTTATTGTTTATTCAGACAAGCCCGCTGTAACAACTCATCCTTAAAACGAAACTATGTTTATCCTCGAAAGTTATTCGCTGGCTGTATTTTTTTGCGTTATGACCATGTTGTGCTGGGGCTCTTGGGCCAACACACAAAAACTGGCTGAGAAGTCGTGGAGGTTTGAATTGTTTTATTGGGATTATGTGATAGGTATTTTAATTATGTCGGTGCTCTTCGCATTCACGTTAGGGAGTGCTGGCGATCAGGGAAGAAGTTTTATGATGGATCTTCGACAAGCCGATAGTTCCAGTATACGATCAGCATTTTTAGGTGGAATCATTTTTAATCTCGCCAATATATTATTGATCGCAGCGATTTCTATTGCAGGCATGTCAGTTGCTTTTCCAGTGGGGATTGGCATTGCCTTGATCTGGGGTGTGATCGACAATTACCTGAAAGTGCCATCTGGAAGCCCAACTATGATTTTTTCTGGAGTTATACTCATAGCGATAGGCATACTTGTTAATGCTATGGCGTACAAACGACTTACCGGGAGCGAACAAAAAGTTTCATCAAAAGGACTAATCATTTCCATTCTAGCCGGAATACTTATGGCCCAGTTCTATGGATTTGTAGTGGATAGCATGATCAAAGACTTTTCAGTTCCAGATGAAGGAAAACTCACTCCGTATTCCTCCATGGTTATCTTCTCTATCGGAATTTTGGTCAGCAATTTTTTATTCAACACAGTGTTAATGAGAAAGCCGATACAAGGTGCCCCGGTTTACTATACGGATTATTTCAAAGGGAATTTTAAAAGTCACCTGACTGGAATTTTAGGTGGTATCATCTGGTGTATCGGCATGTCGTTCAGCATTATTGCATCAGATAAAGCGGGCCCTGCTATTTCTTATGGTCTTGGACAAGGTGCAGTGTTGGTGGCAGCTATTTGGGGTGTGTTTATCTGGAAAGAATTTAAAACTGCACCAAAAGGAACGAACTCGCTTTTATATATCATGTTCATTTGTTTTTTTGTTGGGTTGAGCTTGTTGGTCTATTCTAAAATGTAAAACATATAACCCTCCAAGGTCTGTTAGCCGAAGTAAACAGACCTTGGAGGTTTAAATGAATTAAAAATTATTAACACATGAAATATATACTCGCCTTACTTATTATAAGTCATTGTTCATTCGTAGACGCACAACAACAAGCAAAACCCGTTAAAATCATTTTGGATACTGATTTTGGAAATGACTGTGATGATACCGGTGCCCTGGCTATTCTTCATCAGATGGTTTACAGTGGAGAGGCCGAACTATTGGCAGCGATGTATCCGATGAATGATGAATGGGGTGCCCCTGCCATTGATGTCGTAAATACATATTATGGAAAGCCTAATATTCCGATTGGCACGTATACTGGAGATTATGTTTACAAAGGCAAACACAACGATTTTTATAACAGCCATCTGACCAATAATTTTCCAAACGATTTGAAGACCGGAAAGAATTGTCTTGATGCCATTATGCTTTACAGAAAGATTTTATCTGAACAAACTGACGGCAGTGTGACCATTGTGGTGGTGGGGCCACAGCGATTATTGGCTGATCTGGTGGTTTCTCCTCCTGACATTTTTAGCAAACTTTCTGGCATTGAACTGATAAAAAAGAAAGTGAACAAATTGGTCTCCATGGGTACTGAATATCCCAAAGGCGATGAATGGAACATAAAAATTTGCCCGGATGGCGCACAGGTTGTAGCAAAGCAATGGCCGACACCAATTTATTATTCAGGTTTTGAAATCGGAAAAGCGATCATGACCGGTGAACGCCTGATAAGTGAAACACCAAGTACAAATCCTGTACGGGCAGCCTTTGAAACAAATCCAATGGTGGACAAAAATAAAAACCGACACAGCTGGGATCAGACAGCTGTTTTATTTGCGGTGCGTGGCCTGAAAGATTACTGGACCATGTCAAGCGGATCACTTCAGATTTCAAACGATGGCAAAAATGTATGGACGCCTAACGGAAAAAATAGGTTTTACCTGGTTGCTAAAAAACCTGCTGCAGAAATGAAGAAGGTTATTGAGGACATGATGGTGGCACTGCCTAGGGAAAAGTGAATTCAAAATTGTCAATATCATTTAAATGATATAATTTTGATACATGGCCATTATCAAACCTATCTCGGACTTAAGGAACAAGTCGAACGAAATTTCAACGCTGGCCCATGAAAGCCATGAACCCATCTACATCACCAAGAATGGCGAAGGCGATTTGGTAGTGCTGTCAGTAAGTCATTACAGAAGCATGCAGAAAAAGCTTGAATTATTGGAGAAACTCGCTGTTGCCCAGGCCCAGGTCGTTTCTGGCGAAAAAACAAAAACGCTAAAAGAATTGTCCGCTACCATGCGAAAGCGTTTGAATGAAAAAAAAGCTTGAGGTAAGGTTTCTGCCAGTTGCCGAAGAAGATATAGCCGAAATTCTCGATTATATTGCTTTGGATAAAGTTTCTGCTGCCGTTGAATTTTACGATAAGCTGGAGAAAAGATTTGAGCGATTAAGCGAGTATCCTCATTCTGGCACAAAACGAAAAGAGTACGAACTAGCTAAAGCGGGGTATTATTCACTTGTTTATGGCAACTACATTATCTTTTATACAATTGAAGAAGAATCATTAACCATCCATCGTGTGTTTAGCAGTTACCAGGATTACCTAAGATTTTTTTAACCCATGATTAAACAATACATCCAAACTAATCAAGACCGTTTCCTTTCCGAACTTTTTGATTTGCTGCGCATCCCTTCCATCAGTGCAGACAGTCGCCACAAAGGCGATGTACGTAAAGCCGCAGAATATGTGGTGGAAAAATTAAAGGATGCCGGTGCTGGTAAAGTTGAACTGTGCGAAACAAAAGGCCATCCGATTGTATTTGGTGAAAAATTAATTAACCCTACCCTTCCAACAGTTTTGGTATATGGCCATTACGATGTACAGCCGGTAGATCCTCTCAACTTGTGGGATTCGCCTCCCTTTGAGCCGATAATAAAAAATGGCAAAATTTACGCCCGCGGTTCATGCGATGATAAAGGCCAGGTATACATGCACATCAAATCGTTTGAGATCATGAGCAAACTCAATCAGCTCTCTTGTAACATTAAGTTCATGATTGAGGGCGAGGAGGAGGTAGGCTCGGACAACCTGGGCACCTTTGTGAAAGAAAATAAATCCAAACTCAAAGCAGATGTGATATTGATTTCGGATACCTCGCTCATATCACTGGACACCCCGTCCATTACGGCTGGCTTGCGCGGATTGAGCTATATGGAAGTGGAAGTAACCGGCCCCAATCGTGATTTGCATTCTGGTGTATATGGTGGAGCGGTAGCTAATCCGATCAATGTATTGAGTGAAATGATTGCTTCAATGCATGATAAAAATGGAAGGATCACCATCCCCGGTTTTTATGATAAAGTGGCGGAGTTAACAGCGACTGAACGGACAGCATTAAACAAAGCCCCTTTTGATCTGGAAGCCTACAAAAAGGAATTAGCGATTGATGATATAAAAGGAGAGGCAGGCTTTACAACATTGGAACGAACAGGTACACGACCCACACTTGATGTAAATGGAATTTGGGGAGGCTACACGGGTGAAGGAGCAAAGACCGTCCTTCCATCAAAAGCTTCAGCAAAAATCTCTATGCGATTGGTCCCTGATCAAAACAGCACCGAGATCACAGACTTGTTTACGAAACATTTTAAATCCATTGCGCCCAAATCCGTAAAAGTAAAAGTAACAGCACATCATGGAGGTGAACCCGCTGTTACGCCAACTGATTCGAAAGCTTTTAAAGCGGCCAGCAGTGCCTTTGAAGAAGTGTGGGGCAAAGCACCGATTCCAACTCGCGATGGGGGTAGCATTCCTATCGTATCTCTTTTCAAAAAAGAATTAGGATTAGACACCGTGTTGATGGGCTTCGGTTTGGATAGCGATGCCATCCACTCACCCAATGAACATTATGGCATCGAAAACTTTTTAATTGGCATTGAAACGATTGTGTCGTTTTATAAGCATTACGCGAAGAGATAGAAATACGAAGCCACAGATTCACAGAAATTAATGAGTGAATTTGTGGCTTTGTTTTTAGGCCAACAAAGGAGTGTTACTTCGGGGGAAACGACTTCTTGTGTTCCTCCCTGTATTTTTTCATGGCTTCTTCATGATTGTACGGAGCAGCCGCGCGCCCACCTTCAGTGACAGAACGGGCAGCTTCCAGGATGCGCACCTTACTTGTTTCATTTGAAGTTTTATGTGCGGCCTCTAGCAACAGTTTACTGATCACAGGGCGCACCGAGGATGACAGGACACCTAAAAATGTATCATAGGTTTGTAACTGACTCTCCAGGTCATCGCCTTCAAATTGTGGCAACAGCTCAGCGAGGGTGAAGATAACGGGCGGTATTTCCGTGTCGCCATACGCTACCGACTCCGGTGGAAGTGGAGTGTTTTCAACTTGCGGGAGTTGTTCATCGGGCACATCTTTTTCGTTGATGAGGTTGTCTAATTCATACAGGAGATCTTGCAACTGGCCTGCTTCGGGGTCACCATCAAACGCACGAATGGCATACGTAGCCAACGCACTTCCTTCCGGAAACTCTCCCTTCTCCTCTACTATTTGGTGTATGCGTGGTAATAAAATAAACTGCAGCCATTGTTCAAACGCCATGGTGTTGCTGCCAAAAGCACCCATATCTTCAAACTTCTCCGGAGGCAGCGGCCCGCTCCACCGGTTAAGACGCTTAAGCTCAGCTTCTATTTCATTGGCTTTGGTGGTGGCTAAGGTGTGGTGATCATAAGTGTCCATTTGAGATGTGGTAAATTAGTGGCCCATTCATGAAAAAACGGCTGCTGTTTGAATTATTGTAGTAATTTCGTGCTATCGAAAATCTCTCACTCCTAATCAATGACTAAGGTAACCAATAGAGTTGATTCATTAAACAAGTTAATTTCCCCTCGAGTTGATATCAATAGACCGATTTACAATTGGCATTCATTCAAACACAGTTACTCAAAGGGGTTGGTCGACAATTTAATTTCAGAATTTGATCTTAAAAGAGGCTCTTGGGTGCTGGATCCCTTTTGTGGCGGAGGAACCAGTCTGTTGGCTTGTAAGGAAGCCGGAATAAATTCTACAGGATTTGATATACTTCCCTTCTCCGTTTTTCTCAGTTCAGTAAAAACAAGAGACTATAACGTTGACCAATTAATTACTGAAAAAAAGAAATTCAGTACCAATAAAAGGATTTCAATAAACATTCCTGCCTTAACGAATATACCTATTGCAAAAAAAGCATTCTCTCCAAGTATAAGAGCCGAATTAATAAAAATAAAACAGCGGATTGAAGAAATAGAAGATATCAACATTCGTGATTTTTATAATCTTGGATTGCTAAATATTCTTGAATCAGTAAGTAACACATCTAAGTCTGGAGGATTTTTAAGGATTGTAAATCGAAAAATCAGGCCAGAAAAAGTAAGAATTGCTTTTGATAACAGAATTGAATCGATGATTTCCGATGTTCACCTTTTTAACAATTCATTCAAATGGAAAAGTGTCCGCACATCTGCAAAACATAGCGATGCAAGAAAACTAACTACAACAAGAAAATACAATGCGATCATAACCTCACCACCATACCCCAACAGGCACGACTATTCAAGAATCTATTCACTTGAAATGCTTTTTGACTTTGTTGCATCCAATGATGAGTTAAAACAAATTCGATATGAAACATTAAGGTCACACGTTGAGGCAAGAAAAAAATATGAGGCTGCAGATTATATTCAACCCAAAACTCTTAGCAAGTTAGTTGAAAAAGTAAAAACCAATGGTGTAAATAATCCACAGGTAATTGGAATGCTTGAAGGGTACTTTGAAGACATGTATCTCGCCATAAAAGAAATGGCTGAGAAATTGGATGATAAAGGGAAAATAGCATTGGTGATAAGCAATGTGCGCTTTTCCGGAATCAATATTCCCGTTGATGAAATTCTATCTGAAATTGGAGAGCAGGTAGAACTAAAGGCTAAGGCAATTTGGGTGGCTCGTTACCGGGGCAATAGCTCTCAGCAAATGAAGGAATATAAACGTGAGCCCTCTCGTGAGAGTATTGTAGTTTGGGAAAAATAACTTGGCCTTATGTCGTCAAAAAAGAGAATAATTTACCTATTCGGCTCAGGCGCGACTCATGCCACAATCAATGCAATAGATTTAACTAAAAACCTCCTAACATCAGATATTAGAGATAAGATTCGTGAGAAGGAATTTTCAATAAAAGATAAAGAAATTCCGACCGATGTTTGGAATGAATTGATGGACGCGAAGGTGGATATTGAACATCTAATCTCAATATTAGAGACAAATTACCATTATCATTCAGCACAAATTATCAGGAAACAGTATCACGAAGCGATTTTGAATTTATCGAAGGAGGTAATAGCTAATATTAATAAACCTAAATTTAAACCCAATTTATATTCTATATTATTCGATTTGCATAAAGTAAAAAAGCTCAAAGAACAGGTTACTAGTATTTTTACTTTGAACTACGAAGATTTACTCGAAAAATCACTTAAAGCTCATCTTGATATCGAAGCTGATTACCTTATTGCCAGTAAAAAATCGAGTAGATTAAGTACTAAAATCCCGGTATTAAAACTTCACGGTTCATTTAATTGGTTGAATATTCGTCCAATCTTAGTAGGTAATGCCCATAAAATAAAAGAATCCGAGGCTCTTTGGATCCCACCTGGCGTTGATAAGAAAAGGGAGAACTATCCATTTAACTTTTTGTGGGGTCGTGCATTTTCATTTTTGACAGAGTGTGACATTCTACGAGTAATTGGATGTTCGTTGAGTCGAAATGACTGGGGGTTAATTCCAATGATTTACACAGCTATGCGACTTACAAAGGTTAAGCCCAGCTTTGAAATTGAAATCATAGATTTTTTTGATAAAGGAAAGAAGATCAAAGAGAGTTACCCGTACTTAAACATTAAGAATATCATTGAAATACCTGAGTTTGAAAAATATATTAGAGATTACTTTACAATTGATGAGTCTCTTCCAATTCCGAGTTACGCCAAAGACTATATTTCTAGTGAAAACACTAAATTAAATATTTTTGAATTATGGCTTAAATCGAAAAGCTTTGAGCTAGAACAAGCAGGAATTGATTTCTCGAAAAGAAAATATATTTCAAGTTTTGCTAAATGATTAGACACTATGAAAAAAGAGTTTAATAAAGAAAAATGGACTATAGATAAACTTGTTAAAAGTATCAATTCTATAGAATTCCCAGAATTTCAAAGAGAGCCTTCAATTTGGAAGCTTGATAAAAAACAGCGACTTATTGATTCTATATTTCGCGGGTTTGATATCTCCTCTATTTATTTATTCAAAAGAAATAAAGACGCATATGATTGTATTGACGGGCAGCAAAGAATCAATGCAATCTGGTCGTTTATTGGAATAAATAATGACGACCGTGACAATAAATTCCATCTAAAAATAGAAAATGAAGTATTTAGCGATACTAGTGATATTAAGGATATTCACGAAGCAAGATTCGAACATTTAGAGTCAAAATGGAAAGAAGCTTTTCTTAAATACGAACTGAATATTGTATTTATTACTAAGATAGATGATGATGAGGAGCTAAATCTTCAGTTTCTTCGCCTTCAACTTGGAGCACCGTTAAGAGGTGGCGAAAAACTAAATGCAATGAAGGGAAGTATGAGGGATTTTATTTTTGATAGTGGTAGTGAATTCTTGGCATTGGATTATTTTCAAAAAATTGGAATACGGAAGGAGCGTTATGGTAAACAAGAAGTGGCATCGCAGATTTTGTTGAATGCATTTAGCAAAAAGGAGATAGGTGAGTTTCAAAAATCTCGATACGTAGACCTGCAAGAGTTTTTCAAACAGAAGGAAGAATTCACTAGCAGTGATAAGAAATTACTGAAAGAGGTAATAAACGATTTAGTCAAAATCGCTAAACATTTTCAGGAAAATCTTAAATACATAAATAATAAAGCTCTTGCAGTTTCCGTGTATCTATTTGTTAGCGAAGAATTAATTAGTCTAACAAAGGAAGGAGAAATAGATAAATTCGCTGACTTCTTTATAAAATTTCTAAAGACAAAAAAATGGCAGATAGGGTTGGGATTAGATATGAATAGATCGTATCGAGAGATTCTTAACTTTCAAACGAGTTTAACTCAAGCAGCAGGTGAAAAAACTGCAATTCAAAAAAGGCATGATTTCTGGCGAGACTACTTTAAATATTTTAAGGAAAAAAATGGCCTAATTAAAGGAGACGAAGAGTATAAAAGATCAGAAAGGAAAGACCCTAATGAGGAAAGAAAAAAGATAGCACTATAGCCACTCAGGATACCCAACTTCCTTTATTTTAATCCATGCCGCGGGTGGTCTTCTGCATTAAGGAAGTCGCAAAAACTCTTCAAACGTTTTAAGAAAAAGCCACAGATTCACAGAATTTAATCTGCGGATCTGTGGCTAAGTTCTTTCCAAATCTTAATCCGTGACTTAAGGAAGTCGCAAAAACTCTTCAAACGTTTTTAAGACCAGAGGCTGCACTCCATCTTTCGATGTTGCTGAAATGACCTTGGGCAGATGCTTGTCCTTTGTTTTCTTATAGTCATTCTTCCCTGTATTGAAACGACTTTCAATGGCTTCCAGGTTTGAAAGTTCTGCCTGATTAGGTTTATAGTAGCTATCGGCAACTTTCGCGTAAAGCTCCGCCATCTTTTCTCTCAACTGAGGCTCAGCGGCTCCCACGTAATTATCACCTTTTGTTACCACCAGCGTCTCTTTCAGCCCGGTAAGCTCTGTTATAAGTGGAGTTGCGATTTTAGCACTCTTAGCATCTCTTGCCTTTACGCCTTCTGCAATTTTCACGTACTCATCCAGTGTATAAACCATATAGGCCAGTTCCTGCGACATGTCGTACAACTTCTTTGTCGCTTCTTCCTGAAGTTTGCGGTCGGCAAGGGAAATATCTGACTTAGGATCGTATTGGATCACCAAGTCATTTGTATATGTTTCTTTGCCTTTCTGGATCACTACTTTGTATGTTCCGGCAGGAACGCGCGGAGAGGTAAATCCTCCGAAAGCAAACGTTTTGGCAGCCGCCATTTTAGGCGGCTTGATGTTATAATTCCACTCTACTACATTTATACCTTTCGATTTTCCGGGACCAAGCTCAGTGATTTTGTTGCCACTTGCATCCTGAATTTCCAATGACATTTTACCAAGCGTGTGTCTTTTCTTGAGGTAATAGATAATTTTGGCAGCGCGTGTTGGGTTTTCACCAACAAATTGTGTTTCAGTGCTTGCACCTCCAAAACCATTTATCTCTGCAATGGTCGTTGGCTTGGTAGTGAAGAAATGAAGTTCTTTATTCATGTTCTCTTCCGTTAATTGGCGCAGCGGGCTTATGTCATCAATGATAATTACTCCGCGTCCGTGAGTGGCAATCACCAGGTCATTGGTCTTCTTATGCAACTCAATGAAGTGGACATTTGCTGAAGGCATATTGTTGGTGAACTTAGCCCAGCCTTTACCTCCATTCAAGGTGATGTACAATCCAAACTCAGTTCCTAAAAACAACAAGTTTTCATTTTCATAATCTTCCTGAATGTTTCTGGCGAAACCATAGATCTCCGGAGTAACAATGGATTTCCAGGTAGCACCAAAGTCCGTTGTTTTGTACACGTAAGTATTCTTGTCCCCAGTTTGATATCCCGTAAAGACCGCATACGCATTACCCTTGCCAAAGACACTCGCTTCAACATGATAGGCCATGGTGTTTTTAGGCAGACCGGAAATATTGGCTATTACATTGGTCCACGTTTTTCCACCGTCTTTGGTCACGTGCAAATTACCATCATCCGTTCCGGCCCAAACTATATTGTCATCAAGGGGAGATTCGGCAATGGTGAAAACTGTACAATGATTTTCAGCCCCGGAGTTATCTCTAGAAAGACCGCCAGAGTCTTCCTGATTTTGCTTTGCAGGATCATTGGTAGTAAGGTCCGGGGAAATTTTCACCCAGGTTTCACCCATGTCTTCAGAGCGGTGAACAAATTGACTACCCATGTAAAAGCGGTCGGGCTTACTGGCACTGATAGCCATAGCCGCATTCCAGTTGAAGCGAAACTTAGGGTCATCTTTGCCAGCCAGGGGCTGTACGGTTTTCGCCTGATCTTTTGCCGGATCATAACGCCACACATTTTCTGCCCCTTGCATTTCGGAGTAAATCAGTTTTTTAGTGGGGTGTGGATATACGCGGTACCCATCACCTACTCCCACACGTCTCCAGTCTCGGGCTTCTATTCCGCCTGGGGATTGAGAAGGGCCAAACCAGCACCCGTTATCTTGAAGGCCACCATAAACATTGTAAGGCTCTTCTGCATCTACACTTACGTGATAGAACTGTGAAACCGGAATATTCTCAGTGATTTCCAACGTGGTGCCACCATCCCATGAGCGATAAATTCCGCCATCTGTAGCGGCATACATTCTGTCAGAGTTTGTGATGTCAAACACAATATCATGAACATCTGAGTGATTTGGGCCAAGGTTTTTAAAAGTCTTTCCGCCATCGCGGGAGATTGAACCCAACAAACCGGCCTTTACCACCACATCGGGGTTTCGGGGATCGACTTCAATTCTTGAGAAGTAGAAAGGTCTCACCACAATTCCAAAATCGTTGTTGAGTTGTTTCCAACTTGCTCCGGCATCATCACTGCGGTACAATCCTTTGTCTTTGTCTTGTTCCGATTCAATGACTGTATACAGAATGTTTGAGTTAGAGGGCGCAACTGCAATAGCCAGCCTTCCTAATTTCCCCTTGGGGAAACCGTTGTGAATTTTGTTAAAGGTTTTTCCGCCATCAATAGATTTGTAAAGTGCACTGTTGGCACCACCGGAACTAAACGACCAGGGTTGTCTTCTGAATTCCCAAAAGGAGGCATACACAATGTTTGGATCTTTTGGATCAAGCGTCAGATCACTGCAACCGGTAGTTTTGTCAACGTATAAAATTTTATTCCAGGTTTTTCCGCCATCGACAGTCTTGTAAAGGCCGCGGTCTTCACTGTCATTCCAAAGCGGACCAAGCACGGCTATATATATCTCATTGGGGTTTTTCGGGTTCACCTGAATGCCAGCGATGCGCTCGGATTTCTCGAAACCTATTTTTATCCAATTTGTACCACCGTCAACTGTTTTGTACAAACCATCACCGATAGACACACTATTTCTTGTCCACGTTTCTCCTGTCCCCACCCAAATAATATTATCTGGGCTTGAAGGGTCAATTTCTACGGCTCCAATAGATTGGCAATACTCATCAAAAATGGGATTAAAAGTAGCTCCACCGTTATTGCTTTTCCACACACCACCACCGGCAGTACCGGCATACATAACACGGTCATTGGTAGGATGCAATTCTAAATCTGTAACACGGCCGCTCATCAAAGCAGGGCCAATATGCCGGGCCTTAAGGTCTCCAAATAATTCTTTTCCTTTTGTGATGGCATCCTGCTGAGCGTAAGACGACAAAAGCAAAGACGAAAAGAATAAAACTGATATTATTTTTTTCATTCTAAGATAGTTTAATTAATAAAGAAAAGAGCAGACAAAAATATCTGCTCTCCGTGTTAACGGAATGTATGCGATGTTAATATTGATTTTCACGTTGCTGGTTAGTTATCGGCAGGTATTGCAAATGCAGCTGCATCCACTTTGGGATTTAATTCGATATTGCTGATGGTTAAGGGTTGGCTACCTTGTCCTTTCACACCTTGCGCCATAGAAAAGGGCATCATTAATCCACCTACTTCCTGATAATCACTCATTTTATTCTGGGATATCATTCCTTTTGCCGGCCCTGAATTGATTTCAGCTTCCATCATAAGTGGGACAAAATTTTCAGCATCGAAATAGTAGAACTGGACATTGTCGGTTTCTTTGCCATCTACTTTAATAGGCTTTTTGGTGAGTTTAATTTTAAAAGTTTCGGAACCTTCCACGGTTTCCTTACCAAGTAATTCAACTTTCAAACCTCTTTCCTTATAGTTTAAGAAGGCATCCGGGAATTCGCCAATATCTACTTTAAAATTCTCCGTGGCTTCTGCATCACTTTTCTCTGCCTTCATGGTCATAAAATTAGTTGACCAAAGTGAAGTGCCATCAAAAACTCCTTGCTTGACCTCTTTACCTTGAAAAGTAATAGAAGTCATTTGGCGGCCATCCTTCAATTGAACTATTTCCAATGGAATCTCCATTCCACCTTGATTTACCTTGGCAGATATTTTTATGCCTTCCAATGCCTTCCATTTGTCAAGGCCTCCGGTATTTTCAAAGTATTTTGCAAGGATTTCATCGGCAGTTTGAGCATTGCCCACGAAGGCAAAAGCTACCGCTACGAGAGAAAGTAAAAATTTACGTTTCATAAGATTGAGGTTAGTTGTTAATTTTTAGTTAATGCTGTGTACGAACACGGTTTTTTAAACGATAAGTTGCGTAAGATGAGCTAAAATTACTGATTATTTTATCTTGCGAAGGAGGCCGCTTTTCTCATCATCAATTTATTTGCGCGCTACTTCGTTATTTTTGCGCTACTAATTAAAAATTATGGGTTTAAAAAAGGGTTTAATTGCTTTTACGCTGTCATTTAGTGCTTTCACGCTTACCGCTCAAATTCTTCATCCCGCCAGGTGGTCAACTTCAGTTTCAGCCAATCAGGCAAAAATTGGAGAGGAGCTTACCTTGATCTTTACTGCTACGATTGATAAAGATTGGTATATGTATTCCAGTGAGTTTACTTGCGAAGACGGGCCGATTCAGACAGCGTTTACTTTTAAAGCGAACCCAAGTTTTACGCTATTAGGAAAAATTGAACCGGTTGGTGAAGTTGATAAACACGATGACATTTTTGGATGCGATTTAAAGATCTTTAAAAAGACTGCTGAGTTTCGACAGAAAATAAAAATTTTATCAGCCAACTTAAAAATTGAAGGTGAATACGAGTACCAGGTATGTACCGATATTACGGGAAAGTGTATTCCTTTCAATGAAGAATTTGCATTCAATAATATAAGCGTGAGTGGTGGCAGCTCACCAAAAAATCCTGGCCCTAAAGAGGAAGAGAACAATCAAGCGTCTCTTCCAACAGTTGACACATCAGCAATTGCCAAACAAGCCGCAATTGAAATTTATGGGGAGCGTAAGGGCCCAGTGTTAGATAAAACAATTTTAGAGGGCGAATCTTCAATTCACGAAGAATCATTTCTGGGTTATTTAGTTTTTGCATTTCTTCTCGGTCTAACTTCCCTGGTAACTCCTTGTGTCTTTCCGATGATCCCGATGACGGTGACGTTTTTTTTGAAAGACAATCAATCGAGACAGCAAGGGATTAAAAAGGCAATGGCGTTTGGCTTTTCAATAGTATTCATCTATACACTGGCAGGGACTTTGTTTGCATTGCTGCTTGGTGCAGAAGGATTGAATGCTTTGGCCACCCATTGGGCACCCAATCTTTTTGTGTTTGTTATCTTCATTGTATTTGCACTTTCCTTTCTCGGACTTTTTGAACTCAACGCACCCTATCAGTTGGTTAACAAAGTAGATCAGCAGGCAGAAAAAGGTGGTTGGATCGGAGTATTTTTCATGGCGTCTACCCTGGTATTGGTTTCATTTTCCTGTACTTTACCTATCGTAGGAAATGTTGTAGTGCTTGCGTCTGGTGGTCAGGTTATCAAGCCGGTGCTTGCCATGTTTTTTTATTCCCTCGCTTTCGCCATACCGTTTACGCTCTTTGCTATTTTTCCGGAATGGATTAAGAGCCTTCCTAAATCAGGTGGATGGCTGAACTCCGTAAAAGTTACCTTGGGATTCCTTGAACTTGCCTTGTGCTTAAAGTTTTTAAGCATTGCAGACCAGGCCTATCACTGGGGTATACTGGATCGCGACATTAACATTGCTCTCTGGATTGTACTCTTTACGCTGTTGGGAATTTATTTCCTGGGCAAGTTGAGAATGTCAAGTGATAGCGTAGTCGAAAAAGTAACTGTACCAAGATTACTCCTGGCTACGTTCACTTTTTCATTTGTGGTCTATCTCATTCCAGGTATGTGGGGAGCACCCTTAAAGAGCCTGGCAGGCTATCTGCCCCCGCTGTATACGCATGATTTTGATTTGATTGCGCTTACACGGAACGATAGGGCAAATGAAGTGTGTGAAGCACCTAAATATTCGGATTTCCTTCACCTCCCACACGGCTTGAAAGGTTACTTTGATTACGACCAGGCTTTAGCGTGCGCCAGAAAACAAAACAAGCCATTGTTTATCGACTTCACCGGTCATGGGTGCACGAATTGTCGCGAAATGGAAGCCGTAGTCTGGAGTGATCCACAAGTAATTGAGCGATTACAAAATGATTTTGTGATCGTGGCATTATATGTCGATGACAAAACTGAATTGCCGGAAGAACATTGGTATACTTCAAAATATGACCATAAAGTGAAGAAGACCATCGGCAAACAAAATGCAGACATCCAAATCACCAATCTTGAAAATAATGCTCAGCCATTTTACGTTTTGCTAGGCAAAGATGAGAAAGTACTGGCGTGGCCATATGGATATAATAAAAGTGTCGAAAGTTTTGTTGAGTTTTTGGATAGAGGTAAAGAGAAATATAAAATCCTTCATAAGGAAGGTGGGATTTAATATCAACTCGTCCTTTTCTCTACCTTTGACCTGCGACTGGTTTCAAATGCCAAATTTTTTAAACTAAAATCCTGTCAGGGAATTGATCATGGTGTAGATGGAAATTTTGAAAACGAAATTCGCTAAGCGGTTTGTGTATGGTTGTGCCGGAATCTTAGTTCTTGTAGCGGGCTTATTTTTTCTTAACAATCACACTTCGTTATTTTCACTTCAAGGTGACTTTGAGAGTGCTCCTGATTCTACACGTGTTGAAATTGAAATTAAGAAACCTCGACTATTCTACGGCATGGTGGTCAATGACCTTCATGTAATTGAAGATCAGGTGAAAAAAAACCAATTGTTAGTTGACCTATTTCAAAGCAACTATGTGCCCGATAAAATTCTGAGGGAAATCAATTTGCTGCCGCGCAAAACATTCGACTTTAGAAAAATAACGGCAGGGAAGAAATATTCGCTGGTGGTAAAGAATGATTCAATCAAGACGCTAAGGGCCTTTGTATATGAGCCCAACGCAATTGACTACATCATCTTTCATTTGGAAGATTCCCTATTGGTTGAGCACTGCAAACGTGAAGTGAAAGTGATTGAAAAAAATAGTTCAGGAATCATTGGATCCTCTCTTTCGGAAACTATTGAAGAGCTGGGTATTTCCCATGAACTCACAAATAAGGTGGTGGATATATTTGCCTGGCAGGTTGACTTTCAGCGTCTACAAAAGGGGGACAAGTTCAAGCTGATGTATGAAGAAAATCAGGTGGAAGGAAAACCGATCAGCATCGGTAAAATCAACGGAATTTATTTTGAACATTTTGGTTATGGCTATTATGCTTTCCCATTCGATCAGGGCTATGGCGAGGATTATTTTGATGAAGCGGGGAAAAGTTTGCGCAAGGCATTGCTGAAATATCCCATCGAGTTTACACGCATCAGCTCGCGGTACAGTCGCAATAGGTTTCACCCGGTAGCCAAAGTTTTTCGTGCTCACCGTGGAACCGACTTTGCTGCCGCAACGGGAACCCCCATCCGCACAGTGGGAGATGGTATTGTTGAAGAAGCGCAATACAAGGCCAACAATGGAAATTATGTAAAGGTGAGACACAATTCTACCTATACCACTCAGTACCTTCACATGTCAAAGATAGCTTCTGGTATAAAGGCTGGAGCTAAAGTGCGGCAAGGTGAAACTATAGGGTATGTCGGCAGCACAGGCCTTGCTACAGGCCCCCATCTATGCTATCGGTTTTGGAAAAATGGAGTACAAGTGGATGCCTTGAAAGTAGAGTTGCCCCCCTCCATGCCGATCAAAAGTGAAAGCAAAACAACATTCGAGCAAACGGCACAGGAGTTGATAAAAAAGCTTGAGTTAATATCCTTTCCCCAACAAGACCTGCCCATTATTGTAGCAGGCAATTAAATATTTGATCTTTTTTCGTTACTATTTTTGTTCGGGAGGTAATTAACCAAGAATTATATTGGCAAAGTAGAATGAAATGATCCGCGCAGCAGCAATTATACTTGTAGTCTTCTTTCATTTTGAATCCCTTGGTCAAAAGGTTGGGCTTGTGCTGAGTGGTGGAGGGGCGAAAGGGCTGGCGCACATTGGTGTATTAAAGGCGCTTGAAGAAAATGAAATTCCCATCGACTTTGTTGTTGGCACCTCCATGGGTGGTATTGTAGCTGGATTTTATACTGCCGGAATAAGTCCTGATCGGATTGAAGAGATTGCCTTATCTGATGAATTCCTTATTTGGGTAAGTGGCAGAATGGAAAAAGGATTCAACTACTACTATAACAAGAGTGACGAACATGCTTCTTTTCTTAAACTAAATATTTCATTGGACTCAACCTTAAACTTTAATCTCAATACAAGTTTGGCCAATGACATCTCTCTCAATTTTGCATTGGCAGAAATGATGGCCCAGTCTTCGTCTGTTTCAAAAAATAATTTTGATAGTCTTTTTGTTCCGCTTCGGATAGTAGCAGCCGATATTTTTACACAAACCGAAGTGATTTTGAAAAGCGGGACTCTTAGCGATGCCATGCGCGCAACACTAACAGTCCCTCTTTTCTATGATCCCATAAGAGTAGATGGCAAATTTTTGTTTGACGGTGGGGTCTATAATAATTTTCCGGTCGATGTGGCTCAAGCGGAGTTTAAGCCAGACGTAATCATTGGATCCAATGTCTCGACTAAAGTGTATGAGGAGTATCCCTTTGGGGAAGATGAAAAGCTGGTATCACGGTCGTTGCTATACATGCTATTGGATAAATCGGATCCTGCTAAAGTACCTCCCACAGGAATTTATATTCAGCCTGATTTGAAAGCGTATAGCGCTTTTGAGTTTACCAAGGCAAAGAGTATGATTGATAGCGGCTATGCTCAAACCATGAAGCAAATGAGCGAAATCAAGGCAAAAATTTCGGAAAGAAGATTGTGTGAAACGGTGGCAAGCAGACGAAACAGTTTCAATGGCCGGTCAACCGCAATGATTGTAGATAAGGTTCGATACACCGGATTTAACACAAGGCAACAGCGTTATCTTAATAAGTTTTTTATGCAGAAAGATAATAAGCCATTGTACTTCAAACAGATTAAAACCGGTTACTATACTTTGGTTGCTGAGGATTATTTTAAAAACGTATACCCCAGTTTTCTTTATTCAACTCAGTCAAAGAAATATGAATTTCAGCTTTCTAAGCGTCCTCAGAACAATTTTCAGGTTGATTTTGGTGGAATTATTGCGACAAGGAGTATCAGTGGGATTTTTTTAGGATTAAACTATTATTATTTCAACCGCGCGCTTACACATGCCAGTGCAAATTTTAATGCGGGTACCTTTTATAAGTCCGCTCAACTAAAAGCTCGCCTTGATATGCCTAGTTTCGGCCAATATTACATTGAGCCTGAAGCAACTTTTAATGCCTGGGACTTTATTCAGGGAAGTGATTTTCTAACGACAAGCTATTCCCCTACAATTTTGAAGCGCATTGATCGCAAAGTAGGAACGAGCCTTGGCAAACCCGCTGGAAAAAAATACAAAGCATCTATAAACGGTTTTTATATTAACAATACCGATCGTTTTATCAATACCCAATCATTTGTATCCACGGATACGCTGGATGATTTAAGTCTCCATGGTTTTAGAACCGGATTTAATCTTTCTACCGATCTTCTCAATCGAAAGCAATATGCTAATCAGGGCCGCGCATATGAATTTAGTGTTGATTGGTTCAACATCAGGGAAGAGCTTGAAACGGGCTCGACATCCTCGAAATTGCTCATTACGGACCAACATCGTACATGGGTGAGAGCCAGGATAACGTTAGAGCAATATTTTAAAAAAGGTATTTATAGTTCCGGATACTATTTCGATGCTGTTTTTTCTAACCAGCCTTTGTTTAGTAATTATCAAAGCACGATTATCAACGCGCCTTCCTTTAATCCTATTCAGGATAGTCGAACGTTGCTGTTGCAAAATTTTAGAGCATTTAATTATCTGGCGGGCGGTTGGAGGAATGTTTTTTCAATACGAAGCAATCTGGATATTCGTTTGGAGGGTTATCTGTTCAAGCCATATGAACAAATTGTTCAAGGAGCTAATCAGGAACCATCTCTCAATCAGGAACTCTCCCGCATTTTCCTGGCAGGTACAGCTGGCCTTGTTCTTCATACCACTGTTGGACCAGTCAGCTTAAGTTTAAATTATTATGATGACCCTGAGAATCAATTTGGGGTGTTGCTTCATGTAGGTTTTTTACTGTTTAATCATACTTCCATTGAGTAATTCTTCTATAAACTCAATTTGGCTTAGCTTAAGGGCGGGTAACACGTCACTTTAATGAGGTATTATTTTCGCCATTTTTATATTTTTAGCTAAGTTTAAACCTTAATGCTCTAGTACACCTATTACTACCCCAATGAAGAGATTACTACTGGCTATTTTCCTCATAGTCTGCGTTCAAATTATAGCCAAGACACAAGTAGTGCAATGGGCATCTAAAGTAATTGAGGTTTCTTCGGAGCTTACACCAGTCCAATACTCAGCGCAACAAATACTTGGAAAGCCCAATGTTCTTCCAGCAGGAGGTCAAAATCCGAACGCCTGGACCCCTGATAAACCGAAGCGCAAAGAGTTTATTAAAGTAGGCTTTGCAACGCCAATACAAATTCAGCAGATTGCCATAGCCGAATCGCATAATCCTACAGCGTTATTCAAAATCTATACGTATGATGAAGCCGGCAGGGAATATCTAATTCGGACTTTTAGTCCTATTGTGGTGCCCCTGAGGAGTAGGATGCTTACGGTTATCATGGAGAAGACTCCCTATAAAGTTGTTGCCGTAAAGCTGGAATTTGATGGCGCAGCTTTAACTGATTATTTTTCCATTGATGCAATAGCCATTACAGATTCCAACTATCCAATTGTCGCCAACATTGATGTTCCCGATTTGTTAAGTAAAGGGCTGGTAACGGAGCGCTTAGATGAAAATGTAAACAGCGAGTTCACTGAATTAAATCCCATCCTTACACCAGATGGCAAGACGTTGTATTTCAGCAGGAAAAATCACCCCGGAAATATTGGTGGAGTAAACGACAAAGAGGATATCTGGTATTCAGAACTTGGACCTGATGGCAAATGGACACTTGCAAAAAACATGGGGCCACAATTTAATAATGAGTTTCCAAATTTTGTGAATGCAGTAAGTTCCGCTACGCCAGATGGTAATTCCGTCCTTATGCTGTTGGGTAACAAATACCTGGAAAATGGTAAAATGCTGGCAGGTGTATCGGAGAGCGACAACATTAATGGATCGTGGAGTAAGCCCAAAGCCATCCAAATTGAGAATGACTATAACTATAACGAGAAGGCTAATTATTTCATGGCCAACACCAGAAAATCATTGCTGATGTCAATAGAACGGGAAGATACACGTGGCGGCAGAGACTTATACGTTAGTTTTTCCAGGAGTGATAGTTTGTGGAGTGAGCCCCTGAATTTAGGAGATATGGTGAATACATCAGGTGATGAGACAGCACCCTTTCTCGCCACGGATGACAAGACGCTCTATTTTTCATCCAATGGTTTTAGCGGATTTGGAGGAAGTGACATTTATCTAACCAGACGCCTGGACGACACATGGACAAATTGGTCGGCACCTCAAAATATGGGGCCAGACATTAACTCCAAGTTGGATGACTTATTTTTCAATATCCCGGCATCAAGTGAGTTTGCCTACTATTCCAGGGGCATGACAGAAGATAATGCTGATATCTTCCGTGTTAAACTTCCGATGTTTAGTAGCCCCGAACCTGTTATTATTGTTAGGGGTAAATTGATTGATGCGAAGACTGGAAAACCGATTGGAGCCAAGATAATATACGAGCGTCTTTCCGATGGAAAAGAGATAGGAGTGACACATTCTAACCCTGAAACTGGCGAGTATGAAATAGTACTACCTGGCGGACAACTCTATGGCGTGCGGGCCGAGGCTAAGGATCATATCTCGTCAAGCCAGAATTTGGATTTAAAGAATATGTCTAAAGACGCGACCGTAGAATTTAAAGACATAAGGCTTGAGCCAATTGAAATTGCCCGTATTGAACCAGATGCAATGATAACGCTCAATAATATTTTCTTTGATTTCGATAAAGCAACGCTTAGGACCGAGTCATTTCCAGAGTTAAACAGGGTGATTAGTCTCATGAAAGAAAGGAGCATAATGACTGTTGAAATTTCAGGCCATACGGATTCAAGCGGTCCAGATGATTACAATATGTGGCTGTCGGAATGGCGCGCGAATGCGGTAGCTAAGTACCTCATAAAAAATGGCATTGAGAAAGATCGTATATCGGTTAAATTCTTTGGCGAAACCAAGCCTTCCACTACAAATGAAACGAAAGAAGGCCGGAAGAAGAACCGAAGAGTTGAATTTAAAATTATAAAAATTTAAGACTATCAAGTCATTTGGTGATATGAAGAAATCGTTTTTAGTTCTCTTTGTAATCATTTCTTTAGCTGGCCATTTGTTAGCCCAAGTATCGGATACTTTAATTTACGCTCAAGGTAAAATTGTGAACGCTGTAACAAAAGAAGCTGTAGCAGGCAGGATTTCATATCAAAGTTTACCCTATGGAAACAAAGTTGGAATGCTAAGTGGTAGCGAGTATAGATTTGCCATGTATGACAGAGAGAAATATTCAATCATTGTAGAAGCTCCTGGCTTTGCACAGGTCAAATATATGCTCGATCCCGCTTCTGCTAATCCGGATAGAATTGTTGTTCAGGATATTGAGTTGGGAGCACCTGTGAGTGCTACCAAAGTGGTTGAAACAGCTCATACGGCAGGAAAGGAAATGACTCTTGATAACCTGATTTTTCCAATTGGGAAAGCAAAAATTGATGTAAACTCATATCCGGAGTTAAATTCTGTTGTGAAAATGCTTCAGGATAATCCTAATATGGTTGTTCAACTGGAAGGGCACACTGATTTTAAGGGGGATCCAAAAGCAAATATGAAATTATCGCAGGAAAGAGTTGATGCCGTCAAAGATTATTTGCTTTCAAAGGGGGTGAGTAAACATAGAGTCAGGACGAAGGCCTATGGTGGAACGATGCCATTGGCGCATGGAGATACAGAAGAATCCCATGTTATGAACCGAAGAGTGGTGTTGAGAATCCTGCAGAATTAACGTGAGGCAACTGGAGAATCTTTGCTCACTATAAAATTCTTATACTTTAGAATCACCCGGCTTTTTATTTCAATAGACAGATTGCTTTCCAATACTGATTTAACCAAAACAATCGCCAATTCTTCTACTCTGAGAGACTCATAAATTCTCATGGATTGTTCGAGCAAAGAAGAGCACTTCAGCAAATCATGCTTGTTATAAGCTTTGATGGCTTGATTAAAATAGAGCAATCCCGCCAATTGATCCGGACTCACTTCATGGTATAAATCGAATGAGTAATTGTAGTACAGCTTGTTGTCATCGGACTTCACGATTTTGTTTTGACGATATGACCCAATTCTGCTGCTGATTTCCGCTGGGTCATCTACAAGTCCAGCCAACCGATCTGTTGTTTCCAACAACACTTGGTCATTTTCAGTATTTACCAAAATGAAGATGTGGTAATTAGTTTCAATAATCTTGTAGTCGAAATGCAGTTCATCCAAAATGATCCCGAATAAAGCTGTTGCCGTGAGGCAATCAAACTGTCCGTTTACAAAGAGCTCACCAAGGTCAGCATATTGGGAATAGCTTTTTAAGAAGTTTTGATGAGTTGTCTTAAAGATTAATTGCAGTAGCTTCTTTTCCGATTTCACTTCTCTTTCCCGAAGGGTTTGAATATAATTATTCAATTTCTCCGACTCTCTTATAGATGGTTTTACAGGAGATGTGGCGATAAGTTCCTGATAAAGAGGCGTGACTTGTCCAACAAGGAGTGTTGGCAATAGGATAAGAAATAGAGCAACCGCTTTCTTCACGATTCAACCAGATGGTAACACAGAGGAAATATAGTTAACATTAAGTTAATATTAAAAGCAAATGCTCATTTTTTCAAATGAAAACCATGGTTTTGTCAAAAAAAGTGAATTTCATGTCTGAATTTATTATGTCCACCATATACGGATAGAATGAAGGATGGAGAAGCTTGCTTTTGGATTGGTATGGTCAAGTGCTTACTCGTTTACTGGTATCAGGTTTATTTAGTAAGCTGGAGAACTAAAGTGAGATTGTCTTAATTTTACATCCTCAAAAGCACGTTGTGTATGAAAATCATGAAGAAAATATTGATCGGATTCGGCATTTTTCTGGTGCTGCTGGTGGCCGCTGCTATTATCATTCCAATTGTCTTTAAAGATGACATCAAGGCAGCTATTGATAAGGAAATAGCAAAGTCTGTGAACGCAGATGTTGTTTTCGAAGTGACCAATTTTAACGTCACCTTATTTCAAAATTTTCCGAATATGACCGTGGAGGTAAAAGAACTGGGTGTTTTTAACAGAGCCCCATTTGAAGGCGTCCCTCTTTTTGTAATTCAGGAATTGGATGTAGAAGTGAATTTAAAAGAGTTAATTTTTGGCGATCAGTTGCGTATTAAAGGGATCACACTTGTAAAGCCACAAATCACCATACATGTCTTAGCGGACGGTCGCGCTAATTATGACATTGCATACCCTTCCACCGACACCGTTACAACGGTAGAAGAGCCAAGCAATTTTTCGTTTGGCATCGATCATTGGGAAGTGGTAGACGGAAACGTAGAATACGATGATAAATCACTTCCTTATTTTCTTGAGCTCAAGCATTTGAACCACACCGGCAGCGGGGATTTTACGCAGGATGTATTTGATTTAAAAACCCGTTCTGTTGTGGATACACTGACCACGTCTTACGGAGACATGGAGTTACTAACAAACAAACGTATAGAAATGGATATGGTGATTTCCATTAGCGATGATTATTCCAAGTATACATTCAAGGAGAATTCAGCGAAGGTGAACGACTTTGCTATGAGTTTCGATGGATGGTTTATGATGAATGAAAACGGCTATGGCATGGATATTAACTTCAAAAGTCCGGCAAATACGTTTAAGAGTTTGTTATCACTTGTGCCTGGTATGTACACTAAAGATTTTGATGGCATTGAGACAAAAGGAGAATTATCGTTCAATGGATTTGCAAAAGGAACGTATAGCGACACCCAAATGCCAGCCTTTAATGTTGCCTTGTTAGTAAAAGACGCCATGTTTAAATATCCTGATCTGCCAACAGCCGTAAATAACATTAACATGGATCTGTTGATTGATAACAAAGACGGTATTATCGACAACACAGCGGTAGATCTCAAAAAACTCCATCTCGATTTTGGATCAAACCCAGTGGACGCAAAGCTTCTCATTCAAAATCTTAGGGATTACAGAATGGAGGGAAACGTAAAAGCCAAACTAAATCTTGCTGAGCTAGGCAAAATGTTTCCAATGGAAGGCCTGGAAATGAGAGGAACGTATTCTGTGGATGCATCGGCTAAAGGCGTTTATGATAGTTTGAAGAAAATCATACCTGTCCTTAATGCTTCTATGAGCTTAACCGATGGTTATGTTAAATCTGCTGAATTTCCATTGCCACTTGAGAATTTGAACTTTCAATCAACTGTGAAAAACTCTTCAGGGAAAATGGCAGAAACTGTTATAGCCGTTAAGGATTTTTCTATGCTGATGGATGGAGAGAAATTCGCAGCCAGTCTTACCATTGAGAATCTGGATGATTACACGTGGGACATAAAAGCAAACGGTGCAGTGGACATTGAGAAGATGACAAAAATATTTCCCTTGGAGGGCATGACGTTGGCCGGAAAGGTAAAAGGCGATTTTCAAACAAAAGGCAAAATGTCGGATGTAACAGCTGAGCGATATGATCGCTTACCAACGAGCGGATCCGTTTCGTTGAAGGAATTTAAACTTACGATGAAGGATATACCGTATGATGTTACCGTTAGCAATTCAGAGGCAGTATTCGATCCTAAGAAAATTGAGTTGAAAAACACAAGAGGAACAATTGGCAAAAGCGACTTTGCCGTGGCGGGAGCTGTTAGCAATTACATTGGCTATGTATTTGGAGATAAGGAAGTGATAAAAGGTAATGTAGACTTTGATTCTGAGCTGCTCGATTTGAATGAATTCATGACCGAAACCGAGGCCCCGGCCACACCAACTGACACGGTCGCATTTGGAGTCATTCCAATTCCTGACAACATTGATTTCGTATTACGTTCTTCTGTGAAGACAGTAAAGATGATGGATTACATCATGACCAATTTAAGCGGGGATATTATTGCCAAAGATGGAATTGCCAACCTTAGCAATGTGAAGTTCAATATGCTGGGTGGGACATTTGGGGTGAATGGAGCATATAATCCGAAAGATATAGCGCATCCTACCTATGACTTTGCATTGAAAATCGATGGCATGTCCATTCAACAGGCAGCCACATCATTTTCGATAGTTAAAACGTATGTGCCCATTGCGGGCCTGGTTAATGGTAATTTTTCTACGGACTTTAAAGTGAATGGAGAACTGGGTCAGGATCTGATGCCAAAGATGGAAACGGTGAATGGAGCGGGTTTAGTAAAAGTTGCCCAAGCCGCATTAACTCAATCCAAGCTTGTATCCGGAGTTACCTCTCTCACAAAACTGAGCGACACGGATGAGGTGACATTAAAAGATGTATTGATTAGTGCTTCAATAAGCGATGGAAGGTTAAGTGTTAAACCTTTCGATGTGAAATTTGGAAATTACGTTACCACGGTTGCCGGCAGTACGGGCATGGATGGAACCATTAACTACTCCCTGAAGATGATGGTACCAGCCGGTCAGTTGGGTTCGCAGTTCAACAACTTTGTTAACCAAAACACAGGAACGACTAACGCTACCACCGAAATTCCATTGACCATTGGTGTAGGGGGTACCTATAATGATCCCAAGACTACGCTTATGGCCCAAGAGCAAAAACAGCAAGCCAAGGAAGCGGTAGCACAAAAGGCGGAAGAAAAAGGTAAGGAGGCCATTCAACAAGCGGTGGAAGGAACGAAGCCAAAAGACATTGTCAATAGTATTCTCAAGCCGAAAAAGGATAGCACACAATCGCCAACACAACAAGATACAGCAAAGACGAGTGTGCAGAAGGATGCGCAGAAACTTCTGCAAAACAAACTGAATACGCTATTGAAGAAAAAGAAAAATAATTAGAATGCTCTTAACTTCATTTTAACTTCCTCAACTCTACCCCCGTGAAGTAACCATCTTTGATGAGTTGCATGAGTTGGTCTTTGGATGGTGAAATCTGATAAAATGTGTCGGATTCTTGCTTTACTTCTGAAACATTAAATTTCCTGGACATCTTCCTTATCATTTCTTTTCGTTTGGCATCGTCCCCCAGGTCAATGGACATAAATAAAAGATTTCCCGTAGGTTTTTGCTTTACCAGCCGGAGGATCCATTGATCACCTGAACGAAAATTTAAGAAATAGTAATCTCTGTAAAATTTTATAACAAGTGAGTCGCTTAGCGTTCCGCGTCCCAGCCAGTCTTTGTCATGTTTGTCTTTGAAATGATAGCCCCAGGACTCGATGATAAGAGTATCAGAATCCTCTTTGTCGGTATTGTCACTTGCCAGGTACCAGCCCTGTAGTTTTTCCGGGATAGAATGTAATGCACTAACGCCTGCAGGTTGGGGCTCTTTAAATGAAACCTCATTGCAGGAACTGAAAAACAATAAAAGAAGCAAAAACAAAACACTATACTTTTCCATTTTCATAGTGTGCGCAAGTTAAAAGACCCCAACGAATATTTTACTTTTTTATAGATCACCTGAAATGTCATGGGAATTTCGCCACTTTTATCCGGTCGGAGATTCAAATATTGAGCAAGTGACAGAACATACTTATTTAGCTCAAAAGTGACATCTCTGGTCTTCTTTTTGCATGATTATTCCTGCCAATTACTATTGAAATTTACTAACTTTATACTGACAATTTAAACTTATATATTATGAAACTCCATCATGCATTATTGCTGGGAGCGTCACTGTCGTTAGGCATATTAACAACACACGCGCAAGTTTTAAACAAACTCAAAAACAAAGGCGATCAAAAGGCAGGTGAGACCATCGACAAGCTTTTTGGCGGTAAAGACAAGAAAAGTAAGAACGAAGGAAATAATTCAGGGACTAACCAAACCGGCAGCGGCAATGAAAATAATGGAGGAAACAATAATTCATCCGGAGGATCAAATAACCCTTCTAATACTAGCGGAGGAGGACTGATCTCGACTCCACCAGATGTGAAACAAAACCTGGCCGATGCGGAAACTTCTTATAAGGCTGCGAGTTATGGCGAGGCGAGATACGCTCTTCAGCAAGCTATGCTGGGTGTTGAACTTGAAATTGGAAATCAAATTCTTAAATCCTTGCCGGAAGCCATTGGTGGATTAAATAAAGTAGAAAAGCAGGATCAGGTAACCAGTACCGGAGCCGGTTGGGAAGGATTAACGATTCAGCGTATTTACAATGGACCAAGAGATATAGTGCCCGCTGAAGAAAAAGATAAAAGTGGGAAAAACAAGAAGGGCAAAGAGAAGGAACTTTCTGAAGACGATTCGCCTGAGGAGGACAGTGATGATGGAAAACAGCTGAAAGTAATTATCGCCAATAATGCAATATGGATGTCTTCTGTAAATATGTATTTTTCTTCTGGTGGCTATGCACAAACAACAGGAGGGGAACAGAACTGGAAACAAACCAAAGTAAAAGGTAACCGGGCAATCATTGAGTATAATGAAGGGAGTGGGTACAAACTTAGCGTGCCCATTGGACAGTCGTCTCTCATTGTCTATGAAGGAGTCAATTTTGCCACTGAACCAGATATGATGAAAGCGGCAGAGGCTTTGGATATTGATGGAATAAAAAAAATGTTAGGTGAACAATAATAGCCATTGAGGGAATCAAAATGATAAATACTACGACCATGAAAAAAACAATATTGATTTTATATTTCTTACTATTAGGGAGTATTTCCTGGGCTCAGGATTTCGATAAGAATCTGGCTTCAGCCAGAACTGCCTATAGTGCTGGGAAATTAGAGGATGCCCGATTTGCAATGGAGCAAATGCTACGAGACCTTGACATTGCTATTGGTAATGAGATTATGAAAATGTTGCCAACTAAACTGGGTGCGCTGGAATACATTGTTAAAAATGATAATGTTACAGGTGGAAGCGGTTCCATTACCGGATTGTTTGTTCACCGTGAGTATGGAGCATCTCCCAAGTCAGGGAATATCGAAGTCATGAATAACTCGCCTATGATTTCTTCTCTTAGCGCCATGCTTTCATCACCTATTATGGGCGGCATGATGCGTGATGAGAACCAAAAGCAGATTAAAGTACAAGGGTATAAGTCACTGCTCACAAAAAATGTGAATTCAGATACAGGTAAAACCGGTTATGAATTGCAAGTGCCGATGAACAATACATTATTGACCTTGAGAATGGACGATACAAATGAGGGAGAGATCACTTCTTTGGCAAATTCCATTCCATTGGCGAAGATTGCGCAAATAGCACAATAAACGAAAGAATATCCCAACCCAGGAGCTGCGAAGCTCCTTTTTATTATTCAAACAGGTATGATGGCACTGCTGTTACTTCCCATTGGACCATAGGTGGACCATAGTTGTTAACTTTCTTTTCTCAATTAAAATTTTTATAATTGCCATAGCGATGGAAAGGTTTTTGAAAAACATATTTTCTCTTTTGATGTTGGTCACCTGGCTGACCACAGGATTTGACACGTTTGGAAAAGAGAATAATGTTGGGCCAAAACAACAGGTATACACTCCCCAAATGACGACTGAGAAAAATCCATTGGGTGACATGGAAGACTCTCATAATACATCCTCAAATGAAACCGATAAAGAAATAGAAGAGGATGATGATTCATCGGTTATTCAACACAAAAATAGTATTCTGTTTGCTACAATAGTCAATCTTATCTACGTCTTTCAATCGGCCCTATACAAAGAGCAAGAATTCGAAGTTGCTTCCCCTCCGCCACAGTCCTAATCTCAGAGGAGGTCTGTTCCTAAATTTTTAAAATTCTATTTTACCGGGGCATCCTCCCGCAAAATCGCTCTGCATTTGTATTACTCACCATGAGCGTTTAGCATCATTTTAGAACTAAAAAAAACATTTTAAAAAAGAGTGCAGCATCCGCCCGCAATCGAGGGACCTGGTGCGCACTAAGCAATGTTATGAAAAGGAAAGATTTTATTTCAGATGTCCTGGCGGGGCTCACCGTCAGCTTTGCCGCTCTCGCATTAGGGGCCGCCTTCGGAGTGATGTCCGGCAGAGGGGCTTTTGCTGGAATGATTGCCGCAGCTGTGATACCCATCATCACCGGGTTGTTTGGTGGCACTCGCCTCAGTGTATCAGGGCCCACGGCCCCAATGACTGCGGTTTCTTCTCTAATGATCGCTTTTGCCTACGATAATTTTAAGGGCGACAAAATTTTGGCGGAACAATTCATCACGCTTGTATTTCTGCTGACGGGATTGTGCCTCATCATTACCGGCCTGTTGCGAACGGGTAAGTACATACGATATGTACCACAGGTAGTGGTCCTGGGTTTTATGAGCGGCATTGCCCTACTGATCTGGGTTGATCAGATAGAAACACTATTTGGGCTAGATGGCAAAACTGTACCCGAAGGAGGTACTTCCGCCAATGTGGTCATAGCGCTATCCACGCTTGTTTTAATTCTCTTTCTGCCGCGTATGCTGATGAAACTAAATCTCTCAAGATCGGTCTTTCCTTTCATCCCCTTCACCCTCATCATAATTATTCTCATGACAGTTGTCACGTCTGTGTTTCATATTGATGCGGGCAAAATTAGCCTGGGTGTTTCGCTGGAATCGTTTTCTGATTTTATTGCACACATTGCCACCTATTTCCCTTCGAAAAAAATATTCACGACAGATTATCTGCTGATGGCGTTGCCTTACGCATTGGAACTCACCTTGCTTGGATACCTGGATTCATTACTTACGGCCTTAATCATGGATCACTTGACAAAGGAAGATTCGAACATGAATAAAGAACTTTTCGGACAAGGGTTGTCAAACGGAGTGGCCGCCATTTTCCAGGGCATACCTGGTGCGCAGGCAACGATTCGGTCTGTATTGCTTTTTAAGGAAGGTGCCAAAACGCGATTGAGTGTGGTGGCCACCGGAATATTTGTCCTTCTGGGGTTCATGGTTTTTAAAGATTATGTCTCCTTGATTACCTCTGCCGTTTTTATCGGTGTTTTATTCAAAGCCGCATTGGATGTATTCGAGAAAGAGTTCCTTCTGGTTTACCTTGAGCGGGGGTGGTATTTTAATCGGAGGAGGAACTACCAGATGTTCTTTATTTTATATACCATGCTGGTTACTGCGCTTGTCGATTTAAATGTTGCGGTCTTAACGGGAACTCTGCTCTTTTATCTGTTACGCAAACCCCTTCGCTTCAACGATCTGGAACATGATTTTACAAAGTTGGAACCAGTGGTGCTTGACAATGGACTAGAGGAAGAAGAGGAAGTGATGGAAGAAAATTTATTGGATTTAGAAATCAACAGAACAGAAAAATTAACCAGCTAATATTTATGGCATTGTGTGATAAACTTTTATTTCAAAACAAGGCTTGGTGCATGCCCTTTCAAATTGATCTCATCAGGAGAACTTAACAAAGGGGTATAAGATTCTAAACAACTCATTAAATTTATGAATAACAATTACAAATGAAAGACTTGTATAAAGATATTAGGCAGGATTTACCAGCTAGTATAGTTGTTTTCTTCGTTGCCATGCCACTGTGTTTGGGCATCGCACTCGCATCGGGCGCCCCTCTATTTGCAGGAATTATTGCGGGTATAATCGGAGGCATTGTTGTAGGTGCTGCCAGTGGCTCGCCATTAGGTGTAAGTGGGCCTGCTGCCGGATTAGCTGTAATCGTTGTGACATCCATTGCTTCTCTTGGTGGTTCTTGGGAGGCGTTTTTAACAGCTGTTGTACTGGCTGGAATTATTCAGATCATTTTGGGTTATGCCAAAGCGGGTTTCATTGCCTACTTCTTTCCTTCATCTGTCATCAAAGGGATGCTTACAGGTATTGGGCTTTTGATAATTTTAAAGCAAATACCTCACGCATTAGGCTGGGATAAAGACGTTGAAGGAGACCTTGCATTTGTGCAAAGCGATGGACAGAATACATTCTCTGAAATTATTAATGCGTTTCAGTTTTTTACTCCAGGAGCAGTTCTTATAGCTGCCCTGTCACTAACCCTTTTGATACTATGGGATATGGTGTTGACGAAAAAGCATAAGTTTTTTCAAATGTTACAAGGCCCTATCGTAGTTGTTATTCTGGGGATTGCAATGAATTTTTTTTATCAAAATGAGGTGCTGAATTTCAGTTTAGCTGCCGATCAGGTAGTAAGAATTCCTGTTCCGGAAAATATTGCAGGTTTTTCCAGTCAGTTCACCTTTCCTGATTTTTCTGCGTTGTACAATTTTGAAGTTTATAAAATAGCCATTGTAATAGCCATCGTGGCAAGTTTAGAAACACTGCTTTGTGTAGAAGCAACGGACAAACTTGATCCCTACAAAAGAATCACACCTACCGATAGAGAGCTAAAGGCCCAGGGTTTGGGGAACGTGGTATCGGGTTTAATTGGCGGGTTGCCTATTACCCAGGTTATTGTTCGGAGTTCAGCAAACATTTCATTTGGTGGTAAAACTAAAATGTCGGCCATACTTCATGGCGTATTCTTATTAATAGGCGCTATTACTATTGCAAGCGTTTTAAACATGATTCCATTGTCAAGTTTAGCCGCCATTCTATTGATGGTGGGTTACAAATTAGCGAAGCCGTCTCTTTTTAAACAGATGTATAAATTTGGCTGGGAGCAATTTATTCCTTTTGTGGCTACGGTTGTTGCTATTTTAGCAACTGATTTATTAAGAGGTATTACAGTAGGAATGCTTTTTGGCATCTTCTACACTTTACGACATAGCTATCGCAACTCCCATCACATGAAAGAAGTAATCACTACAGAAGGCGGGCACAAAATTCATCATCTTGTTTTAGCTGAGGAAGTTTCATTTTTTAATAAAGCTAATGTTATGAAATCATTAGACACTATTCCGATAAATTCAAAAGTGATCATTGATTGCTCAAGGTCCAAATCAATTGCTTATGATGTAGTTGAGTTAATTAAAAATTATGAACACAGTGCTAAAGCTAAAAACATCACAGTTGAAAAAATAGATTTCATTGAACCAGCCTAGAAACAAAAAATATGAGAAGCCCTATTCTAAGGGAGACAATCGAACGGGGTGAAATTACTTTGGCGGTAGGATGTATAATGTGGAAACCGTGCTAATTTATTTTTACGGGGGAGCGATAGTTAGAGCAGAGACAATTAAATGGATGGTTACGGTGTTGGAATTCCAGATCAACTATGGGTTTATAAATAAACAATTGAAACAAAGTATTCCTTAGCAAATCCAATATGAATTTGAAAAATTATTTATCTTCTGATTTTACGTCTTCATTAGTTGTGTTTTTAGTAGCGGTGCCCTTGTGTCTGGGTATCGCGCTGGCGTCCGGTGCTCCACTTTTCGCTGGAATATTAGGTGGGATAATCGGTGGAATAGTTGTGGGTGCACTCAGTGGCTCACCGCTCAGTATCAGTGGCCCTGCGGCCGGCCTTACTTCTATTGTGGCTGCATCTATTCTGGACCTGGGATCTTACGAAGCATTTTTACTTTGTGTGGTGTTGGCCGGCATTTTCCAAATCATCATGGGCTTTATTAAAGCCGGATCCATCGGGCATTTTTTTCCTGCATCTGTCATAAAGGGTATGCTTGCCGGTATTGGACTGATCCTGATTCTTAAGCAAATCCCACATGCAGTTGGTTATGATGCAGACTTTGAAGGGGACGAAAGTTTTTTTCAACTGGATGGTCAAAACACTTTTTCTGAAATCCTGGAAGCCTGGGAGTTTCTTACACCTGGAGCTATCGTCATTGCGTTACTTTCCATAGCTCTTTTAGTGTTGTGGGACTCGAATCTATTGAAGCGATTTAAATTTTTTCGACTTGTTCCGGCTCCTTTGGGTGCAGTGTTCTTAGGCATTTCGCTCAATGCACTTTTTATTGCAGCAATTCCATATTTAAAGATTGACCAAAGGCACCTGGTATCGCTACCTCTTCTGTTCGAGTCGGGGGGCTTGTCGTCTTTTATTGTATTTCCGGATTTTTCGATGTGGCAAAATCCTAAAATCTATTACACAGCCATTACCCTGGCTATCGTAGCTAGCCTGCAAACCCTTTTAAGCGTGGAGGCTTGTGATAAACTTGATCCCTACAGGAGAATAACTCCTCTTAACCGGGAGTTGAAAGCACAGGGGGTAGCAAATTTTATGTCTGGCATGGCAGGTGGGTTGCCGGTGACTTCCGTCATTGTTCGAAGTTCCACCAATATTAACAGTGGCGCACGCAGCAAAGCCTCAGCCATTTCACACGCCATCATTCTTCTACTTGCTGTTGTTATCATTCCCACCATTCTTCAATTGATCCCACTTGCCTGCCTGGCCGGCATCCTGATTGTGATTGGATATAAACTTACAAATCCATCTTTATACAAAGACATGCATGCCAAGGGATTAAGTCAGTTTTTACCTTTCATCACAACAGTGCTTGCTGTTACCTTTACGAACCTGCTACAGGGGGTATTTATGGGTATTTTAGTGGCCGTATTTTTTATTCTCAGAACAAATTTCAGAGAGGCAATTATTATGGTGAATGAAGGTGACAGTTATCTGTTAACGTTAACCAAGGACGTTTCTTTTCTTAATAAAGCTAACTTGCGAAATAAACTTCAAACTATTCCTGGCAATTCAGAAGTCATTATTGATGGGTCGCAATCGCATTTTATCGATCATGATATTAAAGAAACCATTGAGGACTTTATCAAAGAAGGAATGACAAGAAATATAACGGTCGACTTAAAGAAAATTCCCATTTAATACATAACAAATATGCCACTAAAATCATATGAAAAACTACTCCTGCAAAACAAGGCTTGGGTAGAGCAAAAGCATAACGAAGACAAAGAGTTTTTTAGCCGTCTCGCCACAACGCAAAAGCCAGAATTTTTATGGATCGGATGTTCAGATAGTAGAGTGCCTGCGAATGAAATAACTGGTACCGCTCCGGGTGAGGTATTTGTCCATCGCAATATTGCCAATATGGTTGTTCACACCGATATGAGTATGCTTAGTGTGCTGGACTATGCTGTCAATGTTCTGGAGGTTAAACATGTAATTGTGTGTGGTCATTATGGATGCGGTGGCGTGCTTGCCGCCATGGGCAACAAGCAAATTGGCCTGATTGATAACTGGATCAGGCACATAAAAGATGTGTATCGCATGCACCAGGACGAACTGGATGTAATTACTGATTTAAAAGCAAAACAAGACCGGTTTGTAGAACTGAACATCATTGAGCAGGTGTATGACCTTGGCACGACTTCCATTGTTCAGAATGCCTGGCAAAAGCGGGGAGGACCCGTTGTGCACGGATGGGTATATGATGTGGGCAATGGCCTGATCAAAGACCTTAAGGTTTCTATGAACAGCACGGAAGACATGCCCGATGTGTATAGGTTTGAGAAGGTTACTTTTACACCTGTAGTGAAGTAATGAAATGCCGGGTGTTAGGCCCCCACGGCCTTACCGGATATGACCTTGGGGGATTTTAGTGTTGTTACAAGTTGGCATTTTTGTTGGCGGTTATATTTTCCATTCTATATTCATCTATCTGACTCAAAAGTTCCATGGATCTCATCACCGGACTCCATTCTTTTCCATTAAAAATTAAACGGAACCATTTCTTACCCCTGTTTTCATACGTGATGTTGAAGAAGAGCCAGAAAGCAAGGTAGGCAAATGTAAAGGTTAAGATGCCTTGAACTATGTAAAAGACAATGTGTCCGTTTTCAAACATGGTTTCCGACAAATAAAAAGTTGTCCACACAGGTAGCTGAAGGAAAAGGAGGCGGGCAATCCAAAGCGTAGAGGACCTCAAATTGGCTAGTTTTTCCTGCGTGGCCAATATCGGGTCGCTGATGTCTACCTGATGGATGAGAATTAACTGATAGAGATAGATGAAAATCGACAACTTATTTAGCAGCACCAGGATAGCTGCCGAGATCAGAAAAAAAGGGCTGGCAACGGACCATAAGTTGATCATTAAAATATCAACAAAGCCAATCCACAGTATGCCAATCAAAATGGTGAATACCTTCAAAGGCGTCATGGAGGTCAGGAAAGACTTGACCTTCATTTTAGTGATATCTTCTGCATTCCTTTTGTTAAGCATCAGATTTTCTTCCAACTTTTTGTCGTACGATTTCCAAAGGTTTATAATTTCGATGTCTTCCATTGTATTACTTTTTTAAGGTTAAAAATTTTTCCTTTAGCTGTTGCTTTATCCTTGAAACTTTCGTAGATACATTCGTCATGGTTAGCCCAAGAATTTCGGCTATCTCCTGTTGATTGTTGCCCTCCAGATAGAGAAGGATAACGGCACGGTCAATTTCTTTTAATTCCTTTATAAACTGATGCAATTGATCGATTTCCGTATTTAATTCTCCGGTATGCTCTTCGTGCAAATAAAGAATCCCATCGGGTAAGGGTTGATTGATTTCATTTCTACGGTGTTCTTTTCTGTAAAACGAAATGGAAACATTCAGCGCAATTCTATACATCCAGGTCGACAGCTTATACGTTTCATCATACTTATCGAAGGAAAGCCATAATTGAATGATGATCTCCTGGATAAGGTCTTTTCTGTTTTCCTCATCCTTGCAATAAGAGTTGGCTACTTTGTAAATAATTCCCTTGTTGGAACCAATTACGGTCAGAAAGTTTTGAGCGTCTCTTTTCAATGACATCCTGTTTTAAAATTGATGTTTCAGGCCAAACAGCTAATTCGTTGAATAGCTCCGTATGATGACGAGTTTCGTTGTGAGTAGCCACGGCATACGTTGATTAAAAAAGGCAACTGCTTTTCCGGATGTTCGGACGTTTTCATGTAGAATAATTAATGTAGAATATTTTGTTTCCCTAATTATTCGCATAGGATTTTAAAATATCACACCTTGATGCAATCTTTTTTGAGAATGGCAATTTTCGAAGTTACTTATTATTTCTTCGGGCCCAGGTAAGGTTTCGAGCGTAAGTGTGGACTACCCACACGGTTGGTCTGTGATAACCGCCAATGGACTGATCAAAGACCTGAAAATTTCTATGAACAATACTGAAGATGTCCTATGTTTCGAATAGGATGGCTTTTATTTTTTTATCAAATTTCAAGGTGCAATCGTAACAGCGGAGGTCTTGTATTTTATCGGGAGTACGCTATGTTTCAAACATAGTTATGCACAGGGCTTTATTGTAGTCTCTTCTTTACGCCTCTTAAAGTATTCAATGATTTCAGCTTTAGTTATACAATATCACGAATTTAACCTCATTATCCGTAAGTCTTTTAAAAAGTCTCTGAGTCGCATCCTTAAACTCTTCATCAAATAATCCTCCAACAACTGAAGTGTCAATATAGATTCTTTGTTTCATTAGTGGGTCATGATTATTTTTTGAGCCTTACAGCTACGTAGATACACATGTGAATATATTTCCTATATATCGCTTTCGCAAAGGCATACCAAAATCCACCTTCAGGACTTGAATCCAGTCCTAACTTCAATCTATTCCCAAATTATTCTTTTCCATCCATAGGGGTAAAACTTCTCCCGGTTGTCATAACCCCGGAGCCCTAAAACCGTAAATTGCACTGAATTTCAATTCAATAGCAGTGGATTTACTCGAGCAGCACATGTATCTGGCACTGAAGGAGGGCAAGGAAAATGCTTTTGAGATGATATTTAAGACTTTTTACAGGCCACTGTGCACGTATGCTTACTCGTTTTTAAGCGACAAAGACGAAGCGGAAGAGGTGGTTCAATCAACTTTTATTTCGGTGTGGGAGAAAAGGGAGAACATTGAAATACAGACTTCACTGAAATCGTATCTCTACCGGATGGTGCGCAACTCCTGCCTCAATGTGATCAAACACGAAAAGGTAAAGCAACAACATGCAGCCTATGAAATGGCAGGCGGTGAACCCACACACGAAGCGGTCGCCCAATCGGTGATCTCATCGGAGCTGGAGGAAAAAATTTATGAGGCAATGAAGGCGCTGCCCGAACAATGCCGAATTGTGTTTCAGCTGAGCCGCTTTGAAGAACTGAAGTATGCCGAGATAGCGGAACAACTTGAGATTTCTATTAAGACCGTAGAAAATCAAATGGGCAAGGCGCTGAAAATCATGCGCAGCCACTTAAAAGATTACTTGCCGCTGTTTTTAATTTTTATGAAAGACTGGATGATGTGATGGAAACTACCTCACCCCTTCTGCATGTGAATGATCGAAAGATTTGCGCTCCCCTCTCCTTAAGGAGAGGAGCTCTGCGATCTTTAAGTCAGACAAAATTTGGATGGGGTGAGGGAATTTTAACAAAGATATATTTCTTCTGAGATGGAGATAGAATTTGATGATATGGATGATTTGATTGGCAAAGTACTGGCAGGGGAAGGGACTGTGGAAGAAAAGTTGCAGGTCGAGAAGTGGGCGAATGAAAACGATGCTAACCGGAAATACTATGATCACCTGAAGATGATTTTTGATAAAGCGGCATCAGCAAATATTCAAATCCAGTTTGATACCGATGTTGCGTGGAATAAGGTAAAGCAGAAATTGAATGGCACAACCGGAAAGCAAATCTGGATGCTGGATTCAGGAAAAACAGGTGTGCGAATGCTGCGAATTGCGGCAGGCCTATTATTCTTTTTAGGAGCCGGCTATTTAGCCTATCAATGGATGAATCAACCCGTTCAGACTTTTGCAATTGCCTCTGATAAAACTACTATTCAGGATACATTACCTGATGGCAGCACAGCTTTTCTTAACAAAAAAAGTGAATTGAGCTTTGAATACAATGCAAGAGAAAAGACCCGCAGAGTTAAACTGAAAGGTGAAGCCTACTTTGCAGTAAAGCATGAAGCGGATAAGCCGTTTGTCATAGAAACGGATGAAATCCTGGTGCGTGATATTGGAACTGAGTTCAACTTAAAATCCTATCCGGATCAGGACACCATTGAGATTGTCGTCACGAGCGGAGAAGTCCAGTTTTACACGTTGAAAAATACCGGGTTAAACCTTAAGGCAGGCGAAAATGGCATCTACAGTAAAAGATCGAAAGAATTTTACCGCATCGAAAAGATTGACACTAACACACTGGCGTACAAGACAAAAGTGTTCAGCTTTAACAACACAGACCTTGGTTCAGTCATCAACCTGTTGAATGAAGTATATAATTCAAAAATCAAGCTGGTTAATAAAGACCTCCACAATTGCCACCTGACAGCCAATTTCTCCGAAGACAATCCTGATACAATTGTGGAAGTGATAGCTGAAACGATGGGCTTAACCGTCACCCGGAAGGACGATGAGGTTTTACTGGATGGCAAAGGTTGTAATGATTGATGTTAGGATGAAAGCATTCTGCACCTTACTGCTTACCAGCCTTTCTATTGCTCAAATATTCACTTGCGCGGCCAGCCAGCAAGTACAAAGCAAAACCATACCTATCTTAGAGCGAAGCATCACCATCTCCGTGAAGGAAGAAAAACTCCCCGGAGTATTGAACAAGATTGCACAGCAGGGAGGATTTTCCTTTTCATATAACTCTTCTATTATTTCGGAATCCGAAACCGTGACATTGGATGTAGTTGGCAAAACAGTACGCGAGGTATTAAATACAATCTTCAAGGGGTCAAAGAAGTATAAAGAGAGAAACAATTACCTCATTCTTACGCAAGCACCACCACCTCCAAAAGTGGAGACAACCATTGTGGTTATCAGCGGTTATGTTGAGGATCAGAAAACAGGCAATAAAATCGCGGATGCCAGTGTGTATAACAAGAATACACTCTCTTCAGCTGTGACAGACCAGTTTGGATTTTATAAAATCAAGTTTGATAAAAAAGATTCGGCCGCTTCTCTCTCCATCAGTAAGAAGGATTACCGTGATACTTTGGTTACGATCACAGCTCCTGGAAACCAATATTTAACTATTTCTATTTCACCCATTGGCAAAGATTCTGTTATGGTGCAGGCTTCATCAATGAACTCCCCTGATTCGACTATACAACAAGAGGATATAGTAAACTTTCCGTACGGATCGGAAGCCAACGTACAAAACATAAGTGATACGTTGTACCGTGATATACAAATTTCTTTCCTTCCTTTTCTCGGATCAAATGGAAGGTTGAGTGGCAACGTAATCAATGATTATTCTATCAATATGCTGGGAGGCTATTCATTGGGGACGAGGAAGATCGAGCTGGGATTTTTCTTCAATGTCGACCGTGGCGATGTGAGTTTCCTTCAGGTAGCAGGGTTTGGCAACCTGGTGGGAGGTGATATATACGGTGTGCAAGGCGCTGGTTTTTTTAATCTTAACAGGGGCGAAGTAAAGGCCGCACAGTTTGCCGGGTTTACCAATACTAATTTGGGAGAAGCAAGAGGTGTTCAGGTGTCTGGCTTTGCAAATGCCAACATGCGGTCTGCTGATGGTGTATTGGTGGCAGGCTTTGGAAATTTTACAAATGGACCGTCATACGGTGTACAGGTAGCTGGGTTTTCTAACATACAGATTGGAAACTATAAGGGCTCGCAAATAGCAGGGTTCACAAACATGGCGACTGAAAATATTTCCGGCTCACAGATTTCAATGTTTTATAATTATGCGAGGAATGTAAGAGGCACTCAGATTGGAATTATTAATTATGCGGATAGCCTGGGCGGTGTGCCAATAGGCCTGGTAAGTTTTGTAAAATCCGGGTATCACAAAATAGAGGCTTCTGCGGATGAGATTTTTTATACCAACCTCGCATTTCGTACAGGGGTGAGGCAGTTTTATAATATTCTTTCAGCCGGAATACAGCCCCAACAAATCAACGATTCACTGAATGTATGGACTTTTGGTTATGGTATTGGCACTGCACCGCGCCTCACCAAATGGCTTTATCTGAATTTTGATCTTACCTCGCAGCATGTGGAAAAAGGAAGTTTCACCAAGGAGTTAAGTCTCTTGAATAAACTTTATGCCGGATTTGATTTTCAAATAGCAAAGAAATTCTCCATTACTATGGGGGCTACACTAAATGGATATTTGACCAAGACAACCTTCACAGATTATCCAGATCTGTTTATTAATTACCAACCCAAAATAATTCACGAAGAAACCTTTTCAAATAATGTCAACCTCAAAATGTGGTGGGGGGCTAAAGTGGGATTGAGGTTTTTGTAAGGATGTTCTCTTAACGAAAAATTTTTAACACAAAGTTGTTTCAAGTTTCCCCTGTCCTCGATCTGTGTTTTCACAGACCACTGATTAGGTGTAGTTTGTCTTTTCGAGCGTGCACGATTTCATTCAACCATCTAAGCGTAATTGTGAGAAATCTTCTTTAGAGTTTATGACTAACTGATTGGGGAGATTTCTCACTCTGTCCTCGGCCTGTGTCTTCACAGACCGAAATCAGATTAGGACACATGCTGTAGTTTGTCCTTTCGGGCGTGCACGATTTCATTCAACCATCTAAGCGTAATGGCGAGAAATCTTCTTTAGAGTTTATGACTAACTGATTGGGAGATTTCTTGCCCTGTCCTTGATCTGTGTTTTCACAGACCGAAATCAGATTAGGGCACATGCTGTAGTTATCTTTTCGAGCGTGCACGATTTCATTCAACCATCTAAGCGTAATGGCGAGAAATCTTCTTTAGA
>ERZ1292625.56-Hain-H41-01um-R1-56-length-191193-cov-32_pt1 | contig 191193 bp, 302 predicted proteins | sample MGYA00564400_ERZ1292625 | MGnify/ENA primary metagenome ERZ1292625 (study PRJEB36523, sample SAMEA6512639) | groundwater metagenome | collected 2019-01-08 | study: AquaDiva: Metagenomics assemblies of 32 groundwater samples | reverse complement strand
CGCGAGGCCACTGTTGACAATACGAGGCGAGCCGGGCATGTTCCCTAGTAACCCGTAATACTCGGACAGGAGAAGACCAAATGCAGGTGCAGAACCAGGCGGATTCAGGCAAAGTTCATGGTCAGCGCAGCGCGCTATCCAGGGACGCTCGCGCCGAGGTGGTGCTCATCACTCCTGCGATGGCGCAAGAGCTTCTTCTGATGAACACCTTCAACCGACCTCTGTCTGCGGCAAAGGTCGCCAAGTACGCGGCCCTCATGAAGGCGGGAGCGTGGGCGTACAACGGCGAGGGAAGCATCTCGATCAGCCGAACCGGGAAGCTCCTCAACGGTCAGCATCGTCTCCACGCTATCGTCAACAGCGGCGTCGCGTGTTTGATGGTCATCGCCCACGGCGTTCTGGACAGCGCGTTCGCCACGATCGACGCCAGCGGAGGCCGAACCGGAGCCGACGTGGCCGCGCTCCTTGGGTGGAAGCACGCGGCAACCGCTGCTGCTGCCGCGTCCATCGTGACCGCCTACGACAACATGAGCATCTCGTGGGGCGCGTGGCACGCGCTCAGCGTGCTGGAGATCCCGGTAGCTCTCAAGCTGCACCCTGGCATCGCCGAGTCAATCTCGGCGATCACGTCTGGCCGAGACCTGATGCGGATCTTCCGCCAGTCATGGCTCCCGGCGGCCCACTACATCTTCTCCAGAAAAGACCGCGACATGGCGTCGTCGTTCATCCGCCGGCTGGTCGAGGGCGCCGAGCTTCGCAAGGGCGACCCGGTATTCGAGCTACGCAACTCCTTGGTCAGGATGGGCGACAGGAAGAGGCCGCCGCTCAAAGGCGAAGCCTTGGGAATGACCATCCGAGCCTGGAACGCGTGTAGAAACAAGCAGGTTCGGCACCGAAGTCAGCGGCCCAGGCTCACTGACCAGGTCATGGACGCGTTCCCGAGAGCCATCTGAGCCGACCCCGGGTCAGCCGGCGCCCATGAGCTTCTCGAAGCGCTCCTGGACCTCGGGATCCCAGGCGCCGGTGATGCCGAAGTGGCCGAGCGCGAACAGCTCCGGGAACGCCTCGCCCTCGGTGGAGGAGTACCGGGTGGTCTTCCATCCGGGCTGGTCGAAGTCCTTGGGGAGCTGGCGCTTGCGCTCGTACCGGTGGCCGAGTTCGTGGACCAGGATGAAGTCCTGCGCCCCGTACGTGCCCGCGGTGCGCTTGAGGACTGCGGGCGTGGCTCGCACGTAGAGCGCGTCCTCGGCGCTCTTGTAGGAGCCGCCCGCCGTGCCACGGAAGTCCTTGGGCCCGGCGAAGACGACGCGGATGCCGCCGGCCAGGGCGTGGGCCCGCCAGCCCTTGATGGATGCCCAGAGCTTCTCCAGCGCGGCGGCGTACTTCTGGAGGTCCCTCGGCCCGAGCCCGACCTTGTTGACGTAGACGTTCTGCCCCACCGCCAGCTCGGACGGGATCTCTTCCCCGGGCGCGCGTGCGAAGGCCGCGACCAGTGATTCCGGCTGAGCCTTGAGCCGATCCCAGGCCGCCGCCACGTCCTTGCGCCGGCCGTCGAGCAGCTCCTCGGGAGAGGCCGTTGAGCCGGTCCCGTGCCTGCCGAACTTCACGGCGTTGGTGATGACGCTGAGGAACCACTCGGCGTCGGCCTTGAGCTGCTTCGCGTGCGCGGGCGCGCGCGCGGACGCGACGCCAGAGAACTTCGTCCGGAACCAGGAGGCGAACTCCTCGGCCGCGTCGTAGGTGAACGCGTCGAGGAGCGAGGCGACGCGCGAGGTCAGCTCGGCGGCGAGAGCCTGGTCGCCGTAGACGGCCTCTTCGAGCTGGCCGGAGAGCATCTCAGACCTTGCTCAGATGCTCCGCCGAGTCCGCGATGAGCTTCTTCGAGACCTGCTCGTAGGTGGATCCTCGGAACGTGGCGATGACGCCGAGCGAGTCCGCCGACACCGAGCCCGACGCCTCCTCGCCCTCCTTGGCGCTGACGGACATCCCCACGCGGATCGGCGGGCTGCCCTCCTTGAGCACGACCTCGGCGAGCGAGTAGATGGTGTAGTCCCAGCCAGCCGTCATGCTGGGATCGGACTTCACCAGGGTCACCGACACGGGCGCCGGCTTGATCTTCTTGAGCCCCGCCACCCACGCGGACCCGGCCTTCTTCGCGATGGCCTTCATGTCCTTGTAGGTGAGCGCCGCTTCGAGGAGTTCGCTGATGGCCATGACCATTTCCTACCACGAAGAGGGTTCAGCGAGCCAAGCTGGCCGCGACGATCGGCCCGAGCTGGTCGGGCGCGAACTTCACGACCTTGAGGTTGAGCAGGACGCGTCGGAGGGCGCCGTCGAGCCGGTAGTAGGCGAAGAGCCGCTGGTGACCCGGCCTCTCCTCGCCGGGGAGCGGCTCCTCGGTGTAGTCGGTCGCGTGATCGAGCACGGCCGTTCGGCCGTCGGCAAGATCCACGGACGCGGGGACCGGGTAGGTCATCAGTTCTTGCGGTACTTCGCGATGGCGTCCGCGACGGCCTTGTCGGCCGCCTCTTCGCCGCCCGTCTCGTACGCGGCCTTGCCGGCATCCGAGATCTTCGAGAGGTCGAAGATGTCCACCTGCACGCCGTTGCCGTGCTTCTTGTAGAGCTGGCTGATCAGCGCATCGAGCTTCTTGCCCTTGAGCTTCGCGGGCGCCTTCGCCTCGCTGACCGGCTCGGCCTTCACGAGCGCTTCCAGCTCTTCCCGCGCCTTGCGCACCAGGGCGATGGCCTGCGCGGGCGTGAAGGTGCTCGTGGCGCTCGTGATCGTACGGACGTTCGCGACGATGCCGCGGGCGCGATCGTAGCCCGCGCTCCCCTCGGGGCTTGGCCGCCGCGCGACGAAGCAGGTCGAACTCGTTCGCGAGAGCGCGGCTCTTGCCCTCTTCGAGACCCTCGGCCAGGAGCTTGGACATCTGCTCGGTCATGGTGCCTCCGGTTCTACCACAAGGAATCAGTGCGTCGGCTCTCCAGCGATCGAGCAGTCCATGCAATCGCACGGCACCGGCGGGCTCGCCAGCTCGGGGCGCCGACCGACATGATAGCCCGAGCCATCCGGAACGTACGAGGGATGGAACGTCTTGCAGTCCTGGGGGCTGTCCTGGACGAACGCGAGCGCAGCGCGGGCCGTCTCGTCGTAGGTCTCGGGCGAGTCCACGGCGCGGACGAGCACCTTCGGATGCCCGACCATCACGCCCGCCTGGTCCTTGGTCACGCGGTCGTAGACCGAGCAGCGGTAGGTCGCCGGCTGCCCATGGATCTGGAGGGCTTGCTCTTCGACGAGCCGGATCGTGATGACGCAGTTCCCACTGTAGCGCTTCGGCATCGGGCCCTCTTCTCCTTCGCTCGTTGCTTCTGGTACGGCGAGAGGCCGGCTCGGATCTCCACGACGCCGCCGTCTCCGTTCGGCCAGGTGCCGATCGGCTGGACGCCGGCCCGCGAGTAGATCTGGTCGTAGCCTCCAGGGTAGTTCCCGAGGTGGTTGATGAGCCGGAGCAGGCGCTTGGCGACCTTCACCGGGTCCTTGTGCTTGGTCACGTAGAAGGTCGTCCAGCCGTGGAAGGTGGAGCCCGTCTCGCGCAGGAGGATGCGGTAGAGCGTCACGAGAGCCCTCGCAAGTCGTTCGCTTCGTCGAGATACACCTGGGCCCTGGCCAGCCAGCGCTCGGCGCCCTTCACGTTCCCGGCCTCGCGCGCCTCGTTGGAGTTCCCGAGGGCGGAGGAAGCCTCGGCGTCAGCGTTCATGATGCCCAGGCGCAGCGTCTCCCGACCGGCATCCGTGATCTCGTGGCCACCGTGGCGGTACTCGCGCGCGTAGCCGAGCGCGACCAGCCGCTCCATCACACGGTCGAAGGACCGGAAGTTGTCGTGGTATGGGCGCGTCTGGACGCCCGTCGAGAGGCGCCCGAGCCAGCGCTTCTGCGCGCTAGTCAGCCCGGTCATGAGCGTCACGCGGGGACCGCGCGCCCGAGGTAGCGCTTCCAGCCGTCGCCGCCTCGCGCGCCCGCGATGTACGCGCGCGCCTCCGCGAGGCTCATGGCGACCTTCCCGAGGAAGGCGCACGTCTTGGTCACGGTGCCGTCCGGCGCGATGCGGAAGGAGTTGACGAAGCGGCAGGTCCCGCCGCCCCCGCCACCCTTGTGGCTGCCGGCCATCTTGAAGACCTTGCCGGTGACGGAGCCGTCGGCGTACTCCTCGGAGTCGGTCTCCCAGAAGTAGGACGCGCCGTCCTCCCCCACGAAGGTGTTGGACGAACCGCCCGAAGACTTGCGGCACGCCGCGGTCCAGGCATCCATCACGGTTCCAGCGGCAGCGGTGCAACTCCAGCCCATGGCGACCTCTCTTTCGGACTCATACTAGCCGATGGCTAGCGTTTGTCAAGAACTCCTCGTTGAACGCAATCGTCACGAGCTAGACCGCTCCTTCCTGGTCGGACTCACCGCGACCGCGATGAACAGGAACAGCATCGCGAAGATCAGAACGACGCGCGCGTGATTGAAGTCGATCAGTGCCCACATCGGGATCGCCCCCAAGACTGCGCCGAACGACATGCCAGCGAAGAAGCGGCGAAGACCGATGCGCTGGCGTCTTGTCATCGGTTGTCCGTCCCGAAGAGCCGAACCAGCGTCTCCCGCTTCCGGAAGGTCGTGTTCCCGCCCCCCGTGGCGAACTCCCGCCAGGCCCGGTCGAGGGCGACCTCTACGTGGTTCTCCATCATCCGGTCGTCCTCCTGGAGCCAGCCGTCCGGGTCGTTCACGAAGGCCGTCAGCTTCCTGGCCTTGAGGCCCAGCTCCTTGCCGAGCTTCCGGAGACCGACCTCGGTCATCCAGGTCGAGGGCATCGCGATGGCGTCCGTGTAGTCCATGTCGCCGCAGTCGAAGTACCAGGAGTCTTCCAGCTCGGACTGGACCTCGTCGGCCATCGCCGTGAGCGCCCGGGGGCCGCCGCCGGGGCCGTTGTTCCGGCCGACCAGGCTGGTGATGAGCACCGAGTCGCAGAACAGCTCGGTCTCGGGGGAGGCCGCCTTGGCCGCAGCGACCACCTCGGCGAACCGGTCCGACTTCGGCCCGAGCCCGAGGAGGTGAACCCGAGCCGGCTTGCTCTCGGCCATGAAGGCCGCGAAGTCCGCCGTGGTCGTCGCGTCCTTCTTCATCGGGACCGCCGCGACCAGGCTCGACTCGGGGCATCCGAGAGCCGCCTGGGCCGCCGCCCAGAACTCCGGGAGCGGCATCGCACCCTTCTGGCAGGGGACCAGCACGTTCGCGCCGAACGAGGCCACGAGCTGCATCTGGGAGGCGTACTTGGTCATCCGGGCCAGGGTCTCGGCCTGGAAGGCGACCTGGTCGGGGGCGACCGCGTAGAGCTTGTTGCCGATCTTCTCGGCCAGGAGAGCGTAGAGCCAGAGCCGGCGCTCCCACTCCTCGTCCGAGATCGGGTCCGCCACGAACGGGCCGGTCGGACCGAAACCGACCTCGGAGAACGCGCCCGAGTCCACGAATACCCGCGCGCCGTGAACCAGCGCCGCCTCCTCGATGGCCACCATGCCGCCCGAGTGGAGGTCCGGGGCCGCGACGCCCACGTCGATCCCGACCCGCGCGAACCCGACGATCTCGCCGGGGTGGTTCGAGCCGGAGGCGAAGTACCGGACGCCCGAGGCCACCGCCGCATCGATCTCGTGTCGGAGAGTTCCCATCGCCCACACATCATACGGCATGACTACCGTCTGTCAAGCGCTACCAGCGACCTCGGTCGGACGCCTGTTTTCCCCAAGGGTCGAGCATCCTTAGAGCCAGTTGCGTCCCCACCACCCGCAGGCTTTCGAGCCAGCCGTGGTCGATGGGGCCGACGGGCATCCCCCTCTTCTCGGCCTCGTCGGCATCACGCCCGACACCCAGCACGTCCACGTACAGCCAGCGGTCCCGGCCCCTCCAGGTCTCGAAGCCCGCCACGGCCGCGTAGGCGCCCCGCTGGATGAAGACGAGGATGACCTGGCGCTCCTGCTCGTTGAGCCGCCGGATAGGCCTGGGGTCGGTCACCAGGGGGTCCTCGTTGTGGTTCTGGCGCGGGGTGTTGCTCAGGGGTCGGAAGTCGTCCTCGGTGAAGTCCATCTGGCGCACGCCGCACGACTCGGCGTAGGCCCGGCCCTCGGGCGTGTTCAGGCCGAGGTGCCGCCCGTCCTCGGTCTCGATCCAGGGCTCGCGATCCCCCGGAACGTGGAGCGTGGGCCCCCGGCCCATCGTCAGCTCGCCTCGACGCGCAGGTCGTCGATGTGGAACCAGTGGGCGAAGCCGAACTTCTCGCACTCGACCCGCGCGTGGTAGCCGGCCGCCACGGTGACCACGCAGCGGAGCCCTTTCGGCACGCCGTCTATGCGGACCGGGGCAAGAACGCGCATCCCTTCGTCCACCCAGCGGACGAGCCGGAAGCGCTCGTTGATGAGCATGTCGAGACCGTTCGCCGCGCGCACCTGGGTCACTTCGTCCTCGCCTTCTTGGTCTCGACCGCCGGCTTGAACCGGCGAGCGAAGGTGATGGTCTCGACCGAGATCGCCTTCTTCTCGGACCGGCTGAACATCCGCCCGAGCTTGAGCAGGTTCTTGATGTCGCGACCGGTGAGGTCGGGGTGCGCCTCGACGATCTCGTCGATGGTCTTGTCCGAGAGCGTGACCTGCGCGGTGTCGGCGAGAATGCGCCAGAGCTTCGTCTGGTCGGCCCGGTCGGGCGCCTCGTAGTCGATGCGCGCGATGCACCGGCTGATGATCGCGTCGTCCACCTTGTCCGATCGGTTCGTCGTCAGGAAGAGGACGCCGCCGTAGTATTCGATGACCCGCAGGAAGACGCCGACGATCGCGTTCTGCTTGAGGTCGTCCCCGCGCGCGCGCACGTACACGTCCGCCTCGTCGAGGAGCAGGATGGCGTTCCAGCGCTGAGCCCGGCGGAAGCTCTTGAGGAGCGCGGCCTCCAGGGACTCGGGCGTCAGGCCGAGCTGGGAGCACTGAACCGAGTAGAGCGGGCGCTCCATGACCTCCGAGTAGACCTCGGCCGTCAGCGTCTTGCCGATGCCAGGCTGGCCGGCGCAGAGGATGGGCGCGCCGCCGCCCTTGTCCTCGATGATGTCGCGGAAGTCGCCCTTCTGGACCAGGAGCAGGCCCACCAGGCGGCGCACGTCGGGCGGCAGCACGAGGCTCTCGCCGAGCTTCGTGTTGTAGATGTACTCGGTCAGGTTCCCGACGTGGATGCGGATCCGCAGGTGCCGCTTGAGGTCGAAGCAGGCGCAGATCGGGTGGACCGGGATCTCGTGGACCTCGATCGCGTCGGGATCGAAGTCGTCGTCCAGCTCGTCGTCGGCGTCGGCCCCTTCGAGGATGTCTTCGGTCTCCGACTCGGCGTCCTCGGAGTTCACCGAGCGCTTGGACCAGAAGGCGAAGTCCACCTTGTCCTCGCGCTGGTTCGCGTTGCTTCGGTCGCCCTCCTTGAAGATGTCGATCACGACGCGCGTCGGCTTGCCGCCGAGGTCGAGGTGGACGATCTGCGTCCCGCCGTACTCGTTGAACTTCGGGTTGCCGTCGAGGTTGTCGTCGCCGGTGCCGGTCGCCGTGTACTGCTTGCCGACCTCGCCGACGATCGAGAGGAAGCGCTTCTTCGTCTCCAGGTACTCGGCCCGGCGCTCGTCGGTCTCGACGAAGTAGCCCTTCTTGCCGAGCAGTTCGAGGGGCACGATGCCGCAGTCCGACTGGTCGTAGTGGATGCTCTCCTTGTGGGTGACGCCCAGTTCTTCGTAGGCGAGCGAGACGGTCGCCGACGCGCCGCTGTGCTGGGTCGGCGGGCGGTAGTGGACGTGCTCGACGTAGTACGCGAACCAGTTGCCGTTCTCGTCCTTCTGGTAGAGCCGGTGCCCTGGGACACGCCGAAGCTCCTCGGCCATGAAGGCGGCGAGCTGCTCGCAGTTCCGCGGCTTCGAGCCGCCGCTGGTGGTGGCCTGGATCCAGGTCTTGATGTCGCGCACGACGATCGAGAGCGCGCTCCTCGGCTTGGCCAGACCCTCGACCAGGACGAGGAGCTTCTGGATCTTGTCGCGGCGGAGGAGGGCGAGATCGACCTCGACCATCTTCGTCTTCCACGAGCGGGCCTTCTCGATGTCGATGCCGAGCGCGGTGAGGGCCTTCTTGTGCTCCTCGGCGAACGGTGCAGCCAGCTTGATCTTCACAGCGTTCCCTTTCGCAGCCACGCTTCGGTGGACTCGTAGACCTCGTGTCGGACGCCTTCGATCTTCGCGACCTTGCCGGCGTCGCAGTGGAGGCGGAGGTGGACGATGGTCTTCGCCAGCTCGTCGCCGACGTTCAACGTGAAGGCGAGCGCCCCAGCACAGAGCTGCTCCCGGTGATTGAACTCGCGCTCGCCATCGTCGTCGTGATCGTGGTCGGTGGTCTTGTGGCAGGAGAAGGCGTGGCCCTTCTTGCCGACCGTGCGCGCCAGCTCGCGGATGCGACCGGCGTGGAGCTTGATCCCGTTCCCGTTGTTCCGGAACGGGCAGTTGTCGCAGGGCTTGACGAGGTCGTTTCTCACGACGGCTCCTTCTCGCGGTGCGGAGTGAGGACGACGCGGGCGAGTGAGATCTCGTTCTCGCCGTCGTCCCAGGAGAGCTTCTCGAACCCCTTCGGCATGTCGAGGTCGGTTGAAGAGAAGTCGATGTGCCCGAAGAGGAACCGGATCGGCATCTCCTGCCCCATGGTCCGGATGCGACCCTCGTTGTCGTCCTCCTTCGTGAGCACGCACGCCCCGTCGATGCGGCGGAAGTCTTCGCCGTGCTCCTTGACGCGAACCCAGACGCGGTCGCCCGTCTTGAGCGCGACGAGCTGGTCGTAGGTCAGCACGCGCCCGCGCGACGGCCGGGGCTCGCCCTCGACGAAGTGCTGGTTGAACCGCGGTGCGGGGGCCCGGTGGTAGCGCCGGTCGTACGCGCGCCAGTCGGAGAGCCACCGGAAGGCGTCGGCCGCGCGCTCGTAGCCGGTCGAGGTGTCCACCTCGCACACCGGCTTGCCGGTGCGGACGAGGACGACGGTCAGCTTGAGGCCCTTCCGGCCCCGGCCCTGGCGACGGAAGCGCGTGCCGGCGACCTTGGTGTCGGTGCTCGTCCAGCTCTTCTCGACCTTGGCCTTGAGCCCGAGGGTCGGGTCGGCGTTGATCTCGGCTGCGACGTGCTTGAGGGTGCAGCTCACGACTCGACCGCTCCCGTCTCCAGGTTGACGTGCCCGGCGAACAGGTAGCGCCAGCCCATGCCATGCTCGTTGTCCTGGGGGTACTTCTCCGGGCCGTCGCTGTAGGTGCAGTCGGTGCCGACCATGAGGAACTGGAGGTGCCCCGCGTTCGCGGAGTCGAGCGCCTTGTTCTCGTAGGCCGCCCATCGCGTGCCCTCGCGCGCGCGTGCGCGCATCTGGGCGAGCGCGTCCGCGTGGATGCGCGACTCCTCGATCTTCGGCTTCCTGGTCGCCCAGCTACCGATGGAGAGACCGCCCTTGAACTTCTCGGGGAACTTCCGCACGTCGCGGAGCGATCCCTTGTCGGCGACGGTGCCGTCCTCGGCGACCAGGCCCTCACGCGCCATGCGCGCGTGCGTGGTGCAGCACGCGAGATGGACGACCTGGTCGGTCGCCTTCCGGGAGCACCGGCGGCTCCCGTAGATGATGACGCGCTGCATCGAGAAGTGCCGCGCGCCGTCCTCGTGACGGTCCGACTCGACGATCGCGGCGCACTTCCCGGGCTCCAGCGGAGGCAGGTCGTTCTTGGCCATGGTTCAGGTCTCCTTGAGCCAGTTCAGGCAGTGCGCGCAGTCCACGCACGCCGGGTTCGGGTTGACGGTGTAGCGACCCGGGTCGGTCGCCGCGTTCGGGGGCGAGCACGCAGGCTCGAAGCCCCCGCTGGGCGATGCGCAGGCGAAGTGGACCTTCCGGTCTCCCTTGCGACGGCCGCTCACGCTGCCACCGCCGTGCTCGTCGAGACCGCCACGAGGGCCGCCTGGTAGGCCGTCTCGGCCGCCGCGAGTGCCGCCGTGGCCTCCGCCATGTTCAGCGCCGCGCTCTCCCGGTTGTGCTCCGTGGCCAGGGCCGCCGCGGTGTCCGCCGCCTCCAGCTCCTCCGTCGAGCACACCCGCGTGACCTTCGTGGCCGGGCAGTAGACCTTGCCGGCCCCGACCACGAACCCGACCCGCGTCGCGCCCGTGTACTGGCTCCGGCCGGCCCAGGCGACCGTGAGGAAGTCGCCCTTCGTGAGCCCGGCGACCTTGCCGGTCACCTCGACCGTGTCGCCCCGGGAGACCGCCGGGAGGCTCGGGGGAACCGGGCGAGCTGCGACCGCGACCAGCTTGGTCGCGCGCTCCACCGTGGACTGAGCGGTCGAGAGAGCCGCCTTGGCCATCGCGAGCGCGTGCCACTCGGGGCCCGCGTCCACCACAGCGTAGGCGTGGCGAGAGTCGCACTCGAAGTGCGCCTTCACGTAGACCTCGGTGACCGAGCCGTCGTCCTCGACGACCCTCGCGTGGGTCACGTCGGCGTACACGTCCGACATGACGCGCTGCTCGCGCGTGGTGACCGAGAGGACCCGACCCGCGTGGGTGACGACACCATCCGTGAAGACCGCCATGACCGACTCCTTTCCGGCTCCAGCCGGTGACCTCTTACATCGACCATGTTAGCCGATGTTTAGAGTCTGTCAAGGCGGTTTGGAGATCGGTGGAAACGGCAGTCGGATCAGAGACTTGGGGCCGGATTGCTGGAGGCTCGCGACCGGTCCTTGGCCGGGTAGATGACGCCGGGCTGGGCCGGGCACCGCACCTCGATGCGTCCGGCCAGATCGGTGGCCCATCGGTCGAGCCCCGGAGCATCGCGCTCGGCCGCGGAGTCCCATCGCTCCAGCTCGTCGCGGAGGTCGGAGGGCAGCGGGCCGGAGGCGATGACCGCGGTGAAGAGGCGACGGATGGAGTCGTTCGAGAAGATGGTCATGGGAAGAGGGGCGGACGAGGTAGCACTTTCTTGGTAGAGTTCGACCCCATGAAGCTCTACGTGAAGGTCGTCGCGTACGATGAGGAGGCCGGTCTCAAGTCCACCAAGGAGGAGATCATCGAGGTCCCCGCCAAGGTGCGGAAGCTGACCGAGGCCGTCATGGGCGACGACCCCGAGGAGCTGCTCAAGGCGTTCGCCACGTCGGCGTACATCGCGGCGGTGGGCACGATCCAGATCGGCGGAGGCGGCGCGCCTGGCGGCAAGATCGTCGAGGCCATCACGGGCGGGAGCCGAGGACCCATCGGCGCGTCGAGGGGCGCGGACCCGCAGACCGGTCAGCCGAAGAGGGACCCGCTCGCCGACATGCTCGGCCTCGACATCATCGAGCACATGGAGCAGAAGCGCGGCGGACCCGGCCCCGCCTTCCCTCGTGGCGAGGGTGGCGGAGGGTACGAGCGTCGCCCGGCTGCGCCGATGTCCGCCAGCGGGCCTGGACCGATCGGGTTCGGTCCCGACCGCAACCGCTGATCACGCCTTTGGTTCGTACCCGAGGGCCGCGCCGTAGCTGCGCCCGATGGCCAGGAGCGTCTCCAGGTCGAGCGGCACCCGGAGCGTGGACACGGTCATCGACGGATCGGCGAAGAAGACCTGGGCCCACCGATGGTGGCCGTCGATGATGTAGCCCTCCTTCGTCACGATGAGAGTCATCTCGGTCGCCTGGGAGCCCGTCTTGGGCAGCCCGAACTTCACGTAGATGCGGATGATCTTGTCGAACCAGATCTCGTTCTGGGTCGGCTTGAGCTTGCCGGCCGCCGTGCGCCCCCACGCTGCCTGGATGCGGTCGTCGTTCTCGTCGCCGTCCTTGGTCCCGAGCGTGACCCACTCGGCGCCTTCCTCGGGTGACATCCGACGCGGCGTGTGGAGCTTGCCCTTCGCGTACGGCTTGAAGATGTCCACGCGCCCCGCTGCCAGGTCGTCGTGGAACTTCGTCATGACCGTCGGCTCGATGACCGGCATGTCGATGCGCTTGATGTTCGGCGCCGACTTCACGAGCTTCTGGAGCGCGAGGTAGTTCTTGTCGAAGTCCGGCAGGACCGTGTCGATGCTCCCGACGCACTCGTTCGGAGCGCAGTTGTTCGTGAAGAGGTCCTGGGCGAACGCGCGCGCCTTGGCGAGTGGCGTCGTCGCCACGTTCATCGAGCCCTCGGAGACGGCCTCCGTCAGCTCGGCGGAGAGAGGGCGGTGGTGTCGCTGGTTGTGCATGAAGAGGCTCATGAACCCGCTGGGCGTCTTGCCCCCGAGCTTCTTGATGAGGTCGGAGGGCAGGAACTCCTTCGCGACCTCTGGATCCACGGACTTGAAGGCGTGCTTGGCCGCGTCCTCGTCGCCCCGCTCGTAGGCGTCGGCGACCTTCTTGAGCGCCGCGCCCTGCTCGCCGCCGTCGCCGATGTACATCACGGCGCCGCGCACGGCCTTTCGCAGGAGCTTCACGTCCTGGGCGGTGTCCTCGAAGAGCCTCATGCCGGACCGTCCTGGGCACCCGGGTGCCCGAGGTCGCAGTGTAGCCGAGAGGGCGTCACGCCGGTCTGGCCTTGGTACTTCGACCGCAGCTCCGGGTGCCCGGGATGGTGACGCGCTCGACGGTCGTCCCGAGGATGAACTGGCCGTGGTGGATGACCAGCTCGTCGGAGTCGATCTTGTCGCCCCAGTCGGCGCGGATCGCCTGCTCAGGATCGATGGGCTCGATCTTGTCCGGCTTGCCGAGCGGCCGGCGGAACTGGAAGAAGCCGCGCCCGAGACGCATGTCGAGCGAGGCCGGCTGGAACTGGATGTCCACCGGCGGAGGTTCGATCTTGAGCCGGCCCTCGGCGACGGCGCGACGGATCTCGGTGTCGTTCAGGTGCATCGCTCCCCCAGTGCTTCATCCAGTTCGTCCGAGACGCTCTCCATCTTCCACTTCCCCTTCGTGAACGCCTTGAAGCGCTCGACCTGGTCGGCCGTGAGGTTCTTCCCGTCGATGTACGCCTCGAAGACCTCGGCGAAGTCCTCTTCGGTGTTGAGCGCGCCGTAGTCCGTGGGGGACGGGACCTTGCCGAAGAACTCGGCGAACCCGAGACGCTGCGCCTGGGTCAAGTGCTTGAACCAGAGCCGGTGCCCCAGCTCGTGCGCGATGGTCACGTAGAGATTGCGGAGCTGGAAGATGTTCACCGCGTCGTCGCGGCTGTGGTAGTTCGCCGCCACGCCGAGGTTCTTGCCGAGGTGATTCTCGGGCGCCGTGCCCTCGGGCCTGACGTAGAAGTGGCCGTACCAGAGGAAGCCGAGGCCGCGCTTCGTGAGGAGCGCCTTCGCCTTCAAGAGCTGCTCGACGTAGCTCTTGCGGTTCACGAGCGGCGTCCACTGGCTCATGTCCACGCGCGCCGCGCGCGCGGGCGAGGGGAGCGGATCGAAGATGAGCTTCGCGCCCGCCACGTCCACGACATCGGGCACCGTGTCGCCGAGCTGGACCGGGTCCACCGACTGTCCAGCGATCTTCGAGAGGTAGCGGAGCAGCCGATCGATCGCCTCGTTCGCCTTGTCGGCGCCCTCGTCCACGGCGAGCGCGATCGACCGCGGGATCCCGTTCCACTCCTTCTCGTTCTGGAAGAGGTTGGGGTAGGCGTCGCGACCGAAGTGTGCCGGCGTCTTCGGGTCGGCGACGTTCGCCCAGTGCGTGATGCGACCACGCGCGTCGGAGACCGCCTCTTCGGCCGCCTCCAGCTCGGTGACGATCTTCTCGCGCCAGACCTTCGGGGTGCCGCCGAACTTCCGATCGTCCTTCGAGATCTGCGTGCCCTTCGGCTGCCAGAAGCCCTTGTTGATCAGGAGGTCGTCGCGGAGCTTGGTGAGCGCATCGCGGACCTGGTCGATGGCCCTGAGCGCAGCCGCGCCGCCGGCCATCACGGCGTCGCCGTCGAGGAACGTCGTCGTCTCGATGCGCCCCGGGTAGGTGTGCGCCGCGCCGACGACGGAGTTCCACCACCTGCGGATGCCGGTGGTCCACTCCTTGTCGAACTGGTTCTGCTCGCGTTCGACGAGCTGTTCGCCGAGCTGCTCTGAGAGGAGCACGAGGTCACCTCCCGCGGCGCTTGGTGATCGGTGGAGGCGGAGGTGGCGCCGGCATGAAGTCGCCGCCGCCGAAGCTGTTGGGCGGCGAGAAGTCTCCGCCGCCGAACGAGCACGGTGACCGGAAGTCCTTGCCCCCGTAGCTGGCCCCGGTCGGAACCACGCACGGAGGCGCTGGCTTCGGCCGTGGCTTCATCGCCTCTTCGAGGTCGCGCGACAGCATGGATCAGCCGACCTTGCGCCAGGTCCCGAACACCATCTTCATGCCCGGCTTGCGCTTGACGCTCTTCTTCTCGGCGGCCTTCTTGACCGTCTTGGCGATCTTCTTCGCCTCTGGCTTCACCGCCGCGGGCTCGGGCGTCCCGAAGTTGCCCCCACCGAAGCCTGCGGTGCTCCCCTTGTAGGGGCCGCCCTTGTCGGCGGCGTTGACCTTCTTCGCCTTGGCGACCAGCGCCTTCTTGGAGAGCTTCTTCGCCTCGTCCAGTAGCTCGACGGCGACCTCTCGGTCGAGCCCGAGCGCGTGGACTGCGGCCTCGACGAGCGCGTCGTCGAAGCTCGCGCCCTCGCGCACGCGCGCGTCCACGGCCTCGGCGAAGAAGTCCTCGTCGTCCGTGTAGTCCGGGTTCGGGTAGCCGAGCCGGACCTTGTGGCCGTTCTCGAAGTAGTTGGCGATCGGGTCGGCGTTGTCGCCGGGCTCGATCTTGTTCTGGAAGAGGGGCTCGACGATGGCCTCTTCGAGCTGGCGAGCGAGGGTCGTCATGCCAACCTCTCCAGTTCGGAGGCGACGTACCATTTGTGCGCCCCTTCTTCCTCTTCCCCGTCGAAGAGAATCGCTAGAGCAGGTTCGCCGCTGACCTCGACGACCCTCCCCTCACCGCCGACGGCTTCACCGTGCGACATTTTCTTCCGCACCTTCACGCGGTCGCCGACCTTCGGGGTCCAGATCGCCTCTTCGAGCTGGCGGGCGAGCGTCACAGCTTCTTCTCCGCTTCGGAGGCCGCCCCCGCGATCTGGGAAACGGCCGCGTCCACCTGGTCCATGAGGCCCTGTAGCTTCGCGATCGTCTCCTGGGCTTCCTTCGGGGCCTTGTTGCCCTGGGCCTTCAACCGGCCAGCGTACGCCCGGATGACGCCGCCCTGGGTCTTGGCGAAGACGCCGATCTTGCGCACGACCTCGGGCAGCGAGTCGTCCCCGCCGCCCTTCTTCTTGGCCTCATCGATGATGGCCTGGTCGAGGTCGTGGATCGCTTCCTTGAGCGCGTCGGAAAACATCGCCAGGCGACTCTAACACGGTGCCGCTGACCCGTCGTCGTTCTGCGGCGGTTGCTCGACGACTGGCTCCGCCGGTGGCTCCTCGTCGGGCTCCATGACGGGCAGGTCGTCCTCGTCGAGCGGGTCGAGGTACTGGCTCGACCTCGGGAGCGGCGTCGGCGGGAAGCGCCGAGGAGGAGGGTCCGACTTGAGCTTCGTGGGTGGCGTCACCGGGGGCAGCTCTTCGAGTGCCTGGAAGCCGACCTCCAGGGCCTTGAAGAGCGTCTCCTTCATCGACCGGAGACCGAGCCGCTCCTGAATCCGGATGGCTCGGTTCCGGATGTCGAGCGGCAGGTGGAGCCCGATGGTGCGGCCCTCCCAGTTCCGATCGCCACGCCACGGCCTCGCGAGCACCTCTCTGAGGGCGGTCCACCGGCGTTGCTGCTCCCGGGTCTTCCACTGGAGGTGGTCGAGGGTGCTCACCTACGCAGGGACCTCCTGACGGCGCGCCACTCCTCGATGCCACGGTGCATCTCGTCGGACTTCGGGTCCGACGAGGTCGTGCTGATGTCCCACGCGAGCGCGGAGAGCACCGACACGACGAGGACCGCGGCGAAGATCAACATGGGCCCGCTCCCTTACGCCACACGCGGATCCATCTGTCCAGGTCTGACGCTACGTTGACCCCTGAGATCCGTCAGGTGAGGCGGCCTTGGTGTCGAGTTCGAGCTGGAGCGGGCGATCTCCGCGCTGCGCCTCGTGGAGCTTCTTGGCCGCGTCGTACGCCTTGCGCGCCTTCGGAGAGAAGCAGGCGTAGGTATCGGGTCGCACGGGGATGAACGTCCCCTCGGGAGGCGGAGGGCCGCCACGTCGGAAGGTGAAGATGGAGCCGTCCACCGCTCGGTAGGTGCTCCAGTTCATCTCGTCGGGGTCGTCGATCGCCGGCATCTTCGCCGACTTCCGCTGCATCTTCTCGCGGTACGCGGGCCGCCCAACGCACAGTTCGATCATCTGGAAGCGGAGCTTGACGTTGCCCTCCAAGTCCTCGAAGCGCTCCCAGAACTCGGAGCGCCCGGTCGCGTCCTTCTTGTTCTCGTCCACGAGCCAGCCATCGCCGAAGAGCGGCGAGTAGAAGCGGGAGTGCCACGCGCCGCGCTCGACCAGGTCGGCCTCGACCCTGCGCCCCGGCTCCAACCACACGCTCTGCCAGGACCTCGGCGGCTCCGAGCTGGCTCCCCCGATATCGACCTTGTGGAGGTGGATGACGAGATCTCCGGAGTCGGGGAAGAAGAGCGCGGGCCCGTTCCTCCAGACCAGCCGCCCGGGGCCGAGCTTCGGCATCACGACACGGTCCACGGTCTGCCTCGGGCCGGGCACCGGCAACTTCTGCTCTTCCATCTGCTTCTCCTCAGAACGGCTCGATGTTGAACTTCTCGACGATGGCGCGCGCCTGCTTCACGACCCTCTTGGCGTCGTGGAGGCCGCCCATCCAGCAGAACCCATGCTCGTCGAGCCACTCGTCGCGCGGGTCGTACGCTGGAGCCTCGACGTGAGCGATCACCGCGATGCCCAGGTTGAGGAACTGGTTCCAGTCGGGCGCGCGCTTGGGCTGGTCGAGGTCGCTGGGATCGTCCTGCGGCTCGCAGGCGCCGCACCTGCCCTTCGGCCGTCCCTTCCAGAGCTTCTCCTTGTGGGGCGCCGGCAGGAGCTTGAAGTGCCGCTCGCAGAACGGGACCTCGGGATGCGCGTCGGCCTCGCACCCGTTCGCGTGGCAGACGTGGGTCATCGAGCGTGCTCGCGCTCGGAAAGCACGCGGCGCAAGAGGTCGCGGTGCTCGGCGTAGGCGGGCTCGTCCTTGTACTGGATCAGGCCGTTGGCCCTCAGCCGCTTCCGCTCATCCTCTCGGTCGAGGTCGCCCCACGAGGTCTCGTGAACGCGACGCGTGCGCGCCTGATACGCGAGCAGCCGCTTCGTGGGAAGCGCCCGCAGTTGCGCCTCGGTCAGCGGCAGAAATGGTCGCCCTCGCTTGCTCATCGCTTCTTCCGCGCCCGCTTGCCCATGCGGATGAGCTGGAGACCCTGGAGGGCCGTATCCTTCGCGTTGAGGACCACGAGATCGATTACGCCCTCGTGCGCGTCCCACAGATAGACCGGGAACAGCTTGGACTCGACGAGACACTTCTCGACCCGGCCGAGGGTCCTCTTCAAGACCCTGATCGTCGTGAGCGCCTTCTCGCGGAGACGCGCGCGCTCCTCGGCCAGTTCGTCGTCGGTGGCGCTCACCTCGGACTCCCGTGGCTGACGTGTGGAGGCACTCCCGGCAGATCGATCCGCTCCTTGAGCGTGAGCATCGGGGAAGAGCGAGCGAGGACGAACTCCGACGCCCAGTCGGCCGCCGACTTGATCTCCTCGGGCGTCCACGTTCTGATCGTCGCGGTCGGCACCGGATACGGCGTCATCGAGAGCAGGTCGGCGAGGACATCGGGGTCGGTCAGCTCGGGAGGGTAGGAGTCGGTGATGAGGTCCGAGGCCCGGTCGATCGACATGACGACGAGCCCCTCGGGCAGACCCCAGTGGGGCCCGCGTGAGATGTACGTGACGCGCACCTCGATGGCCCGGCCCGAGTACGCCTTCGTCTCGGAATCCCACTCCCGGAGGTAGAGCAGGTCGGCCTCCTCGAAGCCGCGATCGTTCTTCCGGATCTCGTGGGTCTTGAGCCCGAGGATGATGGCCTCGAACGGGCCCGGCCATGTCTTCAACTCGTGCCGCTTCATGGCTCAGTGCCGTACGGTGCAGTCGCCCCAGAAGTAGCCGGCGCAGCACACGACGCCCTCGACGCTCCTGCCGTCGCGAGTCGCACGGAACCCGCCCGACCTCGTCTCGCTGTTGCTGCACGAGAGCGGGCTCCAGCCGAGCAGCTCGATGTCCGTGTATCCCTCCAGGTCCAGGACCCTGCGTGCCGTATCGTCGTCCACCGAACAGGACGTGAGCAGCATCGCTACCGCCAGTGCCATCACCTTCTTCATCTTGCGCCCTCTCTGGCCGCCTCGACCGCAGCCTCGATCTCGTCCCTGGTCGAGCGGGTGTTGATCTCGCCCGCCGCCATCGCCTGCCAGAGCCAGATCGCGCCGCGCATCTCGGCGTCGCGCGCGTGCGCCCGGAAGAGGCGCAGCTCGTCGAGCGCGGAGCGGATGTCGCCCTTGACTCGGTGGGGCGGCGTCGGCTTCTCGTAGAGCGGGTCCACCCAGCGCCGGTGCGCCTCGCGGAGCGCGGTCACGTCGAGCATCCGGTAGTGGAGGAAGGCGTCGAGCTTCGGCATTCGGGCCTTGATGAAGGACCGGTCGAAGTTGATGCCGCTGCCCACGAGCACGGCCGTCTTGGGCTCGAAGTGGTGGCCCGTGACGAGCCAGTCGATCAGGTCGTCCTCGACGTGGCGGATGCCGTCGTGGACGACCTCGTCGATGCGCCCGACGGTCACGCCTGGGACCGCCCCGTCGGCGACCGTGGATAGCTGACGAGAGACCACCTGGCGGGCCGCGTCTGAGTCGTCGATGAGCCCGCTCTCCAGGTGCATCTTCTGGACGTGCTCGTCGGCGGTCAGAAGAAGCGAGCGCGCACCCGTCGCCCACTGCGGGTAGCGGTGGAAGAAGAGCCGGTCGCTCTCGGGCCCGGCGATGGCCGAGAGGTAGTCCAGTTCGGCGCTGACGACGCACGCGCCGACCTCCAGGATGAAATGCTTCTCGGGAAGGAGACCGGTCGTCTCCAGGTCGAGGAAGACCAGGCGGGTCTCGGATCGCGGAACCGAGATCGGAACCGCCTGTCCCACGTCCTCGAAGACCGGGGCGTCAGGGGCCGATGGAACGAGATGCGAGACCCCGCTGAGGGCATCGCGCTCCTGCTCCGTGAACTTGATCGGTACGCCCTCTGCCCCCCCGTGGCCGTTCGGACACGACTGCCCGCCGGGTGTCTCCCGCTGTTGAAGCCCGCAGACGGAGCACGCCAGCCCGTTCAGCTTGAACGACTCGAAGGGCAGGTGGTCGTCGGGCCTCACGGCGCTGCCTCTACGAGGGCTGTCTCGACGAGGTGGAGGCTGACGGCGTGGGCATCCTCGATGACCGCGTTCCCGTCGGCGTCGGTGCGGCCAATCGCGAAGACCGTGAAGGCGAAGCCGCTGGGGCCGTTGGAGCCATCGGCTTTCCAGCGTGCGCAGAGCGCCTGGAAGACGAGCTTGCCCATCGGAGTCTGGAGGAGCTTCGCGACGACCTGCACCGCGCCGTCCACGAGCTGGACTTGCTCGACCATGGCGGCCACGTCGGCGAGGCGAATCTTCCACGGCTCCTCGGGGGGCTTGCCGCCGGAGAAGCTCACGAGCAGCTTGCCGCCCGCCGCCTGTTCTTGGAGCTGGCCGAGGAACTTCTCGATGACCGGCCCGGTGAACGGCGCCCTCGGGACGAGCGCGATGCCGGTGAGCGTGGCGGTCCCGTCGGGCCGAATGACCGCGAAGAGGTCGCGGCTCACTGGACCACCGTCACGACCACGAGGAGGATCACGAAGAGGATCGCCGCGCCGACGGTGGCGAAGAAGGCGAACGCCACCCTCCGGTTCTCCTTCTCTTCGTCGGGGGACTGGTCTCTCACGATCGCGCCTTCCTGGTTCCTGAGTTCGTCCGCCATCGCGATGGCGTCAGCTTCGGCCATCGGCCCCTTGGTGACCGGAATCGACCCGTCGCCGAAGTCGGCCACCACGTACCACCACCGCTTGCCGCGCTTCACTTCGACCTTGATGCCGGCCACGCTGGGGCATCCTATCGTGTCCTATGGATGAGTCAAGAGGTACTTGTAGAGCAGCTCCCTCACCAGGTCGGCGCGGCTGATGACCCGACCAGGGTTCGCCGTCCTGGTCTTGGCAAGGAGGCGGTCGAGCGCCTCGATGAGGGCGCGGTTGCACCGGATGAAGAGGACCTTGGTGAGCCCCAGGGTGGGGCGCCCGCGCCGTCTCACTTCGACCTGGGCTGCTCGCGGGCCCACTCGTTGGCCTCCCTGGTGCCGTCCAGCGTCTCGATGGCGTCGTAGAGTTCGAGCTGGGCCTCGGAGAGCCCGGTCACGGCGGCCTCGGTCTCTGCCTGAAACGCCATGTACTCGTCGAACCCGGTCTCGATGTAGGCGATGTCGGCTTCGGTCAGAACGGCCTTGGGCTTACGCTTGGCGAGCTGGGCTTTGATCCAGGCGAGCGCGGCCTCGGTCTCTTCGAGGGTCTCCTTCTCCTCGTCGGTGAGGACCTCGTTCTCCTCGTTGATGCCCATCACCATGGCCGGGCTCGACGCGCCGAAGAGCCCCAGGATCCCGCGGAGGCCGGACGCGACCTTGGGGGACCAGCGGCTCACGAGCCATCCAGGTGGAAGGCGCGGTGCTCGTCGAGCTGCGTCTGGTGGTCGAGCGCGTGGGAGTAGACCTCCATCACACGCTGCATCGAGTGCTCCCCGCGCGTGTACGCGGCGACCTTCTCCCGCACGTTCTCGCCCGGCATGACGTGGACCGGGTCGTCCTCGTGGTCGAAGGTGTCGCAGACGACGATCGTGTGCGTCGCCCTCTGCCTCTTCCCCTCCTTGAGCCAGCCCGCGATCATGTCCTTGGTCGTCGCCATGGTCAGCCCTTCTGCCCGGCGAAGCCGGTGATCTGCTCCCAGCCCGAGCCGCCGTGCGACGGGCTGGAGCCCGGCCCGTACCAGCGATCGTGCGGGTTGGCGGTGAAGCCGCGGACGCGCTTCTCGTTCGGGCGCTCCGCCAGCTTGAGCCCGTAGCTCTCCAGCTCGGCGCGCACCTTGTTGCGCGACCGCTGGAGCCGGAACGCCAGCTCGCCCAGGTCCTCGTGGTCGAAGGTGGAGCGCTCGTCGTCCATGCAGAACTGGACGAAGTCCTCGACCGAGTCGTGCTCCGGGCAGTTCTCCTTGCTGGCCATGACCGTATCTTACGGTATGGCTAACGCTTGTCAAGCTCGGCCGCGTTCGATGCCCTCGCCGAGCTTCTCGTGGTTCCGGTCGTAGAACCCCAGCCGGCGCAACTCGTCGAGGATGGAGAACCACGCGCGACGCAGGAATGGCGGTCTCGCCCCGCAGGACCGGCACCGGCGGTCGTAGTGGAGGATGACCCACGCCTCCCAGTGCCAGACCGGCCGCGCCTCCCAGACGTGCTGGCAGCCGACGTGCTCGGGAGGCTTCGGAGTGGCCGGCGTGCGGTAGGCGCTCACCCGCGGACCTCGGTGAGGAACCGATCGATCTCTTCGGGCCGGCTCTTGCAGATCCAGATGTCGGCGTGCTCGGCGACGAGGAGCCCGGACCAGACCCGCACCGGGTAGCCACGGCGGAGAGCTTCGCGGACGACCGGCGCCCCGGTGTCCGACCCGAGCAGGTTCCAGTCGGTGACGATCGCGTGGAAGACCTCGGTGTCCATCTTCTCGATGGCGGCCTTCGAGGAGTTGACGTGGAAGACCTCGCAGCCGCGCGACATGAGCCAGCGGATCTGAGCTGCGGCCTGGGTCTTGTCGTCCTCGACGTAGAGCAAGCGGAGCAGCTTCACGCGACCGTGCTTGCACACGCTCACGATGCGGTCGCCGGGCTCGATGTACTTGGTGGTCGAGCCTCCCGGGACCTTGACCACCAGCACGGCGACGCGCGGGCGCTCCTTCTCGTCGAGCTGCCCGATCTTCTCGCGCCACTCGACGAAGACCTCGGCCTTGGTCCAGAGGTCGATGGGCTCCGTCTTGTCGTCGTAGAGCACGACGCCCTCGTAGCGAACGGTGATGCCGTCCGCGCGCTCGACCCGGAGGTCCACGCGTCCGTTCACGAGCGCGCGGTCCTCGATGATGCCCTTCACCAGCTCCATGATCAGGTTCCCTTCTCCGTGCGGTCCCACTCGATCGACGCGGGAACAATCTCCATCGCAGCTCGGGCACTGTCGGCGGCGACGTGCGCCTCGGCGTCCTCGCGGTTCTCGAAGAAGAGGACGGGGCCGAGCGCGGTGAGCGGCCCGGTCGCTTCACCGGTCCGGAGCCGGCTGCCTTCGACCCGCGCCTGCGGATTCGGAGGCCCCAGGCAGGGCTCGCCGTCGTGCTCGCTGGGGACCGGCCAGTCCTTCTTGAGGACCACGAGGAACCCGCTTCGCTTCTGAGTCGTCATCGCCGTCTCCATGCGCGCAGCCGCGTGCGCGCGTACGCGAGCGCCGCGCCCGCGAACGGCAGCATCGCCAGCGCGGTCGGTAGCTCGTTGTGGCAGAACAGGTGGCAGTCCATCGGTCACTCCTTGGGCATCGGCGGTGGCGGAGAGGTCGGCGTGTCCTTGGTCAGCTCGACCGGGTAGAGGACCCCGTTGGCGTCGATCATCTCTTGGCCGGCGTCGGGCTCGAACGTCCCGTCGATCTTCCACCCCACCACGGCCGGGAGCCTGTAGTCAGCGGGCACGAAGATGAAGCGGGCCGGCCTGGCCATGTCAGTTCGCCTTCCCCCCCTTGATGACGCGGGGCGACCAGGCTCGGTTCGGGATGGCGGCCTCGGCCTCGGCCTTCGTCGGAGGAGCGCCGAGGTCCATCTCGACGACGCCGTTCGCCTCCTTGAAGCGGTCGGGCCGGTGCGCCTCGATGAACGCGCCGCGACCGGAGGTCTTGTCCACCACCAGGTAGATGCGGACCCAGGGGAACGTGCAGCGGGTGACGCCGCCGGAGAAGGCGAGGTCGGCGTGGATGCCGATGTTGTCGAACTTGATGTTCAGCGGGTAGCGCGCATTCAGCTCGATGGGGAGGTGGTCGCCGAACTTCGTTCGGACGTGCTCGGGAACGATCACGTCCTTGTGGGTCGCGTCCACGTAGACCCAGGGCGTGTGCCCGTCGTTCCAGACGCGGTTGAGCAGACCCGTGATGACCTCGGCGGGCGTCACGTCAGCACCGCCTTGATGGCGCTCATCGGAAACGGTCCGACCTCGATGAAGCCGGAGCACTGCGCGCACGCCGTCGGCTGGATCTCCAGGCCGGCGAAGAGCGGGAACGTCACGTCGGGATCCTCGGGGATGAACCAGACGCCGACCTCCTTCGGATCGGTGGGATGGTCGCCACGGACGTGCGCGACGCGGCCGGTGAACTCGACCTCGCGCGCCGCGACCTTCATCTGAGCGCCGGCCAGGGAGTAGGTCCCGAGCTTCTGCGCGACCAACGCCTTGACGTGGACCCGCATCCCCTTGGTCACGAACACGTCCTGCTTCACGTTCCGCTCTCCGGGCATCCAGCTCCGACCAGGCACCCGCACGTCGCGCAGATCTCTCCGCCGCGTGCGTGGTGGCAGTCCTCGCAGTTGCAGTAGGGGCCGTGCTCATCCGTGTAGCCGATCTGCCGGGCGATGCGGTTCAACGACTCCCTCGTGCGCGCGGTCGCGAGGTTAGACTCCTCGTCGATGACGATATGGTCCTCGACCTGGTCCTCTCCGAGCGGCCCGTAGGCGCTCTTGATGTCCTCGCCGCACACGTCGCAGGTGATGGGGTCGCCCTCCCAGTGGACGCCGGCCTCGACGAGGAACGTCTCCTTGTCGGTCGGGTCGTCGGTCTGGCCGCCCTCGTGAGCGCACTTCGCGCACATCTCGTTGCACGAGGCGGTCCGGTAGAAGAGCGGGTAGCTGCCGAGGTCGGTGAACGCGCGCAGCGTTCCGTCCGACATCCGGAGCCCCTGACCTTCGATGTCGAGCGCCTTCACTTCGGCACCCGTCGGAGCGCGTCCATCACGTCCTCCCGCATGTCGTCGGCGTACGTCCCGGTCGGCTTCCCGGCCGTGACCTTGACCCATCGGTCGGCTGCCGTCTCCACCGCGCGCAGATAGCGCAGCTCGGTGACCATCGCGCGGAGCTTGTCCGCGTCGATCACGGTGGTCTCCACGGGAGCGACCACCAGGTCCCCGATCTCTCTGAGGTCAACCCTCATCGCCGGCCTCGAAGTCGTCGTCGCAGTCATCCATGGCCGGGGCCACGTAGTCTGGAGCCGGCGCAGCGACGAACTCCAGCTCGTCGGCGAGGAAGTCGAAGGCGTCCTTCTCGGCCCGCGAGTCGGGGCCCAGCGGCTTGACCATCCGGTCGAGGCGCACGCCGAGGAACGTCACCTCGGCCTCGTCGCGCAGCGCCACGAAGACGTGCTCGACCACGCCCTCGACGCCCACCATCGCGTGGGTCGCCGTGGCCGGCCAGGTGTCCTCGGGCAGGTGCTTCACGCGAACTCTGGTTCCGACCTCCATGACCGCCGCCTTTCGGTAGTACACTACCAGATGACGAGCGTTTGTCAACCTTCTCGAAACCAGCGCTCTGCGGCCGGTCCCTGGACGAGCACGGCGGGGCCGACCAGCGGGCGCCTGGCGAGGCGGCTGGCCTGGAGGTTCACCGGGAGGTTCTTGCCCAGGCCGTCCTCGTCCACGATGAGGAGGCGCTCCTTGAGCTGGACGACCTCGATGTAGCCGCCGACGAACGCCTGCCAGCCCTTGAGGGTGGTCGGATACGGGTGCTCGGCGGAGGTGCCGTCGGCCTGGATGACGGTCACGGTGACGGGCGCCTCGGCCTTCCAGGCGTCCCACTGCTCGCGGAGCTTGCTGGTCAGCTCGGGCGTCGCGTTGAGCTTCACGAGCCAGGCCGTCCGCGAGGCGAACGGGATCTGCTCCTGCCAGCGCTCGACCGCGGCTTCGTCGGGAAGCAGGTGGCGCACGAGGTCCAGGGTGAGCGTGCCGAAGCCGGTGTCGTTCTTCACTGTCCGTCTGCTCCCTTCAATCGATCGCGCGCCCAACAGGTGATCGGCTCGTAGGCCGGAGGATCGAGAACGTCGAAGATGACGCGGCGCGCGGCCTCGTACTGCTCGATATCGCCGGGCTGCGTCGGGCGGGAGCCGAGGCGGAAGATCCGCCCCATGGCCGCCCGCATGATCGCGTCGCGCTCCTCGGGGCTCACGAGAGACCTCCCACGTTCGATGTCCAGAGACCGCAGGTCGCGACGCCCGGCCAGCCGGCGCCGATGCGACCCTCGTTGCAGGTCCACGCCTCGGCGTCCTGGTTCTTGCCCAGGAAGATGGCGGTGATCTCGGCGCACCGGTCGCCCATGCGGGCGAGCAGGATGAGCGTGTCGATCGAGAGGCGCATCAGGCGAAGCTCGCGAGCAGGAGGCCGACGGCCTTGGCCCAGAACTCGTTCGCGTCCGTCGTGCAGTTGACCGCCTTCTCGACGGCGAACGGATGCGGCTTGGCCGGGTCCTCGGGGTTCGGGATCTCGGCGGCCGTGTCCGCCCACGAGGCGGCCCACTCCTCGTTCTTGCGGACCTGGTAGAGCGCGGATGCGATGGTCGTCATGGGGCTCTCCTCAGAGCGAGGTGTACATGCCGGTGTGAGCTTCGAGCGTCGCGTGGAGCGAGTCCACGTACACGTCCGAGCACTCGGCCAGGACCTTGATCGTCGGGGCGTACTCGCCCTTCTTGCGGCGCGCCGAGAGGAAGCGGACCGTGTACGTGTCGCTCGGGTCGAGCGTGATCTTGACGATGTTCACGCCCTTCTCGTTGCGGCCGACGCGGAAGTGGAACGTGCGTCCCTCGTCCTCCGAGTAGAGGTCCTTGGCGCCGAGCATGAAGAGGGCTCGGCCACCGATCTGCTTCCTGATGATGTCGGCGGGGGTCATGTCGTCTCCGTGGTGAAAGCCGCCCGCTCCTCTGCCGTCGGCGCCAGCTCGACGTAGGGAGGGACGTAGAAACCGTTGCAGCCGGCGATGGTCACTCCGTCGCTGTCGCGCGAGACCATCACGAGGCCGCCGCGTGCGGCGCGCTCGCGGTAGTAGTCCGAGGCGCGCGCCAGGCTCAGGCCGCGCAGCGATCCGACCAGGGTCTCGATGGTGTAGGTCACGCGGCCTCCAGCTCGACGTTGTGGAGGGCGAGCGGACGGGCTCGAAGGCTCCCTGCCGGATGCTCGACTGCATGGGCTTCCGAGCCGAGGAGAGCCCGGCGCGGGCCAAGCGGGTCGCGATGTCGGAGCGGATGCGGACCAAGACCCAGGCGATCGACACCTGGCTCCCCGTCCACCACTGGCTCGAAGGCCACGTCTGGAGCCGGATCAAGGCGAGCGGCGTCGAGCACCACCGAGCCTACGACCTCGGGATGCCCCGGCTGTCGTGCGCGTTCTGCATCTTCGCCCCGAAGGCCGCGCTGGTCCTCTCGGGCAAGCACAACCGGGCGCTCCTCGATGCCTACGTGGCGGTCGAGGAGAAGATCAACCACCGGTTCCGGATGGACGTGACGCTCGCCGAGGTGAAGGCCGCGGTCGAGAAGAACGAGGCGGTCGAGGAGATGAGCGGCGCCTGGAATATGTAGGTCAGGCGTCCAGACAGACATGCGGCTTGCACGGGATCATCTCCGTGAGCTGGCTGTCGCGGAACCAGCACCGGCCGCAGTAGAGCGTCCCGTTGGCCACGAACGGCTGGGGGTGCTCGCAGTCCAGCGGACAGTGCCCGTGCGAGCACGTGTGCTCAGCGCACCACGCTTCGTACGTTTCGATCACGGACGCCTGGACGCCATCCGGGCAGCCATCGCGGCTTCGTAGGTCTGGAGCCGACGGTGCTTCCCCTGCCTCGTCGAAGGGTGCGGCTTGCGCGCCCTGGAGGCGGCGTCGGCCGCTGCCTTCCTGGTCGCCTCTTCCTGCCGGAGCCGGCCCTCCAGCTTGCCGATGTCGCCCTTGAACTTCGCCAGCCCCTCGGCCAGCTCACGCTCTCGTCGGGAGATGTGCCGCTCGTAGCCGTACGGCCACTGATCGCGGAAGTACACGACGTTGGACACCACGCGCTGCGCGCGGACGGTGACGGAGTGGGTCCTGGTGCCGCCGTTGAACATCAGACGATCGTCCTGGGCCGGAGCACGTCGTCGAGCCCGCAGGTGCATCGGAGCGCGTGCCGGCGCTCGTCCTTGATGGATGAGAAGACCGCGCAGCTCAGCCGGTGGAAGCCCCACTTCCGTAGGGCGGCCTCCAGCTCGGCGATGCGCTCGGGCGCGCTCATGGGCGCGCGCGGGAGGGGAGCCGCCGCCTCGAACTCGGGAGGCGTGACGGTCCTCGACGGGCACGCCGGGTTCGGGCACCCAGCGTTCGTCAGGAGGTCCGAGCCGCACCAGACGCAGGGCACGTCAGGTCAGGACGCCTGGGGCACCAGCGCGTCGTTGTGGAAGCGGGCGGTGGTGTGCTTCTGGCCGTCCGACCCGACGTAGGGCTGGTCGAGCACGAGCACGACGTAGGGCGCGTTCTCCTCACGCTCGACCGCCACGACCTGGCGGTACGTCGGCTCCTCGGGCACGCCGCCCTGGATCCACGAGCCCTTCTTGAGGTCGCCCGCGGGCGCGCGCTCGTACTTCTTGCCGTAGCCGGTGGCGTCGATCGACCCGCCGATCATGCCACCGCACTCGTCGAGCCCGCCGATGAGCTTCTTCTTGTTGGCGATGGCCGCTTCGAGACTGCTCTTCGTCTTCTTCGCGCCCGCGAGGGTGAGGTTCTTGACCGAACCACCGCCCTCCAGCGTCTTGATGGACTTGACCAGATCGGCGAGGTCGGCCTCGTCCTTCTTGAGCCCGGCCTCCCAGTCCGCCTTGGAGGTCTTGGCCTCGACGAGCGCGTCGCGCGTCATCTTGAGCCCCTTGATGGCGGCTTCCACCTGGTCGAGGATCCGGCCGCCGAGCTTCGCCTGGCGGAGCATCCCGTGGATCTGCCGCAGGCCCTCCATGAGGCGAGCGAGCCCGCCGCGCGCCTGGTCGAGGCCGGGCAGCACCGCGGTCTTCTCCAGGAGGGACGCGAGCGCATCGCGCGCTTCGGTGGCCGCACGCAGGATCGCGCGCCCGTCGAGCTGGGGGACCTCGATGAGCCCTGCCAGCTCGCCCTGCCTGGACTCGACCTTCTCGATCTCCTCGGCCGCCAGGCGGAGCGCTGCCGCCGCCGACCCGGTCTTGTCCTGGTCGCCGAGGTTGAACTTGCCGACCCACTCGCGGACGACCTCCACGGCCTCGCGCATCTTCTCGATGCCGTACTTGGCCTGGCGCAGGACGTTCGCGCGCTCGGCCGCCGGCCCGCTCTTGGTCGGGTTCGTGCGCTCGTCGCCGAACGTGCCGCCCTCGGTGCCGAGGTTCAGGCGTGCCGTGACGTTGGCCTCGTCGAGCTTCTTGAGGTCGAAGCCCACGAACCGAGACGTGCCGACGAGCGTCTCGTCCAGCTCGTACACGTCGGGCCCCTCGGCCTCGGCACCCTCGACCTTCGCCCACTTCCCGAAGACCATCTTCATGCCGCGCTTGATCAGCCCCGGCTTCTTCTCGGGCTCCTCGGGGGCCTTGCCGTGCTTCTTGTCGCCGATCGCGGCGGCCTTCTTGGCGAAGGCGCTGTTCCGCTTCATGCGGTCGAGCTGGTCCTGGGTCTCGCCTTCCTCGGCGAGCGCGAGGTCGAGCGAGTCGGAGATGTCCGTGTCGCTCACGAGCTTCACGAGCTTGCCGAAGACCCACTTCATGCCCTTCGGGGTCTCCTTGCCGCCGGCCTCGGGCTTCTTCTCCGGCTCGTCCTTCTTGGACGCCGCCATCCGCTCCTTGCGCTCCTTCTCGCGCTTGTAGCGGGCGATGTTCGCCTCGCCAGCCTCGGCATCGGTCTCCTCGGTGAGCGACTCTTCGAGCTGGCTGGCGTGACCCATCTTGTCCTCGTTCTCGGTTCGTGCCTTGCGGAGCTTGAGCTGCGACAGGGCGTCTCTGACGCCATACAGCATCCGGGCTGGATCCGCGAGCAGCTCCACGTCACCGCCCGCGGTCTCGTGCGACCCCAGCTTCTCGGCGACGTTGACGTTGTAGACCTCGACCTGGAAGTCGTAGAGGTCGGAACTGTTCGAGTAGCCGACCCGGAGCACGACCATCGGGCCGAACTCCATGTTCGATCGCTTGGCCGGATCGAAGCGCACCACGACCTTGCCGTTGTCGGTCAGGAAGGTCTTGAAGAGCTTGAATCCGCGGCCGGTCTCGGCCTTGAGGAAGGCCAGGTACTTGGGCGCAACGATGCCCACCTGCCGGATGAACTCCTGCATCCACTCGTCGAGCGCTTCCGCCAGCTCGGCGGGCACGACGTACTGCCCTGTCGGGGGCACCGGTCGAGGCCCGGCGAGCCCGGCGACGAGCAGGTCGGAGACGGAGTTCATACGCTCGTGAGCGACTGTAACATGCGCGCCCGCGCGCGACCCGTTCAAGCACTGTCCACCCATGGCCTAACCTCCTCCTTCGTCTGCTTCCGCGACTGCGACTGGTCCGCCCATATTATCGGCTGACATGGCTTTGTCAACCTCTTTGATGAGCGCTGGGTCGATCCCTCGGCTCCGGAGGACCGACTCAGCCAGCCGGCGGATGCCGTGCTCTGGAGCTTCGAGCTTCTCGAAGAGGTCGGCCTCGGGGTCGCGCACGCCCTCGATCTGCGCCTTCTTGAGGCCGAGCACGTCGGCCACGACGGGGTCGCTGCCCTCGTCCGAGACGAGGAAGTAGGCGACGACCGGGTCCTTCTGCCCGTCGCGGAAGATGCGCCCCACGCACTGCTCGTGGACGCCGGGGCTCCAGTCCAGCTCGCCGAAGATCACGGTCCGGCAGACCGCCTGGAGGCCGTCGAGCCCCTGGCCGGCGCGCAGGCTCATGATGAGGACCTGGGCGTCGCCCTCGATGAACTCGGTGCGCGCCTTCTCCTTCTGCGTCGGGCTCTCCTCGCCCGTGTAGTGGACGATCTTCGCGTACTGCTTGAGGCGCTCGGCCCAGATCCCGTAGACGGCGTGGTGCCATCCGTAGAGGAGGACCTTCTCCCCGCTCTCGACGAGCATCCGAACGAACTCGGCGACGTACGGTGCCTTCGCGATGCCCGTGGCCTGGCGCATCTTCCAGTCCAGTTCGCCGCCGGCCTTCATCCGATCGAAGGTCGTGCCCTGGCGCTGGAGGATGAACTTCGCCAGCGTGGCGACCGAGTCCTTCACCTTGTCGAGCGCCTTCGGGTCCGCATCGACGTGGTGCGGGACCTTCGAGAGCGCGGGCAGCTCGCGGCCCACGTCGCCTCTGGTCCTGCGGATCATGACGCCAGCCTCGCGCACGTACGCACCGAACGCCTTGGGGTCGGCGATGCGCGCTCGACCCGACTGGTCGATGCGGCCCGAGCACCACTCGCGGATGAACTCCTGTTGCGTCCCGAGCGCGTCCGGTCGGAGCACCGAGATCACGTTGTAGAACTCGCTCCCGTAGTTGTAGATGGGCGTGGCCGAGAGCCCAAGGCGGTAGGCGGCGCCTTCGGCGATGTGCGCCGCCGCCAACGCCTTGTTCGAGTCGGAGTGCCGTAGCTCCTGGACCTCGTCGAAGATCACCGACCGCATCACGCCCGCGAGCACGTCTCTCCAGCCGGCGAGCTTGTGGTAGTTGATGATGAGCACGTCCGGGAACTCCGGCTCGATGAGGCTGAGCTGCCCCTTCTTCGGCTTCGGGTTCACGATGTCGTAGGGCGTGCCCTTCTTGATGATGTGCGTCGTCAGGTTCGGCGCGAACTTGGCGATCTCCCGCTGCCACTGCTTCGGCAGGTGGGTCATCGTCACCACGAGCGCGGGCCGCGTCCTCGGGTCGGTCAACATGCAGATCGCCGAGCACGTCTTGCCGATGCCGAGGTCGTCCGCGAGGAGCAGCCCGTGGACCCTGAGCGCGAGGTCGGCCGCCACGCGCTGGTAGTCCCGAGGAGGCACCGCCAGCTCGAACGCCTTGGCGTCCAGCTTCCCCGAGAGGATGCCGGCGAAGGTGTCGTTGCGCTCGTCGAAGACCTTCGAGCGCCGGACCAGGTGAGCACGGTGCTCGGGGTCGATGTTCAGCGGGTAGCGCTCGGCGAACCAGACCAGGTCGCGCGAGACCTCGTCGGAATCGCGGATGGTCACGATCCCGAGATTCTGTTGCACCCGGGGGAAGAGCCGCTTCAAGCGGATCATGACGTGGGGCTCGGCGTGGACGTGCCACGAGCCCTCGGCGAGGATGAGAGAGCCGTACGTGCGTGCCATCAGAACGCGCTCGTGAAGAGGTAGACCACCCAGATCTTCTTGCCCTCCAGCTCCTCCGGGAGGTCGCGGTGGGTCGCCCTGGTCGTCACCACGACGACCTGGTTGATCCTCGGGTGCTGGAGGTAGCGGAGAACCTGGTGGCCCAGTTCCGACGTGCTCCCGCCGATCTTCACCTCGATGCCCACCCCACCATCGACCAAGAAGTCGATGCGTGAATGGGCGTCGAGGCGGACCTCCCGCTCGAACTGGATCCGCCGCTCCCGGAGCAGCTTGTCGATCCCGAGCTGGAGGTCCTCCTCGGACGAGTACCGGAACCGAACCGATCTCAGGGCCTCCAGGAGGTCCTTCGGTTCGTCCATCCGGCAGTCAGGCCGTGGCCTTCGCCTCGCCGTTGCCCGCCGTGACGGGCGTCTGCCCCGTCGCCCTGGCGAGCGCCTCGACGGTGAAGAGCTTCGGCGCCTCGCGGGCCGCGCGCCGGGCCGTCTGATCGGCGAGCGTGCGCCGGGCCGTGGCCTTGTCGCGCGCCTCCTTGGCGACCTTCTCGAACTCGGCCGCCTCGGCGTCGGCCTTGTCGGCCTCGTCCATCAGCCCCGAGACCGTGTCCACGATCCCCTTGCCCCAGGTGCCACCCTTCTCGGGCAGGCGCTCGATCCAGGAGACCTCTTCGCGGTGATCCTTCGGCGGCAACTTCTTCGGCATCTTCTACTCCTTCTTCCCCGATGGGGAGCGCCAGCGTACACTGGCCAGCGCCAGGGCTCAACCGCGGGAGAGGAAGAAGTAGAAGAAGCATGGTCGATGCAGCCATCCCGATGCGTCGGGCGAAGTCGTTGGAGCAGTCCGTGGACGAGCTGGAGGCCGTGCTCGCCTCCATGGCCAAGTCCCTCGTCGATCACCCCGCGGAGATCGTCATCAACCGGGCGGTGAACCCGTCCGGGTTCGTCGCGTTCGAGGTCACCTGCCGGGAGCAGGACGCCGGCACCCTGGTCGGCAAGAGGGGCTCGCACGCCGAGGCGATGCGGACGCTCCTGCTCGCCTGCGCCGCCGCTCGGAAGATCCGGGTGACGGTCCAGTTCATGAGCGACCAACAGGACCGCCTCGGGCGGCGCTGAGCGTGGACCGGCGCGCCACCGTAGACACCGGCGTCCTCGGCGTCTGGGCATCCGATCCGGAGGTGGTAGCCGTGTACCCCGAGCTGTCCTCGACCATCCTTCCTCACTCCCAGGAGATCCGCCTCTTCCGAGGCGACGACCTGGACCTCGCCATCCAGACCCAGAACGACGGCGACCCGCCGGACCGCGTGCCGATCTCGGACTCGGTCTTGCGCTGGGCTGCGAAGCAGGGGTTCGGGAACTCGCCGACCTCGCTCCGCAACCGCGTCATCATCGGCAACGAAGGCGCGCTCCTCGTGAAGACGAGCTACGACGCCGACGAGATCGAGGTCACGAACGACACCCAGGGCCAGGCGATCCTTCACCTGCGACGCGAGGACACCTGGGACCTTCCGCTCGGTCAGGCCGTGTGGGACCTGGAGCTGGTTCGGCCGTACGCCGCTCGTGTGCTTCCGGAGGCGTCGGTGCAGCTCTCGGACGGCCAGGACATCGCGTTCGCGATGGGCGGCCTCGACTGGACCCAGGTGCGCGTCCGAGCTGGAGACATCTTCCAGGCCCAGGGCCGGACCGTGCTCGTGCGCGAGGTCCTGAGCGCGGCTCACCTGCGCCTCGACTTCGCCGGCTGGACGACGGCGGTGATCCCGACCGGTGCTCCGCCGCCGTGCGCGGACTTCGTCTGCATCTACGAAGCGCGTGTGAAGACCGTGGCCTTCGGCGCCTTCGTGGTGATGGGCGACGTGGTTCGGTAACGCCGGTCCCCGGAGGGCTGGGGGGGGACGCCTTCCCCGGAGACCGGCGGGCTCAGTCTACCCTCAGTCGGGCAGTTCGTCCTGCGTGACCACGCCGCCGGTGCCGCCCGAGGCGACGTAGACCGGCGTGAGGCCCGCCTCCTGGATGAACGACGAGGGCTCGGTGATGATGACCCGCGAGCCGAGGCTCACGTTGATCACCGACGAGATGTGGAGCAGGTCGCGCGCCCGCGTGACGCCCACGTAGAAGAGCCGGCGCTCCTCCTCGATGTCCTCCGCGCGCGCGTGCGGGAGGATGCCCTCGGACACGCCGCAGAGGAAGACCGTCGGGAACTCCAGGCCCTTCGAGCGGTGGAGGGTCATCAGCGTGACCTTGTTCGGCTGGGTGTCCTTGCGCGCCTTCGCCGCCTTCTTGCCGACGTTGTCGATGTAGTCGAGCAGCTCCTTCACGGTCGGGAACCGGCCCGAGGCGCGCACCAGCTCGCGGACGTTCGAGACCCGGCTGTTCTCGGTGCTCTCCTCGCCCTCGTCCTTCTCCAACCACTGGACGTAGCGGGTCTGGGTCAGGAGCGTCTCCAGGAGCCGGGCCGGCTTGGCCGCGTCCTTCCGGATCACGTCGTCGGGGGACTCGATGCTGAGCGCGATGGTCTTGGCCATCTCGTCCACGAGCCCGGCCCACGAGTAGGCCGAGTCGCGCTGCCGGGACTGGAGGCCGGCCTGGCTCGCCACGCCGCGCACGAGGTCGGCCCAGTTCATCGCCCCGCTCGCCTTGAGGTAGCGCTTCGCCGCGTCGGTCACGCGCTCCACGAACGCGCGCCCGAGGAAGCGGAAGGGAGCGTTGATGCAGCGCTCGATGTCCTCCACGTCGCCACGACCCTCGGCCAGCCGGAGGTACGAGAGGAGCGACCGGACCTCGCGGCGCTCGTAGAAGTTCGTGCCGCCGATGATGCGGTAGGGGATACGCGCCGAGAGCATCGACTCCTCGACCGCTCGGGACTGGGCGTTGGTCCGGTAGAGGACCGCCATGCCGCCCCAGGGTGCGCCGTCCAGGTTCATGAGCTGGCAGCGGTTCGCGATCTCCTGGCCCTCGGCGTCGAGGTCCTCGAAGACCTTCGACTCGACGATGCCCGAGACGCCGCGCTCGGCGATCATCGCGACGGGGAGGCGCTGGGCCGGGTCCATCGAGTCGAGCGACTTGTTCGCCGCGTCGATGATGGAGTCGCCGCAGCGGTAGTTCCGACCCATCGTGACGACCTTTGCGTCCCAGTCCTTCTCGAAGCTCAGGAGCTTGCTCGGCTGCGCGCCGCGCCAGGTGTAGATGGTCTGCGCGGGGTCGCCGACCAGCATGTAGTTCTTGTGGTCCTTGGCCAGGCACTCGCCCATCCGGAGCTGCGCGAGGTTCTGGTCCTGGGCCTCGTCCTGGATGACGTAGTCCCAGCGGCTCGCCCAGCGCTGGCGAACGACCTCGTTGTTCGCGAGCAGCTCGACGGCGTCCATCAGCATGTCGTCGAAGCCGAGGAGACGGCGGTCGCGCCGGATGTCCTCCGCTCGGCTGTACGCCTCGTGCGCCTTCGTCGGGAAGGTGCCGGGCTTGGGGTTCTTGCGGTAGCACTCCTCGGCGTACTTGATCGCGAAGTCGGAGCCGGGTCGCGCGAGGTTCGCCTTGCAGAAGCCGATGTAGCTCTCCAGGTGGGTCGCGTCGGCCTTGTCCCAGTTCATGCCCTTGTAGCCGGTCGCGTCCTTGATGCAGATCCGGTACTTGTTGCGGTCGTCGATCGTCCACTCGTCGATGCCCTCGACCTCGGCCTTGACGATCTCCAGGGCGAGGGAGTGGAAGGTGCCGACGCGCGCGTCGCTCTTCCCGATGAGCACTTCGAGGCGCTCGTTCATCTCGTCCGCGCCCTTGCGGGAGAAGGTCACCGCGAGCACGCGACCGGGGCGCACGTCGCGCACGACCACGAGGTAGGCGATGCGTCGTACGACCGCCGCGGTCTTGCCAGCTCCAGCGACGGCCACCGCGAGGAGCGGGCCCTTGTCGTGAAGCACGCACGCCGTCTGTTCGGGGTTCAGGCCCTTGAGGATCTCCGCCTCGCCCTTCGCCGAACCACCACCACCGAGCGCGTCGCCGATTGCCATCACGAACCTCCGTCCGGCTCATGCCGGGGAAAGAGTCATCTGGAACGCTTCTTTTTAGCGCTTCCTATGCGTTGGTCAAGAACTTTGTGAGACCGGCGCCGTGGCCCGGCAGTCGGGGTAGGCGGTGCATCCCATGAAGGACGTGCCGCGCGCCTTGTTCTGACGCTCGACCATCGGGCAGCCGCAGGCGTGGCACCGATGCCAGTCCTTGGCCACCCGGTAGGCGTCTCGGAGAGCGTCCTCGAAGCGGTCCAGGAAGACCTTCACGCGCTCCTCCAGGACGAGCTGGGTGGGCGCGGTCCGGAAGATCCTGCGGCCGGGAGCGAGGTCCCAGAACCGCGGACCCTCGCGGCCCTTGCCCCAGTGTCCGATCACCAGGCGGACGGCGTCCTCGCCGCACCCGCGGACCGCGTCGGCCCCTCGGGAGAGCGACGTGTAGACGCGGACGGTGACCTTCGAGCCGGCCGGCTGGAGGTCCACGTAGACCTCGCGGCCCATCACGCCCTCGGTGTACGTGCCGCCGCGTTCGACGACCTTGGCCCCGATGCCCTGGAGACGGCCCATCAGCGCGTCCGCGGGAACCTCGACGTATCTGGTGGCTTCCATGCTGCCATTCTACAGCATGGCAAGCGTTTGTCAAGAACAGTCAGGCACCCGGGTGCTCAGGTGATCCAGGAGCAGAACGAGCCGCCGACTTCCCAGCCGATGCGCAGCAAGAAGCCGACGACGATCACTCCGATGGCCCCGATGACCGCGTTGCCGAAGGACGAGGGTACTAGGTTGGGCATGAGCCCAGTCTACGCGCCCGGCGCGGCAGGACCAGTCGAAGCTGCGGCTCTGGATGCGGCGGCCGTGTCGGCCATGACTTCGAGCGCGCGTGGGTCGCCCACGGTCATGTAGAAGCAGCCGAGGTGCATGTGTCCCCAGACCGGCTCCTTGCGCTGCTCCTTGAACTCCTCGACCCCGTGATGGACGGACGCCTTGCCGACCGCGACGCGTACGCACTGGGGCGAGTCCTTCACGAGATCGCCGCCACACCCTCGGCACCGAATGCCGGCCTCGGGGGGAGGCGGCTTCTTCTTGCCGGTGCTGGGTTTGCTCACCTAACGAGCGTGGCCCGTCCAGATCCGACTGTCAAGGATTGCGCCAAGGCGGTCAGTCGTCGGGTTTCATCACCACCGAGAGCCAGTTCTTCGGCGTGCCGTGGACGCCGCGCTTCCCCCTGGCCGCGCACCTGTCCAGCCACGGCACTGCCCGTCGGTTCTTCCACTCGAACTGGCCGACGAGCCCGCAGCACGCGCAAGAAACGCCGTGGTCCGCCTCCAGTTCCTTCTCGGGTGCGGCGCTCTCGCCCTCGTCCAGTTCGATGCCGCGGAGCGCGCCGTACTTCTGGGAGAGGTGCGCCTTGTACGTCGCGATCTCCCACCGAGCTGCGAGCAGTGGATCCGTCGTCGCCGCTGAGGAGGTGCCCGACCAGAAGTCCTCGTCGTAGACGTGGTCCCCCCCGTCGTGGTCGAGCCCCTTCGAGATGTACCGAGCGACGCGCTTCAACCCCTCCTTCACCTCGTCCTCCTCGGGCTCCTTCTCAGCCTCGTCGTCCGGGAGGTACGGGTTCTTCTTGCCGTCGTGCTTCCTCTTGGGCTTGCCGACGGTGAGGCAGTGGGAGAAGCCGACGCAGGGATCGGCCTCCTTGGTCGCGGCTTCGATCTCTGGCCTGGAGACGCGCGGCCCCCAGTAGAGGAGGTTCGCGTGGACGTGTCCGCGCTTGCCGCACTCGATGGTTCGGAGGAGGCCGGCACCCGGGTGCTTGCCGAGGAGCTTCTTCCAGGCGAGCGCGCAGGCGCGGGCGCACGCCTCCATGCGCGCGCGAAGCGCGGCCACAGTCGCATCCTCCTCCAGGTACGGGGAGTAGCGGGTCGTGACCGTGATGTACTGCCAGACGTAGCCCTCCTGCTTCCGCTCCAGCATCAGGTCGAACGCTCGGGAGGCGAAGTCGTCGTAGGTCTCGGACCTGATCCGGGAGCAGATGGGACACGCCTTCGTCTTGCAGGTCCTCGTTCCCCGGAAGGTGCCCGAGCCGGCTCGGTCCGTCTTGCAGCCGGTGCAGCTCCTCACCTTCACGAACTGGCCGCAGGCCATGAAGCTACGGAGGCGCTTCTCCAGCTTCGACCGTAGAGAGGGGTCTTCGACCTCCGCCAGCTCGGACCTCCAGGACTTCTCGACCTCCCGTCGATAGCCGCTCAGGCTGAACTGGTATCCCCCTCGGAAGATCGTCCCGTGATGGGGGGGATGATCTTTCTTTCCTCTTCTATCAAGGGGCCCGCCGAGGAGCGCGTGGTCCTTGCCCGGCGTCGGCGCCTGGTCGGGCTCCCTCTTCCGTGGCCTCGTGCCACCCCATGAAGTGGCAGTAGGTGACGCTACGTTGCACGGTAGATCGGCTTCGTGTAGATCGAGCGATGCCACGTCCCTGGCTCTTTCGTGGCCTCCAGTCTGGGTGCTCCAGGCCCGAACCTCCTGACCGAGTCTCCCTCTCGGTCAGGCGGGACTGGTGCGTCCAGATGGAGGGGGGACGACCCTATACCGGCGCGAAAACGGCGCGCAAGAGGCTCGGCGCCTCGCGTGTTTTCGGCTGGTAGTGGTCCGTCTCGGACCCCACAACGGGTTGTGGTCAGGCCCCGTCGTCGTCGCTCGGCGGCTCGTCGTCTTCCGGATCGTCGCCGGCCTCCTCGTCGGAGTCCTCCTCCAGGCGCGCGTCGCAGTTCAGGTGATCGACGAGCTGCTCGACCATGTCGGACGCGTCGATGTCATCGTCCGGATCGACGCCCTCGTTGCCCTGGGCCTGCTCGAAGAAGTCGAGAGACCGGCGCGCCAGGCTCATGAACTCGCGCATCTTCATGGGGGACCTCCGAGGGCGGAAGGTACGTCAGGTCGTCGGGGACGCGCCACTTCGGCGGAGCCGGAAGTGGGTCTCCTTGCCGATGTGGAACTGGCCATGCTCGACCTTGTCGTCCCGGATCAAGCGCTGGAGCACGGCCTCGGTCAGTAGCGTGTCGCCGCCGTCCGACTTCCAGACCAGTTCGTTCACCGAGATCCCGACCTCGCCCGTGCTGTCGATGAGCGGGACGATGCGCTGGACCTCATCGGCGATCTGCTCCTCGGAGAACTGGAAGGCTTCGGTCGGCGGCTTCGAGGCCCGCACGACATCGGACCAGAAGCGGTAGGTCTTGTTGCCCCTCCCGGATCCGATGCGTTCGAGGACGCGTCCCACGACCTTCGGGTTCGAGCTGGCGATGAGCGCCTGGATGACGGCGGCCTTCTTCGAGCCGGGGATGCGCTGGCCCATCGCGGCCACGATCTCGTCCTCGGTGCGCGTCTCGGAGGGCTCGGTGTGCTTCCACTCCTCGATGTAGACGGCGAGGTCGGCCTTCACGCCGCGCACCGGAGTCGCGGCCTGGGCCCTCGGGGGCTTCTCCTTCTTGGGCTCGACGGCCGGGGCCGGGAGCTGGGAGAGCATGAGGTCGAGGTTTGCCAGGTCGGCCGTGAGCCGTGCCTTCTCTGCGAGCAGAGACGCCGATTCAGCGTCTACCTGGACGAGCCGAGCTGCGAACCGAGCCCGACGCGCGCGACCTTCGGCGACGTAGGCGTCGAAGGAAGCCTCGCCGTCAGACTCGTCGTCCGCTTCGATGCCGCGGTCTTCGTCCTCGTGATCGATCATCCGGCGCTCCCTCATGCTCGATGCTCCCCTCAGCCCTTCGCGATGACGATGTCCGGCTTGCTCTCGCCGAGCCCGTCGCCCTTGTGGTCCTTGATGTCCTTGAAGTCGGCCGGGCTCACCAGCATGGCGATCGGCGTCATGTTGAAGCCCCTGCTCGTGTCCTTCTCGTCCACGTAGTCCATCAGGCAGAGGAAGACGCGGCGCTCTCCCTTGAACGTGCCCTCGACCGACGAGAGCGGGAACCGGGCGTCCTTGACCGCGTAGGCCAGGACCTTTTCTTCCTTGGTCATCGTCATGCGCGGCATCTTACACCATCGCGTACGATGGTCAAAAGTCGCAGTCGGCGCTGTCGTAGCTACCGAGGAGGTCCTCGGCGATCTGCTCGGAGCGGGCCTCGCACCAGGCGATGGCCCAGGCGCGCTGGGCCACGGAAGCCGGCCAGCGCGTGCCGTCCGCGAAGACGAGAGTGACGGCGCCCGTGTCCTCGATGCCCGCGGCCTCGCCGTGGTAGTCCACGTCGGAGGCAGCGTTCCAGGAGTACGAGCCCTCGGTCGCGCCCTCGACCTCGACCTCGACCTCGACCGAAACCGGCTCCTCCGGAAAGAGGTCGCCGGGCGCGGTGCTCAGGTCGCTGATGGTGACGGTGTCCATTCGAGTCTCCTTTGACCCTGTCTATCTAGCAGATGACGAACGTCTGTCAAGCGGTCTTGGTGGCCCTCACGGCGGCAGCGGCCAGGTAGCCCTTGCACTTCGGGCAGGTGACCTTCGAGCTGTCGGTGGTGACACGGAAGGTCGGGCCCCGGCCGAACGACATCCGACACTGGGGGAGCCAGGCGTGCGCGGCGCGCGCGGCGTGGAGCAGCGGGAGCTTCTTCTCGACCGTCTTCACGGCGGCCGGCTTCCACTCGCGGACCATCTTGAGGCAGTAGAGGCCGTCCTTGGCGACCGCGTCCCAGCTCGCCTGGGCCTGGGCGACGTGGCTCGCGAGGAACTTCTCGTAGCTCGGGATCTTGTTGTAGGTGTCGGGGACGAACTTCCCGCCGGTCTCCCGGTCCTCGGGCAGGAAGTAGTAGAACTTCGTCCCGCACGTCTCGGGGTCGCCGTCCACCAGGCGGACCTGCCAGTGTGCGTAGCCGTCCCACTCGTTCCGGGTCAGGCCGCCGCTCCCGGCGAACCCGGGCTCGCCACGGAGCCAGGTCTTGCCCGAGTAGATGAGCGCGGGGCGGGTCGCCAGCCGCGCCTGGGTCGCCTGGACGCCGACGCCCATCGGGAAGAGGACCTGGTTCACGAAGGCCGTGGTGCAGTCGGGGGAGACCTCGTAGGGGGCCCAGCCGACGCCGAAGCACGGTCCGGTGTGGACCACGTTGCCGTACTGGCCGACGCGGCGGGTGCCGCCGACCTCGCTCCAGCCGTGGCGCATGACCAGGCCCGCGCCCGTGAGGGTCATCGAGCGAAAGCAGGCGCCGCAGGTTCCCTTGGAGGCCATCTTCTCTCTCCTTGCCTGACCATCCTATCACAGAACTAGCGTTGGTCAAGCGCCTTGACAGACGAAAACGACATGCTAAGAATGGAGGGTGAGAGGAGCAGAGGCGATGGAGAATCAGGGCTACTGGTACGGCGATTCCCCCGCGAACCCTGGCGTCTACACCTGCGGTTGCTGCCGCGGGACGGGCGTGGTCAAGGTGGCCTTCAAGGCCCGCTACTGCGTCCCCTGCAAGGGCCGCGGGACCGCGACGGCTGCCGAGCTGGGCTTCAACGACTCCCCCGTGAAGCAGGCCGCGTGATGGCCCGCCGGACGAAGGCCGAGGTGGCCGCCGACCGGGCGCTCGTCGCCCGGATCTTGGCGTCCCTGGACTCCAGCGTCGCCGCCGTCGAGCGGGCGATGGTCCTGCTCTACGAGCGCCAGACGGCGGTCGAGCAGGCAACCGAGACCACGACCGAGCACAACGCCGTCGGGTTCTCCGCGAACGACGCGACCGTGGGGACGCGCCTCGTCAAGAACGTCATCCTCCGGGCGAAGGCCGCAGGCGTACCTGCCGGCCGTCGTCTCTGGGGAGGCAGCCTCGCCATCAGCCGGCGCATCGCGCGCCGGTACGCCTCGACCCAGCTCCTCGACGCGGCGCGCGCGAAGCTCGCTGCCGAGGTCGCAGCTCATGAAGATGAACAGGCCGGCCGTCAGGGCTCGCCGCAGGTGGCAGCGTGAGGTGGAAGAGAGACCGCTCGGAAGAGCGGGGAAAGGTCTGGCTCGACTGGGTCTCGGAGGACGGAAACTGGAAAGCTGCCGAAGGGTACGACGAACTGGCCCGGAGGAGCGGCTCGCCCTGGTCTCTGTTCCGCCGCGTGGACGGACGTTGGAGGTGGGTCTCGGTAAATGAGTCCCTGGCTTCCGCCAAGTCCCAGGCCGTCGTCGAGCCAGCCCTTTCCGCATCAACGACGGAGGCACCATGACGACACATCCCACGTTCGAGATCGACAAGGCCGGGCTCGCGAAGATCCTCGCGAGACGCGGCATCGAGTTCGCTGTCCTGGAGCTGATCCAGAACGCCTTCGACGAGGAGGGCGTGGCCGAGGTCGATGTCCACCTGGAGGACGTGCGGCGCGGCTTCTATCGGCTGCGCGTCTCCGACAACAGCGCGGAGGGCTTCGCCGATCTGCGGCACGCGTACACCCTCTTCGCGGAGTCGCGCAAGAAGGCGAACCCCGAGCAGCGCGGACGCTTCAACCTCGGCGAGAAGCTCGTCGTAGCCGTCGCGCGCACGCTCACCATCACGACCACGAAGGGCACCGTCCGGTTCGACTCGGAGGGTCGCCACCACGACCGGACGAAGACCGACCGCGGGACCATGGTGGACCTGACCCTGCGCATGTCGCACGAGGAGGCCGACCGGACGCGGGCCGCCGTGCGCTCGGTGATCGTTCCACCGGCCATCCGCCTCATGCTCGACGGCGAGCGCGTGCGGTCGGTCGAGCCGATCGAGACCATCGCGGCGACGCTGCCCACCGAGATCGCCGACGACGAGGGCTACCTGCGCGGCACCGAGCGCAAGACGAGCATCCGGGTCTTCGAGGTGCAGCCCGGCGGGGTGCCGACCCTCTACGAGCTGGGCATCCCGGTCGTGGCCTTCGACTGCGCCTGGAACGTGGACATCGGCCAGAAGGTCCCGCTGAACACGGACCGCGACAACGTCACGCCCGCGTACGCGCGTCGCGTGCGCGCGGAGGTCCTCAACGCGATGCACGCCAGGCTCCCCTCCGACCACGCCGCCACCGCCTGGGTCGAGGACGTGATGGAATCGTCGCTTGTCAGCTCGGAGGCCGTCGAGGCGGTCATCACCCAGCGGTACGGGGACAAGCGTGTCATCCGCGACCCGAGCGACCCCGAGGGCACGAAGCTCGCGGTGAGCCAGGGCTACACCGTCATCGAGCCGGGCTCGTTCTCGAAGGCCGCCTGGGGGAACATCCGGTCGTCTGGAGCTGCGCTCCCAGCCGGCCAGGTCACGCCGAGCCCGAAGCCCTACTCCCCCAACGGCGAGCCGCTCGACGTGATCGACCGCGCCGACTGGACCCCGGGGATGCAGCGCTTCGAGAAGCTCGCCGAGGACATCGTGGTGCGGGCTGGCGTGCTCCCGGCTGGCCGACTGGGCGTGGAGTTCACCTCGAAGATCTCGTGGCCGTACGCCGCGACCTACGGCCGGGGCGGCGGGCTCGTCGTGAACATCGGCCGCCTCGGCCACCAGTTCCTCGACGCGCGCGGGCGCGACGCCGACATCGCGCGCATCCGACTCCTCATCCACGAGTTCGGCCACGAGTACAGCTCGGACCACCTGTCGTCCGAGTACCACGACGCGCTCTGCCGCATCGGCGCGAAGCTCTTCCTCGGGGCAGCTCTGTGAAGGGCATCGCTCCCGCTGAGCAGCGCGCGATCGACGAGGCCGCCGCCTGGTACGTCGATGAGCTGTCGCAGATGGGGGGCAGCGCGCACCTGAACGCCGGCTTCATGTCGGCGACGGTGCGAGCCGCGACCGGCCTGAACACGCACCTGAACCAGCGCCTCGCCTTCGCCTTCTCGTCCGAGATGGTCAAGAACCCGCCTCGGTACAAGCAGCTCATGGAGTACGCCGGGCGTGTCGTGAAGGAGACTGTCGAGGCGAACGCCCTGGCCCGCGCCGCGCTCTACCAGAAGCGTCCCGACAAGCCCGGCGACGCGACCCTCAAGACCTACCTCCAGGGCTTGGAAGCGCTCTTGCGCGTCGCTCGCGGCGAGGACGGCGCGCTCCGGTCGCTCGACGGCGCCGAGCTGGACAAGGGCAAGGACTTCGCACGCCGGCTCTGGGCCACGCTCCGCAACGCGCGCATCTTCGACTTCTCGCCCGATGACTACGTGTCGATCCACCGGGCCACCGACCTCTACACGACCGAGAAGATCGCGAAGCTCAACTGGCAGGCGTACGGAGAGGGAGTCGAGCCCAACGAGGAGGAGACCAAGCGGTTCGTCGCCTCGATCAACGAGGCCGGAGCGAAGGTCCCCTTCCCCGACCCGCTCCCGTTCGACGCCTGCTACATCGGGCTCGGCGACGGGGTCGCCCTCACCGAGAACCAGTGGGCCGCGCGCACGGTCGGCATGGAGCCACGGAGCGTCGCCGGTGCAGCGCTCCTCGGGTACGTGATCTGGACCGGGCCGACCGGCGGATGGGTCGTCGAGATCGTCCAGGTCGTCGAGCCGAACGACAACTACATGCTCCCGAACGTCCTCTGCATGGACGGCTTCTGGTACCAGCCGACGCTGAACATGGCGCCGTGGATCACGACGCACCTGATCGCCGTCATCAACGACCACCGGAAGCTGATCGTCGAGACGAAGCCGTCGGCCTCGCAGCGTCACGACTGGGGCAAGAAGGGCAAGAAGCTCAAGATCCAGGGCCTCGTCCCGCGTCCCTACTACGTCGTCCGGATGGAGAAGGCGCTCATCGAGGAGACGGGCAAGAAGACCCGCGAGAACCTCTCGAAGATCTCCCGCGAGCTGGCCTACCGGCACGACCGGCGCGGTCACGAGCGGTGCTACATCCGACGAGGGAAGCTGCCGCTGGAGCCGAAGGATCAGAAGAAGCTGGAGGACGCCGAGTACCGGATCTGGACGATCAACGAACCCGACTCGACCGCCTACCGCCAGCTCATGGAGCGGGGCCAGCCGCCGAAGGCGCCGGACGAGTGGATCGCCATCCTGACCCGCTGGGTCGATCAGACCATCGTCGGGCCCGAGGACAAGCCCTACGTCCCAGCGATCCGGCTGCCGGCTCTACCGGCGAAGTGACTCGGGCACCCGGGTGCCCGGCGTGGACACCGGCGGCGCGTCGGGCAGCATCGAGGCCGCCACGGCGCGGAGGTTCCGGTGAGAGACCTGGCTCTTCCGGGCGGTCCGCTTGGCCACGCCCTCGAACTGATGGAGGACCTCCTTCATCTCGCGGACTTCCTGGGGGTCCTTGGACTTCGCAGCGTCGGACATCATGGCCTCCTCGGTTTCATGTCTCGGATCGTGTCCTCCAACTGGGCGAGCCGGTCCTCTACGCGCTCCAGCGTGGACACGACCCTCTCGTACACGCCCTTGAGTTCCGTGCTCGACCGCACGCCTTCCTGGAGCGCGCCCGAGAACTCCTTGGTCACTGCAAGAAGCGTGTCTCGGACCTCGCGCGCGTCGGCGACACGCTGGTCCTGGACCTCGTTCAGCTTGCGCTGGAGCCTCCAACAGTAGCCGCCAAGCGGGCCGAGGATGAGCAGGAAGACCGCCCCGAAGGCGCCCCACTGCTGGATGATCGCGTTGGCGGCTTCGTCCGGCACGAAGCCCATCGTAGCCGAGCGAGATCATCCGTCCCACGTTCATGCGCAGGTGCGGCGCCTGCGCTCATCCGAGAGCAGGCTCGAAGAAGTCTCTGGACAAACGGTCATCATCATGTAGCATCGGCTACTCATCGCGGCCCCGCGCGCGGCGTGGGCCCAGGAGGCTGCTTGTGGAGGGTGTAGACCAGGACCCGACGATCGTCGTTTTGGAGCCGGCCGCCCTCGGGTTGGTGGATCACCTTTCCAAGAAGGGGCTCCCGATTCACCCCGGCGACGTGAAGTCGAAGATCCACCGGGGCATCGCCCAGCACTGGGGAACGGCCAACACCAAGCGGTTCCAGGACGCCAACGGAGGTGGCTGGGTCCTCGACCTCTCGGACTACTTCAACGACGAGATGCTCTACGCCGTCATCCGCTCGGGGCCGGGCGGCAACCGATGCGTGGTCGCGATCGTCGAGGGCGACGAGGTGGAGGCGCTCCAGAAGGGTAAGTCGCTCCCCGGCCTCGAAGACGGGACCGACATCCCCGAGCCGGCGATCCCCGCGCATGTGCCTGGGCAGGCGCCTGCGCGCGCCCGCCCACCTGCGCCCGCGCCCGCGCGCGAGGAGCCGAGCGCGCCGGTGCTCGTGCTCGTGATGACCGACGGCCTGGACCTGCCAGAGAACATCATCCGGACGACGGCCGGCAGCGCGAGGGACGAGGTCGGCGCCCTCCTCCGGTCGGGCATCAAGCCGGAGTCGATCGAGATCTGGTCCGGGGTCCGGAAGCCCAAGGTCCAGATCGCCTTCGAGTGACCCACCGGAAGGAGTCGTGATGTCCGAGCAGGTGAACCACCCGAGCCACTACAACATGGGCGGGCCGAAGGAAGCCGACGGGACCGCCAAGTACGAGGCGATCAAGGTCATCGAGGACTGGGGCCTGGGCTTCTGCTTCGGCAACGCGCTCAAGTACATCCTCCGCGCGCCCCACAAGGGCTCCGAGAAGACCGACTACGACAAGGCCCGCTGGTACCTCGACCGGGCCATCCTCAACGGCGAGAAGCCGGCCAAGAAGTTCTCGCTGCACATGACGCCGGCCGAGGTCGCCGAGGGCTGGAATCTCCCGCCGGAGTTCGCCGACATCCTCTACACGATCTCCGCGGGCACGGCGGCTCGCACCATCCTCCTCCTCGACGCCTTCATCATCACGAAGGCCGCTCGGGGAAGCTGAGTCACCGGCCGTCGGGCCAGAAGGAGCAGGACATGCAGAAGCAGAAGAGGGATCGGGTCGAGCGCGACGGGGTTGTGCTCACAGGGGCGATGTTCCGCTGCACGGGCAAGTGCGGCCGGCTCAAGCCCGGTTCGGAGTTCGGGCTCCGGTCGGTGGACGGCACCGTCCGCAACCAGTCGCAGTGCGCGACCTGCCGGGCCTCCAGGGTGGCGCGCAACGCGCGGAGAGCCGCATGAGCGTCCCGGAGATCCGCCTCATCACCGAGCCCACGGTCATCGTGCTCTTCGACATGCAGCCCGACATCGTCGGACTGAACCAGCTCCTCAACTGGGTCCAGGACTACCGGCCCGAGTGCGTCCCCGACGAGCTTCCGAACGACGCGCGCGACCGGGCGATGGCGCTCTTCCCCCACGGCGGCTACGAGGAGCTGGCCGACAAGACGGGCCCGAAGATCGACCGCACGCTCACCGGCAACGAGCTGCTCGTCGAGCTGGCGGGGCGCGAGTGCTACCACTCGTACGGGCTCAAGGCGGGGCGGAAGGAGAACGCCGAGTACATCCACCGGATGCTCTTCCCCGAGGACCCGACGATGCTCCCGCACGCGTCGGTCGCCTACCACGCGAAGATGACGTTCTTCATCGCGGGCGTGAGCCGGCGCGTGAGCCACGAGCTGATCCGGCACTACGTCGGCGCGGACCGCACCGAGGAGGGCAGCCCCTCCCAGGAGAGCACGCGCTACACGTTCCACCCCGGCCACTTCGCGGTGCCGCCGTACGTCCTGGAGCGCGCCGTCCAGACCGTTCCGTGGCCGGAGAGCGACGCGCTCATCTCGTTCCAGCGGGCGATGGAAAGCGCCTACGTGAACTACCTCTCGTTCATCGAGCGCGAGGAGAGCGCCTGGGAGAAGACCCACGGCAAGAAGCCGACGGCCATCGACCGCAAGCGCATCTACGAGTGCGCCGCCGGGCTCCTGCCGATGCAGGCGTGTACGTCGTTCGTGTGGACGACGAACCCGCTCGCCCTCGGCAAGCACCCGGGTGCTTGGCGGATCCATCGTCGCCTACCGCCTCGGCTTCCAGTCCCGCCAGCCGACGAGCACCTGGCCTGGCGGCGTCCGGTTCGGACTGTGCTCGGTCGGCTGGTTCAGCCGCCCGGCGATCGGGAGCGTGTCTCCCTGCCAGCCCGAGTCCCAGCCGGCGGGCAGCTTCTTCTTGCACCCGCGCGCGTGCGAGGCGTGAGCTGCGGGGTCGATCGCCTCATGCCGGCAAGCTGGGCAGGTCCAGCTCACGGGGCTAGTTCCGGTTGTCGAACTGGGCGCGCACCACGCAGTTGAAGCAGAGGTGGTCGAGCTTCCCCTGCATCGTCCGGTAGACGGTGCCGAGCCGCTTCCTTCGGCACACCACGCAGCGCCCGCGCACGCCGACGCCGCACTCCTCGTAGAGCTTTTCGAGCACGCCCGGCGGCACCCGGCAGCACATGGGCTTCGCGTCGAAGAGGGCGTGCATCCCGGGGATGCCTGGGTCGGCGTCGGCCGGGAGCGAGAGGATCTTCCTGGCCTCGACCCACATCAGGTCGATGCCCGGTCCGCTCGCCTTCGTCCCGAAGAGGTTCTCGAAGAGCCGGATCAGCATGATGGGGAAGCCGGTCGGCCACCTCTCACGGAACGGCTCACCGTGCCGCGCGCAGACCGCGCGCTTGTGCGTCAGCTCGATCTTCGGCTGCTCGTCGGTCATCCGAACTTCCGGCGTCCGCAGCCGGCCCCGTAGGTGTGCGGTCCTTCCATGAGCGCGCCGCCAGGCTTCATGCAGACGAGGCACGGCTGAGGCGCGCCAAGCGGAGCGCCGAAGGTCTTCGAGACCCGCTCGTTCAGGATGCGGAGGAACGTGAAGCCGGTGACCATCGCGTCGTCGAGCGCGACGTGCGTGACCTTGAGCGAGCGGTCGAACCAGTGGTCGGGCCACGCGTGCTCGCCGGCCTTGAGGTAGCCGCTCCCGAGCATCGCCATCGCGTACGTCTCCACGTCGATCGCGTTCCGGACGAAGGGGTTGTTCCCTGGGCTGAACCGGTGGAGGTAGTAGTAGATGAACGTGAAGTCGAAGCTGGCCGGGTAACCGACGAAGATGGGCGCGCCACCGAGCTGGGCGAGCCAGGCCGCGTACTTCGGCAGCACGTCGGCGGGCTTCTGGAGCTGGAAGCGGCACCGCTCCCATGCCTCCTTGCGCTCGTCGGCGCCCCACCACTTCATCGTCTCTGGGTCGGTCTTGGCGCCGGGGAGCGTCTCCAGGTTCGCCTCGAACACGTCCACGATCGCCTCGCGGCCGATGCCCTTGGTGGGGTCGAGCGCGACCGAGGCGAACGAGAGCATCGAGTTCAGGCCGGGGCACGGCCCGTCGCACTCGATGTCCGTACTGACGTAGATCTCCTTCACCCTCGTTCCCTCAGCAGTCGTGGGCCGGACAGTAGTCCTTGCCCTTGAGCATCGGCTCGCCGCAGACCGTGCAGCGCTTCTTGTCCCGCTTCCACTTCCAGAGCCCGAAGATGTTGATGCAGAAGAACGTGACGGCGTTCGCGATGAGCGATGGGCTCGACTCGCTGTAGGCGTACACGAACCAGAGCGAGATCGAGACCAGGCGAACGACCCAGCCCCAGATCGTCTGCCAGGCGAGCATCAGGTTGCCGGCGACGTTCGTGAGGAACGCCAAGAAGCCGACGATCTCGATCACTTCCATCGGTCCCACCTCGGGATGGCGTCCTCGATCGTCGGGACGACCGGCACCAGGGTGCCGAAGACGTGCATCGGGTCGCCGACGATCACGGCGAGCGGAGGCGGCGTCATCCAGCGGGAGACGCCGACCGTGTAGCAAAGCTCGCCGCAGGTCCCTGGGGTGAGCCCGCCCTGCTCGCGGCAGAGCACGACGACGCGGTTCGCCCGGTCGATGCCCTTGAGGCCTGGTCGCGCACTCGCGCGCGCGCTCGGGAGGAACCTCGGCGTCCGACATCCAGCCGAGCTGGCGCGCCTCCTCGACGCGCTCCCACCACGGCTCGGTGATGACCCAGCCCATGGCCTCGGCGTACTCCGCGGCCTGACGAGCCCGTGGGATCTCCAGGCTCGGAGCCGCGATGTAGATGCCGTTCTTGATGAAGTCTTCGCGGATCATCAGGCGTCCGGCCAGTCGTTCTTCGGGAGGACGATCGGGGCGACCTCGTTCTGAGGACGGCCCATCGTACGACGCTTCTCGACGGCCTCGACCCACGCGAGGATCGCTTCGTCGCGCGTGTCGCCGTAGCCGGTCGTGCATCCGACTACCTCGACGCGGGAGCAAGCCCACCGACCAGAGTCCTGCCGCCAGACCTCGGGGGTCATGTTCTTGAGTCGGCGGCGCTCGTTCTCCTCGGGACTCATCGCGACCTCACTCCGTTGACGCAGCCGCGCGCGCCCGTGCAGGTGCAGCCGCGTGGACCGTACACCGCCGAGCCCATGCAGGCCGGCACGCTCGACCCTGTACCACACGGACGCTTCCGCCGAGGAGTCACGCCGAGGCGTGCCAGCTCCTCGCGCACGATGCGGCGCACGTCCTTGGGCGTCATCGCCTCAGAGCTGGTCGAGGATGCCGAGCACGTCGTTCTCGCGGATGATGATGTACTCCTCTCCCGCGACCAGCACGATGTTGCCGGCGAACTTGTTGAAGAGCACCTTGTCGCCCGCCTTCACGGCGATCGGGATGTACTCGCCCTTGTCGTTGTAGCGACCCTCGCCGACCGCGAGGACCTCGCCCTCGGTGGGCTTCTCCTTCGCGGCGTCCGGGATGATGATGCCGCCCTTGCTCTTCTCGGCGGCAGCGAACTGCTTGACGACCAGGCGGTCGCCGATGGGGCGGATCTTCGTCGCGGTCTCGGTCTTCTTCTTCTCGGTCATGCTCTTCTCCTCCTTCATTCACGCGGAAACAGTGGAAGGGCAGTGTTCTCCACCCACCCGTAGGGCATCGTCTCGTCGCGGCGGCCAAGGAACCAGATCTTCTTGCCGCGCACCACGCCAGGTCGGAGGCGCACGCCGCGGACCTGGCCGTCCTCCACGAGAAGCGGGCGCTCGTTGGCAAGGGCCTCCAGTTCGGCCAACGCCTGGGAGAACTGCGCGACCGTCAGCTCAGGCGCGGCCTGCGTGCGGACGAGGTCTTCCATTCGGCTACCCCACCCTCAGCGCGGGCGCCCACCCGAACGGGCACGTCCGCCAGTCGTCGCCGTTCATCGCGCAGAACGCGCTCAGGTACCCGCGGAGCCACTCCTCGGCCATCGTGCTCGTCACGTACTTCGGCAGGTCGGCCGTGACCCCGGAGCCGTCGATGAACGCAGCGCGCTTGTCGAGACCGCCGAGGCTGCCGAACGGCGCGTTCTCGCACGAGTCCTGGATGGAGTTCGAGACGCCGTGGAGAAACGCCTCCGTCGGCTCCACGTCCACCCACTCGAAGATCGTGTCGTCGTGCCCATGCACGACGGCGAGATCGACGAAGGACGAGTAGACCGCTGTCGATGCCTTCCCAGTCCGCCATCGGAGCACGCACACCCCATCCTCGAAGCGAACGCCGTCCGCGACGGCCGAGTGCTTCTGGCCGATGAGCGACGGGTTCGGGCGCATCATCTTGAAGCGCCACGGCCCGTGGACATCGAGCACGGCCTGTTTCTGAGTCAGCTCCATCGGAGTGGAGCGCGTCAGCCGACGGCGCGGGCGACTTCGAGGACGACCTGGCGGAAGATGCTGTCCTTCGCGCGCTGGGCGATCGGCAGCTCGTTGTAGAGCACCAGGCACGGGTGCTCCTTGAGGTCTGGCCTCTTCTCGGGCCCGTACTTCCAGCCGTCGCGGAGCTTCTCGATCGTCCAGCCTTCGTGGCTCTGCTCCGGCGTCATCGAGGGATCGTCGAGGAGCGCCTTCACGCCGTTCCGAGCGGAGGTCTTCTGCCACTCGGGCGCCTCCTCCCACGGAACATGGGAAGTGTCCCCGAGCGCCAGGCAGTAGGCCCTGTTGACCTCGTGCGCGGCCCGCGCGCACGCCTCGACCATCGCCTCGCCCGCGTACTCCATCGCGACCTCGGTCTCGGTCACCGTCTCGGTCACCACGGTCTCGGTCACGGTCTCCACGATCTCTGTCGTCGTCACGGTCCCTCGTTCTCGGTCACAGGGGGCGGGCTCGTGTCGGCCATGCCCCAGTTGATCTTCGCCACGTCGATGGCGTGGTCGCGCACCTCGATGCACGCCGGCTTGTTGCAGTAGTAGTCGTACGTCCCCTTGTCCGGGAACATCTGGATGCCCTTCCAGCCGACGTTGTCCGAGCCGCGCGCCATCGCTTGCTGGCCGCACCCGCAGCATGTGTAGATCTCGTCCTTCGAGAAGCGCGAGACCGGCACCCGCGGCTTGCCGCGACGCATGACCTTCGCGCTCTGGAGGATCTCCGAGGCGACGACCGTGTAGATCGCGTAGACCGACCGCGGCCCGACCGAGTCCGGTGCGTCCAGCTCGAACTTCACGAGCTGGTAGCCTGGCGGGCAGCGGCCGGCGTAGATGGGCAGGTTGGGGTCGAGCCGCTCGGCCCAGACCTCGCCCTGGAAGAGCAGGCCGCCTCGACCTCGGGTCGAGAGGATCTCCGCCTTGAGCGTCTCCCCCCGACCCGAGTCGGTGTCCAGCGTCAGCGTCCCCGGCTCCAGCTCCCCCATGGGATTGAGGGCGACGACCGCGAACCGGCTGCTCGTCACGCCGCCTCGGCAGCGTAGGAGAGCCCGGCCTGGGCGAAGAACCGGCGCATCTCGTAGGCCGAGACGACGAGCCGGTCCCACTGGCCGCGCGCGCCGAAGCACGCGACCCAGTTGCGGGTCTGGAGGGTGCGGACGACGTGGTCGGTCGCCTGGATGGACTCGTGCCCGGTCGGGCCGCCCTCCATCACGATCCAGACCTGGCCGTCCTCCTTGGAGACGACGCGGAGCGACACCGACACCTCGCGCGTGCGCTCGGTGGTCAGGTCGGTCCTCTCGGCCGTGACGGTGAAGCGGTCCATGGTCGCCCATTCTAACAGGCCAGGACCGTTAGTCAACGATCTTGGGGGGCGATGTACCGCGGAAGTCCGACCGATTCGCGGCAGGCGTCCTTGCCGCAGACGAGGCCCTGCTCGCTCTGTCCCCAGTCCTTGGGCGGGCGCTGTCCGATTCGGATCTGCACCACCCCGCAGGAAACGCACTGGATCTGCGGGGGCGGGTCCTTCTTCTTGATGGTGATCGTCACCCGTACGCGGTCTCCGAACCGTCCGGCTTCCGGAGGATGAACGGCGCCGGCTGGCGCTGGTAGTGGCGCGGGTTCCGCAGCCGCCCGAGAGCGATCTTCGTCGTCCTGCCGACCTCCATGTAGACCTTCCCCACGGCCTTCACGCCGAGCCCCTGGGCCGGACGGTAGACGTGGCAGAGGGTCATGTCGGCCGGCAAGAGCTGCCCGACCAGGAGGAAGCGGGCCGGCCCTCGCGGGTCCATGTCGCGGAAGAGGGTGTTGACCTCGACCGTCTGCGGTTCGTAGTGCCCCATCGTCGTCTCCTACCAGTACCAGCCGTGGCACCGATCCTTGTGGTTCTCGACCCGGTCGAACCGGTCGTGCGCCAGCTCCTCGCGCACGCGGGCGCGCCAGCGCCTACGCGCGATCTTCCGGTCGATCTTCGGCCATCCCGTCCACGACCACGGGGTCCTGGACTTCACACCTCTCGGCTTGCTCCTGCTCATGACGTTGACCTCCTAAGAGGTCCGCGACACGGGCCACCCACTCGGGGCGCAGAAGCAGCGGGACGCCGTCGCCCATCCTCCCCTGGAGGAAGGGGCCGAACCTGGCCGTGATCCGGACGCGCATCCCGGCCGGATAGAACTTGGGGATCCCCCTCGTGTAGGGGACGTGGCCCTCGATGTCCTCGGCCAGCGTGCGCCGTTCCTTCACGAGCTGGACGGTCTCGCCGACGAGGAGGTCGAGCGCCACGACCAGGGCCGGGTGCTCCTGCTCCCAGGCGCGCTCGGCCGCGAGCAGCCGGCGCTCGGCCTTCGTGAGCTGCATCGGATCGGTGGACCGGACCCACTCCCCGTAGGTCGGCCCGGCGGTGCGGTGCTGCCACCGCTTGGGCTCCCTCGGCGGGGCAGGCACCTGGGTGCCCGGCTCCTCGACAAGTGCGGTGGCAAGCATCGCGTCCATGGTAGCGGTCAGCCCTCTTCCTCGTCGAGCGCCACGTACGCGTCGTGGAGCCGGCCGAGCCGCTCACGGAGGCGGAAGATCTCTTCCTCCAGCTCGGCCTGTACCTGGTCGAGGGCGTCGAGAGCCATGTCCCCCTGGAGGCCGTGATCGGCCGTGGTCATGAAGATGCGCCAGGCGCGCCCGAGCTTCGCGCGCGTGACCGTCATCTTCTTCCAGATCTTCACGCGCTTGGGCTCGGTCTTGAGCGCGTGGCTGATGACGTTGCCGATGCTCACCAGGGTGCTCCTTCGATCCACGGCATCCGCCGGGCATGATGCTCGGCGATGTCCTTCGCCTCCCTGAGCGTGCGCAGGTCGCCCGCGATGATGTGCGGGCTGCCTTCGCGGTTGTCGTGGAGCACGACGCCCCACCTGTTGTTCGCGTCCTTGCCGACCGCCCACTCGCGGTAGCTCGTGCAGTGGACCATGCCGATCTTGCCGGTGCTGAGCACGCCGTCCTGCGCTCGGTAGCAGCACAGACCCTTGCCGTCGCTGCGCCAGCGGAGGCCGCCGAGGAGGATGCGGTAGACGGGCGCCCCGTCCTTGTCGTGGTGCGATGGGACCTGGTTCCGCCGGTCCTCTTCGCCCTCGCGCATCGCGCTCAGGATCGAACCGGCGAGCTTCTGGTCCTCGGGCGACTTCCCGAACCGCAGGGAGATCGTCACCGCCCGGCCCTCCGGTCGCGCTCCATGACGACCTTCTCGTACGTCTCCAGGACGCCGGTCATGAGCTGGGCGAGGAGATCGTCGGCCGTGTTCGACCCGTTCTCCTTCGAGTAGCAGTTGACCAGGTCCCTGAGCGCGTCCTTGAAGATCGGCCGCTCACTGACTCCGGCAGCGTCGGCCAGCGCGCGCCGGATCTCGTCGTCCTGCTCCTTGCTGATCTGCTCCGACATGCCTGCGATGATCCGGTCGGCGTCGTGGCCAGTGGCGCCGTGGATGGCCTTCGCGAGATCGACGACGGACGGCTTCTCGATGGGCCTCGGCGGCGGGTCCTCGGTGTACCTGGTGTCCGAGTCGATGCCCTCCAGTTCGGCCTCGGCATCGGCCCCGGCGACCAGGTCGATCGCGAACATCTGGAGCACCTGCGCTGCCCTCTGGAAGAGCCGGTGGACGCGCCGACGCCGGTCGAGCGCCGGCACCTTCTGGTACTCCTGCTCGCGGGTCCGGTGCGTCTTGGCGTAGAGCGCGCAGTCGCGGATCAGTGCCTCGGCCGTGCCCGCTCGGACGAGCGGTGGGAGACGACCCCACCGGCTGACGAACTCCTCGATGGCCGAGATGGCCGACGGGGGCGCCTGGACCTTGATGCAGAAGTCGAGCATCCGATCGCGCGCCTCGCCGATCGCCATGATGAAGTTCTCCTCCACCTCGCGGAACGTCGTGCCCACGACGTTGACGTGCATGACCGGCCCCGTGAGGATGGCGCGCACCATCCCCTCGTGCTTCGGCTGCCAGCCCACGATCTCGACGGTGTGATCGTGGAGCTTGCCGACTAGCAAGCTGTCGGGTGTCTCGGTCAGCTCGATGCCGACGAACGTCATCAGCTTCTTCTCTTCGGTCACAGGTCCCTCTTTGGTCTCTTGATCCCCACCCTCGGCGCCTGAACGATCGGCGGCTTCTTCGAGTGCTCCAGCCCGGCGACGAAGCCGTCCATCCAGGCGACTGCCTGGGCGTGCGCGTGCTCGCCCTCGATGCGATGGAGCCGGCGCTTGCTCCTGCCGACCAGCTCCTCGATGTCGGCGCACCGGAGCTTGCCCCGCGAGTAGAACGTCGCGAACAGGTTGGAACCGGCGGGCCCCTGTTGGCCGCCGCCCTCCTCCCAGGTGTTCGGCGTTCCTCGCGGCGCCGTGCGCTGACCCATGATGCTCATGGCTCCTCGATGCAGTCGCACGAGGTCGTGGTGTAGTGGCTCAGGCGCCCAGGCCCGCAGGCGTCCGCGCACGCGCGCATGGCTTCGAGGTCCGGCGCTCGGAAGATGGACGAGAGGAGGCAGGACAGGACGACCGCGACCACGATGCCGGCGCACCCGAACGCGAACGCGGTGTCCGGGTGCATCGGCGCCTTCTGCTCTGCCGGCTTCGTCATCGAAGTGCCCCGCACGGAACCCCTCGGACCAGGTTCTCGATGCCCTTGATCGGGCGGTGGTGCTCGGTCAGCCCGTGCTCGGCGATGCCCGCCTGGTGGCGCGGCGTTCCGTAGCCGGCGTTGTGGAACCAGTCGTAGTCCGGGTGCCGCTCGTGGAGCGCGATCATCGCGTCGTTCCGGAGCGTCTTGGCGACGATCGATGCGGCCATCACGACCGGGTACTTCCCGTCGGCCTTCGGCTCCCACCGCACGTTCGCCTTGTAGATGCCCTGCTCGCCGTTCGCGGTGAGCTTCACCTGCTCGTCCTCGGGCCCGTCGATGATGACCGGGAGCGCGAACGACGGCGGGTAGGAGTCGGCCGTCCCGTCGTGTCGGTGGTGAGCTGCACTCCGAAGGTCGTGGACGCGGGTGCGGCAGGCGACGACGACGTGGCGGATGCCCATGCGCCAGACCTCGCGCTGCCCGAACTTCTTGATCAGCTCGACGCTGCCGACGAACGGGAAGACCCCGAGCGCGTGCTGGGCGATGAGCGGTACGAGACTGCGCCGCTTCTTGTCGGAGAGCTGCTTCGAGTCGTTGAGGCCGGGCACCAGGGTGCCGAAGGTGGAGTCGTCCACCAGCACGCCGCAGACGTGGAACGGCCCCGCCCACGCCCCGGTCCCGCTCTCGTCCACTCCGATCACGAGGGCCATCGTCAGCGCTCCCCCGCCTCTCGGATGGCGGCGTTGACGGTGGCGTCGTCGCCCATCGTCTCGATCTCGGACGCGGCAGCTCGGAACCAGAGGCCCTCGGGGCCGTCGTGGTCGAACTTGGCCCTCGACCTCAGCCGGCCCACGGCCGAGGCGAGCATCGCGCGGGCGCCCTCGACGCGCGCGAGGGTGATGGCGCTCGCCAGCTTCAACCCGCGACGCGTGACGTACTCGACCCGGAGGAAGGTCCGCGGCGCCAGCGCCCGCCCGTCGGCATCGACCGCGCCCTTCATGTCCTCGTCGATGCGCTCGACACCAACGACCTTCACGTTGGGAGGCGGCGGCCCGATCTCGAAGGCTGCCCAGGAGCGCTTCTCGCGGCTGAGCTTCCGGCCCTCGACCTTGTCGAAGTCGGCCTGGCTGAGCGGGAAGTTCGGCGAGGCCAGGTCGGCGTCGTACCCGAGCCCGCGGATGATGCCGGCGTAGGCGCGGTTCAGGAGCCCGATGCGGTCCGCCCGATCCTCGGCGCGTCGAGCTGCGCTCTCGGCCGCCTCGACGGCGCAGACCGGGCAGCGGTCGGCCCAGGCGGTGAGCGTCCCCTCCCACCGGAGGGTGCAGTCCTCGCAGAAGAGGATGCCGCCGTCGTCGGTCGAGACGGTCACCTCAGTCCTCGACCATGAAGGGGACGGCGTGCCCCTCGACGAGGAGCGCGTTGTTGAGCGAGGTGCTCGCGGTGTTGCCCACCGACGGGTCGAAGACCTCGACCAGGTAGCGCCCGTACTTGTCGTCGGCGTACGGCTTCGAGGACCTGATGAGCAGCGTCCCGAGTCGGCCGAGCCAGGTCGCCGTGAACGCCTGCGCCGCGAGCCCGGCCTCCTTGGTCGCGCCCTTCTTCTCCGGGCAGTCCACGCCGCGGAGCCGGCACCGCTGCCGGATGCAGAGGTGGAAGCCGAGGTCGATGTCGATGTCGATCGTGTCGCCGTCCACGACCTTCACCAGCTTGGCCTTGTACTCGTACATCTACTCGCCTCGTTCCTTCTTCTGGGCCTCGAACGCCTCGGTGAGCTGGCGGACCACGTCGCCGGTGTGGATGTACTTCCCGCCCTTGTCCTCACCGAAGAAGGCGTCGCACTTCGGGCAGGAGAACCCGCCGGGCGCGTCCTTCGTCGGAGGCGAGTCGGTGCCGCAGAGCGGACACGGCTCGGTCGGTGGCGCCGTCATGGGCTGGACGTTCGTGATGTCCGCAGCGGTCAACTCAGGGAACACGTCGGGCGGGTGCGGCAGACCGGCGACCACCATGACCCCGCACTCGGGGCAGTGGAGCATCCCGATCGGCTGCCCGAGGAGCGCCCTCGGATCGTACGAACAAGCCGTGCCGGACATCGCGCCATCCTACACTATGACGACCGCTTGTCAACGTGGAAGCGGGAGCTTCTTCGTCGGCAGGTCGTCGTAGTGAGACTCGGTCATCACGCCGTTGGTGAAGCCCATGCCGAGGAGCACGTCCCCGGTGGAGCGCTCGATGCAGAGGACGAGGCCAGCCTTCGAGAGGTTGGCGACGAAGCTCTGGACGCTGACGCCCGCCCTCCAGCCGTCGGCCGTCGTCCACTTCCGGATCATCCCCATGTCCTCGGGCTGCACGACCAGGCGGAGCCGCTCCAGGTTCGCGCGCACCAGGTCCTTCGGGCCGTCCTTGGTGTTCTCGGCGTCCATCGACGGATCGCGCTTGCCCTCGGCGAAGGAGAACGGGTCCTCGAAGAGCGCGTCCATCCTCGGTCGCACCGGTCGGCGGAGGATGAGGGCTCCGTCGGGCGCGATGTCGGCGCCGCTCATGCCGGGGAAGGGATTGTCCACCGTCACCTTCGGGAACCCGGTCAGTCCAGCTCGGCAGTGGATGTCGATGTTGCCGTCGGCACCCGGGTGCCTGGCGAGACCGCCCACGATGGCGTCGGCGCCCGGACGCACGACCGCCGGCTCGGTGGTGAGGAACTCGATGACCACCTTGCCGGGCAGCCGCACGTTGACCGTGGAGCCCACCGGGATCTCGTGGATGCCCTCGTCGGTCGAGAGGTGGAACGAGCACTGGGCGCGCCCGTCGTTCCGCGGCGGGTGCTCCTGGTAGGGGTCGTGGCTCACGAGGATCTTGGTCGGCCCGCTCCCGTCCCGGAACCGCTGCCGGTCCTGGTAGAGGTAGGCCGCCCGGTCGATGCCGTCGGGCGAGATCCTCGCCGGCAGGTTCGACGGCACCGGCCCCGGCGTCCTCGGCCCGATGGGCGTGTTCACGACCTGGTTCGGCCGGGTCGCGAGGGTGGCGCCGCTCGTGTTCTTGAGCCGAGCGAGCCGTGCCTTGGTGTCCTCGTCGAGCTTGCGGGCCTCGCGGACTCTCTCGTCGTCGTCACCGGCTGCCACGGGTCACCTCAGTTCGAGTCGGGGGCCTCGCGCCAGGTCACGCCGTTCGCCTGGTACTCCCGTTCCGCCTCGCTCGTCTCCCAGGGCCGAGGGTCCGGGCTCTCGGGGAAGCTCTCGCAGAGCGGGACCTTGTGGAAGACGCTGGTGCGGTTGTCCGGGTCGGCGACGAGCATCACCTCCTGGCGGCAGGTCTTGCACTCGCCGGTCCTCAAGAGCTGCATCGGGGACTTCAAGGACGACATCAGCGCGGCCGGTGGTCGGGGTGAAGCCGGCCCACGTCGTACTCGTGGAGCAGGCGGGGCCGCTCTTCCTCGGAGACGATCTCCAGGCACTCGGGGTCCATGCGCAGGTCGTAGCCGTGATCGGATCGCAGGTACCTGGAGAGCCCGCAGTCGCCCATCCGGCTGACCATCACGCACTTGGCGACGGTGCCCGAGACGTAGCCCTTCTCGGCGCAGAACTTGATGCTCTCCGCCACCTGGTCGATCTCGGGAGGGATGGGCTTCCCGAAGACCTCGGCCACTGGGACGGTGCGCTCCGGGTAGACGCGCACGAGCTTCCCGTGGAAGCGGTGGTGGTCCACGTCAGGCTCCGGGGATCATGGAGGCGAGCCGGGCCAGCCCCTTCTCGTCCTCCTCGATGATCGCGTTCAGGCGCGCTACCGCCTCTGCTCGATCGCCCGGGTCGTCGATGTACGGCGTGTCGTTGTCCCGCTGCCTGGTGGCCACGAGGCGCCTGGACTCGATGCGCTGCATGAGGTGGGCGAGCCCTCCACGGGGATCGCCGACGATCTGCTCGTTGGCGATGATGCTGTTGACGATCTGCTTCTCGTTGGCAGCGGCCTCTTCTGGTGTCCTGGGGAAGTCGTGTTGCTCGCTCATGTCCTCATCCTTTCTTGACGTAGGCCCGCAAGGTGAAGCCGGTCTGGTTCGCGACGAACTCGATACGATAGACCCAGTATCGTTCCTCGCCGACGACGATGATGTCGTTCTGGAGCGGGCGCGCCGGAAGTCGCACCGATCCGATGCTTCTCTCAGAGGTTGGCCCCTCCTTGCCCGTCTCGTCCAGGTAGAGCGCGACATCGACTCCGTTGGGGGCCGGCCACGGCCACCCCTCGTTCCCGCTCACGTTCCACCTCCCGGACCCTCGCCGCGTGCCGCCTTGCGCCTGCGCAGCTCGGAGACCGCCAGCACGATGTTCGCCGCGTCGCCCGGGTCCATCCGCCGGATGATGCTCTCGTCGAACTTCACCAGCTTACCGGCCTCGTTGACCCAGCCGACGCCGGTGCAGTGGTGGCAGATGATGACCGAGCGCGGCTGCATCGGAACGGCGTCGCCGCGCCTGTCCACGGTGAGCAGCGTGCTCATCTTCTCGCCGCAGTGGGGGCAGTTCTCTGCTCCGACCTTCACGTCGGTGCGCTCGACGCCGGTGAGCGGCATCTCGCCTCGGTCGCGACGCCGCTTGGCCTCGCCCATCACGGCCTCCGGACGGTACGGAGCGAGATCGACTGGCCGCCGCCGCGGATGGGCTCGATCTCGCACGAGACGATGAGGACCTTCTCGTCCCTCACCTCGATGGAGTCGGCGAGCGCCCGGAGCTTGTCGGCGAGGTCCTTCCTTCCGAACACGTCCAGCTCGACGCCGCTCTCGGTCGGGTTCGCGCCGCGCGCCTTCACCGGCACCGGGAGCGCGACGCCCTTCTCGTTCTTCTGCTTGCCGGCCTTCTCGGCTTCGAGGCGCGCGCGGATGGCGCCGTCAGCCGAGACCTCGTCGGGCTGGCGGACGACGCCGAGGATGGCGTCGATGAGCGACTCGGCCCGGGAGCGCGTGAGCTTCCGGAAGACCTGGGCGAGGTTCGCGCGCCCGAGCGCGACCTCCTTGCCCATGAGGGTGAGCATGATCTTCGGAGCCTGCCCCTGGTCCTCATTCAGCTCGATGAGCAGCTCCCCGTCGGGGAGCGCCTCAGTCTCTCGGCGCACGACTGTCATTGCTTCGCCGCCTTGAGCGCGGCCTTGCGAGCCTTCTCCTTCTCGCGGACCTGGGCGAGGGTCAGGCGGATCTTCCGCTTGGGCTGGCCACTCGGGAAGACGCGCCCATCGGGCGAGTCCTCCGGCCGGCCGGGCGCCCACCCGTCGTAGACGCAGATCATGACGGCCTCACCGTCACCAACGAACGAGGAGACGATCGCGCACTGCCGGTGCGAGCCGGCAGTGGACATCTCGTCCTTGAGCAGGTCGAGGTCTGCCTCGCGACCCACGTAGAGACGGCCGTCGAGGAAGAACGGCGGGCGCCCGACCCACTCCTCGTAGGAGGCAGCGGCGGGGATGTTGTCGTGCAGGCAAGCGATGCGGTGCATCCACTCGCTCTCCGCATTTGTGAACCAGTATCCGCCGCGCATCGACTCGTACATCGAGCGGATGTCGGTCGGGTCGAACGGCAGACCGGCCTTGATCGCCGTTGCCACTGCGTTCTGCATGGTGTGGTTCAGGCTGATCCAGGACCGGCGCGGCGCGTTCTTCCAGACCAGCTCGACGAGCTGGAGGGCGGGGGACTTCTTCTTCGGCATCACGTCTCCCCTAGTAGGTGAAGTCTCGGCGACGCGGCGGCCGTACCGCTTCATCTCCGCCCGGGTGTACATCCGCTCGCTCATTGCTGCGCCGCTCCCTTCAAGACCTCGTCGAGGAGCCACGCCGCGTACGCCTTCAACTCGTCCTTGGACATCTCCGCGACCGGCTTCTCCACCGGCAGGTGGAAGGCGACCCGGAGGATGCGGTCGAGCGGGATGTCGCGGATGCGCAGCGCCTTGTTCGGGTGGTCCGGGTGCCAGTCGGCGCGGTTCCGGTAGATGACCTCGCAGATCACCTCGCGCGTGATGAGCGCGACGGCCTGGAAGTCGTTGGGCTGCGTCCTCCATCCCATCAGTTGACCATGTCCTTCTTGCCGAAGATGCGGTCCCACGACTCGCGCGACTCCTTGGTCGCGTACTGCGCCGGGCCCTTGCTGGTGGGCCTCGACTCGGGCCGGCGCTCCGGCGGAGCGTCGAACGGCGAGGTCCCCTCGATGAGGGTGGTCAGGTCGTAGCTGCCGTCCTCGTTGCGAGGCCCGACCGATACGGCCTCGCGACCGTTCAGCGGCTCGCCCTCCTTGAGGGGGACGATCATCGCGAGCTGGTCGTCGTCGGTCTTGATGGTCGCCCCGTGCTCGGGGCAGACGGGACCGAGGATGTGGACCTTCCGCGTCTTGCTCATCACCCACCCCATGGGACGAAAGGGGTCTCGTTCTTCTGGTAGAGCGGGTGGACCGGCTGGCCCTGCTTCGTGAGACCGAGGACCCGAAGCGCCGCGCTCGTGTGGTACTTCCGGAGGAGGTTCCGGACGACGACATCGCGGCCCAGGTAGCTGCCGTGCGCGCCCCAGGCGCAGACGACCAGCTCGGCGTGGATCGCCTCGTCGGCTAGGTGGCGGTCGCACTCGGGTCCGACCGGGTCCTTGCCGGCCTCGACCGCGCGCTTGAGGTCCTGTGGCTCCTTGCTCCTGAACGCGAAGAGGTTGACCACGGCGATCGAGCCGAACCCGGCGCGCGTGGAGAAGCCGACGATCTTCCGGATGGTCGCGTCGTCCACGAACGCGTCGGCCGTGCTCGGGTTCAGCATCACCCAGAGGATGCGGCGCGCGGACGGCGGCACGACCCGCGTGAGCAGGTAGCGGTAGGTCCCCGTCGGGTCGATGAGCGCCGACTTCTCGGTCTTCGGCGTCGGCCCGTACTGGAGCTGGAAGACGTTGTTCTGCTCGTCACCCATGGCGGGACGCCTCCTCCTCGGCCGCGCTCTCGGCGTCCGCCGAGCCGTCGATGGAGCCAGGGAGGCCCTCGGGGATCGGGATGCTCGGGTGAACCGGACACCCCTCGCGGTAGACGAAGGAGCCCTCGACGCCCATCCAACCGCGACCGTGCGCGTTGTCGAGCACGGGGCAGATGCAGCCCTTGGCGCGCGCTTCGTCGGATCCTGGGTTCGGCGGCGTCACTCCGACTCGTCCGGTTTGAAGTGGATCGTCAGGCTCACGAGCTGCCCGTCCGACTGCTTGGTCCAGCTCATCCCTTCCACCGCGGACAGGTTGATCCCCATGTGGTTCGGGATGACATCGACCGACAGCGGCGTCTTGAGACGCTGCTCGACGATCTCTTTCATCGTGTGGAACTGGGTTTTCATCAGAAGAAGCTCCCGTGGAAGAAGACCGCGCGCTCCCGCGGCACGGCCATGACCCAGTGCTGCCCGAGCACGCCCGAGTCGTTCTCGCAGGCGCAGATCGGCTGGTCCCCGAAGCGCGCTTCCACGTCCTGCGCGACGCGCTCAGCCATGTCCTCGTAGCTCTCGTCTGGGTCGTCCTCGCCCATGAACTCCCGGGAGTCCATCTCCGCCTCCATGATGAAGTCGCCTCGGAGCCGGCGTCGGAAGGCATCCGGGTGGAGCTGGCGACCACCGATCCGAGAGCAGAAGGTCGAGCACCAGCCGGGGCGCCGCGCCTCCATCGCCTCCCGCATGTGCATCTCGTAGGCGGTCTCTCCCTCTTCGGGCTCTGGCGGACCGAGGTCGGCGGCAGGGGGCATGGGCGGCAGCGGCTCAGAGAAGTCCACGACCTCGCCTGCATCCGCGCCGTAGCCGTCCGGCATGTCGTCGAGCGGGTTGTAGGTCGGCGGCTCGGCGGCTGCGCCGATGACCGGGACCTCGTCCCAGTTCACCTCGGGCTCGGGCGGCGTCACGGGCTCGGGCGGCCGGTCCGGGCAGCTACCGAAGGCGAAGATGACCGCGACGGTGAGGAGCGCGGTCACGATGTTGCGGGGGAAGGTCATCGTGCCCCCGTCTTGGCTGCGAGAGAGCGGAAGTAGCCTTCGAGGGCGAGAAGTACGCCGTCGGTCTCGTTCTCTCCGTTCGCGTTGCCGACCCGGGCCCGTGTCTCGTTCGCCGCCTCTTCCAGCGCCTTCTTCATTCCATCGGCGCGTGCCATGGCCAGGTCCCCTGGGCTGTTGAAGCGCACTGTCGCGCCCGCCTCACCAAGCAGCACGGCGAGGCGCCCCACCGCGTCTCCGCCGCCGGTGACTTTCATCGCCTCGACGGTCATGTCCATCCGGCGGAGCGCCGCGTCGAGGCGGGGGATGTGGCGCTCGATGAGCTTGGCGGCCTGGGCGATCATGTCCCGAAGCTCGTGGTTCGTTGCCCAGAGCACCATCGCGACCTTCGAGATCACCTCCGCGCTCGACACGATGACCTGCATCGACTGGCGCGCGTCGTCGCGATCGGAACTCACCGTCGAACCCATAGGAGATGGCGCGATCGGGGCAGGTTGTTGCGTTTTTTCTACGAGCTGGGTGACGACGTTCGCCGCGTGCTCCTGGAAGTAGCTGGTCACCGTGTCGGCGACATCGGCCGCTTCCTCGTCTCCACTCTCCACGTCGGGCGCGTTCTCGGAGTAGCCCTTGACGAACCCGGCCAGTTCGTCCGAGAGAGGCAGGCCACGCACGAGACGACGGAGCGCCTCGAAGTTCTCTGGCGTCGGGTTCAGCACGGCGACCATGAGCGCGTTCGCCTCGGTCGGCGGGATGCCTATGCTGCTCCGCGCCAGGTGCGGCTCTACACCGACGTGATCGATGCAGTAGCGGCCCCCGCCCTCCTCGCTCATCGAGGTACGGAAGTCGCGCCCGCACGTCTGGCACTGCCGCGTGATGTTCTGCGGCGGCAAGCGGCTCACGCTCATGGCTTCCTCACCTGCACGCCGCAGAACGGGCAGAAGTTCACGATCATGGGCGCCTCGCGCGCCGTCGTCCGGTAGATCGGTACGACCGCGAGGTCGATGCTGCCGCCCTTGTCGGCGACCATCATCGAGGTGTCGAGGCCGCGGACGAACGACTTCCCGACGTTGGCCATCGCCCTCTCCATGAAGGAGCACCAGCGATCGTCGTCGCACTTGGTCCTGGTCTGCGCCCCGTTCTCCCAGTGCTCCAGGAGCGTGCTCAGCCCGGTCTCGGCGTCGCGCTCCAGGACGAGCGCGCTCTTCTCCTTCGAGGTCTTCGAGTGCTTGCGCGCAGCCGCGCGCGCCCGCGGGAGCGTGGTGTGCGGCGTGAGCGGCTTGGCCGCCTTGCTCGGGGCCTTCGCAACGGTGTGCGCGTAGAAGTAGCCGGCGGTCACAGTGTCTCCAGGACCGCGACCCTGGGTCGCACGGGCGCAGGTGTGAAGCAGGCGTTGAAGGCATCGCGCGCCAGGCGGAGCCGCTCATCGAACACCTTGGCGAGCCCGTCCAGCGTCGGGGCATGGGCCGAGAGGGTGGCCGGCCCGATGGCGAAGAAGGCGATGTACCCCATCTCCTCCGTCCAGAAGACCCTCTGGCCGCCGTTCTTCCATGATCGCTTGCTGTCCAACCGGCTCTCGCGCGTGAGCGTGAGCCCGGCGATCACGACGGTCTCCGGTTCGTTGTCCGTGCTCATCCGTACCTCCCGCTGTGCCCGGTGCGCTCGGTCCAGTTCCTCGGCTTGGGGCAGTGCCGCTGGAGGTGGGCGAGGAGCTTCTCGTCCACGACGACGATGTCGGGGTCGCCGTTGTCGATCCAGCTCTGGGCCATGTCCTTGAGGAGCTGCTCGATCTCCTCGGGCGTCTCCACGTCCGTGCCGGGGAAGGCGAGCTTCGACCTGTCGAACTGGCGCTTCGCGATCTCCAGCGCGCGCTCCATCGTCAGGTCCAGGAAGATGCGGTCGCCGACCTTGAGCCCCATGTGCGGCCAGTACGGCTCCAGCCGGTCGAGCTTCCACTCGACGTGCTCCCACTCCACGTCGGCCCACTCGGGCCCGAGCTTCGTGGGGTGCGAGCCGATCATGAACGGCGTGACCCCGTCGCGGCTGTTCCAGACGTGCTCGGAGACGGTGACGTTGACCGGCACCCCGGTGGCGCGCTGGCTCGGCCGGTACTTCATGAGCTTGAACGCCTCGCCGTGGAGGTAGCCGTCGGGCGTGCGCAGCGAGGGACGAATGTCAACCATCTCAGTCCACCTTGAAGTGGTCACAGGACAAGGTGAGCGTCACGTCGGCCCCGCCGAGGCCGACGGTGTGAGCGCGGTCCATGAACGGCGGCAGCTTCGCGACCTCGGTGCGCGAGATGAACGCGCCGATGAGAGCCATCGGCTGGCCGCGCTCGTCCTCCATGAAGAGGTCGAACTTGCCGTCCTTGTGCGCCTTGAAGCCGACGATCTTGATGGTGCCTTCGACCATCGGTCAGGTCTTCTTGCTGAGCTTCTCGGCGTACGCGACCAGGAGCCGCTCCAGCGTCGGCTCCTCACAGTCGTCGGCCGAGTCGGACGGCTGGATGCGGTAGGTGACCCGGTCGGTCCCGTCGCCGCCGGTGCTGACGCACTGGATTGGACGGGTGAGGCGCTGGAGCCGCTGCTCCGACGACTCGCCGTCACGCGCCTGCGCGCGCTCGTGGATGACCTCGCAGGCTTCGAGGAGTCGCTCTGCGCGGTTCGCCCGCTTTAGCCGCCGACTAGCTTCGAGTGTCATAGACCGCCCATCCTAGACCATGACGACCGCTTGTCAAGTCAGAACGTGATGCAGCCGGGCCCGCCGCAGCTCTGGTCGTAGTCGTTCACCACCGGCTTCTCCCCGCAGAAGCGGCAGAGGTTCGGCGCGCGTGGCGGCAGGCTCTCGACATCAGCGCCGGCCTTCTCGACGACCAGGCGGAGCTGACGGGCTTCCAGTTCGGACATCATCAGGTCCCCGCAGTGGCCTCGGGAACCTGGGTTCCCTGCGCGCACCCGCACGAGGACGTGGTCGCCGAGCACCTGGCCGAACGTGAAGAGCCAGCGGTTGTCCAGCTCGGCGACCGGCTCCAGGTTCGAGGCGTCCACGGTCTCCTCGTGGGCGCCCTGGCCGGTGCCGAAGAGGACCCTCATGTCGTGCGGGTCGTTGGCGCCGCTGACGACGCGGCCCTTGCCCCAGTGCGGGTGGACGACGAGCTGGCCGACGAACGGCCGGTGATCGATCGGCGGGGTGGAGGCGTCGTAGTCGATCTTCACCTCCGAGAACCCGAACCCGCCAGGGATGAAGTCGCGGAAGTCCTTGTAGACGTGCCCCCTGATCTGGTCGTCGTCCATCGCGTGGAGGACCTGCTCGACCACTGACGGCACTAGGAACCCGTGGCCGAAGACGGTCACCTGGATGCGGCGCCCTGGGTCGGCGCGGACCAGTACGATCGGCCCGAGGGCGCGCGTCTGACCCGCCCGAGAGGGTGACTCCCCGGTGTAGCTGCCGCGGACGCCGGTGTGGAAGAGGACTCGGTGCTCCTGGACCCCCAGGACCACGGAACTGTCGATCTCCCGGACGCCCGGCATGTCGAGGTTGATGTCGTTGACCCGGATGCACTCCGGGATGTCGTTGTGTCGGAGGGTCACGGTGTCCTCAAGAGGTGGGAGAAGGCTCGGACGACCTCGCGGCACGCCCACGCCTGCCAGAAGCAGTCCCGGCACGCGCGCTGGTCGAAGATGAAGTGTGGCGGGATCCCGACCTCCTGGTACTCGCGCTTCTCTGTGGCCCGATCGACGATCCTGCCGACCCCGTGTCCAGGCACGCGCGCCTCGCAGAACGCGCAGTCTCCCCCGTCCGCGTTGTGCTTGTACGTGACCTCGTGCCGGAGCATCGGTCAGCTCCGGTGCGCGATGTCGGCGACGCCCTCGTACCCGCAGGCGAAGACCGCTCCGGGCTGAGGCTCGACGCCGTACTTCCTGGAGTCGGCCGCCGCGAAGTCGGCGAGCATCGGGCCCAGCTCCTTGATGGCGGCAGCGACCTTCGTGAACACGGGCTCGTAGTTCAGGACCTTCACGAGCGCGCGCCCGCCCGCGTAGTGCCAGTCGATCTCGTCTGCGCCGAGGTCGGTCTTTGCCCGGACGGCGATGATCCACTCCTCCATGTCCTTGGCCGCGACGCCGCCCACCATGAGGACGCAGAGGCCCTCGGAGAAGACGGTGGTGTCGCAGGTCCCGAGTCCGGCGTCGTCGGTGGTCATCGGTCAGTACCCCCTGGCCTTCTCCTGGAGCACCCGGAGGATCGGGTCGAGCATCCCGCTCACGAGGCCGTGAACGACCGGCCCGAGCCGGTACTCGTCGGTGAGGTACTCGGCGATGTGCTTGGCGACCTTCTCGCGGAAGTCGGCCTCGCCCACGAACTGCGCGAGGCGTTCCGTGATGAGCTTCCTGGTCTCGGTCTCGACGCACGTCGCCAGCGGAGACTTCGTCTCGGCACCGCCGTAGGGCTGTCTCGTCGGCGTCGTGAGCCGCACGATCTCGGCATCGACGAGCTTCCTGATCATGTCGTCGTCGAGGATCTCGCGCGTGCGCTCGCGGACGACGGCCTGGATCTGTTCTTCGGTGGTGCTCATCCCTTCTTCTCCCTTCCGAACCCGCGCCTCACCAGGGAGGCATCGATCAGCATCCCGACGTAGGCGAGGACCTCGCCGGGCGTCGAGCCCTCCGGGTCCTCCAGCTCCATCTCGGCGGTCCGCGTCTTCACGCGCGCGCCGAAGAGCCGGGTCTCCTCGTCGTAGGTGACCTCGACCGTGTAGTGCGGCCTCCGGATGGGGATGGCCCCGGCCTCGGCGACCTCGTCGTCCTGGGCGTGCGCCTCGTCGAGGTCGTCCTCCTCGTCGGGTCCTAGGATGGCGTCGGCGACGCGGTCGAGAAGTCCTGGCTTGGGCGTGTTCATCGGATCGCCTCGCACTTGATGCACTTGCCGCAGGCGCGCCTCGACTTCGGTCGGTCGCACGTCCACCAGGCGTTGTCCGGCACCTTCGCCTTGGTCAGGCGTTCGAGGACTTCCTTCTTGCGCGTCCACTCCAGCGGGAAACTAAGCTCCAGCTCGGAGTAGGCGACCGAGGCGAACCCGTCGAACGCCTTCCTGAACGCGGTCCGCCAGTGCCAGAAGTCGTCGCCGCGGATGTAGCCGAACTGGACCTCGTTCTTCGTGCCGCGCTCGCCCACCATGTACGGAAAGAGATGGGCGAGAAAGAGCCCGTGCTGACCCACGTCTCCGACGGCGCCCGCGTCCTTCGAGAGGACGACCTTGATGACGCGCGAATCGACCCGGTAGCCGAGCGTCTTCCTCACCCACGAGAGGTACCGGCAGCGCGCCTCGTATTGCAGGTGCCGCTGCATCCGGTCGTTGACCTGCGTGTGGTCGAGGGTGAGGGCGACGACGCCCCTCGGGTTCACGAGGAGCGCGTCGTGGAGCAGGAGCGTCGAGTCCGCCCCGCCTGACCAGATGACGATCTTCACGCCGCCATCGCTCCCTTCCGCCTCGCCAGCTCGGCCCGCACGAGCGTCCCGTGCAGATCGATCTCAGCCTCGGTCCACTTCTCGCGCCGGTTCATGTCGGGGAGCTGACCGCGCAGGTGCTCCCACGACCGCTGGAGGACGTAGACGCCGAACGGCTGCATCCACCACTTCTCGCCCCGACGCCGCTTCTTGGTGCGCTTGACGTACCGCCAGGGGTTGCGGTCGCCGTTTCTCCAGCCACCGGATAGACGGATGCGGTCGCAGGCCGCGAGACGACGGTGCGCGGCCTGTTGGACCCGCGGCACCTTCCGCCGGGTGGACCCGTACGACGATGTGCGCTTCTCCGCCCGCCAGCGTTCCTTGCAGGAAGCGCAGTCGCGGAACCCGTCCCAGCCCGGCTTGCCGCACTCCTCGCAGCGCACGGTGCCGGTCATCGTGTCCATCTGGGCGAGCGCGTCATCGGCGAGCTGGACGAAGCCGTTGCGGCGCGCCTGGGCCACCGCCTGCCCCATGGCGTCGGGGTCGTCGGCCTGACGCGCGGCCACGATCGCCTCCCGGATGGGGGCGATGCGGAGGCCGCCTCGGTACTTGCGCTTGAAGATCATGGGGTCACTCGGTCAGGTAGGCGTCGGGCTCGACCGGCGACCACGTCATCAGACCGGGCACCCAGGTGCCGAGCTGGCCCTCGCTGTTCCACCCCCAGCACACGACCCGGCCGTCGCTCAGCCCGGCGCAGACGTGGTTCCCGCTGCTCCCCATCACGACCGCGTCCATGGAGGCGCCGTCGAGCCGAACCTCGCCGCACGGGAGCCCGGACGTGAACATCCCGGTGTCCCGCCCGATCTGCCCATGCTCGTTGTGGTCGTAGCAGTGGACGGTCCCGTCCATCCGGCGCCCGCACGTCCCGGCGTAGACTTCGGCGTAGGGCGAGAACCCGTCGGCACCGGTGTAACACCCGCTCGGCATCGCCGGGTCGGCCGGGTACTCCGAGGCCGGCACGACGGTCGTCGGACCAGAAGCTCCCGACCACCTCACGACCGAGCCGTCGGTCAGCCTGGCGTAGGAGAGCCGGTCGAGCGCGGCGATCTCGGTCGCGTCGGTGACGACCGGTCTTCCGTCGCCGATGCCTGGGTTGCCCCAGCACCGGACGAGGCCGCTCGCCCTGAGCAAGCAGGTGTGCGTAGAGCCCAGGGCTAGCTGGACGACGGCCGACCGGTCTGGAACCGGGCCGCCATCGACGGGCGGGATCGACCCAGCATCGGACCCGGCGTCGGGTGGGATCGGCGCGTCGCTCACGGCCGTGGTCGCGTCCCGAGCGTCTGGCGCCGTCGTATCCTCGGCCACGAACGCGTCCTCGACTGGCTCCCAGGTGTCCGGCTGACCGCCGTCGGTCACGGGGTCGCGCGCGTCTGACCCAGGGCGGGCGTCGGTCGCGGAGGTACCGGCGTCCTCGACGAGGATCGATGGCTCCGAGGAGCAGCCGACCAGGAGCGCGATGATGGCGATGGGTCTCATGGGGTCCTCGCTCAGATCCAGAAGAAGCCGCCACGCCAACGTGGCCACGTTTTCGAGGGAGCTACCCCCTCCAGTCTCCGCCGCGATCCCCGCCTTTCTTGAAGAGGAGCCCGCGAAGGTTCCCCTGTTACGGGGGCTTTTTGCGCCGGCCGTGACAGGCCCGACGGCAGTTTCGCCTGGTACGGCGTGGCAGCTTCTTCTGGTTCAGAACCTCCTGGTCATTCTCTTATGACACAGTTACTAGCGATGGTCAAGCGGCACTAAGGTTGCGCCGGATCACCGGACGCCCGTCATCGTCGCGCAACTGGACGAACCGGGCCCACGGGTTCCGAACCTGGAATCCCGCCTCGGCCATTTTCTCGTCCTGGCTGACGAGGTCCGTCACCATCTCGGCCGCCGCCGCATCGAAACCCTCGTCACCATCCGCGACGATCAGATCGGCTGCGATGGAGCAAAAGGCATCCCTCATCGGACCGATGATGCGCGCGTTGTAGAAGGCCATGTCCTCCCTGCTCATGTCGAACCGGACGCGCCCGCAGTATCGAAAGATGGTGCTCAAGGCTTCCACCCCTTCGGCGGCTTCCAGCCTTCGGCCTGAGCTTTCACTGCCCAGTCGGGCCAGGGGATGCCGTCGTATTCGGCGTGCGCGGCCTTGGCGGCACCGCGCATCGCCTTGAGGAACTCGGCCACGCTCCCCTTCGTCTCGAACTGGTAGCCGCGGGTGGTGCTCACGCAGAAGTCCGGATGCGCGTCGGCCCAGGCCCGCGCCGCCAGCTCGACGGCGAGGTACTCGAAGTCCCCACGGCCGTCGTCGTTCCGGACCGCCTTGGCCTTGGCGCTTCGCTCCATCAGGGTGGCAACCGGCACCGAGGACTCCTGCCCGACCTGGCCGCCTTCGCCGTCGTCCTCGTCGTACCAGGAGACGTGGCTGGTGTAGCTCTCCTCGAAGATTCCGAGCTTCATGGCGCCGAGCCCTCCTCGGCGGCGGTGTCTGCGAGCGAGCTGAGCCAGCCCATCACGGGCAGGTGACCGAGCGCTTCGGCCTTCGCCGCCGCTTCCTCCAGCGCCGCCCGTCGTACTCGTGCGTCTCGCTGAGCGGAGAGGTCGGCGGGGTTAGCGGCGAGGGCGGCCTCGAACCGAGCGAGGGCCCGTCCCACGGCGGCGCTGGTCTCCCGGCTGTGGAGCGGTTCGGCGGCCCTCCGCGCCAAGTCGAGCGCCTCCTTCGCCTCCCTCATCTCAGCCAGCGCCCCGATGGCTTCGTCGCGCTCGGCGGTGAGGCGCGTTCGCTCTTCATCCTGCTCCTCGATGAGGTCGTTCCACTCGGTCGGCGTGAGCACGCGCGCGTTCGGCGGAAGTCCAGCCGCGCCTGCGCGCATCAGAGCCAGCCGCTCGACGGTCGCCTCTTCGGGCGCGAGCCCGAGGGCGGTGGCCACGTCGATCCACGCGGCCGAGTGCCCCCCGTACCAGTCCTTGGTTCTCTCCGTCATCGTCACTTCCCCAGGCGGACGGAGACCTGCTCCCCGCTCTCGAAGACCTCGCCCCAGAGCCAGAAGCCGTCCTTCCGGTTGCTGACCCCGTGGACTTTCAGGTGGCCCTCGGTCTCGCCGGCCTTGCCGACCGTGATGCTCTTGATGGGCACGACCGCGCCCTTCCGCAGGAACGGCAGGTCCTCCTTCCGCCTCAGCGGGCAGAGCGGCGGCGGCTTCGCGTCGGCCCTCACCATGAGGGTCGAGCCCTTGGTGGCGATCGGATGCAGGCACCCGAACTGGGCGAACGGGCGCTTGAACTTGCAGTCGCCGCAGGTCTTGGGAACGGTCATGTCGTCCTCGGGATGAGGTGTTCGGCAGCGTCGGCCAGCTCGTGGAACGTCTTGTAGACGCGCTCTGCCCACGGGAGCGAGCCCACGCGCAGGCGCCAGCCAGCCGAGAAGCGCTTCGCCTCGAACGAGCAGTTGACCGGCCCGCCCCGGCCTAGCCAGTGACCCGACTTGCGTACGGTCCAGTGAATGTCGCGCGTCATACCGACCGTCCCGCTCCCGCTGCCTTGGCCGCCGGGCAGGTGCAGAAGAACTCCTCCATCGGCGCGAAGTCGCCCGGCGCCAGGTAGACGCCCGTCCCCTTGCACCTCGGACAGACGGGCGGCAGCTCCAGCGTCCACTGGGCCTCGTCGGTCAGCCGCTTGAGGGGCAGGCTCAGCTCGTGGCCGAGGCCGCGTCCAGCGATGACCCGGCAGGTCGCCGAGTAGATGGCGAGGGCGACGACCTTCACCCGGCGCGGCGTCCGCTTCGGGTGCTTCGGGTCCTCGGCCTCGGCGAAGACCTGGTCGAGCTTCACGTCGGTGTACTTCATGAGTCGCACAGTTCGCATGGATGAGCGTTGTTGTGGGCCGGGCAGAGGGAGAGATCTCGTGGGGCCGGCGTCGCCTTCTTGGGCCGCCGACAGCGCTTGCAGAGCTGCTCCGGGCCCAGTGCCACGCCGGTCGCCTTGCAGATCTTGCAGCCCAGCCGCGGGCTCTTGCCGCTGCGGTCCTTCACGGCTTCCCTCTCCCGCGGGCAGCCTCGTCCCGCTCGTGCTGAGCGCAGAACTCGCTGCCCCTTCGGGCTTTCCGCGAGCACCGTGGCTGCGTCCCGAGCGGGCGGTCCGACCGCACCAGCGCCGCACACCTGACGCGCGGGGCCGGCTCGATCACCATGTCCAGCACGATGGTCTCGGGCGGCTCATCGACGAGCCCGGCCTCGTAGAGCGCGCGGTGCATCCGCGGGTCGAGCTGGTCGAGGAACCGGAACGAGACGGTTCCCGGACTCGACATGAACGCCTCGACCCTGGGGGCCGGCACCTGGATCTCCTGGGACAGCCGCTGCTCCTTCACCCGGGGCGTCGCCTGCTCGTTGACGAACGGCGACAACGCCTGGGCCAGGCTCATCTTCACGAATCTCGCGAGATTCTCGATGGGGTCGGTCATGGCTCTTCGGGCGGGCGCGGCTTGGCGTCGCAGGTGCAGTCGCTCCAGTCGCCGTCCCGGTTCGTGATGAGGTCGCAGTTCCGGGCGTGGTCGGCTGGGAAGGTCCCGTCCCCGTACCCGCAGCACTCGCAGTCGAAGCCGCACCTGGGCCCGTCGTGGACGGTCAGCACGATGGTGCGGCCGGTCCCGTGCTCCGTGCCGATGGCGAACGATCGGCTCACGACTTGAGCGCTCCGTTGATGGCCTTCACGAGCGAGTCGGCCTCCTCCTGGGTGACCTCCTCGGACCGCAACTGGCCGAAGTCGAGCGACATGCCGCCGATCACCGGCAGGCAGACGACGACGTTCTTCGGCGGCGGCGACATCACCTTGATGGCGACCGCCGGCCCGACGCGCGGCCCTCCCTTGGACCGCTTCACGTTCCCCTCCTGACCAGCTCGGTGAGCAACACCCGGAACCGCTTCCAGCTCCGGGTGGTCGTGACATCGCCCTCCCGGGCGCACTCGCCCCCGTGGTCGCGGGCCGCGTTCGCGATCTCCTCCCCGAGGTCCTTGGTGGGGCATTCCCGGTTGGACTCGATCCACTCCTTGGCCCGAGCCCCGCCATCCTCCAGGCGCGCGATGTACCGGTCCATCTTGGCCCGGCGCAGGACCTCCTCGGCCTGGCGCACCGCCAGCTCGGCGTCCTCGACGCGCTTCTCCAGGTCGTCGCTCATGGCAGTAGCTTCCCGGCCTTGAGCGCAGCGATCTCGGCTCTCAAAGGCGCCTCCACTTGCTCCCGGTACTGCTTGACGAGACAAACGACGGTCTCGGACCGGCCGGCCGCGATCTCCGCGATCCGCTCGTCGCTCATCACGACCGCCAGTGCGCCGCGCAGAGCCTCCGTCTCCTTCCTGGCCTTCTCCAGCTCCCTCAGCGCCGGCAGAAGCGCCCGAGCGTAGAGGGCGGCGTAGCCGGCGATCTTCCCGTAGAGGCGCCGACCGCGGGCGATGTTGTCGGCCACGCTCTCCCCGTACTCGGCCCGATGGATGAGGACCCGAAGGTTCTCACCCGTGAACCACGTCCTGGGATCGTGGTCGGCGGCTGACGGACCTTCCTGAGCTTCGTTTTCGGCCATACCCCTTCTCACTCGTTTTTTTCGTACGGACGATCCTGCGTTCCCTGGTCGCCCGAGTTTGACTGTTCGAGCATACCCTATGTCAAGCTGTAGTACAGGCCGATGATGCCTGGTTCCTGGTCATTCTTCATGGCCAGCTTCCCCTCGACGATCATCTGGGCGAGGGTCTCGGCGCCGTGTGCCGAGTTCCGGGCGATCTCCTTCCACTGACCGTTGACCTTCACGAAGTCGCCGGGGCCCACCTCGGTCACGGTTCGTGCTGGCTTCTCGCTGCTCATGGGGTCCTCCTCGTGCTCGTGTACTGCTGCGGCATCCCGAACCAGTGGTCCACGGGCTCAGGCACCCGGGTGCCTGGGAAGGCCGGGTGCTCGACCTTGGGAAGCTGCTGCTTGACCAGGTCGGCCAGCTCCGCCAGCTCCTTCTGGGACCGGTTCGACCAGCCGGCCTCCAGGTCGAGGACGATGCCCGGTCCGGCCGTCCACCGGCGCTCCCGGCGCCGCCTCTTCTTGCTCGCCTTGCTCACGAGGAACGCGCCCTCCGCATCCGCTTGCAGATGTCGAGGATGGTGTCTCGGCTGGCGACCGAGACGCCGATGGCCTCTCCGATGGCGAGGACCTGGGCGCTGGGCAGGCCGAAGTCGCAGAGCGCGGACTGGTCCGAGAAGCCCACCCTCTTGATCCCGCTGGCCGCGCGAAGTGCCAGCCGGAAAGCCTCCAGTTCGACCTCGTACTGATCCAGCTCCTCGGACCCCGCGATCTCGAAGTCGCCGGTCCTGCCGGCTTCTCGGATGGCTGCAAGCGCCTCCTCGGGACTGGGCTTGTTGGGCTTGTCGGTCACCTCGGAAGCTCCTTGGCGAGGTCCCCGACCTTGGCGAGGCGCTTGATGTAGTCGGCCAGCTTCGCGTCGGTCCAGGCGTGAAGGAGGATGCCCCCCTCGCCGAACTCCTTGGTCACGTCCTCGTCCTTGAACTCGGCCTTGGCGGCCTCCCACCAGCCGCACTTGATGCCGCCCTGGGGTTGCAGCTCGATCGACCAGACGCGCTTCCGCGACCCGATGAGGAAGCGGTAGGGGTGGTCGATCAGCTCGGCGCTGTACCAGGGGCGCTCCCTCCCCCAGACATCGGTCTGACCCCAGTAGCCGTTGGGCTCCTCGACGAGGCCGCGGAACCGGATGCGCGCGTCGCAGATGGCGCGGCGGACATCGGACCGATCGACGAGCCCGAGGTGGCGCACGAAGCAGGTGAGGTGGACGTAGACCTGGTCCCCGAGCAGGTCCCAGCGGTACTGGTCCCCGATGGACGGGCCGGTCGGCTGCCAGCCGTGGTTGCAGATCTTGCAGGTCGAGCGGCGAACGTCGGCGACGTGCTCGTAGCAGCGCCGGTCCGGCCGGTCCGGCTCGATGGTGCAGAGCGTGAGCTGGTCGAACTCGTCGTAGCCGAAGAGCCCGTCGTCGGTCAGCGGTCGCTTGATCATGGTCACGCTTCCTCGACGACGCACTTGGCCTTGGTCGTTCGGGCCAGGCTCGCGGCCCGCGCCATCGCCCTCCGGATGCAGCTCGGCGAGGCGTAGTAGTCGTCTCCGACCTTCGAGCCGTCGTCCTTCTCTGCCCAGACGGTGCCCCACTTCGACGGCAGGATCGGATGGCCGCCCGGACCGAGCACCATCGGAACGATGGACCCGCAGGCCAAGCACTCGACGTAGAAGAACGGGTGCGAGAGGTCCGCGGGCACGCGCAGTGACCGACGCCGCCGCTGGGCGTTCGCGAGCCTGGTCATGATGTTGGTCACGGTGTCCGCCTATCTTAGGCTATAGACTGCGATGGTCAAGCGGATTCGTGATGCTTCACGACGACCTTGTGCTTGCCTCGGTTCAGGTCTTCTTCGAGCTGGGCGATGCGGTCTTCGAGGGAGACGCCGTTCCAGTCTGGGTCGATGGCCTGGATGACGTGGATGACGCCCGGCGTCTCCTCGACTCGGACGATGGCGAGGCCCCGTCGCTCGGCGAGCTGGCGGAGGATGAACTGGGTGAAGGGGTTCACGGCTTTCCGTGGTCGCGTAGCACGGAACCGATCCGCTTCCTGTAGCGCTCGTCGGTCTCGAAGAGCTGGCGCTCGACGCCGAGGCTGGTTCCCAGGCGGTCGAGGTTCTCCCCGCGGATCCGCCAGCCCTGCGTCTCCTGACGGATCCTGTAGTCGGCGAACCCTACCAGACCGGCCGAGAGAACGGCCGATGCCACGAGAGCGATGAGCGAGACGGCGAAGCCGATCCTGGCCAGGTCCGTGAAGTACGAACCGAGGGTCATGAGCCCGAAGCCCGCGCACACGAGCATCGATCCGCCGAGCAGAAGGCAACCCGTCGCGTCGGCCGGCTTGGGCCCCTTGTCGTCGTCGGCCTTCATCGCTCAGTCGGGGTCGATCGTAGCGCAGACGCACTCGACGGAGCGACCCATGGAGCCACGAACCTCGACGAGAACGCCGTCGGCACCATCGCAGTAGTTGTCGCAGAACTCCCGGTCGCTCTGTCCGATGACCTGGGCGCCGGCCCGTGTGCAGGCCGGAAGGCTGAGGAGCGCGATGAGGACGATGGTCTTCATGGCTCGGCACCCGGGTGCTTGGCTTCGGCCTCGACGATCGAGGCCCAGTAGATGGTGGAGGCGACCGGGTCGTAGAAGGGGGTGCCGGCGAGGCGGCGGCGCAGACCGTCCCGGCCCTCCTTCCAGAGGATGCTCGCCCACTGCATCGCGACCGGCAACGGCGTGATCCCCGGCGGGACACCCATCTCGTCGGCGAGTCGGAGCATCTTGGCGTTGTAGATGAGAAGCGCGGGGCGCGTGTCCGGACGCTGCACGACGCGCACGGCACCCGGCCGGCAGTCGTCGGCGGTGAAGAGGGCCATGAGGGCCCGGCAGGCGAACGGCCGGCGCTCGTAGACGCCGCAGGTCGAGTCGTCGCGCAGGAACATGCAGCGGGTGTCCCTCCGGAACCACTCGGCCGCCGTGATGCGGTCTCGGATGATGAGGAGCGCCTGGGCGTCGGCCCACTGGGAGACCTTCCGGACCATGAACGGGTCGTCCTTGATGCTCTCGAAGATGGCGACTGCCTCGGGCACGTAGAGGGTGACCATCTGGTGGCAACAGTGCGCGCAGCCCTTCTTGCAGGCGACGGGCGCTTTCAGATCTCGCTCGACGCGCTCCACCCGGAAGGCGTGATCGACCTCTCCCTGGAACACGGTCAGCTTCCGCGTCCCGCGCCGCATCAGGCTCTTCTCGCTCATTTCGGAACCTTGAGAGCCGCGACGAGGCTGTTGCGGTGGTAGTCCTCGTCGCTGCACTGCGTCGGGTTCTTGGCCACGTAGTTCGACAGTTCGGCGACCACGTCGAGGATGTGCTCGGTCAGGTAGAAGCCCGAGGCGTGGATGTCGTTGATCTCGACGACGCGTAGACCTCTCGGGGTCACCGCAACGTCGAGCACGAACGCCTCTAGCTCGGCGAGATGCGCGCCATGCTCCTTCGAGTACGCGGCGATCTCGCAGCGCTCGTCTTCGGACACGTCCCACGGCTTGACGCGGTCCCCCGTCTTGTAGCCGACGACCGCAGCGACCTCACCGCCGATCCACCAGGTTCGGTACTCCCGCTCGATCTCGGTCGGGGCGTTCATCACGATGACCGTCTCGCGCGTCACCGCATCGTGGTCGAGCGACCGCTTCATGAGGTCGAGGAACTCCCCGTACGTGTAGACTTTGCCGGCGAACGCCTTGAGATCCCGGTCGGGGCGGCAGAAGAAGTCGGGGCCGAAGCCGAAGCAGGCGAAGTCCGGCCCGTCGAGGATGTCGCCGACGGTGAACCGCTGCGCGCCGTGGTTCAGCCACGCCTCCCCGAGGCGGGCTCCGTACCAGCTCGTCGCGTGTCGCTCGGGGTCGTAGAAGAGCCGCGCCCCCGCCCGTGCCGTCTCGTTCTCCCAGACGCGCTTCACGAGGCCGGTCGAGCCGTAGTAGACGATGGGACCGTCCCACTGAAAGTCGGGGATGTGGTGCTCGAACGGCCGAACCGGGAACGCGGCCCAGTTCAGCCCGAGCTTCTGGAAGGCGTCCACGAGGAACTTCGTCGCGTCCTCCTGCGCCAGCTTCGTCTGCACCGCCCAGAGCTGCATCACCGATTCTCCGGCTTCACGAGGAGGTCGAACATCTGGTCGAAGTCCACGAGCGTGGCCATACGTGACCCCGCCAGCTCCCAGAAGAGGTGCGGGCTCTTCGGCGTCCGCTTGCAGAGCCAGTAGAAGGGCTTCGCGCCGCCGTGCTTCTCCCAGGCGGTCTCCCAGTAGGTCTTCCAGCCGGCCCACTCCTCGGCGTGGTCCGGGAGCAGGAAGGGCACCGGGTCGAGGAACCGGACCTTGGGCGTGAGCGCGTTCGCGACGCGCAGGATGACGCCCACGTTCCGCGTCTCGCCGCGCAGGTCGTCGCGCACGTATCGCGCGAGGAACCACTGGTGCTCGATGGGCGCGGTCATCATCGGACGACGCAGGTGGGCAGCGGCCCCAGGAGCTTGAGCACCACCGGTTTGCACTCGGGGCAGTAGTGCAGCTCGATGTCGTACGGCGGATCGCCGGTCCCGTCCTGGGCGATGCCCTTCTCGTCGCCGACGAACACGTCGAACCGGAGCCAGTCGAGCGGCAACTGGATCTCCTGGTCGATGCTCGACTGACGGCGCGCGCGGAACTCACGCCCGCAGCGGTTGCAGGTGAATACGTCCTCGACGTTGCTGCTCACGATCACCTCCCAGCTTCCCTGAGACAGGCCCCGCACCATCGGAACCCAGGCCGGAGTCTACTTCCAGGTTCGGCGACGAAGGACGCCTCCGGTGTCTCCCCGCAGATCGGACGCTGGTCCTCGTCCTCGGGCAGGCAGGCGTGGATGAGCTGGGTCGAGAAGTCGGCGTCGATGACGTTCTGCATCGGACCCTTGTCGATCGTCCCTCGCGCCGTGTCCAGAAAGCTGCTCATCGCTTCTTTCTCTCGGCCATGGCCATCTTCGCAAGGACGCCTGCTACCGCTTCGGCGACATCTTCGATCGCCCGTGCGCGGATCTCACTCGCTGATGCCGTGGACGGGGTACGAAGCGCGCCGGTCACCACCTCGATTCGTGCAAGCACGCCGAGCGTCGGGGATTGGCCGCGCTCGATCCTCAACAGGGTGGAGGGCGCCACGCCGCACTTTGCCCCGAGTTCGCGCAGCGTCATTCGTTGGGCTTTGCGCCAGCGTGTGAGCACCTTGCCGATCATCGCCAGCGCTTTCCCCCGGCCGTCGGACTGTGCGACGTGACCGTGATCGGGAGGTCGAGCAGCTCTTCGAGGTAGCTGATGTAGCCGACGTGGTCGCTCGGGACACTGACCAGCGACGGGTTCGCGTGCGTGCTCAGGACGCGCGTCAGCTCGGCCTGGTGCTCCAGGTCGCCGCGCTTCGATGCGAGACAGAGGCCGGGGTCGTACCCAGTGGAGATCTTCCACGATGGCACGCTCGCGAGCCGGTCGAGGCAGGTCACGGCGAGCGCGTCGAGGCGCGCGCAGCATCCCATCGCGTACCAGGTCAGCGCGCAGTCGAACCAGCCGCACCGGAACCGGCCCTGCGGCCCGTCGTCCGTGTTGTGCGCCTCCCGGAGCTGCTCCGTGAGCTTCGTGTCCTCGGTGGGGAACGGCCCCTGCCCGTGCCTGGTCGCGTACGCGCGCACGACGCCCATGCGCGTGACCTGGCCCCCGCGCCCGGACTCGTCGATCATCGTGTCGGCATTCTCGGTCGTCGTGGTGCTCCAGGTCGTGTGCGGGTGGAACCCGTGCCACTCGTCGAGCAGGACGCCCTGGGCGCCCTCGAAGATGACGTGCTCGGCCTCCCTGACCTCTCGCTCGGCTTCGGCCGACGACACGATGCGCAGGCGCTTCCCGATGGCCTCGTAGATGTCCGCCGTGCGGTCGATCGATGTGGGATCCCGGAGGAGCTGGAGGTCCCTGTTCGCCGGATCGATCTGGCCGAGGAACGGCTCGGCCTGCTCCAGCTTCCGGTTCCGCGCGCAGATGAGCTTCCACCGGATCGCGCCTACCTCGCGCAGGTCTTTCGCCCGGACGACGTGCTCTCCTTCCTCCAGCGAGTCGGCGACGGTCTCCCCGACACCGAGGCCGCAGGTGCCATGCGGGCTGGCCCGGCGCACGGCCTCCCGAAGGCGGTTGACGGCCTGGTGGTACGGCGTGATGACCAGCGCCAGCTCGTCGATCACGAGCCGGTCGAGCGCGGGCGCGCCCACCGAGGCGAGGTGCTCGTGCTCCCCCATGAGCCCAGGCGGGTGGAGGACGAAATGCTTCGAGAGCAGCGTCCGGGCCCCGGGGACGAACGACGCTGCCCCGAACTGCGAGAACGTGTGGTGCCGGCCGTCCGCGGTGTGGACGTTGTGGCCGGCCTGCGCGCCGCCGTTGTGCCGCACCACGAGTGGCGCAGACGAACAGCGGCGCGCGATGGCATCGACCATCGTGCCCTTCCCGGCGTCGCCGAATCCGAGATCGACGACGATGTGCGTGGAGAGGGACACGGCGCCCGCTCAGACCCGGACCGTGCCGTCCGACTTGCCGCTCGCCGGCAGGTCGCCCACGAGCGCGCCCGAGCCCGCGCGCGCGAGGGCGTCGCGGAGTGGAACGATCGCGGCACCGACCGACTTCACGGCTCCGGCGGTCGCACCCGCGTCGCGGAGCACGCCGTTCACCACGTCGAGCGAGTGGCCCTCGCAGAGCCCGATGGTCGCCGCGATCAGGTCGCAGACGTGGTCGGGGTCGTCGAGCTTGAGCGCGCGCTCCCCGAGCAGCTCCCGCCACGCCGCGAGGATCTTCGGGTCGTCGCCGTGGCTCGTCTTGCCGACGACGATGTGGAAGACGTTGAAGCGGCGCTCGCACTCGGCGATGAGGTCCTTGACCTGCTCGTCGCCCTGGAGCGTGTCGCCGAAGATGCGCTCGGCCTCGTCGCGCTTGATCGTCGGCCAGGTCAGCTCGTCGCCGAGCGTGAAGAGGTAGCCCTTCTTCCCGCGCTTCTCCCAGCAATCGGTGACGGTGTGGCGCGCGAAGAAGTAGTGCGCGAGGCCGTACGACTCCATCACCTGGCCGCCGCCGCCGCCCTCGATGTGGATGTCGGTCAGGCACTTGTCCATCTCGATGCCCGACTCGAACTGGCCGACCTGGAACGGGGTGCGGTCGCAGTACGCGTCGCCGATCGCCCCCATGAGCACCTGGGGGTGCGGGATGACGCCCTTCTCGACGAGCATCTTCATGAGGCCGCCCAGCTTGTGCTGCGCGAACTCGATGGGGATGCCGCCCATGCTGCCCGTCACGTCGAAGAGCACGCCGATCGCGTTGCTCTCGGGGTGCTCGTCGGAGTCGCGCGACTCGCGGACCTTCACGCCCTTCGGGTCGAGGCTCGGCTTGAGCGACGACGAGAAGACGGTGCTGCGCACCGCCGCCGGGTCCATGCCCTTCCGGGCGCTGCTGATGTGATCGTACGCGGCCCCGGACCAGTTCGAGTATCCCATGTTCTGCCTCTTTCTCTTCTCACCGCGGCATCGCGAACGCACGATACGAACGCTTGCCGTAGGTCTTCTGGAGCACCTCGTCGTAGGTGCGATACGCGTCCCAGCCGTCGCGGATCTTGCCCGCGCGGCACCGCGCGAAGAACGCTGCGATGTCGGGTGGCACGTCCGTTCGGAGCTTGCCCTTCTGGTCCGACAGAAGAAGCACTGCGCACTCACCCGCAAGCTGAACATCCAACGAGGGATTCGCGGGGTCGCGGCGGAAGACGCCGGGCGGGTACATGCCCTTGCGGGACGCGCTGACGGCCGTCAGCCGGTAGCCCGCGCGCACCGCGTAGGACCAGCCGATGAGCCGGGCTCCGTGCTCCAGTGGGTGGACGAGCAGGTGCTCGGGAAGCACGGCGCCGTGGACGTAACCGACCGAGTGAACCCAGCCGAGGCCCTCGAACGCACGACGGATCATCCAGGTCACGTCGCGCGCGTCGAGCCCGTCCGGGTACGCCTCGCGGATCTCGGCAAGCGAGTAGTAGTCCTTCGATGGGGTGACCCCCTTCTTCTCCAGGAGCTTCCGGACGTACTCCTCATCGGGCTCGGCGATGTCGAGCACGTTCACGCGCCGGTGCTGGCCGCCATCGATCAGCGCGAAGGAGTCGAGGAGCTTCGGCAGGTACTTCCGGAAGACCTCCGCCTTCTTGCCCGTCTGCCGGTGCAGCTCGGCGAGCACCTTCGCCTCGTTGTCGAGGAGGTCGTTGTTGGTCGGCCGTCGGACGACCTTGAGGAGCTGCCGCTTGCCGTCCAGCTCGGCGACGAACAGGTCCGCGACCTCTCCGGTGCGGAACTCCTCGATCACCTGGTAGATGCCCCGCTTGGACGTGAGCGTCGCCTTCACGACCGCCTTCCGCGGCTTGCCGTACGTGCCCTTCTCGAAGCAGTGCTCGGCCTCGGCGCGCAACGCCTTGAGCCTGGCGACGAGCGCGCCCACGTCTGGCACGCCTGGATTCCGATCGGGGTGAACGAGCCTGACGAAGTCGTGGAAGAGGTGCTTCACCGCGAGCATCCGCTCGGGCAGCGGTCCCTCGGGGATGGCGCCGAAGATGTCCTCGGGCCTCTTCGCGGCCCGGAGGCGCTCGCAGAGGATCTTGGTCGAGGGATCGACCGTTTCACGTGAAACGCTCACGCGACCTCGGGCATCGTGAGCTTGAAGCGAGAGATGGCCTTCTCGATCAGGTCCTTGAACCGCGCTTCGCCCGTGTGGGTGACGTACTTCTCGGCCGTGTCGTCCCACTCCTCCCAGCCGAGCTGCATCATCCCGAGGGTCATCGCCTGCTCCTGGACCTCCTTGAGGCTCCAGAGATAGGGGGTGCTCAGCTCGCCGCAGACGCCCTTCTCGCCCGAGTCGTCGTTGTGCTGGACGCTCAGGACGAGCCGGAACCAGACATCGCCCCTCTCCAGAGCGGGCTCGTCGTAGCGCGGGCCCGAGCGTTGCTGGGGGCGCACCTCGACGTGAGCGGTAAACGCCCACGGGCCCACGGTCAGCTCCTCGTCCTCGGCTCTCTGATAGTCGGCCATGTCCTACTTCTCCTCGGGGAGCTTCCAGTCGTCCGGGTTCCACGGCGACCGGTTCTCCCGGATGGCCGCCCACTCCTCGTCGGTCGGCGCGCGGAAGGCGCCCTTCGACTCGGCGTCGCAGCCCTCGTCGATGCCTTCACAGGTGACCGACGGCCAGTAGACGTAGATGCCCTCCCAGACCCAGACGCCGACGGGGCAGTCGTCGAGCCCGAGGTCGGCGAGATCGGTGAGCCCGGCCTCCTCGACCTCCAGGGAGAGGTGCCCGCCGGCCCACCAGATCAGGCACCCGTGGCCGTGGCCATCGCACGCGACCAGGGCGACGCTCGGCTTCGAGCCGTCGTACCCGTTGAGGTCGTTCGCCCTCTTCGGCGGCAGGGTCAGCGAACCGAGGTCCATTGTTCGCACGCTATCACATGACGAACGCTTGTCAAGGCCCGAGCATCGAGCGCATGAGCCGGACCTCGTCGGACTGGAGGACGACTTCGATGGCGCCCACGGCGTCGGCGAGGTGCTCGTGGTCCTCCGGCTTGATGCCGGCGAGGAGCTGGCCGAGGGCCGGGTACTTGAGGACGAGCGCGGTCTCGACATCCTTCTTGGTCGCGCCGGTCATGCCGGTCGTGGTGCGCTTGATCGTCTGCGGGGTGGCCTGGAGAACGGCGACCGGGTCGTGAACGACCGAGAGCATGGAGATCGCTCCCCAGGTCATCGCCATCTTGGCGGCGACCGACGCCGACCTCGGAAAGCTCATGGCCTCGGCGGCGATCAGGCGGATCCCGAAGTCGAACATCAGCTTCCGGAGCGCCAGAGAGATCTCGCGGCAGCGACGGAAGTTGTCGGCCGGCGCTGAGGTATTGGACTTCTTGTCGGCCTGCATCGTGTGAAGGATGCCTCCGGTCACAAACTCGACCGGCAGGTCCCGATAGACGCAGACAACCCCCCAGCCGATGGACGCGAAGCCCGGGTCGATCCCGAGGATGCCGATACTCGGCGGGTTCGACACGATGTTCTCGTCGGTCACTTCGTCCCCGCGCATCGGATGGCCCACGGACGGTTCCCGCTTTCACCGTGTGTCGGGAACACCACGATCCTGTAGATGAAGAAGGGCTTGCCCATGAGGTCGCGGATCCACTGGGCGGACAGGCGAACGAACTCCTCGTCGGACCGATCGAAGCCCTGGGACGCCAGCCAGTGCGTCGCCATGACCACGCGCTCGCGGGCAAGCGGGTCCTTTCCGGACTCCCAGTCCTCCTGAGTCCACGACGGGTAGACCTCGACGGGGTGATGCGCGACGTAGACCTCGTGCCCATCGGCCAGGCGGACCGACTCCAGGATGGCCTTCACCAGTTCGAGGTCCCTTGCCGAAAGCTCCTCGTCCCTGGGGCCGGCGATCACCGACTCGAAGACGGACAGAAGCGTCTTCTCCTCGGGAGGGACGCGCGTCAGCGGCCTGGGGATGCCACGCGGGTCCATCAGCGCACCGTCATGGAGGGCTTGCCCGGATCGAGGTGGACGCCGGGGATGTTCCCGCCCTCCTCCAGGTAGGTCTTGATGGCGGCCTTCTCGGGCTCCTTCTTGACCCGCAGGAACAGCTCGGGCACCAGCTCGATGTTGTCCACCACGACCGACGGCTTCGCCTTGTTGATGGTGAACGAAAAGAGCCGGGTCTTGAGCTTCTGGAGGCCGGCGACGATCAGGCTGTCCTTCACGTACCCGCGCAGGCGGTCCGCACGGTTCTCCAGGGCCTTGCGCCGCTTCGCGAGGCGGCCCTCCTCCTCCTTGAGCGCCTCGGCCTCGGCCTCCCACTCCTTGGCCATGACCATGCAGTTCTCGACCTTGGTCTCGACGCCGTCCTCGATGGTGTCGAGGACGGCGCGCATCGAGTCGTCGGGAACCACCCCGTCCTCTTCGAGGAGACGCTCCTCGTCTTCGAGGCGTTCTGCGGCGGAACGATAGGCGGCGGCGAGTTCATACAGTCGCATGAACCGCCCATCCTATACGGTGAGCTGACTATGTCAAGCTCGGAATCGCGACGGTGGCGTCGGTCTCACCGATCACCTCCCGAAGGGCGTCTTCCGCGCGCTCGCGGGGGGACGGCTCGGCCTTGGTGGTCATGCGCTTCCGGATGGCTTCCGCCTCGGAGCGAACCAGGTCCTCGATGGACTCGACGATGTTGGGGTTCTTCACGAGGGTCAGCCTACCCTACTTGATGCGCCGGAGCTTCGGCTTCCGACAGTCTCGGCACTGGGGCTGGTTCCGGATGATCTCGTTCTCGCCTTCCTCGACGCATCGCAGTCCGAAGTGGGCTCCTGGCTTCCACCGTCGGCAGCGCGTGCAGCGGAACATCACCGAGTTGAGGACCACGTTGATCGGGTACTCGACGCGGTACTCGGGCCCCAGTTCGCCTTCCGGTTCGGTCCTACGCGGCGGCGCCACTGGAGAACCTCCGACGCTGCATCTCGTCGTCCAGGGGGCGGGTGAGCGCCGCCTCGACGCTCGCCCCCTCTTTCATCCGGCAGTAGACCGTTCCGAGGTCCAGGCCGCGGTCCTGGGCGTGCTCTCGGATGGTGGCGGTCACCCCCTCGATGGTGAACTCGGCCGGGCTCGTGCGGGCGCGCGCGCGACACCTGCCGGAGCAGTAGAGCCGGCCCATGAGCGCCGGCTGCCCGCAGTCCTGGTAGGCGCACGGATGGGTCTCGACGCACTGCCCGATGAGAACCTCGATGTCCAGCTCGTGCCCCTCGGTCGGCCCCCTGGGCTCGACGAGGCGACGACCGCGTCTCTTCGCGAGGCGATGGTCGTGGCAGTGGATGGCGCCCGGCACCGCCATGTCGCCGCAGCCCGCGGTGGCGCAGGGGGCGGGCGCGCAGTAGCGGACGGGCGTTCTCATCGCTGCTTGTTGGCGTCGAGCGGGAACTTCTCCTTGCCGAAGTCGTTCCACCAGGTCCTCCTCGGATCGGCCAACCGCAGGTCGATCTCCTTCTTCATCTCCTCGGGCGAGCGCATGACCTTGAAGATGGATCCGGCGAGGACGGTTGAAAAGCCGACGACCTGCCTGGTGCCGATGGCGGCTTCTCGGATGAGCGCGCAGCCCTCCAGGAGGATCTCGTTCTCGATGTGGAGCCGCTTGATCTGGTGCTTGAGCGACTCGACCTCCCGGTCTCTTGAGTTGCCGAGGCCGAGTTGTTCTGGCGAAGGCGGCGATGCCTTCCGGTGCCCGTTGGGCTTGTCGGTCTTCTTCACAAAATGTCTCCTGGCTTTCAGATTCGGTAGCCGGCGTCTCCCTCGCCTGGAGGCTACTGAGCAGAACCCATCTTCGCGATGATGTACGTGTCGGGGACGTACTTGCCGTCCTTGTCCTTCGGACGGAGCAGGACGCGGTCGCCGAAGTTCGCCCCGAGCGAGACGTAGTGGGTGAGGTACTTGGCGATCTTCTTGGGGATGTGGAGGTCCTTGAGGGCGAAGGTCTTCCCGACCTGCGAGTCCTTGAGGAGCATGTCGAGGGTCTTCTTCGCCTCGGCTGAGTCGGCGACGGATTCGACCACCTCTTCCTCCTCCTCTTCGTCTTCTTCGTCCTCTTCCTCGTCGTCTTCTTCTTCGTCTTCCTCCTCGTCCTCTTCTTCGGCGTCCTCCTCGGGCTTGCTCATCTCGATGAAGAGCGCGCCGAAGAGCGAGTCGGCGTTGGGGACGATCGACTCGGTCTTGCCGGCGGCCTTGTGGTGAGCCATCGCCGCTTCGGCCGCGTCGAAGCCGTGGACGAAGTAGGCGATGCTGTCCGCGCCCCGCGCGTTCGGCACCAGCTTGGTGGCCGGAACGCTCTTGGGCAGCTCGCTGACCTTGAGCCGGTCGCCGACGCGTGCGTCGGGCGGGAAGTGATGGATGCACCAGCCGCCGCGCTCCTCCTGGATGTCGTAGCGGTGGCCTCCGCCCGGCGACCAGGTCGCCTCCTTCTTGCCCTTGGCCGACCAGCCGGACGGCAGACCGGGGATCGGCGGACCCTTCTTCCCCGCCTCGGAGAGCTGGCCGGAGGTGAGCGCTTCTTCGAGCTGGTTCGAGATCGACATCGGTGATACCTCTACGCCCATCATACATGATGGGTAGCGTTGGTCAAGAGTCAGACCACGCGACGGGCCAGCATCTTGAAGACGATGTCCATCATCTTCCGGATCGGCAGGCCCGCCATGTGCGCCTTGTTGGCGTCGGAGAGCGCGTCGTAGACCTGCACGGCCGCCGACGCGGAGAAGAGGTCCACGGTGACGCCGCCGACCTTCGCCGCCGTCTGGCTGGCCACGATGGTCCGGAGCTTGGCGATGACCTTCGGGTCCTCGGGGCGCTCGGCCGTGACCTCGTCCCCGAGCTTGTTGACCATCGCGGTCACGACCTCGTTCAGGCCGCGGTCCTTGAGCCCGATGAAGGGCGCCGACTCGGCCGCCTCCTTCTTCTTGCGGGCGGTCACCTGCTTGCGGACGTAGGAGATCGCGTGCTTGCTGCGCGCGTCCTGGGGAGCCTTCTTGGCCGAGGCCAGGAGGGTCTCCAGCTCGGAGACCGAGAGGTCCTGGAACTTCGGCACGCCCTCCGGACGCTTCGAGCTGGACATCGACCAGCCGCCGTCCATGTCGTGCCACATGGTCTTGACGACCTCCGCGGCATCGGCGTCAGTGCGCTCGGCCAGCGGCCGGGGTCCTGCCAGGATCCCACGCAGCTCTTCGACGAGGTTCATCGGGCCCACTCCTGGAGAACGCCGAACGGGTCCTCGCCGACGTACGACTCCTTGAGCTTCCCGCGGATGAACTTCTCCTGCTCGTCCGGGTCGAGATCGGCCTGGCCGGCGGCCCGACGGATGCCCTTCACGAAGAGCGCCTCGGCTTCCTTGCCGGCTCCCTTCATGCCCTTCTTGACGATGGCCGCGTAGGCGGTCTGCTCGTCCTTGGTGAGCATCCCGAGGACCATCGTGGCCTGGCTCGCCGGCTTCAAGCCCTTGCCCGAGCCCGCGCCCTCTGACTCGTTGGTGCGCTCGACGAGGCCGCCTTCGAGGTCGAGACCCTCCATCTTCGGCGCGTCGAGCGGCGTCTCGAACTTCTTGATCTTGCCGCTCCGCTGGACGATGACGACGTGCAGGACCTTCTTGTCCCCCATCATCGAAGGAGCGATGCGCGATCCGGAGGCGAAGGCTTCCTTCACGGACGAGTAGGACCCGGACCCGCCCCCGCCACCCATCGGGTTGTAGGTGAAGCGCGACCACTTCGTCGCCCGATCAGGTCGGATGACGAGCGTCCACTCGCCCTTGACCCAGTGCTTGTCCACCTCGTCGTCTTCCTCTTCCTCGCGGAAGGGAACCCCCCGAGCCTCGGAGAGGATGCGGTTCAGGTCGGTCAGGTCGGTCGGCTTCATGGTCCCAGCTCCGCGATGATAGCCCCGACCCCGATCGAAAGGGCGATTCCGAGCACGAGCCCGAGCACGAGTCCGAACTCGTCGCCGTTCAGCTCCCACCACGTCCGCTCCGCCCTGGTCCGCCAGGCAGCGGTCTCCTCGTCTCCGAGCTGGAGGTAGTGCTCGTAGACGCCCCTCTCGCGCGCCCAGGTGCGGAGATCGATCTCGTAGAGCGCCCTCAGCTCGTCGTAGGCGATGCGCAGCCGCGCCGCCCGCTGGGCCTTCTCGAACGAGAGGAGGATGCCGTCCCGCACGTCGCCGGGCGCGACCTCGACGCCCTCGACGGCGAGAGCCCAGTCGGCCTCGGGCGGGATCGCCTCGGCGTCAGGGCTCTCTGGGAGCGTCGAGAAGGCGATCGGGTCGGGAAGCGTACGCGAGGTCGCCGCCGGGGCAGTGGACGGGCCACAGCCGGCAACGAGCGACGCCACGAGCGCCAACGCGACCGCCTTCTGCATGGATCCTCCGACGGCCGAACGCCCGCCCGCGGATGTACCACGAGGCGGGCGTCTGGCTCGATCGAGAGACGTGCCGATCAGGCGTTGCGGGCCTTGTCGAGCGTGTCGCGGGTGTTCGCGTCGTCCGCGAACGTGCAGGTGATGAGCCCGCGCGCGATCATCTCGTTCAGGTCCTTGTACGCCGGCTTGCCCTTCGGATCCCCGTCCTGGAGGTCCGAGAGGTTCACGCCGAGCGCCTTCACGCCCGCGGCGGCCAGGGTGATGCGGAACGGGTGGGGCACGTCCACCGGGTCCGTGGCGGAGAGGTTCGTGACGGTCGCGATCATGGTCGGGTCCTCCAGGGGGATGAGGGGGCGGGTTCACCCCCCAGACAGCGAAGTTCTACACCAGCTCAGGCTGGTCGTCATCAAGAAGGCGGCTTCGAGTCGTCCGCCGAGCCGTCCGCGGGAGCGTCGGATGGCGGAGAGCCGGTCCTTGTGGTGGTGGAAGTGGCCGAGATCGTGGTCGTGATGGATCCACTGACCGTCTCTGCCTTCGACTTCACGGCCCGCTGGATGGTCGAGATCACCGTGTCGTACCCGACCTTGCAGACGACGCCGGCCAGCGCGTAGGTGCCGATCCGGCCCGCCAGCTCGAAGCCCTCCTTGGTCAGGTCTTCGTGCGCCGGCAGCCACGGGATGAGCCCGAGGAGCACGCCGAAGATGACCGGCTGGGCCGGAAGCGTCACGTAGAAGACGCCCTTCCAGCCCTTGTCGCCGGACTTGGCGTTCACCAGGCGCTTCACGACCTCACCGACGGTGCCGATGACGAGCGCTGAGATGATGATGATCGGGCTGAGGAGCAGGTCGTACCAGAACTGCATCGGACACCTCCGGGGGTGTCGGATTCTACCTCAGCGCCCCCTCGACTCCGAGACCTTCGGCTTCCCGAGCAGGATCTTCATGTGCTCCTTGCCGCCCTCGCCGCCGAGCTTCCGGATGTACCAGCCGGGGTGGTCCGGGTACTTCCCCTTGGGGTGCGCCCCGACCCACTGGACCTTCTTGCCCAGGACCTTCTCTACGGTCGCCTGGTCGTCGATCGACGGGGCCCCGTACTTCGTCAGCATGATGTGGGCGAGCGCGTCGCTCATCTCGCTGTAGAACCCGGCCGTTTTCAGCTCACGCCCCGCCTTGTCGAGGATGGCCTTCTTGGCTTCGGCGCCTCCGTCCTGGGCCGCGACCACGCTCTTGATGCCGGCCGGCTTCTCGCGGTTGCCTCGGACGGCGTCCGCCTGCGGGTCGTCGTCGGTGTCGATGGCGTCGAAGAAGGAGATCTCGCCGTTCAGAAGATCGGCGACCGACTTGATGGTCGCGGATCCACCGATGCTCGCGTACGCCTTCTCGATGAGGGCGAGGAACTCGTCCGCCAGCTCCGGCGTCGCCTTGAGGTCGGCGAGGGTGATCTTGACCCACTTCCCCTTCGGGCCGAAATGGTCGGCGAACGTCTCGTCCAGGCGCACGCGCGGGCGCGCGAGAGCGCTGGCGCTGAGACCCTCGACGAGTTCCTGGGAGAGCTTCATGGCACCACCCTACAGGTTCTTGGCGAGGAAGCCGGCGAGCTGGCGACGGGCAGCCGCGGGATCCGCCTTCGCCGTCTCCTCGATGCGATCCAGCTCGGCCCGGTGAGCGTCGGCCGTCGCCGTCACCCTGGCCTTCTCGACCTCGCCCTCCAGCCGCACCCGCTCGACCTCGACGTTGGCCCGCTCGGTGAGCGTGGGAGGCGGCGGAAGCAACGGATCGACGCCGTCACCTCCGCGCTTGGGCTGCGCGGCCATGATGCGCCAGACGAGGCCGAGGATGCCCGCCACCGCCGCGACGATCACCCACCACCACTGACGCACCCATCGCCACGCCTGCTTCACGTTCAGCCCTCGGTGAGCGTGCGCCGCGTGTCGCGGTCGTTGGGCATGTCGTCGGTCAGAAGCCGCTTGCCATCGGCGGCGACGATCGTGCTCTCTCCGCACGCCTGACAGACACGTCGGTGGGTCCTGTTGTCCAGGGCCTCGACGAGCACCTTGCTCGAACCACACTTGCTGCACTGCATGACGAACTCCTCTCAGTAGAACTGGACGGCGATGTCCGGATCGGTGCGGTCGAAGACGTGCGACTTGCCGAGGTTGTCGGTGATCGAGATCGACGACTTGCTCATCTTGCCGACCTCGCCGTTGACCGTCTTGCCGGTCTTCTTCGAGGTGACCGACGCGAGGCCGGTGCCCTCGGTGATGACGCTCTCGTACTGCGTGGTCGCCGAGTAGCGGTCCTTCTCCCTCTGGATCTTCGAGCGGACGTGCTGCTTCCGTAGCCATGCCGCGAACTCGTCCTCGGTCATGTCCGACTTCGCGACCCAGTAGATCGAGATCGTCGGGTCCATGAAGTCGCGCGAGACGTGGACGGGACCCATGTCCTCGACCTTCGCCGAGCCGCCGGCCTTGAAGTCGGGATGCGCCTCGAACTTCGCGACCACCTCCGGAGGCGGCGTGCCCTCCTTCCAGTCGCGACGATGAGACGACGGCAGACTCTTCTGCTTCGGCTTCCCCTTGGGCTTGGCGCCTGGCTCCATGTCGAACTGGAGCCCGGTGAGGCCGCCGTTCTTCTGGTCGTCGAGCGGGTAGAACCAGCCCTCCCACGTCTGCGTCTTGAGGTGGAGGAAGGTCCCGAGCTTGAAGGTCTTCGTCTCAGCCTCGGCGAGGCCCTCCTGAACCTTCTCGACGGGGCCCGTGTAGCCCATCGTGCGAGCGACCTCGACCAGGCGCGCGCACGGGACCTTCGCGATGTCCATGCGCGTGTACGACTCGACGCTCGCTGCCTCGGCGACCTTGCCGGTGAGCATCACGATCATCTTGCCGCCCTGCCTCATCTTGTTGTCGGGCGGCAGGTTCGAGAAGACGAACTTCTCGATGGCCGTCCGGCTCTTGGGCGTGAGCTGGAAGCTGGAGGCGTCCTCCTGGACCGGCGCCGGGTAGTTCGTCCCCCCCGACGTGCCCATCGGCTTCGGTCCGCGACTCATGGCGATCCAGGTGATCTCGTCGTCCTCCATCGTGTCGAGGACGCCCGAGACGGCGCGCCCCCGCCGGTCGAAGTACACGACGCCCTGGCGACCATCGGCCGCGACGAAGCGATGCCGCTCGGGGGTCGAGTCGATGATGAAGCGGATGAGCGCCTCGCGGCCCTCGGTGGGAAGGGCCGGGGTCGCCGCCGGGTTGGGCAGATCGAACTCGGGGCGCCGAACGGCACCGTCCCCGAGCTGTTGCTCGACCAAGCGCATCATCGAGTTGAACATCGAAGCCTCCTACCGAGCCCTGACGAGCCGCTCCATCATGGTGCCGAAGGACTTCCGGGCAGCCCCCGGGATCGCGACCTGGCCGTTGCGGTACTCGACCAGGGCGCCCGTGAGCGCCGGCACAGACTCGTTGCGTGCGGCCATCTCCAGGCGGCCGAGCCAGCCTGCCCACTTCCGGGCACCCGGGTTCCTGACCCCCTCCTCGAACGTCGGCACCTCGATGCGTCGGCTCGTGAAGTCAGAGAGGGTCTTGAGCAGCTTCTCCGTGGCAGGTCCTCGCCTCCACCTGCCCGCCTCCTTCAAGGCCATGCCGGCGTCGTCCGCGAGGTCGCTGACCCACTTGTGCCACTCGACCTCGGGATCGACCCCTGAGACCGCGGCCGAGGGCGGACCGACCCCGCGCTCCATGAGCCCGGAGAGTCGGTAGACGACGCCCTCGCCCTTCTGGCCGGCGGCGACGATCTCCTTGGGCGTCATCTTCGAGTCGTCGGAGACGCCGCACGCTCGCTTGAGCACGCTCAGGCCGATGGCGACGTGCTGCGTGCCCTTGGCCTTCTTGCCCTCCTTGTAGGAGCGCGAGATGTTCTTCTGGAGGGCGTCGAGCGAGCAGGACTTATCGAGCGGCATCGCGCTTCTCCTGTAGCACGTCCGGGTACTTCTCCGCGTACTCGACGAGCGCCCTGGCGAGCACCTTGCCCGGCGTCGTCCCGTGGCGACGCGCCTGCCGCTGACAGGTCTCCCAGATCTCCCTGGAGATGAGCAGCATGATGGCGTCCCCGGCCTCCGCCAGTTCGCCCTCGGTGGGATCCACTTCGACTGCCTCGGCCTTCGCCACGCTCGGACGAATCTACCGGAGCGAGGTCCCCGCGTCTACGCGGTCAGCGGCCGGACCGCGGCTTGAGGTACGAGGGAAGGTTCGAGCTGCCGCGCATGTCGGCGCGGTTGTGGAACCGGACGACGCCGCCGTACTGAACGGTCTCGGCCAGCTCCAACTGGACCTCGGCGATGCGGGGCACGCCGCTCGGGAACCACGCCTCGTAGGTCACGTCGCAGCCGGTCAGGACGCCGACGATGTAGCTCGACCCGTTGTGGGCGATGCCCGAGTTCGGCATCACCAGGATCATCTTCGGCGGCTCGAAGACCCGGAGGTCCTCGCCGGGCGCGTAGAAGGGGTACGTGAAGTACCGGAGCCACGAGATGGCCGCTCGGATGTCCATGTCCCGGGTGCCCTTCTTGATGCCGCTCAGCGGGTTGCCGTTGGCGTCGCTGTAGATGTCCGACGAGCCGGCGGCCTCGTCGGTCGGCTTGGTGTCGGTCGTGAAGACCGCCGTGAACGAGATCCGGCGCTCGCCGCCTTGGGTCCACTGGTAGATGGGATGCGACCCGCCGGGGATGCTCCTCGGGTTCCACTCGGACTGGCGCGAGTCCGTGAGGGTCTCGGGCCAGTATTGCAGGGCGAGGTAGCTCTTCTGGACCGTCGGGTCGCTGATGGACCCGCCAGCCAGCGTGATCTGCGAGGGCGGATCCGGGTTGTCCACGGCCCACGGGACGTTCTCTCCGGGAGCCAGGTCGATGGCTCCGATGATCGCCTGCGCCAGCCTCGACTCGTTCGGGGCGTTGACGAGCTGGGAGAGGATGTTCTGCGGGACCGCGACCACGGGCCCAGCTTAGCTCGGTTCGATGAGCCGGAGACGGATCGCGACGAGCTTGAGGAGCGCTTCCTTCTCGTCCTTGTCGAGGCTCTCGAAGACGCGTCCGCTGAACACGCTTCGTGCCGTCACCTGGTCACGTCGCCGGGAGACCTTGGCCTCCGCCTCGGTGGTGCGAACCGCCTTCGCCTTGATGGCCTGCCTCACGAGGCACCTCCCTCTTGGGGCGTCAGTGGACCGGTGGGACGCGGCGGCGGAGGGGGCCGCGGGACCACCTGGTTCACCATGACCTTGAGGCCGTCGAACGAGGCCGTGTTGGCCGGGACCACGGCCCAGAAGATGAGCGCCAGCTCCGCGTAGTCGCCGGTCGAGAAGTCGTGCGGCAGGTCGGCGCCGTCCGCGTCTACCTCGTCCACCAGGATCTCGTACTCGCCCGTCTTCCGGTTCTTGACCAGGTAGCCGGACACGTCGCAGATCACCGACCGCGACACGAGCGTGTACTCGTAGTCGTCGGCGAGCGAACCCTCCTCGGCGCGCGCCTTGAACGGGCCCTTGGCGACCGTGATCTTGGAGCCGGACGCGCCGACCACGAGCTGGTAGCGCTCGTCCTTGCTCTTGATGATGAGGTTCTCGATCATGCGCGCTCCGTCTCAGGTCTGGTGGCCGAACCCGATGATGCACACGGTCCGAGCCGTGGTGCTGAGATCCACGGCGGCGCCCGCTGCATCGTAGACCGTCACGTCCACGCGCGAGGGTGTGCCGTGGTTGTACGAGATGAACTCGGGAACCGGACCGCCCGCTGCCGTGAGGGCCGCGCCCGCGTACGGCATGGTCGCGCCCGTCGTGAACGCATCGTAGAAGGTGATGCGAGCCACGCCGCCGCCGAGCAGAACGACGCTCTGCACGTTGAAGGCGTCGGTGATGACGATGCCGCCTACGCCGTCGCTCTCGACCACCGCCCACATCTTGGCGATGTTGTCGGCGAAGAGACGGTTCGGACCGCCCGGATCGAGAGTGGCCGAGGCCGCGTCCGCGTCGAAGAACAGGTAGTCGCCCGCGGTCGCATCCCAGTTGAAGTCGTACGCCAGGAGCCAGGCACCCTCGGCCCACGTCGGGCCCGCGCCGGTGAACCGCTCGATGCTGAGCTTGCCCTCCAGGAAGACCGCTCGGATGGCCTCGGTGGTCGCGCCGATGTCGTAGTTCCAGAGCAGCGCGACCGGATCCCAGTCGGCGTTGTGCGAGATGATCATCGCGCCGTCGGAGATCCGCTGGCTGACGTGGAAGTCCGGCTGCGTGGCCACGTTGCCGGACAGCGCGGTGAGGATCTGCCCGGCGAACCCGGCGGGCACCGTGAACGTGATCGCCGCGTCTTCGAGCTGGTAGCCGGCCGACCCGAAGTTCATGGTCTGCTTCCAGGCCGAGTCGGCCCAGGAGTTCGTGACCTCGTCCTGGTGCCAGAACGAGAGACCGCCGAGCGTGCCGGTCACGTCCTCCTGCGCGTTGAGGCGGAGCAGGAACGCCTTGCGGGTCGTGTCGTCCTTGTTCCAGAGCGCTCCGTCCCACCGGGCGTTGATGACGAGCGCGAAGTCGCCCGCCTCGAACGGCCCTGCCACCTGCCCGTGGCGCGCGTAGATGCGGACCTTGTTGACCGTCGAGGTGGCGTTGCCGATCTCCCAGAGGACGGTCCAGTTGGCCGCGACCGCGCCGGACGAGATCCACTGCGAGATGAACCGAGGGATGTCGAAGTCACCGCTCGCCCAGCCGTCCGACCGGATCTGGCCCTTCGACATGAAGAGCCGCCAGGCCGCGCCACCCTTCAAGCCGGCGAGGATGGTGTCGAGGACGGGAGCACCGGTCTGCGCGCTCTTGATGAGCTGCCAGGTCCTCTTGACGAAGTCGTCCATCGACGTGGCCGCGTCGAAGAACTGCGGAACGAGCCCCCACATCTCGGACGCCATGCTGCGCTCGATGCGGTTCTCGTCCTGTGCGTCGAGTAGCGGGTGCTGCGTCTCGACCCAGCACATCGCCTCGTCGAAGAAGATGGATCCGGCCGGCAGCACGGCGCCGTTGTTGTGGATGCCGACGGCCACGCGCATGAACGCGACGCCTGCCGGAACCTCGACGATGCCGTCGATGAGCGTGTAGGCGAACGTGCCGCTGAGAGCGTTGTCCTCGATCCACGAGACCGAGACGGGGACCTGGTCGTTGTCGAGCCACGAGAGGGCGATGCCCTGATGCCCCAGCGGATCGATGGGTCCGAAGGTCGTCCCGCGTACGCGCACGCGCCCGCGCACGAACTGACCCGGCGTCACGCGGATGAGCGTCTGTTGATAGAGCACGCGGAGGCTGGTGGCGACGGGCGCCGGAGCCTCCAACTGAAACTCGCGCGTCCCCTCGTAGGGCGCTGTCGTCGAGATCCGGTAGTTGGGCGTGCCGAAAGACGAGCCGAGCCAGTGCTCGATGCCGAAGAAGCCGGTGATGCTGGCGGTGAACCCGTGCTCGAAGCCGGTGTTCTGGACGACCTGCATCCAGGAGGGCGGAGCCTTGTCGTCCCAGGCGAGGCGGCGCTTGGCCGGCGTGATGGCCGACGCCAGGATGGGGCCGACGCCGGGGACGACGACCTTGCCGAGGATGACGACGAACGGCGCCTCCGCGACGGGCACCGTGAACAGCTCGGCCTCGGTGTACGTGCGCCACTCGACGACCGTGGTCGCGCCGATGACGTAGCTCAGGTAGAGGCAGACGTAGACCGTCGTGCCCGCGACCGCCGCCAGGTTCAGGTTCACGTTGCCGTCCTGGCGCACCGTGAACTGGAGGTCGTTGAGGTCCTGGTACGAGTAGATCGAGTCGCCCTCGACCGAGTCGGCGACGATGGTGATGTTCAGACCGGCGCCCGCCGTCTGGAGCTTGCCGCCGCGCACCACGCCCGCGCCCACGAGACCGAAGAGCTTCTTGTTGAGGCCCGTCGAGACGTAGGGCTCCTTGAAGCGCACCTGCGCGATGGAGTCTCCGGGGTTGGCGATCGTCGTCGGCATCTGCTTCTCCTAGAACCCCGATCAGAAGACGAGCTGGACGATGCAGTTGAGCTGCACCGCGGCCGTCTTGGTCTGGAGGTCGAACGTGATGTACGCGAGCATCACGCCGTTCGCGTCGAACAGGCCCAGCTCGAAGAACTCGGGCGGGTTCCCGAGCTGGTCGAGGTTGGCCTCGGCCGCCAGCGTGATGGCGTCGATCTCGGTGATGGCCGGGAGCGTCGAGAAGAGCGTCACGTCCGCCGCGAGGAGCGTCTTGCGGAAGGTGAAGAGCGGCTCGTCGGCCTTGCGGACCGCGCGCCCGCCCACCGTGGCGCCCCCGTAGACGGCGTTCAGCGTGACCTGGATGGCAGAGTCCACGGTGGCGATCTGCCCCCACACGTCCTCCTCGGTGCCGGGGATGCCGGCCGAGCCGAAGGTGATGCCGGTGAGGTCTGGGCCGGGCTTGATCCACTGGCCGGGCACGAGGTCCACGAGGAAGTTCGTGCCGACGCCGGCAACCGTGGCCACGCCGTTCGTGAACGTCGCCGTGCCCGCGATGGGCTCTCCTTCGGAGGCCAGGTCGGTCCGCGTCGCGACCGGAGCGACCGGCACCTTGGGCGGCACGTTGAGGAAGCCGCCCTCGCCGATCTTGAACCGGACGATCTCGGACTGGGCATCCGCCACGTCGCGCGCGAACACGCGGGCGAGAACGCCGCGCCAGTTGTTCGGGATGATGCCCTGGACCGCCACCTTCTGCTCCTTCTACTACGGCTACGGGATCGTGAACACGGTCCCGGTCACGATCATGTGGTCCGGGTCGATCGGAAGCTCGTCCGCCGGGACGATGTCGTAGTAGTAGCCCAGCGGGCCGTAGGCGAACAAGGTCGGGCTCATCGAGGCGGTCAGGCTGATGTTCAGCGGGATGGAGACCTCGACGATGTGGACGATGTCCGTGATGCGGACGTGGGCCGGGACCACCTGGAGGATCTTCCTCACCAGGCGCGTCAGGACGCCCTCCAGAAGCGCGTCCGGGTCGGTCAGGACTTCGACCGGGATCACCTCCACGCGGATGACCGAGGCGGCGCAGAAGCCGCAACCGAGCACCTCCCGGCACTCGTAGCCGAAGTCTAGCTGGTCGGTGACGACGATCGGGGAGACCGTCCCGAGGTACGCCTCGAACCGCCAGGCGGTGCCCCCGAGGAACTCCGGCTGGGTCTCCAGCCAGAACCGGGTGCCTCCGAAGTCGAAGAACCACTGCCCGATGAGCGAGATCGGAGTGAGGTCGGCAGGATCCACGGTGATCCGCCAGCGGCCTCCTCCGAGGCTCGTCAGGACGGTCACCGGGCAGTTCTGCATGAGGTAGCCGATGGCGTCGCCGAGCGTGGTGCCGTCGGGCACGCCTCCGATGGGCGGCGGCGAAAGCCAGGTCCCGACCGGATCGGCCCCGTGCTCCTCCCAACAGTAGGTGTCGATCGGCACCACGTCGGCCGCCACCTCGTCGAACCGAGGCAGGAGCGGAGGAACCGTCGTGTAGAAGTGCCCGCTGCCGGCCGGCAGCTCGAAGACGAGGTCGGGGTCGATGGCCTCGGGGGCCGGCGAGTCGATCGCCCAGAGCCCGTAGGCGGTCACCCGGTAGCCGGCGATCTTGCCGAGGATGTCGTAGCTCTTGGCGGTCCCCTTGATGGAGAGCCACTGGCAGGCGTTCTTGACCGAGGAGCGCTGGAACGCCTCGGGCTCGTGGAAGTCCACCTCGATGCCGTAGTCGGCCCCGAGCAGTTCGATGAGGCTCATGGGGCGCAGGACTGCGGCTCCGACCGCCGGAAGGTCTGCGATTCCAGTTACTTCGATGACATCCGGCCGGAGCTTGTGGACCGCGTTGACCTTGTACTCGCGCCCGGCGAGGTCCTTGAGGAGCCAGCCGACCGAGACGAACTCCAGCGGGTCGAAAGGGTCGAGCGGGTCGGGATCGAGGACGGTGACCTCGATGACCCGGCCGACGGCCACCGAGGAGAGGATCGTGACGGTGATCCGCTCGTTGAACTGGGTCCGGACGCGGTCGGGATCCCGGAGGTCAGTGAAGTCGTCGGCGCGCCGGAGCAGCTCGTCGAACGACGGCCGGATGGAGTCGATGAACTTCTCCAGCCGGTTGCCGCTCACGTCGATGTCGAGCTGGCGGTCCAGCTCGGGCAGATCTCGGAAGAGAACCTGCTTCGACCAGTCGAAGTGGCCGAAGGGTCCGTACCCGAAGGGTCCTGCTCCGAAGCCCGCCAAGAATCACTCGCTCTCGTCGTTGACGATCTGGTGGCTCGTGATGCTGCCCGAGTGGACCGGCGAGGTCTGTGCCGGATCCGGCGTCGTGTCGATCACGATGTCCTCGAAGTAGCACCAGACCAGGTTCACGGTGTCCCAGACGCGCTGGCGGATGAAGACCGCCTCGCTCGGCCACGGATTGAAGCCGTCGAGGGCTCCCACGGTGTTCAGGCTGCTCGGAGATGTGAACAGGGCGATGAAGCTCGTGAGCCCCCCGGCCGCAGAGGTGCTTGTTGTGATTGCCGCCACGGGGCCTCCTTAGAGCACCGGGGTGGTGACGCCGTCCCAGAGCAGCCAGTAGCCGCCGTTCTGGAAGATGCGTGTGAGCGCGACGTTCGTGTCCATCGGGTTCGCTCCGGCCGTCGAGCCTTGGCCCTTGATCAGGCGCGACTCGCCCTTGATGAGCCCCCGCGGTGACATCACTGGCGTGCCGCCGCCGAGGTTGGTCGTGTACCACCAGCACGGCTCCATGATGTCGTAGCTGGCGTCGTAGGGGTTGCCGCCGCCGACGTTCCACGGATTCTGGACGACGCTGTCGTAGCAGAACCGCGCCATCGCGTGCGCGAACACGCGATCGTCCGCAGCCGGTCCGCGCTCGTAGCCCCAGGCATACTGGGACGCGATGGCCGTGCTTGCGCTGGCCTGGAGCTGCGTGTTCGTGCGCTGATCGTTGATCCGACTGTTGGAGGCGAACCAGCTCGCGCCGCCGTGCTGACCGACGCACATGGCGATGTAGGGATCGAGATCTGCCCCGTCCGGATTGACCAGTGCGTCGAAGATGACGCCGCCCAGGTAGATGCCGCCTGGCGAGCTTCGCCCGAGACCGTAGAAGGCGTAGTTCTCGGCCGCGTTGCCGATGCAGAAGTCCCACTTCTGCGCGCCGGTGCCGAGCGTCCCGGCCCAGGTGGTCCCGGTCGAGGTCGGCAACCTCTGGGGACCGAGGATGATGAACTCGTCCGGAGAGGTCGGCGCGATGAGCGCGCTCGGGGCGCCGTCTCCGGAACCAGAGAACGCGGTGGGTGACCGGCGGATGATGTACTCGTCCGCACCGACGTTGAAGTTGTCGTGCTGGAAGATGAACTCGTTCGTGCCGGTGGGAGCCTTGATCCGGAACCATGCGCGACGGTTCGTGATCGCGTTTGCGGTGCCATCGACGCCGACATTCGAGACGGTGACCACGTCGCCGACGGCCGAGTAGTTCCCGCCGGTGCCGTCGCCCGACTGCTCCACGGTCCAACCAGCCGCCACGAGGTCGGCCTTGAGCCGGAGCATGGCCGCGCCGAAGCCTTGGGCCGCCGGGTCGTAGTTGAGATCGAAGGTGAAGGACATGGGTCAGAACCTCGGAACCGTGGCGCCGTCCCACGGGATGGAAAGAGCCCGGAGCCCCATTCGTAGCCGGTCGTTCCGCGACCGAAAGAATCCGAGGTTCGCATTCACGCTCTTGAAGAGGTGGGAGCGACCCTTCTTCCCTTGCTGCGTCGTGAGCACGGAGCCGCCTCGCCAGTACCACACGGGCAGCTCGGGGAAGGCGTTGGACGCTGCGGTGCCTAGCCTCTGGAGTAGCGAGACCAGGTTGTTCGCGCCACCCTCTATCGCGCCCCAGAAGCCGGGCTGGTAGATCGTGAACGACTGCCCTCCCAGCGTCTTCTGGTACCAGCCCTTCGCGCGACCAGCGGTCTGAGACGCCACCTGCCCGGAGAGAATCGGCGAGTTCTGCTCGAAGGCTTGCGTGCCATCCGCGTTCATCGCGTACATGACGATCGCGGGATCGAGATCGAGCGGGTGCGCCTGGTCGAGCACGTCCAGAGCGAGGATCGTCTGGATGCCGGTCTCCAGCCTGGAGTAGGTCATGAAGATGAACGAGTAGTTCTCTGCCGCGTCGCCGACGATGATGTTCGAGATGTCGGACAGCGACGTGGTGGACAGCCAGGTGGTCGTGCCCGCCGGTGTGTTGAAGATCCCCTGCTCGTCCGACGCGAGGCTGCGAACCGTCGCCGTGCCGTCGCGGCTGACGTACCAGGCACCGGCGTACGCTTCGGCGACACCAGCCGCGTTCACGTAGTCCACGGTCGTGCCTGTCTGCGCCGTGATGACGAAGTCGCCGTTGTTCCCGGGCGAGGTCGCGCCCGTGATGCGAAGCGTCTTGCCCACATCCCCGGCCACGAAGGCCGCTCCCGCGTCGGTGAGTCGGTACGTGGTGCCGGCCACGAAGGCGATACTGTCGCCGGTTCCCGTGATTCCCCACTTGAAACCATCGGACGCGAGCACGCGCCAGGTCCCGGTGTACGCCTCGGCAACACCGGCCGCGTTCACGTAGTCTACCGTCGTCCCCGCCTGCGCCGTGATCACGAAGTTGCCGTTGTTGCCGGGCGAGGTCGCTCCGGCGATCACGAGCGTCTTGCCTACGTCGCCGGCCACGAAGGCGGCCGTCGCATCGGTGAGTCGGTACGTGGTCCCGCTCACGAAAGCGATGCTGTCTCCGACGCCAGAACCAGAGATGTCCACCGAGGCGTACCAGCACCGCCAGGCACCAGCGGTCGAGGTCTTCTGGAGCAGGAGCGAGCGACGAGGCGTCGCCGCCGAGGGCTGACGCAGCTCCAGCCAAGCGTTCGTCACGTCCAAGCTGCCGGCGTAGGGACCGCCAGGCGCATGAACGTCGCCGTTGGAGAAGATCGTACCGTCGCCTGACCTCGGTACCGACCAGCCGGCCGCGACGAGCGCTTCCTTCATGCGCCAGATGAACTGGCCCTCGGTGGGCGCCTCGTAGTTCAGGATGAAGGCGTAGGTCATGTCGGCACCACGTTCAGGCGGAGGCCCTTGAGAATAGCTGTCTCGCCAGCTCCACCGGCAACCAGGAAGAGATCGTACCAGTCGGTGGCCGGCACCCCGATGTCTGCGGCGCCGTCGAGTACCTGGTCCCCGAGCGTACCCAGCCTCGTCCAGCTCGCCACGAGCGCGCCGCCGGTGAACCGTCGGAGCTTCAAGATGCCCGTCTCCGTGATGACGGACCCGCCGATCATCGCACGGCTGTCGGCCTTGATGGTGGCCGCGTCTGGCAGCCACAACGAACCGATGTGCAGCTCGGTCGTTCCGGCTTGCTGCCGGTCGATGGGCCCGTTGATGACGGACCCTCCGCCCGTAGGACCCCACGACCATCCCACCTGCCGATCGATCGCCGCCTGAACCTGGGGGGCATCGGAGAGGGCCGTGATCGCGACGACCGTCTGATCGTAGAACGTGTTGGCAGCAAGCTCTTGCCGAAGGCGGAAGAACGAACCGGAGAACGACGCCGGGTCCGGGTTGAAGACATCGGACCCGCGCAGGTCGTAGTTGAGCTGGCCCTGGGTGCCGACGACCGGGTCGCTGATCACGCTGCCGTCGTACGCCTCCATGTTCGTGTAGGCGTTCGTGTTGGTGTCGTGCTCAACGGCCGCGATTCCTACGCCAGATCTCCCGAACAGGTAGAAGTAGACGTTGCGGTTGTTGAGGCCGGTCGAGTCGATGAAGCAGATGGGCGACGCATCGCTCACGAAGTTCGAGCCGTAGAGCGTGATGTCCCACTGCGAGGTGCTACCGGTCGGAGCGAACGCGGGAGCGGCTGCCGCCACATCGAGCCGGAAATCGATGTTGTGCAGCGCGAACCGCTTGGTCGTCCCCACGTTCACGAAGAACGCCAGGTCCAGAACGGTGATGGGCGTGTTCGGTCCAGGGGACAGGTTCCCGTAGATCTCCCAGCCGTCGATGTCCCATGAGCCGGCCGGAACGTCGGCCGTCCCCAACGACACATCCACGAACACCCTCTTGGGCCCGGTGATCGCGTTCACTGCGGTGTGCAGGGTGGCGAACGTCGTGTAGATGTTCCCAGATGCAACTCCGCCTGGCTGCCAGATGAAGTCGCTGGTCGCGCCCCCAGCACCCACCTCCAGCCAGATCATGTCGCCCGCGTCTTCGCCGGCCGCGATGTAGACGTGGTTGGTAGGCGCGAGGCTCTGATCGACCCAGATCGATCCGGCCTCGTACCCGAGCGAGGTGTTGTCCGCTACGGTCGGAGCCACGCCCGCATTCAGGTTGTCCTTGATCCGCTTGTAGGTGCCCGCCGCGGTGCGAACCAGACGCTCGACCGGGACGGTCTCGCCCGTCGGAGGGGCCGCGGGCGTCGTGGGTTCCCAGCGCGCATCGACGCCGTCGTAGATGAGGATCTGGCCGTTCGTCGGGGCGACCGCCTGGACGTTCGCCCCACGGATCTTCTCGACGACGTTGGTCCCCGAGGGGCCCGTGACATCGCCCGCGAGCGTGACCGCGCCCGCGCCCTGCGTGGAGCCCAGGTTGGTCACCACGTCGCCGTTGGCCATGAGCAGGCCGTTGCGCCAGTAGAGCTGCGTTCCACGCCGGACGGCGAGGAGCACCGAGTTGTCGTTCGCGAGCGCGAACCCCGCCGCCGAGACCGCCATGGAGGCGTTGGCGCCGAGAGCGCGCGCGACGTTGCCTCGGATGACCTGGCTGTCGGCGATCGTGAGGTTGCCGGCGGGAACCTGGTTCAGGAACCCGGTGCCGGGGCTCAGGAACTCGATGGCCGCCGTCCAGGTCAGGAGCCCGGTGGTCCCGTTCCAGGTGACGGTCCCGCCGCCCATGAGGATGAGGTTCCGGTCCTCGCGCGCGGCGAAGGCTGAGGCATCGGACGCCCGGACGAAGTCCTGGAACGCTTCGAGCCACGGGTCTTCGTTCTCGGCCGGGAACGGCCAGGCCATCCTGGGGGAGATGTCAGCCATTCGGGCCTCTCCCGTCCTGCGCGTAGGCGCTCTCCTCGTGAGAGCTGCCGCGGTAGGGGTCCTCGCCTCGGAGCCAGGCCGCCGCGTAGTTGCCGATGCCCATGATCAGGTAGCCGGCCCACCAGAGAACGACGCCGATGATGGCGCCGGCACCCGGGTGCCCGAGAGCCGCCACCGTAACACCGACGCCGAGGCCGACCAAGAACGAGCTGGCGCACACGCCCTCGAACTGCTCGACGTGGACGTGCTCGTGACGCTGGACCTCGCTCCAGCTCCCCGGATACCGCTGGTCGTGGTTGTAGACGATGGCGTGCCCCACCGTCGTGCCGCCCCACTTCGCGTACCAGGTGCGGTTCGGCCAGCTCCCCTTCTTGAAGGAGCAGGTGAGCACCGGGCCTCCCGGCTCGCCCTTCGGCGTGCTCTCCCAGGAGAGGTTCTCGCCCCAGAAGAGACGGGCGAGGAGGACCATGGGCCAGCCGAGGAACAGGTCCCACGGCAGGCCGAGCACGTAGAGGACGACGTGGCGCTTGGTCTTCACGAGGTCACCGTCTCCCCGGCCAGGGTCACCACGCCGCGAGTGACGACGTACTTCTGGCTGATGATGATGTTGCCGTTCGAGTCGATGAAGTCGAGCGGTCCGGTGATCCGGAAGACGGCGTACTGGATCCCGTCCACGCCCTTCTGGCCGCTCGCCGGGTCCGGCACGATCGAGGCGTAGAGATCGGAGAGCCGCAGGCTCTTGCCGAAGGCACGCACCCGGAGCAGGTCGTCGAGCGCCTTGCGGACGTTCGAGAGCACGGTCGCCTGGACGAACCCGTCCCTGATGCCGATGATGCCCTCGATGTCAGCGCGGACCAGGAACGGTCCTCCGCTGGCAACCTCGACCACCTGGGTCACTTCCTTCCGCGCCTCCAGGTACGCCTCCAGGCTGCGCATGAGGGCGATCGGGGGCTCGGTCAGGAAGCCGTCCACGTCGCGCGTCAGGATGGGGACCTGGATGAGGTTCGCCTTGCAGTCGGCGGCGAGGAACGCATCGACGTGATCGAAGATCTCGTCGAGCTGGGTCTCGATGGCCGTCTCGAAGCTCGTTCCCACGCGCGTGATGATCGCCGACAGCGTGGGGCCCTGAGAGATCAGCGCGGTGTTCGTGACCGCGGTCGCGGCCAGAACATCCGTGGTCCCGAGGTTCGCGTCGGCGACCGACTGCTCGACGTTTCCGACGGCAGTCACGATGGCCTGGACCTGAGCCTCCACGCTCGCAAGCTGGGTCTTGATGTCCGTGAACGCGGCGTCCTTGAGCCCCAGCGTGCCCGCTGCCAGCCCCTCGTCCGCGCGCACGTCGGCCGTGTTCGAGAGGACCCGAATCGCCTGAGCGGCGTTGCGCGCATCGATCGCGTCGCCCGCCGCGAGCGGGAGCTGCGGGTTCGTGACGATGGCATCGAGCTGGGGCTGGATGTCGGAGGACACGGCTGTGACGATGTCCGTGTTGGCGCCCCCCACGGTCTGACGATCTGCCTCGGCGCTCAGCACGAGCGTCGTGACATCCGATTCAAGCGGCTCGGTGATCGCTCGGATGTTTTCGAGGAGCGCCTGGAGGGTCAGATCGTCGTCCGCCCCGCGCGCGACGAACGCCTGCGCGACCGCGACCGCGCCTGCGATGGGGTCGCTGTACGCCTGCGAGAGACCGACGTAGTCGTCCCTCGTGACGGCGACGCCGCGCGCCTTGAAGAAGGGCGGCGCCTTCGCCTTGGCCGAGACGAGATCCTCCTCGTCCGAGCCGCCAGAGCTGGGCTGGACGTTCGTGATGATGAGCCCGATCTCCTGGAACATGACCACGAGCGGAGCGACCACGTCCGTGATCGTGTCCGCGAGCACGAGGCCGGACTTCCCGGAGGTCGCCACGTAGGTGACCTTCACCTCGGCTCCGGACGGCGGGACGTTGCCGGCCACACCGTCGCCGAAGCGCACGGTCGTCGGCTGGCTGTTGAAGTCGATCTCGACCTGGTCGGTCTGGTCGAAGGTGATCAGCTCGGCGAGGGTCCACGGAACGCCGGCCACGCGCACCTCGACGGTGCCGTCGGCGACGAAGCGGTTCTCTCCCGGGTTCAGCCGGAAGATCTGGTTCTTCGACCCGTTCGACGTGAAGATCTCCGTGCGAGAGATGCCCTCGCGCACGCCGATGATCCTCGGCGGCGAGGTCGGTCCCTCGCCTGCCGGGAACGTCACCAGCTCGACCGCCTCGAAAATGAGATCGTTCGGGCCCTGGAACTGGAAGCTGACGGGGACGGGGCAGTTGAACCCGTGGATCTCGTCGAGGAGCACGGTGAGGTCCACCGAGGCCGAGACGGCGCCGGCCATCTTGTAGCCGACCTGCCTGGCGAGACGGTTCACCGCCTTCCGTGTGCGCGCGGTCGTGAGGTAGGACTCGGACGCCTGGCGATCGATGTAGAAGCTCAGCGTCTCGCAGGCCCAGGCCACGATGTCGATGAGCATCTGACCCGTCCCCGAGACGACGAAGTCGTTGAACTCGGTGACGAAGAGGGTCTGAATCCTCGTGACGATGTCGTCGAGGAAGGTGAAGAAGTCCTTCCCCGCGAACCTCGCGCGGTTGATGTTCGCCTGCGGCGACTCGATCTGGAGAGGGTCCGTCACCTACTTCTGCTCCTACTTGGGCACCCGGGTGCCCGAGCTTCTCCTACGGCGTGAACGTGGCACTGGCCCGGCGGACCACTCCTACCACCTCGAAGGTGACATCGACCACCACCTGTCGCCCATCCGCGGTCTCGCTCTCGGTCACGTCCACGCGCAAGATCCGCGCGCGAGGCTCGCCGACCCCCACGGCGCGCCGAACTTCGTTGTCGATGCGTGCCCGGAGGTACGGGCCCGTGCTCTCGAAAACGAAGGCGTACACGTCGGAACCGGCATCCGGGCGCATGACCCTGGATCCACGGGGCGTCTGGAGGATGCGCTCGATGTTGTCGGCGACCACCTCCTCGTCGGTGGCGATGGCCGGAAGGCTCGTCGAAGAGCGTCCGAACGGGAACGCGATGCCAAGGATGGTCATGCCGCCTTCTTGCCCTGCACGTAGGTCTTGCCCGACAACACCTGCCAGATCGCCATCTGGCTGACGCCGTACTTCTGAGCGAGCTGGCGCTGGCTCGCGCCCTGCGCGCTCTCCTCACGGATCAGGTCTGCCTGGAGCGCAGTGAGCTTCCTCGTGGCCACGGCGAGAATCCTACCACGGCCGATCGTTAGAGAATGGGCGTGATGACCGGCGCCGCCGGCAACACCTGGGTCTGGATCGTTCCTCCGAGCTGGGCGAGCCCGATTGTCCTGGCGAGGACAGCGCCCGCCGCCTGGAGCTGGAGCTTGCCGCTCGTGTTGGAGACGAAGTCGGCCAGGATGGACGCGGCCAGCGACGCGTTCCCGGGCGGAGGGATGAGCGTGCCGGGCACGATGATGGTCGGCGGCGGGATGATCCAGATCGCGGTCGCGAGAGGTCCGCAGGCCGCCCAGAACGCCAGAATGGCCGCCTGTAGCCTGGTCGCCGCGGTCCCTTGCAGCGCGATCCCGTTCAGCGGTCCCTGGAAGGCTTGACGCGGCAGTCCGTCCAGGACCGGACGCAGCGCCGGAACCCCGAGCACGCTGGCTCCCTGGACGTAGTTGAGCCAGGCGCTCGTGAGCGCGGAGACGGCCACGCCTTCCTGCTCGGCCGGCTGCACGGTGCCCAGCCCGGCCGCCAGGGCGGGGATGATCAGCGGCATCTACTTCACCTTGACGGTGCCGCTGAGGAAGTTCCGCCAGCGCGCCTTGATGGCCTGGAACTGGGCTGCGTTGATGGGGATGCCCGAAGGTCCCATGCCCGTGGGCACCGTGAGCGCGACGATGGCGTCGATCAGCTCGTCGAGCAGACCCTTGAGGGTGTCTCCAAGCACCGCGGCTTCGTTCGCGCTCCTGCCCACGTAGACCGTCTTGCCGTCCACGTTCGTGATCTCGATGTTCCCGTCCTTGTCGATCGAGATCTTCGCCCCGTTCTTGTGCTCGACGGTGACCGTCTCCTGGCCGTCCTTCTCGTCGAGCAGGATCTTGTGTCCCTTGGGGGTGAACCAGCCGTGCTGGTCCACGTCGCGAAGCGCCTCGGGGATGTGGTCCTGGCCCCAGATGCCCGCCTCCCAGACCGGCATGTCGGGGCGTCCGCCCTCGAACACGACCCAGACGAACGAGTCCTTGGGGGGCGTCGCCTTGAGCCCGAAGCCGTTGCCGGCCATCGGTGCCTTCGGGTAGGCGATGCGCTCGGTCCCCTCGGTGTCCCCGATCGACGGCACCCGGATCCTGAGCCGGCCCTGATTCAGGTCGTCCACGTTGTCCACGACCTGGGCTCGGTAGATGCCGTAGTAGAGGCGGAACGCCTCCAGGCCGTGGTTCCGGAGCCGGTCGAGGAAACGCCAGAAGCCCTGTGCTCCGTACGCCGGACCAAGCCCGCTGCTTCGAGGAGACATCAGACCTCCTCCGCCACGACCTCGGTGCCGCCGCCCTCGGCATCGCCGGCTGAGACGGGGGCCGTCTCGGTGTTCACCACGGGCGCGAAGCCCTGGAGCGCGAGGGCCATGAAGTCGGTCGCGACCGCGTTGTTGATCAGGTCCAGCGACATCGTCCACTCGCCCGGCGCAAGCCTATGGGTGACCTTCTGGATCTGGTAGAGCGAATCGAAGACGCCCAGCTCGGCGATGGCGATGATCTCTGACGGCAGTAGGTCCGGGATGCCGAAGGAACTGATGGTGGCCTGGATGCCGCCCCGACCAGCGGCCTCGGTCCTCGTGGACTCGGCGACCTCCGCCGCTCCTCGGGGGTCGCGCTCGGACACGTAGACGTGCTCGCCCACCGTGGAGTCGTCGCGCGTCGTCGTGAGCCGAACCGCCGTGTCTTCGACCCTCGCCCCTCCGTCGGACGGCACGCTGTCCGCCGTCGCCGGCACGTCGGTCGTCTCGCCCGTGACCAAGAGCGTGGTGGCCGTCAGGTCGGTGGGATTGATGCCGCCGACGCGCACGCCCGTCGCCCCTCCGGGGAGCCAGACGCCTTCCGCGTTCGAGGAGAAGTCGAAGATGGGCCAGACGCGATCGAAGTCGGCCTGCCCGCGCATGACGAACGTGTAGCGCGGGGCCGCGCCGAACGACTCGGCCCTGCGCCGGCACACGAAGTTCTGCCTGCCCGCTTCGTCCGCCGACGGCTCCACCCACGCATCGCAGTTCGCCGATCGGGTGATGAACTGCATGAAGAACCAGTCGCTCTGGTTCGCCTGTGAAACGCGCTCCCTCGTCCTGTAGAGAGGGTCGTCCCCCGCCTGTTGATCGGGGAGCTGGACGATGAAGTTGTAGTCCTCGTTGCCGGCAAGCTCGGTGATGATGTCGGCGTAGGACTTGTTCTGGTACTCGACCGAGCGCGTGTTGCGCAGCGCCGCGAAGGCGCCGCCCTCGCCGTTGATCGTTGCCGTCAGACCGTCGGTCGGGCTGACCGTGACCGACGGCTGCGCGGCCATCGCCGAGATCCACGGCATGAACCGACCGGCCCTCGGGTAGCCGACCTGGACCTCGATCACGTTGCCGATGCGGAGCAACGGTGTCCGCAAGATCTGCATCCCCAGTTCGTAGGGAGCCGCGATGTTGATCGTGACCTTCGAGTTCAGGCCGAGGCCCATCTCGATGTCCAAGGACTCGACGATCGGAAGCCCCTCCGGCAGCCCGGTGGCAGCGTCTCCGCCAGCGTCGCCGACGGGAGAGCCTCCTGCCGGGTTCGCCCAGAGGTTGTAGCGGCGGCCGTCGGCGATGACGACGACCGCCATCTGGAAGCCAGACGGGTCCAGGGTAGCCATCGATCAGCGCCCTTCCCGGCCTCGACTCGGTCGCCGCAGGATCTCGGTGAAGACGCGTCGGCCGGAGGGAATGCGGAGGGTCGCCCCCTCGCTGAGGTCGTTCGGGAGCAGGCGCAGCTCGTTGGCCAGCGCGATGATCCACCAGAGGTCGGGCGTCCCGTAGAACCTCGACGAGAGCCGGTCGATCCGGTCGTTGAGGTCCACGGTGTACCGGATGTCGTCGGGGGCCTCCCGGATCTCTGGGTACTCGGGCGACTCCCAGTGCTCCACCCCGTCGAGGGTGATGAGCCTGGCGAACTTGAGCCTGGAGGTGTCGCGGATCTTGACGGCCATGGCTCAGCCCGCTCCCTCTTCGACGCCGCCGGGTGGGCGTGGACGAGGCGGACGGCCACCACCACGACCGCCACCGCCGAAGGCTGCCCGAAGCTGATCCACGGCTTCTCGACCGAAGGCCGAGATCACCATCTCCTCGGCCAGCCCACGGGCGCGCGTCTCGTCCTCGGCCGTCGCCGCTGCCGCCGCCGTTTCCCTGCGCGTGCGTGCCCGTGCGCGCGTGCCCGCGGTGTCCGGCGCCGCCTCTGCCGACGCCACGGTCGCCACCGCCGTCTCCTCCTCGATGTCGGCGCGAATCGCTGCCACGGCCTCTGGGTCCGCCGAGGTGCCCGCCTCCGCGAGACGCGCCTCCAGTTCGGCCGACCGCTCGGCGGAGATCCGGCCCTCGGAAACGCCACGCTCCAGCTCGGTCGAGAGGTCGCGGGCCGCCTCCATGTTGTGGAGCATCGACTCTGCGGTGTCCTGCTCATCGCCGCTCAGCGCATCGACGCGATTCCGCATGTGCTCCATCGCGGTGTCCATGCGATCGGAGAACCGGTCGATGCCCTCCATCGCGTCCGCGCGCATGGCGAGGATGGGAGCAAGCTCTTCCGCCAGGTGCCTGGCGTAGCCGCCGCTCACCTCACGGAAGCGCGACTCGGCCTCCATCGCTTCGGTCCGGGCCGTGGCCTCGGTGGCCATCCGCGCCTCGCGGTCGAGGGCGATGCGCCGCTCCATGTCGTCCAGTTCTCGTGCTCCACGAAGAGCGTCGGCGTTCACCGTCTCCTGGGTCTCTCGCAGCCCCGACAGAGCATCGTCGCTGAGCCCCACCATGCTCCGGAGCGACTCCGGGATCGCGTTGAAAGCATTGAGCAGCGTCGTGAGGATGATGTCGCCAAGCTCGATGAAGGTCTGCCGGATGCGGCCGAACCCCAGCTCCATGTTCTCCGTGAACGAGGACCACGAGTTGCCGGCAGCGAGCATGGGCAAGAGGAAGAAGTTCCGGATGCGGACGCCGATGAGTTCCCACCCGCTGGCCATCACGTCGCGCGCGTGCTCGAAGGTGACCTGGAGCGTGGTGACGCTGATCATGATCGTGGAGATGTCGTTCACCGCTCGCCGGGCGACATCCGCGAAGCTGTGCGTCCACGACTGGACGAAGAACGAGATCGCCTCCAGCGCGAACTGGGCGAACCCACGCAACGCCGGTCGGATGTACTCGGTCCACATCTCGCGCCCGGACCGGCCGATCTCCACGAAGCTCTCCTGGCCTTCGGGCGCGATGTCGTTGGCGAACTGCTCGTGCCAGAACTCCATGATGGAGTCGAAGACCGGCGCCAGCGTCTCGGTCCACAGTTCATCGACGATCACGCCGATCTCGGTGAACGACTCGCTCGCGATGTCGGCCAGCGGACCGATGTCCTCTTCCCAGTCGGCTGCCATCGTCTCGGTCATGCCGCCGAAGAACGCTTCGATCGCGTTGATCGCGTAGGTGAGCGGGCGGATGACCTCGGAGTCGAAGATCTCGTACATCGACACGAAGGGCGTGGCGAGGAAGTCGCCGATCGCCATGAGCTGGGACGCTCTGGTCTGGACGCTCTCGATGAAGCCGTCCACGAACTCCTGCCCCAGGAGGCCAGACGCGAGTCCGTAGATCATCTCGCCGAAGCCGCCGAAGAGGTTCGCGAAGACCTCGTAGAAGTACGACGGCAGCCGAGCGAACACGTCGTCGGCCGAGGCGCCGAAGCCGTCGAAGAAGGACTCGGAGATCTCGGAGAAGAAGCCTCCCTCCGAGAAGGCCCCGCTGAGCGAATCGACAGCGAACGTGAAGGCCGAGACGAGCCCTTCCCTGATGGACGTGCCGATGGCGATCCAGTCGATGGAGGAGACCCAGGTGCGGAACTCCTCGGCCAGATCGTAGAGGCTGTCGAGCGCGTACCGCGTCCATTCCCCGGCGCTGGTCGCGAGCCCCATCACGGCCTCGCTCGCCCGGTCCATGTAGGCCGGGGCGTTGTTGAACACGTCGAGCACCAGCTCCCAGTTGTCGTAGAGCAGGTAGGCGGCGGCGGCCGTCGCGACGACGGCGGTCACCGGCCACGCGATGGCCGAGATGGCTGTACCGATGGCCGTAATGCCAGCCGTGACACCGCCTGCGCCGCCTAGCGCGGAGAGCCCCACCATGATGGGCCCGACCATCGGAAGGAGGCCGCCGAGGCCGTCCAGCACCGCGCTGACACCCTCGCCGAACACGTCCATTTCGTCCGCGCTCAGGCCGAACGCATCGGGCAGCGCGTGGGTCAGCATCGGCAGGAGGCCCTGCACGAGGCCGTACCTCCGCACGTTCAGGAAGGCGTCCGTCAGCACTCCGAGCGGTCCGCCTCGCGCAGAGAACCCTTCGAGGGTGTCACCGAGCATGTCGAACGCGCGCCGCTGTCTCCCGAGAACCTCTCTCGTGGAGATCGTGCTCATCGAGTTGAGGCGCGTCGCGAAGGCGTCCTCCAGCCGGCTCATGGAGTCGGCGAAGGTCCGGGAGGTCCCCGCGGCCGACTCGCCCAGTCGGTTGAAGGCGCCTGTCGCGTTCTCGATGGGGCCCGCCGCCGCCGCCAGGGCCTCGGCAGAGCCCTCCGCGCCCTCGATGAGGAAGAGGAAGTTGTCGTCGAACCCGGCCGCCTGGAGCTGCGACAGAAGCCGCTGACGGCCGAACTGGTCCATCGTCCCGAACATCCCGCGCAGGGACTCGGCGAAGGCCATCGGGTCCGACATGACCATGTTCAGCGCACCGTCGATGTCGCCCGAGGCCACGGCGATCGAGGTCGCCAGCTCGGGGAACTCGGACGAGATCCCGGTCACGAGGTCGGAGAGCCCCCGCCTCGATGCCCCGAGCGTGGTGAACGCGCCGGTGGCCGACGTGAGGGCGTCCGCGAAGCTGCCTCCGAGCCTGCGCTGGGTGGCGAGAGCCAGCCTGGTGATGGACTCCGTGGCCTGGTCGATCGTGATGCCCGAGAACTGGGCGAGCACCGGGTTGGCCGCCGCGATCATGTCGGGCAGCGCGCGCACCGCATCGGCGCCGAACCCGAACCGCTCGCCGAGGGCGGTGATCCGGTCCACCAGCCGACCAGCTCCCTCGGCCCCCATGTCGTAGCCCTCGGAGAGCCCGGTCAGGGTCTCCGTGAGCTGCTCGCCGTTCAAGATCCCAGCCTGGAGCGACCCGGCGACGCCGCGCAGCGAGAGGCCGAAGTCCTCCAGGTGGTGACCGCTTCGCGCAAGGCCAGTGACCGCGGTGATCATCTCGCCCGCGTCCACGTCCATCGAGTAGGCGAGGCTGGAGATCTCCCCCCGCATCCCCTCAACTTCGTCGCGGAACGGCCCGAGGCCGACGGTGGCGCGCCTCCAGGTGTTCGAGAACTCGACCCCGAACGACTCGATGCTGGTCGAGGTCGCATTGACGGACGAGGCGTCCATCAGGCTGCTGAAACCCTCGCCAGCTCGACTGGCGAGTTCGCGCGCGTGCTCCCCGAGCGCGCGCATCCGGCTCCCGATGCCGTCGAGGAGGGAGGACTGCCGGTCCGCCTCCTGGATGGACTCGGTGACCCGGTCCACGCCTTCGGCGACGCCCTCGGCGGTTTCCACGGCTCCGCTGTCACGGGCTCCGAAGAGGAAGCCCATGCCCAGCATCCGCCCAGACATTCCGCCTCCTGCCGGCACCGCGCGCTACCTCCTCCTTCTCTTGCCTCCGCCCTTGGGGGCGTTGTTCTTGGAGCGTACCCGATCGAGGTGCTCCTTCTCCTCGCAGAAGCGCTTCCTTCGACCAACCGGCATCGCCATGACGGCGTCGTACGGCTGGTCGAGGGCCTCCATCAGATAAAGGACCTCCGCTTCGAGCGCTTCTGCGTTCCCGAAGGGAAGAAAAAACTGCGCTGCCCCAGGTCGAGGCGGCCCAGGAACTCCCGCTTGCACTTGGGGCACTTGAAGTCGAGATCGGTGTCGATGCCAGGCTCGTTCTCCTCGAACCGATCGCGGAGGTACTGCCGGTCGTCCACCGAGAGGTTCTTGATCGCCTGGCGCAGCTCCAGGACCCTCTTCGGGAAGTTCTTGAGCAGGTTGCCGTTCTCTGGATCCACGACCTCGCCCGGCTTCACCTCGATGGTCTCGCCGTCGAACTGGACGAGCCGGATCAGGATGCTCCAGGTGAGCAGCTCGGCCTGCGCGGTCTCGTGCTTGACGACCGCGCTGATGATCTCGTCCTGGTCGGACTCGGTGATGCGCCAGACGACCTTCTTGCCGCTGTCGGGGAGCGTCTCCTCGAACATCCGCACGAGCGGGTCGGGCATCTCGAAGCGCTCCAGGTCGGCGAGGTTGACCTTGTGCGACGAGACCTTCTCGCACTTCGGGCACTCGACCTTCATGTCGTAGATGTCCTTCGTCGCGCGCCAGTGCGACGTGCGACGGAGGCAGATCAGGAGGTGCTGGCGCGACCCGGCGGGCAGCCCGCGGATGGCGCGGATCACGTCCTTGCGGTCCACGAAGTCGCCGATGCGCTCGCAGCACTGGGCGAGGATGCCGGTCATGCGCGTGAAGAACGGCACGCCGTCGTTCGAGAGGAGATCCTCCTCGTGCCCCGACATCGCGCGCAAGAAGACCTTGTTGTGGAGAACCGACTCGCCGTCCGGCTTCTTCTCCAGGTACCCGCCGACGAGCGTGTAGGCGCCCTTCTCTGGCACGCCCGTGGTGATCATCTCGTAGCCCTCGGACTGGTCGAGGATCCCTCCCTCGGCCTCCGACAACGGCTTGGACTTCTGCCCGCGCTCCCCACCCTGGGTGGCGGCCTGGTTCTCTCCGGTCATCTGCTTCTCCTTCGACTTCGGCTCCGGCGAACTGCCGGCGCTACATCTTCATCAGCGTCAGCTTCGACATCCGCTCCATCCAACGCCTGCGCTCCTTGGGGTCGAGTTGGCGCACGGGGCGCCCGATCGGTCTCGGGAGGGTCGCGATGTTCGCCGCCATCGTGTCCTCGGCCGTCGCCACACGCCACTCCTGCCTCGGGATCGGCTTCTTGGGCTTCGGCCTGGGCCCCTTCGTGGCGACGATCTGGCCCTTCTCGGCACTGTCGAAGTGGATCGGCCCGAGCTTCTGCCGGACCTTCTCCTGGCCCTTGTCAGCCTCTTTCTCTCGGTAGCCGAGGACCCGCTTTGGATCCGTGGGCTTGGCTTCTTCGCCCTCCTCGCTGTCCGGATCATCGCCGTCGAGCTGGAGAAAGAAGACCGAGAGGGGGACGAAGCCGCCGTTCGCATCGCGCCCGGTGGCGACGCCCGCCCCGGCACGATTCACGGACCCCTGGGGGCTGGTCGTGGGAATGGCCACGCGACGAGCCTACATCAGGCCGGGAACTCGGTCACGGAATCCGAGACGTGGATCTCGGCGTACTGGACGACCGGCTGCCTCACCGGAGGGTCGCCGGGAAACTCGATCCACACGTCGTAGCGGTACGTGCCCGCTTCGAGCTGGGCGGTGTCGTTGATGTTCAGGGTGGCGACGGCCTCGCCCTTGGCCGCATCGGTCACCTCGATGCCGTCGCCGGTCGTCTTGGTGATGAGGATGGGCGAGCCGGCGGTCTTGCGAACGGTCAGGTAGAGCTTCGCGCCGATGAGGGTGGCGACCCGGCCCTCGTTGGTCTTGACCTTCACGGAGACCGACTTTGTCTGTCCCTGGACGAGCCGGATGGCGTTCAGCCTGTTGGACGGGTGGGGCATCGTCTCTCAGCAACCAGGCGGTTCGTCCTCGACCACGCCCACGAGCCGACCGCCCTCGACGGCTCCCGAGCTTTCGTTCTCGACCACTTCTCCGACCGACCCGGCCGCCGCCAGCTCGGCCAGGAACCCGGGTTCCTGGACCTCGCCGAAGGACCTCTCGATCTCTACCACGGCAGCAACGAGATCGGGGACCTCGGTCACCAGCGCCACCGACTCCGGATGCTCGACCACCGACGCCAGGAGGGCCCCGTGGTCGTCCACGGTCGCCTCCAGCGTGAAGACGGGGTGATCGGAGACCCTCGCCTCGTAGAGGATCTCCTCGACGACACCGGGGACCGGGAGCCAGCCGACGAGCCCGACATCCGCGTCCGAGGGGAACCGCGAGACGATGTCCGGCAGGACGATGTAGCCGCGGGTGACGACGCCGTACTGGCCGTCGAGCAGACCTCTCGTGGCGATGTGAAGCGGCTGGATGAGCACCAGATCACTCCTGGCGCTGGACGTGAACGGTCTTCCCCACCTCGGTGTGCTTCAAGACGATGTCGCCCGCCGTCTGCCCGGTCTTGCTGACGCACAGAGGGGCCTCGGGGTCCAAGCCGAGGAGGCGGTGGATCTCGCAGAGCTTGACCGCGAAGTCGGTATCGGACGCGATGGCGACCTCCCCGAGGATCCCCAGGACGATGACCTGGTCGCCTGGAGCTGGAGAGAACGGAAGCGCTGGCTCGACCGTGAAGTCGCCGGGGACGTACTCCTTGATGCGCCGGACCACGTTGCCCGAGGCGTTCCTCACGACGACCGTGAGCCCGTCGTAGTAGGCCGCCACCTGGAGAGCCCCGGTCTTCACCAGGGACGGCGTGCTGCCCGCCAGAGCGGTCAGGTTGGCCATGACGAGGGCGTTGGTGAGCAGCTCCACTCGGTCGTCGGTGGAGGCCAGGCGCTCGCCGGCAGAGCCGGCCAAGTAGGCGCCCGGCAGGGGCTCCGACCAGACCCCCTCGACGATGGCGTCGGTGGCATCGTCAGGAAGAGGCCCGACCTGGACCTCGAAGGTGAACACGTCCTCCTCCGGCGTGGTCACCTCGACGTACCAGAGCCCGTCGGCGTTCGGCGTGAACTCGATGACGTACCGACCCGTGGCGCCGATCTCGGAGACGACCGCCACCACGGCCGAGGCCGCGTCGTCCACGGCGAGGAAGCGCCCGAAGTTCACGTCGAGCAGACCAGAGACCGGCGTGATCCCATCCACGTCGAACGCCGGGAACTGGAGCGAGAGCAGTGCTCCCTGGGACGCGAGGATGGCCACGCCCGGACTTTACCAGCGCGCCGGGCGCGCGTCCCTCAGTCCGAGGTGATCGAGCAGTAGGCGTGCGAGATCGCCGTCGAGTTCGTCGGAACGACGAGGTGCGCGACCTTCGTCAGCCGGCAGGAGTCGGCCTCTGGGTCGAGCGTGTAGTTCGGGCTCTTGCAGCTCATGTTGCCGCCGTGCCGCGTGTCGGGGTTCAGGATGTAGAAGCCCGAGCACCAGGGGGGGACGACGTTGTCGCCGTCGCTCACGACCACGTCGTAGTGGATCGGCCCAGGGAACGCGCCGCCTGGCGTCTCGTCGTTGCCAGCTCCGACGCCGTTGAGGACGCGCATGAAGACGCTGTCCGGGCAGTCCTCCGGGTTCACGCCGGTGCAGGCGCCAGCGAGCGTGCAGTTCGTGATGCCGTTCCCTCCCGGGTTCGCCATGTTGACCATGTCGTCCACGACGCGCACGGGCGTGTGTGCGGGCGCGAGGAAGCGCGTGTAGTAGCGCGCGACCACGCCGCCCTGGGAGTGCGAGACGATGTCCACGGTCGGGCACGCGCTCTCGGTGCAAGGCACGACCGAGTCGATGTAGGCGGAGAGGCAGCGCGCGTACGTCTCGTTCACGTAGGTCGCGCCCGACGAGTACGCCGGCAGCATCGAGCAGAAGTTGTTGGCCCCGCAGAAGGTCGTGAGGTCGAGGCGGAAGAGGTTGGTGCCCTCGGTGTACCCGCGCGTCGCCCAGTTCGCGACGAGCGTGTCGAAGCGCGCCTTCGTGTCGTTCCTGCCGTGGATGAGGATGACCGGATGCACCGGCGTGGTCGTCGAGCAGGTCCGACAGGCCGTCGTGAGGGCCTCGACCGATGCTGAGACGCTGGATCCGTCGTCGCTCGAACCGTCGCCGATCGGACCGCAGGCCAGCACGCCGAGCAACGCGATGAGCGCCGAGATCGCCGACAGCATCGCGAGAGTCTTCATCCGCATGGGTCATTCCTCCGTGAAAAGCGCGCCCATCCTGAACGTGCTCGTGTTGGTCGCGATCTGCTTCAAGAACAGACCTTCGCCAGGTCTAAGTGTAAGCGGTTTCAGAGGCGTCGTCGTCTCGCCGTTGTGAACCACCTCCGTGTGCGCAGAGGTAGAACCCTGAGCCGTGTTGATCTGCTCCACCCAGGTGTACCAGAGCCCGCCGTCGGTCAATCCGGTCGGCGTGTGCCGCACATTCGCCGCCGACACATCATCGGCCGAGTCCCACTTCTTCGGCGTGACCACCGTCCCGCCGGTAAGGGTCGAGGTCAGCCTCATCTCGAACGGGATGATGACCGTCGCGCCAGACGAGGACGGCACGGTCGCCCAGACCTCGTAGATCCGAAGCACCTTCCCCGACCCAACCGGGTTGAAGATGCAGAGCATGTCCTTGTTGTTGGCCCCAGCGAGCGCGGCCTCGACGGAGTAGGTCTTCCTTCGGATCGCAGATGCCTCGACCGCGATGCGCGAGATCGCCCCGTCGGCTACGGCGCTTCCTCCGGTCGCCTTGTTGGCGATGGGGATGAAGTTCGTCTCGAAGTCGGTGGCGTCCGTTCCGGGCTTGGCGATCGAGCAGGTGCGGTAGAAGACCCCGTCCACCGCCGCGATCGTGTAGGAGTCGGACTCGGTCGAGTAGATGAACGGGAGCGTCCCGTAGGTCCCGTCGAGCCACTTCTTGTACTCGGCCCAGCCATCGACCGTGTAGTCGCTGGTGACGGCAGGAGGTAGACGAAGAACGGGCATCAGGACACCAACTGGATGAGCGCGTCGAAGCGCCTGGTCTTGGACACCGCGTTGCCGGCGTACTCGATGCCGAGCACGGTTCCCGTGGGGAAGGCCACGGCTTGCTGGGTGAAGTACGACGTGTTCTGGAGCGTCGTGTTCTGGTCATCGTGGAAGGCGAGCTGGACAAGCCCGAGCGCCGAGATGACGCCCACCTGGGTCGGCGCTGCGGACATCGCCTGAATCGACCGCACCCCCAGATCGCCCGCTTGCAGCGAGAGCTTCCACCTGGAGCCGACGGCGGACCCCTTGGGGATGGTGAAGGTCCCCGTACGGCCGGATGTCCCCGCCTCGTTGGTGTACGTGACGGTGATGACGACGTTGCCGGCTCCGGCTGCGAGGGCGGTCGTGACATCCGCCTCGACGATCGATGCCCAGGCGGGCGAGGTGTACGAAGACCCGGCCGTGAAGATGTTGGTGTTGCAGTTGTGCGAGCCGAGGTTCGTCTCCGCCACGAGTCGAGACTGAGCCACCTCGTTCTGGAACGAGGCGAACCGAATGAGGTACCCGCTGAATCCGGCCGGCACCGCGTAGGTCAGCACTCGCTTGAAAGCGTTCGCGACGATCGCTCCGTTGGAAGCGTTGAACGACGGGTTGACGATGTGCGGAAGCGCCGAGGGCAGCGCCGAGACGATGACCGGAATGGGCGGCTGATCCGACGCCAAGGTCACCGGCAGCGACGCGGCCATCACTTTCTGACCGACCGTGGGAGCCGCGCTCCCGAGCCACGACGCGATCTTCGCCTCGGTCTGGAGACGGTAGACCGCCCCATCAAGGATGACCCCCACAGGGTTCCCCGCCGAGTCCCGAAGGACCACGTCGCCCTCGATGAGCTGGAACGCGCTCACCTACACCTCCACCGTGGCGACGCTGGCGACCTGGCCGCCGGATCTGGTGATCGTGTGGGTGAGGGTCTGCACGAGCGTCCCTGCGCCGTTGTACTGCTTCTCGATGACAACGGTCACCTGACCGCCGCCTCTGGTGATGAGCGCCTCTCGAATCTTCGTCGTCTTGAGGATGTTCGTCCAGACAGTGACGGCTGAGATCTGTCCGCCCGACCTCGTGGCCTCCAGGTAGCTGGTCTCCGCCAGTTCATGGACGAGCGTGTCGAGAACCTCGTGCTGGGCCTCGGAGATCCCGCCGCCGCTCCTCGGGTTGAACACCCCGAGCAAGTCCTTCATCCGGAAGTCGGACCCGTTGAACCTGATGCCGCCGTCAGCGGGCGGATCCGTCCCTACAGAATCGAGAGCGATGCCCTCGGTCTCCAGCTCCCCGTGCTCCCTGTTAGGCGTCCGCGGCACGGCCCCGCGTACGCGTACGCGCGCGCCCGTTCGTGGGCGCGGGCACCTGCGTGGGCGCGGGCTCGACTCCTGCCGCCACTGACGCCGGCTCCCCCGGCGGCGCCTCTGCGGACAGAGACTCGGCCGCTGCCGCCAGCCGTTGCTGCTTGAGGCTGCCGCTTCCCTGAGCCCTCGGATCTGGCGCCGCCAGCTCGGCGTCCGCCTTCCTGGTCTCGTTCTCGTGGAGCTTCTTGAGCACTCCCACGGCTCGCTCCAGCCCCGCCACCGAGCCCTGGGTTTGCTGCCGTTGGACGACCATCGACTGCTTGTACGCCTCGCCCACGACCACTGCGCGTGAGACGTAGTGCTGGACGATCTTCGCGACCTCCAGCGGGTACTTGCCCTCCTCCACGTCCTTCTGAACGTGACCGGCTAGGGCCTGGGTCAGTTCGATGAGCTTGCTCGATGCGCTGATGGCGCCCTCGCACCTGAGCACGTCCGCCTTGGTCGCTTCGACCATGTCGTCGAGCTGGCAGCCCGCCTCGTGGAAGGCGGCGGTCCGCACCTCACCCTTCGTGATGGTCATGGATCAGTACCGGGTGTACGGGATGACGCAGAGCACGTCGTTGATCGTGATGACGTACTCGAAGCGGATCTGGCCGTTCGCGAGCGAGGTGCCCGGGTAGTAGTCGTTGTTCGCCGCCGCGTTCGCGCCAGGCCGCTGGAGTTCCCCGTTCACGAACACGTCGTAGTCCACGAGGAAGCTGCCGAGGCTCATGTCCGGGAGCTGGGTGTCGAGGTTGGCGCCGCCGCCCACGCCGCCGATGTCGGTGTTGGCGGTCGTCGTCGAAGTGACGTTCGCGTAGACCTTGTCGCGGCGACGGGACTGCGCGATGGCCCGGAGCAGCGAGACCTCTCCGAAGGCGGCCTCGAAGTTGTCCCACTCCGCCGTGGTGTCGGAGAGCTTGATGCCTGCCGTCTGAGCCCACGTCGAGCCGGTCTGGTTGCCGTCGTCGAGGTACAGCTCGGCCGCGCCGAGGACCCGGAGATCGTTCGCGCCGGTGCTCTCGATGAGCCCGGCCGTCTCGCCGACGTTGATGCGCTGGCCTCCGCTGTCCACCCGGATGCCCTGGTCGAAGTCGTTGACCTGGGCGTCCACGTTGAACGTGTCCACGTCCGAGTCGATCGACACCTGCGACGTGCCGCCGGCCGAGCCCTCGATGATGCGGAAGAGGTTGGCCTGGAGGTCGTCGCGAATCGCCCAGACGAGACCGGGCCCTTCGAGGTCGAGGGTCGCGTTCGTCGTGAGATCGACGGGCGTGGTGCCCTGGTTGTCGTAGCCGATCTGGCGCGTGACCGTGGAACTGGTGGGCGTGTCGAGGATCGCGCCGCGGAGGAAGTCCTGCTCGTTGAGGTCTTCGAGCGCCTTGCGCTCGACGAAGCAGAGGTTCACCGACTGGCCGCCGAGGTGCGTGCCGTTGATGGTCTCCAGGTCGTCGCCAGCGGCGTTGATCCGAACGAACGTGACCTGAACCCGGTCGGGCGTCGTGATGAGGATGGTGTCCCCGTCCGCGAGACCCGACTCGCCCTGGAGCAGGGCATAGATGGTCCGACCGTCCGAGAGGATGGGATCGCGCGTCGAGGCGTGGACCACCTCACAGAGGTTCTTCGGCGCGATGGCGTTGCTGCCGCCAACCTCCGCAAGGTTGGCGACGCCGAAGGTGCCGGGCGTGGTGGCCACGACCGTACCCCTGGTCGTGACGAGGCCGACGGCCGCGATGAGGTTGGCAGGCAGCTCGCCCGCCCCGAGGATCTTCACGTCGCCGCCGCTGCCGCCGGTGAGGGTCGCTGCGCCGAACGAGATGTTCGCGCCCGTCTCGGTCGTGACCACCGTGTTGCCGAAGGTGCCGGCCTTCTTCGCCGTGAGGACGTTCGTGGTCCCCGTATCGGCCGCGGTCACATCGGCGTTGACCGGCGTGCCGGTGCCGTAGTTGACACCAGCGACGCCGTCGCCGTTGATGGCCCGGCGGAGGTTCTCGTGCGTCGCCGCCTGGGTGCCGGCAGCATTGATGTTGTTCGCGGCGTCCACGAAGGGCGACCGGAACGTGTAGGTCTGCGTCCCGATGGTGACGGTCTCGCCGTCGGAGAACGCGCCGGTGGAGGTCAGCGTGCCGGCGGCAGCGACCGCGGCGGCGACCGCCACGTCGGCCAGCGAGCAGGACGCCACCAGGACGCGCTTGCGCTCCAGGAGGTGCAGGTCGGTGTTCAGATCGTTGACGCCGCGCTCGGTGCCAGGGTCGAGCGTGACCGGCGTGTTCAGGTCGTCGAACCAGTTGCCCGCGAAGTTCTTGAGGAGGTTGTGGAGCTGAGACCTGACCGAGTTCAGATCCTCCTCGATGGAGACCGGGTTCGTCTCGTAGTTCGCCAGAGACGGCACGACCGTGTCGTCGTAGAGATCCGACTTCCGAATCTGGGTCGCCTGACGAATGAATGTGCGCGCCACAGCGGCCTCCTGAGTGAGCGAAAAGACTCTACCACGCGATCAAGATGCGGGAACGAAGTCGATCGAGATCTTGTCGCCGACCCTCGGCGCAAGAGCGAACGTGATGGTGTCGTAGCCGGTACCAGGACCGCCGCTCTCCGACGCCAAGTAGTCGTTCCCGGCCCCTTCGTCCTGGAGAACGCCGTTGTGGAAGACCGACTCCTTGTCCGCTCCCAGGTGAACGAAATCGATGGCCGTGGTGAAGGCGACGTTGGATCCGTTGATGACTCCGGCGAGCGGCTGGCGGTAGTAGCGGGCCGCGATGACGCTTCCGCCACCGATCGACGCCTCCTCCGGGTTGACGAGGAACTCGCCGCTGGAGGTCGCGACCCCCATCTGTTGGAAGTAGGTCGTCCCGCTGACCGTCGGGTAGTTCGGGTCCCCCGGCTTGGCCAGGCGCGCATCAGTCCCGACCAGGTACGCTTCGCCAGGCGTGAGGCCGGCGTAGACGCCGGGCATCGGACCGTGGAACTGGACGACGCAGAGCGTCGGCGAGTCCTTCCGGATGATGATGCCGACCGCGGGCGGATCCCCCAGCGTCGTGATGGAGACCTTGGCGACCTGGTAGAGGTTGCCGACCTTCGACGCGGTGATCCTGACGCAGTCCTTGACCGCATCGGTGGCCAAGCAGTTGGCCTTTCCCAGGATCTTCTGGGACCGCGGGATGGACGCGGCGTTTGCCTTCTGCGGCATCGCGCCCAGCCTACTCTAGGTGACCGCGTTGGCGATCTCGATCCCTGCGGAGAGAGCACGCCCCGCCGCCGGAGAGAGCGTGGCGAGGGTCATCTCGATGATGTGCTCGGGCTGGATGTCCAGTTCTTGGATGCTGACCTCGCTCGCCGAGGCGTCGAAGTCGGACCCGGCCTTGTACCTCGTCGGGATGCAGTCGTAGAGGACCCACGCGCGTCCGGGCGTGCGCAGGCTCATCTGGATGAAGGCAGTGTCGGGGAACGAGAGGTTCGCGCCTGACGCCTGCGCCTGCGCGCGGAAGCCCATGAAGTGGACGAGCACCAGATTCCGCCGCACGGGCTGGTCGCCGCGGATGGCCGCCGTGATCCAGTTGTAGAAGTCGGAGTCGTAGAAGCGGGTCCCGCGCGAGAGCGTGATGGGTCCCACGCCCGCGCTCTGGACGACGTTCCGCGGGTACTCCCAGTTCCCGGGCTGGATGTCCTTGGTCTTGACCGAGAACTCCGGCGCCGAGACCGCCGAGAAGCCAAGGCTCGGGTCGAAGACGGACGACAGGATGTTCCCCTCGGCCCCCGACACGTCGAAGAGCCAGAAAGGGAACGCCTGGAGGACATCAAGGAGACGCGGTCGAGCCACGAAGACCCCCTACGGGGAGGCCCCGTGTTCAGACGCCGATGCGGGTGCCGTCGGGCCGGATGACGCCCCAGCGCTCGACGGCCACGTCCATCTCCATGATGCCCACGTCCGAGGTGGACGCGTCGAGGTCGCCCGCGATCTTCACGCGGATGGGGAACGCCTCGAAGAGGAAGTAGCGCTTCGTCTCCGCGTCCGGGAAGCTCCCCGCCGGGTCGTGGGGGAAGCTCCGCCCCGCGCGCGTCGCGTGGAAGATGACGATGTCGGTCCGGTACTCGCGGCCCTCGATGGACGCCAGCACCCAGCTCAGGAACGCCGTGTCGTTCTTGGCCGCGCCACGGGAGAACGTGCTCTCGTTCACCGTCGGGACGCCGGGGTACTTCTCGGTGTAGGTCTTGATGCCTTCCCGGTACTCGACCGACTCGACCGTGAACTCGGGGGTCGTGACCGCCGTGAAGCCGGCCTCGGCCGTGTCGCCCACGCCGGGGGAGGGAACGCCTCCGGGCTGCAAGGCGTCGATCGCCGCAAGGCCAGCGACTCCGCCCGCGCGCGCGTGGAAGCGGAAGCTGTGAAGAGGATCGGTCGCCTGTGCGCGTGCCATGGTTCTGCTCCTTCTGCTCTCAGTAGTTCGGGGTCAGAACCACGTTCCGCCCGATGAGGTCTCCCAGCGTCGAGTAGCGCCCCTCACCGACCTCGCGTGGGCTGGGGAGCTGGAAGAGTCGATCCACGAACTCTCCGAGAGTCATGTCCTCTTCGGCCATCTCTGTCGCGATCAGGTTGTACAGCGACGGCCACTTCTCCACCAGCGTCAACAGGTAGAGCGCGTTGTCGATGACGTAGTGCTGGTTCGCCTCGCTCTTCCAGCTCGACGTACTGCGAAGGCTTCTGCCGAAGGCGCGCGTGGGGTCCATCTCCTTGAGGTCGATGCCGTTCGCCAGGAACTTCTCGGCCATCGCCGGGCCGTAGTGGGCGACCGCGTTTTCGCGGATCCATCGCGCCCACGACTTGGCGTCGGTCGCCTCGTGACCGACCACGAAGACCGGCAGCACGCCCTGGGCCTCCTGGCCCGGACGAGCTGCGTTGTTGAGCCGGACCACGCGCACGATCAGCCCTCGGTCGTCCGGGGGGACGATGGACATCGCGGTGTCGAGCTGCTCCGAGAGCGTCATCGTCTTCACCGTATCACGCGCTCGGGCGCGCGGTCACGCGCGCGAGCATGGCCGCAGCCCCGCCGACCGTCACGAGCCTCAGCCGTTCATCGCCGCCGAGGAGGATGGGGGTGCTGATCAGGACGACGCCTCCGGCGCCTGTCTGGATGGTTGCCTCGGTCCCATCGGGAAGAACCGTGGAGAGCGTGTAGCTCGCGGCGCCCGTCACCTGGAGGAGGATGCGATCGACCTTCCAGAGGTCCGCCTTGCGCGTCGGCGCGCCATCGACGAGCTTCTTGATCGTGAAGTCGAAGTCGAAGATGCCTCCGAAGGTGGCCTCCGGATAGAAGCGGATGCCCTCGGAGTCCACCGGCGGCGACGGGTAGTTCACGCCACCTGCCATCGGCGACACGATGAAGCCTGCGTTCACGACGGTGTCGGGAAGCGCCGGCAGGTTGCCGGCTGTGCCGCCGAGCGCGTTCAGAAGGTTGACCTGGTTCGCTCCGCCGATGGAGGCGTAGAGCGCCAAGCCGGGCGTCAGGTTGATGGCCGCGATGATGGCATCACGCACCTGCGACGCCGACATCGCGTCCGTGACGGCCACGCGCCTCGTGGTGACCGTCTCCACGACAGCTCCGCCTGGGACCTTGTCGAAGACGAAGGTGAACACGTCCTTCGCCCGAGCGCGGATCTGGAACGTCTCGCCCTGGAGCACCTGGAGGCCAGTGACGGTCGTGATCGTGCCCGTGGAACCGCCGTTGGTCCCAGTGAACTGGGAACCAGCGGAGATCCGCTGCTCGATGGTCAGGAAGCCAGCCACTCAGTCCTCCGGTCCGGGCACCCGGGTGCCCGAGAAGATCAGGCCGCGACGATGGCCATGTCTTCGAGACGGCGCCACTGGCCGTTCGCGAAGACGACCGGCACTCCCGTGCCCGCGCCCACGCCCTCGGCGCCCGTCCGCCCGTTCGTGGCGAACGCCATGCGCCCCACGTAGCCGGTCGGCAGGAGCGCGACGGTCCTCTTGGGGAGGCCGTAGGGCTGGATGCTGCCCGTGAGCGCCTGGGCGCCGTCCGTGGTGTCCTCGGACACGGAGATCGACACCTTCCCATCGAGAACGAGCTGGCGGAGGACCAGCGTGTTGTCGATGTCGGCGACGGTCACGTTCGGCCAGACCTTCGTCTCGGTCGCCGGGATGTCGAGGTTCGGCCCAGGCACGAAGACGTTGTCGTCCGGCGCCACGGTGCCGAGGTTGGTGATGCTCACGTCCATGATCGTGTCTCCTCTTTCGTCGTCTCGGTCAGGTGTCGGCGAATCCGTAGCCGCTCTTCTTGGCGATGAAGGCGCAGAGCGCCTCGGGATCCTTCACGCCGGTGCAGCACTTCTGGAACATCTCGATGCAGGACTCGGACGCCTTGTCCTTGGCGCCCTTGAAGGTGCCGTCCTTGTCCTTGTACTTGTCCTGGCACGCCTCGTCGCACTTCATGGCTTCCATGAGCGCGTTGGGGTCCATGCCGGACTCCTCGGCCAGGAGCGAGATCGCCTCGCGAAGGGAGCCGCCGCACCCGCGGCAGCCCGTCCCGGTGGCACTTCCGCGAGCCTCGCGGAGGATGCCGTCCAGCTCTTCGCTCAGCGATCTCAGTCCCATGGTTCAGCTCCCCATCAGGCTCAGGCCGCCGAAGCGAACTTCTGCTGGAGCCGGAAGACGATGAACTCGCCCGGCCGGTTCGGGGCGATGAAGATGTCGCAGATGACCTCTCCCGCCTCCTCGTTGTCGGGCGTGTTGTTCGTCTCGTCGCAGACCACCGTGACGGCGTCCGTGAAGGTCGAGCCGGCGAAGTAGCCCTGGTTGAAGAGGTTCCGGAGGAAGCTCTCGATGGCGAGCTGGATGCGCTGGCGGAGCGACTGGCCCACGTCCTCGAAGACGAAGCCGTGCGTCCCGTTGAAGACCGAGGTCTTGAGGAAGTTGAAGAGCCTGCGGACCTGGACGTGGCGGAAGTCGTCCGGCGGGTTCTCCAGGGTCCTCGCGCCCCAGACCACGCGCCCGGTCTGGACGGTGTCCATGAGGGCGTTGACCTGCGACGAGAAGAACGTGTCGATCTCGGCGAACTCCAGCCGGCGCTCCAGGCCGACCGAGAAGAGCAGGCGCCCGTCCTCGGTGCCCGCGGGGGCCTTGCTGACGTTCTTGTTCGTGTCCGTGCGCGCGTACACGCCCGCGATGTGCCCGATGGGCGGGATGTTCGCGCCGCGGTCCGTGAACGGATCCGTCACGCGGATGTACGGGTAGTAGAGGGCGCCGTACGAGCTGGAGATGCCCAGCGTGAACCGGCGCCAGTCGCGGACCTCCTGGGGGGTCATGCCCGGGGGCGACGCCAGGATGATGAACCACTTCTGGTTCGTCTCCGCCTCGGTCACCTGGTCCACGGACATCGTCACGTCACCGGCCGCGTCGGGGATTCCGACGTTGAGCAGCTCGTCCGGCACGAGGAGGGCGTACATGCCGTCGCGCGCCGTCTTGAGAGCCGGGTCGGTCAGCTCGTTCCTGGTGAGCCCCAGGACGCCGTCCGAGCCGCCCGTGAGGTCGTTCGTGGTCGTCGCCGCCGCGGGGGTCTTCCGGTGCGTGACCGACACCACCGAGCCAGGACGGGGACCGGTCGGCACCGCGAGGTTCGAGGTCTCGGCCTCGGAGACCGCGACCACCGTCCGCATGGCCCACTTGCCGGTCGTGTAGTTGACCCGGTTGTAGCCGGTGGGCGGAGCGGGATCGACATCGCCGATCAGGTTGCCGTTGCCGTCGTCCGTGACGGTACGTGCCGTTCCGGCCGTGTCCGTGTACGTGATGACGACGGAGCCCGGCTGGACCGGGGTCTCCAGGGCGAGCGACCGGAACGAGATCGGCACGTCCGGGAAGCCGTCCGGATCGGCCGTGGTGGTCGAGCCGTAGTTCTGGTTCAGGCTGTTGCCCGTGCCGCCGCCGCGCGTGCGCGACTTGCCGCTGAGGCTCGACGGGGCCACGTCCTCGTTGCCCGGCTCGACGATCTCGATGAGGTCCGAGCCCTCGGTCGGGTCGTTGATGACGGTCGGGAAGTAGTCCGAGTCCGTCGGGTCCGTGAAGGAGACGCTGAGGAACGTCTCCTGGACCACGCCGTCGAGGAGCACCTGGACATCGTGGCGCGCGTAGGTCGCGGTCAGACGCGTGAAGGCGTCGATGTTGCCGCGCACGTCCACGCGCACGTCGTCGCCCCAGGCGCCCTTGGAGATCGGATCGATGTCCCAGGCGTTCTGGATGTACGCCGCCTGGACCTCGTTCGCCCGAGCGGGCGTGGCGGGCACCGTCGTCGTGAAGGCGTAGACGCCCGTCGCGTAGACGATGGTTCCGGGAGCCGCGAGACCGACGCCGGTGAGCGCGCCCAGGCCGTCGTCCACCACCGTGAAGAGCGTGCCCTCGGGCGTGTACCCGATGGTGATCGCGCTGGCCGCGTCCGGCGCCTGGCCGGTCTCCGCCGACAGGTTCCAGTGACCCGTCTTGTAGTCGATGAATCCGCGCGTGTCGCCGCCGCCATCCTTGAGGATGCCGTCGAAGGCCGGGTCCGTGTACGTGTACGGAGCCGCCGCGACCGTCGTGGTCAGCGTCACCGTGCCGGGCACGATCTTCTGAGAGCCGGCGACGATCGCGCGGCCCGCGAAGTCGAGCGCCACGCCGGACGCGGCGGGGGTGTTGTTCGAGGCCGCCGCGACCACCGGCGTGCCCAGGGCGCGCCAGGTGATGGAGATCGAACTCTCGCGCACGGGGATGTGCGCCAGGGTTCCACCGAAGGCGACGACGACACCGTCGCCCGTCTCGATGACCTCCTCGGAGACGGGGTTCGCGACGAACCCGTCCGACTCCACCGCGTCGGACGCGACGACCCGGACCACGTAGGCCCGGCGTCCGCCGTTGGCGAAGAAGGCGAACAGGTGGAGCGGCATCCCCGACTGGTCCGTGAACCCGCCGAAGGTGCGCTCGAACTGCTCGAACGAGGTCACCAGGATGGCCTCGTCGGTGGGGCCGCGGAGGGCGCCGCCGACGGTTCCGTAGGTGCTCGTCGAGACGCCCTGGATCGGGGCGACCCCGCGCCGACGCTCCTCGACGTAGACGCCCGGGTGCAGTCTTTCCACCATGACCAGATCCTCCGCTCCTCACCCGTGGGTGAAGAAGAAAACTACCGTCGCCCGCCCCTGCGAGACCTTGGCCGGTTCTTCTCTTCTTCTTCCGCGGACTGAGCGGAGTCGCCCGTCGCTACTGCTTCTGCTTCTACTGGGGGAGCCGGGTCGGAACCTACCACATCCGAACCGCCACCCGGGTCCGGATTGACCGGGCCCGCCGTCTCTTGGGGTACCTCCGGGGCGCGAACCGCCACCGGAGCTGCCGGAATCGACGCCGGAGGCGCAGGAGGCGCCACGGGCGATGGATCCTCGGAGAGCTTCGTCACCATCCCGACCTTGAGCAGGTGCGCCACGGACGCTGCGGGCGCCTCGAACCGGCACTTCGGAGTCAGCACGACCGACCCTCGGCCAGGGATCTGGACCGGAGTCGGGGTGCGTCCCTTGTAGTACCAGACGGCCATCGTCAGCGTGCCCTTGCCCTCAGCGGTCCAACGTTCACAGCGAGCTTCGGGGTGGTTCTTGCCAGCACCGGCTCGAAGAAGTCAAGTTCGCCCTCGACTCTCACCGGGATCGTGTGCCCATGCAAGCGCTCTGACACGTCGGAGATCTCGGAGAGGTTCTCGAAGCTGTCCACGAAGGCGTAGTACCCGCGCTGATCCCCCTCGGAGTCCTTGAGGTAGACCTGGCCGTACGCCCAGAGAATCCGTCCGACCGCTCGGAGCATCAGATCGGCTTGGACCCTCAGACGCGCGCGAAGATGCACGTCGTAGGAGAGGTCGAAGGGCAGGGTCCAGGCTTTCACCTCGACCATGCTCGGTCCCTTCGACCCGCCCGACGAAGCGATCTCCTTGGCCCCGTGCGCCGGGACCATGTACTCGCGCCCGCCCCCGTACCACCTGGACATCGCCGTCTGGATGGATCCTCGGGAGAGGACGATCTGCGGGAGGAGGTTCGCGTTGTAGGCGTCCTCGGGGTCCGTCATGAAGACCGGGACGAGACCGTGGTACTCGTCCGGGCCGGTCACGTTCGGGATGCGCAGGGCGTAGACATCGGCGGACTCGCCATCCAGCTCGACGGAGACCAGCTCGCAGCCGATGGTCTCCGCCAGCCCGATGTCGAAGTCCTCGATGAAGACTTGCCCGGTCCTCCCGTTCGCCATGCAGGGATCCCGAGGCCGGGATCAGCCGACGCCGCCGCCGACGCCCTGGGTGATGTCCTCGTCGTCCATGCAGTAGCGGATCGCCTCGGCGCCGAGCTGCGCGGACTTCGCCGCGCCGGCCCAGACCGACAGCTCCTCCGCCGTCGCGTCGTCGGGGTCGGGCATCGGGGGCAGCTTGCCGTCCTCGGCCATCTCGTCGGCGACCGTGACGAGCACGTCGATCGCGTCCTCGATGGAGACGTTGCAGCGGGCCGCGATGCCCATCGCCGTCTGCTCGATGTAGCTCTCGAACGCCTCGGCGTCGCTCGCGAGGTTGTCCACCCCGCCGTCGCCGCCGCGCGTCGGATCTCCCGACGGACCCACGTCGGGCGCGCCGAACGAGCCGCCGGACCCGACGTACATCTCGACCAGGCCCTCGTTCTCCGAGAGCTGGAAGACGTGGATCCCCTTGAGCAGCGCCGCGTTCACCTTGTTCACGTTCATGACCTTGTTCTCCTCCGAAAGTCTCAGCCTCGCAAGTACGACTGGAAGGCCCCGACCTTGGCAGCCTCAGCCGGTTTCCCGACCTTGGCCTTGAGCGGCTTCTTCCAGCGCTGCTCCGACGGCACCGTGAACCACCGGAGGTACGACTTCAACACCGCCTTCGGAAGCGATGTCCTGGCCAACCGAACTGCCGGCCGCCAGTGAGCTACGTGGGGAGCATCCCCCAAACCGAACTCGCGACGCAAGACCTCGAAGGCGAGATCCCGCGTCACACGCCGGTCAAGTAGCACAGGATCGCGTCGGGAGAGGTCCTTCCCCAGCTCCACCAGTTCCCGGTCGATAGCCGGCCTCTCAGCCAGCCTACGCTTCTCGATCTTCTCGGCTTCTCGCGCGCTCACGCGCCGGGACAGAATGCTCGCCTCCCTCCTGTTGGGCTCGTATGGGAGGGTGCCCATCGTCCACGGGTTTGATCGCCAGAGGACGGTCGCCGCAGGATCCACAACGACCCCCGCGACGCTCCTGGGCTTCACGTAGAGGACCGTTCGCTGGGCATCGGCCCTGCTCAGCCGGTAGGAGTTCGCGTAGCCGGGAGCCATGATGCCGGCCGCGTCCTGACCACGGATCTTGAACCGGTAGACGCGCAGGAGAGCCGGGTAGCCCTTGATGTCGTCGGGGGCCATCCCCTGCAACGCCGCCAGCGTCCGGAAGGCCATGTCCTCCGGCGTGTGCCGGATGATGGCCTGGACCCGAAGGACCAGCGTGCTGACGAGGCTCTCGGTGCTGCGGTTGACCCGCGCCGGCTCGATGGTGATCACCGCTTCACCTCGGTGTGCTCAAGCGGCGCCCACTGATCGCCGCCGGTCTCCATCACCCTGGTGAGCACCGGCAGATGCTTCTTGCAGACGCCGACGAGGCCCGGACCCCGGTTCCCCTCCACGACCTTCGAGGCCGGTTGCCCGCATCGGAAGCAGAGCGTGGCGAGCGAGTGCCTGGTGAGCGGGCCCTCGTACTCCGGGAACCCGAGCCCGGAGAGCGGTCCGCCGCAGACCTTCTTCTCGAATCCGGCGCGGCACTCGTCAAGACCGCGCTCCTTGCCCCAGTAGAGCTTCACGCACATCGCGCACGGGAAGGCGTAGCCCTCCTTGAGGGCCGCCTGGGCCTGCTCGGGAGAGATCATACGACGACGACAGACTGGGGCGCGCCGCCAGTCGCGATGGGAGCCGTCGATCTCTGGATCCACAGATCGTAGAGGCTCGTGTCCACGTCGAACTGGATGTCGGTCCCGGACGACAGGTCGCGGATCCTCACCAGCCCGCGCTCGACATCCACGCCCTCGACGGTGCCCTCTCCGACCTTCTCCCCGTCGCGTGTGAGCACGACGACGAGCTGGCCGACGTAGATGCCGACCCTCTCGACCGCGTCGGCGAGCTGCTCAGAGAGCCTCACGGCTTCGGCTCCTTCGATCTCAGCCAGGCCGGGCCAATAAGAACCCGGAGCACGAACAGGAACGTGACCCACCGTGCGTACCGGCCACCACTCGGCGTGTCAGCGGCTCGTGTCGTGTCGCGGGCCAGCATCAGACCCTAGTGTTCTCGACCTTGCGGGCCGGGTCGAACTGGCCGCGGACCTTCAACGTGATCTTCCACTGGACGAAGATCTCGGTGCTCATGATGTTCCCGTCCGGGTTGGCGAGCACCACGTCCCAGTATTGGAAGTTCACGATGCCCGCGAACGGCTTGAGGTCCCAGAACTCGACCACGTCGCCGATCTTCGGCTCCGGGCACCCCGCGTCCTCCAGTTCCTTGCGAGCTACCCAGAGGGTCGCCTGAGCGTTGCGCTTGAGGCCCTCGGACCCGACCTCCGCGTCGATGTCGTTGCTCTGGTCGAACTCGACCGAGGTCCAGACCTCCCACGGGCCCTGGAACTCCCAGTCCCTCGACCCCGCGCCTGGCTCTCGGTAGAGCGGATGGTGGTTCTTCGCGCGTCGGAGCGAGTAGAACCTGGCCTTCGTGCCCGAGAGCCTGGCCGGCTCCTGGGCGATCGAGTCGAAGAGCGGACGCTCGATCGTGGCCTGCGGATCGTCCGGGAAGATCCTCCGGATGCGATCGATGCCACCGTCTCGGTAGAGCGTCTCGACTTTGGGCTTGGATGCCACGTCACCTCTGGAAGAGGACCTCGGAGACGTTGATGAAGCCGGGCGCGGTCAGCTCACCCATGAGCGTCGCCTTGGTCCTCGCGAGGTTCATCCGGAGGAGCATCTGGACGGCGGCCTCGCGCGACTCCTTCTTGGGAGCCGCCCGGTGGAACCGTCGGAGCTGACGGACGACCTTGAGCCGCTCGCCGCCTCGACTGGCGCTCGCCGCCGAAGCCTTCGACGCGAACTTGCCGTCGCGACCGTGGAAGGTCGTCCGCATCTTGGCGATGGCCTGAGCTGCGATCTTGTCCTGAGATTCCTGGTCCATGGTCACACCGTCGGTTCGATGTCTCGGAAGAGCTTCTGGAACTTGCCGTACTTCTCGGCGGGGCTGCCGGTGATACCGCCGCCGAGCGGCTTCTTCTCGAACGCGTGCTGCATCGCGCGTCTGACACCCTTCTGGGTGGGCTTCACGTCTGCCGCCTTGCCGGCCTCCTTGTAGGGGCCCTTCATGTACCCGTGCTTCGTGAGGCTGGCGCGGCAGATGTTCCAGGCTCCGCGCGCGTCCTTCCCGCGCTTGAAGTGGAGGGCCAACATGCAGTGGGCGAGCTGCGCGTTGATCTTGTCGCTCTTGCCGCCGACCCCCTTCTCGGAGGTGCTGTTCTTCGCCATCGTCGCGGCGTCGCGGGCCGAGCGCTTGCGGTCCTGCCGCGTGGTCTTCTGTTGCGCCAGCGCGGCCTTCATGGCCGTCTTGCGGTTCTTCTCGACGGTCGCCCGACGCTTCTCCTGGGCGCTCTGTTGGTCCTGGCCCTTCTCGGCCGCCGCCTTCACGGCGTCGTTCGCCCGCTTCTTGGCGGCACTGACGGTCTCCTCGGCCTCGCGCACGGCGATGACCCCGTCGCGGACCTGGTAGGTCTGCGGCCGTGGGCTGTCGAACACGTCGCCGAACCTGACCAGCACCGTCACCCCGTCAGGAAACCCACGGGCTCGGACAGAGCCTTGATCTCCTCGTTGAGCGCTTCGATCTCTCCCTGAGCTTCGCCGAGAAGCGTGTCCCCGTCGAGGTTCTTCGAGCCGCCCGCGCTCGGCATCCCGTCCGTGTACTTCCCGCGCACGCGCGCGAGCATCCACTTGCAAGAGGCCATGAAGTACCGGAGCAGGATGTCCCGGTCGCGGAACATCATCCTCCGGAAGTCGTTGGTCGGCGTCGTGAGCGGCGGCACGGGGTCGTCGGCGTTCAGCGTCGTCGAGATGTAGGTCGCCACCATCGCGCCCGAGCGCTGGGAGTTCGGGTAGATGTGGACGAGCTTCGTGTAGGGGTCGTACTCCCAGGCCGGCTCCGACCCGATGATCCTCCTCGCCGTCTCGGCGTGCTGGAGGATCAGCTTGAGCGTCCCGTAGAAGCTGCCGCCCGGCACCCCCGTGATCGAGTGGGTGGCTACGGGGATCTGCTCCACGTCGATGAAGGCGTAGGGGTTGACCGCCTGGATCACGTCGAGCTGGACGCCGGGGAAGATGATGTCGATGACGATGTCGGTGTCGTCCGGCATCACGTAGTCCACGATGCTCGGGACGAGGTTGACCACCGCCTTCCGCTGGAGGCCCTTGCGGGCCACGTACCAGCGGATGGCGTCCGAGAACGCGGTGTCGAAGTGCTCGGGGAGCAGCTCCAGGATGATGGCGCCGCCGCCCAGCTTGCGCTGGACCCACTCGATCGCCTCGGTCTTGTTCTTCGGGTCGGTCAACGGTCACCTCCCCCCAGCCGGTCGGTCACTCGCTGGGCTCGGACTTCTTCTCGTCGTCGGGCGCGGTCCCGGCCGAGTCGCCGACGCCGCCGAGGTCGTCGTTGCCCGCCGCCAGCTCGGCCGCCTTCTCGGCGAACGCCTTGTCGGTCTCCTCGGTGGACGGAGCCTTCTCCTCGGCGTGGCCCTTCCCCTTGCCGCCCTTGCCCGGCTTGCCGCCCTTGCTCGCCGCTTCGGCCTTGCCCGCTGACGAACGGGTCATGCCGCCCTCACGCGCGGGCGTGGGCGCAGGCACGGGCGCGGATGCGGGCGCAGTCGCCTTCGCGGGCGCGCTCTTGGGGGCTGCCTCCTGGTCGGCGGGAACGCGCTCCAAGAACCCGAGCCCGACGAAGCGATCCCAGTGGTCCCCCGTCAGCACGTCGCCGTCGAGGATCCTCTTGTCCCCGGCTCCGACGTGGAGCGAGAGGTCCTTGCCCTTCCACTTCTTGGCCTTCCGATACTGGGTCATGCGCGCTGCTCTCCTTCTGCTCGCCCCACCAGAAACGGCGAAGGCGGACTCGGCTGTTGTAGCCGAGCCCGCCCGCCTGTGTCTACGTTCCGGGCGTCGCCCGGAGCGCGCTCAGAGACCGCCGGTGATCGTCACGCGGCCGTACCACTCCGGGCGGAGCAGCTTGGTCGCGTAGCGGGTCCGCATCCCCTTGCGGTACGTCTGGTCCTCGGGGTCGAGGAACGTCGGCGTCATCTGGAGGGGGACGTACGGCGCGAACACGAACCCGGCGTCCAGGTAGCTCTGGCCGCGGAGGCCGAGCATGATCTGGTTGAACCGGAAGAACGGGTCCTGGTAGCCGTACCACTTGTTCGCCAGGGCACCCATCTTGATGATGCCCTGGTGCGACGAGATCGGGCCGTAGCTGGGCGGCACGACGCTGCCGTCGTACGGGCCGTCCGTGCGGTCCGGGTTCGACACCCAGGGCGCGCGGTACTCGGACTGCGTCTGGAGCTGGACGATCTTCGCCGAGACCTCGGGGGATGTCACGAACCAGTTCGCCGGGGCGCGCAGCGTCTTCTTGTGGATCAGGAAGCTGACCGCGCTCATCCGGGTCAGGACCGACCGGATGTGATCGACCTCGGTGATGCCCGCGGGCACCGTGAAGTCGAACGTGGAGGTCGTCGTCGCCGAGGCCACGAAGAGCTGGTCGAGGATGTCGCGGTCCAGCTCCAGGGCGATCTCCTGCGAGATGCCGCTGACCAGCTCGGTCTCCGCGTCGATGCCGTGGAACGCCCGGAGATCGTCCGCCGCTTCCGCCGACCAGCGAGCCTTGAGCTTCCGCGTGGTGGCGCGGATCGTCTCGAAGTCGATGTCGATGAACACGTCGGGGACCTGACGGTTGCCCTCGGAGTCGTAGTGGTAGGTCGCAGCGATCTTGCGTCCCGCGCCGGCCGCCGGAGCGACCGTGAACAGGAAGCCGGTCACCTGGCCCGTGGCGTAGTTCACCGCGCCAGCGGCCACGTCACCGGTGAAGCCGCCACCGCCGTCGTCCACGGCCTCCTGGACCACCGTGCCGTCGGCGTCGATGTCCTGGATGGTGACCGAGAAGCCGTTGGCCGCATCGAGCGGACGAACCGGGCTGTACTGGAGGATGATCGAGAGGGGCGTGCCGGCACCACCGAAGGCCGCGCCGTTCGGCAGAGCGATCGTCTCCTCCTCGATCTTCTCGCTCGTGTAGTTCCGGTCGAACGTCTGGATCAGGTTCGACCCGGCGATCGTCCGGCCCTTCGTCTTGCCGTGCTTGTACTCGAAGTAGAAGACGGCTCCGACCGGCGAGGTCATCGGCTGGACGCTGACGATCTCGTTCGCGATCAGGTTCGGGAAGACGCGGCGCAGGACGGGGAAGATGTACTTCGTGTACGACCCCGCGTTCGCCGCGAGGGTGTCCTCCGACATCTGCCGCTGCATGTCCCCGAGCTGGTTCTCGAAGAGCAGCGCCATCACCTTGCGGGTGTACTGGTCGCGGACTCCACCGAGGAACCGACCCCACTTCTCTTCGAGAAGGGCCGTGACGCTCTCGTCACGGATCGATCCCTTCCCGGCCTCTCTCAGCATGGTGCGAGCTTCCATTTCACTTCTCCGGTTGCGGCAGAATCACACGCAGAACGTCTCGACTGCTTCTACCGACAGCGTCAGCTCTTGGCTCGGGTGCCAGAGAGACGGTCGAACTCCTCGTCGATGAGACCGAACTGCCCCAGGATTCCGCCTTCTCCCTGGGTCCCGCGACCATTCTTGCCCCCCTGGACTTCCTCCAGGAGATCGCTCTGCTTGCCGCGCCCCACCCTCGCTCGGATGCGCGCGACTTCCCCCTCGCCCAGCTCGGACTGAGGGACGAACACCGCCTCCTTGAGGATGCGGTCCACGTCTGCCTGAGAGCCCGCGTCCTCGGCGAGCCTCCGGAGCTTGTCGGCGTCGGGCCGACCGGAGATCTTCTTCTCCAGGTAGAGCTGGAGCTGGAAGCCCTCGGCGATCTCGACGGCCTTCTGGGCCTTGCCGAGCGCCTCGTCGCGCCTCTCGTGCGCCTCACGGAGCTTCGCCTCGGCGGCCTTGACCTCGGCCTTCGCCGCCTCGACCTCGCGGTCCTTGCCCTCGATCTGACCCTTGAGGTCGGCGATCTTCTCGTCCGTCTCCGTCTTGCGCGGCTTGACGTGGACGAACTCCTTGATGAGCGCGTCGATGCGCTCGTCGATCTCGGTCACCGACTTGTAGTCGGTCACGTTGCCGATGAGCTTGACGATCGTGTCCTTGGACGGGTGGTCCGAGAGCTTGCGCTCGATGTGGAGACGGTAGCCGGCCTCCTTGGCCAGGCTGCCGTACTCGGTCGCCTCGCGGGTGCTCTTCTGGACCTCCAGCTCGCGGTCGGCGAGCTGACGGCGGAGGTCGGCGATCTCCTGGTCCTTGGCCGCGACCTCCTGCTTGATCCGCTCCTCCATGCCGTAGGGCGTGAGGAGGGAGACGATCTGCTCCAGCACCACCTTGGCGCCGGCCACTTCGGGGTCGGACTCCAGCTCGGAGCGCGCCTTGCGGTAGGCGTCCTCGGAGAGGTTCTCGACGAGCCCGCGCAGCTCACGCTGGAAGGTGCCGCGGAGACGCTTGCCGGCCCGGTCCTCGGACTCGGAGACCAGCTTGCCCACGTCCCCGAGCTGCTCCTCGGCGATGACGCGGAGGAGACCGGGGTAGTCGCGCTTGAGCGACTCGACCGTCAGGTCCTTCTCGGCCTGGGCGACGTGCTCCAGCTCCTCCTGGAAGACCTTCGGGTAGGCCGTCCGGGTCGCCGGGTCGGCGACGAAGTCGAAGGTGTCGAGGCGGAAGTCCTCCTGGACCTCCTCGGTGCCGTCGGCGAGGGTCTTGGTGGACCCGTAGCCGCGCGACGATACGCCCACCTGGGCGCCGGCCGAGAAGAGGCTCTTGAGGATGCGGCCGTTCGGCGTGTCGAGGACCTCGCACTCGCCGACCACCTCGGTGCCCTCGACCCGGAGGCCGGTCATGAGGTGGCTGACCCGCTGGAGCTTCGTCCGACCGTCGGCCGGATGGTCCAGCTCACCGAACGCGCGCCGCGCCGTCATCGCCTCGTTGAGACGACCGATCTCGCGCTTCCAGAGGTGCTCGCGGTAGAGGCGCTTGTTCTCGGTGGCCTTGTCCGAACGAGCGAACTGACCACGGACGACGACGCGGTTGGACCCGTCCTTCGACTCCTCCATGCGGAGGGTGAAGGGCATGTTCTCGATGAGGAGCTGTCCCATGGTCTTCTTTCCTCAGAACACCCGCCAACGCTTGTAGGCGTAGGGGGTCCGCGCGATCAGTCTGCCGGGCTTCTTCTTCGGGCTCTTCCGCTTCTTGATCTTGTGGATGGCGTCGCCGACATCGAACCCGATCAACTCCCTGCGACCGCTCCGGTACGCGGTCCGCCTCTTCCGGGAGCCCTCTCCCAAGACCTGGGAGAGGGGAATGAGATCCACCACCGCGTCGATCACTCGGCGGTGGGGGCCAGGCGCGCTTCGAGCGCCTGGAAGAGCGTGGGCGAGCCGAAGCCCTCCCAGACCTTGAGCGCCTTGACCGTCTGGCCGAGGACCGAGCGAAGCCGCTCCTCCTGCCCGTCGGACATCTCGCTCTCGCCGAGCTTCTCCAGCTCGCCCGCGAGGTCGCTCGCCGTGTCGGAGAGCGTGAACATCGTCTCCGCGGACTCCTTGTCGCCGAGCGACTCGAAGACCTCGCCGATGTAGAGCGAGAGCAGGCCGGCGTTGTACGCCGACTCCTCGAACTGGTTCGAGGTCTCCGCGCTCGCCGACGTGCCCGGCTTGTTCAGGTCCTCGCGCAGGTTCGCGAGATCCTGGTCGGTGCTCATCATGATGCGCTTGCCCGCCTTGTGGAGCTTCGCGAGGACCGCGCGACCGAACTTCGCGATCTTCTTCTTCGCGCGCAGGATGATCTTGCGCTTGTTGCGCTTCCGGTAGAGCTTCGACGCCATCCGGAGCTTGCCCTTCCGCTTCTTGCGGCCGAGCCGGGCGGCGAGCTTCTCCGCCGCCGTGTGGCGCTTCTTCTTCACGATCTTGAGCGCCTCCTCCTGGTTGGCGGCCGGGTCCGTGCCCGCGGCCTTCAACTCACGGCGGGCCTGCTCCGCCATGGTGATGACCACGCGACGCGAACCGCCTCCCGCGGGCGCGCGCCCGGGAGCCACCGGCGGCTTGCCGTGCTCGTAGAGGTTGCGGTTCTCCACCGACTTGGGGTCGGCGGTGCCCGGCACCGGCGGTCCGCCGGCACCCGGGTGCTTGGCCCTGGCCTCCATGAGGCCGGACATGCGGTCGATCTCGCCGAGGACCTTCCCCGAATCGAGGCCGACTTCGCGGAAGGACTCGTCGAGGGACTTCACGCCATTCTTGCCCAGCATCACTTCCTCCGTGTCAGGCGGCCTTTGGCGGCGCCTCGAACTTTCGAGCCAACTTCTCAGCGAACGCTGCCGCCAGCGCCCACTCACGCATCTGCCCAGCGATCCCGTCGTGGAGCCGAGCCAGGCACTTCGCGCACCCGTCTTCGGACACCGCCATGGCATCCTCCACGATGGAGATCATGCCGTCCAGGTCTTCCGCGAATCCGGAGGTGAACTGGACGAAGTCTGCGGTCGCGAGGGCTCCATCCTCGGATCCATCCCGAGCCAGGTAGCCCTCGTTCACCTGCCGAGCGAGCGCCGTCTTGGTCCTCAGCGTCCCCAGGAAGTCGGCGAGCTGGCCGAGGGCAGAGACCACGTCGGAGCGGCGAGCCTCGGCCGCCGACTCGTCGATCGCCTCGCCGGTGAGCGACTCGAACTTGGCCTTCGGGAAGGAGAGGCGGAGCGCTTCGGCTCCGAGGAATCGGCGGATGTCCTGCTCGCGGTCGCCCACCATCTGGGCCCAGTCCGACTCCTGGAACCGCGACCGGTTCTCCAGGAACAGGTGCTCGATGGCCTCGGCCGTCATGGGGACGCCGCCGACCGCGAGGTCGAGCAGCTCCTTGAGCTTCACCTCGGCGTCCTCGGAACGGCACTCCAGGATGTCCGTGACCGCCGCGTCGTACTTGTTCCGGATCGTGGACGCGCGGACCTCGCCCTCGTACACCGGCACGTCGATCTGCCGGATGTTCGAGAGCTGGACGACGCCGTCCTTGATCGACCACTCGCAGCGGTAGAAGTCGCCCGTCTCGGTCGCCACGATGGCGTGATCCGGGTAGGTGCCGAGGACGCGCAGGCGCGTGTCGTCGGCCACGCCGAAAAGGCTCGCCTGCTCGATGACGGCCTCTTCGACCGCTCCCATCGAGACTTCGTACGAGTTGGCGAGCAACTTCCCGAGGAAGTTCCCGTCCACGAGCTTTTCGGACGCCATTCTGGGCAACCCTATGACCGGCCGCGGTTAGCTGTCAAGTATGGCCGTCGCGTATATTGTCACGTCACGTCGGTCAGTCAGCGCCGCGAAGCCTGCCGAACGTCGGCCAGGAGACCCTCGATCCCCTTGAGCCGGCGCCCGAGGTCGCGGTCGTTCTGGAGGATCTTGGCGAGCTTGTCCTCGGCGTACTTGCTCTCGCGCCCGCCCGCGAACTCCTGCTCCCAGTTGAGCCGCCGAGCCTTCATCAGCTCGGAGATCCGCTTGCCGCCGCCGCGCTTCTGTCCGCGCTCCACGAGCCTCGGGCCCTTGGGCTGAGCCTTGGAGGCCACCTGCTCTTCGCCCTCCGGAACCTCTTCCTCGGGGGGCAGCGCCGCGTTCTGGGCCTGCATCAGCATCCCCTGGATCTCGGCATCCACCTCGCCGCGCGCGAGGCTCTCGTCCATGCGCTCCTGCATGAGACGCTCGGCCTCGGTCTCGGAGAACTTGTAGAGCTTGGTCAGGATCCATCGCGTGCTGACCTGCTCGCCCATGCGGGTCGCCACGTCGGCGGTCGCGCTCAGGACTTCGAGCTTCGCCAGTTCCAAGATGGCGCTGGGGACGCTCATCATGACCTCGAACTCGGCCTTGTCGGCGTCGGCCCCGATGGCGACGAGGTGGACGCGACAGGCGCGCCTGATGCCAGAGCGGATCTCCCGCTGGATACGCATGACCGTGCGCGCGAAGCGGATGTCCTCCGACGAGAGCGAGGCCCGCGTCGCCTCGCCGCCGTAGCCGAGGTACGCCTTCGGCACCTTGAGCCCTGCGACCAGCTTGTCGCGGTGGTACTCCAGCGTCTCGACCTCGGCGTAGTCGGGGCCCTGGAGCACCTCGATGCGCGTCGAGTCCTTGCCGGCGCGGGACGGAACCCAGAAGTCCTCGTCCATCGACAGCGGGTTGTGCCGCATGTCGAGCTTCCCCGTCTGGGGGTTCATGAACTTCTTCTTGATGAAGCCGTTCTTGACCTGGTTCACGTAGGCGAGGCCGCGGACGTTGTCCAGCTCGCCCACGTCCACGTAGAAGGCGTAGCGCGCGGGCGCGCGCGAGAGCTTGTAGACAAGGATCGCGTCCTCCAGGAGAGCGAGCCTCTTCCAGATCCACCGCGCAGGGTCGGCGACGCCGTGGCCATAGACCGAGCGCAGGTTCTTGCCGCGCAGGCGCCAGTGGACGATCTCCCAGTCCTCGAAGACCGTGACCTCCCCGGGCGCGCGTCCGCGCGCGCGACCCGCGCCACCCTGGGCCTGCTCCTTGGCGAGCTGGTAGAAGTCCTCCAGGCTGACGTTGAACTCGCCGCGCACGTCCTGGATGAACCCGAGCAGCTTGCCCTTCGGGTCCTCGACGCGACGCATGGTCGGCGCCGGCAGGTAGTTGATGCCGACGAGACCCTGCTCGGCCACGAGCAGCTCGCCGTAGCCGTTGCCGTACTTGCCTACCGTCCGGGCGATGCCCCAGATGTCGTCCTCGATCATCACGCGCTTGTGGAGGACCTGGTCCAGCTCCTTCGCCACGGCGTCGGACTCGCTCGACACCCAGATCGACTTGCCCTCCTCCATGTCGGGCATCGTCGAGTCGTCCGCGTAGATGTCGTACGCCGAGCTGATCTCGGGGTACTCGTCCATCTCCTCGTAGTCCGCGAAGCGGGCCATGAGGTCCTGGTCGATCCGCAGGTGGTCGGCGAGCGTGTCGTAGCCGAACTGGGAGACCAGGTTGTAGGGAAGGCCGGCACGATCCGACGAGGGGGCGCCGCCCCTGCGCAGGTCGGCGGACACCGTCTCGGGAGCCCGAGCGAAGAAGCGGCGAAGGCCGCCTCCCACTTGCTGGATGAATCCCTCGGCGAGGGAGCGATTCGGCTGGGCCACCATTATCCCTTGATGAAGGGGAGCGGAGGGACGCCACCGCTCCCTCCAGAACCGGGCTTCACCATACCGCCTCGGGGGGTGCCCGAGCCAGGCCCTTCGCCCGAAACCACGACGGCCCCGCCGGTGACCCAGGTGTTGTCCTGCTTCTCGATGGCCTGCCCTCCGGCTACGTGCGAGAGGCCGGCCATCATCGGGATGGGCCTTCCGGGCGTGCGCTGGGTCAGCGAGTAGACCAGGCCGCCGAGCGCGTCCGCCAGATCCTTCGAGCCCGTGATCTGGCTACCGCCGGGTCCGGTCATGAGCTTCGGGTGGTCGATCTTCACACGGCCGCGCCCCGACGGGACGCGCTGGAGGTTCCTCAGTTCGATGCCGAGCATCTCGTGTTTCTGGAGCCTGACCCGGTCCTCGTAGAACGCCGCCTTGAGCACGTCGTAGGGTTCGGTCGTCCGATCGAGCGAGACCAGTTCGGCCTCGATGCCGCGCTTGCGGAACTGCTGGATGGAGTCGGCCGACTGGTACTGGTCCATCGAGACGAAGCCGACCTGGAAGCCGTGGTCGATGAACTGGTAGACGATGGCGCGCACGTCTGAGAGCAGGATCTCGTCGCCCGGCGGTGGGATGATCCGAAGAAGAAGGTCCGACTCGACGATCGGCGCCAGCTCGACGTACTCCTCGCCCTTCGCGTCTCGGCGCACCACCTCGGTCCACTGCGAAATGTGCCCCATCGCCAGACCGGTCGCGTCGCCAGTGAGCGACGCGTCGATGTGAACGTAGCGGATGGCGTGAGGGTGACGCAGCGGTCTCCAGGCGACCTCCTGGTAGCCGCCCGCCAGGCGACGCTCGAACTGCACGGCGACCTTGGGCCACGCGACGTGGAGCGGCGTGTTCGCCACCCACTCCTCGATGACCTGACCCGCCTCATCCGTGGTCGGCGTCGGTGGCGCGTTCTCCATCGCCTTGAAGATGGCGTCGGTACGCTGGATGTACGGCGAGACGCTCTCGGTCGCGACGCCCGCGATGTCGCGGAGCGAACCGTCGAGGTCGCGCTCGAAGTCGCGTCGGTAGTCCTCGGGGACCTCGACGATCTGGAGGTCCATGTCGCGGTACCTGGCCTCCTCCCTTGGGTCGTCGCCGAGGATGCGCGACTGCACCCTGTCGGTGCCTGCGACGACCTTGAACGTCTCCTTCGAGAAGAACTCGGCCGGCTTCACGTCCCAGGTGGCGTACTCGCGGATGAAGACGTGCGGGTCGTTCTGCTCTCGCGCCTGACGCACGCGCTTCTCGATGAAGGCGTTGGGACGCTCCTTCGAGCTGACCGTGATGAGAACGCCCGGCAGCCGACCCGAGCGCTGGAACCGGCTCTTCATGCGCCGGATGATCGAGTCGTAGATCTTCTCGCCCGTGTCGGCGGAGACGAACTTGCCGTGGCGATCGACCTCCTTCGTGCCGCCCATGAAGCTCGTCTCGTCGATGAACCCGGCGAAGACGTTGAGACCGATGATGGCCGACGAGCCGGTCGAGCCGGCCACGATCTGGACCTGGTTCGGGAACCGCATTTCGAGCTGGCTCGGGGCAGCCTGGAGCGGGAAGTGCTCCTTGAAGTACCGCGAGTGCTCCAGCTTGCCGATCATCTCGTTGACCGCGACGCGGCGCGCGACCTTCTCGGTGACGCTCAGCATCGCGATGTAGATGAACGAGCCCGAGTCGATGCCGTACGCCTTCTGCGGTTCGCGTAGGCACGACATCTGGTAGAGGACGTACGCCATCGCGCACGTCGCGAAGAAGCTCTTGCCCCAGCCGAGCGAACCGCCGAGCGTGGCCTCGTGGTAGTCGCCCTCGAACAGCTCGACCATGTCCTCCTGGAGGCGTGGCCAGAGCGATCCGCCTGACTCGCCGAGGAAGTATGGGTCGTGGAGGAACGTCCTCACGTCCACGGGGCGTCGGATGAACTCGGCCTCGGCGAGCTTGCCGTACTCCGCGGACCGACCCTGGGAGACCTGCTCGTAGACCTCCATGAGCGCGGCACGCTCCTCGGGAGGCAGCTTCGAGATCGCTTCGAGGAGGAGCTTGTCTTCCTCGTCGGGGGTCCGGTGGGACTTGGGCCGGCCCTTGTCGTAGAGGATCGGCACGGACTATCCCCCGGCCGCCTCCCGCTTCTTGACCTCGGCGGCCTGCTTCTTCTCCTCGATCTGCCGAAGGCGATCGACGAGCGAGACGACCCGGTGTCGCGACTCTGGCTTGGAGAGCACGGCCACCGTGGTCTTCGAGTAGCCGGCGAGGTCGAGCTGCTCGCGGAACTTCGCGTCGCCGTCGATGAGGCCCATCTTCTCCTTCACCGCGACGCGCTTCATGAGCAGCTCGCTGGCCACGTTGACCTCCCTGTGAAGGTTCTCGATGTAGCCGTTCTTCGCGTCCTCGATCTGGACGAGGCGGTCGATGCGGTACCTCGACGTGCGGTAGAGCGCTTCCAGCTCCACCAGCTCCTCGATGCCCTCGACGGTGCGCTTGTAGATCTGCTGAGCGAACGCCGACGGGGTGTTCCCCCTGTTGGTCGAGGACGCCGGTGGGATCTGCGGGAGCGCTGTCATGCCTCCGGGCCCGTCGTCTTCGTCGTCGTCCTCCTCGACCTCCTTGTCGTCCGGAGGGAGACCGACGCCGCCGATGTTGTTCGTCTCGAACCACCGGCGCGTCTGCTCGGACGACTGGGCCATGGCCAGGTCCCGGAGCTTCTTCCGGCGACGCTGGAGCGCATCGCCCAGCGCCTTGACCGGGATCTCGGTGAGCGCGTTCTGGTCGTCGTGGATGAACTTCGCCACGTCGGGGGCCGGGGCACCCTCCAGGAGCATCAGATCTACCGTCTGGATGAACGGGAGCGCCTCGACGAGCGCTTCGATCGGGGGCCTGTTCCGAAGGGTCACAGGTATCAGGATGCCCCGACTCTAGTTATGGGGCAAGTTTCGTTCGTCCAGGTCAAGCACCCGGGTGCCTGACCGGCTCAGGTGTCGGCGAGGGCTGCCAGCGCACCGGCCGTGGCCATCAGCTCGGCCCGGAACTGGTCTGCCGGGATGCTCTCCATCGCGGCGACCGAGAGGCCCTTGGGTGGACCGTCCTCGCCGTAGACCTGGCGCTCCGTCCCATCCGGCATGATGACCGCCGGCTTCTCCAGCTCCTTGATCCACTCGGAGAGGGTCTTCCGCGCGTTCTTGAGCTGCTCGATCGCGAACTCCCTACTGACGTTCATCGCTGTCTCCTTCGTCGGGCCCCGTCAGCCCATCGATCTCCTGGGCTGTGTCGAACCCGTAGATGCAGTCGGCGGTCCCGTCACGGATGACCACGAGCTTGACGCCGAGCTTCTTCTCGACCTGCTTGAAAAAGTCGTCGGTGGACCCGTGGATAGCAGAGCCGTCGCCCTTGGAGCGACTATCTACCGCCACCAGCTCCACGTCGAAGTTCTTCTCGATGCCCTTCATCAGGTCGCCGAGGAATCTGCGGTGGCGCTCTTCCTTCGTTGTCGCCGCCGCGCCGCTGTAGAAGGTCATGAAGTGGGTGGCGATCATTTCGAGCGCGTAGCCGTTCGACACCTCGGCCCTGGTCATCCGCTTCGCGATCTTGTCGGTGTCGGAGAGCACGTCCCAGGCGAGCTTGCAGGCGTTCTCGACGAAGTCCTTCTGCTCCTGGGTCATCTTGACCATCCAGGGCGTCCGGCTCGCCTCGTACTCCTCGACATCCTTCGTGGTCGGCGGTGCCTGGCCTGAACGCTCGTCGTTCGCGCACTCGGGCGCGGACGCGCCCGTGCCCGCGGTGTCTGGCTGCGCGACATCCACCTCGCCGATGGCCGCGAGCGGCACGACCTGAGCACCCTTCACGCCCCTGACCTGCGCCTTGGGAGCGATCTCGATCTCCTCCTCAGGCGGCTTCATCCCCTTGGGATCGGGCCTCAACGAGGCTGGCAGCCCGGCCGTCGGACGCTTGGCGATGCCCGCCTTGCGGAGCGCGATGCGCGCCTCGTGGTCGAGCCTCTCGAAGGGGCGCTGCCTGGCGCGCTCGAACCACTGCTCGTAGTTCGCGTCGTCGGCGATGCCCACGAGGGCGCGCGCCTTCTTCCACCCGATCTCACGGATCAGGTCCTTGATGATCGGGAAGGACTTGAGCGCGGAGAACCACCACCAGATGGCCACCATGTAGTTGATGGAGCGCACCGAGAAGCCGCTCTCGTGATCGACGTACTCGTCCCAGGTGGCATACGGCTGACCGGTGGTCGGGCTCGTCCACCGCAAGAACATCATGTGCTTGCGCGCGCGGAAGAAGAGCGACCCCAGTTCCAGGTAGCCGTCCTCCACGCGCTGGCTCACCGCCTTGATCTCCTCGCGAACGTGCGCCGCTTCGTCGTCGCCGATGACGATCTCGGGCTGAACGATCACGCTCCCAGTGAGAGCCGCGAGCTGGTCGAGCTTCTTGTCGCGCCCCTCCTGCTCGTCGTCGTCGCCGCCTCCGCCGTTTTCTTCACTCACGTCCGACCTCCTGCTTCTGCTTGTGCTCCGACGCCTTCTTGTCGAACAGGAACCTGGCGACCAGCGCGGCCATCACTTCCGAGTCCTTGCAGTCGTACCCGAGGCCGACCCGGATCAGATGGCCTACCTGCTCCATGTTCGGCCGTCTACAGCCAAGAAGATGGTCGCTCGCCGTCGCCACGGATACGGTCTCGGCGACGATCTTCAAGGCGAGCCAGAGCTGGGACCGGAGCGCGCCCACGGCTTCGCCGACCTGGTGCGCGGCGAAGGTGTCGCCGTAGCCGCGGATGCCGACGAACCTCACCTTCCAGGTCTTGCAGATGCCGATGATCTCGTTCGCGATGAGGAGAAGCTGCTCGACCCTGCCGCGGTCATCGAGCAGCGCCGCGCTCACCTTCCCCCTGGCCACCTGGTAGTCGAGCGTGTGGCTCCGGAGCAGGACGCCCGCGTCGCTGAGCACGACGATCCGGACACCGTTCGGCGAGAGATCAACGCCCGCGACTCGCCCAGAAGACCGCCACCTCAACGCATGAGCACTCCCCGTAGATGCCCTTTCCCTGAGTCGGGCAGTCAGGTACGGGTCGGGTCGGGTCTTGGAGCGCTTGGCGGATGACACGTACCTTCTCCTTCTCTGCGTGCATGAGCTTCGGGTCGTAGACGACCGGATGCTCGACCATCGCGTCGGCGATGTCCTTCGCCCCGAGGGCGACGTAGAGGAGCCGGCCGTTCCGGCAGCCGGAGTAGTCCAGGTACCACTGGAGCTGGACGACGTGATCTGGCTTCGGGCACTCGCGGATCGACGGGATGACGGTGCCGTCCCTGCGGGTGATCACCTTGTCGATGTCGTCGGTCGTCTTGATGTCCAGCACCTCGACGGGATGCGGCGCCAGGTGGAGCAGCCCGTCGCTGTTGCCGCGGACCCACAGTTCGGTGTCGGCTACCGCTGGCTCGACGAACCGGAACCGCGTCCACTTGCCGTTCTCGGTGCCGCACTTCGCGCACTTCTCGGGCATCGGCACGGCCGACTGGAAGGTCACCACCCCAGCCTCGTCCGTGCCGTGGATGTTCGCGCACTTCGGGCACTGCCAGCCGCCGAGGAAGAACCCGGTCGGCCCGAGCCACAACTCCTGGATGACCATGTGCATCGCGGTGCCGCGGTCCATGCGCCAGAAGCCGATGGGATCGACCTGGTCCACCAGCGGCAGGTCCATCCGGTAGGCCATGACGTGTGCCCGAGGGCACCACGTCGGGATCCGCGAGATCCCCAGCCAGTCGGTGGGACCCGGGGCCTTCTTGATCTCGGTCCGGTTGAGCTGCTCCATGATGAGCGGATGGACCCAGTGCCGTTCGTCCTGGAGGGTACGGACGGCCTCGACGATGTCTCCAAGGCCCATGACTATTGCTTCTTACCATGCAAGATGCCGCGCTCCAAGAGGAAGCTGCGGACGTTCTTGAAGGTCGCCTCGAAGCTGACCGGTGGAGGCGTCTCGCCGGTCCACGAGTCCGGACCGTAGATGGTCAGCTCGTACTGCGAGACCGAGGGACCGCCCTTGAGCGACGCCTGCATCCGGGTGAAGAGGTCGAGGAGCACCCTCGTGTTGAGGAGCCAGAGCGCGACCGTCTGGAGGGTTGGGTCGTCCGACCGTAGCGATTCGAGGAAGGACCACTCCTGGAGAGGGGTCAGCGGCTTCTCCATGCCCCTGCTCTTCGCGTAGGAGAGCGCCGGAAGCATCGCCCGGTGAACCTGCTCCCAGGCGTCCCCGGTCAGCCACTTCGACTTCCACGGCGGCTGGGGGACGCGGACGACGGCATCCGTCGCGCGCCGCACGGCGTTGCCGGCGATGTCCTCGCCGGGGCGCATCCCCTCCCACGGCGTCGGCTCAGCCGGACGTTCGTCCGGCCGCAGCGCCTTGACCTTCCAGAAGCCGTCACCCGCGTCCTCGAAGAGGTCCTTGTCGGAGAAGACGCGCTTGACCCAGCCCTCGTCGAGGTAGCTCTCCAGCTCGCCTGCGGCGACGAGCGACTGCCGGAGCGCCTTCGCGCCGACCGCGCTCCCGCTGTCCCCGGCCTCCTCGCAGGCTTTTGCCTTCGAGAGCCTGGTCAGGAACGCCTTGTAGCGCTTGACCTCCTCGGGGGGCGCGTCGATCACAGTTCGATTCCCTTCTCGCCGAGCGCCTCCAGCATCGCCCGGAAGACGGTGAGCGGAACCGCAACCCAGGTGGCTTCGGCAGCGACCACTTCGGCCTCGTCGAACTCGATGGAGAGCGCGGGGTACTTGTTCTGCCCGGACGCTTCGCGGGAGATCTTGTCGAGCCACGCCGCCTCGACCCGGAGGCTCTTCTGACCCGAGGTCCTCTTGCACTCGACGAGAAGCGGGAAGCCGATGTGGTCTCGCCGCACGTCGCCTTTGGCGCCCTCGAAGGCCCCGGACCCCGGTTGCCTGCTACCTCCCACGGCGGCTGCTACGCGCTGCTCGTGCCGCTTCGGCTTGTGCCGGTTGGTCTTCGACTTCTTACGCTCCTCCATGCCGCCTTCACGGAGGAGCGGTGGTCGCAGGTCCTTCGCCATCGGTCACTTCTTCTCGTCGTCCGCTGCCTTGCCGACGAACGAACTTGCTGGCGCTTCGATCATGTGACGGAGGAGCACCTCCTTGATCACCGCCCGGAACTCGGCGTCCTCGCGCAGGCGCACGAGCAGCTCCTTCTGCGACTCGAACACCTGGTCCCCGAGCGTGTAGGTGTTCTTCTTCTTGTCGGTGATGACCAGATGGCGCATCGCCAGCTTGAAGATCAGCTCGTCCTCGACGACCGTCCCTGCGGGTCCGCGGTCGTTCGCGCGCATGAGCTGGACGTAGAACCATTCAACGCCGTTCGTTGCCTCGGTGCGGTTCTTCGTGGTCTTGAACTTGAACGTCTCTTCGATCCCCACGGTCAACGACTCGTCCTTCGAGCCGTACTGATCCTCGATCGTCTTTCGCTTCGAGGCCATGAACTTGATCTCGGCGTGGATGGCGAAGTCCTGCCCCTTGCCGCCGGGCTTCACCGACGGGTCGCCCCACATCACACCGATCTTGTCGCGTGTCTGGTTGATCCAGATCTGCGTGAGTGGCCGCTCCGCGTTCTCCTGGACGTTCTGGGCCGAGATGATCTTGCGGGCCGCCTTGTTCACCAGCCGGGCCTGGAGCCCTTGCTGCCACTCCTCCGTGGACGCCGTCAGCTCCTTCTGCGGAACGAGCATGGCGATTGAGTCGATGACCCAAAGATCCGCCTGACCAGAAAGCGCGATGGCATGACCAATGTCGATCGCTTCCTCGGCGTTCGTGGGACGAATGTAGAAGAGCCTCCGGAGATCCACGCCCAGGCGTTCGGCCCACTTCTTCACGAGGGCGCCCTCGGTGTCCATCCAGATGACGACGAACTCCTCGTAGCTGTTGGCCGTCAGCTCCGCGCGCCAGCGCGCGACGCGTGCCTCGTACTCCTTCTGCTTCTCGCTCGTGACCCGCGGGGGCTCTGGGATGACGTAGAGCCCCTCGGCGAAGCAGGTGCAGTGCCCCTGAGCCGACCAGCGAGCACCCGGATCGTCAGCCAGATCCTCCTCGCTCGGTGGTACCGCCTCGACGCCACCAGGCAGCCTGACGACGCGCGCCGTCTTCTCCCCCGCCTCGTCCCCGTAGATGGCCTCGCCCGCGACCGTGGCGTCGAGCCGGTAGCCCTTCTCGACCAGATGGTCGTGAGCCTGGAGGCGCGCCATCACGACCGGGTCCTTGGGCCCGAGGAGCACCTGCTCGCCATCCTCGAAGACGTGCCAGGCGTCTCGACGAGCTGGACGGAAGCAGTTCCGGCAGAGGTTCTGCGCGATGCCGCAGATTCGGCTGGCCGACGTGCTCTTCCCGCCGGACTTCTCGCCGTAAAACATGGCGATGAACCCGACCTGAACGCCGCCGCCGAGCGCGTAATCGAGGGTAAGAGATCCGGAAGTGATGCGTCGCTCGCTGACACCTTTGGTCGCCGCCGACCCGGAAATGTCGCCATGGGCGTCCCTGAGCTTTTTGCCCAAGGCGCCTGAGAGCTTGCCGCGCGCCATCAGAATGCTCCCGGCTTGGGGGCCTTCGGAGCTGGTCCCCCGCGGACCGAGGCGACCTCCTGCTTGATGCGCTCCTCGCAGAAGGCGGCGGCCCAGTGGTCGGCGGCCTCGATGTCCTCGACGTAGCAGGGGACCGACACGGACACGTCCACGCGCGCCGACTCGAAGTTCCCCCGGTTGATGGTCAGCCCGTACCCGCGCGTGACGACCGCCGGGGTGGTCTCGAACTTCAAGACCGCGGGGACCTCTTCGGTCGCCCTGACGGTCTCCTCCTGCTCGCCCTTCCCCTTCACGAAGCGGTGGTTGACGATGACGATGACCGGCCTCTCGCCGGCACCCTGTTGCGGCATCTTCTTCTCCCTGGTCTGCTTCTACTGCCGAACGGTGATCACTTGGAAGCGGCGGCGGAAACGCCCGACGAGCCCCGAGTCAGCGCGATGGCCTCGTAGGGATCGTCGCCCGTGTAGCTGAGCGGAACGCCCTGGGCCGCCCACTTCTCGGCGATGCGCGCCGACATCAGCGGGTCCACCGGAAAGAGCCGCCTCTTGGTCCCGACCTCGATCTTGATCGCGGCCATCATCGGCTGCGTGTAGTACCGGAACCCGCGCCCGTCCTTGTACGGCGTCGAGGGAATGAGCCCGCGCGCCTCCCAGTGGTTGATGGCCTGGACGGAACGGGAGAGGAATACGGCAAGCGCGCCGACCGAGAAGAGGCTGACCTCCACGCCGGTCTTGCTCACTCCGACGAGCGGCTTCTGGTACCGCGGCATCTTCACCCGAGGCTCGCGCCGCTGCTTCTGCCGGTAGTCGCGCGAGGACTTGAGGACCTTGTCCTTGTAGTCCGGATCGGTCTGATACCGCTGCTTCCGGGCGCCCAGGATGTCGTCCTTCTTCTCCTCGTAATACTTCTTGAAGTATCCGGGCTTATTCGCCACCGTGCTCCTCCATAATCCCTCTCATTCTACGCTGTCACGTTCGATAGTCAAGCGGCCGTGACCTTGGCGCCCAGGTCCTTGTAGAACTGGAGCCGGTAGCGGTTCGCACGGACCGAGATCGGGACCGTCTGGTCCACGATGTCGAACGCGACCGGGTGGGGTTTGCCCTGGCAGCCGTCGGCTCTCCAGGGGCAGAGGTGCAGGCAATCCTCGGGGCTCTGCTCGCCGCCGAGGGCCTTGGGCACGCAGTTGCGTCGCGCGCGCCCGTACGCCTGCTCGATGTCGGAGACCGGCGCGGCGAACCCGATGGTGTCCACCGCCGGGATGTCGATGCCCTCCGAGCACATCTGATACGTCGCGAAGATGACCCTGGCCCGTTCGGCCTGCGCCAGTTCCTCGTCGGTCCGGTACCGCTTCCGGACCTGGGGCTTGTCCTGGGCGACGCCGTAGTCCTTGGCCATCGCCAGGATCCCCTTCTCGGTCAGCTCGTCGAGGGAGACGGGCCGGAACCCGTGCTTGTAGAGGGCGACGTAGCGCTTGCCGTCGTAGGTCTCGGCGCACCGCCAGTTCGGCTTCTTCTTGGGCGACTCGGGATCGAACCAGGCCCGTCGGAAGTGCGCGTAGATCACGTCGAGGGCCTGCTCGCGGTCGCCGTCGAGCGTCTTGCGCTTGAGGAGCGAGAACGAGAGGCCGTCGGTGAACCACTCGCCGACGTAGAAGTCGGTGGTCACGTCGGGGATGCTCTCTCGGAGGAGCGACTCGCGGAGCATGACCTCCAGCTCGCGGAGGTGTTCGAGCCGGTCGGACAGGATCATCACCTTCCGCTTGGCCGGCGACTGCATCGCCTTGACGATCTCGGCGACGATGTCCCGGTTCCTGACGGTGATCGACGAGAGCAGCTTGAGGACGAGCCCCCTCGGCGCATCTTGCTGGTGGATGACCGCCGGGCCGCGGGTGTCCAGCCGGAGAATCCGGACGTGGGGCTTGGGCGTCTCGGTCTTGGCCGCGTAGAGGATCTGCCCGAGGTGCCACCAGAAGACCTTGTCGGCCCCGTCCTTCCGCCTCGGCGTCGCGCTCAGGCCGAGCCGGTAGCGGGCCGGGAAGAGCCCGGGGATGGGTGACCAGGTGGCTGCGCCGACGCGGTGGACCTCGTCCACGATGAGCACGCCGAAGTGCCGGTAGAACTCCTCGGGGTACCGCTCCCCGCCCTCCTCGCCGTCCTCGCGAGCGAGCGACTGGGCCATCGCGATGACGATGTCCTTGTCCTCCCACTCGCACTTGGGCCCCTGGACGATGCCCACGCGCGCGCCCGGGAGGAACTTCCGGATGCGCGCGACCCACTGCTTCTGGAGGAACTCCTTGTGAACCACGACCAGGGTGGTCCGCCCGATCCTCCGGATCAGCTCCAGCGCGGTGTTCGTCTTGCCGAACCCGGTCGTGGCCTTGAGGATCCCGCCGAGGTTCGCTCCGCGCTTCTGGGTCCGGTCGAATGCGCCGTAGTAGTCGAGGAAGGTCTGGACCGCGACACCCTGCTCGGCGTACGGCCCCTCCTGCCGGAGCTTGCTTTCGAGCTGGATGACCCGACCTTCGGCGAGGTCCCAGTCGATGTCGTGCTGCCGGTCGGCCGACTCGAAGAAGTACCCACGCGGCACGCCGATCTCCTCGGGCGTCTCCGACCAGCAACGGATTGGCTCCGGGCGCACGTCGTCGTCGCCGAACGCCGGCTTCCTCGGCACGATCGTGAGCGAATCTTTGACCTGGACCAGCCCTTGTGGACCCAGATCGACCTTCCGCATCCACGCCAGACCGGCGACGCGCACACGCATCCAGGAACCTCCGTCGCGAAGCGACTGGGGCGCCGACCTCTACAGATCGACGCCCCAGACACCCGGTTGCCTGGCCTCAGTAGGGGCTCGACTCGTCCTTGTCGTCGCCCTTGTCGTCGTCGCCCTTGCTCTTGCCCTCGCCCTCGCCGCCGCCGAAGTCGTCGTCGCTGCCGCCGGACGCCTTGCCGCCGGCTCCGAAGAGGCGGTCCAGCTCGGAGAGCTTGCGGGGCTGGATGACCTTCTCGAAGTTGAAGGGCTCCCAGGGGTTCTTCTTGAAGAGCTGGTCCACGGTGACGTGGTCCTTCGCAGGCAGCTTCTCGTTGATGCGCTTCACGTACAGCCCGACCTGCTCACGGGCGTACTTCTGGATGTCGCCGACATCGATCTTCTCGACGAGCGTGAAGTCGTCGCCGCAGGACTCGGTCTTCTCGCCGCTGCGGTGGATGTCGAAGATGATGCCGCGGAGCCGACCGTGGGTGCTCTTGAGGCGCTCCAGCTTCTTGAGGATGCCGGGCTTCTTCTCGGAGCCCATCTTGGCCCCGTAGATCTGCCGCTGGAAGTTGATCTCGCGGTTCTCCTTCTTGGTGAACCACGGGGTCATGTTCATGATCGTGTGGAGGCCCACGAAGGACGGCCACATCTTCTCGCCCGAATCGCAGATCGGGCAGCGGTCGTCGCCGAGCTGGCGGTTCTTCTTGTGGCAGGGCTCGAAGTTGCCCCACTTGCCGTTCATCTTGAACCCGTGCTCCCAGTAGGAGATCGGATCGTCGTCGAGGAACATGCCTCGCATCGTCTCGCGCGGCGGCATCCAGACGCGCTTCGGACCCGACGACTCGAACAGGCTCTTGCTGCCCTCTTCCTTCGCTGCATCGTATCCGGTGTTGAACCACGACATGCGCTTCTCTCCTTGTTGCGGGGTGTGTTCACGCGACGGTGAACGGTCTTGGGTTCACGCGAGGTGAACTCTTAGATGACGGAAACTAGAGTGTCTCTTGTGCGATGTCAACCGGCTTCGGACTCGGCGGATCGCCGAGGAAGTCGCGCATCTCTTCCGGCGCGAGGCTGCCTGGATCGCGCCCCTCCGGGAGCTTCTTGACCTCGACTGGCACGCGGTCGGCGATGAGCGTCTTGACCTTGCCAGCCATCTCGCCGCCGGCCTTGTCGCCGTCGGGTACGATGGTGACGCGCCGCCCCCAGTAGGCGATGAGCTTCTCGATCTGGCAGTGCCCCGGCCAGCTTCCGAGCATCGCGACGACCGGGCGGTAGCCCGCCTGCCAGAGGAGCAGCATGTCCAGGTGACCCTCGACCAGGTAGACGTTGCCGTCGATGTTGTCCTGACGCCGGTGCTCGCCGTAGAGGACCAGGTTCCGCTTGAAGCCCTCCGAGTGGAGGTACTTGGGCGGCTGGAGGCGGTCGCACCTGCCGCACATCTTCCGCGACTTCTTGCCGGACTCGTCGATGGGCTGGACGATGGGGCCGCCGCAGGAGACGCACCGCTTCTCCTCGTAGAGGCGACCCGAGATCGCCACGAGCCGGCCCTTCCGATCGCGGATGGGGAAGAGCAGGCGCTTGGTGGCTGGGTCGTGCCCGAGCTGCCACTCCTTGCACGTCTCCAGGGTGAGCCCGCGGCTCAGGGCGTACTTGGGGACCTTGCCCGCGTATGGGTTGTAGACGCCCCAGGAGATCTCGGGCACCGCGTCAGCCTCGGCGAGCACCTGGTACGAGTACCAGGGGCGCCCGTCATCGCCCATCAGCTTCGTGACCGGTGCCGCCGACGCCTTCCGCTTCGGCTTCGGGTCGTCGGGGATGCGCGAGAGCATGGAGACCAGGCGTTGGTTCTTTCTCTCGGCCCCCTCGGGCACCGGCTCGCCGTCGATCTCGCAGATCCAGTGGGTAAGGTTCCGGCCGGTCGTCATGTGGTCGAGGACGAGGTCCCGAACCGAACCCTCGGAGTGACACCCGAGGCAGGTGTAGATCGGGTCGCCGTACTTGCCGGCCGGGAAGAGGACCATCGACGGCTTGCTGTCGCGCCCGCCGAAGTGCGTCCACTGCGCCAAGAGGCAGGAGCACTGGACCTTGCCGGCGCGCTCCTTCACCTCGGTCGCTCCGAGGTCCCTGGCCAGCCTGGCGAGCGTCGAAACGTCCACGGGTCAGCCCGAGAAGTGGGTGCTCGGATCGAGCTGGCGGTCCCCGACGCTCCACCAGGGCACGAACCCGGGCAGGACGGCGACGATCTTCTCGGGGTCGAGCACGCGGATGAGGAGCCCCTCCTTGGACTTGATCTTCGGGTGCTCGTAGCGGACCTCGCCCGGCAGCCGCGTCCCGTGCTTCCGGCTGAACACGACCACGTCCCCGAGCTGGAGGAGCGGCATCGCGTGACGCTTCTCTGGCCGGATGAGCTTGCCGGGTCCGAGTGCGACCACCTCGCCGTAGCGCCAGGTGTCGAACTTGTAGCCGCCGAAGTCGTGATCCGCGAGGAAGAGACCTCCGGTGCTCCTGTCCGGCTGACCGTAGTCGGCGACCCAGATCTTCTCGTTGATGGGGGTCCACCTCAGCCCCTCGACCTTGCTTCCGTTCATGGCTTCTCCTTCGGTCCCGTCTTCTGCTCGAACGTCTCTTCCACGATCGCGTCGTCCAGCTCCCTCAGCAAGGCCCGGTCCGCGTCGTCGTCGTCCGCGTCGCGCTTCATCAGCCGACGAAGAACCTGGAGGACGAGGAGCCGGAACGAGGGCTTCATGCCTCGTCCTTGTCCGATGCCTCGTGGGCCTCGGCCTCGGTGAGCGACTCCTCCTCGTCCGGAACCAGCGGCCGGCGCTTCGGCTCAGGAGGAGCGACAGGCGGCGGCCCGGACCTGAGCCCGCGCATCGTCCTCATGCTGAGCCCGGTGAGGATCGCGAGTAGCTCGTCGCCGACGTAGGCGGCCATGCTGATCACGCCGCCGGTGATGATCGACCCGACCGCTCCGTGCCCAGCGTAGAGACCCCAGGCGAAGCCGACCCACCAGCCGGCGCACATCGTACAGCCCATCGCCTCGCCGATGAACCGGAGCGGGTTCCACCGATGCGTGAAGCCCTGGAGCCATGTCCTGGTGGACTCGAAGATCTTGCCGACGGCGATCACGAGGGTCACGCCGACGAGTCCGATGAGGGTCATGAAGTTCAGATCGATCACGATGGTCTCCTAGAACGCTGTCTCGAACTCGTCGTCCTCGAAGTTGCTGCGCCCGCCGCTGGGCACTGAGGTACCGATCTCGGTGAAGTCCATGGTCTCCAGGTCCCAGCGCGTGACGACGTGGTTGATCGACGCTTGGCGTCGGACCTTGAGCGGCACGTAGATGAGCTGCTTGTCGAGGCGCAGGTCCTTGTCCTGGTAGAGAGCGAAGAGGTTGTGCGCGTCCATGAAGAGCGTATCGGTCATCGCGACCGCGTCCTCCAGACCGCCGGTGCCCTTGCCCTTCTTGAGCTGGTCCGACTGCTCGCTCTTCATCCGAGCGCCGCGCGAGAGCTGTGAGATCCCGATGAACGGGAGCTTGTAGCGCCGGCAGCTCGATCGGAGCCAGTCCACGGTCTCCAGGATGCGGTCGTAGCGTCCGCCCTTGGACGAGTTGGTCCCGGGCCCCTTGCCCTTCAACTGCCCCTTCGCCGCGCGCAGCATGTAGACCGAGTCGCAGAGCACGATGTCGGGCTCGACGGTCTCGATCGCCTGCTCGATGTGTTCGGGACCGAGGTGGTCCTCGTCGTCGAGAATCCAGAAGCGGTCGCCCTTCTCCTCCAGCTCCTTGACGGTCGAGCGCAGCACGCCCTCGTTCATCGATCCCAGGCGCGCGGTGACCATGTCCCCGTAGGCGAACCTGCCGTACTTGGCGACCATGCGTTCGCCGAGTTCGACGCGCCCCAGCTCGGGCGAGACGATCAGGACCTTCTTGCCCTCGGCCCACGCATGGAGCGCGATGATGACCGCCGTCCACGTCTTGCCGACGCCGGGGCGCGCGACGAAGAAGGTGAGCGTGCCGGGCCAGAGGCCCATCGTCATGGCCGTCATCGTCGGCCACGGCAGCGGGACGCCGATCTCGCCGCGCTTGGTCCGCTCGTACATCTCCAGGACCTCGGGCGCGACCTGCCCCAGGGTCCGAAGCTGGACCTGCGCGACCCGCTTCTTCCGCAGGTGATCGCCGAGCCTGATCACCTCGCTGACGGCGTCGTCCTGCTTGTCCTCCTCCAGTGCCTCCGCCGACTTTTCGAGCCCGTACTTCAACGCCCGGTGGATCGCGCGCTCGTGAAGCCGCTCGATCAGGTAGCCGAGCGCGACCTCGTCGCCTTCCTCTGGCGGCCTGATCGACGCGCCAGAGTTCTCGACAATGACACCGATGCCGGGCAGCTCGCCGTGCTGCTTGCGGTACTCGATGAGGAACTTCCACGCCGACTTCGCGGTGCCAGTGAAGAGATCCTCCTCGACGCCCATCTCGATGACGCGCTTGTACGACTCTGGAGATCTGGTCGCGTACCAGAGCGTTGCTGCGTCGAGATCCACTGACACCTGTTCCTTCGCCGGCTCATGCCGGCGCCCTGGACTGGCCGCAGCCTAGCCCGTGCGTTTCATGCCCAGCAATCGACCGCGGAGGCTCTCGTCGTTCTGGTCACGCTGGTTTTCACCGATGAACTTCACCGGCAGCATCTTGCCCTTGAGGGCCTCCAACATGGAGTGCGAGTAGAACGCGCGCAGCTTCTCCATCGTGAGGTTCGAGGTAGCGATGGTGGCCCGATTACGAGCCCCGGTCCTCTTGCGAAGCAGATTCTCCAGGTAGCGCTCCTGGAACCCGCTCTCGCCAGACGGCTCCTTGCCCATCTCATCAAGAATCAGGAGATCGACACTCAGCACCCTGTCGCTGACCGTGATCCCCTCGGCCCCGTCGAACATTTCCTTCTCGTACTCCGCCCTGAACATCGAGGCGACGGTCGTGAAGTAGACGGTGGCGCCCAGCGTTCTGGCCTCCTTAGCGATGCACACCGCCGTTCCAGTCTTCCCGGTCCCGTTGTCTCCCCAGAACAAAAAGCCAACGCTGTCCGCGATGTTCTTGCTCAGATCAGAGACGTACCTCTGAATGATCGGACGCACGCGCTCCTGGATGCGGTCGGCCTTGGCCCTCCACAGTTCATCCGGGATCCCCATCCTGGCGAGAACCTCCGGGTTGAGATCCGTCTTCTGGCCGTCGATGATCATCAGTCCCATCCAACATCGGGACTGCGTGCCGCCGACTCGGAATCGAACTCCCTCGCGTCGAGGTTTTCGCGCTTTCGCTGCTCCTTGGACTTCACGCCGCCATCCAGTTCCGACCGGACCTGCTCACGAATCGTCCAGTAGAGCCTCATGGACGGGTACTTGTTGTGGGATGGGCACCACGTCTTGATGAAGGCGCGCACGCGCTTGACAACGGTGTCGAAGTCATCGTCGGCAAAGAGCTTTCTCGCCAGCGATCTCTCGGCTGGGCCCCATTTTGGTAGGTCGAGAATCGACTTCCCATGCTCGGCTGCCTCGGCCTCGCGCCACTCCTCTTCGAGAAGCTGCCACGGCTTCTGGGCAGCGGCCTTTCGCTTCCTGGACGCCTTGCCGTCGTCGTTGACCAGGAGGCCACGCATCGCAGCTTCGGTCAGTGCTCGGCTACGCCCGTCCATGAACTGCTCACCTTAGCCTATGTTTCTCGACAGTCAATCTTGATCTGCGATTCGCTCCACGTCCTTCGGAGTGACCACGGCGATGCGACCCGACTGGAACATGATCGTCGCCTCGTAGTAAGCGTTCATCCAGTTCGAGCCCATCGCCGCCTGCATGGTCGGCCCGAGCGTGAGCACCTCGACCTCGGTCTTGATCCGGAGGCAGTCGGCGCCCTTGATGATGTCGATGACCTCGCCCACCTGGCCGTTGTAGAGCTTCACGAGCTGGCCGACCCGTGGCCTCTGCGGCGTCTGCGGCTCGGCCATCACTCGCCTCGAAGGGGTGCCAGGGCTCCGACGAGCCTCGGTCTCAGATGCGCCGAGGTGTACGCGACGCCCAGCATGAGCTTCTCGGCGTCCTCGGGAGGAAGCCGATGCCTCTCGTCCAGCTCGGGCACGCGCACGTTCGGGCGCCCGCGTACGCGCGCGAGGGCGGACTGGCGGATGGTGATCCCCATGCTGAGGATCTCGTCGCGGTTCTTGTGCCCCCAGGCCGAGCCGGCGTAGAGCACGCACCAGGCGCACATGGGCACCCGGGTGCCCGAGGTCTTGGTCGGTCCGCTCCAGGTCGCCATGCGCTCGGCGCAGACAGAGCACTTCGACCGGATCTCAGAAGCCGCGATCGGCTCCAGGTCGTTCTTCTCGATGAACAGCATCCGGAGTATCGTAGCCCACCGATCGGAGGAACACGATGAGCAAGCCGAGCCTCGGAGTTTGGGTGGACGATCCCGTCAAGGACACGCTGACGGAGGCGTACTGGGACAAGCTCGTCGCCCACAAGCTGACGACCGCCGCCATCATGCTGGAGGGCCTCGGCCACGGGTTCGACCCGAACTACAGGCCCGAGACCCTGGAGAAGATCCGGAAGCTCGCCCTCGACCGGGACATCGAGATCGTCCTGACGGTCTGGCCGGAGCCGAGCGAGGACTACCTCAAGGAGTTCGAGGCGAAGATCGGGCCGATGCTCGTGGCGGCCGGCGCGGCGGGCCTGGAGTTCGACGCCGAGGGGAACTGGCTTCCGATCAAGGTGAAGGGGTTCGCGAACCTCGACAAGGCCGGCGACGAGCTGGTCGCCGTGTTCCAGCGGGTCTCTGCGGCGCACGACGTTCGGACCGAGCTGACCACCTACCCCTTCCACACCGAGAACGCCAAGACGGCCGACGTGGCCCCCCACGCCGACCGGCTCCTCCCGCAGGCGTACTCGGTGGACGAGCGCTCCAGCGGCGGCAAGGAGATCGATGTCGCGTGGGGCGACAACTACGGGCCGGGCAAGATGCAGAGGCTCACCCTCGATCGAGCCAAGCTGGTCCGAGGGGTCGGCACGACGGCGGGACCGCTCATCTCGTGCGGCCTCGCGGCGTACGAGCAGCGCTTCGCAGGCCACACCCCCGAAGAAGCCATGCGGATCGCCTACGAGGCCGCCTGCGCCTACAACCCGGTCGAGATCCGCTTCTGGTCGGCGAAGTGGATCTTCGGGATCCTCGCGAACGGCTACGCCAGCCGGTTCATCAAGAGCATCTAGCCGCCGGCCATCTCGCCTTCGACCTCAGCGGGCTCGTCAGGAGCCGCCTCCAGGAAGGCGTTGCGCTCCTCGTCGTCGCCGTCCCCGACGCACGTCGTCTCGACCCAGTTGCCGGTGGCGAGGGCCTCGCGGAGCTGGCGACCGTCGGTTGTCCTCCCGAACCAGCGGATCGGATGGCCCGAGCACGGAAGAGGCGTGTGGCCGAGCATGTACGACACGACCCGGTCGTAGACCGTGTGCCAGTTGTCGTCGTAGGAACTGACGGGAGGCCAGTCCGCCGGCCAGCCTGGCGGGTTCACGCGCATCCGGCCGGCGAGCATGAACCTGGACCACGCCCTTCGGGTCGTCCCGGCCCAGAACCTCGGCGAGGTCTCGGACAGTTCCTCGGTGAAGGTCTCGCCGGTGTCCCTCCGGTTCAGGATCACCTGGATGATGCCGCCGCAGTCGCTCGTGTGCGCGCCTGCCCAGGTCGCCTCGTGGACGCACAGGCGGGCCGCCCAGAGAGCGTCCGAACGCGTCAGGTGCGGGTACGGAGGGGTCGGCGAGGTCGGCGGCGGCGCCTCGACGCCGGGAACCACCGATGCCACCGCGCCTTCGACTCCGCCCTCCTGAGCGCCCACCGGCCCCACGGCCGCCGCGAACAGGAGAAGAACCGCCATCGTCACCGCTGCTCGGATCATCACGCACCTCCAGGAACCCGGGTGCCCGATGATCGGCCGCGACCGCGAGGGTCGGGGTGGTCGATGTGTCGAGCGCCTCTGGCTATGTCGTACCGGACGCTAACCCGGATGGGTCGAGCCGTCCAACTTGGGCCAGCTACTCCTCGATCCAGGTGAGGGAACACAGGGAGTCGCGTACCGTGACTTCCTCCCCCTCTTCCTTGACGTTGTAGTCCAGGAAAGCCTGCGCTCTCCCCTCCACGATGACCCCGGTGACCCACTCCCTGGTGACACCGAGAACCCGCATCTTGAAGGTGCCCTTGCGGCTGTGATTCACCTCGTAGAGCCGGCCCTTCTGGGGGAGAGCCTGATGCCCAGGCGGGGCACCGATGATCGTCCACTTGACCGGCGCCTCGTTGATCACGACGCCCTCGCCGGGAGCACGAAGTTCGAGCTGTTGATGCCTTCGGCGCGGGCCCGGCGCAGCGCGCCCGCGACCAGCCAGCCGTAGTCGGTGAGCTTGAGGATCGGCTGGAGCCCGGTGCCGCCCCACTCGATCAGGCCCGCGTGCTCCATGTCGGAGACGCAGTCCCAGTCGTCGTGCCCGAAGAGGTCGCCGTCCTTGAGGCGCGTCGGGTATCGGCCCGGAGGATCGAAGGCGCGTTCCCCCACCTTGCCGCGCCGCGGGCGACCCGGCTCGCTCCGCATCTTCTCGGCGCGCGGCTGACCGTCGCCGTCCACGCACACCGTCTCGACGTAGAGGAGCGTCGTGAAGTGGTCCCTTCCCCACCGCTCCGGCGGGATCGGCTTGCCGTCCCACTCCGCCTGTTTTCCCGCCTTCTTCTGCTTCTGCGCCTGCATCGCCTACTCCTTCCATCGTTTCACGTGAAACAGGGCCCCTGTTTTCACACCGCGCCGACCACCGCCTGGTACGCCGCTGCGAACTCGGCCTCCAGTCCCTCGTTGACGGGCCCGATGGCGGCGACCACGCGCCCGCAGCTCAGCGTGTAGCCGGTGATGGCCTCGGGCTTCCAGCCGGGCGGGTTCGAGAGGATGTCGGCGACGTTCGAGGTCTTGTCGGCCAGCTTCACGAGCTTCGCGTGGCGGCTCATGGTCGGGGCCCGCACGACCTGGAGGTCCTTCGCCTTGCGCTTGCTCATGCCCGGCGGATCGGTGACCTCCATGACCACGTCGGCGATCTCGCGGCCGAAGACCTCGACGAGCACCTCGTAGGCGATGCCGCAGTCCTCGACCGTGTCGTGGAGCACGGCTGCCGCCAGCGTCACCTGGTCCTTGATCCCGTGCCTGACCAGCCGCGTCATCACGTCGAGCGGGTGGGTGATGTACGGGATGAGGACCGCGCCCTCCGGAGCCTTCCGGCTCTGGCCCCCGTGTGCCCTGGTCGCGAACAGGACGGCTTCTTCGAGAGGTGTCATGTACTGCGCACGTTACTGTATGACGTGCGCTTTGTCAACCGTCAAAGAGCCCGAGCTGCTTGCTCGGAGGCGGCGGGGGCGGCGGCTTCACGACCCTGGCCTCGATGGGCGGCGGGGGCGTCCTGAGCGCGTAGGCCAGGCGGGCCCTGCCGATGCGGACGAACGGCTGCTCGTCGGTGTCGGTCAGCTCGCAGCCGACGAAGCTCATGCCCTCCCAGACGGCCGCCATGCCGCCCGCCGCGGAGCCGGTGAAGTTGTCGAGCACCGTCCCGCCGGCAGGGGTCACGAGGCGGATCAGGTGCCGCATGAGGGAGATCGGCTTCACGGTCGGGTGGATATTCTTCCGCTTCGACTGCCGGCCAGCTCCAGCTCGTGGCGAGTTCCTGCCGTCCGAGCCCTCCTGGCGCGACGGGTCCACCCACTGCTCGGCTAGGTCGTCGCAGCCGAGGTCGCGCTCGGCCGGGCCCACCTTCGGGCAGACCACGAGCGACGGGATGAGCCCGTTGAAGATGGCGTCGTCCACGGCCGTGAGGACGTGCTCGCCGATCCGGAAGTGCTTGGTGTAGGGCCCGAGCACGCCATCGAGGTCGTCGTCCTGGGCACCGAACACCTCGACGCCGAGGACCGGCCCTTCGAGGTCGAGGTCCGAGCAGATGAGGACCGACGGCCAGCGGCCCTCTGGCTGGACGAACTGGCCCGGCAGCCGACCGCAGCCGTCCGCGTACATGCCCTGGCCGGCCTGGGTCCGCGTGTCGCCCGGGAGCCCGCTCGGCCGTCCCCCTGGAGAGTACGCGCCGCCGTTCAAGCTCTCCCCCGGCGTGGTCAGCGGCAACCTGGCGCCTCCGATGTTGAGCGCGCCGACGCCCCACTTGATGAGGTTCTCGGCGAGCGTCCCGTCGAGCGGCTTCCTGATCAGGACCCATGGCTCCATCGTCTTGAGCGCGGTCCCGTAGCCGTCCCACTTCTCAGCCTCGGGCGTGACCGGCACCGCGCCGTCCGCGCGTTCCTTCCCCAGCCGGGCGTCGATCGCCTTGCCGGCGTCGAGGCTCTTCGGGAAGACCTGGGCCGAGACCCACGCGCCCTGGTGGCGGAGCAGGAAGCCGGCATCCTCCAGGGCGCACATGACCCGGTGGATGCGCCGATCCGCTCCGAAGACGGCGCCGTAGGCGCCGGGCTTGAGCACACGGAAGACCTCCTTCCACATCGCCACCTCGAAGGCGATGCCGGTGCCGTCCCAGCGCTGGTTCATGAACTCGTACTCGTACGGCGGGTCCGTGACGAGCGAGTCGATCGAGTTGTCGGGCATCGACCGGAGCAGCTCCCGGCAATCCCCGTGGAGGATCTCAGCTTTCACCGGGCGTCTCCTTCTTGTCGTCGAAGACCAGTTCGAGCTGGTTCTTCACCTTGCGTCGTCGCCGCTTGCGCGGGCGCAGCGCGCGTGCCTCCGCGCGTGCGCGCGTACGCGTGCGTGCGTCCGGGCTCTCGTGCGCGCAGGCGACCTCGTGCTCGTCGAAGTTCCGCTTCCGGAACCCGTGGTCCCAGAAGATGAGCCGGCCGCAGATGCGACACGCCCTGGTCGGACGATCCACATGGCCGCTTCTAGCATGGCGCTCCTCACCATACAAGAAGCGAAGTTTCGGGCGGCAGGGATCGAACCTGCGTTACCGGATCCAAAGGCCGGCGTCCTGCCACTGGACGACACCCGAGTACCGCCGACGGGAGTTGAACCCGCGATGACCCGGATTGAAAATCCGGTGACCTTTCCTCCGGTCTACGGCGGCATGAACCGCCGAGACCAGAAGGTCACCAGCGGTCGCGGTCGCGCTCTTCGCGCCGGCCACGTTGGGGCCGACGTTCGCTCGTCTGAGGAGCGCCGCCGCCACCCGACGGGCCGCGCCGTTCCTTCTCGTGCGCCTCGTTCACGCGGATGGGTCGGCCGGCGATGACCGTGCCGTCCATGACGGTGAGCGCGTCCTTGGCGCGACCCGCGTCGTCCAGCTCGATGAAGCCGAAGCCTCGGGCCTGGCCGGTGTCGCGGTCGGTCACGATGGTCGCCTTCTTGACCATGAAGCCGCAGTCGTTGAAGGCGGACCGCAGGTCCTCCTCGGTGGCGTTGTAGGAGAGGTTCCCGATGAAGAGTCGAGCGGACATGATGAAGATCATCCTATCACAAGCCCCACGCGGGTGTCGAACCCGCAGCCTCTCGCTTACGATGCGAGCGCTCTTCCAACCTGAGCTTCTGGGGCAGAGAAGCCGGCTGAGGGGCTCGAACCCTCTCCCCCGAGCTACAAGGACGGGGTGCCCTCCATGGGCCGCCGGCAGGGTGTGGCCCCCGAAGGGGCCCGACCGTCACGCGAGAGAGGGGGCCTCCTCTTCCGCCACGATCTCCTGGGGCGCCGCGGGGCGCTCCAGCATGGACGACTCGATCTTCTGGACCCAGTGGTCGCGGCCCGAGCCCTTGGAGAACTCGGAGACCAGCGAGAAGACCTCGTCGGAGAAGCCGCCGACGTTGAGGATGTCCTCGCGCGTCGGAGCCTGCCTGGTGCCGTTGGGCGCGAGGTCGATGCAGACCATCTTCGCCTTCCGGTTGCGGGAGCGGAAGACCTCCCACTCCATCATCGTCGCGGTCGGGGAGCTGGTGCGCCCCGGCGTGTAGTTGTCCACGCGGAAGTCCGCGCGCGAGTCCATCCACGACTCGCTGTCCGAGACGTAGACGATGATGTCCGCCTTCGCCTTCTCGTAGTTCATCAGGCGCAGCGGGGCCGAGCAGTTGGTGCCGCCCGATCCGCACTTCGCGATCTGGTCCGCGATGGTGACGATGGAGTCCTTCGGGTTCAGCCGAAGGTCCCGGACCACGTCCTCCTTGAAGGGGATGACGCGGGCACCCGGGTTCCTGCGCAGGATGGTCGCGGCGACGAGCGCCGCCACGTCACGGCAGGCGACCTTGGTGGTCGCGCCCTTGCGGTGTCCGGTGACCGGACCGTTCATCGACCCGGACACGTCCGGGAAGACGGCGACATCGCCCTCGATGACGGGGACGTTCCTGGTCGCGATCTCCATCGCGTCCTGGAGCGCCACCTGGATCGGCATCGGCACGCCCTCGGTGTTCCGGTAGGCGATGAGGAGCTGGTACGGGAACACGCGCGCCCGCGCGATCTCCTTCTCGTCCCTGAGCCGGTTCGCCAGCTCGTGGACGAGGCCCTTGTCCTCGAAGACCCCGTGCTTCTGGAACGAGTTCAGGTTCATCCGGAGGGTCTGCCAGGACGCCTGGCGCGCGATGCTCCTCCACTGCTCCTTCACGAACTGGGCGTGGGTGAGCATGAGGAACGGCACGTCGGGCACGGGCCCCGACGGGTCGAGCTTCCACGCCTCGAACGCCTGGATGAGGCCGTCGAGCACGGCGACATCGTGGCCCTTGCCGATGAGGTAGGCGTAGAGGTGCTTGCGCGCCTCGTTCGCCGGCTTCGGGTGGACCATCTTGATCACGTCCGCCAGGGACGGCTCGTTGCCGACCGAGCCCCGGAAGAGCTGCGCGTCGGACCGCTCCTCGAACCAGCGCTCGATGAGCTTCTTGGCCGCGGTCCCGAAGGACTTCCGGCCGACCTTCCCCGAGCGGACGATCTGGACGTAGGTCCGGAGCATCTTCGGGTTGTCGATGACGCGGCTGAACGACGCCTTGAGCGCCGCCAGGCCCTCGGGCCCACGGGTGCCCAGGTGCGCCAGGAGCAGGGCCGGCGAGTCCTTCATGAAGGCCGAGCGCCGACCGTAGACCGCCGCCTTCGCGACGAACTCCGGCTCGCACGCCGCCGCCAGCTCCAGGATCTTGTCGAGCTGCTCGTCGGCCGAGGTGTAGAAGGTCGCCCCCAGGCAGCCAGTGGCCACGTACTGGGCGAGCGACTCCTTGGGGCCGACGCTGTACGCGCGACCCCCGGCGTTGTTGATGGTGTCCGCGACGGGCGGGGTCTTCCCCCTGGTTGCGGACGCGAAGAGCTGCTTGCTGGCCATGATGTTCCCCTCCTTGCTATAGGGAATCGGAGTCTATGCTATGACCAGTGTTGGTCAAGGCATCGTGACCCTGAACAGGAACCCTTTCAGAAGCGGGTGATGGGAGTCGAACCCACAGCCTCGACCATGGCAAGGTCGCGCTCTTCCGCTGAGCTACACCCGCGAATCACGAGACCGATCGTCTCCGAACGCCTGCTTAGGGCGTTGTCCGCGACGGGCTCAGAGGGCGATCAACCCCATCCAAGCCCGCGTAGGGCGCCGGCAACGACTTGCGCTGATCTCGTGAATGGAAGGAGGAGGTCCTGATCCCCACGCCCTTGCGGGCGCCCGCCGGTTAGCAACCGGGGCCGGTCCCTGACCGGTTCACCTTCCGTGTCCGTTACTAACGGACCGAGCTTCGAGCTGGACAAGCGGAAGACGGAGGTCCTGACCCCCACACCCGTAGGTGCGCAGCCGTTTCGAGCGGCGCCCGGTCCCCGACCGGTTCGTCTTCCAAGCGGAAACCGGAGGTCCTGACCCTCAGACCCTTGCGGGTCCGCGCCGCCTTCCAAGCGGGCCCGGCCCCTGGCCGGTTCGGCTTCCAGTGGAGGGAGGAGGACTCGAACCCCAGCGCCGAAGCGCCCCTCCGTCTTCAAGGCGGTGCCAGCTCCTAGCCGGTTCCCCCTCCGTCGTCTCCGCGACGAAGCTCTCGGAGCACGACCTGTTCGATCGCTCCTACCCTCGTCCTCTTCCACTGCTCAGTCCGGGCCGCGCCGTTGCGCTTCCAGGGCTTGCAGAGATTGCATCCGGCACGAGCTGCCGGCGGCCTTCGCTTCTTGTGGTGCATCTTGTCCTCCAGGACGCCGCCGTCAGCGGCGCGTCCATGAAGGGCGTCGGTCCGTTCGTCATCGCGAGGTCACCCGTGCTTCTTGGTGAGGTGCCACTGGCCGCAGGCCGAGCACTTGTAGGTCCGCAGGCTCGCCGAGAGGTGGCGCATGACCCGCTTCGCGTGGTCGGCGGAGCGGTAGCAGTGCTTGCCGCCGATGGGGCACGTCTTCATCGCTGGCTTCTCCTTCTGCCCGGCAGCGGACATCGTGGACCGGAAGATACCATCGGGGAGGCGGGGATCGAACCCGCGATCTCTCGGCCCCCAGCCGAGCGCGATTCCACTTCGCTACACCCCGAGGAGCGGGCCGACCACCGGTCACCCGATGGCCGTTTCTTCCCACGGACGCCGTCCCGCCCGTGCATTTGCCGTTCGCGCGCGCGAACGTCCGGAAGTTGAGTTCGATCTGTCGCCCCTGGAGGCCCGTGTCAGTACACCCCGAGCCCCCAGGGACGCGATCAGGAGCCCTCTTCGAGAGCCCCGTTCCAGTAGACCCAGCTCGCCCAGGCGTCCGGGTAGGACTTCCCCAGGTCGAACCGCATCGTCACGACCGGCATGTAGGCCGGCTTCACGGGCTGCTTGCGCAGCTTCATGCCGGCCTGGGCAGGCGTCCGATCCCGCTTGCCCTCGTTGCACGGGTAGCACGCCATCACGATGTTCTCCCACCGCGTCATGCCGCCCTGCGAGCGCGGGACGACGTGATCGTAGGTGAGCTTCGAGAGGGTCTGCTTCTGCCCGCAATACTGGCAGGTGAAGGCATCGCGTGTCGCCACGTTGATGCGGCTGAACTTCACCGCCTGCTTCTTGCCGCGCACCCGCTGGAGCAGGCGCACGACCGCGGGCATCTTGATGGTGATCGAGACGCTCCGGATGTCCTCGTCGTACTCCTCGACGACCTCGACCTTGCCGTCGAAGAGCATGATGACAGCTCGCTGCCACGAGACGATCCGGTGGGGCACGTAGCCCTGGTCCAAGACGAGTGTTCTCTGCACGGTGCCCTTCCTTTCTTCGTTGCGTTGCGAGCGGCGGGAGTTGAACCCGCATGGACTCGATGGTCCACCCGATTTTGAGGCGGGCGCGTGCTTCCGTTTCGCCACGCTCGCGAGATGCCGGGAGGGAGACTTGAACTCCCACGGTCACGAGGACCACCGGCTTCTGAAACCGGCGCGTGCTGCCATTTCGCCACCCCGGCAGGGGATGCAGGTGAGAGGACTTGAACCTCCACGGTCACGAGGACCACCAGCCCCTCAAGCTGGCGCGTGCTGCCATTTCGCCACACCTGCGAACGAACCAGTACACGAGGCGGGCTTCGCTCCCGCGACATCCGACGTGTGAGATCGGCGCTCTTCTGGACTGAGCTACTCGTGCGTGAATCGATCGACGACGGGAGCGGCCGTTCTGGGACAGAACCCACGGGCACCGAGGACCGGAGGCGCCTCCGTTCCACTGCGCGACGCCCGGCTCCGGCTGTTGGCAGCCGGTGGCCCCTCTCGTCGTCGATCGAATCGGGGCAACAGGGATCGAACCTGCGATCTCACCGTCCCGAACGGTGCGCGATACCACTTCGCCATGCCCCGAAGAAGTACCACCGGAGGGACTCGAACCCCCGCAAACACGCTTATGGAGCGCGTCGTCCGACCCGCGGAACGGTGGCGTGAGACGGTCTCACGCGCGCGCCCGCGTGAGGTCAGATGCTCTGGAGGAGCTGCTCGGAGAGGTTCGCCGGCAGCGCGCCGGTGCTCTCGCCCTTGTAGGCGTCCGCGACCTCGGCCGCGATCTCCCAGACCCAGTGCTGCTCGTCGTCGAGCCAGCCGCCGATGTCCTTCTTGCCGAACTCGTCGGCCGCGTCCTCGGCCGCCTTGGTCGAGTTGACCTCGCCGGTCTGGGGATCGACCCAGTTCTTGACGTGCGCCGTCATCCACTTCTTGACGGCCGCCCGCGTGGGCTCCTTGCCCTCGTCGAGGCTCTCCTTCTTCGAGCCCTTCGGCCGGAAGGTGCCGGTGAACGCGACCGCAGGAGGAGCGCCCGCCAGGCCACCGGCGATGGCGTCCTTGCCCTCCTTCGTCTTCACGTAGATCTCGATCTCGCCCTGGACCGGAACCTCTCCGGTGGGGCTCTTCCCCTTCGGGATGCCGGAGGTCTGGACGATGCCGGTCTTGAGGATGAAGTCGGCGAGCCTCTTGGGCTTGAGGTCGGCGTCCAGGCTCTTCATGTCGCCGTGGTTCAGCACGAACTCCATGGTGCCCCGGATCTTCTCCGGCTTGCCGGCCTCGTAGCCGTGCTTGGTCCTGGTCACCGCGACCCGGTCGCCGGCCAGCGGCATCTTCCCCCGCCCGGTGGCGGCGTCCACGGACACGCTGGGGGCACCAGCGCCGTCGAACTCGTACTCGTACCCGACCGAGCCCTCGGCCCCTTCGCCCAGGCTCTCGGCCTTGGACTCCTTGGCCTTGCCCTTCATGGCGGCCATGAGCTTCTTGATGAGCGCGCCGTCCTTGTTGTCGTAGAGCTTGTGGCTCCGACCGACCATGCCGGGGAACGGCTTGCCTCGCATCCGGTCGAACTCGATCGTCCCTTCCGGGCCGACCAGCTCGAACTCGCCCATGCCGATGTGCTTGAGCGTGAAGCCGGACATCGCCGCCTGCGAGGCGCTCACGAAGCCGGTGTCCACGTAGTAGTCCTTGCCGTCGTGGTGGAAGTTCGCTTCCTGCTCCTCGCCCATCCGGTGGAGGGTCGTGGTGACCTCCACGTCGCCGAGGGTGAACTTCTGCCCCGGCGTTCCGGGACCGACGGAGAGACCGGCCTTGGGCGCCTTCGCGGCCTTCTTGGCCGCCCTCTCTGCCGCCATCGCGGCCTTGACCTCCTTGGAGATCGGGATCTTCGGGAGCGTGCCCTTCTCGATGTAGGCCGAGATGGACTTGCGGATCTGCTCGGCCGGGGGACCTGGCGTGAACTCCTTGTTCACGGCGGCCAGGAGCTTCGCGGCAGCTTCCTTGCTGTCGTCGTGGAGCACGTCCGTGACGCGCGCGCGGACCCGTTCGAGCGCCTCGAACCAGAGTCCCAGGCGGTAGATGTTCCCCTGGCCTCCGCGCTTCGTCTCGCTGCGGATGATCTTCATGTCGGCCTGCGTCAGCATCGACGAGAAGACCGTCAGGAACGTGGCGACCTGGCCGTTCAGCGCCTCCTCCAGCTCGTAGCCCTCGGCGAGGTCGTCGTCCTCCTTCATCGGCATCTCGGAGATCCCGGCGTTCGGGTACTCGTCCTCGATCGACTTGAGGTACTTCTCGGCCTCGGCGCGCGTGTAGAACGTGCGGTGGTCCTGGCTCGTCGTGCTCGGGTACACGCGGTACTCCGTGCCGCTGACCTTCTTCTTGGCCTCGTCGAGGTCCTCGTTCCGCTCCATGGCCCGCGGTCGCTTGGGCAGGGGGCTCGGGCCCGCCTCCCACTCGCGCTCGCCGCGGTAGAGGATCGCGACCGCCTTGGCGTTGGCGAGGTCGGTGATGTCGCTCGCGTTGACGACGGCGATCCAGGGATCGTTGCCGCCTTCGAGCCGCTTCTCGGCGGCCTCCCTGGCGTCCGTCTTGGTCTTGTAGGGGCCGCCGTGGCCGCCGGTGGCGTACACCAGCTCGAACGACTCCGTCAGGCCCTCGGTGAGAAGATCTGCGAGGCCCATGGTTCAGACCTGCTCGGCGTGGATGTTGATGGCCGGGACCGACCCGTTCGCGAGCTGGGTCGCGATGGTCGCCGCGAACTGGATCCACGTCACCTCGTCCACCACGGTCGTGCGGTCGAAGTTCGTCCAGGCGGCCGTCGCCGAGGTCCGGTACTGGAGGCTGATGTCCGCCTGGGCGACCAGGGGAAGGACGCTCGTCCCGGCGTGGCCGGGGAGGAAGCCGCGGATCCCCTTGGTGCCGTCCACGCGGACGGGGACCAGGTAGGTGAGCGGGTCGAACTCGACCCGGTTCGGGCTGCCGGGGACGCCCAGGGCGACGTTGATCGAGCCGTTCGCCGTGTCTTCCGAGACGTTTCCGCCCACGGACTGGACCTTCGGCTGGTCGAGGACGATGCGATCCTCGTTCGCCAGCTCGGAGATCCTGGTGTTCATCGCGGCGCGCGTCGCCGCGTCCAGGGACGGGTTCGCCGCCACCGACTGGGTGAGGAGCGACTTGAAGATGGCGAAGGTCGTGACCGTGCTGGCCATGGGCGGGGGTCTCCTCGGTTCTCGGCCCCGAGTCTACGACGGGCCTCCGGCGAGGTCTACCATCTAGCACCCCCGGCAGGGGTCGAACCTGCGGCCTCCACCTTCGGAGGATGGCGCTCTTCCGTCTGAGCTACGAGGGCATGGAACGCTCGCTGAGGGACTCGAACCCCCACCTCACGGCTTCGTAGGCCGGTGCCCTGTCCATTGGACCAAGCGAGCAGAACGTCGTGAGCATCCCCGGAGGGAGTTGAACCCCCGGCCCGCGGCTTAGAAGGCCGCCGCTCTTCCGCTGAGCTACGGGGACACGAGAGGCGCGAGTCGGAGTCGAACCGACCTTCACCGGGTTGCAGCCGGTGTTCTTCCCGGAAGACCGCGCCAGATAGTCGGCCGACGAGTGGATGACGAGAGCGGTCACCGTGCAAGGATGTACTCCCGTCGAGCATTCGGCCTAGAGCGGGTGGCGGGAATCGAACCCGCTCGGATCTGCTTGGAAGGCAGGCGCCTCACCGTTCGGCATCACCCGCAGAGACCAGGCACCCGGGTGCCTGGATGGAACAGAGACTCGACAGAGCCCTCAGTCGGGGTCGAACCGACGACCTCTCCCGTACCGGGGGAGTGCTCTTCCAACTGAGCTATGAGGGCATTCAACCGCACGACCGAGAATCCTCAATCCACGATGCGGCCGATGGACCGGAGGGGAATCGAACCCCCAACCTCCTGCTTGCAAGGCAGGCGCTCTCCCTACTGAGCTACGGCGGCCCATGACTGGAATCGGCGGGTTTCGCGCCCGCTACCTCCTCGATGCCATCGAGGCGCTCTCCTGATTGAGCTACGACCCCGTTGATTGCGGCCCTCGGAGTCGCACCGAGTTGGAAGGGGTTATGAGCCCGATCTGGCATCTCCACCTGCGCCGCACATCGTCCAGACGGGCTTTGCTCCCGTGACCTCCAGCTTGTCGAGCTGGCGCTCTTCTGACTGAGCTACTGGACGCTGATCGTGCCGAGAGGAGTTGAACCTCAAGCAGCTCGCATATCAGGCGAGCTAGGTCACCGGACCGTCCGGCACGAGAGGGTGATCGACGGGAGTTGAACCCGCGTAGCCCGAGCCACAGTCGGGCGCTCTACCGTTGAGCTACGACCACCAGAATAGTTCGGGCGACAAGGGAAGCAGAGACGTTTTACGTCGCTCTACCACTGAGCTACCGACCCGTGGAAGTGGGTCAGGCTGGACTCGAACCAGCGACCAACGGCTTATGTGGCTGTAGTCCCTACAAGCATTCGCCCGACGTTCTCGGCAGGACTCGAACCTGCGACCACCCGTTTAGGAAACAGGCGCTCTATCCACTGAGCCACGAGAACAGGAAGCGTCCCTGCGGGGAGTTGAACCCCGGTTTCTGACGTGAGAGGCCAGCGTCCTAGGCCAGCTAGACGACAGGGACATAGAGGTGAGACAAGAAGCGCGAAGACGGTGCCCTACCTATCGGGCGTCGTCAGCCTTTCGGCCGACGACAGGACTCGAACCTGCATGTGTAGTCCTCACAAGCATTCTCACCATGGAATCGAGGGGGGTTGAACCCCTGACCTCCGGATTGCGAACCCGGCGCTCTCCCAACTGAGCTACGACCCCAGATCTGGCGACAAGGGATGACAGAGACAGGGCTTTCGCCCATCAGCGTTGAAGGTTGATGTAGTCCCCATCGAGCATTCACCAGAGTCGGGATGGCTGGAGTTGAACCAGCCGGTTCCTGCACCCAAAGCAGGCGCCACTCCCCGTGGCTTCACCCCGAACATGCCGCCCCTCGGTTTCGAGCCGAGCCCTCCGGCTTTTCAGACCAGCGCTTCCACCAGGTTAGCTTGAGCGGCGGAGCGCCTCGTAGGGGGATCGAACCCCTCTCAACCGCTCGACAAGCGGTCTGCGACCCCAGTCGCATCACGAGGCAGATAGTCGGGCGACAAGAATACCGAAGACGTTTTTAGGCCGCCTTCCGGCAAGCCCATCTGGTTTTGGTAGATGTAGTCCTCAGCGGCATTCGCCCTACAGGCCGACTGGGGATCGAACCCAGCTTGGGAGTTTTGGAGGCTCCTTGGTTCCCAGAACCATCGACCTAGAATCAGCTCCAGGGGAGGGACTCGAACCCCCTTCTTCCCGGTAAACAGCCGGGCACCCGTCCTGTCGAGAATCCCTGGAATGAGACCGATGCGAGAGGGAGTCGAACCCCCGACCAACAGGCTAACAGTCTGCCGCTCTTCCGCTGAGCTATCGCACCATTTGGGCAGGCCCTCGCGCGTGCGCGCCCGTAGGGGCACGTCCGCACGCGCGAGTCCTGACCGGCAGCCCTGGCAGGGCTGCGTGAAAGGATTCCTATTCAGTTGTCACAGAGCTGGATCTGGTCCCAAGGGGACCGAGTTCTGGGAGCAGGGGTCGAACCTGCATCTCCTGGGTCAGAGCCAGGTGTCCTGCCATTAGACGGATCCCAGATGCCGTGTGAGGGGATTGAACCCTCGGCCGTCGGGGTAAGAACCCGCTGCTCTTCCGCTGAGCTAACACGGCGACGTGATGGGGCCGGAGGGACTCGAACCCTCAGCCGTCCAGGTAAAAGCTGGCTGCTCTCCTCTCTTGAGCTACGGCCCCGACGAGCTGTCGGAGCCTGGTTTCTGTTCGATCGTCACATGGAGCCGGAAGGAATCGAACCTTCGTCCCTCCGAAGAGGAGCGGTGTTACAGGCCGCTTGCGGGACCACCCGCATCGACTCCAGAAACGAGAAAGGCCGCCCGGGTTTCCCTGGGCGGCCTACTCGTCTGGTCCCTTGTGGGGAGAGGAGCTAGGTCGCCCTGGAGGTACCCTCCTGGTGGCGGATGGCGTTGCTGACGAAGAGGCAATCCAGGCCCGTCACCAAGGCGCACCACTGCGTCATCGGCATCTCTGCCGAATACGCGGGTGAGCAAGGCTTGGTGGTTCTGGACATCGAAGTCTGTGTTCTACGGGTAGTCAAACGAGTCGTCAAGAAGAAAAAGCGAAGCGTCTGTCTTTTTTTCCGGAGGGCCCTACTCGGCCGATCCGTCGTCTCCGCGGAGGAGGGCGACGAGGCCCTTCACCTTGGTCGGGGGCACGTCGCCGATCGCGATCCGCATCCCCAGGATGAGGTCCTCGGAGAGCGTGTCCTTGCCGTTCTCGATCGCCCGCTTGATGGCCCGCTTCGTCGGTGCGACGACCACGTCGGCCGGCGGCGCGCCCTTGGTCCCGTTGCCCCTGGAGCCCTTCGCGATGGCGGTGGCCGTCTTGGTGCCGCCACCCTCGACGATGAGCTTCTCCAGAGCGGCCTTCTGCTCGTCCTTCGGGAGCCCGGCGAGCTTGACGACCGCGCTCGCCGACGCGCGCCCGCCCTCGACCGCGTCCTGCGCGAAGCTCGGCATGTCGAGGAGCTTCACCCACTCCTGGATGGTCTGAGGCGACCGACCGAAGAGCTGGGCGACCGTCTCGACCGAGTCGCCGGTCGCGATGAGGTACTGCGCCTTCGTCGCCCGGTTCATGACCGAGTCCTCGGTGCGGTGCTCGTTCAGGATGATCCCGAGCGAGCGATCGATCTTCGCGATGTTCGCGTTCGCCCGGCGCGCGATGCACGGGACGGGCTTGATGTCGCGCCCCTCCTTCTTGAGGAGGCGGTCCGCGATGCGCTGCTTCATGACGCGCCCGCGACCCTCGGCGACGATGTACAGGTCGCGCCCATCGACCTCGTGGACCTCGACCAGGACCGGCAACTGGACGCCGTACTCCTTCATCGAGAGGACGTGCGGATGATCGTCCGGGACGCCCTGGTGACCGCCCTGCTCGATCGGCAGGTGGACCCGCTTGTCGTAGAGCTGGTGCTCGGCCATCGACTTGTGCGGCGTGTCGATGCCGATGACCGTGAGCATGTGGGCCGGGACCGAGAACCCGTTCGTCCTCGACACGCCCTTTCCCTCGATGAGCTGTAAGCTCTTCAAGGAGCGGTGCTCGGAGGCGGCGGACAAGGAGTTCCAGCGCTTCGCCGTGAAGTGGCGGGAGATCGCCCGCAAGCGCTGGCCGAACCTCTTCGAGCAGGCGTGATGACCCAGCCGAAGAGAAGGACCTCGAAGGACTACCTCGCGCGCTTCCAGGAGCAGGCGCGCGAGGCGTTCAAGGACCACGTCATCCGGTCGCGCGACGCGCGGAGCTGGCTCTGCTTCAAGCCGTACACCGACGAGAAGGGCGGCTGGCACTCGACCTTCTGGTTCGAGGTGATCGTCCTGGCCGGCGGCGAGCTGTACGTCCACGGGGACATCAGCGGCGTCCACTTCGCCCACTACGGATCGCACACGAACCCCGAGCAGGTGCTCCGATGGATGGGCGGTCGAGCGAGCGTGGACGGCTACGTCATGGAGAAGGCGCGCATCGGGATGAGCCTGCCGAACGCGGCGACGATCACCCTGGAGATCACGGACGAGGGCGTCTGGCTCGACGAGGCGCTCGACTACATCGAGTCGAGCATCCTCGACACGAAAGGTCTCCTTGCCCAGGTGGACCAAGAGGATCTGGACCTCGAACCGTACCGCGACCAGATCCCCGAGTGGCTCATGGACATGGTCGGGCAGGTCCTCGACGGCGACGACCTCGCCGAGATCTTCGCGAGCAACGAGTTCGCCAGCGGCGAGGCGTACGAGGCCGGCGCGCTTCGGTGGGGCGAGGTCCCGTCCACGCGCCTGATCTACGCCCACGAGGCGCTCAGGGCGCTGGTTCGGCTCCTCGACGCGGAGCAGACGAAGGCCGCTCCGGCCACGACGGAGGCGACCGGTGCTTGAGGAGATCGTCGGCGGCCTCCTGGTGATCGCAGTCGCGGCGCTCCTCGTGGCGCTGCGCTACATCCAGTCGCTTCGTGCTCAGCTCCGCGCGCGCTGGGAGCGTCTCGATCCAGAACACGACCCCGGCCAGCTCGACGACGTGGGCCTGCGAGAAGCGCTGCGTGGCGGAGCGCTCCCGGCGAGCAAGACGCTCGACCGGGTGCAGGACGCCTTCGAGAGGCTGCTCAGGGAGAAGAAGCGATGACGGAACCCGTGAAGCTCGCGTTCGGCGCGACGAACAAGCCCATCGACCAGATCCCTCCGCAGCTCCGCCTCGGAACGCTCATCACGAGAGCGAGGCTCTCTGCGGAGAAGACAACCAAGGAGCTGGCGGACAGCCTCGGGCTGTCGGTGGACCACATCGAGTCCGTCGTCTCGGGGCAGATGCCTCTGCCGGCGCAGAAGCTCCAGGAGGTCTCGTCCATCCTCGGGTGCGACTACGAGGGGCTCGTCCAAGCGGCGCGCGACTTCCACACCTCAGTCTGGGAGCCGGCCGGCGAGCGGACGCTGCGCCTGGAGACGGCGACGATGGACGCTCGCGGCGTCCCGGTCCCGGCCTTCGTCATGCCTCCCGAGCAGGTCTTCGTGGAGTACCGCGAGGGCTGGACGGCCGGCGCTTCCGGTCGCCTGAACCCGGGCGACATGAGCCCGGCCTGGGAGTCGGGACACGAGGACGGGCGCGTCGCGCGTGAGAGCGCGCTCCATCAGCGGCAGGTGGATCTCGGTGTCCACTACGAGGGCGCCGAGCCGGCGCCGAACGGGGGATCTCGGTGACCATCGCGGTGTCGATGTCGCTCCAGCAATGGGCCGAGTACGTCTCGCGCGTCGCAGCCGAGAAGGGCTGGCAGGCAACCACCTGGGAGAACTTCGTCCAGAAGATGGCGTTCGCCATCGGCGAGCTGGACGAGGGCGTGGACGGGGTGCTCGGCGTCGGCAAGGACCCGCTGGAGGTCGAGCTGGCGGACACGGCAATCCGTCTCCTGGAGGCGCTCCACAACCTCTTCCCGAACTGGTCGCCGGGGCGCGTCGAGTCGCGGCACCCGAGCCAGACGCCGAGCCGGTTCCAGTCGATCGAGCAGCTCCTCTGGAAGCCGCTCAGCAAGATCTCCAAGGCCATCGACTGTTGGAGGAAGGGCGACCGAAAGGACGCTCAGATCTGCGTGGAGCTTGCGCTCCTGGAGGTGTTCCGTGTCGCCGACGCGCTCGGGATCGACCTCATGCAGGAGATCGCCAAGAAGACCCAGGTCAACGAGGGCCGGCCGCCCCAGCACGGGCTGCCGCAGAACGTCGGATGAGCGACGGGCTTCCCAAGGGCGAGAGGTACGGTCGGTGGTCGGTGATCCGCGCCGCCTCGAAGGACCATCACGGCCGCGTGCGGTCGGTCGTCCGCTGCATCTGCGGAACCGAGGCGATCGTTCTCGACAACGCTCTGCGCCGGGAGCACACGAAGGGCTGTCGGTCGGTCACCTGCCGGCGCGCCTGGGAGGCTACTCTCGGTCCGAAGAAGGAGCCGGACGTGTGATCGTCATCGTCTCTGGATCGCGCGGCTACCACCGCGACGAGTACATGCCTCAGTTCGAGGAGGCGATGCAGCTCTCGGGGTTCACCCCGACGAAGATCCTCCACGGCGCGAACATGGACTCGGTGGACCGTCTCGCGCGCGCGTGGGCGCGGTCGCGCGGGATCCCCGAGCACGGCATCCCAGCCGACTGGGACGGCGTCATGGGCCGCGGGCTGCCGAGAGGTGCGGCGGGACCTCTTCGGAATGGCGCCCTGGAGAAGCTCGGCGAGGCGCTCGTCGCCGTGTGGGACGGCGAGAGCCCCGGCACCTACGACATGATCCAGAAGATCCGGCGGGCCCGGAAGCCGGGTTTCGTGTACCGTCTCGACGGTGCTGCCCATGAGCGGATCGCCGCCCAGCTCGGCCTCGACCTCGGTCCACCAGCTCGTCGTCGGTGACCTGCTCGTCAAGCACCCGGGTTCCCGGACGCGCGGCTTCAAGCGGTCGGTGACGGAAAGCCTCGACGGCCAGCTCGAACTGCCGTGGCTGAGGATCGTGCCCGACCTCTACGAGGTCTCGCCGGGCCTCGTGATCGCGTACGAGGTCGAGGACACCCATCGGGTCGATCGCTCCAAGCTGCGGGCCTACGCCCGGCTCTGGGCCGCGCTCGACGAACTGGACTGGGAGCTGCGCCTCGTCATCGTGGACATCCGGGGCGGGCGCCTGGAACCGAACCTGGCGGAGGTCTACTACCACCAGCCTGGCTGACCCGAGGAGGACGCAATGGAGTGGTTCAAGAAGCACTGGTGGATGTTCCTGATCTTCGTCGGCCTCACCGGCACGGTCATCACGCTCATCGCCGTGGGGGTCTCGACGCACGAGGAGCCCGGCCTGATGCGGGTGTGCTGGCGGAGCGACGGCGTCGCCATCTACGACCAGTGCCCCGAGGGCTCGGGCCAGGATCTCGTCTGGGACCACCTGCCGGTCACCATCAGCGTCCGGGCCTACGACGGCGTCGCCGAGACCCAGGCGGACGCGGACCGCGCCGTCGGTGAGGCGATTCAGCTCTGGAACGACCAGACAGATCTGACCCTGTTCCGTATCGCCGGTGGCGACGAGATGCCCGACGCGGTCCTGGTGTGGGGCGAGCCTTTCGAGGTCGGCGTGTCGGTCGAGAACGAGGGCGGCTTCGTCGAGCATCGTTCGGTCGGTGTGATGAGCGCCGAGGTCGGCATCGAGCGCATCGGCACGAGCCGCCTCGCCTACCTCATCACGCTCCACGAGCTGGGCCACCTGATCGGCCTCGCGCACGACGTTGGAGGCTTCCGGAGCAGCCCGATGTACCCGACGACCGAGGACGACACCTGGGAGGACCGGCTGTCCTTCACGCGCGTGACCGACTGGGACCGGGAGGTCCTGCGGACGACCTACGGCGCGCGGTGACCACTCTCGAAGGGCTTTGACAAACGCTCTCGATGGTCTAACATCGTCCGACCGATGATGAAGATCGAGAGGATGTTCCGGACCTGCGGTCCTGGACGCTCGCCGCCGACCGGCACGCTCACGATCCTGTCCCACGGGGACGGTCGTTTCCGACTGATCGCCGTGGCGGACTCCGGGGACCGCGAGGAGCTGGACATCGGCAAGTTCGAGGTCGTCATGCCCGAGCCGAAGGTCGAGCCCACGGGGCGCGTCATCGTCGCCGAGCGCTCTCGGACCTGGCACTTCTTCCGCGAGCTGCCGGTCTCGGCGGAGCGGATCATCCAGACGGTGGCCGTCCTGGGAGCAGGACCGAAGGTGAAGGTGGTGAGCTGATGCTGGAGAAGATCTTGGGCCGCCCGCTCTTCGGGAAGGCCGACGACGGGGCCATCCTTCCGTGGTGGTGTCACTCGCAGAACCTCGACGAGAGGCCGGGCGACAAGGACTTCAAGGCCACGGGCTCGAAGTTCATGCACGGCCGTGGGTGGCTGCACTTCGGCTCCGGAGAGAAGCGCTGGGGCGGCAGGCCGGTCACGCTCAGGGCGGAGTGGAACCTCCGCTCCACGAGCTGCCACGTCGATCTCAAGGTGGACGACGGCGACCGCGACATCACGCTCGGTCTCGCGCTCCCGCCGGTGTCGCTCTGGCTCGGCGTCGAGGGGCTGCCGGACTGGGTCTTCAAGACGCTCGGCGTGAGCTACGACCAGGTCCGCAACCTGCCGGACGGCTGCTACCTCATGCAGCGCGAGATCTCGGTCGGCATCCACCACTGGGCGCTCTGGTGGTCGTTCTGGCATCCGGTCCACTCCTGGAGCAGCAAGACGCCGCGCTGGCGCCACGGGAACTTCCACTTCCTCGACGCGGTCTTCGGCCCGACGAAGTTCGAGAAGAAGACGCTCGACACGCAGGCCGTGATCATCCCGATGCCCGAGCGGAACTACCGGGGCACCGTGACGATCGAGCGCCGCACCTGGACGCGACCGCGCTGGCCGTTCCGGTTCGGCAAGGTCGGAGAGAACGAGGTCCTCTTCCACGAGGCGCTCGGCTACGACCTCAAGATGGAGGACGGCGAGCAGATCCCCTTCCCGGGCAAGGGCGAGTCCTCCTGGGACTGCGGCGAGGACGCGCTGTTCTCGCAGTCGGGCCAGGGCGGCATCGAGGCGGCCATCGCGGGCGCCGTGAAGTCGGTCATGACGAGCCGACGCAGGTATGGCGGGTCGATCGCCTGGAAGCCCGAGCCCCCGAAGCCGCCGCCGACGGTGCAGGCATGACCACCGCGGCGCGCCCGAAGCCCGGTGATCGGGTGACCAACGGCATCCAGTTCGGAACGGTCGTCGAGTGCAAGGGCCCGGACCGCACCCGCCACACCCACACCCCGGTCATGTTCGACGGCGACCGACAGGTGCTCCAACACGTACCGGACGACATGCTCACCGTGGTGCCGCCCGAGCGGAAGAAGCTGACAGCGGTCGAGGCTCGCAACATCCTGCGCGAGTACCCCGACGCCGACCTCTCTGCGTTCGACGTGGAGGGCGACGTGGAGGCGATGGCCGTCGAGGAGGCGGGCAAGAGCCTCGAAGCGATCGGCCGGAAGATGGCCAAGAAGACGGTCCGGAGATGAGCCGCAAGGACCGCCGCGCGAACCCCGACCAGTGGTGGAAGCTGGTCGGGTACTTCGACAAGGACACGAAGACGCCGCACGCGCTCGGGGACCAGTACGCCCAGTACGTGAAGGGCTCGATCGACGACATCCTCGTCATCCAGTTGCCCGACACGCTGCCGGCGGCCGAACGCCTGGCCATCATGCGCGGCATCCAGGAGGTCCTCTCGATCGCTGAGAAGGACCAGCGCGTGCTCATCGTGACGGACAGCGTGAAGTTCGTCCGCGTTCAGCCCTTGGACCCGGCCACCTGCAAGTCGCTGGACAAGCAGATGACGGTCCGCCGCATCGAGGCGAACGTCCGAGCTGGGAAGGCGGAGATCGGGTGCCCGCATGGGAGGCGACCGGGGCAGCCGTGCCCGCACTGCATGGGGATCTCCACCGGGAACCCGGGTGCCGGAGGTTCGGCGTGATCCCCCTCGCGCAGGCGCGCGCACGCGCGGAGGCCCTCGTCGAGCTGTTCAGAGCCAACGGCGACTGCCCGAAGATCGAGATCGCCGGGTCCATCAGGCGCGGCAAGCCGCAGGTGAAGGACATCGAGATCGTCGCCGAGCCCTACGTCCGGACCGACCTCTTCGGCGCGCCGCTCGACGAGCAGACCAAGCTCGACCTCTTCGTCGAGAAGGAGGTCGCCGCCGGCCGGCTTCGGAAGAGGCTGCGCGCCGACGGCGGCGTCCAGTCGTGGGGACCGAAGTACAAGGCGATCGTCACCGCGGACGACATGCCTCTCGACCTCTTCATCGTCCGAGCACCGGCCCAGTGGGGCGCCGTCTTCGCCATCAGGACTGGCCCCGGCGACTTCTCGAAGTTCCTCGTGACCGCGTGCCGATCGATGGGCCTGCGCTGCGACGAAGCCCGCCTCGTGCGCCTGGCAGACGGCTCGACCTTCCCCACGCCGACCGAGGAGGACTTCTTCAAGGCGTGCGGCGTGCCGTGGAGAAGACCGGAGGAGCGTCGATGAGCCGCGTCGTCAACGTGCGGAAGGAGGACATCCAGTTCGTCCAGTACGCCATCTACGAGAACCCGAGCGACTACCCCGGCCGCTTCGTGCTTCGGAAGTGGGTCGTGGTGAGGGGGAACCCGAACCCGCTCGCTTCGCCCTTCCCGACCTGCATCGCCACGACGATCGAGGTGTGCCGCAACGCGATCCCGCCGGGGATGGTGATGATCAAGCCGAAGGGCGGCGACCCCAGCATCGTGGAGGAGTGGATCTGATGGAGACGCAGAAGACGGAGGCCGAGACACCGAAGCTGAGCTGGCTGACCCGCATCGCGACGCTGCTCGGGCTGGCGACGAAGAGCCACGCCATGACCGCGGCCGAGAAGCGGGAGGCCGCTGCCGAGGAGTTCGAGAAGGCCGTCCGCTCGACGTTCCCCGACGAGGTGCAGACCGGCAACGTACTGCCGCTCGTCTTCTGGCCGAACGCGCTCCTCAAGGAGAGGTCGGTTCCCGTCGTGCGCTTCGACGATGACCTCCACCAGCTCGTCCAGTCGATGGGCTTGACGATGTACCTCTGCGGAGGCGTCGGGCTCTCGGCCATCCAGGTGGGCGTTCCCTTGCGCGTCATCGTCGCCGACGTGCGAACGCTCGACGCGAAGGAGGCCAAGTTCCTCGTCTTCGTGAACCCGGTGATCCTCTCGGCCGACACGCCGGCACGGCTCGTCGAGGGCTGCCTCTCGCTGCCCAACCTGCGCGAGACCATCGAGCGCGCGCACCGCGTCACAGTCCAGGCCCAGCACTACACCGGGATCCAGTTCACGACGACGCTGGAGGGTTGGGCTGCCCGCGTCTTCCTCCACGAGTACGATCACCTGGAGGGGCTGACGATGCTCGACGAGCTGCCGCCGATGACCCGGCGCTTCGCCGAGAAGCGGCTCATGAAGCTCGCCAAGTCGGTGAAGCTCGACGGCGTCAACGGCCAGCGAAAGGCAGCGAAGCGCGCCGCCCGAGGCCGAGGCCGATGAGGGCGCTGCTCCTCGCTCTCGTCCTCGTGGGCTGCGAGAACCGGAGACCGAACGACCCGCCGTGTCGGCCGGCGCCCGCTCCATGCGAGTGCCTGCACTGGCCCGAGTACGGGATGCAGGCGTTCGCGCTCGGAGGCCACTACCTGAGCGCGGAGAAGTTCGCAGACAACGGCTGCCGGGCCGAAGGGCCCTACGCGCCGCTGCTCCCCCGCTAGATCTCGTCCTCGCCCTTGAGGACGGCGATGATCTTGGTCAGCTCGTCGCGGTCGGCGCCCGCCTTGGTCTTGCGCTCCAGGCGCTCCAGGGCGGAGACCGCGTCCTCCAGCTCGCCGGGATCGACCGACTTGCCGGCGTAGATCATGGAGCCGATACGGTAGATGGGGTCGCCCATCCCGCCGTGCCAGTTGTGCATCATCACGCCGAGCTTCTTCGGGAAGTCCATCGGCATGGCTTCCTCGGCCACCGGCTTCTGCGGGACCTTGCCGTGGACCTTGAAGTCGCCGCTGTCGAAGACGGCCAGGGGCTTGAGCTTCTCGCCGATGTCGGCCATGAAGTCGGCGACCCAGCGCGGATCCGTCGAGCGGTACAAGCCCTGCCGGACCTCGACCTCGGGGGTCTTCGAGACGACCTTGTAGGGGTCGGGCGGCGTCGGATGACCCCAGCCGGCCACGACCATCCAGAAGGGGTCGTAGTAGCTCATGATCATCCGCTCTTTGCGCGCGCGCGCGGGGATGTACGTGACGCCGTGCTTGTTCACGTCGGTCACGAAGCCCTCGGTCTTGCCGATCGAGCCGCTCGCCGTCTTGTGGTAGATGGTCGCCTTGAGCTGCTCGCCGGCATCCTCCAGCGCGAGGCGCTGATGGTCCTGGTACTGGGCCTCCTCGACGAGGTCGGAGATCGAGTGAACCGGCGCGAAGTCGTGGGTGTGCCGCATGTGGGTCATCCGTCGTAGGAGGCTAGCATGGCCTCGGTCTCGTCCACCGAGAGATCCTGGAAGCGACCGTTCACGAGCTTCCTCGCGGCCATCGTTTCCTTGTCGATGCCGCGGTCCTCGGCACGACGAGCGCCCCTTCCGAGCGCGTCGAGGTCCTTGTACGGACCGCCGAGCGTCTTCTTGCCGTCCTTGGTCTGGAGGTAGAAGTAGACGCGGGTCGAGGACGCTTCCTGGAGTTCCTGGCTGAGGCGACGGCTCATGCCCCCATGCTGACCAGCTCGACCCCTTCGTGTCCAGCTCGTGCAACAGGACACGGTCAGCCCCGGCGCATGGCGGCCTGCCATGTCTCGATCGTCTCGCAGAGATCGAAGCGGACCTCGCCCTCGGCCTCGCGGCCCATGCCGTGAATCCATCCCTGGGGCGGGTCGGAGAACTTCACGCCGAACCACTCGTACTTGAAGGTCCGCTTGTTCCGGAGCTTCGTGTAGAAGGTGCCGATCTCGTTCGGCTTGAACGAGTGCAGCTCGACCTCGTCGGCGCCCGACGCCACGTTGACGACGGCCGACTGGGGCTCGCCGTCGCGGACGACGTGATAGAAGACCGCGTACTGGTCGTACGCCTTGCCCCATGCGACCGCGCGCTTGCGGAACGCGCCGTCGGCATCGGCCGGGTCGTCCTTGCTCACCACGATGAGCGAGGGCTCCTTCGCGACGATGTCCTTGCCCTCGGCGTCCTTCCCCTCCTGGCCCATGCCATCGACGGGGATGAAGCCGTAGCCGTCGGCGCGGATCTTCTTCTTGAGCGTGGCGAGGTTCTTCTCGTTCGTGGCCTTGTCGAGGTTCCCCCTCCAGGCCGTGAGGATGACGAACGCACGCTCCTTGTTGTGCTGCCAGATACGCCCGAGGCTGGCCTCCATCAGGTCGATGGGAGCCAGCGATGCGCGCAGCTCTTCGGAGAGGTCCATGGCAGCCATCCTACCCCGGCTGCTCGCCGAGATCGAAGAGATGAAAGACGAGCGGACCCAGGTGGACGGTGCCCAGGTATGTCCCGGCGAGCGCCTCCTCGGACAGCGGCTCCAGACCGGTCGGGTAGACCGCGATGCTGCGATGCGCGACGGGCGCGTCCGGCTCGACGATCGCCCAGAGGTAGATGCCGCCTTCGAGGCCACCGACGGCTGCGACGTGGAGGATCTTCGCGCCGCTCGGCATGTCGATCTGGTTGTCGTCGAGCTTGCCGCCGGGCGGCTGGACCTCGTACTTGAAGATCCTCTTGGTGCTCAGGGTCACGAGGCCAGCTCCTCTCGGATCGCCTGACGCTCGGCCTCTTCGAGGCTGCCGGCGAAGCTGACGTGCTCGTAGAAGTTGTTGTTCCAGTAGTCGGTCTGGATGTCGCTCTTGTCGAAGCGGTAGGCGTTGACGATGGCGGTCAGAGCGCTGAGCAGGTCGGTCGCCGCCGCGGTGTGGCGCGGGAGGTTGCGCGGGAAGCAGGCGTGCGGGTTCTCGGCCTCAAAGACGACGTGCTGGGGGTTCATGATCCGGAAGCCCTTCGGCACACCGGTGACCTTGAGGTCGAGCGACCGCCCGCCCGCGAAGCGGTGGGTCCGGACCGAGACCTTCACGCCAGGGTGAGCCGTCTTCACGTCCGCGCGCACGCGCTTGGCGATCTCGGTGATGTCCATGGCGCTGTCGTACTTGGGGCCGACCCAGCCATCCTCGCGCGCGGGCGCGCGGGCGGGGGCGGGCGGGGGCGCGGCCACGGTGCCGACGGAGCGCTCGTTGACCAGGTCGCCGTCCGCCGCCATCTCGGTGGCGATGTTGCGCGAGAAGCGCGCCGCCTCGGTGGGGCTCATGCCCTCCTTGCGGAGGCCGTGGGCAAAGGCCGGGAGCGAGTAGAGCTTGGCGGTCTTGTCGGTCATCGCTTCGTTCCTCAGAACCATCCTACGCCATGGCCTGCGTTTGTCAAGAACTCTTCGCGCTCCTGGTCTGTCAGCCGGCGGATGCACGAGAGGGGAAGCCGGCGTCGGGCGCCGTAGGGACCGGAGGACTGGACCTCGACGTACTCGCCCGAGGCGTCGGTGCCGTAGCCGGTCACCTTCGCCACGCAGTTCCGGGAGGCGTCCACGGTGAGCTTGCCGGGGCACGGTCGGTAGGTGGTCATGCGGGCCTCGTCGCCTCGGAGAGCACGGTCAGCTCGACGGTGTGCGCCCGGCTGGCCCCTCCCAGCTGGCCCCTCCCAGCTTGATGCCGGGCTCGACGACCACGGCCCAGACGATGCCGCACTTCCGGCAGGTACGGCGAGCGTGGAAGGTCGCGTCGTCGCCGCCCTCGACGGGGGCGAGGTGCCGGCCGCAGACGCACTTGGGGCTGAGCTTGGTGATCACGTCAGGTCTCCGTTCCGGGGCCCCAGTGGTGGTGGCAGGTGCCGCAGCGGTACTCGGCGCTGGAGCCCGAGCACCCGTTGTCCTCCGTGTCCTCGCTGCCGCACTCGGGGCAGACGAAGCCGTGGGCCTCGCGCACGCGCGCGGAGAGCGCTCCGAGCTGGCGCTGACGCTCGACCTCGGGGAGGTCGGCGAGGAGGATGTCGAGGGCGAGCGAGTCGGCGGAGCGCTCGCGAAGGTCGCGCACGCGCTCGCCGCCCTTGCGGTAGGAGCGTCCCTTCCAAGAAGCGCGCTCGGGGTTGTGGCTCATGGGGATCTCCTCAGTCGGCGTAGGTGCAGTAGTCCGAGTACCAGGTGTCCTGCTTCGCGCGGAGGTAGGCCGCAGCGGCCTCCTTGCCGTCCTCGCAGGTGGGGCGCGCGCCGCCCGACTCGTTGGCCAGGGCAGCGGCCTCGTAGCCGTCGCGGAACTCCATCGAGTCCTTGCTGGTGCAGTCGTTGAAGACGACCCAGGCGTCCCAGCCGGCCTTGAAGTTCTCCTTGATGCCGTCCCAGTCGATGTCGTTGGCGAGGTTGGACACGGTCAGCTCCTTCGGTCAGTGCGTGAGGTGGCCCTCGGTGCGGGCGGGGAGGGGCGCGGGAACCGCGTCGGCGGCACCCATGAGAGCGGCGCGCACCCAGGCGCGGGAGGCGCGGCGGTGAGCGCGGCGGGTCATGCGGCGGGCCTCGCCGTTCTCGTGGTTGTAGTAGCGGGCGCAGGAAGCGCGGGGGGTCCGGGCGCGGGCGGACATGGCTGGTGTCTCCTCAGTTCGAGCCGTAGTTCTTGGAGGCCGGGGCAAACGCCTCGGGCGGTACCGGACCGACCGGCACCTGGACCGGACGCTCGACGGTGACCCCGACCGGGACCTCGACCACCTGGCGGTAGCGGCGCTCCCACTCGTCGCGCTGGCTGGGGTCCCATCGTCCGGTCATCTTCATTCCCTCCGACACACCCATCATAGCCTATGATGAGCGTCAGTCAAGAGGGAATCGACGGGCCCCCAAGCCCTTGGATTCAGACAGCTTTCGCGTTGTGGTAGAGGCGGCTCCAGACCTCCTCGATGGTGGCGACGTGCCCCTTGGCTCCGTCCCCGGCGGCCGAGAAGGCGTGGGCCTCCTCGTGGACCAGGGTCTTGAGGAACTCGCGGGGGTCGGCGAGGAGGTCGCGGGCGACCTGGATGCGGCCGTCCACCAGGTTGCAGAGCCCCTGGAGGCGCACGTCCCGGAAGGAGACCACGTCGAGCCGCTCCATGATGGGCGTCGCGTCCCGGAGCCCCTTGCAGGCCGCGTCGAGAGCCGTGGTCGCGCTCAGGAGCGTCGCCTGCTCCGATGGCAGGAGGTCGCCCCAGGCGTGCGTGGCGGTCACCTGGTTGGCCAGGGCGGCCTTGATGGAAGCCGTGTCCCCCGTCGTCTTCTTGACCACGTCGCGGAGCGTCGTCGGGACGACCACGCCACGCTTGCCGAGGTGCTCCAGCTCGGCCGACTCGGCCATCGAGGTCACCGGGACCGCGTTCGCCCCGTGCTCGGCGATGAAGGACGCCGACACCTGGTCGGCCACCGCGTCGGTGATGAAGTGCTGCATGAGCTTGGTGTCCTCGGCGTCGTCGCGGAGCATCCGGTAGACATCGCCACCGAGAACGCCCGGCCGACGTGCCATCGCGTCGGAGTACATCGAGCCGAGGTTCCACTGGAGGTCCCACACGTTGATCATGCGGCGGTCGCGATCCAGCTCGCAGTTGTCGAGGTCGTAGCCGCACTCCAGCTTCGGGAGCGTGTCCACGTAGATGCCCTTCACGTAGACGTGGCCCTTGCGCTCGGGCTGCGTGAGGATGGCGCCCTTCTCGGGCACGCGGACGATCTGGTCGTCGCTGATCTTCGCGAGGAAGAGAAAGCGCTCGCGGTAGAGCTGCCAGTCGGCCTCGTCGAGCGTCATTGAGATCGTGACCCCCGAGCGGCGCACCTTGAGCGCGCGGGTCTGGACAGCGAGGCAGCTCGCCCCGTACTCGTCGGAGTAGGAGATCTCCGGCGTCCAGCGCTCGGTCTGCGTCTCGATCACCAGCTTGTGGCCGGCGCGAACCGCGGCGAGCATCGCGAGGTCGAGGCCCTCGCCGAACCGACCGCGCAGGCCGACGCCGGCCTTCGTGGTGTGCCCGATGAGCAGGGCCTTGCGGTCCATGTCCGCGCCCTCGTTGTTGATGGTGAGGATGCCGTGCTGCGCGTCGGTGCGGTCCCAGAAGACGCGCATCGAGTGGCCGCGGTGCTCCTCCTCGTCCTTCGCGTTCTGGACCAGCTCGCGGATGGCGTGCCAGGTGCCCCAGTCCGGGACGTACGTGCTCTTGATCGGGAGGCTGAACTTCGCCATGGACTCTTCTCCTACGGGTGATCTGCTTCTGCGGTGAGGACGTTCTACTCGGCTTCGGACTGACGGTCGGGGTCGGATGACGCCGCCGACGACGCCATGATCTCGCGGCAGTCGTCGCAGAAGTCGCACTCCGCCATCGCCGAGCGGCCGGCCTTGATGCTGGCCACGCACACGACGGTCGAGTGCTCCTCGCAGACGACGCTGTACTTGAGCTGCCAGTGCCCGCGGACGTAGTCCGCCGAGTCCTCCTTGCAGCCATGCTCGCTCTCGATGCCCTGCTTGACCGAGTCGTAGAGGCTCACGACGAAGCCGGTCTTGCGAGCGACCCGGCGCTCGATGAGGCCGGCGGCGTCGGTCCCTGCGCACCGGAGCCTGTTGCGCTCGTCGCTCCGCATGTGCGGCCAGAAGTGGTTGAGAACGAACACCGCGCTCAGGGCCTCGCCGACCGTCTCGGAGTGGGCTCTGACCAGGCCGGTGAGCCAGCGCATCCGGCCAGCGCGACTCAGGTGGTCACCCGGGAAGGGCTCTGCTCGACGGCGGGTCACGTCGCGACTCCCTCCACCACGGACATCCCGAGGTGCCAGGAGAGGTAGCCGGCGAGGCTGGTGCCCGCCGGAGGCATCGAGCCTCTCACGGGCTTCTTGCCCGTCAGCTCGACGATGACCTCGCGCGCCCGCTTGTGCGTCACGCCCATGCAGCCGGACGGCATCGAAAGGACCTGGAAGGCCGAGAGCAGCCGGAGGCCGTCGAGGCCGGAGAGTTCGAGGACCTTGGTGGCAGCCGTTGTTTCCATGCCGTCATCATACGGCATGGTTTGCGTCTGTCAAGAAGGAATCGTCAGGCACCCGGGTGCTTGTGGTCAGCCCCTCGACCGCGCGAGGCCACTGTTGACAATACGAGGCGAGCCGGGCATGTTCCCTAGTAACCCG